>OCQB01000025.1_pt1 | contig 216736 bp, 229 predicted proteins | sample 1538631 | NCBI WGS metagenome assembly OCQB01 (sample SAMN04571713, study PRJEB22368) | human gut metagenome | biome: human gut; material: stool | host: Homo sapiens | place: Luxembourg | collected 2012-10-19
AACAAGAAAGTCAAAGCAATCAAACTTTATTGGCAGATTATGTCATATCTCAATATACAGGAACTCAAGGTGAAAATTCACTATACTATCATAACTCAAGTTTAACCAATGGAGCAGGTGATAACTCATACAGATATGCAGGAGCAAGTGAAAGTGTAAATAACTTTGTATGCTTTGGTTCAACAACAAACCCATGTCCAACAGATAATTTATATAGAATAATCGGAGTATTCGAAGACAAAGTAAAATTAATTAAATATGATTATGCTACAAGTGCATTACTAGGAACAAATGGAGATTATTATGGGACGAGCACTCCAAGTACATCATATTACAAAGGAAGTTTAACATCAATAGATCAATATTATTGGAATAATGCGACCAAAAAAAACACATGGAGTGAGTCTAATTTAAATAAAATAAATTTAAATAAAAACTTTATAAATAACATAGGTAGTACATGGGCAAATAAAATAGCAACAACAACATGGAAAGTCGGAGGAAATACGTCTAATAATATAGCAAAATCAATTCCATCAGTAGCATATCAAAATGAAATAGTAGCCCCAGTAGAAAATATAACATACGATGCAAAAATAGGATTAATGTATGTATCAGATTATGGATTTGCAGCAAGTCCAAGTGCATGGACAAAAACATTACATAGTTATATTGGTAATGATGCAAACGGAACATCAATAAAAACAATAAATTGGATGTATATGGGAGTATTGGATTGGACAATTTCCCTCAATTCTGACAATTTGTACAATGCGTTCGATGTGCTTAGCGGTGGTTATGTGGACGCCGACTTTGTCAGCGGCAACAGTGGGGTGCGTCCGTCCTTCAATCTTTTGTCTTCGGTAAAATATGTATCAGGGTCAGGAAGTATGAGTGACCCTGTGAGAGTAAAATAATATACAAAATATATATAGTGTGATAAATAATCATCTTTAGGATTACATCGAATGAATGGTTTATTTCAGTTATTGCTGAAAGTAAAATTGCGACGAAGGAGAAATTTTTGAAATTCTTATAAAGGGATGTATAAATGGTAGAATAAAAACTGATAGAAATTGAACTGAACCCCAAAAGTTGGACAGTTTATTAATAGTTTCTTATCAGTTTTTTGTTGTTTTAAAAAAATGCAACATTTTTTCGAAAACTTTTAGTTTTACTCTTGACATCATATAGACTATTGTATATATTATATATGGAGGGAAAATTATGGCATATAGAGTACAAAAATGGGGTAATTCTAATGGCGTTAGAATACCTAAAGTTTATTTAGAAGCTTTACATATTAAATCTGGTGACCCAATCAATATTGTGAGGGATGAAAACAAGATTATAATAACAAAAGCTGAAAGGGAAAAAGCATCATTAAAGCAAAGAATTAAAAAATACGTAGGTTCAGATGTAGATGCTGAAGAATTTACATGGGACGAAGCAAAGGGGAAAGAGATATGGTAAAGTACATACCTAAAGAAAGAGATATAGTATATATCGATTTTAGTCCAATAAAAGGACATGAACAAAGTGGGAAAAGACCTGCATTAGTATTAAGCAATAAATTGTTTAATCAATTTACAAACATGGCAGTAGTGTGCCCAATAAGCCAAAATACTAAGCCTTTTCCAACACATTATGAACTTGCTAAATTAAAGAAAATCAAAGGTTCAGTATTATGTGAACACATCAGAAGTATTGACTATGAAAAAAGAAATATTGAATTTATTGAAAGATGTAATCAAGAAGATTATGATGATATCATTGATTTAGTAAAGAGTTTCTTTGATAAAGAGGTATAAATTTATGAAAGTAAGAACACGTTATGCACCAAGTCCAACTGGATTTATGCATATTGGGAATTTAAGAACAGCGATATTTGAATATTTACTTGCTAAAAAGTATAATGGAGATTTTATCCTAAGAATCGAAGATACAGACCAAGAACGTGAAGTAGAAGGTGCGATAGATTTTATCTATAACACCTTAGACTTATGTGGTTTTAAAATTGATGAAGGACCAAATAATGAAGGAAATTTTGGACCATATATTCAAAGTAAAAGAAAAGATATTTATAAAGAATATGCTTTAAAATTAGTAGAAATGGGAAAAGCTTACTATTGTTTTTGTAGTGAAGAAGAACTTACTAAAATGAGAGAAAAAGCTGATGCAAGAAAGAAACCATTTTTATATGATGGAAGATGTTCTAGATTAAGTAAAGAAAAAATAGAAGAAAATTTAAAAAATAATGTTCCGTATGTAATAAGACAAAAGATGCCAAAAGAAGGAGTAACAATTGTTGAAGATTTAATATATGGAAAAGTTAAAATAGATAATAGCATTTTAGATGACCAAATACTACTTAAAAGTGATGAATTTCCAACATATAATTTTGCCAATGTAATTGATGACCATTTAATGGAAATAACTCATGTAATTCGTGGTAAAGAATATTTAGACCAAACAGCTAAATATAACTTATTATATGAAGCATTTGGATGGGAAAAACCAACATATATCCATGTAGCAATGGTTCTTGGAGAAGATGGAAATAAATTATCTAAAAGAAACGGTGATGCCTCATTTATGGACCTTTATAATGAAGGATATTTACCTGAAGCAATTGTAAACTATTTATCATTACTTGGATGGAGCCCAGAAACTAATCAAGAAGTATTTTCAATGGAAGAACTAATTAGTAATTTCAATGAAGAAAGAATTAGTAAATCATCCAGTCAGTATGATGTTAAAAAATTAAAATGGTTTAATCATCAATATATAAATAAAATGGATGATGAAAAATATTTAAGTTGGATTAAAAAATATTTTAGTAATGAATGTGATAAAAGTGAAGAATGGCTTAATCATTTATTATTAATATATAAGAGTCATTTAAATTATGGTAAAGAAATAAATGAATTAACAAGTAGTTTCTTTAATAAAGAATTTGTAATTGATGCTGAAGCAAAAGAATTTATGGAAAGTGATGAAGTAATACCTAAAGTTGTTGATGTATTTAAAGAAGAAATTAAATCTACAAGTAACTGGAGTGTTGAAACATTACAAGAAGTAATAAATAATGTAAAAGAAAAAGCTGGAGTTAAAGGGAAAATGTTATTTATGCCAATTAGAATAGCAGCAAGTGGTATAATGCATGGACCAGAATTAGCAGATACACTTTATTTAATTGGTAAAGAAGAAATATTAAATAGACTTAAGTAATAAAATATAATACGGAGGAAAAATGAGAATATATAATACACTTACTAGAAAAGTTGAAGAATTTGTGCCATGGGAAGAAGGAAAAGTAGGTTTTTATACATGTGGACCAACAGTATATCATTTTGCTCATATAGGTAATATGAGAAATTATATTGGTCATGACGTTTTAGATAAAACGTTAAGATATCTAGGTTTAGATGTAAAAAGAGTTATGAACATAACAGATGTTGGACACTTAACTAGTGATTCTGATTCTGGTGAAGATAAAATGGTAAGTAGTGCTAAAAAAGAACATAAAACAGTTATGGATATAGCTAGATTTTATACTGATGCATTCTTTCATGATTTTGAACTACTTAATAACAGAATGCCAGATGTTGTAGCACCAGCAACCGCTAATATAAATGAATATATTAAAATAATAGAAAGCCTACTTGAAAAAGGTTATGCTTATAAAAGTGGAGGAAACATTTATTTTGATACTTCAAAATTAGATGATTACTATAAACTTACTAATCATAAAGCTGATGAAATGGTTGTTGGAGTTCGTGAAGGTGTTGAAGAAGATGACTCTAAGAAGAACCAAAATGACTTTGTATTATGGTTTACTAAATCTAAATTTGATGAACAAGATTTAAAATGGGAAAGTCCATGGGGCTTAGGTTATCCAGGATGGCACATTGAATGTTCTGGAATAAGTATTAAATACCTTGGAGAACACTTAGATATTCATGGTGGTGGAGTAGATAATATTTTCCCACATCACACTAATGAAATAGCTCAAAGTGAGTCTTTCCTAGGACATAAATGGTGTAATTACTGGTTCCATAATGAACATTTAAATGATGAATCTGGTAAAATGAGTAAAAGTCATGGAGCAATTCTTACTGTTAGTGTCCTAAAAGAAAAAGGATATAATCCATTAAGTTTTAGATATATGTGCTTACTAAGTCATTATCGTAGACAATTAACATTTTCATTTGATTCACTAGATGGAGCAGAAAATGCTTATAAAAAATTACGTAGTAAAACATCTAGTTTAAAATATGATGAGAGTGTTAATGAAGAAGTATTTAATGAATGGAAAAATAAATTTGTTAGTTGCCTAGAAGATGATTTAAATACTGCGAATGCTGTAACAGTTTTACATGACTTATTAAAAAGTGATGTTGATGAAGGAACAAAATACAAATTAGTTAGTGATTTTGACCAAGTATTAAGCTTAGATTTACTTAAAAAAGAAGTAAAAAGTATTGATAATGAAGCATTTATTTTAGAAAAAATAAATGAACGAAGTGAAGCTAAGAAAAATAAAGATTTTGAAAAAGCCGATAAGATAAGAGAAGAACTACTTTCAATGGGAATAGTTTTAAAAGATACTCGTGAAGGCACAACTTATGAGGCTATATAATGAAGAGAGTAGTATTCTTCTTATTTAGCCTTTTTTTCTTTTGTTTTAGTGTTTATGCTGAAGAGTTTGATATAACTGGTGAATATGTATCATTATATAACATGAATGAAGATATGTTAATATATAGTAAAAATGATACTAAAAAAACATCAATAGCAAGTCTTACTAAAATGATGACTACTTTAGTTGCTATAGAAAATATAGATGATTTAGAAAAAGTAATAACTATTAAAGAACGTGACTTTGATGGTACAGTTGGTTATTCTAAAGCCGGTTTTAGTGTTGGAGATAAAGTAACATATTTAGATTTATTATATGGTATTATTTTACCAAGTGGAGCTGATGCTGTAAATGCTATTGTTAATAACACACTCGGGTATAATAGTTTTATTAAAAAAATGAATGAAACAGCAAAAAAGATTGGTATGAACGATACATCTTTTGCAAATCCTATTGGTAAAGATGATGAAAATAATTATTCAACGTCTAGTGATATAGCAAAGTTATTAAAATATGCTTTAAAAAATGAAACATTTAAAAAAGTATTTACTACTAAAAGCTATAAAACTAGTAATGGAATAAATTTAGAAAGTACTGTAAATAGTTATAAAAGTATTTTAAATACCAGTGAGATACTCGGTGCCAAAAGTGGATTTACTAAAAATGCTGGTAGATGTCTTGCATCAATTACTACCTTAAATGGCGTAGATTATCTTTTAGTAGTAATTAATTCTAGTACAAGTAGTCCATCAAATGCTGTTAAAGACACAATAACTATCTATGATTATTACAGTAGTAATTATGGATATAAAAACATATTAAATGATGATACATTTATAAAAGAAATACCTGTTGATTTAAGTAAAGAAAAAACATATAAAATAACTGGAAATGAAGATGTAAATAAATATTTAAAAAACGGCGATGAAGTAACGTATGAATATGTTGGCAGTGATAAAATAACATTTAATACTAAAAAGGGAAGTAAGCTAGGTGTTGTAAATATTTATAATGGCGATGAATTAATAGCAACATCAAATGTTTATTTAGAAAATAATATTGAATATTATCCAATAGTTACTTATGTTTTAATATTTATTGGGGTAATATTTATATTATTGATAATAAGAAAAAGTAAGAAAAATCATCGCCGTAGAAGGAGATAAAATGGATACAATCAATCATATAGGGATAATTGTTGATGGAAATGGAAGATGGGCAGAGGAGCGAGGAAAAATTCGTAGTGAAGGACATAAAGCTGGAGCAGAAGCTTTAGAAAAAATAATCCTTTATACTAGTAAGAAAAAAATAGCTAATTACTTAAGTTTATATGTATTTTCTACAGAAAACTTTAATAGAAGTAGTGAAGAAGTGAATTATTTAATGGACCTTTTTATGAAATGGTTTAAAAAAGCTAAAAGTAAATATGATAGTGAAAATATTAAAGTATTATTTTCTTCTAAAAAAGATTTATTAAAACCTGAAATAGTAAAATGTATAGATGAATTAGAAAATGAAACTAAAAATAATACTGGGTTAGTAGTTAATTTTTGTTTAAGTTATGGTGGAAGACAAGAAATTGTTGATGCTACTAAAAAAATAGTTAAAGATGTAAAAAACGGTAATTTAGATATAGATAGTATTGATGAAAAAGTGTATGGCAAATATTTATATAATGAATTACCAGATGTTGATTTTCTAATTAGAACAAGTGGAGAAAATAGAATAAGTAATTTTATGTTATGGCAAATATCTTATGCTGAATTTTATTTTCCTAAAGTCTATTTTCCAGATTTTACTCCGGAATGTTTAAAAGAAGCAATAAATGTTTATAAAACAAGAGATAGAAGATTTGGAAAAATAAAAAAATAACTGTTGAGAATATTCTCAAACAGTTTTTTTATTTTAAGAATAATTGTATTGCTAAATACATACCAACACTTATTGTTGTAGCAATAATTAATAAAATACTTGTATAACCAGCAACACTTAATTTGCTTCTATCATTTAATTCTTTTAAATATTGTTCATTTTTTTCAAATTCACTAAAACCACTAAATTTAGAATTAGTTCTCGATAAACTAAGAGTTTTATCTATGGTTTTTTCTTGTTCATTATTTTGGTTCATACTAGCCATTTCTTTGTCATAAGCATTTCTTAACATACTATAAACAGAGCTGTTATTTTCTTTAGCATTATTTTTAGCAAAGTCTATAATTTTTTTTGCATTTCTTATACTTTCCATGAAATCTTTGATACTATCATTACTTAAATACTTATCAAAAACATCTCTATTTCTGGCATAAATATTTAATCTTTCAATATATCTTTCAACATATGAATTTATAAAACCAATTTCTTCTTCAGTAATAACAAATTGACTAAGATATTCATTTATTTGTTTATCTTCCTGAGCATTTTGATAAAATCCATTTTTCATATATATAAATATATCTTCAGGCATCATATTAAAAAATATTGGGTCAATTCTACTTAAACCATAACCATTAAGTTTTACATAATTTCCTTCATAAACTAAAGCATCAGTTGTAACATCATAAGTAAACTCAGCTAAGTTTGGATAAGTTTTTTGATAATTTTTTAATATTGCATCATTATAATTAATAATTTGTTCCATGAAACACAACTCCTTATTTTCATAATAAGTTTACCAAATTTTTAAGAAAAAAACAACACTTATTTTTTTGCAAATTTAACAAATTTAGGTCATTTTTTAAAAAAATATTATTAAAATAAATAAAATTTTAAAAAAATGGGGGTCAATTTTCTAATATTTATAATTTGCAATCTCAATTTATATCTGGTAAATTATGGTTATGAAAGGAGGAATTCATGATAAATCAAATTATTTTGGTTGGAAGACTTACTGGAGACCCTGAAATTGAAGAGTATGAAAATGGCAAAAAGAGAACTATAATTAATATTGCTGTGCAAAGACAATTTAAAAATATTGATAATAAGTATGATACTGATTTTTTTAGATGTGTACTTTGGAATGGAATGGCTTCAAACACCAAGAACTATTGTCAACGCGGAGACATAGTTGGGGTAAAGGGAAGAGTTCAAAACAGAAATTATGTAGATAGTGAAAATAATACTAGATATATCACAGAAATAATTGCTGAAAAAATCTCTTTTGTTTCTCACTCTCAAAAAAAAGAAAATAATAGTGACGAAAAAGAAGAATATGAAAATGTCATTGAAAACTTTTAAAGAAGATTTATATAACATCTTCTTTAAGATACAGCATATAATTAAACAGGTGAGAATTTGTGAACAAAAAAGGATACTTTCGAATTATAGGTATTTTAGGAATAGCTGCATTTAGTTTTTTTTATACGGAAAAAATAGCTAATTTAACTTTAGACAAAAATGAGTTATATCAAAGTATCAAGAAAGAAGCCAGTAATTATAATGAAGAATATATTAATGCCTTTATTGAAGATGACAAGATAGTACCGGGATTAAATGGTAAAAATGTTAATATTAAAAATAGTTTTTATAATATGAAAGATTTAAACGCTTTTAATTCATATTATTTAATATATGATACATCATATCCTGAAGTAACACTTGAAAATAATAAAGATAAAATAGTTGAAAGAGGCAACCAAAATAAGAATAGTGTAGCAATAATATTAGAATATAATAAAGATACAATAAAATATTTTAAAGATAACAATATTGATGCAAGTATACTAGTTGATTTAGATACATTTAATAAAAATGAATCATTAGAACAAATAAATAATGAAGTAAATAAATATAAAGATTTAGAATTCTTAATAAATAAATATAGTAATAACACTCATATTTGTTATTTAAGTAATAAAAATGAAAAGATATGTCGTAAAAATAATAAATACTTAGTAAAAACAGAAAAAATCGTTAATAACAAAACATTTATAGATATAAAAAATAATATTAATTCTGGAGATATATATTACATTGATAAGTCGACAGATACAAAAAATATAAAGATATTAATAAATAGTATAATATATAAGGATTTAGATATAATATCATTAAGTAAAATGTTAAGTGAAGAAAGAGATTGATTTAATTTAAGTTTTTTGGTATAATTATTTTACCGAAGAACTTATTTTTTTAAATTGAAGGTGATAATATATGAGCAAAATAAAGATTTTTGGTTTGGGAGGACTTTCTGAAAGTGGAAAGAACTCTTATGTTATTGAAGTAGATGATGAAATATTTGTTTTTGATGCTGGAATAAAGTTTGCAAGTGGAAACTTACTTGGTATTGATTATATAATGCCAGATTTTGGTTATTTAATTAAAAACAAAAAAAGAATTAAAGGTTTATTTATAACCCATGGACATCCTGAAAATATGGGGGCAGTGGCTGACCTTTTAAAAGATATACCAAATTTAAAGGTATATGCTACTAAATATACTAAGTTTGAACTTATGGAAGATGGTGTAAATGAAAATAATATTGTGTTAATAAAACCACACAAAAAGATTAATTTTGGTAAAGTTTCTATTTTCCCAATTGCAGTTTCTCATTCATGCCCAGATTCTGTTATGTATGTTATTAATACAAAAGATGGTGCAATTTGTTATACTGGAGACTTTATAATTGACCCAAGTATGCAAGGAGCTTATGATATGGACATTGGTAAAATTGCTTATATTGGTAAGCAAGGAGTTTTATGTTTACTATGTGAATCATCTTTTGCAGAAAAAAATGGACATACATCTCCAAAACATCGTTTAGTTAACTTTTTTGAAGATGTTATAAAGCATCATGACAAGAGAATAATATTTTCCGTATTGCCAACACATTTATATACAATTTCTGAAATATTTGCATCAGCTGCTAATTCTCATAGAAAGATTGTTTTAATGGGAAAAAGATTACAAAACGTTGTAAACTTTGCTAAAAAAGAAGGATACATGGAATTTAATGAAGAACTTCTCGGAGACTTATCAAATATAAATGATGAAAATGCCATTCTATTAGTAATGGATGATAGAACAACTCCATATGCAAATATGAATAAGATATTAAATGGTTATGATAAATTTGTAACATTAAAACCAACAGATACTATAGTTTTTGCAGAACCAAGATATGATAGTACTGAAAAAGTTTTAGTTAAATTACAAAATGAACTAGCAAAATTTGGATGTAATATTGAAACAATAGATAAAGAAAAAGAAATATTACATCATGCATCACGAGAAGATTTAATGCTTATGATTAAATTAATTAATCCAAAATTCTATATGCCAGTAAAAGGAGAGTATAGATATATGGTAAACAATGCTAACTTAGCTAGTAACTTAGGTATTCAAGATGCTAACATTTTACTTAAACAAAATGGTGATGTAGTAACATTTGAAGATGGAAAACTTGTTGATAACTTTGCAAGAATTAAAGTAGATGATGTTTTAATTGATGGAACAAGTAATGATGATATCGGGGATTTAGTTATTAAAGACCGTGAAATGTTATCTGAAAACGGTATTGTTTTAATCAGTGCCACTGTAGATAAAAAAGATAAAGTTTTACTTGTTGGTCCAGAAGTTACAACTCGTGGTTTCATTTATGTTAAAGATTCTGCAGATATGATAAAAGAAATAAAAGTTATCTGTGAAGCAATAATTAATAGAAATATAACTCCAAAATATATTGATTTTAATCAAATAAAAGTTGAAATAAGAGAAGAATTAAGTAGATATTTATATGATTTAACTGAATGTAAACCAATGATAATTGCCGTAGTTCAAGAGGTATAGTTTATAAAAGATCACTCATACTATAAATGGGTGATTTTTAAATGGATGATATAACAGCATTAAATGAACTATATAAAATAGTTGCAATGGGAATAATTGGAATTGATGAAGTAAAAGGACATATTGAAGATAAAGCATTAGCTAAAACAATGGTTGATGCCAAGAAAAAATACATGGTAAATAAAATGGATATAACCAATATGTTAAATGAACTAGGGGAAAGGCCAACAGAAATAAACATAATCATAAAAGCATTTAATGAAATTTATACCGGAATAGAATTAATTAAATGTGATGATGCTAAAATAGCTAAAATGTTAACTGAAGGAACTAACAAAGGAATTATTAAAGTAGAAGAAATATTAAATAACAATATTGATTCTAAAGTTGAAAAATTAGCTGAAGAGCTTCTAGAATTGTTAGAATTCCAAATTAAATCTTGGAAATCTTATTTATAAAGAAAAAAAGCCGTTTGGCTTTTTTTAAATTTTAGTAGCATCATTTTTAATTCTAGTAAGTTTAACTGATAAATCACTAACATTAATATCATTGTTTTTACTATCTGAAACAGATTTTTCTAACATGTAATAATATACATAATTAGTATCAATTATTTTAGATATAATATTACTTATAATTAAATCACCATTGCAACGAAAAATTACATTTCCATATTGAACATTATATATTCCATCTCCTAAAAAATCAAATATACAATTTTTTAAAATTCGTAATAATAAAATTGTATTTTTATTATCAAAATTACAATCAGCTTCAATTATATCTCTAGCTACACAATAACCTATGTTAGTTTTTAGCGTGCCAATAATTTTACCGGCTTCAAAATAATAATCACATTTTGACAAGTTTTTTGGTAATGTATGTAAAAATAAATTGTATATTTCCCATGGATTTTGAGAACAATCTCCAATAATTCTAGCACAATTTAAAATTATTTCTTCATTATCCAAATTTGTATGATTGAAAAAATCAATTATACTAGACAAATTTCTATGGCCTTGAAATCTAGCTTGAGTTATAACTAAAGCTCTATTTAGTATTTCTTCTGTCTTTAATTTTTTTAACATACATTCATTTGTAAATAAGGCTTCCAAGTAACTTTGAATTGATTTATATCCATGTTCAATTATAAAATTGGCAAAAGTAAAATTAAGTCCTTGTTTTATTAAAGTTTCATTTACTAAAACATCAAAGAACGCAACATAAGAACGCATATATTTTTCGTCAGGTATGTCTAAGAAAACCTGAACATATTGAAAAACTTTTCCAGTATTTATTAAGTCTTTGTTTGTTAAAAGTTCTAAAGTTAATCTTTTTTTGATAGGTGTAGCTTGATTATCAGGCTTAACGCTTAAATAAATTTTTATTGCCTTCAAAGCATCTTCATCATTCTTGTAAGAATTAACTATAGCCACATTGCTTTTGAAATCTCCTTGGGACAATATGGTTGTAAGCAGTTCTTCACTTTTATTAAGTAAACTTTTAGCATCCTCAAAACATAAAGAACTTTTTTGAATTTTTTGAATTAAATCAATAACTAAATCTTTTTTCATTTTCTAACCTCCTGTAAGCTTATTCTACAATAAAAAAATTTGAAAAGCAAGGTTAAATATGGCATTTATAATTATAATGTGATAAAATAAATTCAAGAAAGAAGGTTATATGTATGGAAATAGTATGTAAATATTTTTTATATTTTATTATTTATTCCTTTTTAGGTTGGTTTATGGAAGTATGTGTTTCTCTATGGAATAAGCACAAATTTATAAACCGTGGATTTTTAATTGGCCCATATTGTCCAATATATGGATGGGGATGTTTAGCAATTATTCTAGTAGTAGGTAAAGATACTAGTGATATACTCGGAGTATTTTTAAAAGCCATTTTAATATGTTCTTTACTTGAATATTTTACAAGTTATTTTATGGAAAAAATATATAATGTTAGATGGTGGGATTATTCAAATAAAAAGTTTAACATTAATGGAAGAATTTGTTTAGAAACAATGATACCATTTGGATTACTTGCATCATTAATTATTTATGTTTTACATCCAGCTGTTATAAAACTTGTTGATAAGTTATCACCAACAGCTTTATTAGTAGTAGCAATTACATTATTTGTAATTTATATAATTGATAATATTATATCGACATATATTTTATTTAAGATAAAAGGTAAAATTAAAAGTGAAAGAAAAGATAACACAGAAAAAATAAAACAATATATTGAAAAATGGTTTCAAGAAAATACCGTACTTTATCGTCGTATTAAAAGTGCGTTTCCTAAATTACAAGTATTTATAAAAGAAATAGAAATGCGAAAAAAAGGAAAAGAAAAACATGAAAGTTAGATATGCAGTTAGAGTATTTGCTATAAAAGATGATAAAATAATGTGTATAAGATATAAAGATATCAACAAAGATTTTTTTGACATTCCTGGTGGAAAAATTGAAGATGGCGAATCGGAAGTACAAGCATGCCAAAGAGAATTTAAAGAAGAAACTGGAATGACAATTGACGAACTTAAATGTATTGGAAAGATAGAAATTATTTATCCTGCTGAAGATAAAAAATATGCTATAAAAACATATATTGCAAGTAAGATAGATGGTACACCTCAAGAGTTTTCCGAAAATTATGCTTGTTGGGTACCGATAAAAAAGTTAATTGCTGAAGAAAAAAGATTAGCAACTACTCACTTACTAGATGATGATTTAAGAAAATATTTGTATGATGAAAAAGTTAATATGATTTTTACTTGTGATAGCAATCACAATGTAATTAATATGGATATAAGGTGAGAATATGAATGTCGTTGGTACAATGTTTTTTAAAGATAATAAATTATTAATTGATAAACCGAGAAAAAGACCAACATATCAAATGATTGGAGGAAGAGTAGAAGATGGAGAAACTCCACTTGATGCAGCTAAAAGAGAATGTCATGAAGAATTAGGTAACAATGCCATTTTTGATGAGACATTATTTGAGTTAGTAATGGAATTTGATGAAATAGCAACAAGTGATGGAAAAACGCCGATACATTTTTATGTATTTAAATATAATGGACCACTTGATGGTAGTTTAAGTTTATCAGAATAAATAGAAAATTTTATGTGGTATGAAAGTAGTGTAGGTACAGATATCTTATCAAATACATTAAAAAATGAAGTAGTACCATATTGTTTAAAAAATAATTTAATAAAGTAAAACCAAGTAAACACTACTTGGTTTTACTTGGCATAATTTCATTATATTTATGTTTTATATTTGTTCTAACTAATTTAGATGGATTTTCAAAACTTAAATCATCTTGTAATAATTGTATATAAGTTCCTTCATATTGAATTAAAGATGAATCTAAATATGAATAAGTGACATATTTATGAAAAAATAAGTCATCTCTTTGAATAAATTCATTAATAACCTCTGGACTACTTTTTAACAATGTATCTAAATCAGGTTCAGCAATCTTTTGATAAAAAGTTTTATAAATTGGATTACCTTGATTTAAAATAGTTACAAAAAAGTCAAGTGAAGGAATATCTAACCAACTAGAAGGTGATTGGCAATAATTGCCTCTACGAACGTTGATCGTTAATGAAATATTCTCATTTATTACAATCTCACTTTTCTTATTTAATAAAAATTCAGTTAAAGCAACATAATATAATTTTTTTCTAAAGCTCATAATTAAACCTCCTAAATTGGCCTTATTATACACTAAAATAAAATGTAAGTCAAATAAAAAAGATTGTAGAAACACGCTAATTTATGTTATACTACACTTGTATTAATAATCATGAAGGAGAAAAAATGAGATATAAAAGAACTAAAAAAATATTGTTATTTTGGTGTTTATTTGTTGGAATTGGTGCATTATATGGAAGTGTTTGTATGTTTATAGACCCAACAGGTAAGTTACTACATATGGATACAGTACTTCCTTATTTTAGTGTCCTTCCATTTAGTGATATCCTATTTCAAAACTATATATTTTCAGTAATATCATTACTTATTGTAAATGGTTTATCTAATTTAATTGCATCATACTTAATAATTAAAGATAAAAAAATAGGTTTTATTCTAGGAACCATATTTGGCATAACTTTAATGTTATGGATAACTATTCAATTTATTATATTACCAACTAACTTTTTATCAAAAAGTTACTTTATATTTGGTTTATTACAATTTATAATTGGTTTAATAACAGTAATTTTTTATACACAATCAGAATTTATATTTAATGTAAATGATTACAAAAATATAAATAAAAATAAAGAAAATATAAAAAGTTAAATTATGTAGTAAAAAAGAGCAAAGTGTTAAAAATACATAATATAGTGGCAGAGGTAATAATAAATAACAAATATAGTAAAAAAAATTAGGAGAAATAAATTATTTGTGCTTATTTTATTTTTCGTTTGTAATAATATTTTTACAGTGACATTTACAGTGACATGTGTTATAATTAAAAAGAAATTCGAGGTGATTTTAGATGTTTGATAAAGTAAAATTTATATATAATCTAGATAATTATATGAGTGATTTAATAAAGAATATAGATGCTAAACTTAATCAAATAGAAATAAACGATTTACATAAAAGAAACTATTTAATTACCAAATCAAAAGTAAGATCAATTCATTCATCTTTAGCAATAGAAGATAATTCATTAACATTAAGCGATGTTGAAAAAATTAGTAACAAAAAAACAATAATGGGGAAGAAAAAAGAAATTCAAGAAGTAAAAAATGCAATTGTTTTATATGAAAATGTTGGTAAATTTGATTACAAGTCTGAAAAAGATTTTTTAAAAGCTCACCAAATTATGATGAAAGGCTTTGAAGATGATGATGGAAACTATCGAAATCATGGAGAAGGAATTCAAAAGAATGGCAAGATAATATACAGAGCCCCAGACTCAACATTAGTACCATCATTAATGAAAAATTTGTTTGAAAATTTAGACAATAATAATATTAACAAATTAATATTAGCTTCATTATTTCATTATTATTTTGTTTCAATACATCCGTTTACAGATGGTAATGGAAGAATGGCGAGATTTTGGTCAACTTTAATATTAATTGAGTATAATAATAACTTTGAATTTATTCCCATTGAAGAAGAAATATATTTAAATCAAGCGAATTATTATGAAGCAATCGAAAAATCACACATTAATTCTAATGCAAATCTTTTTATTAAGTTTATGTTAGAAATAATAAACTCTTCTTTAGATAAAATTATTGCAAATAATAATGAAAATGCTATCAAAGATGAAATATTAGAATTGATAAATCATAATAAATATATTACCCAAAATGAAATAGCTACAAAACTAAATAAAAGTACTAGAACAGTTAAAAGATATTTTAAAAAAATGCAAGAGGATGGTATTCTTAAAAGAATTGGAACTGACAAAACTGGTTTTTGGAGTATTAATAAAAAAGATTAGTTCGATTATTTTGAACTAATTTTTTTGCAATACTTTTGAATATTTTCTTTATCATAATTATTATTTTTTATTATTTTATAATACTCATCTTTAGTATCTTTATTACATCTAATTATATCATAAAATGATGTATCATAATATATTGCTGTATCACTTGAAACTTTTATTATTGAAAATCTCGGAGTTTGTTTAATATTTAGTACACTTAAATAATCTATTATAAATAACATTGAGATAAATAAAATAATGTAACTAAAACTAATAATTATCTTTTTAGTAATTTTTAGTTTTTTTATTAAAACTATAATTCCCGACATAGATACTAAAGCACCAAATAATGAATAAATATTTCCCCATGAACTTTCACTTGGAAAAATAGACATTGCAGTTATGGTAATTATTATTCCAAAAGCAAGTAGTAATATTCCAATAATATTATTTTTAACTAATACTTTATTATTTAATAATTTAACAGGAAATATAACTAGAGTTTTACTAAATGGTATGTAAATTTTCTAATAATTTTAAAGCATATTTATCATACTCATTAAAATTATTGTTTTTATCTATTAAGAATTCTTTATAGTGTTCTAAAAAGTCATTAGCGCTTCCAAATAACTTTTTTTATTTCTTCTTGGTATTTACGAGCAGCAGAAGGAATTATCAATATTTATGGCAAAATTACTAGTTGGTATGCTTTAAATAATCTTCTAATTCACTGATTTTAATTTTATTACCAAAGTTTTTGATATAAACATCATTAGAATAATTAAAAACAAGAAACATTATATTATTGATAATTACTTTGTGAGGTTCAACATAAGCCAAATTAGATTTATCAATTTTTCCAATACTTTCATTTATAAATGTAGGAGTAGTATTACAAAAATCACAAATAAACTCTAATTTCTTTTTAAGTGATTCATCAATAGGTATTTCTTGTTTGATAATATTAATCATAAACACCATCCTTCCTTTAGGATGATTTCTTTGTAAGACACAAAAAAATCAATCTTTCGATTGATTCTATATATCAAGTTCAAACTAAATAGTTCGAACAGATTCATCAATGGAGCGGTTTAAATACATCTTACGAACTCGCTCTCTTTCTATATATGATTATACATCATTTTTCTTTAAATAACAAATTTTAATAATTATGGATAATTTTTTTATGTCTACCCAAAAATATTTTACACCATCATTCATATATTTCTTAAAAAATAATTGTGAAATTGTGGTATAATTATATAAGAGAGAGCTTAGATTTATTTTTTAGAATGGAGTGGCAGGTGATAGATATTGTGAAAAAAATCTATATAATAACAGGAGCAAATGGTTTTTTAGGTAATAACATCATAAGAAAGTTAGAACAAGATGCTGATAATGAAATTAGGGCTTTTGTATTAAAAGGCGATTCTATTAAATCACTTGAAGGATTAAAATGTAAAATCTACTATGGTGATGTAACTAAAAAAGAAACTTTATCATTAATTTTTGAAAATACTGATGGAAAAGAAGTTTTTGTAATTCATTGTGCTGCAGTAGTATATATAAAATCAAAATACAATCCGCTTGTTTATAATGTTAATGTTAATGGAACTAAAAATATAGTAGATAAGGTAATAGAGTCAAAAGCAAAACTTATCTATATTAGTAGTGTGCATGCAATCCCAGAGCCACCTAACAATGAATTAATAACAGAAATAACTAATTTTAACCCTGATAATGTTGAGGGATTATATGCAAAAACAAAAGCAGAAGCTGCGAAGTATGTAATTGAAGCAGTAAAGGGTAAAAATTTGAATGCTTGTATAATTCATCCATCTGGTATTATAGGTCCAAATGATTTTGGCAATAGTCACTTAACACAATTAATAAAAGAAGTTGCAAATGGCAAATTATTTGCTTGTGTAAAAGGTGGATATGATTTTGTTGATGTAAGAGATGTAGCAGATGGTGTTGTTAGTGCTTGTAAAAATGGTATTAATGGTGAATGCTATATCTTATCTAATAGATATATTTCAATAAAAGAATTATGCGATTTAATTTGTGATGTGCAAGGAAGAAAAAAGATTAAAATGGTATTACCAATAGGTCTTGCAAAATTAATAGCACCTTTTTTTGAAGTATATTATAATTTAAAGAAACAAACTCCACTTTTTACAAAGTATTCACTATATACACTATCTTCTAATGCTAATTTCAGTAATGAAAAAGCTAAAGAAAAGTTGAAATTTAAAAATAGAAATATGAAAGATACGATAAAGGATACAGTTGAGTGGATGAATAAAAAGTAAAAATAATGCAAATTGCAATTTGGAAGTGATTTGTAAAGAGTGAAGAAGAAAGTAATCATAATTTTAGTAGCCATAATTTTATTAGTCTTATTGTTCCAATTAGAAATTAGTTAAAAGATGGTGCCAAAGTAGAATATAAGGCATTTAAGAACTACTATGTTTATGAAATGATCATTATATTGTTATTAGCAATTATAGTTATACTGAATATTACAAAAACGGAAAATTTAAGTGAATTTAAAATAATGAGTGATGAAATTATTAATGTTAAATATTCAAATAGAAATGCACCATCACTTATTTTTAATTCTTTTTTTCTATATTTAACATAAATAGGGCTCCTTTACATGACAAAAAAACTAACTATTTCTAGTTAGCATTTATTACTCTCAGAAGTAAATTTTCCGAGTTTCCTATCAATTTGGAGCAAGTGAGCAGAATCGAACTGCCGTCTCAACCTTGGCAAGGTCGCATACTAACCTCTGTACTACACCTGCGTAAATAAATTGTATCAAATTTATGAAACTTTTGCAACAGTAATTGATAAAAAATCTAAATTTTGTTATACTTAATTAAGTAAGAAGGGATAAATATGAAACAAAAAGATAATTATGGTTATAAAAAAACTGTTAAATCAATCGTTGAATATATAATTACCAATCGTTTATTCATATCATATGTAGCATTATCACTAATTGCTACAGTATGTGTCCGAGCATTTACAATTGGTTCTGCCTTAAAACTTAAGCCATTCCTTACAGATTTAGGATTTATCCTTGTCATCGGTGGTTTAGGTTATTTGGTAAAGCCCAAAAATCAATTCAAATATTATTTTACGTGGTTAATCATATTTAATTTAATATGCTTAATATCGTCAATATATTATAGATTTTTTACATCATTTGCATCAATTGGAGAACTTGCAACAGTTAGACAAACGGAAACTGTAACAGGTTCAATTTTTGACAGACTAAGAATTGCTGATGGAATTTATATTTTAATCCCTATAATATTTTATTTAATTCATAAAAAACTATTATCATCATCTTATTATACATTTATTGATAAAATTGAAAAAAGTAAAAAAATGGTTGTATCTACAGTTTTACTTGGCGTAATCTTTTTAGGTTACACTTTCGGTGTTGCCAAAAACTCTGATTACAGCAGACTTACAAAACAATGGAATAGAATATATATTGTTGAAAGATTTGGTATTATCATGTATCAATTTAATGACTTTGCCCAATTTTTAAGACCTCAACTAAGTAGTCTATTTGGTCAAGAAAAAGCCTTAGAGAGTTTTAATGAATACTTTGATAGCAAAAAAGAAACTGCTAAAAATGAATATACAGGTATATTAAAAGGAAAAAACATTGTTTTTGTGCATATGGAAAGTATGCAAAGTTTCTTAATGGACCTTTCATTTAATGGTAGAGAAGTAACTCCAAACTTAAATAAGTTAGCTAAAGAAGGAATGCATTTTACAAACTTTTATCCACAGGTATCAACAGGAACAAGTAGTGATACTGAGTTTACCTTATTAACAGGATTAATGCCTGCATCAAGTGGAACTGTATTTGTAAGTTATTATGATCGTAATTACTTTACAATTCCAAAATTCTTAAAAGAAGAAAATTATTTTATCTTTAGTATGCATGGAAACTTATCTAGTATGTGGAATAGAAACAAAGCTCATCCATCATTAGGTTATGAAAAAATGTATTTTAGAGAATCATTTGATTTTACTGAAGATGATGTTATTAATCTAGGAATTAATGATGAACTATTCTTTAAACAAGCAATGCCAATATTAGAAAATGTTGAAAAAGAAAATCAAAACTACATGGGAACAATAATTACTTTATCAAATCATTCACCATTTAAATTAGCAAGTAAACATAGTGATATAGATTTAACAAGTCATTATAAAGTAACAGATGCATCTGGAAGTACAACTATAGAAGAAAAAGATTATTTATCTTCTACAGCAGTCGGTGAATACATAAAAAGTGCTAACTATGCTGATAAAGCACTCGGAGAATTTATTAGTTACATTAAATCATCTGACTATTTTAATAATACAGTTTTTGTATTCTATGGTGACCATGAAGCCAAATTATCTCGTAGTGAAATAAATTATTTATATAACTTAAATCCCGAAAATGGAGAAGTCTATGACGAAACAAATCAGAATTATGTTGATTATGACTACTATGACCACGAATTAAATAAGAAGACTCCATTAATAATTTGGACTAAAGATAAAGACTTACAAAGTATATTTACAGGTAAAGTTACTTATACTATGGGTATGTATAATGTTGCAGCAACAATACTTAATATGTATGGCATATACAACAAATACAATATCGGTGAAGATATATTTACAATTAAAGATGACAATCTTGTAGTTTATCCAAATGGAAATATTTTAACAAATAAAGTATATTACAACAATTCAACCGGTGAATATAAAGTATTAAAAGAAGATAATTTCACTGAAGATTACATCAAAAATCTAAGTGAAATCGGCGAAAAAAGGCTTGAAATATCTAATGATATAATAGTGTATAACTTATTAGAAAATAAAAAATTGAACGGAGAGTAATATGAAGAAGAAATATAAATATCCTTTATTAATATTGATTTTAGTAATAATAATTATAATTGGATTAATAATATTTAAAATGTTCTTTACGAAAAGTGAAGTTAAAAACAATGTAAAAGTAATAGATTCAATAGTAGACTTTTCTTATACTTTAGATGAAAGAGATACTACTTTAATGAAAGATACTTACAAAGAATTAAAAAGGGTTTTAAAAGAAAAAGATATTAATTATGAAGAATATGCTAGTATATTAGCAAGATTATTTGTCATAGATTTATTTACTATGGATAACAAAATAAACAAATATGATGTAGCATGCTTAGAATATGTATATCCAGATAATGTTGATAATTTTAAAACCAATGTTGAAGATACTATTTATAAGACTATTGAAGATAACACATATGGTAAAAGAACAGAAAAACTATCAGTAGTAAGTAGTGTAAATGTAACGGATGTAAGTACTAATACTTTTAAAATAAATGAAGAAGAAGTACCAAGTTATGTTGTTACACTAAATTGGGATTATGAAAATGATTTAGGTTATGACAAAAATGCCACAATAACTTTAGTAAAAAAGGATAAGAAGTTATATGTTGTAGAATATGAGGGTGTTGTAAATGAATAGAGTGATAAGAAAACTAAAAAAATCAAATCTAGTAATACGTATCATTTATTATTTAGTAACAATTTGTTACTTAGTAAGTAGTATTTTATTTATCAAAAGTTTACTTAACTTAACTGGTATTGAAACTGGAATAAGAATAATTGCCATAATATTTTTTATAATATATTTTCTTTTATATGTATTTATTAACTTTTTAAACCTTTTAAGAAGAAAATACAAAGGTTTAATAATAAGTACTATATTTTCATTATTATTTATTTTAATATTTTTTATTGGTTCTTACTATATAAATTATGTTTATAGTAACATTAATAACATGCAAGAAAGTGATAAAATAACTTACAATATTTATTTAATCACTTTAAAAGATACAGAATTTAGTAGTGAAAGTAAAATAGGTGTTATCAGTGATAAAATAGATAAAGATAATAACGAATTATCAACAAAATTATATAAAAAGAAGAATTTAAAAAATGAAATAGTTGAGTACAATGATTATATTAAAATGTTAGATGATTTATATAATAATGTTATAGATGGAGCGATAGTACCAGGTAATTATGATACTTTATTTAGAAATGAAGTAGGTTTTGAAAATATTGTATATGATACAAAAGTTATTTATGAATATAGTGAAAAAAGACAAAATGAAGATTTAAATATTGTTAGTGATAAAGATTTTAGTGAACCATTAACATTCTTATTTTTAGGGGTTGATTCTGAAGGGGATGGCCTTAATGCAAATGCAGCATTTAATGGTGATACTTTAATGCTTATGTCATTTAATCCCAAGACTTTAAGTTCAGTTTTATTATCAATTCCAAGAGATACATATGTCCCAATTGCATGTAATAACAATAGATATGCTAAAATAAATTCATCAGCAGCATATGGAACAGGTTGTGTAATAAGTACAATAAATAAATTTTTAGATATTAATATTGACTACTATGTTAAAATAAATTTTAAAGGTGTAGTTGATTTAGTTGAAGCTGTCGGGGGAGTTGAAGTTGATGTTGAAGCTCCGACATATATGGCCAATGCTTATGGAGGAAAAGTCTGTGAACAAAATAGTGATAGACAGTGGGGAGATAAACTTGTTTGTATAAACCCTGGGCTACAAGTTTTAAATGGTGAACAAGCTCTAGCTTATGCAAGATGCCGTCATATGTATATTGGTAGTGACTTAGATAGAGTAAGACATCAACAACAAGTAGTTGAAGCTCTAGCTAATAAGGTATTACATTTTAATAGTATTAAAGAGTTTCAAGATATTTTAAATGCCGTTAGTAAAAATATTGCTACTAATATGGATACAGATACAATTCTTTCGGGATATAATGTTGCTAAAAATGTTCTAGGTAACAAACTATCAGGTAAGGATTCTCTAAATATTCAAAAAGCATCATTAGAAACATATAGTTTAAATGTTTATGTACCTTCTCAAGGAAGAAAAACATCAGCTCAAGGGTATTATGAAAGCAGTCTTGAAGATATAAAGAAAGCATTTAATATAGTTTTAGGTAAAGAAACAGCAGAACCTATAAAAACATTTAGTTTCTCAGTTAATGAAACGTATGAAATATATCGTCCAGGAAAAGGTAAAAGAACAGGTCAATCTGGTGCTTTACTTCCAAGTTTTGTTGGTAAATCTATAAGTGAAGCGCAAAGTTTTTGTAATAGTAATAACATTAATTTAGAAATAAAATATGTTGATAGTGGCAGTGAACATTACAATGACCAAGTAGCTGTTGGTTTAATCGGTGACCAAAGTGTTCATAAAGATGTATTATTATCAACGGTTTCTAATTTAACAGTTTATGTTGTAAATAGTAAAAATACAAATTCTAATCAAAATACAAATACAACAAAAAATACTGAAAATAAAAATGATAATAGTAAAAGTGATGCTATAATAAAAGGATTTATTGATTAAGTTCAATAAATCCTTATTTTTTCTTTTTCTTTTTTCTTTTATGAGGACTAACATATCCCCTTTTTCTTCTTGATTGATTAGTTTTCTTTTTAGTAATTTTTTTATCTTTTGTTACAGTTTTTTTCTTCTTATTAACTTCTTTATCTTCAAGCTTACTTAGTATTATCCACAAAAGACCAACTACAATAATTAATAAACATAAAGAAATTAAACTAATTAATATAATATCAATTTTATCAAAATGTTTTTCCACTAAATCACCTCTAGGTATTTATATTATAGACAAAAGTACATAAAATTAATAGAGATTTTACAATTATTTACTTTATTTACTGTAAATAAATTGAGAGATTTTACAAAATTTGTTATAATAAAAGTAATAATGTAGAAGGAGGTCAAATTATGAAAAAGTTTTTAGCAATAATTTTTTTAATCATGGCCTTATTTTACATTGATAATGTAAATGCAACTTCTTATACCCATCGAATTAAAGTTTTAAATAATCAAACAAATTTAAGAAAAGACCCAGGTGGTACTGATGGTACAAGAATAGGTTTACTTTATAAAAATGATTATTATGTTTTAAAAGATGATAAATTATATGATGATGTAAACAATCATAAACGTTGTAATGGTGGATGGTATCATATGACATATTATACAAATGTTGATGGTTATGTTTGTAGTGATGATGTTGAATTAGTAGTATCATATTCTAATGATGATGTAACTCCAACAACAGAATGTGAAAAAAAACTAAGTGAAGTTGGCTTGCCATCAAGTTACTGGGGAGGTTTATGTAGCTTGCAAGAAAAACATCCTACATGGATATTTCAAGGAGTTAAAATTGAGTTAGAATGGAATAATGTTGTAGAAAAAGAAAGCGAATGTGGAAAAAATTTCATTTCTAACACGATATATGATGATGAATTTTTTGATAATACTTGTAATAAAACATCACCTGGAGGTTATGTTGCCCCATCTAAAACAGCGATTGCTTATTATATGGACCCCAGAAATTCATTTACAGAAAAATATGTATTTCAATTTTTAGACCAATCATATGATGTTAATCTAAAAGATAATTATCCAAATGCTGTTGAAACAATTTTAACAGGAGCAGCTTTTAATGAATATCACACAAGTATTGGCAACAACTTAAAAGATTTAATTATTGCAGGTAGTGTTGATAAAGCTAGTCCCATAGCAATAGCATCTAAAATGCGTGTAGAACTAGGAGTAGGAACATCTCTAGAAAACCTTTACAAAGGTATTTATGCAGAACTTGAAAATTTATATTATGGTTATTTTAACTTTTTTAACTTTGGAGTAACTGATGCCTGTGTTGCTTTAAAAGGTACAACTTATTGCGGTTTAAACTATGCTTATAAATCAGGATGGAAAGGTGTAGATGTTGCTATAAACGGAGGCATTGAACAGTTCTCTAAAGGATACATCCAAAAAGGGCAATATACTGGATATTTCCAAAAGTTCGATGTAAATAAACTTGAAAATATTGCATCACATCAATATATGACAAATGTTTCTGGAGCTATGAGTGAATCTAGTACAGCTTTCAGTGCTTATGAAAAAAACAATTTGTTAGGTTTAAACTTAGTTTTTAAAATTCCGGTATTTAATAATATGAACGCTACTATTATTAATGGAGGAAGTGGAGCCATAGATAATCCAGAAGATGGTGGTTCTAAACCGAGTACAATTCCAATTAGTACAATAGTCACATCCAGTGGTTTTAGATACACATCAAAATATATTTCTAATATTGCAGTTGGAACAGATGTAACAGAAATAAAGGGTGCTTTGGAGTCAGTAGCTGGAAATGCAACTGTAAACATTTCTGATAAAGATGGTAATAATGTAACGAATGGTATTATGAAAACTGGTTATAAAGTGTCAATAAATAATCAAAGTTCTACTGAAGTTTTAGAAGTAATTATAAAAGGTGACACATCTGGAGATGGAGAAATAAATGCTTTAGATTTACTACAAGTTGTAAAAAATATATCTGGTTCATACAATTTAGAAGGAGCATTTAAAGAAGCTGCAGATACATCTGGAGATGGAGAAATAAATGCTTTAGATGTTTTACAAATTGTAAAAAATATATCTGGTTCATATAAAATAATTCAATAAAAAAGGAGTGAAATTAAATGAAAAAAATAAAAAGATTATTGATGGTTTTACTTGTTAGTATTTTGTTTCCAAGTGTTGTTAGTGCAGCGAGTGGTTCAATAAATATTGCTTCATCATCAACCGTAGTTGTAGGAAATAAAGTAACAGTAACAGTAACCATATCTAGTGGAACAAAAATGGGAAGTTGGCAAATGTCACTAAATTATGACAAAAAATATTTACAACTTACAAGTAGTACTGCTAGAGATGGTGGAACATTTATGATAGATTATGCTGAAGACCCTGGAGTTTTGAAGAAAACTTATACATTTACTTTTAAAACTTTAAAAAGTGGTTCAACAAGTCTTTCTGTAGATGGTTATAGAGCCTATGTTTCAAGTGACTTAAGTGCTGTTAGTTTATCTGCAAATACAAAACAAATAAGAATTATAACACAAGCAGAACTAGAAGCAAGTTATTCTAAAAACAACAATTTAAGTGCTTTAGAAGTTGAAGGTTTTACACTTACTCCAGCGTTTAATAAAAACACATTGGAATATAGTATTGTAGCACCTGAAGATACAAAAGAAATAAATATTAAAGCAACGCCTCAAGATAAAACTGCGCAAGTATCAGGGGTTGGAGTTCAAGCTGTAGCTCAAGGTGCTAATAAATTTTCTGTTGTAGTTAAAGCTCAAAATGGTGCTGAAAAAACATATACAATAAATGTTGAAGTAAAAGATGAAAATCCAATTAATGTAACTATAAATGGTAAAAACTATACAGTGGTAAAAATAAAAGAAAATCTACCAACTGCAAATTTATATACTGAGACAACTATTAAAATAAATGATTTTGATATACCCGCTTATAAAAATGATAACACAAATCTTTACCTTGTTGGATTAAAAGATAGTGGTGGTAACATATCCTTATTTATATATAATGAAAAGGAAAATAAGTACCAAGAATATCATGAAATTGGTGTTAATAAAATAACTATATATCCACTTTCTAGTGATAAAGAAATAAAAGGGTATACTAAAGATATAATTATAATTAATGATACTAAAGTAGATGGTTACTATTATACAAAAGATTCTGACTATGTAATTATTTATGGTGTTAATGTTGAAACTGGTGATAAAGGTTTCTATATGTATGATAAAAAAATGCAATCATTAATAAAATATAATGATGAATATGTAATTGATTTAAATAAAAAAATAGAACTTTATACTTATATCATTCTAGGTTTTAGTGGTTTATTTGTATTAATGATTATTATCATAATTGTTTTAGTAAAGAAAAAGAATGGTAAAAAGAAAAATAAAAAAGTAATTGAAAAAGAAACACCTAAAGAAACTAATGATAATGAAGTACTAGAAAAGAATACTATTATTGAAACATAATAGTGTTTTTTGTTATAAAAATACTCTAGTTCTTTCAAAAAATAGTATTATATTTATAATTTATAAACTTATAGAACGAAAATCTTGAATTTTTCGTTCTTCAAAAATTTATAGAACGAAAATTTTGATTTTTTCGTTCTTCAGAATTTTATAAAGCAATAATACGATTACTCTATACTTAAAAATAGAAATAAATAAACATATTTAAAACCAAATATTTATCCACTTATGAAATGTGAATAAATTAAAGTCAAAATACGTTTTGTCCCAAAATGGTTGACATATGTCTCAGTTAATTGTATAATTTAATTGTGGTAAGGATGATGAAATATGAAGAAAAAAAATGTTATTAATTTAATTAGATATCATTGTGAAAAAAATGACAAAGCATTTAAAGATGAAGCTTATTTGATTGCTAGAGATTTTAATATTTCAGGTGATAATCAATTGGGAGAATACATTATTTGTCTTTTAGCAGGTGCTAATATTTTTGAACCACAAGGAGAAAATTTGAATTTAACCTTTTTTAAAAAAATAGAGCCGAGTTCAACTGAGTTTATAATTCCGCTTTCAATAAAAAAAGATTTGATGGGAGTTGTAAACGCTGTAGCTAAAAATGTAGGTATTAATAAATTTTTATTTGAAGGAGAGCCTGGTACGGGTAAAACAGAATCAGTTAAACATTTAGCTAGAATTTTAAATAGAGATTTATATTCAGTTCAATTTGATGTTGTTATAGATAGCAAATTAGGTCAAACATCTAAAAATATTACTAGTTTGTTTAATGAAATTCATAATTTGCCACATCCAGAAAAAGCAATTATTTTGTTTGATGAAATAGATGCAATTGCGCTTGATAGACTAAATAATAACGACTTAAGAGAAATGGGAAGAGCAACATCATCTATATTAAGAGAACTTGATAATTTAAGTGATAAAATAGTGTTTATAGCAACTACTAACCTTTATAAATCATTTGACAAGGCATTAATTAGAAGGTTTGATAAAGTTATTAATTTTAATAATTATGATAAGGATGATTTGATAGAAGTTGGAACATCCATCTTAAAAGATTATTTAAAGAAAGTTAATATTGAAAATAATAATGTTAAATTATTTAAAAAAATTTTAAATAATGCTAGTTATCTTCCATATCCAGGTAATCTTAAAAACATTATTAAAACATCTGTTGCATTTAGTGATGCAAATAATGAAACTGACTATTTAAAACAGTTATATTTAACCATTAATGGTGAAAATGAGCTCGATATAAGAGATTTACAAACAAAGGGGTTCACTGTAAGAGAAATTGAAACTTTAACAGGTATATCAAAAAGTAAAGTTTCCAGGGAGTTGAATGATGATGAATAACAATATATTAGAGTTAAAAGGAAAATTTGAACAAGAAAGTAACAATTCATTTATAGGGAGTGCAGAACTACCAAAAGGAAAAACTTTGTTTCTTTCTCATGTAACAAGTTTAAAAAATGATTTAATCAATTTAAATACTTTTTGGCAAGATAAAAACTATATTTCTGGAGCTTTAATAGCGGTTCATTATAATGATATTGTAGCTAAATCAAGAAGATTAAAGATTTTACTTACTAAACAAAGTGGTGAAAATCCAAATAATACTATTGTTGGGGCTAAATTTAGTAAAGATGGAAAAAAACATATTATAACCCATTATATTAATAAAAATTATATAAACTATAGCATAGATAAATTAACTACTTTAGAATCAATACTTACAAATGAGTTTGATGGTAAAATAAATAGTGAAACTTTAAAAAAAGTTACAAGTAATAAACTTATATTAAAAAACAAAAATATTTCTAAAAGTAATTTTGCAAAACTAGTATCTGATTGTTATAATGTTGAATCATTTGGAGAACCTGTACTTGATTCTAATGATATTAATGAAAAGGCAGTAGTGTCTTTATATGAAACAGACGATTTAAAAGAAGTTCTTAGTAATTTAGGTATTGATATTTACTTTGATAGATTACTAGACAATAATATATTGCTTGATGAAAATGAATTAAATTTAATAAAAGAAAAAGCTCCATATTTAATTTCTATGGTATCAACAGATTTTTCTGAAGTTGAACCAATTAGTACAAGTTCTATGACTGATGATTTTGGAATGTCAATACCTAAGCCCACAAATGAACCAACTATTGGGGTTATAGATACTTTGTTTTATAAAGATGTTTATTTTAGAGATTGGGTAGAAAGTTTTTCTTTAGTGGATGAGGCATTGATTACCGATAAGGCGTTTGAGCATGGTACTAAAGTTACATCTATCATCGTTGATGGTCCGAGTTTAAATAAGGATTTGGATGATGGTTGTGGCAGGTTTAAAGTAAGACATTTTGGAGTTTCTGGTGGAGGAAGTATAAGTTCCTTTAGTTTAATGAAAAAAATAAAAGAAATAGTATATAAAAATAAAGACATTCATGTTTGGAACTTATCACTAGGTTCTTTTAAAGAAATAAATCCAAATTTTATATCTGTAGAAGGCGCTGTTTTAGATAAATTGATTAAGGAAACTAATGTTATATTTGTTATAGCTGGTACTAACATTAGTATCGAAAAAACTGAAAAAATTGGAGCTCCGGCGGATTCAATTAATTCAATAGTAGTTAATGCTACCGATGAATTTGGAAATCCCGCATCATATTCTAGAAAAGGACCAGTTCTTTCGTTTTTTAATAAACCTGATGTTAGTTGTTTTGGCGGAGATAATAATAAACCAATGATTGTTGAAGGCCCGGTAGGTAGATATCCTGAAATGGGAACATCTTTCGCAGCGCCATGGATTGCCAGAAAGCTTTGTTATTTAATAGATGTTTTAGGTATAAGCATTGAGTGTGCAAAAGCTTTGATTATAGATTCTGCTGCAGGGTGGAATAAAAATACCACTTTAGAAGAAAAAAAATTAATAGGTTTCGGAGTGGTTCCACAAAGAATTGAAGATATTATCACCTCTCCAAAAGATGAAATTAAGATTTTAATAGATGGAGTATCTGAAAAATACAATACTTATAACTATGATTTGCCTGTGCCAATAAGTAAAGAAAAGTTTCCTTATGTTGCAAAAGCAGTATTATGTTATTTTCCTCCTTGCAATCGGTCTTCTGGAGTAGATTATACAAATGTTGAACTTGATTTACAATTTGGAAGGCTTGATGATAAAGGTTTAATTGATACTATAAATGAAAATAATCAAACTAAAAGCGGAGACTTTACTAGTGAAGAAGTAGCTAGAAATAAATTTAGAAAATGGGATAATGTAAAAAGAATAGTACAAACGCCAACTAATAAAAGACGGGATAAACCTATTTTGAACGAAAAAAGAAAAACGTGGGGAATAAGTATAAAAACCAAAGAAAGGCTTAATAACGGAGATGGAAAAGGTCTTAAATTTGGTCTTGTTATCACCTTAAAAGAAATAAATGAAGTTAATAGAATAGATACGTTTGTAAGAAATTGTATTTCTTGTGGTTGGGATGTGAATGCTATATCCGTTGATAATAAGCTTGATATATATAATATTGCAGAAGAAGAAATAGAATTTGAATAGTGTAGAACTAGAACATGAATTTGAGTAGGTGGAATAGAATATGGTAAAAATTAAGTCTTATAAAACAGAGAACGGGGATATGTTTTATATTAAACATAATAGTGATAATTTTACTATCATTGATTGTTGCATAGATGAAGAAAAAAAAGATGAAATAATAAGTGAAATAAATTTTGAAAGTAAATATAAAAGTGTTAAAAGATTTATTTCAACACATCCAGATGATGATCATATAAGAGGTTTAAAATATCTTGATGAAAATGAACAAATATTAAATTTTTATTGTGTAAAAAATGAAATCGAAAAATCTCCAAAAACAGAAGATTTTAAGAAATATTGTGAATTAAGAGATTCTTCTAAAGCGTTTTATATAAAAAAAGGATGTAGCCGTAATTGGATGAATCAATCAACTGAAGATAGAGGAAGCGCCGGAATAAATATCAAATGGCCAGACTATGATAACATGTTTTTCTTAAATGCTTTGGCAGAAGCAAATAAAGGCGAAAGCCCAAATGATATTTCCCCAATAATAACATATAGTTTGCAAGAGAACATAACAATTTATTGGTTTGGTGATATGGAAACCGATTATATGAACAATATAATTGATGATGTTAATTGGACAGAAGCGGATGTTGTGTTTGCTGCGCATCATGGTAGAAGTAGCGGGAGAATTCCGACGGAGATTTTGAAAAAAATTAAACCAAAAATAGTAGTGATAGGCAATGCTCCTAGTGAATTTTTAGATTATTATATTGGCTATGAAACGATTACGCAAAATACTGCTGGCGATGTTGTTATTCAGTGTGAGGGAAAAACTGCAGATTTTTTTGTAAGTAACCCAGATTATAAAACTCCTCCAACAAATTTGAAAATGATTTATGGAAAATCACTAGAAGGATATATTTATATAGGAAGTCTTGAATTTGATTAATAACAGAGAATAATATTTTTTTAAAACATAATTGTTTTTATAAACTCATATTTAATAAGAAAGGTGGATGGAAAAATGGAAGTACTAGTACTTGCTCCAAAAGAAAAAAAAGAAAATATTGATTATGGTGACTGCTTTATTATTAATGATAATGGTATAGTTACGGTTTATGATTGTGGTTCTGATGAATTGGCAGAACAGGTACTTGATTATCTTAAGAATAGAAACATAACAGATAAAATAAATGTAATTTTGTCACATAATGATGAAGATCATTTTAATGGAATACCAAAGTTAATTGAAAATGGTGTGGTGAACTCAGTTACAACTCTACTATTATTGAAATATAAAAATTTAATTATTGACAAAATTGACGATAAAAGAGTTAATAATAATTCTTTGGCAAATAATATTAAAGATTTGTATTGTAATATAAGCTCATTGGAAGGAAAGGGGTTACGTGATGCACTTGATAGAAATATTGTGCTTTCACCTAATTTAAAAATTGTAGGTCCATCATTAGATTATTTTATTGAGGCGGTCGCAAAACAATTTACTCCAAATGAAAGCAATAACATAAACAAGAGTACAATAATGAATGCGATAAGTGTTCAATTAGAGATTTCTTTTGGTGATAAAAAATTATTGCTAACTGGTGATGCAGATTTTGCAGCTTTTGATGATAAGATACGATATTATGATGCAATTCAATTACCACATCATGGAAATAGTGATATGGCAAAGTTAATTTTTGAAAAAAATGCCAAAAGAAATGAAGTTATATATATTGTTTCTGATAATAAGGGAGCATTAATAAACGGTGGGTCATCTGATTTAAAAACCTCTGGACATATAGTTAAAACAACTAAAAATGGAGCTTTTTTAGTTACACCAGAATTAATTGGTGCAAAGAGAAAGGTGGCATTAAAAAATGAGATATATCCTTTTTAAGAAAAATGTATCAATTAATGAAATAAAATCTAGACAAGAATTTTTATATAATATTTTTAATATATATACACTTCCTTTTATATATGGTAACTATATTGAATTTAAGTCGATTCCAGAAAAATATGGAAACATAATTTTTATTAATGGACATAACAATGATGTGTTTAATTGGTTAATTAAAAATTTCCCGAATGAGGACATTATAGTAATGATTTCGTGTTATCAAGGTATAATTAGAATTTTAAAATTTCCTTATAAAGAAATATATTCAACTAATTATATTACTTATAAATTAAATGGAAAAGATTATGGTTTTGATTTTGATATTACAGATGAAGAATTGAATTTATATAATTGTCCTTATTATTTAATAAAAGAAAAATTGAAGTATGCATTTGAAAGGATTTGTTAAAATGGATAAGATTGTGGAAAAAATAAGTAGTTATAACATTTTTAATAATGTTTTGCCTGGATATTTATTTTTGATATTTGGTGGAAATATTATTGGAGTAAACTTAGTTAAAAATGATTTGTTTTCGATGTTTTTAGTAGCTTATTTTGTTGGAGTTGTTATTAGTAGGTTATCTTCAATAATTTTAGAGAAAAGACTCGATAAAATTTTAACATTGATATATAAGAAAAATAAAGATAAAAAATTTGTTAAACTATCTTATCAAGAATATGTAAACGCTAGTTTATTAGATGAAAAAATTGTAATATTTAATCAAGATTGTAACATGTATAGAAGTTTTTGTATGTTAATAATAATCTTATTATTCTTAAAAATATTATCGCTGTGTAATATTTTTAAGAAAATTAACGGTGATTTTCTGTATATAACATTATTAATATTATTGTTAGTATTATTTATTGAATCATATAGAAAACAGAATGATTATATTGTAAAACGTATTAATATTGCAAACAAAAAAAATAATGAAGGGTAACTTATAAAAATGAACAGAGTTTTACTCAAATAATAATTATTTACATAAAAACAGAGCTTTAATCTGTTTTTTCTTTTATTTTCCATAAATTTAGTTTATAATAATAGTACGAAGGGAAGATAATATGAATTTAGTAGTAAATAATCATAATGTATTTTTAATAGTATTTGTAACTTTTCTAGTTAGTGTACTTTTAGTACCAATAGTAAAAAAAGTTGCAAAGCATGTTGGAGCTATGGATGTTCCAAATGCCAGAAAAGTTCACAAAGTTCCAATGCCAAGACTTGGAGGTTTAGCAATCTATATTGCCTTTTTATTCGGTTATATTTTATATGGTCAAATAAGCACGCAAATGATATCAATTTTAATAGGAAGCTTTCTTCTTATAATCGTCGGTATTTTTGATGATATTAATTCAGTGCCAGCTAAATATAAATTTTTAGTTCAAATTGTTGCAGCGTCAATTGTTGTAATATATGGCAAATTAGGATTCTCTGAATTAACAGTATTTGGATTATCATTTCATTTTCCAATGATTATAAATGATATTTTAGCGATATTTTTTATAGTGGCAATTACAAATGCTATAAACTTAATTGATGGTTTAGATGGTTTGTCTAGTGGAATAAGTGCCATTTATTTTTTAACAATTGCCATAATTGCTTTAATTACAAATAAAATCGGAGGAATAGACATTATTTTATCATTAATAATGCTCGGAGCAACTTTAGGTTTTCTATTTCATAATTTCCCACCAGCTAAAATATTTATGGGGGATACAGGAAGTTTATTTTTAGGTTTTATGATATCAGTAATAGCCCTTTTGGGTTATAAAGTTACAACATTTACATCATTAGTAGTTCCAATTGTAGTACTTGCTATACCAATTTTTGATACTTTATTTGCAATTTTAAGAAGATTATTAAAAGGACAAAGCATAGCAGAAGCTGATAAAGAACATTTTCATCATCAATTATTAAAAATGAAATACAGTACTGTATCAAGTATATTAATTATTTATGCAATTAACATTACCTTTGCAGCTGTATCAATACTTTATGTTCTAGGATATAACCAAGTTGCCATAGCAATATATGTTGTATTAATGATACTATTATTATTTATTATATTAAGAACAGATATATTGTTCGAACACAAGAAGAAAAAGTGAAATTGTTCATTTTTTTCTTCTATTTAATATTAATTTTTTTTTTTTTTTTGCAAAATTTTGTTGACGTGTTCAAAAAAAAATGATAAAATCAAAATATGAACATTAAAAGGAGGAAGGTATATGAAAAAATTTATTGTTCTAATTATGGGGTTGTTTCTTTTAACAGGATGTGGTAATAAAAAAGATAAGGTTATTATTTATGGTTGTACAGAGGAAAACGTAACACAAGCGTTAAATCAAAAATTTAAAGAAGATTTAAAAGATGTAGATGTTGTGATTCAAAATATTTCAACTGGTAATTTGGCAGCTAAAATTAAAACGGAAGGCTCAAAAATTGAAGCAGATATTGTTCTAGATTTAGAAACATCACATGCAGAAAATTTAAAGGATAATTTTGCAGATATATCATCATACGATACAAGTGTGTATACAGATGGAACTAATAATTCCGATAAATATTTACTATGGACTAAATATAGTATTGGACTAATAGTTGACAATAAATACTTAAAAGAACATAAATTAGATGTTCCGAAGACATATGAAGATTTATTAGATAAAAAATATAAAGGTTTAATTGCCATGCCAGATCCAAAAACTTCTGGTACTGGTTATGCATTTTTCTTAAATGCTGTAAATGAAATGGGAGAAGACAAAGCTGTTGAATATTTCACAAAATTGAAAAAGAATATTAGGGAATTTACAGCATCAGGTTCTGGACCCTCAAATTTACTTAAACAAGGTGAAATTGCTATTGCAATGGGAATGGTAAGTCAAGGTGCAACTGCAATAAATGAAGGTTATGATTTTTCAATTACTGAATTAAAAACTGGTATGCCTTATAATACTACATCATTTGCAATTATAAAGGGAAAAGAACAAAATGAAAGTGTAAAAAAAGTATATAAATACTTAATAGAAAAAGGCGTTAAATTTAATTCTGAAAACTTTTTTCCAGAAGGCATAGTAAAAGATGAAATCTCAAACTTTAAAAATTACCCAACGATTAAAAAAGTTGCTAACATGAAAGGCTATGATAATATTAAAGTTAAAGAAGACTTAACAAAATTGTGGGGAAAAGTTAATGGATAATTTAAAAATTGAAAATTTAACAAAAATATATGATGGGAAAACTGTTTTAAATAAGATTAGTTTTGAAGTAAAATCTGGAGAATTTTTATCAATACTTGGTCCATCTGGATGCGGGAAAACTACTCTTTTAAAAATACTTATTGGAATTGAAAATCCAAATAGTGGGATTATTCTTAAAGGTAATAAAGATATAACAAAGGCTGATCCATCAAAAAGAGGAATGGGAATAGTTTTTCAAAACTATTGCCTTTTTCCAAATATGACAGTTTTACAAAATGTCATGTATGCTTTAAATATTAAAATAAAAAATAAAGATGAAGCAAGAAAATTAAGCTTAGAAATGTTAGAGTTAGTAAAAATGGAAGAACATAAAAATAAATATCCGCATGAGTTATCTGGTGGACAACAACAAAGAGTGGCAATTGCAAGAACACTTGTGTTAAATCCTGATATAATTCTATTTGATGAGCCTATGTCTGCTTTAGATGCTGATAATAGATTAACTTTAAGAAAAGAACTTAAGAACATACAAAGTAAATTTAAAACAACTATGATTTATATAACCCATGATCAAGAAGAAGCATTTTCTTTGTCTGATAGAGTTATGGTAATGAAAGATGGAAATATAGAACAAATTGATACACCAAATACAATATTTAATAAACCTGCTAATGAATATGTTAAAAAATTTGTTACCAATCATTTAATTGAAAAAGTAAGTTCAATTGAAAAATGTACAGGAATTGATTTATAATGAAAAAGATTAGTAAAGTTAATGTATTTGTATTTATTTTTCTATTATTTTTTGTTTTTTATCCATTGGTTCAAATGCTATTGCAAGTTGATTGGGCTGATTTCAATGAAATAATTAATTCTTTGGCTTTTAAAGAAGCTTTAAATAATTCATTAATTGTAACAAGTATATCAACGCTTATCTCAATAATACTTGCATATATTTTAGCGTTTACAATTAATAGAACCCCGATTAAACATAGAGCTGCTCTTCAAGTGCTAATTACTATACCAATGTTAATTCCATCGATTTCACATGGTCTTGGCTTGATTAATTTATTTGGAAATAATGGTATAATTTCTAAAATGTTTGATTTTAATATCATAGGTCCGATAGGAATAATAATTGGTTCTGTCCTTTATTCTTTTCCGGTAGCGTTTTTAATGTTTTGTGATGGTTTTAATTATGTTGATAATAATCTTTATAATACTGCAAAAGTGTTAGGCTTAAATAAATGGCAAACATTTAAAAAAGTTACTTTATGTTATATGAAAAAACCTTTAATTTCTGCTACATTCGCAGTTTTTACAATGGTTTTTACCGATTATGGTGTACCTTTAGCAGTAGGTGGTAAATTTTTAACTTTGCCTGTTTATCTATATAAAGAAGTAATAGGACTTTTAAATTTTTCAAGTGGAACTATAATTGGTTTATTTTTACTTATACCAGCTTTTATATCTTTTATGTTTGATTATCTTTCTAAGGATTTTTCAAATGGAAATTATAATAAAGAATTTAATTTTGAAAATAATAAAAAAAGAGATATTATTTTAACAATAGTTGTTTATTTAATTATAGGAATAATATTTTTAATAATAGGTTCATTTATTTATTTTGCTTTTATTGATAATCCTAGACTTAATCCAGTTTTCTCTTTAAAACATTTTGAATATGTACTAAATAATAATATTTTAAAATTTATAATTAATTCATTATTAATATCAATATTTACAGCTATAATTGGTACAATAATAACTTATTTTACAGCATATTCCACTGCAAGAATTAATAATAAAATATCTAAAATTATTCATCTATTAGCTATATCATCTTTAGCTATTCCTGGTATTGTTTTAGGTTTATCATATACAATAAGTTTTAGTGGAACATTTATCTATAATACATTTATTATCTTAATAATAGTTAATATTATACATTTTATGGCAAGCCCATACTTAATGGCTTATAACGCATTAAAAAAAGTGGATCCAAATTATGAAGTTGTGGCAAAAACGTATAACATTAATTCTTTTAAAATAATTAAAGATGTGATAATACCTTGTACAAAAAAAACTATTCGTGAAATGATTTGTTATTTCTTTGTGAATTCAATGATAACAATATCTGCGGTAGCATTTTTATTTAATACGAGGACTATGCCGCTTTCCCTTTTAATTAATACATACGAGGGTAATATGTTATTGGGTGAAGCTGCAATTATATCAATAATTATACTTTTCTTTAACATAATTGCTAAAAGTGTGGTATACTTAATAAATAGAAAAGAGAATAGGAGTAGTAAAAATGCAATTAACAATTAATCAATTTGAAGTATTAACAACAATTGAAGGAAATGAAAAAAAATTATCTCAGAGGGATATAGCTAAAGAAACTAAGTTGTCACTTGGTACAATTAATAAAGTTATTTCAGAACTATTGGAAAATAAATTAATTGACAAAGAGAATGCTATTACTCAGAATGGTTTAAAAGTTTTAGAACCATATAGAGTTAAAAGAGCTATCTTTTTGGCTGCTGGATTTGGTTCTAGACTTGTTCCAATTACATTAAATACACCAAAACCAATGGTTTTAGTTAATGGAAAAAGAATAATTGAAACTCTATTAGATGCTGTAGTTAAAGCAGAAATAGAAGAAATTTATATAGTTACAGGATATTTATCAGAACAATTTGAAATTTTAAAGAAAAAGTATCCACAAATAAAATTTATTGAAAACAACATGTATAATGAAGCAAATAATATTTCTTCTGCATATTTAGTAAGGAATTTAATAAAAAATGCATATGTTTTAGAATCGGATTTATACCTTTATAATACAAAATTAATAAGAAAATATGAATATCATAGTAATTTTTTGGGATATTATGTTGATAGAAGTGATGATTGGTGTATTGAAGTTAAAAATGGAATAATAACTAAAGAAAAAATTGGGGGAATTAATTGCTATCAAATGGTAGGTATTTCATACTATGATGAAAATGACGGACAAAATATTGAAAAAGACATGGAAGAAGTCTTCAACTCTCCAGGAGGAAAAGAAAAATATTGGGAACAAGTCATTCTTGATATTTGCAAGAAAAATTACAATATATACTTAAGAGAATGCCAAAAAGAAGACATAATAGAAATTGATACATTTAATGAACTAAAAGCTATTGATAAATCTTATGATGTATAAAGGTAAGAGAATTATTTTTTAGTAAAAAAGAAGAAATATAAATTACAAAAATTGACAATAATTAGGTGTTATAGTATAATTTCTTTGGTGAATATAAAATGATGCTAATAACTCATAACGATATTGAAAATCTCAATATTTAAAAAAAAATGCTATAATTGGGTTGTAGATTGCCTTAAACACAAACAAGAATGTATATTGCCACCCAAAATAAGCATAAAGCCATCTGCGGGAATTTTTTGCAATGTAATGTCAAGTTTTGTTAAAATTAATGATAAAACATATGGTGGAGTAAAAAAGGATAGAAGGCAGACCGAATGAAAAAGAACGCATTTTAGTGTATAATATAGGAATTTCTATTCATAACATATATTTTACAGCTAAAATTTACAAAAAATTAGCAACCAAAAAAAAGATTAACTTTAAAGGTCCAACAGAAAAATTTGGGGTAAAATAAAGAGAGGCAAAGATGAAAGATAAAAAACAATTAAAGGAAATACAAGGTAAATTATTAGAGATGGCTATTTTTATAGATGAAATTTGCAAAAAAAATAATATCGAATACTATCTAGCTTACGGTACTTGTTTAGGCGCTATAAGACATAATGGTTTTATTCCGTGGGATGACGATTATGATATTGTTATGACTTATGATAACTATCAAAAATTTATTAAAGTTATGGAATTACAAAAGTCTAAATATGTTATTCAAACTATTTATAATGATCCAGAGTATAATAGACAATTTGCTAAAGTTCGCAATCTTGAAACTACATATATTGAATGTGGTAATGAGAATAGAAATATGATTCAAGGCTTATACATAGATGTTTTTCCTTTAGTAGGTTACCCTAATGGAAAAATAAAACAACTTATATTTAAAATAAACAGAGCTCTTGCTATGTATCCATATTCAAATATGATTAATAATAAATTCATGAATATTTTAGTCAAAATAATATATTTGAGAACAAACTCAAAAAAAATAAGCCATTTTTATGAGAAAAAAATTGTTAAATATGACACACAAAAAACAGACTTGTGGATGAGTGTTTTTGGTGATGATTACGAAAAAAATATATTAAATAAAGAAATATATGGAAAACCAATTCTTGTAGATTTTAATGGTCATAAATTTCCTGTTCCCCAAAAAAGCCATGAATATTTGACAATAACATACGGAGATTACATGAAAATACCTTCAAAAGAAAAAATCGAAAGTATGCAACATCATGTTTATAAGATGGATTTAAACAAAAGTTATAAAGATTATATAAAATAAAGAGGAATATTATGAGTAAAAAAAATACATTATTTAAAAATACAATTTTTAAGTCTTTATTAAATATTGTTAATATAGTTGTACCTTTAATTATTGGCCCATATATTATGAGACTTCTTGATGTTGATTTGTATGGAACATATAACAGGGTATTATCAGAATTTCAGGTATTTATGGTTTTTGCGGCTTTTGGAGTTTATACCTTAGGAGTTCGAGAAATCAGTAAAGTTAGAGATGATGAAAAGAAGGTATCTAAGTTATTTACAAATTTATTTGTTATATCATTGATGTCAAATTTACTTATAATGGTAATATATACTTTATATGCTATTTTAACATCTAGCGGCACAGCTCAAATGATATATTTTGTATTTAATATTCAAATTATAGCAAATGTTTTTTATGTTGAATTCGTTAATGAAGCATTAGAAAATTATAAATTTATTACTATTAAATCAATCATTGTCAAGATTATATATTTAATTTCTATTTTACTTTTTATAAAAAATCCCGATGATGTGGTTATATATGCAATTGTTGTATCAGCTACGATATTTTTAAATAATATTATTAGCTTTATATATGCAAAAAGTAAGATAAAATTTGACTTTTCAAATCTTAAATTTAAAAAATACATTAAGCCTTTATTAGCAGTTTTAGTTATTTCAAATGTAGAATTATTATATGGCCAATTAGATAGAGTATTATTAGGAAAATTTGTAAGTGATGTTTCTGTAACAGTATATTATACAGCTTATTACCTAGTAAGTACTCTAGCTTCCATTCCATATTCAATAATAAATGTTTCTATCCCAAGATTATCATATATTTTAAAAAATGAAACTCAAGAAAAATATGAAGAAAAACTTGCAAATTCTATTTCATCACTATTATTCATAATAGTTCCAATGTGCTTAGGAGTTTTTGTTTTATCTAAAGAAATAGTGATTCTATATGCAGGAGAAAAATATACAAATATAACAATTCCGTTGATGGTAGCATGTATATCTAGAATTTTTATTTCACTTGAATCTGTTATGAATAATTTAGTAATGTATCCAAATGATAAAGAAAACAGAATATTGAAAATAACTGCATTATGTGGTGTTTCTAATTTATGTGTTAACTTTCTACTAATTGGGCTTAACATTTTTAATCCTATAACTGCTTTAGTTACAACAGGTTTAGCAGAATTATCTGTATTTATTATTCATTATAATTATGCTAAAAGAAAGATGAAAATTAATGTTAATATTTTTACTGGAAAAAATATTACATATATAGTTTTAAGTTTATTATTTATACCAATAGCATTAGTAATTAAGTGTTTAAATCTTAACTTTTGGGTTGAAATAATTTTAACAATGCTTACTTGTATGACACTTTATTTTGTTGTACTTTACATTAGAAAAGATAATAATTTAATATTTATATTAAGTAAATTTTTAAAAAGGAGTAGGATTTAAATATGAAAAGAATAATTGTACCGACTGGGTATATGGGAAGTGGTTCATCAGCTGTAACGGACTTAGTATCTGAATTTAAGGATTGTGAAAATAGCTTTAAAAGCTTCGAATATGTAATGTTACATTGTCCAAATGGATTATTTGATTTAGAAGATAAATTACTAATCGGAAATAATGCTATAAGAAGTGATGAAGCACTTAGAGCCTTTGAATACCAAATGAAGAAATTATATAATAAGAAATATTGGTGGGTTGGTAATTATAAAAAAATAATAGGAGAAGATTTTCTTAGTATGACCAAGGAATTTATAAATGACATTCAAGATCTAAACTATGAAGGCTACTGGTATTTTCAAGAAGAAGTTGATTTCAAAATGTTTTTAAAATTAACTGTTTTAAAAATACTAAAAATAATTACATTTAATAAATTAAAATTTAAAAAAGTTTTAAAATATAAAGATGGAATGAGAATATCATTTAATTCTCCTAAGGAATTTTATAAAAAGTCACATACCTACATTTACAAAATAATTGAATTAATATCTAAAAACAAAGAAAATGTCATATTAGATCAATTGCTTTTACCATTTAACTTATTTCGTGTAGATAATTATTTTGATGATAGATTAAAAGTAATTGTGGTGGAAAGAGATCCGAGAGATGTGTACATTTTAAATAAATACGTATGGGGAAAAAAGAAAATATCTGTACCTATGCCAACGGATGTTGAAGATTTTTGCACTTATTATAAAAAAATGAGAGAAAGTGAGAAGAAGACAGATAGCTCAAAAGTTTTAAGAGTAAAATTTGAAGATTTAATTTATAATTATGATCAAAAGCTAGATGAGATTACAGAATTCTTGGGTTTCAATCAAAAAGATCATATTTATAAAAAAAGTAGATTTAATCCCGATTTGTCGATTAAAAATACTCAATTATTTAGAAAAAAAGAATATGCTGATGAAATTAGTATAATTGAAAAAAAATTATCAAATTACCTATACAAATTTCCTTATCAAATAAATAATGATGAAAAAAACACAATAGAATTTGAGTAAAATTTCCAATTATAGGTGAAGAAATGAAAAAAAATGTTATATTAATAGTACTAGATTCAATTACGAATGATGTTTTATTTAATAAAAATAGTTCTAAGCTATGTGCACCATTTTTAAATAATTTACGAAACAAGTCAATTTCTGGAGATAAAATGTTTTCTGAAGCTCCATACACAGAAGCTGCTTTAATGGCACTTTTAGGGTCATTAGATACGATGGATAAGGGCGGTTATATGGAAAAATTCAAAAACAAGACTTGTGTTTTAGAATGCTTTAAAAAAAATGGTTATAAAGTTTTTTTTAATAATTATTATCCAAGTATTTATCCAAGTTACTCAGTAAAAGGTTTCGATGATAAAAAGTATATTGAAGGTTTTGACTTTAATCAACTATGGGAATATAGATTGAAATATTTTTCTTCGATTGATATTTCAAAAGAAGAAAGAAAAATGTTAATTGAAATGATTGAAGATAATTTACATGCTTGGTTAGAATATTTTGACAAAATCAAAAACAATAATGAAGAAACCTCTATGATGAATGATTGCATAGATAAAAATAATTTAGATTTCAATATAAAGCAATTAAAACAAGAATTTAACAATTTTAAGAAGAATAAAGAACAATATTTAGATTGTTTATTTACTATGAAAGAAAAACATCCGCTATTTAAAATAAAGACTTATAAAATGACTGATAAAGTACATGATGATGCAATTCGTCATTTAGTAATGAAACGATACTTAAAAACTTTCAAAAAAATTGAAAGGTTGAATTTTAATAAAAATATTTTAAATAATAAATTTCCATTTTCAAAATTTTTTAAAAGTCTTGCAAATAAAGAGTGGAGTGTAGCAAAAGGACTTTTAGCAGCATATAAAAATTCTTTATTTGATAAAGATTTGTATGATAGAATTAATATTGATTACGATCAATTTAAAAATCAAAGATCGTTTTATACAGTATCTCAGGAACTATGTAAATGGATTTCTAATAATAAGAATAAACCTTTTATGGCTTATGTTCATGTTGATGATGCTCATTATACAGAAAATTTTTTTACTTATGATACGAATGATATAAAAATAATAGATAATGATTTCAAAAAAATTGATGATTATCTTAATAAATTACCAAAAAAATACTATGGAAGTATTGCATATGATTTAGCATTATTATATTGTGATAATGTAATTAAAAATATATTTAAATATTTAAAAGACAATAATTTATTGGAAAGTACAAGTGTTGTTATTACTGCAGATCACGGCTTTTCTTACTATTTTAATCCGATTAGAGAAAAGTATGTTATATCCAGCTATAAAGAAAACTTTAATGTTCCTTTTATTATATATGATAAGGACATAAAACCACGAAAAATTTATGATTTTTGTTCTACTAAAGATATTCCAACAACTCTTTTATCCCTAGCAAATATTAAAATTCCAAACGATTTTAAAGGATTAAATCTTTTGAAAGATAAGGGAAGAAGTTATGCTTTACTTGAGTACATGGGTGGGGGGTGTCCTGATATTTATCGAAGACCAATAAATTTAGGAGTTAGAACTAATAATTATTTTGTAAGACTGGATGCTTTCATAAATAAAGATTTTAATGAAAATAAAATAATAGAGGTCTACGATTTAATTCATGATCCGTTTGAAAATAATAATCTTTATAATAAAAAAAATGTGAATATAAATAAAGAATTAGAGATTTTAGAAAAGAGATTTGATGACATAAAAAAACAATATGGAGGAATTAATGAAAATAAAAGTTAGCATAATAGTTCCAGTGTGGAATGTTGAAAAATATTTAGAACAATGTTTAGATTCATTAGTAAATCAGACATTAAAAGAAATTGAAATAATTATAGTAAATGATGGGAGTCCAGATAATAGTCAAGCTATAATTGATAGTTATGTAAAAAAATATCCTAAATTAGTAAGATCATTTATTAAAGAAAATGGTGGACAAGGATCAGCTAGAAATTTTGGTTTATCAAAAGCCAAGGGAAACTATATATCTTTCGTTGATAGTGATGATTGGTTAGATTTAAACGCTTTAGAAGAAATGTATAATGTGGCAATAGCAAATGATTCTGATGTTGTTATTTGTGATATGATTGATCATTTAAAAAATAATGAAATATATCATGATTGCACAAATTATAGAGCTGTGTATGAAGTAACACCGTCTGCGTGCAACAAAATATTTAAAAAAGATATTATTGAAGATATAAAATTTTTACCAAATTTATGGTATGAAGATTTTAATTTTACTACTAAAATCTTATTAAAAACACAAAAAATATCTCAAATCAATAAGGGCTTTTATCATTGTAACTGTAGAGAAGTTTCTACGATGAATAACAATAATTCTATAAAAAACCTTGATATGATTAAAGTGATTGAAGATTTAAAAATATTTGCTAAAGAAAATAATTTGTATAATGAAGAAATTTTTACTTATTTAATATATAATCACATTTTAATTACTTCGATAAATAGAGTTGCTATTCAAAAAAATAGAAATAAAAATAAAGTTATTAAAAAATTCATTAGATATTGTCGTGAAACTATTCCAAATTACAGAAAAATGAATTTTTATATAAATGAAAGAAGAAACAAAAAAATAATTGCTTGGTTAAATTATCATTATTTTTATTATTTGTCAAAATTAATTTTAAAAATTAATTCATTATTAAAAAGAGGTGGAAAATGAAAAAGGTAAGCGTTATAATTCCGGTTTATAATGTAGAAAACTATTTAAGAAAGTGTTTAGATTCACTAGTGAATCAAACACTTAAAGACATTGAAATTATAGTAGTCAATGATGGAACTACAGATAATAGTCAAGAAATTATTAATGAATATGTCAAAAAGTATCCTAAAAAAATAGTTTCAGTTATCCAAGAAAATGGAGGGCAAGGTACTGCAAGAAACACTGGTCTTTTGCATGCAAAAGGTGAATACATTGGGTATGTAGACAGTGATGATTATGTAGAAGAAAATATGTATGAAGAATTATATAAAAAGGCCAAAGAAGAAGATTCTGATATTGTAATTTGTGGAAATAATGTTGTGAAAGAAAACTATGAGTTATTCTCAAAGGAAGATGTTGATAAAGAATTTTTATTAGGAAAAATGGCTGTTTGGAATAAGATTTATAAAAAAAATATTATTGTTGATAATAAAATACAATTTAGAAGTAAAGTGTGGTATGAAGATTTAGATTTCACAATGAAAGTATATTTTTCATCAAAAAAAATAAGTTATGTAGATAAACCTCTTTATAACTATCTATTAAGAGAAGGATCAACTATGAATAATAATAATATAAAAAGAAATTTAGAACTTATAGAAGCATTTGATTCTTTAATTGATTATTGTAAAGATAAAAAAATATATAATAAAGCAAAAGATGAAATAGAATTTTTATGCATATATCATATGTACATTTTTGCTACAACTAGGGTATTAAATACTAATAATAAATATAAAGATAAAATAGAAATTATAAATAAATTTAAAAATTATATTAATAGTAATTTTCCAAATTTTAAACAAAATAAATATCTATATTTATTACCTAAAAGAAGAAAACTTATATATAATTTGATTAATTCAAAATTTTATTGTATAATAATAGCGCTATTTAAAATTAAAAATTAATGGAGGTTGGATTATGAATATAAAACAGAAAATAATTCTTATTTATTTTTTAATACTTCCTTTTATTGATTTAGCAACCTCTTTAATGATAAGGTTTACTGATATAACTCTTACTCCAGGTATGATAATAAAAGGGGTAACCTTACTTTTTGCTATTATATATATTTTTTTCTTTAGTAAATCAAAATACAAAAGAATCTCATTAATATATTCTAGTATTTTAATACTCTATATTATTTTATATATAGGTTTAAAGAAAGATATTTGGAGTTTGTCTAATTTAATAAAAGAAGGTACATATGGCTACAGATACTTTTATTATCCCTTTGTGTTTATGGGATTTTTAAATTTAGCAGATGATGTTAAATTAGATGTAACACTCGTAAAAAAAATAATAAGTTATAATGCCCTGATATATGCGATGCTAATAATTATTCCTTACATTACTAATACAGGATTTGCATCATATTATGACTATTATCGATTTGAAGGTAGTGTGGGTTGGTTTTATGCTGCAAATGAAATTGGGGCTATCCTAACAATTTTGTCAGTTAGTATTTATTATTTTTTGGACGTTTCAAAAAAATATAAAGTACTATTATTAATTCCTATTTTTGCCTCATTAACTATTCTTGGAACAAAGGTAGGCTTTTTAGGAATGGTTATAGTATATTTTATATGTCTAATAGCATTTATTATTAAGGAAAAGAAAAAATCTTTCTTATTAGTATGTGTTTCACTATGTTTTTTAGGAGTGGCTACATATTTTTCTCCAATATCTAATAACATTAAAAGCGTAATGGGAAATTATTTGCCATCTAATGAAGATAATAGTAATAATCCAAATAATAACGAAAAGCCAAATAATAATAAAAAGCCAGAAAATAAAAACAATTCAAACAAAACTGGCAACGAACTAATTGAAAAAATCCATAATTTTAAAAAATTAGATGATTTTATAAAGAATGAAAAAATAAGAAATGCAATTACAGTAATATTTAATGGACGAGACATTATGTTAGTTGAAAATCTAAATTATTATTTATATTCAGGTTCAGTAAATCAGTTATTTGGATTATCATGGACCGATAGAGAGTCTATAGATTATACAACAAATAATAAATTAATAGAAATTGATTATTTTGATATTTTAATTCATTATGGAATTATAGGATTTATAATTTATTTCCTACCACTAGTAGTATTCTTATTTTATACAATTATAAACATAAAATATATAAAAGTTGAAACGTATATATATTTATTTACTATACTAACAATACTTGGAGCAGCATTACTAGCCGGTCACATTTTTTCAGCACCAGCAGTATCAATTTATTTGATTCTTTTAATGATTATTTCATTATTTGAAATAGACAAAAATAAAGAAGAAAAATCAGGAGGATCAAAATGAAAAAAATAACTATAATGAACTTACATCTTGGAGTAGGAGGAATAGAAAAATATGTTTCTAGTTTATGTGAAATGTTAAAAGATAATTATGAAATTAATTTAGTAATAACTTATAAACTAAACGATAAACCCTCTTTTTCTTTTAATAAAAAAATAAAAATAACATATTTAATTGATGGAAAGTCTAATAGACAAGAAATAAAAGATAGTATTAAGAACAGAAGAATATTTTCATTAATAAAAGAAGTATTTAAAGCAGTTAAAATTCTTATTATGAAAAAAAGAAGAACAATTAAAGCTATTAAAAATTTAAATTGTGATTATGTAATTACAACAAGAACATATGAAACTAAATTGGTTAATAAATATTTAAATAAAAGTAGTATTAAAAAAATAGCAACAGATCATAATTATCCAACAAAAAAATATAAAAAAGATCTAATTAAGTCGGTATCAAACTATGACAAACTTGTAGTAGTAAATGAAGAAATAAAAAATATTTACTATAAAGAAATTGGCAATAAAGTTACAAGTATAAATAACTTTATAAATAATTTATCAGCAAAAAGACATGATGAAAATAGCAAAAATTTAATTGCGGTAGGAAGATTTTCTAAAGAAAAAGGATTTGATGATTTAATTGATATAATGTCAATGATAGTAAAAAAAGATAAAAATATAACTTTAACATTAATTGGTGATGGAGAAGAATTTGAAAATATTAAAGAAAAAATCAAGTTTTTAAAACTTGAAAAAAACATTAAATTAACAGGATATTTGAATCAAGAAGAAATTGAAAAATATATGTTGAACTCATCAATATATTTAATGACTAGTTTTACAGAATCATTTGGTTTAGTAATGATTGAAGCTATGAACTATGGATTACCAATCGTAGCATTTGACTCTGCATGTGGAGCAAGAGTCTTACTTAAACAAACCAATACTTTAGTAGAAAATAGAAATAAGGATGCTTATGTTAAGTTGATATTAGAAATATTAAATAATAAAGATAAAATGCATGAATTAAGTAAAAAATCAAAAGAAGAAGTAAAAAAATATTCGCTTGAAAGAATAAAGGAAGAATATTTAAATCTTTTAAATTCTTTAGAGACAAAGTCTAAAAAAAGAGTAATGTTTATATCAAGTACAGGTGGACATTTAAATGAATTATTAATGCTAAAAGATATGTTTAATAAATACGAATATGAACTTGTAACAGAAAAAGCTCCAACAAATTTGGGATTAAAAGATAAATATGGAAGAAAAAATGTAAAATATTTAATATATGCAACGCAAAAAAATAAAATAGTTTATGCCTTTAAATTATTACTAAATTGTTTTATAAGCTTATATTACTATATTAAATTTAGACCACAATTTATTATATCAACTGGTGCCCATACGACAGGTCCAATGTGTTGTATTGGTAAAATTTTTGGTAGCAAAATAATATTTATAGAAACATTTGCAAATAGCAAGTCTAAAACCGTAACAGGAAGAATTGTCTATAAATTTGCAGATTTATTTATAGTACAATGGGAAAGTATGTTAGAACTTTATCCAAATGCAGTTTATGGAGGGTGGATATATTGATATTTGTAACAGTTGGTACTCAAATTCCATTTGATAGATTATTAAAAAGTGTTGAAAAACAAATAGAATTAGGAAATATAAAAGAAAAAGTCCTTGTTCAAGCTGGTGTAACTAATTTTAAGTCTGATAAAATGGAAATAGTTGGATTTATTCCTATGGATGAATTTAAAAAAATAATTGAAGAAGCAAAAATTATTATTTGTCATGGTGGTGTAGGTACAATAACTGATGGTTTAAGAAATAATAAAGTTATAATTGCTTGTCCTAGACTTGAAAGATTTAATGAGGCCAAAAACGATCACCAAAAACAAATTGTTGAAAACTTTGGCAATGCAGGATATTTAATACCATTATTAGATCCAGAAAATTTAGAAGAGGCATTAAAAAAAGCCAAAACATTTAAACCCAATAAATATAAAAGTAACACAAATAATATGATAAATTTATTAGAAAATTATATTGATAGTAAGTAAAGAGGTAAAGAGTATGAAAAAAATATTTTTTCAAGTAATTAAATTTTTTGGTATATCCGGGATTGGATGGTTAATTGACATGGTAATTTTTACCACATTAACTAATTTAGAGGTTAATACAATCTTATCAAATATAATAAGCTCATTAGTGGCAGTAACTTTTGTTTATTTTACTTCAACTAAAAAAATATTTATTAATAAAAATAAAAAAATAGATTACGAATACGCTTTTGACATCGAATTATAATAGTAAATTAAAAAACAAAAACATGGCTTTTATTTTATAAAATATGTGCTACAATTTAATTGTACGGAGTCGAATAGCCGTACTAATGAATAAGTATTCGGAAAATTGAAGAAAATTTAACACTCTTTCTTCTTTTTTTTTGAACAAATTTGTGGTAAAATACTAAAGGAAAAGAGGTAATAGCATGGCATTATTATTAACATTCTTTAGTGGTTTGTTTTTTTTAGTAGGTATAATAATATATAATTTTGTGAAAAATAAAACATTATTTACAAGATTATCTTTATCATGTGCAAGTGTTGTAATTATTGGCCTAATAACATTTGATTTAATACCTGAGCTAATCGAGGTCGATAAATGGTGGTTAATATTTTTTGTTATCATTGGTCTTTTCTTGCTTATTCTAATTGATAAATTAGTACCACATCATGAACATAATCACCATGAAAATGATGAAGAAAAAGAAGACCATAAAAATCATATTGAACACATAAGCACTATAACCATAATAGCACTTTTACTTCATAACATAATTGAAGGTATGGCCCTTTATGGTGTTGCAACCACAGATTTAAAAAGTGGAATTTTAATGCTTACAGGAATAGGTTTACACAATTTACCATTTGGTTTTCAAATATCTGCCACAAAGAAGAACAACAAAAATAAAATGTTAATAACTCTTTTAGTTTTATCTGGTGGTATCGGAGGTTTAATATTTTTAATATTTGGAAATCTAAGTCCAATTTTAGAAGGAATAATAATTGCTTTAACTCTGGGAATGTTACTCCATATTTTATTTTTTGAACTTTTAAAAGAAGTTTATGAAGAAATACATAAAAAAGAAACTATTTATGGTATAATAATAGGTATAATATTATTAGTAGTAATAAATATTTTATAAAAAGGAGTGCATTAGATGAAAAAAGTATTAGTTGTTGGTGCTGCTGGTGCTGTTGGAATTCATACTGTTAAATATTTACTCAGTGAAGGAAAATACGAAATAACTATTCTTGATTTAAAAAACAAAAATTCTTTTAGTAGATTAAAAAGATTTAAAAAAAGAGTTAATGTTTTATATGGTGATGTAACAGATAGAGTTTTAATGGAAGCATTAGTAAAAGACCATGATTATATAATTTATTTAGCAAGTGCCATGCCTCCTTTAGGAAATATGAAGTCTGGTCTTTCAATGACCATTGACTATGGAGGGTGCGAAAATATAGTTCGTGCGATTAATTATTACAATCCTAAATGTCATTTGTTTTTTGCATCAACTACAAGCATGTACAAAAACATAAAAAATCCAAGTGTTAAAAGTAAAATAACATTAAATGAATTTGATTATTTTGATGCATCAAAATTAGAAAGTGAAAAGCTAATTAAAAGTAAATTAAAAAATTATACAATTTATCGTATTCCTTTGGTGTTAAGTAATCCTTTAGAAGAAACATTTATGTATCATGGAAATAGAGATGATGATATGGATGTTATTACTAAAGAAGATTGTGCTTATGCTTTTGTTCGAGGAATAAATTATGCTACAGTTTTAAATAAACAAACATTTAACTTAAAAACTGACACAATAAATTATGGTGAACTTCTAGATAAATTACTTTTAATAAATGGTTTAAGTTCAAAATATTTATTATCTAGAATATTCTTAGAAAAAGATTATTACAGTCCAATTTGTAGTGATAGTGATGAACTTGATAACATAATTCATTATAAAAATGATTCATTAAATGAATATTTTAAAAGGTTAAAATCTAAAAATAAAGGACATAAATTTGCTAAGTTTTTAGCTAAAAAGATGGTAGGTAAGAACAAATGAAGGTAGGAATAGCTTTTTCAGGTGGTGGTCTTCGCGGGGCTTATCAAGTTGGTTGTTACAAAGCATTCCTTGATTGTGGCATAAATGTTAATGGTTTTGTTGGAACTTCAATTGGTTCATTTAATGCAGCGATGTGTGCCAGTAATAGATTTTATGAACTTTACAATTTCTGGTATAATGAATCCACTGGTTCAATTTTAGGTTTCAGTGATAAACTTATAAATAAAGCTAACAGCAATGAATATGATATGAAATTATTAATGGAAATATTAGAAAATGTTAAAAATATTGTTGTTAATAAAGGAATAAGTACAATAAATATTCGTAAAAAATTAGAAGAATTCAACATAAGTAAATATCTTTATAAAAGTAAAAAAGATTTTGGGTTAGTAACAGTAAGAGTAAACGATTTCAAACCAAGATACATGTTTAAAGAAGATATACCAGCAAATAAATTAAATGACTATATAATTGCATCTTGTTTTTTACCAATTTTTAAATTTGAAAAACTTATTGATGGCAATTACTATTTAGATGGTGGTTTTCATGATTATATTCCAGCAAATAGCTTACTTGAAAAAGGCTATGACAAAGTATATGTAATTGACCTTGAAGCAATTGGAATAAGAAGACCATACAAATATAAAGAAAAAATTACAATTATAAAACCATCAAGAAAGTTAGGAAGCATATTAGATTTCAAACAAGAAGATATAAGAAATAACATGAGGTTAGGTTACTATGACACATTAAAAGTTTTAAAAAATTTTGATGGTAAAAAGTATTTATTTAAGCAACATGGTACATGGTATTATGAATTACTAGTGCGCAACATTCCTAAAAAAGAAAAAGAAGAAATGGAAAAGTTCTTCGGAACTAAAAATGCTAAAAGATTAGTAATAAAAGCTTTAGAATTTGTTATGAAAAAAGAAAAATTTACTTATTATGATATTTACACAGTAAGAAAAGTAGTAAAAAGAATAAAATATTTAAATAAAAACTATGGGGTTTACAAATTTGTGAAAAAAATAAAATTATTTTAAAGGAGAGAAATTATGGGAAGAGCATATGAAGTAAGAAAAGCAAGTATACAAAAAACAGGAGCTGCAAAAGGAAAAATATATACAACTTTTGCTAAAGAAATATATTTAGCAGCTAAAAAAGGAAGTCCAAATCCTGAGGCAAACATAACATTAAAAAGATTAATTGACAAAGCCAAGAAAAATCAAGTTCCATCAGACATTATAACTAGGGCAATAGATAAAGCAAAAGGTGTAGGACAAGATGAATATCATGAAGTAGTTTATGAAGGTTTCGGCCCTGGAGCATCAACATTAATTATAAAGTGCCTAACAGATAATGTTAATAGAACTGTTGGAATGGTCCGTGCAGCATTTAACAAAGTTAACAAATCACTCGGAGTAACAAATTCTGTTTCATACAATTATGAACATCTAGGAATTATATCATTTAAGTTTGATGATGAAGAACAAATATTAGAATGCTTACTTAATGCAGGAATAGATGTTGTTGACATTGAATCTGAAGATGGATTTATAACAATCAGCTTAAATCCAAGTGATATAAACAACGCAAAAGATGAACTTGAAAAATTAATACCAAACATTGATTATGAAATTGATGAAGTTGGTATGTATGCTAAAGACAAGATTACCCTTGAAGGAGAAGATAAAGAAATATTTGATAGACTTTACAATCTTTTATCAGATATTGAAGATGTATCACAAATATACACTAATGTTTCAAATATAGGTTAATATGGAAAAAAAGAATTTACTAAAATTAATAATCAGGGTATTTTTAATCCTAATATTATTTGAAGTATTTATCCAAACAATTGGAAGCATATTTGCAAGTACAATCTGGAAAACAATCAATTATGGAAAATACACAAAATATTTTATCAGTGAAGCAGTAGTTTTAATTTGTTCACTAGTTGTATTAACAGTTAGAAAAAGATGGTATATTTTTAAAAACAAAAAATTAAGTTTTATAGAAACTTTAAAAAGATGTCTACCAATAGTAATTTTATCATCACTTGTATTTATTACAAATATCATTGGTTTAATTGGTGAAGAATTAAATTATTTCAATTTAATAAGTTTAATTTTTTATACTATTAGTATTGGTTTATTTGAAGAAATATTCTTTCGAGGAATAATTGAAGAAGAGTTATTAGCTAGTTACAGTGAAAACAAAAAACAAATCATAACTTCCATAGTAATAAGTGGTATCATTTTTGGTTCTATTCATTTAACAAATATATTCTATGGTCAAGATTTTCTAACCACAATAACTCAATTCATTCAAACAACATCGATAGGTATTTTATTTGGAACACTATATTATCTAACTAGAAACATCTGGGCTTTAGCATTTCTTCATGGTTTTTATGATTTTTCAGTATTGTTAAATGAAGCAAATTTAGTAACAGAATGTGGATATATTGATAATGTTTCAAGTATTATAACAGCTTCATCAATTGTGGCATCCATTATATTAAGTATTATTTACTTAATATATAGCATTATAATTTTCAAAAAAGAAAATCATGAAGAAACAAAAAAATATAATAATTTAATTTATTTAATGATTATAATTTATTTTATATCAAATGCTATTTTTAGTATGATATCACCAGATATTGATAAATATTATATTTGTCCAGAATATGAAGAAAAAACTATTGAAAAAATAGAAACTCACTATTATAGTTATGATGATTTTTATTACAACAATCTTCATATATATAAGGATAAAGAAAAAGTAAGAATAAAAAATGAATTAGAAAATATTGATATCGTTTTGGATGTAGAAAATGTTGAAAGAGTAGTAGTAATCGATAATAATTTAATAATTATAACTTATGAAAACACTAAGTACAAATTATATTACAATAATCTAGATGATTTAAATAATATCAATAATTTTATTTTATATGATATTCCATCACCTATATCAGTTGGATATTTACTTGATTATGATGCTAACATAAAATATCCAATGATTAAAAGTTACATAAATGATTTATTTATAATTGAGAATAATAAATTATATAAAGTTAAAGAAACTAGTTAAATACTAGTTTCTTTTTAAAATAACAAAAATTTTAAAGCAAACAATTGTTATTTTAAATAAATTATGATAAGATATAGATTGGAGGTATAATTATGCAAATAGAAAACTTAACAGACTTAATAAACAAAACTAATATCAGAGCATATGTAAATACCACAGATATTGTAAAAGGCAAAACCTATGATAAAGAAAAAATTACTTTTAAAGATTCAAAAGAAACAAAAGGAACTTATAGCACTTTAAAAGTATTTAATTTTGAAGTTGACTCTGAAACTAAACCAACTTATTATGATGTATCAATCGTAATTGAAGATAACAAAGAAATAGTAAAAACAATCTGTGACTGTAAAGAATATCGTAATTTTCAAAGTTGTAAACATATCGGGGCGGTATTTGTAAATTATTATGAAACATTATTTAAAGGTTCAATAATAAATGTTCATAAAATAACTGAAGATATTTTAAATAAATTTATGCCAGACGAAGATACACTAATAAAAAAAGAACTTCAAGTAGAATTAATTATTAATGTAACTGAAAAAGAAAGTTATTACTATTATTATGGAAGAACATACACAGATTTCAATATAAAAATAATGATTGGTGAAGATAAATTATACACTTTAGGTAATCATGCTACAGCTTTTAAAGTTGCGTATGAAAACCAAGAAGGAGAAGTGTATTTTGGTAAAAATTTTACATATATACCTGAAAAATATTATTTATCTAGTAATTCTAAAACAATTATAGAATCATATTTAGATGTCTGTGAAGGAAGCTACAATAGAAATATTTTTGCAAAAGACTTTAAAACATTCTTAAATAAAATAAAAAATACTAATTTCATCATCAATAACTATAAAATAGAGGGCATAAAAGAAGGTTTTCCAATTTCATCAAACTTAATAAAAAATAATGAATCATATGAATTAGATTTTGATTTAGAAAATATTGAAGTGTTAATAAAAAATGATTATGAATACATATTATACAAAGGTAATTTATATCACTTAAGAAAATTAGAACAAGAATTAATCGATGATTTAATGGAAAATAAACTAGATAAATTAATAATATCAAAAGAAAAAGTAGATGCTTTCACAAAAGGGTTACTTAAAATAGTAAGAAAAAACTTAAAGATTGATGCTTCAGTTACTGATATAACATTACCAAAAGAAATAAGTACAAAATTATATTTCGACTTAAGAAGTTCATATATTTTAGTTGATGCCTTATTTAAATACGATGAAAAAGAAGTAAATTATTTTGATAAATCAAACACCATTTTAAGGGACATTGATTATGAAACAAAAGTTATAAATGATATATTAAAATATGGCTTTGAAATAGATAATAATAAAATTATTTTAAAAGATATTGAAAAAGAAGTTGAATTTTTAGAAAATGGATTAGAAAATTTAGCAACCAAATATGAAATATTTACAACTGAAAAATTTAAAGGAATAAATATTAAGAAAAAAACATCAGTTACATCAATGTTTGGTATTGGTCAAGATAATATTTTAAGTTACACATTTTCTCTCGGAGATATTAATTCTAACGAATTAGTAAATATTTTTGAAGAAATAAAAAATAAAAAGAAATATTATCGTCTTAAAAATGGTGATATCTTAAATCTAGAAGATGAATCTTTAAAAGAATTAAGTGATTTAAAAGATGACTTAGAACTAAGTGATGCTGAAATAATTGCTGGTCATGGGGCAATTTTAAAATATCGTGCCATATATTTAGATAGTTTAAAAAATACGAAATATAACATTATTAAAACAGATAATTTATTTGATAATTTTATTGATAAATTTTATAAATTTAAAGATATTAATTTAACATTACCAAAAGATGAACTTAAAACTTTAAGGGATTATCAAGTAACGGGAGTTAAATGGTTATATACCCTTGCTAAAACTGGTTTTGGTGGTATCCTTGCTGATGAAATGGGTTTAGGAAAAACAATTCAAGTAATTTATTACATTAAACAAATGCTAAAAGATAATGAAAATAATAAATTTTTAATTGTAGTTCCCACATCCCTAGCTTATAACTGGGACCATGAATTTGATAGTTTTGGTAGTAACATCAAAAGAAAAATTTGTGTTGGAAATAAAGATAAAAGAATCAAAATGCTAAGGAATTTAAATGATACAAATGTAATTATAACAACTTATGGTTTACTTAGGGAAGATGAAGAACTTTACAACAATTTAAATTTTAACACCATGGTTATTGATGAAGCCCAAAATATAAAAAACAACATGGCAGGAATAACTAAAGTTGTAAAAAAGATTAATGCGGAAACTAAATTTGCTCTAACAGGAACCCCTCTTGAAAATTCAATTTTAGAATTATGGAGCATATTTGATTTTATAATGCCAGGTTACTTAGCAAGTCTAACAAAATTTCAAAGTAAATATAAAATAAAAGATTTTGATGAAAACAGTGAAATTTTAATAAAAGGTTTAAGTAAACAAATTAACCCATTTATTTTAAGAAGAAAAAAACAAGATGTTGTAAAAGAACTACCAGACAAATTAATAAATGATATTTATATTGAATTAAAAGATGAACAAAAGAAACTATATGTTGCAGAACTTGAAAGAGTAAAAGAAGAAATGGAAAAAATCATTGAAACTGAAGGTATGAATAAAGCAAGATTTTTAATATTACAACTTTTAACCAAATTAAGACAAATCTGTATCGACCCAAGTATTGTTTATGATAATTATAAGGATGGTTCCAATAAATTAGAACAATTAGAAAGTATTGTAAATGAATATATTAAAAACAATCATAAAATTTTAATATTCTCATCATTTAAAACAGCTTTAAATATTGTAAAAGAAAAATTAAATAAAGCAAAAATTAAAACTTATATGATTGATGGAAGCGTTCAAGCTAAAGATAGAATAGAAATGGTTGATAACTTTAATAATAATGATGATGTCAAAGTATTTTTAATAATGTTAAAGTCTGGAGGAACAGGTTTAAACTTAGCAACTGCAGATGTGGTAATTCATCTAGATTTATGGTGGAATCCTCAAGCAGAAAATCAAGCAACAGATAGAGCACACCGTATTGGTCAAAAAAATACTGTTGAAGTAATTCATCTTATTACCAAAGGAACAATTGAAGAAAAAATATTAGAACTTCAAAATAAAAAAAGAATTTTAAGTGATAAACTAATCGATGGAGAAATTCGTGATAAGAATATTTTATCAGAACTTACAAAAGAAGATATTAAAAAACTATTATCATATGAAAATAAAGATTAAAAAAAGAATGCTAATTTAGTTCACGAACTAAATGCATTCCTTTTTCATTTGTAAATATTTTTTCTAATAATTGATATTGTATAGCTAAATCCAAAGCTAAAGTAACAAGAACTTCTTTAGCTTTAGTATAATCACTACAAACAATTTTCTCACTACCATCAGGTAAAATAAATGTTTTCATATTATGACTATCAATCTTAATATTAGGTACTTGATTTTTAGAAATTTGATAAATTCTATTATGAAGTCTTGGAGCTCCAACAAACAAAGTAATTTTATTAATCGGGTCTACAACAAGTTGTGTACCAGCAAATCCCGGTGACATAAATGATTTTCCAGAAAGGGGAGGATAAACAGATAAAAATTCAGGGTCAGGTTGTTTCAAAAAAACTAAAGAACCATAAAATCTAGCATATTTATCGTTATCTTTAAATCCTGTTTCAGTATCGCTCATCGAATACAAACTTTCTTTAGTTAAAATTTTTTCATTTATTAAAGCATTAGCAAAATTAATCATATCATTTTTAGTAGAAAAATAACCGGCATGACCCGGAGCTATACCAGATTTAGCTCCAATAGCAATAGCTTTTGGGTCATGTTGAGTACCTTTAACATTATTATAATTAGTTTTAACAGTTCCATCACTTAAAACAATTGAAGAAAAATTTTCATTAGCAACTCTTTTTATTTTTTCGCTAGGTACAATTAAATGTGTATCAACCATATTAGCTTTTTTAAAAATCATTTCCGTAATAAATTCATTAAAACTCATATTAGTAACTTTTTCAACAACAATTCTTAAAATCATAGCTCCCATATCAGTATAAGCATTCATAACTTTTTCTTCTTCTACGAGTTTGGCACTATATAATATTTCTAAAGCTTCTTCCTTATTATTAGTACTATCAACACGTTTATCAGTTACAATTTTAACTCTAAATTTTAATAAATCATAAATTGTAGTATTTCCTAAATTTTTAAACTCAGGAACATATTTTCTAACTGGTTCAAAAACATCAATTAAATTATTTTCTTCTAAAATTAATATAGCAACAGCAGTAAAAGTTTTAGATGTAGAAGCTAAATCAAAAATAGTATCTTGTTCAATTGGAAGTTCATCTTTTTTTAATTTACCATCTTTCATATCAACTTCCTGACGAAGTCCACACAAAACAGTATCACGAGTTTTAAATGTTCCAAAATCTAGTAACACTCCCGGAGTAATTTTAGTATCATTAACAAAAATATTCATTATTTCTTTTAAACCACTATTTAAAAATAATTTCAATCTTAAAGTGGTTAAATTAGCATAAGGATTATCATAAATAGTTTTTAAAACAGGTTTTAAAATTCTTTCATAATCTTTATAACTATAAATATCTTGCAACAAAGGTATATTAGTATTATTTTGATTTTTCAAAAGTTCATCGATGTATTTTTTATAAATAAAATATTCATGCATTCTAATTTCCTCCTTAATTTAGGCTTATTATAGTAATTTTATGATAAAAAGTCAAATTTATGGTGCAATAATTGGAAATTTATGGTAAAATGAAAATGGTGAAAGTATGAAAAAGGTTGAAAAAGAAAACAAAACTACGAAGGAAGTCGTAAAAAGTACAAAATTTGCTAATACCATTTACAGTATTAGAAGAGACAGAAATCTAACACAGAAAGATTTAGCAGATTTAATCGGTGTATCTGATAGAACGATTTCAAAGTGGGAGAACGGCACAACAGTTCCAGACTTGTGCCAAATTAGGAACATCTGTAAGAAACTGGAAATATCTCCAAGCTTACTAATTAAATCTGAAAAGAAATTTAAAGATAATATGAGTTTTATAAAAATGAAACTTGGGAAGGCATTAAATTATTTAATTCACAACATCTTCTTAATCGGATTTATAATAGCGTTTATATTGTTGTTAATTTATTTCATAAATAACTTTAACTCAGTTAAGATTTATGATTTGAAATATGATGGTGATAATATTTACTTAAATCATGGATATTTCTTCCAAACAAAAACAGTAAATATTCTAACATTAGAAAACATCGCACTGAAGAAAATTGAGTATGAACCAACAGAAATTAAATTGGAATTATACACATTAGTAAACGGAGATAAAAAAATCTTGTATAAAGCTGATAATTTAAAAAATATTTACATTGAAGAGAATAAATCAAATACAGATTTATTAAGCAAAGACACAATAGAAAATATTAAAAGAAATCTATATTTAACAATTGAAACTAGGGACGAGCAAAATAAAATTTATAAATATGAATGTCAATTAGCATTCAAAGAAAAATTTAATAATAACAAATTATCCTACAAAACTTATGTTAAAGACAGTAATTATGAGACAAGTATTTTATCAACCGATAGCTTGTCTCTTTTTAATAACTCATTTTCTCCATCAAACATACCAACAGTAACTCATGATAATTCAATCGCAGCATCCAGTGATTATGATACACCAGAAGCTAAATTAGCAAAATTAGGTTATATTTATGATGAAGCAAAAGATGCTTATGTTAAATATTACGATAAAGAAATAAAAATAGAGTATTTAATAAAAACTAAAAAGATAGTAATTTATAAACAATATGATTTAGGTATAGAAACAATAAAATATTGTGTTGATTCCAATAAAATTGATTATTGCCAATTAAATAAAAATAAACAATATAAAAAATTTAGATATAATTTATCAAATAATTCATTAAATTGTATCGAAGGTGACTGCAAAAATTACAAAAATAAAATCGACTATATTCTCAGCATTTATAAGGAAATAAACACCATTCTACAATAAGAGAATATCAATTCCCGCGATTTTCTATTTACTTTTTTCGACTCTTTATGAGACAATTGGGTTGGAACCGAAAGGGGATGTTTGAACGGTTTGCGAAAAAGCATTATAGCTACAATTATAATGCTTGGCATATTTTTAACTAGCAGCGTAAAAGGTGCAACACTAACAGATGCAGAATATGCAAGACTAAAATTAGTTTTTTCAGATTTGAGAATTGCAACAATGAGTGATGAGGATGCCTCAAGATATTTATCTTACGATTTAGAAAATTCTAAAAAAGTAAATAAATATTATAGAGTAACGAAAACAACAAATGGAACAACAACAACAGAAATCAGCAAAGAAGAAGCAACAAATGCAACAAAGAACACAGCATCAAGAGGCGCATCGTATGCAACAACTTATAAGAATATTCAAATCTCAACTATACCATCTAATATAACAAATACATTTCTTATTGACCTTACTAACTTATGGTTAAAATCTCCTTATATTAAATCTTATGATGTAATCGCCATAAGGACAGATGATGCAACAGTAATCGAAGGGACACAAGAAGGAACGCAAACTTATATTTACAAAAATGGTAGTACAGGAACAATAGATTATTCCAATAATGGCACCAACATGGTTAAAGCTTCTAATGGTTTTGGAATATCTATGAATCTTGTTGATGATGCCAATACATATGAATGTACAATTGAAGCAATTGTAACAGCAACAACGAGATGGGCAACAGTATATGGTAGTTATCAACACGCTGCAACTAACGTAACCTTAGCACAATCTAAATCGTACACTATAAGTCATAATGGTTACGGAGAAGTTATTAATTTTGCAACAGCCGTTCAAAACGACTATGATGGAATGCAAGGCGTTTCAATCGCTCTTGACTACACAGCATAGAAGAATCTCAACATTGGTTCCATCAGAAAAACTTACTATGAGGGCTATCTATATTAGGAAACTAAAAAATAACTTTTAAACAGCATATTTAATATTTAGTACTTAATAAGTAGGAATTATAAGACGGAAATTTATTAAATGAATTTACAGTATATAAATAGAAAGGTTAATAATTAATATAAATCTAATATACTCATGGTAAAAAAATTTACTCATCATTGAACATTACAGCGTTTCCATATTTGCTAATCTTAATTTTATTGTAATATTTACAAACTTCCCTACATACGATTACAATAGAAAACGAAAGATGGTGGATTATGGAAAAAGAAAAAATTATATCATCAATTGCCAAAAGAGGGAATGGAGAAATCTATTTAGGTGTAGTTGGAGCCGTTCGTACTGGTAAATCAACATTCATTAAAAGATTCATAGAAAATCTTGTTGTACCAAATATAACAGATGAATATGAAAAGAAAAGATGTTTAGATGAAATACCTCAAAGTGCGCAAGGTAAAACCATAATGACTACGGAACCTAAATTTGTACCAAGTAATGGTGCAGCAATCAAAGTCGGCGAATTCGAAACAAGCATCAAGTTAGTTGATTGTGTAGGTTACGTCATTCCTGATGCTAATGGCTTTGTTGATGAAGAAGGAAATCCTAGGATGGTGAAAAGTCCTTGGTTCGAGGATGCGATTCCTTTTGTGGAAGCGGCCGAAATTGGAACAGAGAAGGTCATCAAAGATCATGCAACAATAGGAATTGTTGTGACAACAGATGGTTCATTCGGTGAAATCAAGAGGGAGTCATATCTTGAAGCAGAAGAAAAAGTAGTTAGTGAATTAAAATCAATCGGGAAACCATTTATAGTAATACTAAACAGTATTCACCCTACAAATACTGAAACCCAAGAACTAGCTAGAAGTTTAATGGATACTTATGATGTCCCAGTCATGCCTATAAGTGCAGAACTTATGAATGAAAAAGAAATTATGGAAATATTAAAAACAGCTTTATACGAGTTTCCAGTTTTAGACATCAAAGTTTCTATACCTGAGTGGGTACATGTATTACCAAATAGTAACGAAATTAAACAACACTACTTAGAAAAAATTAAAGAAAGTGTTATCAGTGTAGAAAAAGTTAAAGATGTGGATTATATATTAGAGCATTTCGAAAATTCAGAGTATATTTCAAAATCTTTTATCTCTGAACTTGATGCATCCACAGGAACTGTAACAATAACACTCGATAGTTCCAACGAATTATACACTGAAACACTAAAATCTTTAATGGGGGACATGGTAACCACAAAAGCAGGACTTCTTAAAATATTTGCTAATTATACAGAAGATAAAGAAGAAATAGATTCTTTAAAAGGTGCTATAAAAATGGCCAAAAATACTGGATATGGTATAGTTTACCCAAGTATTAGAGAACTAAAATTACAGACACCTGAACTTGTTAAACAAGGAAGCCGGTATGGCGTTAAACTTAAAGCTGTCGCTTCAAGTATACACATGTTAAAAGTTGACGTAGAATCTACTTTTGAACCAATCATAGGTAGCGAAATTCAGTCTAAAGAATTAATTGATAGATTAATGAAAGATTATGAAAGTGATGCTTCAAGTATTTGGAAAAGTGAAATATTTGGCAGAAGCCTAGAAGCTATAGTTCAAGAAGGAATTCAAGCTAAACTAAGTATGATGCCAGATAATACAAGATATAAGCTTAAAGAAACGGTTTCAAAAATCGTTAATAAAGGCTCAAATACTTTAATTGCAATAGTTATATAAAAACTATTGCTTTTTTAATTGAAATGATTGTATAATTAAGACATGGAAGATATAAAAAAGATTAAAACTATTATAAGTAAAATAAACAGAAAATGTGATAAAGAACACATTTCTTTGTATGATGTTTTAAATAAATTAAATATTTCTATTTTTAAGTTTCTTGAAGCAATTGGTTTTAAATTTGAATTTAATGAAAACTTAAATAACAGTTTATTAGAATTATTTTCTGCAGTTGATACAAGAATTAATTTTAATCCTGCTATGGAAAACTTAGATAGTGATGAAATAGAAATTTATTCAAGTAATTTAAATATGATATTTCATTTTAATAATAAAATGTATGCTGTTAATAAAAATAAAAAGAATATTCTTAATGAATATATTTATTATGAAGAAGAAAGTACTATAAATGCTAATAATATTTTAGTAAGCTATAAACTAGAAACCACTATAGAATTAAAAAAGACAAAAACTAGAATAATAACTAGAAAATATCCACTTAAACATATGAAGATAAAAGTAACGTATAATAATGGTTCATATGAATTTATAATTAACGAAGATATGTTACAAAATGATTTAGATTATATTTTAAAACTTCTTAACAGTGGTAACTACGCCGGAGCATATGTTATTTTAAATAAGTATCCATGTTGTATTAAAATAATTGATGATGATAAAAAATTTGAATAATTTAATAAAAAAATAGCCATTACATACATAGAATTATAAAAGGGAGGATTAATTCTATGTATAATAATTATAATTTAGAAGTTAGCAAAATCTTTAAAGGGGCAGAAAAATTAATGATGGAATTAAATCATTCATATGTTGGAACAGAACATTTACTTTTAAGTATGTTAAAAAATAATGAAGAAATAAAAGACTTACTTAATAGATATTGTTTAACATATGATGATTTTTTAGATGAATTACAACTTTTAGTAAAAGAAGAAACTAGTAAAAAAAGTACATGTATTTATACACCGTTATTAAAAAGAGTAATAAAAAATGCTTTTGATATTTCTAAGTGTAATACAATTAAACCAATTGATTTATTAGTATCACTCCTTGAAGAAGGAGAAGGAATTGCTATTAGAATTATGGCTGGAATAGGTATAGATATTGATAAATTATATGATGAAATAAAAATTAAGAGTAAAAAAAATAATCCCAAGTTAGAGATTTATAATATTGGCAAAGATTTAACAGAATATACAACAGATGATTTATTAATTGGTCGTGAAAAAGAAATAAATTTAATAATTGAAACACTTTTACGTAAAAATAAAAATAATCCTCTTTTAATCGGTGATGCTGGAGTAGGTAAAAGTGCTATTGTTGAAGAATTAGCAAGACGTATTAAAGATGGAAATGTTCCAAATAAATTAAAAAATAAAAAGATTGTTTCAATTGAAATGTCTTCTTTAGTAGCAGGTACAAAGTATCGTGGAGAATTTGAAGAAAAATTAAATAAAGTAATTAAAGAAGTTGAAAATAATCCAGAAATAATTTTATTTATTGATGAAATTCATACATTATCAAATGCTGGAGGAGCAGAAGGAGCCATAAATGCTAGTGACATTTTAAAGCCTTATTTAGCGCGAGGAAAAGTTAAATTAATCGGAGCAACAACAATTAATGAATATAATAAATTTATTGCTAAAGATAAAGCTTTATCCAGAAGATTTGAAATAATTAAAGTAAATGAACCAAATATTGAAGAAACAATTGAAATATTATCCAAAATAAGACCATCATTTGAACATCATTATAATATAAAAATATCAGAAGATAACATTAAAGAAATAGTATCTTTAACAAATAAGTATATTTTAGATAGATTTAATCCTGATAAATCACTTGATTTTCTTGATAGTATCTGTGCTATGAAAGAAGTAGAAAGTTCTAAAGAAAAAGATATAAGTTTATTAAAAAATAAATTAGCAAATATAATTAAGAAAAAAGAAAGCATGGTTAAGAAAAATAACTTTGAAGAAGCCCTTAATTTAAGAAAAATAGAAATAGAAATAAATGAAAAAATTTCTAAAGAAGAAAATACTCCGAATAAAATAACTAATACTGATATTAAAGAAGTATTATTAAGAAAAGTAAATATTCCTAGTATAAAAAATGATTGGAATTCATTAAATAACTATTTAAAAAATCAAATAATTGGTCAAAATGAAGCCATAAATGAAATAATAAATACTTTAAAATTTAAAGAAGATGATATGCCAGTATCAATACTTTTAACAGGTTCAACTGGAGTAGGTAAAACTAAAACTGTTAAGGAAATAGCAACATATTTAAAGTTACCATTAATTAGACTTGATTTAAGTGAATACAATGAACCAATTTCTATAAATAGACTTATTGGTTCATCAGCAGGTTACATTGGTTATGATGATGAAAACATTTTTGATAAAGTAAGAATGCATCCAAATGCTATAATTTTATTAGATGAATTAGAAAAAGCTCATCCAAGTGTCATAAATTTATTTTTACAAATATTAGATGAAGGTTTTGTAACTAATGCTAAAGGAGAAAAAATAGATTTTAAAAACACATATATATTTATGACAAGTAATGCTTGTATTGATATAAAAATAGGTTTTCTGAAAAATAAAGCTAATTATCAAAATAGTTTTAGTAAAGAATTTTTAGCAAGAATAACTCAAACAATTAATTATCATAATATAACTATTGATAATATAAAAGAATATTTATCTAAAAAAGGTATAAAAGATTATTCTATTATAAAAGATTTTGATTATGAAAACCAAGGTTTTAGAGGTTTAGATAAGTATTTAAAAAAGAAGAAGATGAAAGTAAGATAACTACTTACATCTTCTTCTTACTTGTTCAAGTAAACAAATATTTAAATCAACATTTAATTTTTCTTTAGATTGTTTAGCAAGTTCTTGATAGTAATCTCCATTTATAAAAATCGTTGGAGAACCAAAGAATTTTTTCCATATTTTAAGAGGAACAATTATATTATTAGCAAAATCCAAAACTTCACTTTTTTCTAAATCAATTACTACAGAATGTTCCATATAACCTGTAAAAGAAAGGGGAATATAATAGTATCCACCATATAATTTTTTATTAGCTATTAAAACATCACTGGTTAAATTATGACAAAAACCACGTCTTTCTTCATCAGTAATTTTTCTTATACCCAAAGTTTTACATAGTGATTGTAATTTTAACATTCCTTGCATAGTACGTATATGTATTTCATCCATTTTGATACTAACAACACCTTTTGAATTTGTTAAACCACCAATAGCTCTTATATAGTCCTCTTGACTAATTTGTCCTTCAAAATATAAATCAGATATTTGAATAGCTCTAAGTAATTCATTATTTGGATTATATCCATATCTATTTAATATTTCAATAATTAATCTCTTAGCAGATGAATGTCCACTATTTAAATAAAGCATCAATAAGGCATTTAACTTACCGATATTATCAAGTCCTTTTGGTAAATAAATTAATTCATCTGGAAAATATGCTAAAACATCTTTAGCTTTCATAGTATTATCCAAAATGTTTACCTCTTGCCTAGTCATATAGTCCTTTTCTAACTTAGCAATGTCTACGCTTTCTAAAATTTTCTTAATATCATCATAAGTTATCATAATAACCCCCAAAACTTAGACACATTATAACACATTTATTAAACAAAGTCAAATTTGGGCATATATTATCATTAGGGAGGGCCTATGAAATTCGGTGATGAATTTTTTAAAAAAGTAGAAAAAAAGACTAATGTTTCTAAAGACACTATTTTAAATCTTGCAGAAAAATTACAAAAAGGAAACATGAAAGATGAAAAAACACTTAGTGAGGTAATAGATACATTAAGTAAAATGACTGGTAAAAAAGTAAGTGAGGAACAAAAATCTAAAATAATTAAAAAAGTGGTAGAAGATAAAGTCCCAAATAATGTTGAAAAAATGTTTTAGCTAAAATAAAATAGGTTTGTAATTAAAACCTATTTTTCAATATAGTAAGCATAATATTCTTCAAAAGTAATATTATTTTCATAAACATATTTTGCTATTTCTTTACCAACATATCTAAAATGCCAAGCTTCATAACTATAACCAGTTACTTTAACTTTATCTTCTGGATACCTTAAAATAAAACCAAATCTATAAGCATTATTCTCTAACCATTTTGCAGTATCAGTATCTTTAAAAGTATTTTTATTATTATTAAGTTTATTAAATATATCTAAAGTTAAACCAGTTTGATGTTCAGAAGCTCCAGGTCTTGCAGCAATACTATCAGCATATTTTTGACCACGCGTCTTTTTATAATTATTATAAACAATTTCTTGTTCTTGATAAGACCTATAAGAAGAACTAACCATTAAATAATAGCCTTGTTCTTCTTGTGCAGCATTCCACATTTCTAAAAATGCATCATAAGTAACTTTCCTAGTTTTTTGACTTCCTGCATCTCCCCAAGAATAAGTCTGAGAAATTGTAACCAAATCTGAAGGAGCATAATCACTACCAAGAAGATAATATTTATTTACTAACATACTTGTATCTTTACTAACATCTGTATTAAATTCTTCTTCATAAAAATTCTTATCTAAATGAATATTTATATTTCTAACAACACTAGTTAAATCTAGTTTTTTATTATTATTCATGTATTCAATATACTTATAAAAATTTTTCTTTAAAAAATATTTTTCATCTAACAATTTAATATAATTTTCATTAACATCATTATTTAAAAAGTAGTTATAATCTTTTTCACTAAAATTATTAAGTATTTTAGTTACATCTTCACCCTTATATCCATGATTAAGTAATTTATATTCATATGTTTGATGATATTTATATTCTTTATACTTATAATTACCAAAAATAGAAGCCATGATTATCAGAACAATTCCAATTAAAATGTAATATACTTGTTTTTTTATTTTTATTCTTTTCGTCATTTATGCACCATCCTTATCTAAAATTATTATAACATTTCTTTTAGGTATTTACAAATATTAATAAATGTAGTAAACTTAACTTAACAGTAGAAGGTGATTTTATGTATACAAATAAGCAAATAATTGGCCTTTGTCCAAATTTTTATAAAATAATAGAATTTTCTCCTTATGAAGATGATATTATATCAAAAAAGTTAATTAAATTGTATCAACAATATATTTTTAGAATTGATATTAATAATTCTGAAGATGTTGAAAGTGTTATTAATTTAGATAAAGTTGTTAGTAAATATATTGATGACTATTTATTTAGACGTGAAATGCAAAAACAAATATTACAAATAAGAGTAAAAAAAGATACTAAAGATATTTTAAAAGAAATAATTTATTCAATTATCAAAATATTTGATAATTATGAAGAATATACAACTAGAGTAATTTATATTTCAAAATGGATTTAAGGAAGTTTATTACTTTTTTTTATAAAAAAACCACCAAATATATGCAGTATATTTGGTGGTTTCCAGTTAATATCACTTATAACGCTAAAATTCTATAGTTTAATATTAACTCATAAGACAAACAACTTTGTCTAGTCACTAAACCCCTCGTCTAATTCGAGAGTCTCAGATCACTTGACTAACAACAATTTACCACAATTTCACGCAGTTGTCAACAAAAAAATAAATCAAATTTATATAGTTGATAATTGAAATTTATTAAAAAGAATGTTATAATTTACTTGCAAATATTCCGGAGGCATTAATGAATAATAATGAAATAATAAGCAAAATAATAGAAACATTAAATAATCCAAATTTCGAAACAAATTCTATGTTACTGCTGAGCAATTTTACTCCATGTTTTTTTGTGGGGGCAAATACTACGTTACCAAAGCTAATGAAAAAAAGTCATTTACGAGAAAATATTTTTAACGAAAAATACGCTAAAGAAAATAATTTTAATATTAAGGGGAAACATTATCATGGGTTGGGATTAACTACATTTTTAAAGGTTCTAAAATCTTTAGAATACCCACAAGCTGTTTATAGATTTACAAACATTGGAAATTATAAATCAAATAATTATATAGCGCTTACAAATGTACTAGACAAAAAAGGAAATAATATTATTGTGCCAGTTGAAATAAATCAGAAAGGGCAATATGACAATACTGAAATAGATTGCAATAGAATAAAAACAGTTTATGGAAAAGAAAATCCAAATTATTTTAAAAGAATGGTAAAAGAAGGGTTTTTATTTGAAATTTACAATAAAAATGGTCGTTACTCATTATCAACTAATTTAAAAATATATAATACCTATATTTCTTGTTTTGACAATAGATTTGATGCTGATGCTAACTATGTAAATGCTATCAATATATTATTGCAAGTGGGACAACTTAAACCAACTTGTTCATTTGAAATTTATAAATATAATGATGAAGAATTATCTTTCATAAAAAAATTTGAATATTAAATTTATCAGTGATTATTAGTCTTATATTCTTGAAGATTAAATTTCCTCAAACAAACATATAATTAATAAGGTGATACTCTATGCATATTAAAGATACCCTTGTTAATTTTTTATATGATAAAGAATACTTCATATCAATTTATAATAATTTTATTCATGTATTTAATTATAAAGAGTTAATAAGTTTGACAAGTAAACTAGTTATTTTAAAATTAGATAAATTTAAATTGGAAATTAAAGGGGAAGATTTATTTATAACTAAAATGATGTCAAATGAAATATTAATCCGTGGAGTTATCAAGAATGTAGGTATCAATTATGAATAAGAATATTGTATGGATAGAAAGTAATTGTGATAACTATTACAGGTTAATAAGTAAAGTAGAAAGCCTATCTATAAAAATATATGAGGTAAAATATATAGATAAAAAGCTGTATTTAAAAGTAACTAAAACTGACTATGAAAAAATAAATAAATATATCATAAGTTACAAATTTAAAATTATAAAAAATACCGGTATAAATAAGGTATTAGATTATATTAAGAAAGAAAAAATATTTATAATATCTCTTTTTCTAGGCTTAATTTTCTTTGTTTGTCTAAAAAATATGATATTTAAAATTAATATAATTCATGAAAATAGTAGTATCCGTGAACTTATTAAAGATGAACTAGATGAAAATGGCATAAAAGTTTTAAGATTTAAGAAAAGTTATAAAAAGTTAGATGAAATAAGACAAAAAATATTAGATAAACATCCAGATAAACTAGATTGGATGGAGTTTGAAGTAAAAGGCATGGTTATAAATGTCAAAATTGAAGAAAGGATTATAACTGACATTAAAAAAGATGATAGAGTTTGTGATATCATCGCTAAAAAAAATGGTGTAATAAATGAAATTAGAATTGAGCAAGGAGAAGGGCTTGTAAACATAAATGATTATGTTAAAGAAGGTGACGTTTTAATCCGTGGTTCTGTAAAATACAATGAAGAAGATAAAAGATATACCTGTGCCAACGGAGAAATATATGCTACCACTTGGTACACTGGTAGTATAAGTATTCCATTTAAGTATTATGAATATGAAAAACAAAATGATAAGAGATACAATTTAGTCTGGGAATATAATGAAAATAAACATGAAGTATTTAAAAATAGATTAGAAAATTATGAAAGTAACTATAAAACATTACTTAAAATATTTGACTTTAATTTGTACTTAGATAAACAAATAAGTGTTAAAAAAATAGAAAAAGAATACACCGAAGAAGAGGCCTTAGAAGCAGGTATAAACAAGGTAATAGAAGCTACAGAAAAAAAATTAAGTAAAAAAGATACAATAATTGATAAAAAAGTTTTGAAAAAAGTTAAAAATAATAGTACAATGGATATAGATGTATTTGTAGTTGTAAAAGAACTAATAAGTACACAAAAAGAAATTGAAATAGAAAAGGATTGATTAGAATGTTTTTAAATACAATTAGAGCAGTATTAAATGATAACTTTCCCGTACTCGTAATATTCATTGTAACCCTTGTTAGTATGAGATTCTTTTATCTTAGAACTCATCGTGAAAAAGTATATTTTTACAAAGAATTTTTTGGAATAATATCAATAGTTTATTTATTTTTATTATTTCAACTTCTTACTAAAGTAGAATTAAATGAAGGCAGTGGATATAACTTAGTACCATTTACAGAAATATTTAGATATAAAGTAGGTAGTAATCTTTTTATATATAATGTTGTGGGAAATATACTAGCTTTTGTTGTATTTGGATTAATTATTTCTTATTATATAAAACCTAAAACTGTCATGGCTCCGTTTTTGATATCTTTAGTAGTATCAACAACTGTAGAATTTGTGCAACTTAATATAGGTAGAAGTTTTGATGTTGATGATATTATTTTAAATGTTTTAGGTTGTATAATTGGTTATTTATTATATATTGGTATTACAGCCATTCATAATCATTTACCAAAATCTTTACAAAAAGAAGGAATAGTTAATATTATATGTTTCATTCTTTTAATAATTATGGTATTATATATACTTAAAGTGATGGGGGTGATTTTCTTTTGAATCACTATGAAATAATAAATGAATATAATGGGAAAATAAAATATGATTTCCTACCCAAAATAATTGATAAATGTTTAGAAATGGAACATGTAGAAAATGCTATATTTTCAATAATCTTTATTGATGATGAAAAAATGCATGAATTAAATAAAACATATCGAGGCATTGATAGAACAACCGATGTTTTATCATTTGCTTATGAAGATAATGAAACAATTGAGTGTGATTATCGCATGCTTGGAGAAATATTTGTAAGTATTCCCAAGATGAAAGGACAAGCTATAGAATATGGACATAGTGAAACCAGAGAATTAGCATTTTTAGTAGTTCATGGGATATTACATCTTTTAGGTTATGATCACACTTTAGGAGAAAAAGAAGAAAAAGAAATGTTTAGTCGTCAGGAGTTGGTATTAAATGAGTTTGAAGAAACAAGAAAAGCATAAGAAAATGAGTTTTCAAAGATTTTTAAATAGTATTAAGTTTTCAATTGATGGATTAGTTAATGCTTATCAAAATGAACAAAGTTTATGGTTACATGCAATATGCACTATAGGTATTATAATATTAGGATTTTTATTACAAATAAGCTTTAACGAGTGGGCTGTTATAGTTATTGCTCTAGTTATAGTTTTAGCGGTGGAACTTCTTAATACAGCAATTGAAGCAACTGTAGATTTAGTTACCAAAGAAATTCATCCTCTAGCTAAAGTTGCTAAAGACTGTGGTAGTGCAGCAGCTTTTGTAAGTAGTATTATGGTATTTATCATTTGTTGTTTTATTTTCATTCCTAAAATTATAGCATTATTTTAAAGAGGTAAGTTATGAAGAGTGGATTTGTAAGTATAATCGGAAGACCTAATGTTGGCAAAAGTACATTAATAAATACTATAATTAACAGAAAAGTTGCCATAACTAGCAATGTTTCAGGAACAACCAGAAACATTATTCAAGGGATATATAATGATTCAGATACCCAAATAGTTTTTGTGGATACTCCAGGAATACATAAACCTATAAATAGACTAGGTAAAGTATTAAATAAAGAGGCTTTAGCTCTGACAAAAGATGTAGATTTAATTTTATTCGTGGTAGATGTTGCATCAGGTATAGGTAAAGGAGATATGTTTATTTTAGAAAGTTTAAAAAATAATGATGTTCCTGTTATTCTAGTTCTAAACAAAATTGATGAAATAACAACTGAAAAACTATTTAAAACAATTGATGAATTTAAAGATATATATCCTTTCGTAGAAGTAGTACCAACATCAGGACTTAAAAATGATAATGTCGACCATTTAATAAGTGTTATTAAAAAATATTTACATGATGAAGTAAAGTATTTTCCTGATGAATATTATACATCAAGCAGTATGAAATTTATGGCAAGTGAAATAGTAAGGGAAAAATTGCTACAAGTTACAGAAGATGAAATACCCCATAGTATTACATGTATAACAACTCTTTTTGAAGAAAAGAAAGACATTGTAAATATTAGTGTGGATATTATCGTAGATAGAGATAATGTAAAAAGAATAATAATAGGTAAAAATGGTAGTAGATTAAAAACAGTTGGAACTTTAGCAAGAACTGAAATTGAAAGTGAACTAGTTGGAAAAAAAGTTTATTTGGAACTATTTGTAAAAACAATCAAGAATTGGAAAGATAAAGAAAAGTATTTAGTTGAACTTGGTTTTATAGATAATGAATAAAATAAAAATAAATCACCCAATATATATTTAGGTGATAAAAATGAATAAAGAAGAAGCATGGAAAAAGTTTCAAGAATCAGGAAAAGTAGAAGATTATCTTAAGTACAAAGAAGCGGAAAAGAAGGATTAGAAGTGAACACAGAAGTAGATGGATTTGTTTTAAATGAAACTCCATATGGAGAAACAAGTAAGATAATAAACGTTTTTACTCGTGAATATGGCGTAATAGGTATAATGTGTAAAGGTGCTAAATCTTTAAAAAATAGATATCGTGTACCAACTATGAAATTTAGTTTCAGTCATTTTAACATTATATATAAAGAAAACAAATTATCTACATTAGTAAGTGCAGATGTTATAAATCCCTTAAAAACTATCAAGAGTGATATTCTTTTGGTAAGTTTTTTGGCGTATGTAACAGAACTAACTAGTCAAGTAGTTAAGCAAAGTAGTAATATAGAAAATATCTATGATGATTTTATTAAAGTAATATTAAAGTTAGAAAGTGGTTTAGATCCAGTAGTTTTAACTAATATTTTAGAAATTAAGTATCTTGAATATCTGGGCGTTTTATTTAATTTAGATGAATGCATACTATGTGGAAGCAAGAATAATATTGTTACATTTGACCCAGATAAAGGTGGTTACATCTGTATAAATTGTTTAACTAATGAAATAATCGTTGATAAAAAAATAATAAAAATGATAAGAATGTATTATTATGTGAATATTGATTCTATAAAAGAAATAAAAGTAGATGATGAAACAAAAAATACAATTAATAAATATTTAGATTTATATTATGATAGATATACAGGATTATATTTAAATAGTAAAGATTTTTTGAAAAAACTTATGTAGGGTGGTAGTATGGCAAATTTAACATTTTATTATGGAACAATGGCAGTTGGAAAGACAACAAAATTATTACAAGATCATTACAATTATTCAAAGTATTTAATTAATATCGTAGTTATGAAACCTAAAATTGATACTAAAGGAAGTAATACGGTTGTAAACAGAATTGGTGAAAATATAAAAGTTGATGTTTTAATTCCTAAAAGTGCAAATTTACTTAGTAAAAAGTACTTACATAAATATATGTATGCTGAATTTATTTTAGTGGATGAAGCTCAGTTTTTAAGTAGAGAACAAATTAATCAGCTATGGTTTATAGCTCACAAATACAATATTTCTGTTGTTTGTTATGGTCTTAAAAGTAACTTTAAAGGAGATTTGTTCGAAGGCTCAAAACAGTTATTTGCTAGAAGTGATGAAAAACATGAGTTAACAGTAAACTGTGTATGTGGAAGTCCAGCTATGTTTAATGCTAGACGTGTAAATGGCAAATACAGTTCAAGTGGAAAAGAAGTTGTAATTGATGGGGCCGATGAAGAAATAGAATATATTCCACTTTGTGCAGACCATTATTTAGAATTTGTTATGAATGGAAAGTATAAATAAAGCTATCAGTTTACACTAGAAATGCGTGAATTTGTGATATATTAATGTTGCAACAAAGTTAAGTTGAAATTTTTAAACAAAGTGGGTGAAGCCAGCCCTATATATGGCAACGAAAAAAAGCGGACTAGAACCAAGTTTTTAGTCTTTTTCTTTTGAAAATAATAAAATTAGTCTTATATTTCTTGTAATTATTTGCAGATTTATGTATAATTATATTTATTAAGGAAGTGATTTATTATGAAAGTAACTATGGAAGAATTAGTTAACTATTGTAAACAATATGGTTTTATTTTTCAAGGAAGTGAAATATATAATGGGCTTGCTAACTCATGGGATTACGGCCCAGTTGGAACAAATTTAAAAGAAAACATCAGAAAAGCATGGAAAAAGAAATTTATTCAAGAAAATCCTTACAATGTTGGTCTTGATGCTGCGATTATTATGAATCCAAAAGTTTGGGTTGCATCAGGTCATGTGGCTTCTTTTGCTGACCCATTAATTGACTGTAAAAAATGTAAAGCTAGACACAGAGCAGATAAATTAATCGAAGACTTTACTCATGGTAAAGTTACTGGTGATGGCTGGGATAATGAAAAGTTAGAAAACTTCATCAAAGAAAATAACGTTACATGTCCAGTGTGTGGTAAAAGTGATTTTACTCCAATAAGAAAGTTTAATTTATTATTTGAAACTTCAATCGGTGTAACAGATGATACAAAAAACACTGTTTATCTACGTGGTGAAACTGCTCAAGGGATTTTTGTTAATTTCAAAAATATTGAAAGAAGCATGAGATTAAAAGTACCATTTGGTATTTGTCAAACAGGGAAAGCTTTTAGAAATGAAATTACACCAGGTAACTTTATTTTTAGAACTCGTGAATTTGAACAAATGGAACTTGAATTTTTCTGTAAACCAAATACTGACTTAGAATGGTTTGGATATTGGAAAAATTACTGTATGGACTTTTTAAAAACTTTAGGTTTAGATAGCAATAATCTTAGATTTAGAGACCATGAAAAAGAAGAATTGTCATTTTATAGTAAAGCAACTACTGATATAGAATTTATGTTTCCAATGGGATGGGGCGAACTATGGGGTATTGCTGATAGAACAGATTATGATTTAACTGTTCATCAAGAAGCATCTGGAACTGACCTTCGTTACATGGACCCAGAAACAAATGAAAAATATTTGCCATATGTTGTAGAACCATCTGTTGGTCTAGATAGATTACTTTTAGCAATTTTAACAAATGCTTATACCAAAGAAATGGTAGAAGGTGAAGAAAGAATAGTTTTAAAAATTCATCCAGCTTTAGCTCCATACAAAGTAACTATTTTACCACTTATTAAAAAGGTTCATGCTGGAAAAGCTAATAATATTTATGCAACGCTTTGCAAATATTTTGATTGTCAATATGATGAATCTGGTTCAATTGGTAAAAGATATAGAAGAAGTGATGCCATTGGTACACCATTTGCTATAACAATTGATGATAATACAATAGAAAATGATACTGTAACCCTAAGAGATAGAGATACAATGGAACAAATTACATTAAAAGTTGATGAATTAATACCATTCATAAGCAAAAAGATAGAATTATAATTGGGTGAAGATGACATAACATGGTTGCTATATTTCTTATTATTAGAAATAGCGCTTTAATTAAATTGATTGTAGTGCCAGCTTTTATAAAACAAAAAGCATTTATGTTGTTACTTAATAATAATATATATAGCGAACTTACAAAAAAAGATATTTAAAGCTAGAGAGAAAAAACTCTAGCTTTATTTTAAATTATATAGTATAATTGAAATAACAAGAAAAATTTGCGTAAAACTCTTGTAAAAAATTTAAAAATTTGATAAAATGGGATAGTAGACTAGGGAGGAATCAATTATGGGATTTAGCTTAAAAAATATTTTTAAAGATGATGATGACATTGATAATTTAAATGGTACAGAAGATGGATACTACAACATTTCTGAGGAAGATGCTATTAAAGAAGCTGATAAAACAGGTAATAAAATGATTTTACTTGAACCACGTGCATACTCTGAATCACAACAAATCGCCGACCATTTAAAAAATCGTAATAGCGTAGTTGTTAATTTAAAAAGAGTTACATCAGATCAAGCTAAAAGAATTATTGATTTTTTAAGCGGAGTTATTTATGCAATTGGTGGTTCTATGCAAAAAATAGGTGTAGGCATTTATTTAGTTGCACCTAAAAATGTTAATGTACAAGGAAAAATAACTGATGATGCAGAAAAACCAAGTAAAAATAATGATGAAGAACTAGACTGGTAATTAGGTGGTGGCCTTATGGTAAATAAATTTAGTACAAGTATTCAAGGCTATAAAAAAGAAGAAGTTAACGATTTTGTTAAGGAAGTAACTGTAGAATATGAAAGTATGTTGCGAAAACTTAAAAATAGTTGTGAGATAATTGAGACATTAAAGGGAGAACTAAAGCATTATAAAGATATTGAAGCAACTTTAAATCGTGCTATTCTTGTAGCGGAAGAATCAACAAGTAATATAAAAAAAGCAGCTTATGATGAATCTAAAGTAATCATCGAAGATGCTAAAAGAAATGCAACTAAAGTAATAAATAATGCTCTACAAAAAGCTGAAAGAATAGAATCTGAAGCAGAAAGTTTAAGAAGAAAAGTTGCAGTATATAAGAGAAGATTTAGAAATCTAGTTGAAGACCAATTAGATGAAATGGAACAATTTGATGATAGAATAAATTAAAACACTACTTTTTCGTAGTGTTTTTTGGTCTAGTAATAAAATCATTAACTTTCATCATCTTTACATGTCCTCTTGATATTAAAAATCCAATTCCAAATAAGATAAGAATAGAACCATATACATATTGAGCATAAGAATCTTTCTTTATATAAGCTTCAACAAGTAAATAAATCCCAAATAAAATTAAAATAATGCTATAAATTAAAATTCTGTTAAATCTTTTCTTTAATTCTATCCCTTGTTCAGTTTGATAAAAATTTTTTTTAGCTTCCTTTTTTTCATCTTTTGTAAGTCTTTGATACTTATACTTCTTCATAAATTAATCACCAATTAGATTATAACACAAAATAAAGTACTAGTAAAATAAAAAATTTTTGGTATAATTAGATATAGGAAGTGATAGTGTGAAAAAATTAAAAATAATATTTACAATTCTTATTTTAATAGTAATAGGTTTCTTTGCTGTTAAATTTATTTTAGGTATTGTAGAAGATGCCAGAGTTAAGAAGATTAAAGAAGGATGGCACATTGAAGTTGTAAATGAATACATTAAAATTAGAAAAGAACCCGATAAAAACAGTTCTGAATTAGGACAAGTAAAAAAGGGTCAAGTTTATAAAGTGGATGACTATGAAAATCATCGCGGAAATTATTGGTATCATATTGAATACGAAAAAGGCAAATGGGGATGGGTTGCAAATCCCGTTGGTAATGAGTATTTAGAAGATGTTAATAACGAAGAAGATATTAAAGCTCCAACGATTAAGTTTTTTGATAAAGTTCTTTATGTTGATTCAATTGATGATATAAATTATGACCATCTTGAAGTAAAAGATGACAAACCAGGAGTAAAAGTTACCCATAAAGTTTATCATGAAGTTGATGAAATAAATGGTATTGACCAATACTGGATACTTTACATTGCAACTGATGCCGTAGGTAAAACTACTAAAAAGGTACAAAAAATAGAATTCAATAAAACAAGACCTGATGAATCACAAGTATCAGATTTTGCAAATCTAGAAAAAGATAGAAAAAATTAAAAATACTAGCATTGTTAGTGTTTTTTTTAAAATCTGCCATAAAGGTGCCGAAAATATTAATTTTATACATATTTTAAGCAAAAAAAGAAAAATAAAAAAACTAACAAATTTCAGCGTATTTGTTAGTTTTATCATACAAATTAATGGTGGGTTGTTAGGGATTCGAACCCTAGACCCATTGATTAAGAGTCAATTGCTCTACCAACTGAGCTAACAACCCATGTCCTTCAAGAACAAGTAAATTATACCAAATTGCTTAAAATAATGCAATACTTTTGCGTAAAATTAACAATTTTGTATTGAAAAGCGTAAAAATATATGATAGAATTATCATGAAATCGATGAGGAAAGACACGATTAATAATGAATTTTTATAGAGAGTTAGCGGTCGGTGGAAGCTAACAAAATAGTTGTTAATTACCACTTTCTAAGAGGGTTAATAAACCACGGATAAGTCCGTTATCAGTAATTAAGTAAAATAAAGGGATGGTACCGTCTTTAAAAAGACTCCTTGGTATCATTCTTTTTTTGTTAAAAGGAGGAATGTGTATGGAATATGACACCGAAAAAGATATAATATTAAAGCAGTTATTTGAAATACGCTGTGATTTAAAATATTTAGAAAAAGTTAAAGATGAACCTAATGTTGCAGAGTTAATGGAACAAAGATTACGTGGAAAATTAGAAGAAGTAAAAAGAGAATATTCAAGATTAGAAAAAAGAGAAAGAGAAAAGAAAGAAGGAAGATAAAATGATTAATATTAAAGAAGATGCAAAATTAAGTGTAATGAATCACTCATGTGCTCATTTAATGGCTCAAGCAGTTAAACATTTATATCCAGATGCTTTATTCTGGGTTGGGCCAGTTATTGAAGAAGGTTTTTATTATGATATAGACCTTAATGGTAAAACTTTAAATGAAGAAGATTTACCAGCAATTGAAAAAGAAATGAAAAAATTAGCTAAAGATGGTAAAAGAATAGTTAGACATGAAATAAGTAAAGAAGAAGCTTTAGAAATGTTTAAAAATGACCCTTATAAAATCGATTTAATTTCTAGAATGGATGAAAATGCTCAAGTAATTTCATGCTATACTCAAGGGGACTTTACTGACCTATGTCGTGGACCACACGTAGATACTGTTAAAGAATTAAAAAACTTTAAACTTCTTAAAGTAAGTGGTGCTTACTGGAAAAATGATGCTAAAAATCATATGTTACAAAGAATATACGGAGTTTGTTTTGACACACCAGAAGCACTAGAAGCTCATTTAAAAGAACTTGAAGAAGCTAAAGAAAGAGACCATCGTAAAATAGGTAAAGATTTAAAAATATTCATGACATCAGAATTAGTTGGTCGTGGACTTCCATTATGGTTACCAAATGGTTACACTTTATGGAGAACACTACAAAATTACATCACTGATAAAGAAATAAAATATGGATATAGCCATGTTCATACTCCAGATTTAGGTAGTGTAGAACTTTATAAAACAAGTGGACATTGGGACCACTATAAAGACGATATGTTCCCAGCTATGGAAATGGACAATGAAGCATATGTATTAAGACCAATGAATTGTCCACATCATATGGTAATGTATAAAAATTTCTTACATTCATATAAAGATTTACCAATTCGTATTGCGGAAATAGCTAATGACTTTAGATATGAAGCAGCTGGTGCAGTAAAAGGTATTGAAAGAGCTAGATCGTTTACTCAAAATGACTCACACATTTTCTGTACTCCAGAACAAATTGAAAAAGAATTTAAGGGTGTTCTAGATTTAATCATGGATGTTTACAAAGATTTTGGATTTAAAAATTATAAATGTCGTTTGTCACTAAGAGATCCAGAAGATAAAGAAAAATATTTTCAAGATGATGAAATGTGGAATAATGCTGAAGATGATTTAAGAAAAGTTTTAAATGATATTGGAATTGATTATATCGAAGCTAAAGGTGAAGCAGCATTCTATGGACCAAAACTTGATATATTAATTAAACCAGCAATAGGTAATGAAGTAGCATTATCAACAATTCAACTTGATTTCCTACTACCAAGAAGATTTGAATTATATTATATCGATGCAAATGGTGAAAAGAAAACTCCAGTTGTAATTCATAGAGCAATATTAGGTTCTTTAGATAGATTTATAGCAATGCTACTTGAAGAAACAAAAGGAGCACTACCTCTATGGCTTGCTCCAGTAGGTATAAATATTATACCAGTAAATAAAGAATATCATTTAGAATATGCTACATCTATTTATGAAATGTTAAAAGATGCAAATTATCGTGTAGAACTTGATGATAGTGATGAAAAATTATCTTATAAAATGCGTGAAAGTCAAATAAGAAAGATTCCAATTACTTTAATTCTAGGACAAAAAGAAGTAGATGAAAAAACGATTAGTTTTAGACTATTTGGTAGCACAGAAACTACTACAATGAGTATTGAAGAGTTCAAAAAATATATTGAAAACTTAATTGTTAACAAAAAGTAATATGATAAAACATATTGCTTTTTTGTTATAAACTTGCATTTTGTTTAAGTTTGTGGTAAAATAGTTGCCAATTTAAGGGGGATTTTTTATGGAGTTTAGAAATTTAGATCAAGAAAAATCTTTTATGAAAAAAGAGGCTAAAAGATTAGGTATTACTCCCATGGCAACATATACAACATATTATGCACGTAAATTACTTGAAAAATTAGCCTTAATAAACAATGGAGATTTAGTAGTAAAGGGAAGTTTTAGTCAATATGTGCATTTAGGTTATTTAACAAGACCAGTACTTGATATTGATTTATCTTCTATGCAATCACATCATATACCAATAAATATTTTGTTTGCAGCAATATATGATACGTTTTCTAATGAATTAACATTTGATTTATCAACAACACCAAGGCAAACCAAAAATGGAGTCTATAAAATACCTGTTGTAGCAAAGATTAACTATGAAGGTTCTAAAGAAATGGTTATTCCTGTGCCAATAGATTTTAAAGATAATAATAAAGTGATATTTGAAACTCAATTTAAAGCAGTTGAACCATTATTTGAAGGGGACCAAAAGTTTTATATAAATACACCATCTTTTGAAGAACATATTGCTGAAAAACTTTATATAATAGCACATAATACAAGAGAGGATATTCCAAATACTAGAGTAAAAGATTTTTATGATATATATAAATTGTTTGGTAAAAATTATGATGAAGATAAATTTAGTTTATATTTTGAAGCAATGGTTATGATGTATGGAATGAATCTTGATGATATAAATGCTGATTTTCTAGATAAAGAGTTTGTCAAAAGACATGAAGAATTATGGACTTCAATTAAAGAAAAATATCAATTTGTTGATAAAGATGTAGATTTAAGTGAAGCAGTATTTTTTACTAAAGCAGTTTTAAGTGAACAAATTCAAAAAATAAAAAGCGGTGAATTAAAAAAACAAGCCTATTCTTTAGTAAGAAAAAAAGGGTAAAATATAGAAAAATAGCTAAAAATAACTAAAAGTAATAGAAAATGTTTGACAAACATAGAATAATGATGTAATATAATGATGTTACTTGAAAAAAGGAAAGAGATTTAGTATCCACCTGATTGCAAATAGCGATAGGTAAATGCCATTTAAGTATTTAGATTTATTTGATATACTTTTTTATGGATGGATACTAAATAGGTATCCATTTTTTAATTGACGTTGGAGGTGCTTAATATAGCAAAGTTTGATAGTAATGAACTACCAATCAATGAAAATATTCGTGTTGAAGAATTGATGGTAATTGGGCCAAATGGCGAAAAGATGGGATTAAAAAAACTAAATGATGCATTAACTCTTGCAGGTTATGCTGGACTTGATTTAGTTCTAATGAATGGTAATGGCGTACCAGCTGTTGCTAAAATAATGGATTACAATAAATATCGTTATGAAAAACAAAAGAAGCTAAAAGAAAGTCAAAAGAAAGCAAGAGAAGCAAACAAAGAGTTAAAAGAATATCGTTTATCAGTAACCATTGATGTTGGAGACTTTGAAACAAGAAGAAAAAATGCTAAGGAATATCTTGAAAAAGGACATAAAATTAGAGCATTCATTCGTTTTAAAGGTCGTCAAATGGCTAGACCAGAATTAGGTCGTGACGTATTACTTAAATTTGCAGATGCTTTAAGTGAAGTATCAGTAATTGAAACCGAACCAAAGCAAGAAGGAAGACAAATTGCAATGATTTTAGCACCAAAAAAGAAAGAAGGAAATTAGTATGGCAAAATGTAAACAAAAAACACATAGTTCAAGTTCAAAAGTATTTAAAAAGAAAAAAAATGGTACTTTAACTTATATGAAGTCTGGAAGTAACCATAAGACTGGAAAAGATACAGCAAAAGCAGTTAGACAAAGACGTAATAAAGGAACACTCGCAAAAGGAGATAGTAGCAGATTAAAATCTGTTATCTAATCATGGAGGTGAAATAGTATGGCAAGAGTTAAAGGCGGAAACGTTTCTAAAAATAGAAGAAGAAAAGTTTTAAAAGAAGCAAAAGGTTACTTTGGAAGTAAACACAGATTATATAAAACTGCACAAGAACAAGTTTTCCATAGTGGAGCATATGCTTTTAGAGACAGAAGACAAAATAAAAGAAATTTCAGAAAATTATGGATTACAAGAATTAATGCTGCATGTCGTGAAAATGAAATTAGTTATTCAAAATTCATAAATGGACTTGCTAAAGCTGGTATTGAAATCAACAGAAAAATGTTATCAGAAATGGCAATTGATGACCCTAAATCATTTACAGCATTAGTTGAAACTGCTAAAAAAGCTTTAAATGGTGAAGTAAAAGTAGCTAAAAAAGAAGTTAAAACTGAAACTAAAGAAGTAAAAGCTGAAAAGAAAGAAACTAAAAAAGAAGTATCAGAAGATTTAAGTTCAAAAACTTTGGCAGAATTAAAAGCACTTGCTAAAGAAAAAGGAGTAAAAGGTTACTCTACAATGAAAAAAGATGAATTATTAGCATCTTTAAAATAGTGCTTGCAAAAGAGTGAGTTTTAAATTATAATAAATATATGAAGTTTATTCTTGGTTTTGATATCTCCAAATCAATACTATGATTAAACCAATTAAGAAAGTGGGAGGAAAAATATTATGGCTTTAATGAAAGAAGAAAAAGCAAAAATCATTAAAGAATTTGCAAAATCTGAAAACGATTGTGGTTCAACTGAAGTACAAATTGCAATTCTTACAAATGAAATTAATAACTTAACAGAACATTTAAAAGAACATAAGCATGATTATCATTCAAAAAGAGGTCTACTTATGAAAGTTGGTCGTCGTAAAAAATTACTTGACTACTTAAAGAAAAATGATGTAGTAAGTTATAGAGAAGTAATTAAAAAATTAAATTTAAGAAAATAATTAAAAGGGCACTTGTTTTTAGTGTCTTTTTATTTTAGAAAGGATGTTTATGAAGAAAGTATTTAAATTAGATTTTGATGGAAGACAGTTAGTAGTAGAAACTGGAGAACTAGCAAAACAAACAAATGGTGCAGTACTAGTAAGATATGGAGATACAGCAGTATTATCTGTTTGTGTAATGGGAAAAACTCCAGTATCACAAGATTTCTTTCCATTACAAGTATTATACCAAGAAAGATTATATTCGGTAGGTAAAATTCCTGGAGGATTTATTAAAAGAGAAGGTCGCCCAAGTGATGCTGCAACCCTTGCTGCAAGACTTATAGATAGACCAATCAGACCAATGTTTGATGAAAATTTAAGAAATGAAATTCAAGTAATTAACACAGTTTTATCTGTTGACCAAGATAATTCACCAGAAATGACTGCATTATTTGGTTCATCTCTATGTTTAGGTATATCAAATATTCCGTTTGATGGACCAGTAGCAGGTGTTATAGTTGGATTAGTTGATGGTAAATTTGTTATTAATCCAACTGCAGAACAAAACGAAGTAAGTGAACTACACTTAACAGTAGCAGGAACTAAAGATGCTATTTGCATGGTTGAAGCTGGTTCTAAAGAAGTTAGTGAAGAATTAATGCTTGATGCTTTAATGTTTGCTCATGAAAATATTAAAAAATTATGTGAATTTGAACAAAGTATTATTGATGAAATCGGGGTAGAAAAAGTTGAACTACCTAAGGCAGAAATTGATAGTGAAATCGAAAAGTCTGTAAGAGATTTTGCGACTGCTGATATGCTTGCAGCTATTCAAATTAAAGAAAAACTAGAAAAATATGCCAAAATTGATGAAGTTAAAGAAAATACAATGGCTCATTTTGATGAAGTATATGCCGAAGATGAGGATAAGAACAATAAAATGGCTCAAGTAAGTAAAGTTCTTCATTTAATTGAAGGTGGAGAAGTAAGACGTCTTATCACTGATGAACATATTAGACCGGATGGCAGAAAGATGGATGAAATTAGGCCACTTTATGCTGGTATAGATTTACTCGCAAGAACTCATGGTTCTGCACTATTCTCAAGAGGAGAAACTCAAGTTTTAGCAACAACAACTTTAGGTGCCCTAGGTGAACATCAAATTCTTGATGGATTAGGTATTGAAGATACAAAGAGATTTATGCTTCATTATAACTTCCCACAATTCTCAGTAGGTGAAGTTGGAAGATATGGTTCTCCGGGAAGAAGAGAAATTGGACATGGTGCTCTAGGGGAAAGAGCTCTAGCTCAAGTTATTCCATCTGAAGAAGAATTCCCATACACAATTCGTGTAGTTAGTGAAGTTTTAGAAAGCAATGGTTCATCTAGTCAAGCAACAATTTGTTCAGGATGTTTAAGCTTAATGGCAGCAGGTGTTCCAATTAAAGCTCCAGTTGCAGGAATAGCAATGGGACTTATCACTAGCCCAGATGGAAGTAAGTACACAATTCTAACTGATATTCAAGGTCTTGAAGACCACATGGGCGACATGGACTTTAAAGTAGCAGGAACACGTGAAGGTATCACAGCATTACAAATGGATATTAAAATTAAAGGTGTAACAAAAGAAATTCTTGGTGAAGCTCTAGCTCAAGCTAAAAAAGCTCGTATGGAAATTCTAGATGTTATGGAAAGTGCTATTCCAGAACCACGTAAAGAAGTAAGTAAGTATGCCCCTAAGATTGAAACATTTAATGTTGACCCAGAAAAAATTAGAGATATCATTGGTAAGGGTGGAGAAATGATTACTAAAATTATTCTTGAAGCATCAAATGTTGCAACAGTAAATGATAAAGATGCTGTTAAAGTTGACCTTGAAGATGATGGAAGAGTAATAATTTACCATACTGATAAAGATATAATTGCTAAAACTAAACAAATGATACTTGATGTCATTCGTGAAGTTGAAGAAGGCAAAGTTTATACTGGAAAAATCACAAAAGTTGAAGATTTTGGTTGTTTCGTAGAACTATGGCCAGGATGTGAAGGTTTAGTACATGTTTCACAACTTGCCTGGGAAAGAGTAGAAAAACCAAGTGATATGTTCAGCGTTGGTGATGAAATCATGGTTAAATCTCTAGGTTATGATAATCGTGGAAGATTAAATCTTTCTCGTAAAGAATGTTTGCCAAAACCAGAAAAGAAAGAAAAAACAGAAAAAAATAAAGAATAATTTCTAATAAAAACAAGAACCTGTAAAAGTAAAAATACAGGTTCTTTTAAATTTTATAATATTTTTGATTTTTGCTTGTTGGCTTATCTGGAATAGTTAATTTTATAAGTCCTTGCTTAATTGTTGGGTCTAAATACATACTTCTTAAAGTTTCTTTAGATTTAATGTTTAACTTATCCATAATTTCATTAGCAGAAAGAGGATTATTTATTTTAAATAGCCAAAGAGCTATGAATTGAATTTATTTTAGTTTGCTTTCATAACTTTTTCTAGTATTTCATTTGTTAATTCAAATGGCATCTTGCTTAAATCTTGCTTAAATCCTACTTAAAATGTATTATCTTTTTTAATTCTTTTATAAAAATAGATTTATTAAATAAAGGAACTAAGATATAAACTTTATTTTTAGTCCTAGTAAGTGCTACATAAAAAAGTCTACGTTCTTCAGCATAAAGATAGGTTTTATCAGAAGGATGAAGTTCTTCTATTAACTTAGAATTTATTAATTTATTTGGAAAACCATATAATCCATCAGTTAAATTAATTAAAATTACATTTTCAGCCTCTAAACCTTTCGATGAATGAACACTCATAAACTCTCTTATTTCCTCATTACTAAACTTTTTTATATCAAAATTATTTCTTCCTAGAACAAGTAAATCATTATTTTCACATTTTAATTTATTGTATAGTTTTTTAAAAGCTTTTCTAGGATTAATATAATAAACAAATTCTATTGGTTTTTCTAAATGTTTATGACTAAGTAACTCTTTTTTTATCTGACTTTCATTTTTCATAACAAATTTAGAACTAACATCTATTAGTTCCTGACTATTTCTATATGTATATTTTAATTTTTTTATTTCAGAATTTGGAATGTATTTTGTAAAATTCAAAAAAATATTTATATCACAACCTGAAAAATGATAAATAGATTGATAATCATCTCCAACACAAAAAAAGGTAGAGCCAGACAATTCTTTAATTTTTTTTATAAGATTAAATCTAATCAAAGAAGTATCTTGAAATTCATCAATAATAATATATTTATAACCTAAATCTTCATCTAAACATTGTGTTGCTTTAATAATTAAATCATCAAAATCCAATCTATTACTAGAATTTAATTCATTATCATACAGACATTTTATAATATAAGTATATTTACTTAAAAAATAATCTTTTAAAAACAACTTTTTAATATCATCTTTATTTTTATTATTAGTTTTATATAACTTAATTAAAGTAATAATTATTTTTTTAAACTGAATATATTTATAACTATTTAAAAATTTATCATAGTCATATTCTTTAAAATATCTAAGTATTTCATCTCTTTTTTCTAAATCAATGCTTTTAAAATATTCATTAGTTATAAATTCTAGTTCTGTATCACTAACTAAGTTATAATTAATATTTTTTTTATCTAATACACTCATAGCTAGTTTATGAAAAGTCATTATATTTATATCAAAATCTATTTTCTTTTTTAAATCATTAACACTTTTATTAGTAAATGAAATGACAAGTATTTCTTCCTGTTTTATCCCAATTTCATTTACTAAATATTTGATTTTTTCAACAATAGTAAATGTTTTACCAGCCCCAGCTCCGGCGATTAAAAGGGTATTTTTAGTGCTTTTTATAGCATCCAATTGATATTTATCTGGTTTCATAATTAGTCTTTTTGTTTTATCCAAATTCATTTTATCATATTGAAAAAAATAAGTCTATCCTTTATAATAATTTTACGAGGTAAATTTATGAAGTACGAAACAATTTTAGAAATAGATTTAGAAAAATTAAAAAATAACACAAAATTACTATCTAAAAGTTATAGTGATTATAAATATAAAATAGTAGATTTAAAAGATAATGCTCATGGAATGGGTTTAAAAATAATTGATACAATGAACATGTTTGGTATTAATTATTGTTTAGTGGGGTCCTTAAAAGAAGCTTTAGAAATAAGAAAATTTAATAAAACTATTCCTATTTTAACAAGTTATTATGTTACTAAAGATGAAGTTTATGATTGTTTAAATAATGATGTAACAATAACAATATTTAGTAAAAAATATTTAGAAATGCTTTTAAGTTTAAAATTTAAAGATAATTTAAATGTTCAAATACTAATTGATAATGGTTCTAATATTTTAGGTATTAATAATCAAAAAGAGCTAGGAGAAATAATTAATATAATAAATGATGCTAAAAATATTATTTTAACAGGTATTTATACCGATTTAACATCTTTTGGTATTCTAGATAATTTTTATTATGAACAAGTTAATAACTTCTATGAAATAATAAAACCATTTATAAATAAAGATATAATGATTCATTTAAACGAACCAATAATGTATCATAAAAAGTTAGATTATGTAAATGGAATAAGGTTTGATTTATCTATTTTAGGTATTGAAGAAAACCTAGATGATGATTTTTTTACTAGAACTAAGATAAAAAATATAGAAAAGAAATATGGAAAATTAGAATTTCCAAATATAGATTTAGAATTAATATTTAACATAACTAGTGAAATTATGGATATAAAAAATGTTTCTAAAAATACTTTAGTAGGAAAGTCATTCATTACTAAAGAAGATATCTTTATAGGAGTTTGTCCGATTGGGCATAAAGATGGCATAACAAAAGCAATAAAAAATGTTGTAATAAATAATCAAAAATATGAAGTAATATCAGATGATATAGATAAATTATATATTAAAATAGATGAAAACATCAAAGTTAAAGATAGAGTAGACATTTTAAATGAAGAAAGTGATGTTTATGAAATGCTTGATTTTTTACACACTAATAGATATTATTTAATGAGTATTCTAAATCATAATTTAACTAAAAAATATATTAATGCTGAAGAATTAAGAGATAATTTACTATAAAAATCATATAATTTAAGAAAAACACTTGTAAAAATAGTGTTTTTTTGGTAGAATTTAAAGTGCTGTAAAAGCAATTATTAAACATTGATATGGATTAATTCATCTAGTGCCTAAAAGGTGTTGAATTAAGAAGAAGTATCAAGAAGTTAAACGAAGGAGGGAATTTTTTATGGCAGTAGTTTCTATGAGTTATTTATTAGAAGCTGGAGTTCATTTTGGACATCAAACAAAAAGATGGAACCCAAAAATGAAAGAGTATATTTTTACATCTAGGGATGATATTTATATTATCGACTTAGAAAAAACAAAAGCATGTTTAGAAGCAGCTTACGAAGAAGTTAAGACAATCGCTAGTAATGGTGGTAAATTCTTATTCGTAGGTACTAGAAAACAAGCACAAGAAGTTTGCTTAGAAGAAGCAACAAGAAGTAATTCTTACTATGTAACTGAAAGATGGTTAGGCGGAACACTTACAAATTTCAGAACGATTAGAAGAAGAGTTAAAAGACTTGAAGAAATCGAAGAAATGGAAAAGAATGGTACATTTGATTTACTTCCTAAAAAAGAAGTTGTTGGACTTAAAAAGGAATATGAAAAATTAAATAAAGTACTATGTGGTATTCGTGCAATGGATAAACTTCCACAAGCTTTAATTATTGTTGACCCTAAAAAAGAATACAATGCAATTAAAGAAGCAAGAAAATTACATATTCCAGTATTTGGTGTAGTTGATACTAACTGTGACCCAGATGATGTAGATTTTGTTATTCCAGGAAATGATGATGCTGTAAGAAGTATTAAAGTTATGCTAGGGGTATTAACAAATGCTATATGTGAAGCAAATGATTTACCACTTGATGACTATGTAACTGAAGATGACAAAAAAGTATCTGATGTAAAAGAAGAAACTAAAGAAGTTAAAACTAAAGAAGTAAAAGTAGATGAAACAGTTTTAGAAGAAATAAAAGAAATGGAAAAAGCTGATGAATTAGAAGGAAAAACATTAGCAGACCTTAAAAAACTAGCTAAAGAAGCTGGAATTAAAGGTTATTCAACAATGAAAAAAGATGAATTAGTTGCAAAACTAAGTGAATAAGGAGGATATTTATGGAAGTAACTGCAAGTATGGTTAAAGATTTACGTGAAGCAACTGGAGCAGGAATGATGGATTGTAAAAAAGCTTTAGCAGAAACTAATGGAAACATGGAAGAAGCTGTAAATTACCTAAGAGAAAAAGGTATAGCTAAATCTGCTAAAAAAGAATCTAGAATAGCTGCAGAAGGTTTAGCAAATATTTACGTAGATGGAAATAAAGCTGTTATCTTAGAAGTTAATAGTGAAACAGACTTTGTTAGTAAAAATGAAGAATTTAGAGCTATGATTGATACAATCGGTGAGGCTTTATTAAAAAGTGATGTTAAAACTGTAGAAGAAGCTAAAGAATTAGCAACTTCTGAAGGAACAATTGGACAATTAATTGTTAACAAAACAGCTAAAATCGGAGAAAAATTATCTTTAAGAAGATTTGAAATTTTAACTAAAAATGATGATGAACATTTTGGTTCATACATTCATATGGGAGGAAAAATTGCAGCATTAACAATTGTTAAAGGTGCAAGTGAAGACGTAGCTAAAGATGTATCAATGCAAGCTGCAGCTATGAAACCACTTTATTTAAATCCTAGTGATGTACCTGCTGATGTTTTAGATAATGAAAAGAATGTTTTAAAAGAACAAGCTATTAATGAAGGAAAAACAGCAGAAATCGCTGAAAAAATGGTTCAAGGAAGAATTCAAAAATTCTATAAAGAAATCTGTCTTGCTGAACAAGCATTTATTAAAGATGGAGATTTATCAGTAGCTAAATATGTAGCTAACAATGGTGGAGAAATACTAAAAATGGTACGTTACGAAGTTGGTGAAGGTATGGAAAAAAGAAACGATAACTTTGCTGAAGAAGTAATGAACCAAGTGAAAGGTAATTAATTAAAGTAACCAATACGGTTACTTTTTCAGTACATAAAAAAGCACTATTTACACAAATGTGTGAAAATAGTGCTTTTTTTTTTTTTTTTTTTCGGTTAAAATGGGTATGTAAAATAAAATATCTGTGTGTGATATTGTTATGAAGGAGTAAAGTATTATGGAAAATAAAAAGACAAAAATAATAAGTATTGTATCATTAATTGCATTAGCAATAACATTAATAACCGCAACATATGCCTATTTTGCAGCACAAACTGGAGAAGGAGCATCTACAGACATAAAAATTAATGCTAATACAACTGATGTTTTTACATTTGAAACAGGTTCAGCTATTAGCATAAGCTTAAATCAAGAAAATTTTGCGAGTGGAACAGGAAATCAAAGTGGTACAACTTATGCTAAAGCCATGTTAACAGCAAATAATAAGACAAATACTGCAACAGGACATTACTATCTTTATTTAAACATAAAATCAAATAGTTTTGTTTATTCACAAGATAACACAAAACCAGAAATTCTGTTAAAAATAACAGATAAAAATGGAGTTGAAGTAAAACCAACATTAGAAGGACTAGAATATAAAACCATAACAGATGGTAAAGGAGTAAGTCAATCAGGGTACGACATAACAACATATAATGATGTCCTACCAATTTATGAAAATAAAGAAATAACAACAACATCCAGCATAACAGAACAATGGAATATAACTATAACATTTATAAATTATGATTTTAATCAATCAGCAAATGCCGGCAAGTCTTTAAGTGCAACCTTAATGATACAAAAGTCAGAACTTGAGTACACTTTAGGGGATTTAAATGGTGATGGAAAGATTAATGCTATTGAAAAATTATATTTTAGAAAATATTTTTCTAACTTAATGAGTTTTAATAAATATCAATTAAAAGCTGCGGATGTGAATGAAGATGGTGTTGTTGATGATATAGACTATGATATCGTGAATGCAGTTTTAGAGAAAAAACTAACAACACTTCCTTATAAAAATACAGATGTATATAATATAACTTATAATTTAGATGGAGGTACAATCACAGATTATTTAAAGACAAAATATACAAGTAATTTTGCATCAAGTTTAATAGGAGTAGTAACTAAAGAAAATTATGGTTTTACAGGATGGACAGGAAGCAATGGTGATACTCCAGAAACAAATGTAACAATTGCTCAAGGAACAACTGGAGACTTAAATTATACAGCCAATTGGGCTTTACTTGGAGATATTAATCAAGATGGTGAAGTAGATGTATTTGATAATACTGCTTTAAGTCATTGTTTAAATAAACTTAGTTGTAATTCAAATTATAGAAATGATGTCGCTGATGTTAACAGAGATGGTAAAATAGATTTTTTAGATTTAGATAACTTAAGGTCATTTAACCTTGGATTAATACCAATAACATACATGCCAGACAAAATATACAATATAACATATGACTTAGATGGAGGAAAATTTCTTAATAGTTCAGGGACCAAATATGATGCAAGAAGTAGATATTATCAAAGTGATAATATCATAAAATTAGATGAACCCACAAAAGATGGTTACACCTTCCTTGGTTGGACAGGAAGTAATGGAAGTACACCAGAAACAAGTGTGACAATTGCTGCAAATACAACCGGTGACTTACACTATAAAGCTAATTGGCAAGCAAATTAATTCAAAGTTCTTTGAAGTAACCCTTATGGGTTGCTTTTTTTCTTTGTTTGTGGTATTCTTAATCTTAAGAATAGGAGATGTGATTTATGGATAAAAATAAATCGTTGTTTTATACATTAATGGTAATATTTTGTGTGATAATAGCAGGTATCGGAGGCTTTTTATTAGGAACAAACTTTGGCAAAGACCAAGCTAGTGATACAAATATAAGTGAGGTTCAAAATGGAGAAAAATAAATTAAATTACATAACATACTTAGTAATATTTTGTGTTATTTTATCTTTTGTAGGCTGTTTTTTTCTAGGAACATATTTCGGTGAAAAAGAAACTGTTACTAAAACTGAAGAAAAAAATCCTGATGAAGAAATATTTAAGAGTGCTAAAATAGAAGAATATAGTATTTATACATTAACAGCACTATATAATTTTACTCAAAGTAGCCAAAGAGATTTTAATGAATATTTAACAAATTTAAGTAATAGTCAAAAGCTTTATGTTGCTGGATTAGTAAACTATTTAGATGAAGATAATAAATACAATAATAAAAGTTTTGATACTTTAAAAGAAAATTTAATAAGTGTTTTTGGAAGTGATTTGGGAGTACAACCAGAAGATTATTATATGATGCCAACAGATGAAGAACCATTATTTAAATATAATAAAGATACAAATGAATATGTTTATAATGAAAATACAATTGGAACAGATGTGTTAACTGATTTTCAAAATGCCTATGTCTATAATTTTAAATTAGCAAGTGAAGAAAAAATAGATGACAACTATGTTATAACATATTATGGTTTATTTGCATTTCAAAATGAAATCGGCCCAACAAGTGCTACAAATTTAACTAATATAAGTAGATTATTAAATTATGATAGTGATTATGATGGTTTAAGTGATAAAGAATATTTTGAAAATGCTTTTAAAAATAATAAAGATGACTTCTTTAAATTAATTTATACTTATAAACTAGTTGATAATAAACTTATTTTAGTAGATTTTAAACAAGCTTAGGCTTGTTTTTTTGACAAAAATTTGACACAAATTTACTTAGCTACTTTATAAATATTAAATAATTTGGTAAAATATAAATGGAGATGCAGTTTAAATGGAAAAAATATATATTAAAAATAAAAAAATGTTTAAAAGCAAAACACAAATGGTTATATATATAATAATATTTTGTTTACTTATTTATGCTTTTATATATTTAGGTAAAAAAGAATATAAAGTTGAGTTACCAGACAATGAAAAATTTTCATCAATGTTTAGTATGGTATCAACTGACAATGTATTTAAAATAGTTAATGCAACAGAAGCTAGAATGGTATCTCGTGGTGCCAAAGGAATAGTTTTATTTGGAACTGAAAATGAATGGGTAAATTATTATGCTTATATAGTTAATAAAATTGCTAAAGAAGTTGGAGTAGAAGAAATATATTATTATGATTTTACTAAAAATAGAAAAGATAATAATGGAACGTATGAAGATATAGTTAAAAATTTAAGTAATTATGTAACCTATAATGATAAAGGAGTAGCAGAAATATATGCTCCATCACTACTAGTTGTTAGTAAAGATGAAGTATTATTATTTGATAGTGATACATCATTTATAAAAGGAAAAACAACACCGAGCACATATTGGAACAGTTTTACTCAAGGAGAGAAAGAACAAAATTTAAGGGCCGTATTTACAGAATACCTTAAGAATTAGGAGTATATATGGATAATACAAGAAATAAATTTGGTGTAATAGTTCTGGGAATAATTTTATTATTCTTTATAGTTGGAGGTTATTTCTTTATGGATTACATGTTAAAAACTCCAGATAAAGATAAGAAAAATAATAAACAAGAACCAGAAGTAGTAGATTTAAGAATAAATAAAAGTAAAGATTATATTTATTATGATAATGAAACAGAAATAATTGATGATATATTTAAAAGAGATGTTATAATTAATATTGAAGGTTATGAGATTATAAATGATACACTTCATAGTGAACTTGAAAGTATAAATAGTAATCAAGTTAGAGTAACAACAGAAGAAATACCTGAAGGAACAACCTGTGAAAATGATTTATATAGTTTTTCATATCGTGATTATGAAATAATGGAATATGGAGATTACAAATCATTAGTAATTAAAGATTATGACTATAATTGTGTAACATCATCTTTACCAAAAGTTGTAAAAAGTTATGTTATAAATATTAATGATGGAAAAAATCTAACAAATGAAGAATTATTAACAAAATTTAATTTAAATGAAGATAATATTTTAGAACAAGTAAAAAAAAGACTTGAAGATACACAAATACTTGATGAAGATGTCCAAGTAATTGATGTTGATGGAACCTTAAATGATATTAAAAATAGTACTTATGGGACAAATAAAGCCTTAAGTATAAGCAAAAATGGCAAATTAATGTTAAATTTTATTGTAAAATCTAATAAAATTAATTATAATGATAGTATAGAATTAAATTAAAGGAGAAAAATTATGAATTCAGAGAAGAAAATGATGGCTACAATTGAAGCATTAAAATCAAAATTAGTCACAATCAGGGCAGGGAGAGCTAATCCAGCAATGTTAAATGGTATAATGGTAAGTTGTTATGGAATGCCTACACCAATTCAAAGTGTTGCAAACATCACAGTGCCTGAAGCTAGAAAATTATTTGTAAAACCATTTGATCGTAGCACATTAAAAGACATTGAAAGAGCAATTAATGAAGCAAATTTAGGAATAGCACCTACAAATAATGGTGAAATGATTATTTTAACAATTCCCGAACTAACAGAAGATAGAAGAAAAGAATATGTTAAACAAGCCAAAAATATTGGTGAAGAAGCAAAAGTAGCTCTACGTAACATCAGACAAGATGCAAATAATGAAATAAAAAAAGAAGAATATCCTGAAGATGAAGAAAAGATGTATTTAGAAGAAGTACAAGAATTAATAACTAAATATAATAAACTTGTTGATGATGAAATAAAAGCTAAAGAACAAGAATTAATGCAAGTATAAGTGTAACATTTTGTTACATTTTTCTTTTTTTATTAGAAATTTTTTTTGAAAAATGATATAATTTTTCTAAGGAGTCAAAATGAAAAAATATATCGTATATCGAAAAGAAGTATGTAAAATTATTAGTGAAGAAAATGGATTATATCATTTAGAACCAGTCAGTGATAATACAATTAAGTATCAAGTACCTATTTCATCACCACTATTAAAAGATGTTATAACTAAAGAAGAAATAGATAAATTGTTATTAGAAATACCAGAAATAAATACGATTAATCTTGAAGAAAAACAAATTGAACAAACATATAAAGAACTAATGAAAAGTGGTACACATGAAGATTTAGTAAAAATAATTAAAACTACATACTTAAGAAATCAAATGAGAATATTAAACAACAAAAAGATAAGTGAAAAAGATGATGAATACTTTAAAAGAGCAGAAAAGTATTTATATGAAGAAATCGGTGTTGCTTTAAATATGGATTTTCTAGAAACTAAAAATTATATTATAAATAAATTAAAAAAATAAACTAGTCTTTAACAACTGGTTTATTTTTAATTTCAAAACTATAAGTATTAGTATTATTTATTAAATCATATATTAAACTAGTTTTTAATTCATATTGATAAATTAAAGAATTAGTATTAACACTACTTGGTATATTTAAATTATTTTTTATTTTATTTAAATAACATAATCCTTTTTTATCAAAACCTAAAATTTTAGTATAATCTATAACTTTTAAATTATCACATTTCTTAAGTCCAATCAAAATATGAATAAACATTCTATTTAATTTATTATAAGTATATCTTTTAGTTTTAATTAAATTAATATAATCAAAAAAATTATCTACATCATTAATATATTTTTTTAATCTATATTCAATACCTTCATCAACATCAACATAACTGCTTAAATCACTATCAGTAATAATTTTAGATTTTAATAATTTAAAAAATATACTATAATCAATTCTAATTAAACTATTAACAACTTCATTTGGTAAATAGTTAGTTATATCAATATTTTCTTTTATTTTTTCTCTAATATTTGAAGCACTAACAATTTCTTCGTTACTAGTTTTATCATGATAACTATTTGTTCTTTTTATTACATCAGCATCTATATTAAAATTATTATTTATTATAGCTTTAATATAAGATATACCAAGTAAATCATTAGGATTAAAATCAAAATTAACTTTACAAGCCCTTGCTAAAGCAGTTGGATAATTACAACCTTCATCCATATAATTTTTTACTAATTCATCAAAATCATCTTTAAATTGAGCTTTAGCAATATTAGTTAACATATTTACATCATTACATTCACTTCCAAAGATAATTTTATTAACATGATAATTATTAAGTATTTTAATACTTGCATCAGCAAAAATATCTGCAGATTGACTACCCATTAGAAAGGGAAGTTCTAATACAATATTAACTCCATATTCTAAAGCAATTCTTGTTTTTTCTTCTTTAGTCAGTATAGATATTTCTCCTCGTTCTAAAAAGTATCCATTTAAAACTAATATTAAAATAGCTTCTGGATATTTTTCTTTTATCTTATTTATATGATATATATGTCCATTATGAAATGGATTATATTCTGCAATAATACCAATTATATCCATAGTTTCCTCCTTATTTTATATAAAAATATGTTCCATTCATAGTTGCCACTAATTTACCTAAATCATTTTTTATAATTGCTTCCATAACACAAGTATGACTACCATTCTTTATTACTTTAGCATTAGCTATTAAATATTTGCCAACACCAGGTGATATAAAATTAATATTAGCATTCATAGTTACAGCAGTTTTACCTAAACTTTTAATTTTAACTCCCATTGCAGTATCTCCAAGGGCAAAAATTAAACCACCATGAACAATATGAAATGGATTTAAACATTCATCTTTAATTTCAACTTTAACAAAAATATCACCATCATTTATTATTTCCATATTATTATATTTTATAAAATCATTCATTTTTTTCGCCTCTTTTTGATTATACCATTTAAATATCTTTAAGTAAATGATATAATGTTAGTGGTGTTTGTGTTATGAAAATATTTATAATGGGACCTACTGGAGTAGGTAAAACAAAATTAAGTATAGCCCTGGCTAAAAAGTATGAAGCATATGTCATAAATTGCGATGCAGTACAAATTTATAAGGGTTTAGATATTGGTAGTGCTAAAGTAACAGAAGAAGAAAAGTGTGGCATTAAACATTTTTTGTTTGACATAAAATCTCCGAATGAAGAATATAGTGTCAAAGACTATCAAGAAGATTTAAGAAATATTTTTGAAAAATACAGTGACAAAAACTTAATTATTGTGGGAGGGTCCGGACTTTATGCCACCGCCGGAGCATATGACTATAGATTTAATGAAGAAGAAAAAAAAGACTATAGCAATTATTCTTTAGAAGATTTATATAAACTTGCAAAAGAAAAAGATATTAATTGTAATATCGATAAAAATAATAGAATACGTTTAGAAAGATTTTTACAAAAAGATTTAACATCTTTAGTAGAACCAACACTTTTATATAATGATGCTATCTTTATTGGGCTTACAACATCTAGAGAAAATCTTTATAACATTATAAATAAAAGAGTAGATAAAATGATTGATAATGGTTTAGTTCAAGAAGTAAAAAATCTTTATCAAAATTATCCAGAAAGTAAAATATTAAAAAGAGCAATTGGTTATAAAGAAATAATTGATTATATAGATAATAAAATTTCTCTAGAAGAAGCTATTATACAAATTAAGAAAAATAGTAGACATTATGCTAAAAGACAATATACGTGGTTTAACAATAAAATGGATATAAAATGGTTTGATGTTGATTTTAATAATTTTGATAATACTATAAATGAAGTAGAAAAATATATTGGAGGAAGAAATGAATAAGAAAAAAAGTGGAATATTAACAATATGGCTTAGTTTATTTATGTTTTTTACATTTTTAACATTTTTTATAATTGGTACAAATAGTGATTATTTAGTTAAAAACGTTTTTAAAAATATATCTTTATTATTAATGATGATAAGTATAATTAGTTTAATAACAGGAATAGTTTTAGTAATAAATTATAAACATCATAAAATATTTTCTAAAGTAGTAATGTGGATAATTTCTATATTTGTTACTATTTATATGCTTGGTTGTAGTGGTTTTCTAACTATTTTATATGGTTCATATAATGGTTTTAGAGACTGGCTTATTACAACTGCCATGGCAACAATGAGGCATCAATATTATTGTAAATGGTTTTATAATAGTGACCAAATAAAAGAAGTTTTGGATAATAACTTCATTGATGATAAAGGGATGGAAACAGACCCATCGCTCATAAACCATGAGAAAGTTACTGATTATAAAGATGAATATGAAAAAGCTGTATTAGATAGAAAAGATAATGAATTATATAAAGTTATTAATTTTGAAGTTAATGGGTGTAAAGCTTATCTTGGAGTTGTTTATGATGCTAGCAAAATAAAGGTTGGTTATTCAAAATGGCTTGGTAGAAGTGGTCAATATGTTTATGATATGGCAAAAGAACAAGGTTCAGTTTTAACAATTAATGGGGGAGGATTTTTAGACCCGGGACATAATACAAAAGGGGAAAATCCTGTTGGAATAACAATAGCAAATGGTAAAATAATAACTAATAGAACATTAGAAGGTTCAAGTTATGGTCTTATTGGGTTTAATGAAGATAATACTTTAGTGTTACTACATAATGTAACTGGAGAAAGTGCTCTAGAAATGGGAGTAAGAGATGCAGTTACAATGGCACCATTTTTAATAGTTAATGGAAAACCAGCATTTACAAAAGGCAATGGTGGCTGGGGATATGCTGCTAGAACTGCAATTGGACAAAGAAAAGATGGAATTGTTTTATTCCTAGTCATTGACTCAAATGCTACAAGAACAAAAGGTGCTTCCATGAAAGATTTAGTGGAAATCATGCAAAGATATGGAGCAGTAAATGCTGCCAACTTAGATGGTGGAACATCTTCAGCAATGGTAGTGGAAGGCACAATGATAAACGACCCAATTGACTCAGTAGGAAGACATAGAACCAGAGGTATACCAACAGTATTTAATGTAATACCATAAAAAAGCGTCAAATTGCGCGTATGCGTGAATGCAACGCTTTTTTTTAGGCTAAAATGGCTATATAACATAAAATATCTGTGCGTGATATTGTTATAAATGGAGAAGATTTTTTATGGAAAATAAAAAAACAAAAATAATAAGTATAGCAAGTATGATTGCATTAACATTAACATTAATTACTGCAACATTCGCATACTTTATGGCACAAACTGGAGAAGAAAAATCTACGGACGTAAACATAACTGATAATAATTCATATAATATTTACACTTATACAACAAACTCGTATGTACTATCTGCAATTAATAATCTAGAGGTTACCTCAACTACCAAAGATAGTATGACAATAACTTTAACAGCAACCAAAAAACAAGATGATAGAGAGTTAAGCGATGTAAGCCAAGTTGGTTGTGATGAAAAATGGATAAAAGGATTAAGACTAGAAGAACAACCCCTTGATATAAATAAAAATGGTTACTCAGTTGGTACCTTAAAAGATTATATTAACAATTTAAAAGAAAATATGAAAAACAGATAGTTCATTCTATCTGTTTTAATATTAATTAAATTCCAAATAATATAAACTATTAAAATTATGGTCTTCTATAACAGTTTCTCCTTTATCAACTTTTCTTAATTCTTCTGTAGTTTTTAAAAAATAAACATGAAATAAATAATCTTTACCATCATTACTAACCGGGTCATCCCAAGTTAAATCTAAATGTAACCATTTACCATCAACTTTAACAGCGTTCCAAATATGTCCTGTTGCAGAATAACTAATTTCTTCTGGTGTAGTAGCAATTTTATAATTATCATAACCCATTTTATTTAAAAATATTGCCATTAAATCTGTATATCCATTACAAGTTGCATATCCTTCAAATAAAGGTCCATAAGCATTATAAGATTTATAATTACTATTACCAGTTAAATTTCTTTCTACATCATACTTAGCATTTTTAATAATATAATCATGAATAGTTTTAATTTTTTCATTATCACTCATATTATCTTTAATTAATTTTTTTAATACTTCATCTGTTTTATTATCAATCTTTTCTATTTCATCCTGTGCATATAAATAAAATATTTTAATATTTACTTCTCCAGAGTCAGAAACACTAGATTTAATATTAGTAAAACTATTAAAAGGATGTACATAATTATTTATATGAGTAAGTATTAGTTCATCTCCACTTATTTTAGAAGTATCTTCTATACAAGTTTTATATTCCTTTGGACAATAAAAAGTAAATTGTTCATAACCATTATCAATCGCAGAATAATAAATATTTAATAAATCTTGAAAAGAGTAGGGAATAAAATCATTAGTTTTTTCAACATACATATAATGTCCATTCTTTTGATATTTATTTCCAGGATTAACCACTATTTTTGGAGTACCTCCAAACAAACTAGCTAATTTATCTGTAATTGGATTAATAAAATAAATCGTTGCACTTACAATAATAAGAGAAATAATTAGGATTATCGTTTTATTCATGTTGCACCACCTTATATATATAATATCAAAAAAAAATATAGTAAACAATCGTTACTACATATTTTTTATTTTTTGTGTCAATCTAGATTTTTCTCTATCAGCAGTATTTTTCTTAATTAAACCTTTGCTAACTGCTTTATCAATATATTTTTGAATATCTTTATTTAATTTATCTGCATTCTCTTTATTTGCAGCAGCAATTTCTTTTTCGCAGTTCTTAATAAGGTTTTGAACACGCATTTTTAGTTCATGATTATTTTCTGTTTTTTTAGCAATAACTTTAACAGCTTTTTTAGAACTTTTAATATTTGGCATAATCCAGCTCCTTCCTTGTTTCTTATTAATTTTAACAAATATTTACACATTTAGCAAGTAATTTTAGCATAAATATGGTAATTTCTCATATTTTTTAGTTATTCTTCATTATCTTTTCTATTATTTACTATAAAAGCTTTAAACATTTCTAACAATAACTTTCTATCTTCTCCACTTAAATCTTTGCTTTCTTTTAAAATATTTTTAATTCTGACTAAATTAACTTTATTAAGTTCACTTTTTAATACAAAACCTGCATTATATAACATTTTGAAAAATAAATTAACAAATCTCTTTATTTCTTCTTTACTAAATTTATCTAAAATATTATTTATTTTTAAATGAAAATTTTTTGAGTAATCTGAAAGTTTAGCAGTAACAAACTTATTATTTTCTATATTCCAAGTATGTAAATCATGTTGAAATATTTGATAAGCATTACTTTTAATAATTTTTTTATCTCCATTTGTATCAAAAATCATACCTACAACACTTTCAAATGGATAATAATTTTTAATCTTTTTCTTAATTTTATCAGTTTTATTAATTACATCTGGTAAAAATCCTGGTCCATCAAAATTAAATACATAATCAACTTGATATCTTTTTAATATATTTTGTTCCATAACTGCACTAATTGCTAGATTACCACCTTTAGAATGTCCACCAACATAAACAACAATGTCATTTATTTTAATATTTTCTTTCAAATAATTAATAGCTTCTTCTTGAGCTGGAATAGGGTACATATAACCCATTTTAAAATTTTCTTCCCAACCAACAAGTTCATCATCAGTACCTTCAAAAGCAATAAACTTAAAATGCTTAGGAACTTTAATTGTTATGGCTCCAAATTGAGTTTCATGATTAACTAGTTTTTTATAACTTACTATAATATTATTTTGATATCTTTTAGATAAAGCCATTTCTCTAAACAATTTTTTATTTTCTTCCATAAATTTATTTTTATCTTTTAAAATAAATCTTTTACTAAACTTATCATATAATTCTTTAATTGTTATTGGTGTATTTATTAATCCCATTAAATCAAGATAGGGAAGAATAGTATAAATTGCAGCATCAACTTCATTAAATTTAACTTCACTAAAATCTTTATTAGCATTATTTTTTACATATTTAATTAAATTACTCAAAATTACCACCTATAAATATTATAAACTAAAAATAATTTAATTTAAAGTATTCCTTTCGACAAATTATATGCAAACTTTATAATATAATGTACTAAAGGTGATTATATGGCAAGATTAAAATTAAGAAATGGTTTTAAAGTTCAAGTATTTAAATTAGTAATAATAATTATTTTAATTATTATATCTTTTGTTCTAACATTTAAATTTTTATATGACAAAATAGACATAGAAGTTGATAATAATACATATCTTGATTTGTTAGTAAAAGATTCTTTTACCAATTATAATTTAAGTGACATAAAAAAGTTATCTTCAACAGAATTTTTATTAAAATACTCTTTTGGTATTGAGAAGGTTAATACTGGAACAAATGTTGATATTATAACACCGGTATTAAAAGAAGAAACAGACAAGAATACTAATAAAAAACCAATGGTTTATATTTTTAATACGCATCAAACAGAAGGATACAATAGTAATTTTTTAGAAACATTTAATATAAATAATACTGTTTATTTAGGAAGTCATATTCTAGGTGAGTATTTAAATGATTTAGGAATATCTTCAGTTGTTGAAGAAAATAGTATAGTTGATGTTTTAAATACTAATGGTTGGAAATATGGTTATAGTTATAAAGCTAGTAGAATTTTATTAGAAAATGCTTATAAAAATAATCCTAGTTTAAACTTTTTTATTGATCTACATCGTGATGCAGCTTCATATGATAGGACTGTTACAGAGATTGATGGTAAAAAATATGCTAAAATCATGTTTGTTGTTGGTTTAGAGCATGATAATTATGAAGAGAATTTAACTTTAGCTAAGACATTAAATGAAAAAATAAAAAAATTAGCTCCTACACTAAGTCGAGGAGTACTTGAAAAAAAAGGTCCTGGTGTAAATGGAATATATAATCAAGATTTTAATAAAAACACCATTCTTATTGAAGTAGGGGGTCAATATAATTACATTGAGGAGGTGAATAATACTCTAAAGATAATAGCAAAAGTTATCTATGAGTATTTAGAAAATGAAGAAGAAAAATAATTGGTTTAAAAAACTTTTAACAATTTCATTTATTATTTTCATGGGTTTATATATTTCTAGTGAAAGTGGTTTTTATGAAGCTAAATTAAGTAATAAAGTCGCTTTAACAGACAAAGCTATTAAAGAGTTTGAAAATGATGTAATTGAAGGTAAAACTGTAGATGTAAATACATATATAAGTAATAAAAACGTTGATTATAGTAATAAATTTACTTCATCTGGTGAAAGACTAAGTGAAGCTGTAACTAAGATTTTAACTGAAGGATTTAGTGGAGCATGGGATGCTATAAAAGTTTTATTTTTCTAAAAAAAACTGGATTTACCAATTTAAATCCAGTTTGTCTTTTATTAAATAATATCTTTGTAAAACAGATGGAACAATATTTTCATCATCAATCATTTTTATAAATTCTTCTTTTGAAACAAATTTTACATCACTGACTTCTTCTATTTGTAAAGAAATATCATTTATATCTATATTTTTACTAGAATTATATATATCTACAAATTGATGTTTATAAAGTTGTGTTCCAATAAGTCTAAAGTCATCTTCTTTAAAATTAATCCCAATTTCTTCAGCCATTTCTCTTTGAGCAGTTAAAAGGGAACTTTCACCAGCTTGAATACAACCACCTGGTGTTTCCCATTGTCCGGGATGTGATTTAAGTAAACTTCTTTTTGTCATCAAAATTTTATTATCATTTGTAATCCAAACTTCAACTCCAGTATTAAACTCATTTTCTAACAAAACTTCACCACGGACTTTTTTGTAATTTAAGGGTATTCTATTTTTATCATATACATCAAAATATTCCATTTAAACCTCCCACAAATAATTAAATCGTTTTAGATATATTTTTAATTTCTTCTTTAGATAAACCAGTTATCTTAGCTATTTCTTCAATTGGATAGTTGTTTTTCAATAAATTTATTGTCATTTCACGTTGGGCTTCAATTTTTCCTTTAGCTTCGCCTTCAGCCAAACCTTCGGCAATTCCTTCAGATTTATATATTTTCTTTAATGTATTCTTAGTTAAAATGTCATCTTGTTCTGGTGTAATGTTATATACGAACTTCTTGTCACTGTTTAATGTTTTCAATTTATCAACACTCTCCTTAATGCTAGATATTGCCATCTTTTCAGAATATTTGTCTAATTCTTCTGGGTCTTTTATCCCAATCATCGTTAAAAGTGGTTTTTCTCTAACAATTTTCATGTCCTTATCATACCAAAGTTTTGCAAATTTTTCAACATTGATTTCATAATATCTAAACCTTCGGTCTAGTTCTTTCTTATTTTCTTTGTCATAGAATGTGTAACATGCAATAAGAGGACTTTTACTTGAAGCTTTATAATTTAATGAAATATGGATAAAATCAGACTCAATGTCATAAGCATCTCCCTCAATGGTGTATTGACTACAAAAAGAAAAGTAATAATTTAAATTCCTAATTCTTGTTACTTCATCAAAAGAGGAATTTAACTCAACATTAATTTTCCTTCCATCAACTTCCACAATTAAATCTAGTCTTTTACTTCTTTCATGTTTACTTCTAACACCGAGTTCAATTGGAATAAAACCAACAATCCTATCAACTTTTGTATCAAGGCACTCACTAAGAAGTTCCAAAAGTAAACGTTTACTTACTTCATCTGTTCCAACAAACACAGCTTTAAACATTTTATCGATATTAAATGCATAAAATGTTTTAGTTTCTTGCGATATCATAAAAATCGCCTCCTTCATGGCCATTTATTCTAAAGGTGATGTCAACAAAAATCAAGAAAAATCGTATGTCAAAAGTCGACAAAATTTGACAAAGCCACGTGTTTTGGCCCAATTCTTAGGGAAATTTTAAATTTAAAATTTCTTAAAATATTTTGAGATTTAATGATTTTTATGATAAAATTTATCTAGAGGTAATATTCATGAGAATAAAAAACGTTAATAAAAATGAATACTTTATAGAAGAAAATGGAGTAAAAATACTTTCTTATATTTTAGCTCAAGATACCTTGTGTATAGGAAGTGGAGATATTTTAATAGATGATAAACTATTTATTAAAATAATTTCATTTTTAAAAGAAAGTGTATTAAAAGATGATATGGTTATTCAGGTTGTTAATAAAGATTTGTTTTCATTGTTTGATAAATATTGTAAAATAATTGATATTCAAGTTGAACGAACATTAAACTATCATGAAGATAATTACGATATAAAAGAAAAATATATTGAAATTGATAATCTTAAGATTAAATACTTTGAAACAGAAAATAGTGCATTTTGTAATTTTATAAAAAATGAAACAAGTGATGATTTAGAAATTTTAAAAGTTATAAATTATTTAAAAAACAAAAATAAATTAAGTTTTATAACTGATGTTCAAAACTTAGATTATCTTCTTTCATTAGGTTTTAAAATAGAATGTAAAGATTATAAGTTGGGGTAAAAACCGACTTTTTTAATGACTTTTTCGTTATTTTTTGATACAATTAAAGAGGTGGAAAGAAATGACGAAGGAAAATATTAGAAATTTTTCAATAATTGCTCATATAGATCATGGAAAAAGTACTCTAGCGGATAGGCTTTTAGAAATCACTGGAGCAGTTTCCAAAAGGGAAATGAAGGACCAAATTCTAGATAATATGGATTTAGAACGTGAAAGAGGAATTACAATTAAATTAAATGCTGTAAAATTAAATTATAAATATAAAGGTGAAGATTATGTCATTAATTTAATTGATACTCCGGGCCATGTCGATTTTTCATATGAAGTATCAAGAAGTCTAGCAGCTTGTGAAGGTGCTATTTTAGTTGTGGATGCAGCTCAAGGTATTGAAGCACAAACTTTAGCTAACCTTTATCTTGCTATGGAACAAGATTTAACAATTATTCCTGTCATTAATAAGATAGATTTACCAAATGCTGATATTCCGAGAGTAAAAAAAGAACTTATAGAAGTATTAGGATTTAATGAAAATGATATAATTTTATGTAGTGCTAAAACTGGTAAAGGTGTTCAAGATATTTTAGATGCTGTAATTGAAAAAATACCAGAACCTAAAATAAATGTTGATAAACCAACTAGAGCCTTAATATTTGACTCATATTTTGACCCTTATCGTGGAGTAGTATTATTAGTTAAGTTAGAAGATGGTAAGATAAAAATCGGTGATACCATAAAAATGATGGCAACAAATAGTACTTTTGAGGTTGTAGAACTAGGAGTACATACCCCAAAAGAAGAAAAATATAACGAACTTAAAAGCGGTGAAGTAGGTTATGTTGCTGCATCAATTAAAGATATAAGTACAGTATCTGTTGGTGATACAATTACAGTTGTAGGTCGTGAAGCAACAGAGCCAATTAAAGGTTATAAAAAAATGAAACCAATGGTATTTTCAGGTATATTTCCAACTGAACCAAATAGATATGAAGAATTAAAAGAAGCTTTAATAAAATTAAAACTAAATGATGCTGCTTTATCTTTTGAACCAGAAACAAGTGAAGCCTTAGGGTTTGGTTTTCGTATTGGTTTTCTAGGACTTTTACATATGGATGTAATAATTACACGTATTGAAAGAGAATTTAATATTGGTATTATTGCTACCAGTCCAAGTGTAGTTTATGAGGTAACTTTAACTGATGGAACAACAGTAGATGTTGATGCTCCTTCCAAAATGCCTGAAAAAACAAAGATAAATTATATAAAAGAACCTTATATATATACTAATATAATAGCACCATCTGAATATATCGGAGCTATAATGGAGCTATGTCAAAATAAACGTGGAATTTATAAAAGTGTAGACTATATTGATGCCACAAGAATTGATGTTCACTACGAAATTCCTTTATCAGAAATAGTATATGATTTTTATGATAGATTAAAAAGTACTACAAAAGGTTATGCTTCATTTGACTATGAACTATGTGGATATAAAGAAAGTAGTTTAGTAAAAATGGATATTTTACTTAATGGTGAAATTGTTGATGCCCTAAGCATTATCATTCACAAAGATTTTGCTTACCAAAAGGGACGTGCAATTGTTAAAAAACTACGTGAACTAATACCAAGACAAATGTTTCAAATACCAATTCAAGCCAGTATTGGTTCCAAGGTAATAGCTAGAGAAAACATCAGTGCCCTAAAGAAAAATGTTTTAGCAAAATGTTATGGTGGAGATGTTTCCAGAAAAAGAAAATTATTAGAAAAACAAAAAGAAGGGAAGAAAAGAATGAAAATGGTCGGAACAGTTGAAGTTCCTCAAGAAGCATTCTTAGCAGTTCTAGGTGATGAATAATGAGTGAAGAAGAAAAAAGTTATATTATAAATCAAGCAGACCTTTACCTTTCAGGTAAATCTTTAAGAGAAATAGCAGAAATAATAGGTAAGTCACATATTACTGTTAGAAATAATCTAACTAATAAATTAAAATATGCAGATGCTTCAAAATATGAAAAAGTTATGGAAAAGATATTGGATAATAAAGAAAAAACAATTGAGGATGAAACTGTAAGATTAAGAGTGTTAGAAGCTTACAGATTATTAGTTGAAGAAGGAAAGACTATTTCTGAAATTGCTACAATTTTAGACAGTACAGAAAATACAATTTACCGTGATTTAACTAAAAGGCTAAAAGAACTTAGTGAAATTGCTCCGAGAGTAGTAACAAAAGATATGGTTAAGTTTGTAAATGAAACTTTAAAAGTTCATAGTTTAAGTACTTTTTCCAGTTTTTCTGCAAAACTTGAAGAAGAAAAGCGAAAGAATTTTGTATCTCAATTATATCAAATGTTTCCAACTAGACAAAAAAGAATTAATTTTTTAACAAATTGTATTCTAACTTTTGGTTTAAGATTAGAAACTTTATCACATTTATTAGGTAAAGATGTTGAAATTTTAGCTAAAGAAATAGAATCTGGTAATCAACTTTATACATACATATCAAATGTATTTAAACATGGTATGAAACATCAACAAGAAGCAGTTATGGAGTTTGAAAGCTTTTTTGAAAGATTAAAAGTAGCCTCTCTTACAAAAGATAAAAATAAAATAACTATAGTTTTAGAAGAAATATCTGATAAAGAAGCTAAAAAAATCGCTAAAAGAGATTTAAGTAAACTTCAAATCTTAACAGATGAAGAAATTTTAACTATTCTAAAATATCAAATTAAATATATGTTAAGTGCTATGCAAATTGAAACAATATTTCATATTGAAAACAGTAATTATGCCAGAAGAGTAAGAAAATTACAAGAAAAATATCCAAAACTAGTATCAGATTTTGATTATTTATCAGACTTTTATTATATGAATAGTCGTAAAAATCAAGAAAGAAGGTAGATTATGAACACTAAATATCTATATTTAATGTTTCCAAATGTCGAAAAAAGAAGAAAGTTTATAATAAATTGTTCATTAACATTTGGATTAAGGTTAGAAACTTTGGCTGATATTTTAGGTGAAAATAAAGAAAAAATCTATGGTGAATTATTATATGCTACAGACTATATGTACAGTTCTTTATTAACTTTATTTGAACTAGGAATGAACGTACAAGAAGATGCTAAAAAAGAATTTATAGAATTTTTTAATGAGTTAGTAGAAGCTAATAAGAAAAAAGATAAAGAAAAAATAATTGAATTACTCAATGTTATTAGTGATAAAGATGCAATGAGCGTAATTAAAAAAAGAAAAAATGGTGTAAATAGATTAAGTGAAGAAGATGTTTTAATTATTTTAAAATACCAATTAAAATATTTACTAAGTACTGCCAAAATTGAAAAAATATTTCAAGTTCATCATTCATCTTACATTCCTAGAGTTCAAAGTTTAAGAGAAAAATATCCAGTTTTAGTTTCTCAATATGAAGCTTTAACAGAAATTAATTATAAAAATTATTTACAAAAAGGAGGAAGATAATATGAATATTAAATATTTATATCTAATGTTTCCAACTAAAGAAAAAAGAAATATATTTTTAAGTCAATGTATTTTGACTTTTGGTCTTAACCTTGATGCTATAAGTATGTTAACTGGCTTTGATAAAGAAACATTATATAATGAACTAATTTATAGAGGTACAAAATATTATGAATCTGTTCAAAGAGTTTTTAAAAATGGTATGAAAAGACAAGATATAGCTATAAATGATTTTTTAGATTTTTATAATAGATTATGTCAAGCATATGAAGCTAAAGATAGAGAAGCAATTTCTATTATTTTACATGAATTATCTGATAAAAAAGCTATTAACCTTGCTAAAAGACCAGCAACAATAAAAACTTTAACCGATGAACAAATTTTAGTTATTTTAAAATATCAAATTAAATATATGTTGTCAGTTACTCAAACAGCAGATATTTTTAAATTAGATAGACATAGATATGCTAAAAGAGTAAGAAAGCTTGAAGATGATTATACTAATTTAGTTTCCGACTTTAATTATATATCAGACTTTTACTACAATAGTAATAGTCATAAAAGTCGCGGGGTATAAAAATGGCTTCTTCAATTTATATTCATATTCCGTTTTGTAAAAATATTTGTTCCTACTGTGATTTTTGTAAGTTTATATATAATGAAAAATGGGCATATGCGTACTTAAAAGCTTTGAAAAATGAAATAAACGATAGATACATGGGAGAAGAAATTAAAACTATTTATATCGGGGGAGGAACTCCAAGTGCTTTAAGTATAGATGAAATAAAAAGTCTTCTTAATATGCTCGATACAATTAATAAAAATTATTTAGAAGAATTTACTTTTGAATGTAATTTAGAGGATATAAATGAAGAATTGTTATTATTATTAAAAAGTTATAGGGTAAATAGATTAAGCATTGGTATAGAATCATTTGATAAAGAAAAATTAAAATTTATGGAAAGAAATGCTGATTTTAATGATGCTTTAGAAAAAATTACTTTGTGTAGAAAATTAGGTTTTGATAACATTAATTTAGATTTAATGTATGCTATACCTGGTGAAACTTTAAAAGCATTAAAAAAAGATTTATCTTTATTTTTAAAACTAAATCCCAATCACATTAGTACTTATAGTTTAATATTAGAAAGCCATACAAAAGCATATGTAAATGGTGTTAGTGAAATAGAAGAAGAATTAGATTATGAGATGTATAAATACATTACTGAAAAATTAAGTAATGCCCACCATTATGAGATAAGTAATTTTGCTATTCCTGGTTATGAAAGTAAACATAATTTAGTTTACTGGAATAATGAAGAATATTACGGTTTTGGTCTTGGTGCCAGTGGATATATTGATAAAATAAGGTATACAAATACAAAAAATTTAAAAGATTATTTACTAGGTAACTGGGTCAAAGAAAAGGAAATAATCGGTGAAAAAGAAAAAATGGATTATGAAATAATGTTAGGTTTAAGAAAGTTTGATGGAATTAATTTAGAAAATTTCAAAAAAAAGTTTGGAATTGAGCTAGAAAAAGCTTATAATATAGAACCACTTTTAAAAAGTAAAGAATTAATTAAGAAAAAAGGAAACCTTTATATTAATCCAATTTATATTTATGTTTCAAATGAGATACTTTTAAAAATAATTTAGAAATTTTTGAGCACACTATTTATGGGTGAAATAGTGTGCTTTTAGATTTAAAGATATTAAATGGTGACATGCCATTAAAATTTGATAAATATGTTAATAATTATACGGTAGAGATTGCTGAAGATGTAACTAAATTAGAAATAGATTATAAATGTAATGAGGGAGATTTAGTTAATATATTAAATAATGATAATTTAGATTATGGACTAAATTATGTGTTTATAGAAGTAACAAGTAATAATAAAAAAAATATGTATAGTTTGGAAATTTATAAGAAAAAAATTAATACTGTTTTTGCTGAAATAGATACAACCAAAAATACTCATTCTGAGCACCAAAATTTTGAAATTAGCCCATTTGTCATTATTTTTGTAAATATAATTGTCATTTTGTTTACATTTTGGTTAATTTTTCACAAAAAAAAAATTAGGTAATTTTGCCCTGTATTTACGGGCTTTTTTTATGTTTTAAAAAAAATTTTTTCGAAAACTTTCAAAAAAAGTGCAAAAATTTGACCCTTTTAGGAAATATATATATACGAAGGGAGAAATTAGAATGAAAGTAGTACGTCAACGAGATGAAAAAGATTGTGGAGTATGTTGCCTAGCATCAATTATTAAACACTATAAAGGAAATGTACCTTTAGAAAAAATAAGGTTAGATGCTAAAACCACAGTTGAAGGTACAACTGCCTTGAATTTAATCTTAGCAAGTACCAAATATGGATTTGAAGCAACTGGAGTAAAACTAAATAGTGTTAAAGATATCAAACAATTTCCAGCGATAGCACACATGAATTTAAAAAAAGGATATTCTCATTATGTAGTTATTGAAAAAATCACTAAAGACAAAATTATCATAATGGACCCAGCGAAAGGTAAGGTGGTAAAAAAGATAAATGAATTCATGGAAGAATGGAGTAAAGTAATAATATTGTTTTATCCAAAAAGAAAAATAATTGTTTTAAAAAATAAAATAACTATTTTTAAAATATTTAAATCCATTTTAAAATCTGAGAAAAAGTTGGTAAAAATAATTATTTGGACAAGCATTTTACTCATGTTCTTAACCATATCACTTGGTTACTATTTTCAAGTATTGTTCTCTTTTATAGGAGGGGCATACACATTCCAATACTTAAAAGTAATTGTTATGATATTTTTATTGTTCACTATCTTAAAAATAAGTCTTTCTTATTATAGAACATACTTAGAAAATCATTTGAATAAAAATATTGATTGTCTACTTAATAGTGACTTTCTCACTCATTTATATAATCTTCCTTTAAGGGTTATAAACTCAAGAAACGCGGGAGAAATTGTATCTCGAGTAAATGATTTAAAAAGTGTTAAAAATATTATCACTGAAATATTTATTACTTCAACACTTGATTTAATACTAGTGTTTATAACCATACCACTATTAATTAATATAAGTAAAAATTTGTTTTTCATACTTTTTTTGATGTTGCTTATTTATTTATTAGTGGGCATAGTATTTAGTAAAATGATTTTTAAGAAAGCATATGAAAATATTTCTTATGAATCAGAATTTAACAACAATTTAATCGAAGATGTTAAAATGTTTAATAGTATCAAGAACTTAAACATTATCACTCATGCTTTAAAAAAGATTGAAAAAAATTTAACAACTTACCTATACAATAACTACTTATTTAATATCATTTTAAATAAAGAAAAAACTTTTAAAAGTATTGTTTATGAAATGGGTTTCTTTATAATAAATACTTATGGACTTTATCTAGTTTATATGAACAAATTAGAGTTAATAAATATAATTACATTTAATACTCTATTGTCATTATTTGTTGATCCCCTAAAAAATATAATAGATAGCATTCCAAAGTATAGTTATATGAAAGCAACAATTTCTAAAATAAATGACTTTTTAAGTTTGGATGTCGAAAAACTAGGCAAGAGTGAAGAATTAGACAACCATGAAATAAATATTAAACATTTATCATATTCTTACAACAAATATGAAAAAACAATTAATGATTTTAACATATCTATACCTGAAGGAAGTTTCTATTTACTAAAAGGTCCATCAGGTTGTGGTAAATCAACAGTATGTAATATTTTAAATAAATATATTGATGATTATGATGGATGTATTACTTTAGGAAATATCGATATAAAAGATTTAAATATAGAAACTATTAGAAATAATATAATTTATATTAATCAAGAAGAAAATATTACATCAGGAACTATCAAAGAAAATATTGTTTTAGGAAAAGAAGTAAGTGAAAACGATTTTCAACGTATTTGTAAATTATGTAAGATAGATGAGATTGTTAAGAAAAGACCACTACGTTATAATACTTTTATTTCGCCGGATGACAAAAATATCTCTGGTGGTGAGAAACAAAGAATTATTTTAGCTAGGGCATTACTTAATAATTTTAATGTTTTGTTGTTGGATGAAGCTTTAAGTGAAGTTGACTTAGAGTTAGAGCTAAATATTATAAATAATATAAAAAAATATTTCAAAAATAAAACTATTCTTTATATTTCACATAAGAAATATCCAAAAATATTTGATAAAGTTGTTACTTTAGAAAGGAAATTATGTCATACTTAGATTTATTAAATATAAAATACAAATTTAGATTATTCATTATTTTTATTGCTATATTTCTTATTAGTTTACTTATCTATATTTTAAATTTAAAAATGTATGATGAGATAGAAACTTACGGTTATGTTCTTGATAAACAAATTATAACAAGGCTAAATATCGATACCCCTGATATGATAAATAACATAAGATACGTAGTTATAGGTAGTAAGAGATATAAAACCACCATAGATAAAGTCGGAGAATTTTCTATAGATAAAGATAATTTAGTAAATTATCAAGATGTATATTTACAAGTAGAAAGTAATTTAAAAGAAAATCAAGTATTTAAGATGAAAGTTTTATATGATGAAGAAAAAGTATGGGAAAAACTTAAAAAAATAATATTATAAGGAGGAAAAATGGAAGTATTAAGTTTTGAAAAATTAGATAGTATTAATGGAGGAGGAAAAAATTTATGGTATCTTTTAGGCGCTGGATTGTCTTTCTTTCTAGGACTTTTTTCTGGATTGGTTAATCCTGTGAAATGTAATTAGGAAGGAGGAAAAAACATGTATTTAGAAAAACGTGAATTAGATCAAGTAGTAGGTGGAGCATCAGCATCATTTTTTAATTCGGTTGCAAGAATTTTAAGAACCGCTTATGATATTGGTTATAGTATTGGTTCATCTTTACGAAGATTATTTTCTAGAAATCTATGCAAAATATAAAAAGGCTTAAGCCTTTTTGGTACAGAATAATGAAAAAAAGTAATAAAAAAGCTTATTTTTTGCGAAAAAATGTTGATAAAGGTAAAATCAGATGTTATAATATGTATTGATAAACGAGAAGGGAGGGAATGAATTTGACAAAAGTAGTTGTGCAAAACGGGAATGTTGATTTAGCATTAAAAAAGTTTAAAGCAAAAGTTGCAAGAAGTGGAGTCCCTTCTGAAATAAAAAAAAGAAAACACTATGAAAAACCGGGCGTTAAAAGAAGAAATGAAATTAAAGAAGGAATTAAAAACTCACATAAAAGAAATCGAGGCTAATAATGTACGAAAAAATTAATGAAGATTTAAAAAATGCAATGAAAGAAAAAGATACATTTAAGTTATCAGTACTTAGAATGTTAAAAAGTGCATTACAACTTGAACAAATAGCTAAAAAACATGAACTAGATGACAATGAAGTAGCTGCAGTATTAAAAAAACAAGTTAAAGTTCGTAAAGACTCACTTGAAGAATACAAAAAATATGATAAAGCAGAACTTGTTGAATCTTTAGAAAAAGAAATAGCTATTTTGGATGTTTATTTACCAGAAGAAATGAATAAAGAAGATATCACAAAAGTTGTTGAAGATGCAATTAATGAAGTTAAACCAACAAGTATGAAAGACATGGGACTTGTTATGAAAAAAGTTAATGAACTACTTGTAGGTAAAAATGCAGATATGTCTTTAGTTAGTAAATTAGTTAAAGAACAAATTATGTCAAATTAAAACAACACGAAAAAAGTGTTGCTTTTTTTGATTTATATGAAAAAATACAAAATTTCACATATTTACCATAGAAAAAAGTTCTTAAATTTGGTAAAATATATACGGAAGTGATATCATGTTAGAAATTGGAATTAATTATAAAGAATATTTAACCAAGTTAAAAAAAGAAGAATTAGTAAAAATAATCACAATTTACAATAAGCTATGTGATATTTTTGAATGTGAAAAAATCTCTGATACAAAATCTAAAAAAGATATATTAATTAATAATATAGTAAATGTTAAAGATAATTATTTAAAATATATAATTATGTCATTAGATTTAAAAGATTATGAAGATTTAAAGAAAATTTTAAAGAAGAATGATACAAAAACATTAAATGAACATAAAGAATTAATAAATTATTTAAAAGATTGTTTTATTATATTTCAAAATGATAATTTAGAAGTTCCAAATGATTTAGACTTCAAAAACTGTTTTAAAAATAAAGAAATACAAAATTATGTAAAAAAATGGAATAGAATTTATGATTTAGCTAATGGAGTAATAATTGCATATGGTGTTGTAAGTAAAGAATATTTTTCTTTTATAACTAGTGGAACTGAAGATAAAGAAATAGTTATTCCTAAACTAGACTTTTATTATAAAAAAGATTATAAGATTGAAGAAAAAATGCTTGTTAGTATTAAACTAAGTAGTAAAAAAAGAATAAATAAATATTTTAAAGATAGTAATTATAAACAATTTACCAATAAAGTTTACGTAGAAATGGGAAAAAATATTTATCACCATAATATTAAAGCTTATAAAAAATTAATTAAAACATTAAAAAACTTTTATGTATTTAAAAATAAAGATATAAAGTTTATTGATGATAATATAGTAATACCATATTTATACAATTCATTAAATGAAGAAGAAATTGCTTACAAAAACCTTGAAGAAACAATAGTTAGTTTATTTGAATTTAAAGGTGAAAAGTTAAAAAATAAGATGTTACAAGAAATATCTAAAATAAGAGATGAATTTCCATTATGGGAATATCGTGGATTTACTAAAACGGAGGTAAGTAAATGAAGAAAAATGGTTATACAGTAGTGGAACTTGCAATAGTCCTTGGGGTATTCAGTGCATGTTATTTTGTAGCAACATGGATTATATCTGGTAAGTTAAATGTTAATTATGAAGAAGAAATGTATAAAGAAAGAATTGCAAGTATTGAGTTGGGAGCATTTTATTATGCAAAGTCTAGTGAAAATTTATTTAAAGAAGAAAATACAGTTTATGTTACAGTGGAAGATTTAGCAAAAAATAATGTTGTTAGAAGTAATAATGGAACAGTAATTGACCCTAGAGATGAAGAAAGTTCTATGAATAATATTAAAGTTAAAATAACTAATGAAAATGATGAAATTACAGCAAAAGTCTTGAGTTAATAAAATAATGTGTCAAATTTGTGTCAAATTTTTGTGATTTTCTTGCAATAATTTTATAAAATGCGTATTATAAGTAATGAAAAGGGAGTGTATATCATGTTATATCCATCAATAGATAAACTACTAAATATAGTAGATTCTAAGTACAAATTGGTTCATGTAGCATCAATCAGAAGTAAGCAAATGCTTGAAAATAATCACTATCAAATGAAGGAATGTGATTATAAAAACAAGAAGAGTTTAGGGCGTGCGCTTGAAGAAGTTGAAGCTGGATTGATAAAAATTATTGAAGAACCGCAAAAATAGCTTGATTATTTTATCGATGTATGATAAAATAATTTTGTTCCTGGGGAATTAGCTCAGTTGGCTAGAGCACCACGCTTGCACCGTGGGGGTCGCGGGTTCGAGTCCCACATTCTCCACCAAATGGAATTTAAAGTCTGTATTTACAGGCTTTTTTATTTTGTCAAACACTCTTTGAAACACACTTTTTTAAAACTATTTTGATATTCATAATAAATTTGATATAATATTTTTGCAGGTGATTTTATATGCCAAAAAAGAAACTAGATATAATATATGAAGACAAATATTTAATTATTATTAACAAACCCAGTGGTATTTTAACAATATCTAGAGATAATAGAAATGATAAAAATTTATATGATGAAGTTAAAGAATATGTAAAAAAACAAAATCCTAAAAACAAAATATTTATAGTTCATAGATTAGATAAAGACACATCTGGTTTAATAATCTTTGCTAAAAATGAAAAAGTAAAAAGCATTTTGCAACCAAATTGGACAAAAGTTAAAAGATATTACTATGCAGTAGTAAATGGAATAGTTAAAGAAAATAATCATTTAGAAAACTATTTGTTAGAAACAAAAACTCATGATGTTATAATAACTAAAGATAAGAAAAAAGGAATATTAGCAATAACAAATTTTGAAGTCATGGAATATAATAAAAAATACACTTTATTAAATATTGAAATTAAAACAGGTAGAAAAAATCAAATTAGAGTTCAACTTGCAAATATTAAGCATCCAATAGTGGGAGATAAAAAGTATGGTAATAAAGAAAGACTGCCTTTATGTTTGCAAGCTTATAGATTAGAGTTTTTACATCCAATTACTAATAAAAACATAGAAATTGAAATAAAATTACCTAAAAATTTAGAAAATTTAATAAAATAGGGTTGCATTAAAATTTTTAAAGTGCTATAATTGACCCAATCAGTGGTGAAGGAATTTACGACTCTGGAGCTGAACCGTTAAATCGCGTTAAGATAAATTAAGTTAAATAAAGGATGGTACCGTGCAAATTGCACTCCTTGGGGTATCATTCTTTTTATTTTTGGAGGGAGATATTATGACATTATTTGAAGAACTAAAATGGAGAGGATTAGTAAATGATATAACTAGTCCAGATGTTGAAGAAGCCATTAACAAAGGAGGCTTAAAGTTTTATATAGGTGTTGACCCAACTGGAGATTCACTACATATTGGGCATTACTGTACTGTAATTGCTACATCAAAAAGATTAATGGAAGGTGGACATACCCCAATAATCATTGCGGGAGGAGGGACAGGACTAATCGGAGACCCTAAACCAAATGTTGAAAGACCAATGATTAGTAAAGAAGCTGTTGCTCACAATATAAAATGCATTCAAAATCAAATTAGTACTATCCTTGGGGGAAAAATTGAAATTGTTAATAATGCAGATTGGCTATGTGAAATGAAAGCAATCGATTATCTTAGAGATTATGGTAAATTCTTTAATATTAATTACATGCTTGCCAAAGACACAGTAAAAAGGAGATTAGATATTGGTATTACGTATACTGAATTTTCATACATGTTACTTCAATCAATTGACTTCTTAAAGTTATATGAAGAACACGGAGTAACAATGCAAGTTGGAGGACAAGACCAATGGGGAAATATCACATCAGGACTAGAACTTATAAGGAAAGTTCATGGTGCAGATGTAAAATGTTATGGATTTACAGTACCTCTAGTAACTAGAAGTGATGGTTCTAAATTTGGTAAAAGTGAATCTGGTGAAGCATTATGGTTAGATATTAACAAAACTAGTTCATATGAGTTATACCAATACTTCATTAATGCAGAAGATGATAAAGTTATTGAATACTTAAAGAAATTAACATTCTTAACTAAAGAAGAAATAGAAGAACTAGAAAAAAGCTTAAATGAACATCCAGAAGAAAGAAAAGCTCAAAAAGCATTAGCAAAAGAAATAATTACATTCTTACATGGAGAAGAAGAATACAAAAAAGCTTTACACATTTCTGAATCATTATTCTCTGATAAAATCTGGGAATTAACAGCAGATGAAATAATTGAAAGTATCAAAGATGTACCTAGATTTGATGTTAAAGATAACACTTTACTAATAGACTTATTAGTGGATAACAAAATTGTTTCAAGTAAAAGAGAAGCCAGAGAAATGATTACAACTGGAGCAATAAGTATCAATAATCAAAAATCAACTGATTTAGAAAAAGTTGTTACAACAAAAGATGCTATTGAAGGCAAAGTTTTACTAATTAAAAAAGGTAAAAAGAATTATTTTATGGGACTTATGTAATAAGTCTTTTTCTTTTTAAAAAAATTTGCTATAATTAACTTAAGGAAGGTAGGAATAAGACAAATAGAAAGAAAAAAGCTAGTGCCTTTTTACAACAGGACTAGCTCCGACTAACCAATCAATAGATATTTTATACTCTTTAGCAATTTGATACAAAAATGCTGTAAGAATTAAAGTATTACCTTTTTCGTAAGCACAAATTGTGGATGGAGAAGTATTAAGGATATTTGCTAAGTCTTTTTGTTTAATATTGTATAAAGACCTAACATAAATAATTCTTTTTCCTATTTCCTTTTTATCTAGAGTAACAAATTTATAAAAAATATCTTTCTTTTTGGATAGCCCAGTTAAGTAATCTAAACTAACATTATAGTACTTTGCTAAAGTAACTAAATGTTTTAAAGGGATAATTTTTTTTCCTTTCTCCCATTCGGCATATGTTTGTTGACGAACACCGAGAATATCCCCGATATCCCTTTGAGTTAGATTATTATATTCTCTTAACTCAAATAATTTGTCGTTTTCCATTAATTTCACTCACCAGTTTAATTTTCCCATTAAAAAGACAAATATGCATATTTTTACAGACAAATACGAAAATATTTGGTATAATTTAAATAGAAAGAGTGTGATTAGATGAAAGAATACTTAGATTTAAGCCATACACTTGCAAAAAAACAAATGCAAGAAAAGATTGCTCTAGAGTTGGTTTATGAATTTTTAATATTAGATAATAAAACTATGGACATTATAAAAATAGAAGATGTAAATATTTTTACAGATCAAGAATACATGGATTTAGTTGATAGTGCTATAAAAAGTATAAATACTAAAACAAATTTAAATTTAGTAAGAAAGGGTAAAAAAATTATTTTGGGTAAAAGTAATTAGTTAAAAAGTTTAACTTTCATAAATTAATTATGAGAGGAGAGAGTTATGTATCCAAATTATTACCAAAATACAAACCGAGGATTTGTTGTGCCATTTTTGCTAGGAGGTTTAGCAGGAGGAGCAGCAGTTGGTTTAAGTAGACCAAGACCAATTTATAATGTGGCTCCACAAGGAGGAAATATGCCATATACACCTGGAGTTCCATATTACAATAGTTCATATAGTTACTATCAACCAATCCCTAGAGTATATTATTATTAAACCATACTTCGATATGGTTTTTCATTTGCAAAAACTATGCTTAAGAAAAGAAAATAAATAATTAAAGTTGAACCGCCATAACTTAAAAAAGGTAGTGGAATACCAATAATAGGAACAAGGCCAAGGTTCATTCCTATATTAATTATTTGTCCAAATATAAAAATACTTGTAAAAGATATTAAGATATATTTTATAGTATTTTTTTTCATATGACAAATTTTATTAATTAAAAATATATCCATAAAAAGATAACATATAAGAATTAAAAATCCTGTAAAGTAACCAAAATTACTTATAGTAAATGCAAATACAAAGTCTGTCGGAGCTTCTGGAATATAAATTGAAACATTACCTAAGCCAGTTCCAAATAATGATGAAGACCCCATGGCAATCAAAGCATTTTCAAGTTGATAACTACTCATAGTTTTAAAAGTAATAAGTCTTTCAACTCTATAAAAGAAACTAGTACCAATTAAACTAATTAATATATCTTTATTAAATAAATAAAGAGTTATAAAAGCACCAATACCAATACCTAATAAAGAAAATAAAATAACAAACCAAAATTTATGAACTTTACTAAAAAGAATAATCATAAAAGCTTCAATAAGAAAAAATATAATGGCTCCGCTATCGGGTTCTAGAAAAACTAAAATTGAAGGTATTAGTGTTACCAAAATAACTTTTAATATAAATATTGTTTCTGATTTTACTCCGGTATTATTAAAAGAAACAGCCATTTTACTAAGCATTATAGCAAGACTTAATTTAGCAAGTTCACTTGGTTGAAAAGAAAACCCTTTAATATTAATCCAAGCTCTTGCACCATTAATAACCTTACCAAAAAGTAAAACATATAAAAGTAATAGTAAAGAAATAATATATAAAACATTTGCATATTTAAATATTGTTTTATTATTAATTCTTTTAAATAAAATAAATATTATAAAACCTAAAAAATACCAAATTATTTGTTTTACTAAATTATTATTATATAAACTACTTAAATATTTAGCATTATACATATCTAAAAAACTAATAATCATAATTATTAGTAACGGAATAAAGAAAAGTAATTTATTATCTAAAATCTTCTTCATAAAAATAGTATGTGTATTTTTTTCCTATTTATCATAAAATATACTAGAGGTGTGAAAATGAACAAATTACCTAATGTGTTTGCAAGTCCCATAAACAAAAAATTAAATAATTATCAAGATTTATATCGTAGTGATAGAGCTGTAAAAAGTTATAATCCTAAAGATATAAATAAAAAGATTAATGAAATATTTGGTTCACTAAATCATGTTTATAAAAGTAGGGTAAGAATTACTATGGATGATGGTATTCATGAAGAAGAAATCGTAGGTAAAACAAATATTAATTTACTAACAATTGATAATAAATTAATTAAAATCACTGATATTCTTGATATTGAAAAGCTTTAAAAAAAAGTATATCTTAGAGAATTTCTTCGATATACTTTTTTAATTGTTTAGCATTTTTATCAAATATAATTTTTAATTGGTTATCAATTTCTACAATTCCTTTAGCACCAAGTTTTTGAATTCCATCTTTATTAGCTAAACTAACATCTTTTAAGATAACTTTAAGTCTTGACATATTACATTCAGCATTAATAATATTATCTTTACCACCTAAATAAGTTATAAGCTTATTAGCTTCAGCTTTAAAATCTCTTTTAGATAATTTTACAATTACTAATGATATTATAATTAAGATAACTGCAATAATAATATATTCAATCCATGTTTTCAAAATAATCACCTAACTTATTATACTATATTTTTTAAAAAAGTAAAAGTAAAAAGCATACACTAATTTGAAATATTTTCATAAATTAATAATGAAAGTACATGAAAGGGTGAAAGTTTATGAATAGAGAAAGTAAATCATCAGAAGGAAACTGCATAAATGAAATACTATGTGTCATTTTAGTGTTACAAGAAAATGCATGTCCAGATAATTGCTTACAAACTTGTGATAGACCAGTTTTAGGTGGCGGTACTAATTGCTTAATATGTAATACTAGACCAGTAATGCTTTATACTTGTGGTGGAAATGGTACTCCATGGAGCATGCCAATCACTAAAGATTCAACAGCTACTTGTACAGGTTCTTCAGCTACATGTTCTAATGTATTTAGAGTAGAAAAGATTGAAGGAAACTGCTGTACATTTAGAGTTCTTGCTGACAACACTGATGAAACTAGTGTTTATCCATATGTTGCTACAAATGTATTCTTTACAATGGATTGCGATTGCTTATGTTGTATTAGATGTCTATCAGACACATATGTTGATTGTCTTTGCTAATTAAAGAAAACTAAAAAAGCACTTCGTGTGCTTTTTATTTTGTTGTTGAACTATTTGCACTTGCAATAGATGCTAAGGCATTTTGAAGATAATTTGAATATTGTTTCTTAATTTCATCATCTTGAATTTCCATACCATATTCTTTACGATAATGTTGTAATGCATTAAGTCCAACACTATTTTGATTTTTAGAAATATATTTTTCTGCTAAAGTTTCAACAATTTTATCTTTTAAATTTTCTAAAGTATCTTTTTCATAAGATTTAACTTTTAGAATAACATGATATCCAAGTTCAGTAGTTATAACACTAGTTGAATATTCACCATCTTTAAGTTTTTTTGCAGCATTTAACAATTCATCATATTTACTATCTAAGTCACCAAAGTTAACTTTACCTAGAGCACCACCTTTATCTTTAGTGGCATCATCTTTAGAATATTCTTTAGCAAGTTTAGTAAATGCTTCAGTAATATCTTCTTTATTTTTCTTAGCGGTATTTAATTTTTCAATTATTTCATTAACAGTTTTCTTAGCTGCTTCTTCAGCTTTTTTCTTTTCATCAGTTGTTGCTCCATCTTTAACATCAGAAGTAATTAAAATATGATTAATTTCCATATCTCCAATAGCTTCATCTTTGTAATATGCTTCAATTTCTTTATCAGTAATTTTTGTTTTAGCATATTCTTCAATAGCATGACTTTGTAAATTAGCTAAATATAAATAGTTTTGATAAGCATCAATTGTTTGATAATTTGTTCGGCTTTGTAAAGCTGCTAACAACTTATCTTTTCCACCATATTGTTCAATAAATGCATCAATATAAGCTTGGGCATTTTTAGTTGCTGTATCTTTATAATCTTTAAATTCAGTTTCACAAATATATGTATCAATCATAGTAATTAAGGTATTAAGTCCCATTTCATCTTTTAATTTACTATAAAAATCATCTACACTAATTTTATCACCATTTTTAAAACTTACGATAGCTTCCTTTCCATTGTCTAACTTTGGTACTTTGCCACAACCACTAGCAAGTAACATTATTGCACATAACGCAAATATTTTTTTCTTCATTTTTATCTCTCCTCTTTAGGTATTATAACAATTATTTTCTTAATTTACAACGATTTTAAGTATTTTTTGCCCTCACACAATAAAAAATATACCATAAAATACTAGTGAAAAGACAAAATAAAGGAGGAAAGTTTTATGAGTCACTGTGGAAATGGCCTTGGAGCTGCTATAATTTTAGTACTATTCATTCTTCTAATCATCATAGTAGGGGCTTTCATTTAAATTTTTAAATATATAAGGAGGTTAAACAATGAGTTGTTGTAAAAAAGATTGCGACAATACCGGAGGAAACAATTTTACAGCTAGCTATGCATTTATAGTTTTAATACTATTTATCTTACTTGCTATAATCTGGGGTGGAGCATTCTATTAAAAGAGGGAAACCTCTTTTTTTTCCGGACATTTTGTATTATAATGTTGTTAAGAAATGAGGTTAATATGTTAAAGTTAGAAAATGTTAGAAAAACATATGGAAGCCTAGTAGCGGTTGATGACTTATCTTTTACTGTTAAAGATGGAGAAATCTTTGGTCTACTCGGTGAAAATGGTGCAGGTAAAACCACAACATTTAGAATGATTATGGGATTACTTGAACCAGATAAAGGCAAAATTACTTTAAATGGGAAGAAAATTGATTACAAAGAAACTGATAAGATAGGTTTTGTTACTGAAGAACGAAGCTTGCTTACCAAACTAACTGTTAAAGAAATGATTGAGTATTACGGCGTTTTAAAAGGCATGGATGAAAAAGACATTGATAAAAAATTAGATTATTGGTTAGAAAAATTTGAAATAACAGATTATAAATTTAAAAAGATAAAAGAATTATCTAAAGGAAATCAACAAAAAATTCAGTTTATATCTGCAGTTATAAATGAACCAAAACTACTTATACTTGATGAACCATTCACTGGACTTGATCCAATAAATGTTGGTTTATTAAAAAGTGCTGTCAAAGAATTACAACAAAAAGGATGCTCAATCATATTTTCATCACACCAAATGGAATATATTGAAGACTTCTGTGAACAATTAATTATTTTAGTACATGGTAAAGCTATTTTAAATGGTAGCCTTGATGAAATAAAAGAAAATTATGCCAAGAAAAATGTTTTAATAAAAGGAGAAAACATCAAAGTAAGTGATATTTCTAAAATAAAAGGTGTAACAAGTATTGACAAAAAAGCCAATGAAATAGTTGTTCATATTGAAAATGTTGATGTTGCTCCAAAAGTATTTGATTGTATAAAAAATGCAAATATTTCTAAATATGTTGTAGCAGATGCTCCATTAAATGAAATATTTATCCATTATGTCGGAGGTAAAAATGAGTAAGAAATTTTGGTATTTAACCCGTGTTAGTTTAAAGAAAAAGATTGGTTCAAAATGGTTTTTAATAACTAATATAATTTTAGCTCTAGCAGTTATTGGTATCATTAATATAAATTCTATAATTAAGTTTTTCGGGGGAGACTTTTCTGATAACTTAACAGTTTATGTTATAGATAACTCTAATACATTTAATTATTTTGAAACAACTTTAGATGCTTTAGATGAAGATAACTTAATAAAAATAGAACAAACATCAAAAACAAAAGATGAATTAACAAAAGATTTAGAAAATTCTGAAATAATAGTTATTTTAAATGAAAATGACAGAGAATTTCTAACTAGTGAAATAATTAGTAATGAAACAATAGATAATGGTATTTATCAAGAAATAACTAGTGCCATTAATGCATCAAAATCTACTTTAGGTATGATTAAATCTAATGTAAATCCTGAAATACTCGCAAATATTTCTGCACCAGCTAAAGTAGAAAGAACAATCCTTAGTGATAATGCTAGTATTGATGAAAATATGAATATTGTTATGACTAGTGTATTTCCAACTATAATATTACCATTCTTTATGCTAGTAGTATTCCTAGTTCAAATGGTCGGGGGAGAAATCTGTGAAGAAAAAACAACTAGAAGTATGGAAATTATAATATCAAATGTTAGTCCTAAAATGCATTTATTTTCTAAAGTTTTAGCAAGCAATATATTTGTTATTACTCAAGGGCTACTACTAATAGTTTTTGCAGGCGTTGGCTTACTTATAAATAAATTATTAACAGGAACATCTCCATTAAGTTTTATAAGTAGCATTGCAGGAAACATAGATTTATCAATTCTAACTGACAAATTATTAATTCTTATACCAACAACTTTAATATTAATGCTTTTATCATTCTTTGCTTATTCTGTATTATCTGGAATACTTGCATCAATGACAGTAAATATTGAAGACTTTAATCAATTACAATCACCTGTAATGCTTATCTCAGTTGTAGGTTATTATTTATCAATCACTGCATCAATGTTTAGTGGTTCAACTTTAATACATGTATTATCCTACATCCCATTCTTATCAGCATTCTTAACACCAACATTATATATAATCGGAGAAATATCAGTATTTGAAATATTTATATCAATAATTATAATGGTTTTATTTATATACATTCTTCTTAAAAAAGGATTAAAAGTATATAAAAATGGTATCTTAAACTATTCAACAGATAAGGTATGGAACAGAGTATTTAAATCAATGAAAAACTAAGGGCTGAAAAGCCCTTTTTTATTGGAAAATAACTTGACATTTTAAAAAATTAAATATAAAATATAATCAAAATTTATGAGCGAGGTTGTAATGAAATTAGTATTTCCAAATTTAGAATTAAAAGAACAATATTATGATTTAGTAAAAAGCGCTTTAAGAAATGGTGATATATCTGAAATGGGTAATGCATATCGTGAAAATGAAAAATATGAAGATATGTTAATTAGATTAGAAAATCGTAGTAAAGGTATTAATATTTCAAGTAGGGATGTTCCTGCAACCGTACAGTTTATATTAAATGAAAAAGAAAAAGTTGTAGGAACAATTGATATAAGGCATACTTTAAATGACAATTACTTTTCTAGATTAGGTCATATTGCATATTATATAAAGCTTGAAGAAAGAAATAAAGGTTATGCAACCGAAGCTTTAAAATTAGCACTTGAAAAATTAAAAAATGAATATAAAGTAAATAAAGTCTTAATTACTTGTTTAAAAGATAACATTGCATCTAGAAAAGTAATTGAAGCAAATGGTGGAATTTTTGAAAAAGAATTTTATGATGAGATAACAAATAATTATATTCAGAGATTCTGGATAACATTTTAATGTTTAGATAATGAAAAAAATCTAAACTTTTTTTTCTTAAAATTAAGTAAAATCGAGATTAAAGTTGATTTTTTTGTTGATTTCCTGTTATAATGGTCTAGGAAGTGATAAGGAATATGGCAAATTATGATGAGTCATCGATTAAAATTCTTGAAGGTCTAGAAGCAGTTCGAAAAAGACCAGGGATGTATATTGGATCAACTGATAAAAGAGGTATGCATCATTTAGTCTGGGAAATTGTTGATAATGCAATAGATGAAGTAATAAATGGATATGGTAATTATATTAAAGTAATTATAAATAAAGATAAAAGTATAACAGTAGCGGACAATGGACGTGGAGTTCCAATTGGTATGCATGCATCTGGAAAAAGTACACCAGAAGTTATTTATACAATACTTCATGCTGGTGGAAAATTTAGTGAATCAGGTTATAAAGTTTCCGGAGGTCTTCATGGTGTAGGGGCTAGTGTAGTTAATGCCTTATCAAAAGAAATGCAAGTAGTTATTTATCGTGATGGCCTTATTTCATCAATTGAATTTGAAAATGGGGGACATGTAAAAACTCCACTTCATACTGTAGGTAAAAGTAATAAAACCGGAACAATTGTTAAATTTTTGCCGGATGATACAATATTTAAAAATTGTAATTTTTCATATACAACAATTTGTGAAAGAATGCAAGAGTCAGCCTTTTTACTAAGTGGCCTTACAATCGAGGTTATCGATGAAGAAGATGGACATCAAGCAAAATTTCATTATGAAAATGGTTTAACTAGTTTTATCGAATACATGAATGAAGGTAAAAACACTTTACATAAAGTAATTAATTTTGGTAATACAAAAAGTAAAATTGAAGTTGATGTAGCAATGCAATATACAGATACATATAATGAAAATATTTTATCATTTGTAAATAATGTTAAAACTTCTGATGGAGGAACTCATGAAGTTGGTTTTAAAACTGGTATTACTAAAGCATTTAATGACTATGCTAAAAACAATAATATCTTTAAAGCTAAAGATGGTACCCTTGATGGTTCAGATGTTCGTGAAGGCTTATCAGCAGTTATAAGCTTAAAAATACCGGAAGAATTATTACAATTCGAAGGACAAACTAAAGGTAAACTTGGCACACCAGAAGCAAGAAGTGTAACAGAAAGTATAACTTATGAATCTTTAAAATTCTTTCTAGAAGAAAATAAAGAAGTAGCATCAACTATTCTAGAAAAAGCTATGAAAAGTAAAGTAGCACGTGAAGCTGCCAGAAAAGCCAGAGAAGATGCTAGAAATGGAAAAAATAAAAGTAAAATTGAAAAAAATTTATCAATGAAACTTGCACCAGCTCAAAGTAAAAATCCTAAAATAAATGAGTTATTTATTGTCGAAGGAGATTCTGCCGGTGGTTCTGCTAAAGGTGGAAGAGATAGAAAGTTCCAAGCAATATTACCTCTTCGTGGTAAAGTTATAAATAGTGAAAAAGCATCTTTAGATGAACTTATAAAAAATGAAGAAATAAATACATTAATTCATACAATCGGTGCAGGTATTGGTCAAGAATTTGATGCCTCTGAATCTAATTATGATAAAGTAATAATTATGACCGATGCCGATGTTGATGGAGCCCATATTCAAATACTTTTACTTACATTCTTTTATAGATACATGCGTGGTTTAATAGAAAATGGTAAACTTTATATTGCCATGCCACCACTTTATAAATTAGATTACGGTAAGAAGAAATTTTATGCGTATAGTGATGATGAACTAAATGAAATAAAATTAAACAATACGGGAAAATATAGTATTCAAAGATATAAAGGTTTAGGAGAAATGAACCCTGACCAACTTTGGGAAACAACAATGGACCCTGAAACAAGAAGTTTAATTAGAGTAAGAATTACTGATGCAGCCCTAGCAGAAAAACGTGTCCAAGTTCTAATGGGGGATAAGGTAGAGCCTCGTAAAGAATGGATAAATGAAAATGTTGAGTTTACACTCGAAGATAGTTATAGGGCAGAGTAAGGAGGTTTAAATGGATATAGTTAAAAAAATTGAAGATTATAGCTTAGAAGAAATAATGTCTTTACGATTTGCAGCTTATGCCAAAGAAATTATTCAAGATAGAGCTATTCCAGATGTCAGAGATGGCTTAAAACCAGTTCAAAGAAGAATTTTATACGCTATGTATAAAGCAGGAAATACTGCAGAAAAAGGCTATATAAAATGTGCTGCCACTGTTGGTGATGTTCTAGGAAAATTCCATCCTCACGGTGACTCATCAGTTTATGATGCAATGGTGCGTATGTCACAATGGTGGAAACAAAATCATATTCTCGTAGATATCCATGGAAATAATGGTTCAATGGATGGTGATGGACCTGCAGCATACCGTTATACTGAAGCAAGATTAGCCAAAATAAGTGGTGAACTTTTAAAAGATTTAGATAAATCAACAGTTTCATGGGCTCCAAACTTTGATGATAGATTTCTAGAACCAACTGTATTACCTGCCAAATTTCCTAATTTGCTTGTAAATGGAACGAGTGGTATTTCAGCTGGATACGCAACAAATATTCCACCACATAACTTAGGTGAAATAATTGATGCCACAATTAAAAGAATTGACTCACCAAATTGTTATTTAGATACAATTTTAGAAATAGTAAAAGGTCCAGATTTTCCAACCGGTGGTATAGCATTCGGAAAACAAGGAATAATTGATGCTTTTAAAACAGGTCGAGGCAGAATAATTGTTCAAGCTAAATATGAATTTGTTAAAGAAAAAGGTAAAGAACAAATAATCATTACCGAAATACCTTTTGAAGTTAATAAACAAGCTTGTGTTGCTAAAATTGAAGGCCTTAGAATAGATAAAAAGGTTGAAGGAATATCTGAGGTCCGTGATGAAACAGACAGAACAGGTATAAGAATTGCTATAGATTTAAAAGCTAATGCTAATAAAGATGTTATCATGAAATATTTACTTAAAAATACTGATTTACAAATATCTTATAACTATAACTGTGTAGCAATTGTAAATAGAACTCCGAAGACTTTGGGTATTTTAGAAATTTTAGATGCTTACATAGCCCACAAACGCGAAGTTATAACTAAAAGAACTGAATTTGACTTAGCGTATTACACCAAAAATTATAATATTGCAACAGGTTTAATAAAAGCTATATCAATTCTTGATGAAGTAATAGCGTTAATCCGTGCTAGTAAAAATAAAAGTGATGCCAAAGTTAATTTAGTTAATAAATATAAATTTACTGAAGAACAAGCTGAAGCAATTGTAACATTACAACTTTATAGATTAACAAATACGGATATTGTAGTTCTAGAAGAAGAATGTGAAAAACTAAAAAATTTAATCGAGGAATGCAATAAAATATTAAATAATGAAACAGAACTAAAAAATGTTATGAAATCAGAACTAAGAGAAATTAAGAAAAATTATGCTGTTCCTCGTAAAACTGAGATCAGAGATGAAATTGTTGATATAAAAGTAGATGCTAAAGAAATGATACCAGATGAAAAAGTCATCGTGGTAGTAACAAATGATGGTTATGTAAAAAGAGTAAGTCAAAAGAGTTTCAAAACATCTGATGAAGAAACAACTCTAAAACCTGGAGACTTTGTAACAGGTAGATTCTTAGCATCAACTAAAGACTCATTATTGTTATTTACCAATTTAGGAAATTATTTATATGTTCCAATTCATATAATTCCTGAAACAAAATGGAAAGATTTAGGAAAACATATAAGTAATACCATTATGATTAAAGAACAAGAAAAAATAATTGCTAGTTTAGTACTTAAAGATAAAAACAAAAATGTAACTTTATTTACTAAGAATGGTTTAACAAAACAAGTTGCCATTAAGGACTTTGAAGTAACAAGATATTCAAAACCAATGACAGCAATTAAGTTAAAGGATAATGATGAATTAATCAATGCTGATATTTCTAAAGAAGAAGTATTATTTGTAACAAATAAAGGTCTAGCCCTAAGATTTAATACAAATGAAATCCCAGTCGTAGGTTCTAAAGCAAGTGGGGTAAAAGGTATAAATTTAAAAGATGACTATTGTATTTATGCAAGTCCAATTAACAAAGAAGAATACTTAAATATTTATACAAATTACAAAACTATTAAAAGATTAAAGTTATCAGATATAACTCCAATATCTAGGGCTAAAAAAGGTAATATGTTATTTAAAAAAGCTAAAACAAAAGATTATAAAATCTTATTTGCTTATCTAACTGAAACAAAAGATGTTAACCTTTATAAAATAGATACAGATATTCATGAACTTAAAAATAGTGATATTCCAATCATGGATATTGCATCAACTGGAAGCCAAGTTAAATTTAATTATGATTTATTTGCATTAAAAAAAGAATTAGTTGATTTAACTAAAACAACAGCTGAAGAACCAAAAGAAGTTGAAGAAATAAAATCAACTAAAAAAGAAGAACAATTATCATTTGATGCATTTATAGATGACTTTAAAATATAATAATAAACTCTCAAATAAATAAGGATTTGAGAGTTATTTATTTTCTTTAACTATATTTAATTTATATTATTATTAGTACAACTTTTCATATTTTTTACATTTGCATATATTATCCTGATAGTGATGGAGCAGAAAATGAAAGTAATATAGTTAAAACATTAAGTCCAATAAATATATCTTCTGTAATACTAATTTCATTCATTAAAAAAAAATAATTATATGTGTTATATTCTTCTAAAACTTTTTTTAACTCATCAAAAAAAGAAACAATTATCTTTTTGTCATCAATTTTTATCATTTTAAAACCTCTATATGTTTTATTTCTTAAAATAATTATAAATAGTTCATTTATCTTAATAAAAAACATAAAATTATACTGGTGATTTATATGAAACAAGAAGAATTTAAAAATTTTGTAAGAACAAAGCCAGAACTTATAAAGTATGTCCAAAATGGTGAAATGACATGGCAAAAATTTTATGAATTATATGATTTATATGGTACTGATGAATCTATCTGGAACAAATATATTTTAAGGGACAGAAGCGGAGTAGAAGATAGTATTTCTAAAATAACTAATATGGTTAAAAATGTTAATGTGGATTCTATTAAAAGCCATATTAACACTGCCCAAAAAGCTATTGATTTTGTCTCTGATTTAACAAAGAAAAATCCTACTCCAAATATTGCGGAAAATCTAACTAAAGGACCAGTTTCTCCACGACCTTTAAATAAGTTCTTTGAGGATTAAATGGAACTACAAACACAAATTTTATTTCGTCAAAATCCTAAATCTTTTGAACTTTTAAAACAAAACTCATATTATTTTAAGTATTTAAACCGAGGAACAATCGATTTTAAAAAGTTTAATTCTGACATGAAAGAAAAATATAAAGAAAGAACAACAGATAAGTTAGAAAGCCTTATGGATAACATGGATTTAATAAGTTCAGTATTAAATGTATTAAAGTAAATTTAAATACACATAATTAAAATAAAGAAAAATTTACATTTTATATAAATTTCTAATATTATATTGACTAAAGAACATAATTATAGTATTATTTAAGAGTAGAGAGGAGTCTATTAATGAAAAAAAATATTAAAAATGTAAGTGGTTTTACTTTAATCGAATTACTAGCGGTTATCGTAGTTTTAGCTATTATAATCTTAATGGCATCTATGGCAGTTATTCCAAGAATGAACCAAGCAAGAAGACAAGTCTTCTCAATGGAAGCTAATGAGGCATTAGATGCAGCATCATCATATTGGTTAGATGCTACAATCAATGGAAAAAACACATTCCCAATTGGAACTGAAGTTAAATGTGTATCAATTGCTGATCTTAGAGCTAGTGGAGATTTTACAGGTAGCAAAGATTATGATGGTGTTATCTATGTACATAAGAAAGATGCAACTACAAATACATACGAATATGCAATAACTATGGGTAACAAAAACCTAATGGTTGTTAACAAAGGCGCAAGCGCTGATGTAAAACCTGATGATGTTGTAGATTATGTTGCGGCAAATGTTCCAGCTAAATGTCCTGATTCACTTGAATGGCCAATTAAATAGTTAAAAACTTCCAAATCGGAAGTTTTTTCTTTTATAAATAAAGATAAAGTGTTATAATGAAAACGGTGATAGAATTTGAAGTTTTTTTTAAGATTTGGAAATATGTTAGTTTTATTTTTAATACTTCTCCTCGGAATAATTGCATTTTTTAAAACTGATGTAAAAGATAAGTTTATAAAACCAAAATATGAAGAAGTAATAAAAAGTGATATAGATTATGATTCTGATGGTTTAGATGATTATACAGACATATTAAATGGTGCCAAAGAATTTATAAGTACAAAACCAAAATATAAAAGTAAATATTATGATGGAGGATATCCAACTGATGAATATCGTGTTTGTACAGATATAATTTGGTATGCGTTAAAAAATGCTGGATATGATTTTAAAACATTAATTGATGAAGATATCAAAAATAATAAAGAAGAATATGATGAAGATGTTGGTGATGAAAATATAGATTTTCGAAGGGTTAGAAATATAAAAGTTTATTTAGATAGAAATGTGTTAAAATTACCAAATGATAGTGATTTTAATCCTGGAGATATTGTAGTGTATAATAATCATATTGCTATAGTTAGTGATAAAGTTAATAGTAAAAATGAAAATTACATATTACATCAACATATGTATCAACCATATGAATATGATGGCTTATTTAAAAATGAAATTCTAGGACATTACAGATGGAGGCTTAATGATGGAGAAAAATAGTAGAAAAGAAAAATTAGTAAAACAATTATTAAATAAAGATTTTGATGTAACAGATGAAGATGAATTAATTGAAATGTTACTTGATAATCCAACAGCGATTGATTCTGATAAAGAAGAAGATGAAAGAAGAACAATGGGAGATAAACTTGCAGATAAAGTAACAGAAATAGCTGGTTCATGGGGCTTTATTATTGTTTTTTGTTTATTCCTAATTTTATGGATGATTATAAATACTATTATGATTGTGAAATTTGATGAATATCCATTTATTTTACTTAATTTAATTTTATCATGTATTGCAGCATTGCAAGCCCCAGTTATTATGATGAGTCAAAATAGAGCAGCTAAAAAGGATAGTTTAAGAAGCTTAAATGATTATAAAACTGATTTAAAAAGTGAACTTATACTAGAAGTTTTACACGAACAAATGAAAGATTTACAATCAAATCAAAAGAAAATACTAAAAATGCTTGAAGATAAAGATATTAAGTAATATAATGTATTAAGTGGTATATATGAAAATAAAAAAACAAGTTGAATTTAACAATTTAATTAGTGATATATTAAAAAATGAAGAAGTTATATCTTTAAGATATGAATATCATCATGGTATTTCTAGATTAGACCATTCTTTAAGTGTTGCAAAACTTACATTTAATTTATGTAAATTATTTAAAATAAATACAATTAAAGAAACAACAAGAGCAGCTTTACTTCATGATTTTTTTCATAATAGAGAAGACTCTAGTTTTAAAGGTCACCCAAAAACAGCTTTAGAAAATGCTAAAAGAGAATTTAATATCAATAAAATGCAAGAAGATATAATTTATAATCATATGTTTCCGGCAACGTTAAGGTTTCCTAAGTATAAAGAAACATGGTTAGTATCGGCCTCAGATAAATTAATAGCAATTAAAGAGTGCACCAAGTATAAAATACCAATGAAAATCGGTGCAACATTCTTATTTTTATTTGAATTTATGATTATTCAAAGATAATTTGCTAAAAAGGATAGATTAATCTGTCTTTTTTTTGTATAATATCCTTAAGGAAGTGGTAGTATGTTAAAAGAATTTAAAAAGTTTATTGCTAGAGGAAATGTTTTAGATTTAGCAGTTGGGGTTATAGTAGGTGGAGCTTTCTCATCAATTGTTACAAGTTTAGTAAATAATATTTTTACCCCCGTAATAGGGTTAATCGTTGGTGGTGTTGATTTTTCTAGCCTTTCCATAACTTTTCGCGATACAAAAATTATGTATGGGGCTTTCATTCAAAGCGTAATTGACTTTTTAATTGTGGCATTTTGTTTATTTATTGTGGTAAAAGCTGTTAACAAAGTAACTCATAAAAAGGAAGAAAAACCAGCTGTTCCAGCTAAAAGTGCTGAGTTAAAAACTCTAGAAGAAATAAGGGATATATTAAAAAATGACATACAAAGCAAGTAATGGAAAAGAAATAGAAGTTGTAATAATTAGAAAAAATAATAAAAATATTTACTTCAGAGTTAAAAATGATTTAAAAATATATGTAACATGTCCAATATATCTAGGAAAAGAAAATATTTTAAAAATGATAGAAAAAAATGAAGAAAGTATTTTAAAAATGTATGACAAGGCATATGAAAATTCTAAGGATAATGAGTTATTCTTATACTTAGGAAAGAAATATTTTATAGAAATAAAAGAGACAGAAATAGGTATAAGATTTGATGGTGATACAGTTTATGCTCCATCAATGAAAGCTTTAGAATTGTTTTACAAAACTGAAGTCCAAAGAGTATTTACATCTGAGGTAGAAATTGCAAAAAAATGTTTTTCTAATTTACCGGAGTTTACTTTAAAGTTTAGAAGTATGCTAACTAGATGGGGAGTATGTAATCCAAGTAAGAAAACAGTTACTTTAAATACTGAACTATTAAAAAAAGATATTGACTTATTAGATTATGTTATCATTCATGAATTATGTCATTTTTTTGAAGCAAATCACAGTAAAAATTTTTGGCATCTAGTGGGACTTGCATATCCGAATTATAAAGAAGCGAGAAAGAGGTTAAAAGGATGAAAATAACAAGTATGCATAATGATTTAGTTAAGTATTGGGTTTCCTTAAAAACTAAAAAGGTACGTGATAAAGAAAGAAAGTTTATTGTAGAAGGTGACCATTTAATTAATGAAGCAAGAAAAAATAATTTAATTGAATATATTATAAGTTGTGTAGATGAAAATGCAGATTATTTTGTAACTAAAGAAATAATGGAAAAAATAAGTGACCAACAATCAATAAGTTATAATATTGCGGTAGTTAATTTTATTCCTGAAGATAGTATTAATGGTAATGTTTTAATATTAGATAATTTGCAAGACCCAGGAAATTTAGGAACAATCATAAGAAGTGCCACTGCATTTAATATAAATACTATCATTTTAAGTAATGATTGTGTAGATTTTTATAATCCTAAAGTAGTGCGAGCTACCGAAGGTATGATATTTAATTTAAATATTATAAGAAGAAATTTGAGTGAAATAATTCCAACTCTAAAAAATATTGGTTATAAAGTAATTGGTACAGATGTAAAAAAGGGATTTGATGTAAGAAATATAAAAAAAGAAAATATTGCTATTGTGATTGGTAATGAAGGTAGTGGTATGAAAGATGAAACTAAAAATATGTGTGATGAATTTATAAATATAAAGATGATGGATACGTGTGAATCTCTAAATGCTGGAGTTGCTGCAAGTATCATAATGTATGAGGTATACCATGAATGAAATGATTTATATAGGAAAAACAGTTAGTACTTTTGGTATAAAAGGAGAACTCAAAGTAATCAGTGATTTTGAATATTGTGATAAAGCATATAAAGTTGGTAATAAAATTCTTATAAATAATATAGAACATATCATCAGTAGCATTCGTTATCATAAAAATTATGTTTTACTTAAAATAGATAATTTAAATAATATAAATGATATTTTAAAATATGTTGGTTTTAATATTTATATTAAAAGATTAGATTTAAATCTTTCAAAAGATGAATTCCTTTATAAAGATTTAATAAATAGTGAAGTAATAGACGAAGATGATACAAAATTAGGTAAAGTAATTGAAGTTGTAAATGGCATAAATGTTTTAATAAAAGTAAAGGGAACAAAAGAATTTTATATTCCACTAATAAATAATTATGTAAAAAGATTTGATTTAGATAAAAAAATATTATATACTAAAAATGCTAAAGAACTAAATTTTTAAGGAGGGTATATGAAAATAGATATTTTAACACTATTTCCAGAGATGTTTGAAGGCTTTATTAATACATCAATAATCAAAAGAGCCATAGAAAAAGAAAAAGTAACTATAAATTTAATTAATTTCAGGGATTATTCTCCTTTAAATAATAAACAAGTTGATGATACTCCATATGGTGGAGGTTCAGGTATGATTTTAAGGTGTGAACCAATATTTGAATGTTTAGATAGTCTTGATACGAGTGATGCTTACATAATTTTATTAAGTCCAGAAGGAACAAAATATAAGCAAAGTGTTACTAAAAGATTATTAGAGCATAAACATTTAATTATTATCTGTGGTCATTATGAAGGTTTTGATGAAAGAATCAAAACTAGAGTTGATGAAGTTATTTCAATCGGAGATTATATTTTAACGGGGGGAGAAATACCAGCGATGGCTATAACAGATTCTATTACGAGACTAATCCCTGGAGTAATAACTAATAAAAGTCTTCTTGATGAATCATTTAATGATTCACTCTTAGATTATCCTACCTATACTAAACCTGCAGAATATCGTGGTTTAAAAGTTCCAGATGTCTTAATGAGTGGAAATCACAAAAAGATAAATGAATATCGCGCCACTTCTAGAATAGAAAAAACCAAAGCTTTAAGACCAGACTTAATGGAGGATAACAATGACTAATTATATTTTAAAAAATACTAAGAAAGACCATGAAGTTTTATTATATCAAGAAAAATCTAGTTACAAATTTAGTCCTAAAAAAGGATATAAAGAAAGTATTGAAGTAACAGTCTTAGATAATGAAATGTTAAATCCTCTCTGGGAACATAAATTAAATAAAGAATATGAAAAACTATTAAAAATAATTTATGCTTTAGTTTCTAATGATGATACTACTAGTGACGATGTCTTGGTGGCATATACAGAAATAAATCGTATAAAAGAGTATCTCCTATCTTTAAGGGAAAAAGGATTAAAAAAAGAAATATTAGAAAAATATGTTAAAAAATTATATATTTTAGAATTAGAATTAAAAAAAGTACATGTAATGGAATTAACAGAAGAAATAGGAAAGGGAAGATAATTATGAAAAATAAAACTAGTTTAATTTTAATATTTGCATCATGCGCAGCAATCGGAGTATTTTTATACTTAGCGTATTTTAGAACTGTTACAGTTTCATTCGTTGCTAAAATTGGAGCTGGAGTTGCTCCTGTATCTGTACGTGTTGGACAAACTATTAGTGAACCAACAGCTCCAACAAATGAAGAATATGAATTTCTAGGTTGGTATTTGGATGGAGAAAAGTTTGATTTTAACACACCAATTAAAAAGAATATCACTCTTGAAGCAAAATGGCAAAAAGTGGAAAAATAATACAAATGATTTAATATAAAAAACAAAAAAGGACACCACCTTGCCCTCATTGCGAAGATGGAGTAGTTCAATAACATTATATTACATATAATATTGATATCAAGTGTTTTGTGTTTCAAAATTTTGACAACCAAATGTCAAAATTAATTAAAATATCTTGAAAACTAATTTGGTTTTTGATAGAATTAATATCATGAAAGATAGTAAAATTAATTTAACAGGTATATCAGTAATAAGTGTTGTTTTATTACTAATATATATTTCTGTTATGATAGCATTTTAAACTAAACACTCAAGTATAATTAACTAGGGTGTTTTTTAATGAAACTAATTGCACATCGAGGATTATGGAATAAAGATGTAAAAGATAATTCTTATGAAGCTTTAAAAAATGGTTTAGAAAGTAACAAATATATTGGAATTGAGTGTGACATAAGAACAACACTTGATAATAAATTTATTATTTATCATAATTCTTTATATAATGGTTTTTTAGTTAGAAATACATATTTTAAAGATTTAAAAAATATTTCTTTACTTGAAGATTTACTTAAGATAGAAACAGATAAAATAATTCTTTTAGAAATAAAAGAAAGAGATATAAATAAGAAAAAATTATTAAAATTACTAAATAAATATAAAAGAAACTATTATATAATGTCATTTAATAACAATGTTATTTTAGAACTAAGAGACTTAAATCCTAATTATAAGTATGGAGTTTTAAATTACATTTTAAATAGTAAAAGTGATTACGATTTAGATTTTATTTGTTTACTTGATGGAATTACAACAGATAAATTGATTAAAAATTTTACAAAAAGAGGTATTGAAGTAATCATTTATGGCACAATTAAGTTAAAAAAAGATGTAAAATATATAATAGATGATAATAAAATGCGAAAAAGTTAATAAAATTTGTCAATTTTAGTGTATAATTGTAGTAGGTGATTAATAAATGAAGATAATTGTATCAGCTGGAGGTACTGGTGGTCACATTTATCCAGCCTTAGCAATAATAAAAAAGTTTCAAGAACGCGAAAGTAATTTAGAAGTTTTATATATTGGTACTCATAATAGAATGGAAAAAGATATTGTACCTAAAATGAATATTAGATATGAAGCATTAGAAATATATGGCTTTAGTAAAACTAATATCGCTAGAGATTTTAAAAATATCTTTTTAATAAATAAAGGTATTAATAAATGTATAAAAATAATGGAAGAATTTAAACCTGATATTGTTATTGGTTGTGGTGGATATGTAACATATCCAGTTATTAAAGCAGCTAAAAAGTTAGGAATTAAAACATTTATCCATGAACAAAACAGTATCCCAGGTAAATCAAATATTCATTTATCTAAATTAGTTGATTTAGTGGGAATATCTTTTAAAAATAGTGAAGGATATTTTAAAAATGCCAAAAAAGTTGTTTATACAGGCAACCCATGCGGAGAAAATGCTATAGCAATAAAAAAGACATCAAAAGTAACTTTAGGTTTTAAGCCAACAGATAAACTAATAATTATTGTGGCAGGTTCTCTAGGAAGTGAAACATTAAATAATAAATTTAAAGCATTTTTAAGTAGTATTGATAATGAATCATATAAAGTTTTATATATAACAGGAAATAATTATTATGAAGAATTTACTCGTGATGCCAATTTTTCTAAAAATGTTAAAGTTGTTCCATATTATGATAACTTAGCAAGTATAATGAAAGATGCATATTTAATTATTTCAAGAGCGGGAGCATCAACCATATCAGAAATACTAGCTTTAAAAGTACCAAGCATATTAATACCAAGTCCATATGTTGCAAACAATCATCAATATTATAATGCCTTAGATTTAGTAAACTTAAAAGTAGCGGAGTTAATCGAAGAAAAAGACTTAAATGATAACATTATCAAAGTCATGGTAAATGAACTTGTATACAATGATAAATTATATAATGAATTTAAAAATAATTTAGAAACCTTGAATACTAAAGAATCTTCGAGTATAATTTATGATGAGATAAAGGAATTAATAAAATGAAATATGAAGAAAATGTTGATTTAAAAAAATTAAATACATATCACATCGGTGGCAGTGCTAAATATTTAATTAAACCAAATAATTTAGAAGAATTAATGAATGTTTTAAATGAATTAAATAATAAAAATATTAAGTATTATATTCTCGGTGGTGGTTCGAATGTTTTGCTTCCAGATGAAGATTTTGATGGCGCCATCATTAAACTTGATAAATTAAATACATTTTTAATAAAAGAACCATTTATTTTTGCTGGTGCTGGCTTATCATTAAATGAATTTGTTAAAAAAACATTAGATAATGGTTATATAAATTTTGCAAATCTTTATGGTATTCCCGGTTTACTTGGGGGAGCAATAATTGGTAATGCCGGAGCAAATGGCACAGAAGTATTTGATAATTTAAAGGCAGTTTTAGTATTAAAAAATAATTTAGTAACCCTTATAAATAAAACAAATATTAAGTATGAATATCGAAATACTGAATTTAAAAATAGAAATATAATTATCATCGGAGCCATATTCAAATTAGAAAAAGGAGATACTAAAAAAGCCTGGGATGATATCAAAGAAAATTTAGAAAAAAGAAAAAATAATCAACCTTTAGAATATCCATCAGCAGGTTCAGTATTTAAAAATCCAAATGGCTTATCAGCAGGTAAATTAATTGATGAATGTAACTTAAAAAATATTTCAGTAGGTGGTGCAAAAGTAAGTAATAAACATGCAAATTTTATTATTAATGAAAATAATGCCACAAGTAAAGATATAAAAGATTTAATAAATAAAGTAAAAGAAGAAGTAAAGAACCAAAAGAATATTGATTTAGAACTAGAACAAATAATAGTAAAGTGGTGAAATAATGGAAAAAAAGGTAAAAAAGAAACTAAATAAAAAAGCCTTATTAGTAATATTACTAACATTATATTTATTTATAATGGCTTTTTATTATTGTTTTAATTTACCTATAAAAAGTATTGTTATAAAAGGAAATAATACTATTACAGATAACAATATAATTAATGATGGAAATATAAAAAGTTATAATAAAATATTTAGTTTAAATACTAAAAAAGTAAAAAACAATATCTTAGAAAATAAAGCTATAAAGAGTGTTAAAATAAACAAATATTTAAATGGAACTCTTTTAATAACAGTAACAGAACAAAATGTATTATTTTATAATGCTTTAGAAAAAGTATATGTTTTTGAAGATGGTAGTAAAGTAGATAATATAAAAAATACTTTAAATATACCCATACTTATTAATTATATACCGAGTGATATATATGATAATTTAATAAAAAAACTAAGTAATATTAAAATAGATATTTTAAAACATGTCAGTGAAATAGAATATTCACCAGATATAAAAAATGAAAAAGTAATAGATAAAAATAGATTTTTACTTAGAATGAATGATGGTAATTATGTATATATTAACTTAGCAAATATGGATAATTTAAATAAATATGAAGAGATATATACAACATTAGATGAAAATAAAAAAGGAATATTAAATTTAGATAGTACAAGTAAAGGAGTTGTATTTCAACCATTTGATTTAATAAAAGAAAAGGAAGAAACAAAAGATGAATTATCAGAATGAATTAATTAAATTAATAAAAGAATTAGATTATAAGCCAAAATTATTACTTCATAGTTGTTGTGGACCATGTTCTACACAAGTGCTTAGTTTTTTAGCACCATACTTTAATATAACAGTATTTTATTATAATCCAAATATTGAACCATACGAAGAATATTTAAAAAGAAAAAATGAACAAATTAGATTTATAAAAGAATTTAAACATGAAAATATTAACTTTTTAGATTGTGATTATGATAACAATATTTTTAGAAATAGTGTAGTGGGTTTAGAACAAGAAAAAGAAGGACAAGCTAGATGTCCAGTTTGTTTTAGAATAAGACTTGAAGCAACTGCCAAAAAAGCCAAAGAGTTAAACTATGATTATTTTGGAACAACCCTAACAGTAAGTCCATATAAAAATAGTAAACAAATAAATATATTAGGGAGTATTTTACAAGATAAATATAATATAAAATACTTATTTAGTGACTTTAAAAAAGGTGATGGTTATAAAAAATCAATAGAATATTCCAAAGAATATAACTTATATCGCCAAGATTATTGTGGATGTTTATTTTCAAAAAATGATAATTAAGTGTTTATGTTAATAAAATGTAGATAGTGTTAATAACTTTCTACGTTTTTTAAATACTAAATTTTGCTAAATACTAAATTTGTGATATACTAAAATTAGTTTTATGATTATAAAAATGAAAAGAAAATTTGGGGTACAATAAAATTCGGAGGTTAAGTGTTTATGAAAAATGAAATAATTTTATTTGAAAATCAAAATGTTAAATTAGAAGTAAATATGAAGGATGAAACCGTATGGTTAAATCGTGAACAATTAGCCATTTTGTTTGATAGAGATATTAAAACAATAGGTAAACATATTAATAATGCTTTAAATGAAGAACTAGATAATTCAGTTGTCGCAAAATTTGCGACAACTGCAAAAGATGGTAAAACTTATCAAGTAGAATATTACAATTTAGATATGATAATTAGTGTTGGTTATCGTGTTAAATCACAAAATGGTATTGTTTTTAGAAAATGGGCAAATAAAATTTTAAAAGATTATATGTTAAAAGGTTATGCTATAAATCAAAGAAGATTAGAGTATTTAGAAAAGACAGTTAAGTTAATTGACATAGCTAATAGAGTAGATGAAAAATTTGAAAATAGTGATGCAAAAGAAATTTTAAAAGTAATTGGAAAATATTCTAAAGCCTTAGACCTACTAGATGATTATGACCACAAAACTTTAGAAAAACCTAAAGGAAGTAGTAGTGAAAAACAAATAAAATATGACGATTGTATAAAGATAATTAACAAATTAAGATTTAATGAAGAAAGTGATATATTTGCAATTGAAAGAAATAAAGGTTTAGAAGCAATCATTGGTAATATTTATCAAACATTTGATGGAGTAGATGTATATAAAAATGTTGAAGAAAAAGCAGCTAATTTCCTATATATGATTGTAAAAAACCATGTTTTTGTAGACGGAAATAAAAGAATAGCAGCAACATTATTTATCTACTTTTTAAGCTTTTATGACATATTATATAAGGATAATAATCAAACTATTGATAATAATACTTTAGCTTCTTTAACATTACTTATTGCACAGTCAAACCCAAAAGAAAAAGAAGTAATGATTGATTTAGTTATGAACATTTTAAATTAATAAAATTTTAAAAGTTAGAAGAATTGCTATAAAATATAAAAATTTTTATTGAATAAAATACCATTTTATTATATAATTATAATTAAGGTAAGAAGGTGAGTATCAATGCAAAATAAAAAACAAATAATATTAAGTATTATTGCCATAGTTACCCTTGCTATTTTAGTAATCGGGGCATCATTTGCTTATTTTGCAGCTCAAGGGAATACTTCTGCTCAAACTTCTGCAACAGTTAAAACTTATACTGTAGATGTTTTTTCTTTTGAAACCGGAAACCCAATAAGTTTTTCATTAAATCAAGAAAACTTTGCATCAGGAAAAGGAAACCAAACAGGAAGTACATTTGCAAAAGCAATACTCACTGCCAACAATAAAACAAACACAGCAACAGAACATTATAATATGTATTTAAATATTTCTGAAAATACCTTTGACTATTCAATTGATGAAAATACTCCAGAAATATTACTTACCATAACTGATGGAACAAATCCTGTAACTAACATAACATCACTTACTTACAAAACAGTAACTGATGGCAAAGGAAACTCTATATCCGGTTATGATATCACGAATAAAACAGGATTAATAACACTTTTTAGTAATAGAGAAATAACAACAACAAGTACAAAAACAGAAAATTGGAATATAAGTGTAACATTTATAAATTACAATGCAGACCAATCAAAAAATGCCGGTAACACATTTAGTGGTAAAGTATTAATACAAAAAGAAAAAATAACTTTATTGGCAGATTATGTCATATCACAATATACAGGAACACAAGGGGATAATGGTATCTATTATCATGAATCTTCTTTAGCAAACGGAGCAGGAGATAATAGCTACAGATATGCAGGAGCAAGTGATAGTGTAAATAATTATATTTGCTTAGGCTCAGATGTAGCAACATGTCCAGATGCAAATTTATTTAGAATAATAGGGGTATTTGGAGACAAAACAAAAGTAATAAGAGCAAAATCAGTTGGTGACCAAAGATGGCAGATATCAAAAGACAATACTTGGTCAAGTTCAAGTTTAAATACATACCTAAATGGAACGTATTTGACAAGTCTTGGAACATTAGCAGACAAAATAGCAACAACAACATGGAAAGTCGGAGGAAATACATCTGCTAATATAAATGGTGTAGTACCAAAAACAGCATATCAATATGAAGTAGGAAGTAGTGCATCAACAACTACATATGATGCAAAAATAGGTTTAATGTATGTAAGTGATTATGGATTTGCAGCAGACCAAAGCGGATGGACAACAAAATTAAGTTCTTATAATAGTAATACATCAAAAAATTGGTTATATTTAGGACATGATGAATATACAATTTCCCGCGATTCCGACACTACTGGTTCTGCGTTCATTGTGAATAGTGGGTATGTGCTTAGCTACCTTGTAAACAATGCCACGAATGGTGTCCGCCCAACCTTCAACCTTAATTCATCAGTAACCTATGTTTCAGGTGATGGAACTCAATCAAATCCAATTCGTATAAATTAGAAAATTAGAAATAATAAGAAAGGTGATAAGAGTGAGCAAAAAAGCTACAAATATTATATTAATTATTTACGTTATAGCACTAACTGTGCTGGTAATCGGAGCAACTTATGCTCATTTTACTTATATAAAAGTATCGAGAGTTTCTCCAAAAGTTGATGTTGAAGCAGCAACATTAAATTACATTGTGTTTGATATTGGTTCACCGATATATATTAATCCAACCCCAGAAAACTTTACTGAAGGTATGGATAACTTAACTGGTAAAACACATGCAAGTGTATTTTTAAAAAGAGAAAATGGTACAGAAGTATCTAAGTTAAAATACAATTTATACTTAGAAATAAGTGATAATAGTTTAACATACTCAACTGCTAGCAAAACTCCAGAACTTTTACTAAATGTATATGACCCAGATGGAAATGAAGTAAAAGAAATTGAAGGTTTAAAATATGTCACAATTAAAGATGGTAAAAACAATGAAATAAGTGGTTTTGATATAACTGAAGGGCTAGGAAGATATTACATTACTAAAAGTAGAGAAATATCTACAACTAATGAAATAACAGAAAAATGGGATGCCAAAGTAACATATGTAAATTTAAAAGAAAGTCAAGATGGCAATTTAGAAAAAGTATTAAATGGATTAATACGTATAGAAAAGGCGGAGGAGTAATGGATTTTGAAGCAAAAAAGAAAGAATATCAAGGGTTACTAGTAGAAGAATATAGAATGTTACACAAAGAGGAAACAGATGGCTTAACAGATGAAGAAGTTGCTTTAATGAACCCTTTAAGTGATGCTGATATTACTATGTTAATTGCTGATGAACTAAATAAAATGAATATAAGAATAGTTGAATTAGTTCATGATATTAACTTTTGCGATGAAAAGATGAAAAATCCAAATACATTTCATCAAGAAGTAATGGAGTTAAGACAAGATAAAATTCAAGCCGAAAGAGAACTTGAAGATTTAAGAATAAAGTTTGATGAACTAAAAAAAGTTGTGGGGGATAGAAATAATGAAAGAGGTACAAGTAGATAAATTCTTTGGTTTCTTAAAAAATGAACTTAATTATTCAGAACTTACTATAAAAAGTTATCAGTTAGATTTAACTGATTTTTTTAGATTTTTAGAAAAAAGTAAGAAGAATTATTTAAATATAAATAATGAAGATGTAAGAGATTATTTAAAGTATTTAGATAGTTGTAAGTTAAAAAATAGTACTATTTCTAGAAGAATAAGTACATTAAGAACATTTTACAATTATTTACTTGATGAAGGCAAAGTAAGTAGTAATATATTTAAAAATGTTAAAAATCCTAAGTTAGAAAAGAAATTACCTAACTATTTAAATTATAATGAAATGGAAGAATTACTTAATTCAATTGATACATCAACTATTGAAGGATTAGAAAGAAGATTATTAATAGAAATGTTTTATTCAACTGGTTGTCGTGTTAGTGAAATAATAAATATTAAAATAAAAGATATAGATTTTACCAATAATATGATAAGAATAATTGGTAAAGGAAGTAAGGAACGTATTGTATATTATGGAGATTATGCAAGTAATTATATGAAGAGTTACTTAAGTAAAAGAAAGTGTAATAAATATTTATTTGAAAATAAAAATGGTGATAAATTAACAATCAGTGAAGTTGAATTAATTGTAAAAGATATTATGAAACACATATCTATTAAAACTCATGTTACACCGCACACTTTAAGACATACTTTTGCTACACATTTACTTAATAATGGAGCAGATATTAAAACTGTGAAAGAACTTTTAGGACATGCCAATCTAAGTACAACTGGAATTTACACTCATGTTTCAAGTGATAGATTAAAAGATGTTTATTTAAAAAGTTTTAAAAGATAAAAAATATGTAAAGTATACGTAAAGTATATATACATATCTTTTTTTATATGGTAGAATAATTGATGAAAGGAAAGATTAACATGAAAAAATTATTGGAATGTCAAGACTTATGCAAAAGTTTTGGAAAAAAACAAATACTAAAAAATGTTTCATTTGAACTTGATGAAGGTGACATATTAGCTTTTATTGGTCCGAATGGAAGTGGTAAAACAACTACCATAAAACTAATATTAGGATTACAAGGAATTGATAAAGGAAGTGTTAATATCAATGGTTTTGATATTAAAAAGGACTTTGTTAAAGCCATTGAAAAAGTCGGAGCAATTGTTGAAAACCCTGATACTTACATGTACTTAAGTGGTTGGGATAACTTAAAACTAACTGCAAATATGTACAAAAATATTAGTGATGAAGCTATTAAAGATATTGTTAAACTTGTTGATTTAGAAACTAGAATTCATGATAAAGTTAGCAAATATTCTTTAGGAATGCGTCAAAGACTAGGAATTGCCAGAGCTCTAATTAATAAACCAAACATCTTAATATTAGATGAACCAACTAATGGTTTAGACCCTGAAGGAATTAAAGATTTAAGAAATCTTTTAAAAGAACTAGCTAAAGAAGGAATGGGTATTTTAATATCTAGTCATAACTTAGCAGAACTAGAAAGCTTCTGTAATAAAGTTCTCATAATAGATAATGGTACAATTATTGAAACAAGTGAAGTAAAAGAATTTAAAAATAATGATAATAAATATGTCTTTACGGTAAGTTCTACTGAAAAACTAGATATTGAAGGTATATATGAAGTAAGTAAAACTAAGTTTAGTTTTAATGGAGATAAAGAAAGTATTGCTAAAATAGTTAAAAAGTTAGTTAAAGAAAATATTGATGTTTATGAAGTAAAAATGCAAGAATTAACTCTAGAAGAAGCTTTCTTAAAGAAGACTGGAGGTAAGAAAAATGTTTAAATTAATTAAAAATGAATTATTTAAAATATTACATAAGAAAAGTACCTATATTGTTATAATTATAACAGCTTTATTTATGGTTTTAGTATCATTTATAATGAGTAAAAATAATATTTATTATAGTTATACTGAAAATTATTTTGATGGAACTAATTCAAGTGGTATTGATGCCAAAATAAGTGAAGAAATGAATGCATTATACACAAAGTATGATGATAAAACATGGCAATATTATGTAATGGATGATATGTATAATATAATATCAAATTATTATTATAATGACCAAGATGAAAATATTACTAAAGTTTATAATGAAGCTAAAGAAGCAATTTCTAAAGATGATTGGAAATACTTTGTAAATAAAGATTTAGCTGAAGAAAAAGAAAACTTACAAAGTTTGGAAGAAAGTTTAAAATATGCAAGTGATAAAGATAAAAAAGAATTAGAAAATAATATTTTTGTAACTAAAGTAGCAATAGAAATGTATGAATATCGATTAAAAGAAAATGTGAGTTATAAAAATGATTATATAAATGATGCTATTAATAGTGTTAGAAATTCAGCAAGTTCTGTTAAAACTTATGAAACTACTACTAATAAAACAACTAAATCAGACTTAGAAGAAGCTGTAAAAGGGTATTATAAAAGTAGGTATATTTTAGAAAATAAAGAGGATATTAATAATACAAGTGATTTAAGATATTTAATGACTAACTTTTATAGTGAATATATCTTCCTAATCCTTGTGTTTGGTGTTATGATTGCTGGAGCTATAGTAAGTGAAGAATATAACAAAGGAACAATTAAATCATTGCTAATAACTCCCTATAAAAGAAGTAGTATTTTACTTGCTAAATTTATAACTGTAATTATTTCAACTCTTTGTTTTATAGTTATTGCGTACTTAATGCAAATATTTATTGGTGGTTTATTCCTAGGTTTTGGTTCTTTAAGCCATCATGTTGTAGAATATAATTTAGCAACAAAATCATTGGAAGTAATGAGCTTATTTAAATATGTATTATTATATACTGCAGCAACACTTCCACAAATAATACTACTTGTAACTCTAGCTTTTGCAGTATCAACAATTATTGGTAACACAGCCCTTGCAATAGTGATTACTTTCGCTGGAGTGATTGGTTCACAAATAGTCAATATGTTTGCAACTATGGATAAATTTAAATTCTTAAATTATTTTGTAACAACTAACTGGGAATTTAATTATTATTTATTCGGAGGAACAAATCCATACGGACCAAGTATAACACATGCAATTATTGTGTGTTTAGTATATTTTTTTATTATGATTGTAACATCATTTATTGTATTTAAAAAGAAAAATATAAAAAATATCTAATAAGGAGCAACATAATGAAGAAAAGAAAAAAATTAAAATTAAAGAAAAGTGTAATATTCTTAAGTTTAATCGTCATAGTAATACCTATGGCCTTTTCTTCATTTAAAATCTTTTCTTATGCTGTGCCTGTTACAAATTTAAATGAAAAAAATAACATAATAAATGATTATGTAAAAAGTATAAGTAACTTAGTAGAAGAAAGAGAAATAGATTATAAATATGTAAATGTAGTTAGCTTAGAAGATGATAGATATATATCAAAGTTATTTAATTTTAAAACTGGAGAAGAAGTAAGTATTGAAAATATTATAAAACCAGAAAAAGTAGTAGACTTCTGGGATAAAGTAACAGAATTACTTTATTTAAAATATCCCAAATTTATAGCAGATGTCTTAAGTAAAAATGATAAAACTAATGCTTATTATGTAAAAGAAAATGAGTTAATAATTTATTATTATGATTATCTGATAGAACCATTTATAAATGAAGAATTATCTTTACATGTTAATTTTAATGAAATAAAAGAATGTATGGATATAACAGTTAAGTTAGATAAAACATATGAAAATGAAGATGGTAATAAAATAGATTTAAACAAAAAAATAGTGGCATTAACATTTGATGATGGACCGGGACCTTACACAAGTAGGTTAGTGGATATTTTAAATGATAATAAAGCTCGTGCTACATTTTTTATGTTAGGTAAGAAATTATCTATATATAAAGATGAAGTAAAAAAAGTATATGATAACAAAATGGAAATTGGGTATCACTCATATAATCATAAAAGTTTTAAAAGAGAAAAATTAGAAGATATAAAAGAAGAATTTACTAAAAGTAATGAAGTTTTACAAAGTATTACTGGTGATACTTTTCATTTAATAAGACCACCATATGGAAGTATTAATGAAAATATCAAAGAAAGTCTTGATGCAACATTTATATTATGGAATGTTGATACCGAAGATTGGAGACATAAAAATAAAGAATATTTAAAAGAATATGTTTTAGAAAAATCTAATGATGGAAGTATAATTTTATTTCATGATATTCATGAGTCTAGTGTTGATGCTATAGAGTATTTATTACCATATCTTTATGCTGATGGTTATCAAGTGGTAACCGTAACAAGTCTTGCAAGTATTACTAAAACAAATTTAGAATTACATAAGACTTATCGTTATTTTACCAGATAATTATATTAAACCAACATCTAAGGCATCATCTTTTCTTACAATTTCATTAATTAAATAGATGGCACCACCGATTAAAAATAAAATCGCTGCAATAAGTTGAATGAATGTTGACCTATAATTTTCATCATTAAAATTCTTTTCCATACTACCAATATCTTCAGTTAAAAGAAGTAAAAAATACAAATAGATAAAGAAAGCTACAAAGAAAATTGTAATATTAATACTTTTTTCTCTTTTATAAGCTTCTTTATCTTTTTTTAATAAATAATCTCTGTCTAATTTATTAGAATAAAGTGCAAAAACTACAATAAAAAAATATATAATCCAAATTATATCTTCATTTTTTAATCTTTTTAGTTTTTTTTCGACATCATTCATGTTAAATAATATGCTAAAATGGTTTACATTAACAATATTTTTAGGTATAATTTAATATAGAAAAATAATTTAAATAACGGAGGATATATGAAAACAAGAATAATAAGTGCTATAGTAGCATTAATAATAGTAGTCCCTTTAATAGCTTTAGGGGGAATATATTATACTCTAGGAATTTGTGTAATTGCAGCTTTAGGGTATAAAGAAATAATTGATTTACCTGCATCTCATGGAAAAATTCCTAATATGATGGTATTTTTAGGTTTAATATCGTTGTTAACTTTAACACTATGTAATGATGGAACTTCAATTTATAAAGGATTTACTTATCAAATAATAGCTATGATTAGTTTATTTATGATTGTACCAACAGTATTTTATAAAGAAGAGGAATATAGTAGTAAAGATGCTTTCTTTTTACTAGGTGCAATTTTATTTTTAGGATTAGTATTTAATGTCTTTTTAACAATTAGATTAAGAAGTCTAAATACATTCTTATTCTTACTAATAATACCAATGGTTAATGATATTTTTGCTTACCTTATAGGTTCAAAATTTGGCAAAACTAAAATGTGTGTAAGTATTAGTCCAAATAAAACTTGGGAAGGTTCCATCGGTGGATTAGTTTTAGGTTCTGTATCAGGTATTATTCTTTATAGATTTTTAATTGGTAGTATTACATTAAAGGTTGTTATTATTACGATTGTTTTATCAATTGTAGGTCAAATCGGAGATTTGATAATGAGTAGAATTAAAAGAGAAAATGGTATTAAAGATTATTCAAATATAATGCCAGGACATGGTGGTATTTTAGATAGACTTGATAGTAGTATATTTGTTTTTATTACATATATATTTTTACTTATGTTTTAAGGAGGATTAAATTATGTGGATTATATCAATACTTATATTAATATTTATTTTAGGAATAATTATTTTAGTTCATGAATTTGGACATTTTATCTGGGCCAAAAAGTTTAAGGTTCATATTTATGAATTTTCAATTGGAATGGGACCAATTATTCATACTCACAAAGGAAAAGATAAAATAGATTATAATATCAGAGCTTTTCCAATCGGTGGTTTTGTTTCCATGGCTGGTGAAGTTTATGAAGATGCCGATGAAAAAATCAAAAAAGAAGATTATATGTGCAATAAACCTTGGTGGCAAAGATTAATAATTTTAGTTGCTGGGGTCGTAAATAATTTTATTTTAGCAATAGTACTTTTATTTATAAGTAGCTTAATCTGGGGTGGAACAACTCTAAAACCAGTGGTTAAAAATGCAGTAGAAAATTATCCAATGGCTGAAGCTGGAATTAAAGTTGGAGATACAATTACTGCTATTAATGACCATAAAGTATCAACCTGGGATGTTGCTCAAATAATACTAGTTATGAAAAATAAAAATGATTATTATACATTTGAAGTAAAACATGAAGATGGAAGCAAGGATACTTATAAAGTAGTTCCAAAAGTTGAAAAAGATGCTGATGGCAACGAAAAACAAGTCTTTGGTATTGAAGTAGAAAGTTATAAAGCAACAGGGTTTTTTGCATCAATTGAATACGCCTTTCAAAAATTTGGTAGTATTGTTAAATCAATGTGGTTAACAGTTGGAGGCCTTTTAACAGGCAAGATTTCTACGAGTGCTTTATCTGGACCAGTTGGAATGTATAAAGTTGTAGATGATGGAGTAGCTTTAGGTTTAAATTATATGATTTATCTAGTCTCATTCTTATCAATTAATGTTGGATTTATTAATATCTTACCATTCCCAGCATTTGATGGTGGTAGAGTATTCTTTCTAATAGTTGAAGCTATAAGAAGAAAACCAGTTAATGCTAAATTTGAAAATATATGTCATACAATTGGCTTCTTGTTATTACTACTTTTAATGTTTTATATAACAATTCAAGACCTAATTCGTTTATTTTAGCTTGCATAGTTTAGAAATTTATGATAATATATTGTTGACCCAAAAAAGGTATATAATCCGCTATAAATATTTTATATGATTATAGGTAATAAAATAAGGAGGTAAAAAATGGCAAATTTAGTTGACAAAATTGCTGAAAAACATATTCGTAAAGATGTTCCAGAATTTAGAGTTGGGGACACAGTTAGAGTTGATGTTTGGGTAAAAGAAGGAAAAAAGGAAAGAATCCAATCTTTTGAAGGATTAGTAATCGCTAAAAGAGGTGGAGGAGTTTCTGAAACATTTACAGTTCGTAAAAAAAGTGGTACTGTTGGTGTAGAAAGAATATTCCCAGTAAATGCCCCAACAATTGACAAAATTATTGTAATCAAAAAAGGTAAAGTTCGTCGTGCAAAACTTAACTTTATCAAAGGAATGCGTAAAGAATATAAAGTTAAGGAAAGAAGTTAATTCTTTCCTTTCTTTCGTTTAAAGGAGAAATATGAAGATAATAAAAGAGATAATACCATATATTGTAATTGTATTAGTTGTGGTATTAATTAGAACGTTTATAATTACTCCAGTTAGAGTTGATGGTGATAGTATGAAAAATACTTTAAAAAATGGAGATATTTTATTACTATACAAATTAGGTAGTATAAATAGACTTGATATAATTGTTCTTGATGAAGAAAAAGATAATGAAAAAATAATTAAAAGAGTAATTGGTCTTCCTGGGGAAACTGTAGCAATAAAAAAAGGTAAAATATATATCAATGATAAAGTAATTGATGATGAATATGCTTATGGAGAAACTAGTGATTATGATAAAGTCACTTTAGAAGATGATGAATATTTTATTCTCGGAGATAACAGATTAATTAGTAAAGACTCTAGATATTTCGGACCAATTAAAGAAAATGAAATAAAAGGTAAAATAGTATTTAGATTATTTCCATTTACTAAAATTGGCACGGTGCAATAATGGATTTAGTTAGTTTAATGTATAAATATATTAATAGATTTATAAATAGTGATGAACTTTTAGAATCTCTAGAAGAATTAGATTTAAATAATTTTACTGATGAGGAAAAAGTATCCATTAAAAAACTTATTGATGATATCAAAAGTATAAAAGATAAAATTCCAAACGAAGTTGATGAAATTGAGAAAAATAGGATAGAAATCAATGAAAAATATGTTAATGGTATAGATAAGATTTTACAGAATAATACTTTAGAAAATAAATTAAAAGAAAAGTTTCTAAAAATAAGAGAAGGTTTATTAGAAGATAAAAAGAAAGTTAAAGATGGTGGTAAACTTTATGAAAGTTTATTTACTTTACTTGCAGATAACGACTTAATTAACTACTATTGCGATTTACTAAATGATTATGAATTATTGGAATTTATAGCTCAGTATATAAGTGTTCCTATGCCACCTCAAATAAGTCAAGAGAAATTTGATAAAATAGTAAAAGTAGGAATTGAAAATGATGAAAGAGAATGGTTATGGCGTTTAGCTTTTAATTATAATGAAAAGAATAAAGATTTTTCTTTAATTGAAGATTATTTTATTGAAAAAAGAGATGATTATTATCTAACCGAATTAATAAGTGCAGTTAGAGATGATTTAAATATGAAGAAGTTAAAGAAAAAAGTAATAGCAACGAAAGATAAAAAGTTTATTAATAAAGTTAAAAGTACTTTAAAAGATTATGAAATAGAATTTTAGCTAGAAAGACGGGGGAAATTATGGAAAGAATAAATTTTGAAAGATTAGAATTTTTTGAAAAAAGAATAAATGAAATATTTAGCCAAGTTACAGAAGAAAACAATTTATCATTAGAAGATTTAGATAAATTATTTTCTACTAATCTTGAACTTAAAAATAAATATTTAACAGAAATGCAAGTAAATGCCGAAGATTTAACCTTTTGGTTTAATGTAGAAACTCAAAAAAGAAAAAATAACAGTATATCAGCGATTGCTATGAGTTTATTGAGTCTTGGAGTAGCAATTTTTATGCCTAGTTTTGCTTTAGCATCTAGTCTTATTTTGTTATTTCTTTTAAGGAAAATATCAAAAAGTAATAAAAAAATAAGTCAAGAACTTGATAAAATAGATAGTACGGCTGAAATATTAAATAGTAAACTTGATAAATTAATGACAACTATAGAAAATAATGAAACATTTATTTTTAAATTACAAAAAGAATTATATGAAAGAAAAATGACAGAATTAAAATCTAATAATGAAGGAAATGAAAAAATAAATAAAGCGACTGCATTAATTGAAAAATATATGAATGATGGAGAATATCCTCAAGAATTAGATGAAGAAATCAAAGATTTAGCTATAAAAATGTTACAATTAAAATTAAATGTTAACTATAGAAGTTTAGAACTTTTATTACATTGTGCCAGAGCTAAAAGAAATAATGAATTAGAATTAGAAGGTCCAGTAATGGTTTTAAAATTAATAAGAAAGTAATTGTTTTATTCTTTTTAATTTGTTATAATTAAAAAAGATAAGGAGGAAACAAGATGAAGAAAGTTTTAATTTTTTTAGGGGCTGTTCTTTTACTTGCAGGTTGTGAGTCTAAAAAGGAAACAAATGAAAATATAACTAAGCCAGAAGGAATAAGTTATACAAATAAGTTTGAGTGTTCAAGAGTAGAAAAAATCAAAAAGTTTGATTTAGATAATAAGAATGCTGGAAGATTTACTCAAGAACAAATGAAAGAAAGAGAAAATAGTCCAGTTGTTATCAATGAAAAAATTAGTAAGATTTATGATTTTACCAAAGATGGAAGCAAATTATTAGGTTTTTATGAAATTCATACTTATGAATATGTGGTTGATGGTTACAATATGGATAAAGAAAAATCTTCTTATAGTTGTGGAGAATATGAAGAATATGGCTTTAAAAGTTGTGAAATTACAACTACCAAAAATTCTATTATAATGACTAAAGTCGCAGACATAAATAGTGATTATAATAAAGATATGGTTAGTAAGATGACTTTAGAAAGTATTAAATCTGATTATGCCAAAGGAAATATGTATACTTGTAATTAAGGGTGATAACACTCTTTTTTCTTTTCTTCTAACATGGTATAATAAGACTATATGAAAGAGGTAAAAAATATGTATATCGTAGAAAATGAACTTTTAGAAGAAATAATAAAAAATATAATTGAGTACATAAATGAATAGAAATAATAACTAAAGATAAAGATGAAACTTTTTTCTTTAATGATACAAACGAATTTAATAAAGTTATAAATAGAGTTATAAAAATCGGTGAATGTTTATCAAAGATAAGTGAGGAAACTAAAAATAAATATCCCCATATCAACTGGGATATAATAAAAGAAAAGGCTTTAGATGAAGAAAAAGTTGGACATGAAATGAATGTTAAAGATGCTTATGATTTAGGAAGTAAATTACTAAAAGAAGAATTAATATGATAAATTAAATGAGGTAGGTTAATATATGGATTTAGAGAAATATAGAGAAAATGGCAGAATAAATATAAATAAAGCTAAAGAAGAGCAAGTAATAAAATTTAGTGACATAGAACAACGTGGAGCTAGGAAAAATAAATTTTGGTTTAATAACCATAAAATGATGTATAAAGATATATATCCTGAAACCTATGAAGACTATGCAGAATTAATTGGTTATGAATTTGCCAAATTACTTGGTATGAACTGTGCATCATACGATTTAGCAATATATAATGGTAACTTTGGTGTTATAACTAAAAGTATTGTAAATGAAGACAGAGAAACAATGGTATCTGGTTCAGAAATAATATCAACTGTTTACACTGATTATATTCTAATTTTATTTTATCTTTTAAATGAGTTTAAAAATTTATTAAAAAAATATAATATAAATAACTATTCTGAATATCTTTTGTTAGATGATAATTCTAAAGTTGAATTTAGTAATGATTTAATTATTTTAGTTATTACTACAAGTATAGATTGTTATGAAAATAATAGTGATATTTCAAAAGATGAAACAATATATAAATATTTTCAATTATTTGAAGATGTTGAAATGATGTATAATGAAGATTTTAATCCTAAAAAAAGAGAAAAAGGAATTCTTTTAACAAACAACTTATATGACCTGTGGTCAATAATTGAAATTTATTCCACTATGTTTAAATTAAAATTAGATATAGAAGGGTTTATGAATGATTTGATAAATATGTTTATATTTGATATACTTACATCACATGGAGATAGACATGCGGATAACTGGAGTGTTATTATTGATAAAAATACTAATGAAATAAAACTAGCTAGTGCTTACGATAATTCAGGAATATTTTGTTTAAATAGGAAAAATGGTGTACCAGTAATTTATGAAAGAGCAATTAAACTTATGGATGAAAAGTTAAGTGAACCAAAAAGAGTTCGAATTACTGAAATGTTAGCACAATCAATTAATAGTGGGGCTCCAGGATTAAAAGTTGAAATGAATGATGTTAAAAATAGAGAAAAAAAAGAAAACTTAATTGCTAAATTTATCAATCATTCATCTGATGAAATTTTAATAAAATTAGAAGAAATAATAAATAGAATAGATGAAAATGCCATAGAAAACATGTTTCAAAATATTGAATTTAAAACTAAAAAAGAAGTTCCACGAGAAGTAAAATTAGTTGTAAAAACCATTTTGCAATATAATTTAAATGAAATAAGAGGGTTGCTTGATAAGAAAGGAAGAAGTTTATGAATGTTGTAGATGTAATAAATAGTTTTACTATAAAGTATCTCAAAGATAGAGATGATAACTTATCTATTAAAGATGCCAATAAACAAAATCCAATATATCAAATCTTTAGGATAACTTTTGGTCTAACAAGTAAAGAGTTTGATGCTTTAGCTAAAAATTTAAGAATGGCTGTAGTTTGTAATGATTATCTAAAAGAAATAAATTCTGATTTATATTTATTCTCTTATGAACTGCTATCTAAATTAAAAGAAAATTTAAAAAGCGTTGGTTTAGATGAGTTAACTATTAAAAATTTAATTATTAAATCTCCGATTATAATTTTATTCTCGGACAAACTAGATAATGTATTTTTCCTTTATAAAGCTGATAAGTTTTATGGATATACTATTCTTGTTAACAATGAATATATGACATATATGTTTAATAACAATGTTCAAAGTAATGTTATTACTAATAATACAATGATTGATATGATGTTAAGTAGTGTTGCAGATGCAAAAAAACAAGAGCAATTAAAAGTTTATTTTAAGCATTTAGAAAGAAATTATAGTTTAAAAAATTTTTATTTTAAGACAATTAAAGATAGTAAAAAAGATAGATAAAATAAAAATTCTCAGATAAATTTTGATGAGAATTTTTTTCTTTTAAAAAAATATGAAATTTTTAGCAAATGGCTTGCAATAGTGCTAATCATATGTTATGATAACTACATTAAAAAAGAAAAGTGGATATATGAATAAAAAGGTTAACCAAAATTAGTGTAAAGAAAATATTAAAAATAAACAAAATAGCTATCTTATATAACAAAAAAATGATATAATAACTTTTTGTAAAGGAGACTATAATGAAGAAAATTGGAGATAAACATCCTAACAATATTTTTGAAAATATTAAATATATAGATGAATATGGAAATGAATATTGGTATGCTAGAGAACTTTCAAAAGTTTTAGAATATAAAGACTGGAGAAATTTCTTGAAGGTTTTAAATAAAGCAAAAGAGGCTTGTAAAAATTCTGGTTTTAATATAGACGAACAACTTGTTGAACACAACAAGTTGTCAAAAAGAAATAATTAGGATTTAAGTTTGGTAATTTAGCAATGACAAAACATTTAAAAGAATATGAAAATAATGAATAACTAAGCCAATATAAATTGATAAGTGTAGAAATTATGAAAAACTAGAGGAAAGGAGAATATTGATGGAAGATAATAAATTAATTATATATAAAGATAGTAATGGTGATATCATTGTAGATGCTATTTATAAAGATGAAACTTTATGGTTATCACAAAAAGGAATGTCAAAAGTTTTTGAATGCTCTACAGATAATATAAGTTTACACTTGAAGCATATATTTGAAGATAAAGAGTTAGATAAAAAATCAGTTACCGAGAAATGCTCGTTAACTGCCGATGATGGAAAAAAATATAATACAACAATTTATAGTTTAGATGCCATAATTGCTGTGGGTTATAGAATTAATTCTAAAAAAGCAACTGAATTTAGAATATGGGCAACAAAAATATTAAAAGAATATATGACCAAAGGCTTTGCTTTAAATGATGAACGTTTTATAAATGGAAATAAATATGACACTAAATATTTTGATGAATTATTAGAACGTATTAAAACAATTAGAGTAAGTGAAAGAATGTCTTATCAAAAAATTACTGATTTATTTATTGCAACAGCAGCGGATTACAATCCCAAAACAGAAGAAGCTTATACTTTCTTTAAAATAGTTCAAAATAAGTTGCACTATGCTATAAGTGGATATACTGCTGCTGAATTAATATATAATAGAGTAAATTCAGAAAAAGAACATATGGGATTAACATCTTGGAAAAATTCTCCTGATGGTTTAATATATAAATATGATGTGGTTATTGCAAAGAATTATTTAAACGAAGAAGAGATGAGCAATTTAAAAGATTTGACAAATATATTTTTAGTATTTGCCGAAGATGAAGCGAAACAAAGACATGTTATGACAATGAGGGATTGGATAAATGCAACTGATGATTTATTAAAATTTAGAAGAAAAGAAGTATTAAATAATAGTGGCAGTATATCTCATAAGGAAGCAGTAGAAAAAGCTGAAAAAGAATATGAAAAATTTAGAGTTATACAAGATCAAAAATATATATCTTCAATGGATGAATTTTATAATAAATATCTAAATGAAAATAAAAGTGAAAAATAAAAAGGAAGTGATTAAAATGAATATGTATCAAAAAAGAAAAGAAAGAAAAGATAAAAGAGAAAACAATAGTGAAGTAAAAGATTTATCATCAACTAGTATCAATTGGTATCCAGGTCATATGGTAAAAGCCAAAAGAGAAATAAAAGAAAGAATAAATTTGATTGATATAATTTATGAATGTGTGGATGCAAGAATGCCTCTATCTTCAAAATTAAAAGATATGGAAAGTGTGTTAAAAGATAAGCCACGTATTTTAGTTATGACTAAAAAAGATTTATGTGATTTAGAAGAAACTAATAAATGGGTTAAATTATATGAAGAACAGGGTTATAAAGTAATACTTATTGATTTAACTAATAATGAAGACTATAAAAAACTAATAAAACTAACAAATGAAGTAGTAAAACCAATTCAAGATAAAAGAAAAGAAAAAGGTTTAAAAGATAAAGAAATTAAAATTGGTGTAATAGGAATACCTAATGTTGGTAAAAGTACCCTTATAAATAAACTTGCAGGTAAAAAAGTAGCAAACACTGGAAATAAGCCAGGAGTAACCAAACAAGTAAATTGGCTTAAAACAAATTCTGGTTTCTTACTTCTAGATACTCCAGGTATATTATGGCCAAAAATCGAAGATAATACCGAAGCATTAAGTCTTGCATCAACTGCCACAATAAAAATGGAAATATTAAATATGACTGATATTGGTGGTTACATAATTACATTCTTTAAAAACTATTATAAAGATATATTTGCTAAAAAATACAATATAATAGTTAGTGATAATCCAAGTGAAGTTTTTGCCTCTTTAGCAGAAAAATTTAACTTTTTTGAAAAAGATGGTGAAATAGACTATGAAAAAGTATCGAATAAGGTGTATAATGATTTAGTGAGTGGTTCACTAAAAGGAGTAACATTCGATAGATGGAAGATTTAGATTTATTAAAATATGAAAAAGAATTATATAAGGAAGGATATGAACTAATAGCTGGCACAGATGAAGCCGGTCGAGGTCCATTATGTGGTCCAGTTGTTGCTGCCGCAGTAATTCTTCCCAAAAATTATAAATTAGAAGGATTAAATGATTCTAAGCAACTAAGTGAGAAAAAAAGGGATAAATATTTTGAAATAATCAAAAAAGATGCTATAAGTTATGGAATAGGTATAGTAGATGCTAAAACAATTGATGAAATAAATATATATGAAGCAAGTAGAAAGGCCATGTTAGAAGCCATAAGTAAACTTGATGTAACTCCAGATTTTGTTTTAACAGATGCCATGCCACTTCCTATGGATAATTCCAAAGCTATAATTCATGGAGATGCTTTATCACTAAGTATTGCCGCAGCAAGTGTCCTTGCCAAAGTAACTCGTGATGAGATAATGTATGAACTTGATAAGAAATATCCTGAATATGGTTTTAAAAGTCATAAAGGTTATCCAACTAAAAAGCATCTTGAAAATATTAAAAAGTATGGTATATTAGACAATTATAGGCTTACTTATAAACCTGTAAAAGCATTAATGGAGGAAAAAAATGAAGAATTTGTTAAAGAATAACTTATTTAAAAATTATTTTATATTATTAATATTCTTATGCCTTTTAGAAATATCATTTAGGTTAATAAGTGGTATTTCTTTAAAAAATATTGCTTTACTTAGAATATTTATTGGTTTAAATTTTATAAGTATACTAATTAGTTTTATTCTTTCATGGTTTAATAAAACTGTAAACAAAATATTAATTATTGTTATGTCTTTTGCTATAAGTGCTTATACATTCTTCCAAATAGGATTTAACAACTTTATTGGTGTTTATGCATCAGTAAACACAAAAAGCCAACTTGGAGCAGTAAAAGATTACATTATAGATTTCTTCTCATCATTTAAAGCCACATACTATTTAGCTTTTATACCATTTATTATTTTAATTTTATATTATATTTTCTTAGATAAATTAACAGAGAAGAAAATTGATAAAAAATTTCCATTAAAAACAAATATAGTTTTTGAACCAGGTATTAGAACCATAACAAGTATTTTACTTTTAACATTTACAGGTTTTCTATATTTTGAATCTTTAGATGCTGATTTTATGCAAAATAAATTACAAACTGTAAGTAATAAAGATTTATTTGCTTATCCAAGTGTACCAAGTACAACAATTCATCAATTCGGTGTATTAGGTTTCGGTTTTCTGGATATCAAATCAACTTTTGTAGAAGCACCATCTAAAGATACGTATGCTATAAACGAAGAGAATAACATTACAAATACAAATATAGATAAAAAAAGAGAAATTGATGATACTATTTTAGATGAAATAATTAAAAATGAAACAAATGAAACTAAAAATAGTATTAATAAGTATATTAAAAATAGAACCATAACAAGTTATAATGATCATACTGGTATGTTTGAAGGAAAAAATATTATTGTAATAATGATGGAAAGCGTTGGAGAAATAATTATTAATAAAGATTTATATCCAAATTTCTATAAAATGTATAGTGAAGGTATAAGTTTTAACAATAATTTTAGTCCAAGAAATAGTTGTGCAACAGGTAATAATGAATTTAGTGGTATGACTAGTCTTTACACAATTCAAAATAATTGCACTGCTAATGTTTTTAGTAGTAATAAATATTTTACATCAATATTTAATTTATTTAAAAATGCAGGATATAAAACAAGTAGTATGCATGATTATACAGAACAATATTATGTAAGAAGTGTAATACATAAAAACTTAGGTAGTGATGCATATTACAATGTAAATGATTTAAATATTCCTTATTATAATGAATATAAAAATTGGGCAAGTGATGAAGATTTTATGAATGCAGCTATGGATATTACACTAAGTGATACAAACAATACACCATTTATGTTATGGTTAACAACAGTTTCACCACATCAACCATATAATCAATCAAGTGTTGAAGGTGATAAATATTTAAGTATAACTGAAGGAATGGGTTATTCAATGGAACTTCGAAGATATATGTCAAAATTAAAGACATTTGATAATAGTTTAGGTATTTTGCTTGATAGATTAAATGAAGCTGGTGCATTAGATGATACAGTAATAGTAATGTATGGTGACCATTATCCATATGGATTAAAAAATAAGGATATATCTGATATCCTAACATACGACTTAAGTGATTATGAAGTTGAAAGAACACCAATGGTTATCTATAATACACAAATTAAAAGTGAAGTAGTAGAAAAGTACAGTTCTTATATAAATTTAACACCAACGGTTGCTAATTTATTTAATTTGGATTTTGACCCAAGGTATTACATGGGAACTGATGTCTTTAGTGATGAGTATTTAAATATCGTAACATTTGCAGATGGTTCTTGGAAAAATGGTGATGTTTATTACAACGCTAGTAGTGGAACAGTTAGTAATTATACTGACAAAGAATATTCCACTGATGAATTAATTAGAATAAATAATATAGTTACTAATCGTATGCAAATTAGTGAAGTTATAATTCGTAATAATTATTTTAACTATTTAGATAATTTAATTAAAAAATACAAGAATACATCTAACCAAAAGGAGGAATAAGATGAAGAATTTAGTTATAGTGGAATCTCCAGCGAAGTGTAAAACTATTGAAAAATATTTAGGAAGTGACTACAAAGTTGTTTCTAGTAAAGGACATATCAGAGATTTAGCTACAACAGGAAAATTTGGTTTAGGTATTGATGTTGAACATGATTTTGAACCGAATTACCAAATTATCAAGGGAAAGAATAAAGAGGTTACGGCTTTAAAAAAAGAAGTAAAAGAAGCTCAAACTGTTTATCTTGCAACAGACCCAGACCGTGAAGGGGAAACAATTTCATGGCATATTTATGATGAAATAAAAATACCTGATGAAAAATATAAAAGAGTAGTATTTAATGAAATAACAAAAGATGTTGTTATAAATGCTATAAATACTCCAGGTAAAATTGATATGAATTTAGTTCGAAGCGGAGAAACAAGAAGATTTTTAGATAGAATAATTGGGTTTAGATTAAGTAAACTAATGCAAAGAAAAACTGGAGGTAAATCAGCAGGTAGAGTACAAAGTGTTGCCTTAAAATTAATTGTTGATAGAGAAAGAGAAATACAAGCTTTTGTACCTCGAGAATATTGGACGATTGAAGCAGATTTTAAAGATTTTAAAGCTACTTTAGATAAATTTCATGGTAAAGAAGTAGAAATACCAAATGAAGTTGCAGCTGATGAAATATTATCTAAGCTTTCTAAATCATTTAAAATAGAAAGTGTCACAGAAAAAGAAAAAAGTAAGAGTGCTCGTGAAGTATTTAAAACAAGTACTTTACAACAAGCTGCATCAAACAAATTAGGATTTGCTCCATCAAAAACTATGAAATTAGCTCAAGACTTATATGAAGGTAAAACTTTAAGTAATGAAACAGTTGGGTTAATTACTTATATGCGTACTGATAGTATTCGAGTAAGTGATTCATTTGTTAAAGAAACTTTTGGATACATCAAAGGAAAATTCGGAGAAAACTATATTGGATATGTTAAAAAAGGAAAGAAAAACGAAAATATTCAAGATGCTCATGAAGGGATTAGACCAACAAGTATTAATAGAACACCAGAAAGTGTCAAACCTTATTTAACAACTGATGAATATAAATTATATAAATTAATTTATGCTAGAGCTCTTGCATCTTTAATGGCTGATGCTAAAACACTTGCAACAACCATCATTTTAGAAAACAATGGTTACACATTTAAAGCAACAGGTAGTGTTTTAACATTTGATGGTTATTTAAAAGTTTATAGTGAATATGAAGATAGTGAAGATGTCATACTTCCAGACTTAAAAAATTATAAATCAGGTTGTATAACTGCAGATGATATTACCAAAACCCAACACTTTACTAAACCAGCTCCAAGATATACGGAAAGTAGTTTAATTAAAGAAATGGAAAGTTTAGGTATAGGGCGCCCTTCAACATATGCAACCATTGTTGGTACAATTAAAGATCGTGGTTATGTAATATTAAAAGATAAAAAGTTTGAACCAACTGAAATTGGTATTGAAACAACTGATAAATTACAAGAGTTCTTCAGTGGTATTGTAAACGTTGAATATACTGCTAATATGGAACATGATTTAGATGAAATTGCTGAAGATAAGATGGATTATAAAAAAGTATTACATGAATTTTATGATGAATTTGAACCATTAGTAGAAAAAGCTTTTCATGAAATGGAAAAGAAAGGACCAGAAGAAACCGGGGAAAATTGTCCAGAATGTGGAAGTCCATTAGTAATAAGAAAAGGTAAATACGGTGAATTTGTGGCATGTAGTAATTATCCAAATTGCAAATATATTAAAAAAGAGGAAAAAGAAGTAGTAGAAATTTGCAAGTGTCCTAAATGTGGCAAAGGTATGATTGTTGAAAGAAAGACTAAAAAAGGTAAGATATTTTATGGATGTAATAACTATCCAAAATGTAATTATGCATTATGGTATAAACCAACTGGTGAAATCTGTCCAAAATGTGGAGAATTAATCGTTGATAAAAATGGGGAAAACATCTGTGTAAATTGTGAGGAAGATAAGTAAAAACTTGTCTTCTTTTACAATTTATTATATAATGTAAGGGAGATGATGTATATGAAAAATAAAAATATAGTTTTTATGGGAACACCAGATTTTTCTGTTCCTGTCTTAAAAATGTTAATTGAAAATACAAATGTTTTATTAGTAGTAACTCAACCAGATAAAATTGTTGGTAAAAATAAAAATGTTAGTTTTAGTCCAGTAAAAGAACTTGCCATCAAAGAAAATATACCTGTATTTCAACCAGTAAGAATTAGAAAAGACTTTGAAGAATTAAAAGCATTAGATATAGATTTAATTGTAACCTGTGCTTATGGACAAATTATACCAAAAGAAGTATTAGATTTACCAAAGTATGGTTGCATAAATGTTCATGCATCAATATTACCAAAATATCGTGGTTCTGCTCCGATACAATGGTGCTTATTTAATAATGATGATAAAACCGGTGTAACAATCATGTATATGGATGAAGGAATGGATACCGGAGACATCATCAAGATAAAAGAAATACCTATTTTAGAAAGCGATAATGTTGGAACTCTTCATGATAAGTTATCAATTCTAGGACGTGATTTATTACTTGAAGTATTACCTACAATATTTAATAATACCAATAACAGAATTAAACAGGGTGATAATTTTACAATGGCTCCGATGATAAAAAGAGAAGATGAAAGATTAGATTTTAATATGAAAGGATTAGAGATAATCGGACGTATCAAAGGTTTAAATCCATGGCCTCTTGCAAATATTATGATAAATGACCAAGAAATAAAAGTTTTAGAAGCAGAATTTGTACCTAGTAAAGTTACTAAAAATGGTATAATATCTGTATTAGATAAAAAAAATCTCGGTATCAATTGTAAAGATGGAATAATTTACTTAAGAAAAATAAAACCAAGTGGTAAAAAAGTTATGGAAATAAATAGTTTTATAAATGGAATAGATAAAGCTAAGTACTTAAATATGGAGGTTAATAATGGAAAGTAAAAATACATTTTTTGAAACCAAAGAAGGAAAAGCAACCATAAAATTTGCAGCATGGATGATATTTATAGTTATCTTAATTATTGTTTTTGCAATAAATGGTAATAATGAACAAAAAAATGATACCAAAGAAAATAATAATGTTAAAGAAGAAATAAGTAGTTTTAAAAATTATGAAGAAATGGTGAGTGACTTATTAAAAAGTTGTTATAACTATAATTTTAAGGTAACATCTTCGGAAAATATAGTTATTTATAATGGAACTATTAGTAATAATGAAGATATTGGTTATAAAGAAACTAGTGAAGAAATTATAAAATATGCGATTATTGATGGAATAACATCTAGAATAGTTTTAGATAAAACCACTGAAATAACAAATCTATATGATGAAGAAGATAAAGCTTTCTTAAATATAGAAAACTTATTTAATAATTTAAAGAATTATTTATATAGTGTTAATAAAAATGAAACTAAAAGAGAAATAAATTATAATAAAGATGGTTATCAAGTTTTAGTAAAAACAAATTTAGAAAATATAACAGAAATATTAATAACAAATGCTACAAAAACATACGAATTACAATTTACAAATGTTAGCATCTGTGATAATATAACAAATAAATAGTTTGGTGAGGATTAAGAATGAATGAAATAAATGTAAAATTTATAATAACAAATTTTATTACACTCCTTAGGGTTGTGGGTATTTTTGCATTAATTCCTGTATATAAAACTTATGGAGGGTTAGCTACATTCATTCTATCATCATTATGTTTTTTTACAGATTTTATTGATGGTTTTTTAGCAAGAACATGGAAAACATCAACATTTTTCGGAAGCTTATTTGATGCTTTAAGTGATAAAGCCTTCTTAGTAATAAATATGTTATTATTAATGAGTATATCTCCATATGCGATAATTTTAGTTATTTTTGAATTACTAATAGCTTTAATTCAAAGTATAAAATATAATGTAGGTTTAAATATAAAATCTAATATTTATGGCAAGATAAAAATGTGGGTAGCAGGAATTGTTATTTCTGTATCATATTTATTAACAGATAATAAATTTAGTAGTGCCTTAAATTTAAAAAAGTTTGATAATAAAACATTTCTTATTATTTTTATCCCACTATTTTTAGCAGAACTAGTAACATTAATTAGTTATATAAAAGAATATTTTAAAGATAAAGTCAATTTAACTGATAAAAAAATAAAAGAAAGAAAAAAAGAAGACGATAAAACATTAAATTCTATGGAAAATGTTTCATTTAAAGATATAATGTTTAAGCATTCATATTATGAATTATATAAAGATTATGGTAATTTAAAATTGTTAAAATCATTAACAAAGAAAGTGTGATTTATGAAAAATTTATTTGGTGTAACTAGAGAATATTTAGAAGAATATTTCTTAAGTAGTGGTGAAAAAAAGTTTAAAGCAACTCAAGTATTTGAATGGTTGTATCAACATAAAGAGTGGGATATAACAAAATTTAGTAATATTAAAAAAGAAATACAAGAAAAATTAATGAGTGATTTTGATACTAGTTTTATTAAAATTGAAATAGTTGAAGAAGGTACTTTAGTAAAAAAATTCTTATTTAGACTTTTAGATGGTGAAAAAATAGAAGCAGTATTGATGGAACATGATTATGGTTTATCAGTTTGTGTATCAAGTCAAGTTGGATGTAACATGGGATGTCGTTTTTGTGAATCTGGAAGACTTAAAAAGGTTAGAAACTTAGAAACATATGAGATAGTAGAACAAATTTTATTAATAGAAAAATATGTTGGTAAAAGAATAGATAGTGTAGTTATGATGGGTATTGGAGAGCCATTTGATAATTATGATAATATTATAAATTTCATAAAAATTATAAATGATGCCAAAGGTTTAGCCATTGGTGCTAGACATATAACTGTTTCAACTTGTGGATTAGTGCCAAAAATTAAAGAATTTAGTGAACTTGATTTGCAAGTTAATTTAGCATTGTCACTGCATGCTCCATCAGATGAAGTAAGAAATAAGATAATGCCTATAAATAAAGCATATAATATTGACACTGTTATACATGCTATTAAGGATTATATTGCAAAAACTAATAGACGAGTGACCATAGAATATGTTATGCTTAATATGGTTAATGATAACAAAGAAGATGCTTTATTGTTAGCTAAGTTACTAAGAGGTATGAATGTTTATGTAAATTTAATACCTTATAATGAAACAAATAATATAGATTTTAGTAAAAGTGATAAAAAAAGAATAGATATATTTTATAATACTTTAAAAGAAAATGGCATAAATGTAACAGTAAGAAGAGAATTCGGGGGCAATATTAAAGCTGCCTGTGGACAATTAAGAAGCGAGAGTGATTAAAATGAAATCTTTTTATCTAACAGATACTGGAAGAATAAGAGAACATAATGAAGATAGTGTAACTATTTTAAAAAACATTAGTGGAGAATATTTATGCGTTGTAGCTGATGGAATGGGAGGGCACAGAAAAGGTGAAGTTGCCAGTGCCTTAACAGTTGCTCATTTAGGAAAAAGGTTTACAGAAAGTGCCTCAATTGGTACAAAAATAGATGCAGTAAATTGGTTATCAGATAATATAAATGAAATAAATAAAGAAATATTAAATTATGGAGAAGAAAATGAAAATTCTAAAGGTTTAGGAACAACAGTAGTAGCAGCCATAGTAACAAAAGATTTTTTAATATTTGCTAATATTGGTGATTCATCAGGTTATGTTATAAAGAATAATAAATTACATAAAGTAACTAAACCTCATACTTTAGTAAATTTACTTGTTGATGCTGGTGATTTAACACCTGAACAAGCTGCAAATCATCCTAAGAAAAATGTATTAATGAAAGCTTTAGGAGCAGCAGAAAAATGTGAACCAGATATTTTTGATGTTGACAATGAGTCTAATGCCGTATTTTTATGTAGTGATGGCTTAACAGGAATGCTTAGTGATGAACAAATAGAAAAAGTATTATTGGATAGTGATTTAACAGTAGAAGAAAAAGTTGTAAAATTAATTAAAAAATGTAACGCTAGAGGGGGAAATGATAATATATCAGTTGCATATTTAGTTAGAGAAAGTGGTGATGTAGCATGATAATGAAGGGGCAAAAAATTAGTGATAGATACCAAATAATAAAATCTATTGGTGAAGGTGGTATGGCTAATGTATATTTAGCATACGATACCATTTTAGATAGAAATGTGGCAGTAAAAGTTTTGCGTGGAGATTTAGCAAATGATGAAAAGTTTGTTAGACGTTTTCAAAGAGAAGCCTTATCTGCCAGTAGTCTTTCCAATCCTAATATTGTTGAAGTATATGATGTTGGTGAAGATAATGGTGAATATTATATAGTCATGGAATATGTTGAAGGTAAGCATTTAAAGGCTTTACTTAAAAAACGCGGTAAATTAACTGTCCCAGAAGTAATTGACATAGCACTTCAAATAACAAATGGTTTAAGTGTTGCTCATGATTCATATATAATACATCGTGATATAAAGCCTCAGAACATCTTGATTTTAGAAAATGGCCTTATAAAAATTACTGACTTTGGTATTGCAGTTGCGATGAATGCTACTCAACTTACACAAACAAATTCAGTAATGGGAAGTGTTCATTATTTACCACCAGAACAAGCTAGTGGCAAAGGGGCAACTCTGCAAAGTGATATATATTCAATCGGTATTTTAATGTATGAACTTTTAACGGGTAAACTTCCATTCCGCGGAGATAATGCTGTAGAAATAGCTTTGAAACATTTAAAAGAACCGATGCCAAGTATCAGGGATGAACTTCCAGATATTCCTCAAAGTGTTGAAAACATCATTCTAAGGGCTACAGCTAAAAATCCTAAAAATAGATATAGTGATGCCAGAGAAATGCATGAAGATTTAAAAACATGTCTTGATGAATCCAGAGCAAATGAATTAAAGATTACATTTAAGTATCCTGAAAATGACTATGATGATACAAAATTAATGAAAACAGTAAAACCTGTAAAAGAAACTAAACCAAGAGAAATAAAAGAAGGTGAAAAAGAAGTGGCAAAGAAAAAGAAAAGTACAGAAAATTCTCAAAATAAATTATTAATAACTTTAGCAAGTGTCTTTGTTGGTCTTGTTGTAGTAATAACAACAATATTTGTATTAATTCCCAAAATAACATCATCAAAACAAACCGCTATACCTGATGTATCAGGTTATTCAGTAACTGATGCCATCAAAGCCCTTCAAAAAGCTGGGTTTGTAGTTTCAGATGAACAAAGAGAAGAAGCAAATGAAAATGTTGAAGAAGGAAAAGTATCTAGAACATCTCCAGCTATTGGAAGTATTAGAAAAGAAGGAACAGAAGTCATAATTTATCGTTCACTCGGAGATGTTACAATTGCGATTGAAGATTATACTGGTAAAAATGCCTCAGAAATAAAAGGTAAACTTGAAGCTTTAAAAGTCCAAGTAATTATTGAGAAAAAAGAAGTTGACTTAACAGATGGAGAAACTTATAAAGAAAACATTATAATTGGTCAATCAATTGAAGCTGGAGAAAAAATAAGTGAAGGCGAAACAATAACACTTTATGTACCAAAACTTGATAATAAATATCCAGATTTTGTAAATGAAAATTATAGTGTTGAAGAAGTAGAAAATTTCTGTAGTGAATATGGAGTTACTTTAACTAAAAAAGAAGTTGAAACAACTGAATATGCAGCTGGTTCAATAATTTACCAAAGTAGAGCAGCCGGAACAACAGTTGTAAGTGGAGCAAAAATAACAATACATATTGCTGTTGCCCCAAGTGAAACACCTGATAATCCAGATGATGGCGGTGGACTATACTAATGGAAGGTAGAATTACAAAACAAATAAGTAATCAATATAAAGTTACAGTAAATGGGGTTGATTATATTTGTAGTGCTAGGGGAAAGTTTAGAAATTTAGGGCTTTCCCCTTTGGTGGGTGATATAGTAAGAATTAATGAAGACACATTAACAATTGAAGAAATAAACCCTAGAATAAATGAACTTGAAAGACCAGTTGTTGCAAATGTAGATATGGCCTTAATTGTAACAAGTGTTAAAAAGCCAGATTTATCATTAAGCCTACTTGATAAAGAATTAAGTGTAATTCTTGCCAATAATATTGAACCAGTTATTTGTTTAACAAAATTAGATTTGTTAAACAAAGAAGAATTAAAAAATTTAAAACCACTAATAAAATATTATAAAAGTATAGGAATAAAAGTTGTTGATAATAAACATTTAGGAAAAATAAAAAGTATCTTAAAAAATAAACTTGTAGTTTTAACCGGTCAAACCGGAGCAGGAAAATCAAGTTTATTAAATAAGTTAGATAAAAGGTTAAATCTTGAAACAAAACCTATCAGTGAAGCTTTAAATCGTGGAGTACATACAACCAGACATACGGAAATATACAAAATAGGTAAAATATTTTTTGTGGACACTCCAGGATTTTCAGCATTAGATTTAAATAATATTGATAAAGATAAATTAAAAGAAACATTTTTAGAGTTTCAAAAATATGAATGTGATTTTAAAGATTGCATGCATATAAAAGAAAAAGGATGCAAAGTAATTGAAGCCATGTCTAAAGGAATAATTCTTCCTTCAAGGTATATTAATTATACGAGATTTATAAAGGAGTGCCATGAAAATAACCGTAAGTTATATAAATAGTTTATATGATTCAAAAAAAACTGTTGATTTAATAAATGAAACTAGTGCAGATGCTATACATGTAGATTTAATAGATGGTATATATGCTGGAACAAAGAATTTTGATATTAATCATTTACCAGAAATTTTTAAAGATAATAGAAAACCAATTGATATTCATATGATGGTAAATAGACCAAGTGGTTATTTAAATGATTTGTTAAAATTAAAACCTATTTGTATCTATATTCATCCATCGACAGAACCAAGTGCTTTGGGGTTACTTAATGAACTTAATAATTATGGAATTAAAAGAGGGTTAGTAATAAATCCTGATGAAGAAATACCTTCATTTAGTCATTATTTTCCTTATGTAGATAGAGTTCTTTTAATGAGTGTAACACCAGGTAAAGGTGGTCAAAAGTTTTTAGATAATACTAAAGATAGATTACAAAATTTGATTAGTTTTAAAAAAGATAATGATTTTGAAATCTATGTTGATGGTGGTATAAATGATGAAACAATAAAAGAAGTTTTAAATGCTGATGGTGTAATATCTGGTTCATTTATATGTATGAATAAAGATTTTGAAAATCAAATTATGAAACTAAAAAATAGTATAACTCAATAGAACCTATTGAGTTTTTATGTTGCTTATGTTAAAATAAGCTTTATATGGAGGCTTAGATGTACGCAAGTGTTATTATAGAATATAGTGTAAAAAAATTAGACAAAGAGTTTATATATATGATACCAAATGATTTAAAAGATAAAATTAAAGTAGGAATGAAAGTGCTTGTACCATTTGGTTATCAAGAAGTTGTTGGTTTTGTCATGGAATTGTTAGAAAATGTTGATGATACAACATATGAACTTAAATATATAACTCAAATAGTTGATGAAAAATTAGTATTAAATAAAGAACTTTTAGATTTAGGGACCTTTCTATCATCATCAACATTATGTACAAAAATATCTGCGTTTCAAACCATGCTTCCTTCAAGTTTAAAAGTAAAAAAGAATACATCAAATTATGACTTATATGATGAATATATTTATATAAAAGATAAAGAAAAAGTAAATAATTATATTAAAGAATTTGAAAATAAACGTAAATCTCAAGTAAGTATTTTAAAAGATTTATTAGATAAAGAAGAAGTGTTAAAAAAAACTTATAGCACATCTTTAATAAAAACTCTGTTAGAAAATGATTTAATAAAAGTGAAAAAAGTACAAAAATATCGAATAAATAAAGATGGAAATAATATGAAAAAGACTTTAACAAAAGACCAGAATGAAGTTTATGAAAAAATATCATTATCATTAAATCATTATGAACCATTTTTATTATATGGAATAACTGGTTCAGGTAAAACTGAAGTTTATATAAAATTAGTTGAAGAAGTAATAAAAAATGGTAAATCAGGAATAGTTTTAGTACCTGAAATTAGTTTAACACATCAAATTGCTAAAAGATTTTATGAAGCTTTTGGAAGTGATGTTGCTATTTTACATAGTTCATTGTCTGAAGGCGAAAAATATGATGAATATTTAAAAATATATCGTGGTGAAGTCCATGTTGTGGTGGGAACCCGCAGTGCTATTTTTACTCCCATTAAAAATTTAGGCATTATAATTATTGATGAAGAAGACGCAAGTAGTTACAAGCAAGAAAATAATCCGAGATATAATGCTAAAGATATTGCTATGTTTCGTGGAAAATATAATAATATTCCTGTTGTTTTAGGTTCTGCAACCCCATCTTTAGATAGTAAAGCTCGAGCTGACAAAGGGGTATATACACTTCTTACTTTAAAAAATAGAGTGGGTTCTGCCATTCTTCCAACTATAACAGTTGTAGATATGGAACAAGAAATGAAAAAGAGAAATATGATTTTTAGTGATATTCTTGTAACTAAAATGAAAGAAAAAATAAATAAAGGTGAACAAGTAATTCTTTTATTAAATAGAAGGGGTTTTTCAACGTTTATAACTTGTAGCAATTGTGGTTTTACTTATAAATGTCCGAGTTGTGATATAACACTAACATATCATAAGTCAACTAATAATTTAATTTGTCACTATTGTGGATATCAACAAAAATGCGAAGATAAATGTCCAGAATGTAAAGATAAAGCATTAAATTATTATGGCCTAGGTACAGAAAAACTTGAAGAAAAGTTAAATGAATTATTACCTTCAGCTAAAGTTGTTAGAATGGACCAAGATACAACCAGAAGAAAAGGTGCACATGAACAAATAATTGAAGATTTTAAAAATGAAAAATATAATATATTATTAGGAACTCAAATGATTAGTAAAGGCCTTGATTTTCCAAAAGTTACTTTAGTTGGGGTAATAAATGCTGATACCACTTTAAATATTCCTAACTTTAAAGCTAGTGAAAATACTTTTTCACTTCTTCATCAAGTTGCTGGCAGAAGTGGCAGAAGTACTTCACCCGGTGAAGTTATAATTCAAACATTTAATCCTGATAATTATGTTATAAAATGTGTTAAAGAAAATAGTTATGATAAATTTTATCTTTATGAAATGAATTTTAGAAAAAAATTAAAATATCCACCATATTATTATTTAGTAAGTTTAAAAATAATTGGTAAAGAATATGAAAAAACAATTGATGCCAGTAAAAAAGTTAAAACATTTTTAGATAAAAACTTAACTGATGCAATAACTCTGGGTCCAACAACAGCTCAAGTGTTTAAATTTAATAATGAATATCGTATGCAAATAATAATAAAATATAAAAAATGTGATAATCTAAAAAATGTTTTAAAAGAATTAGATAGTTTATTTGTAATGAATAAAGATTTAAGATTAGAAATTGATTTTAATCCAATAAATATTTAATTGAAAATGTATAAAAAATGTAATATACTTAAAGTAAGGAATGGCTGATATTATGAAAAATTTAAGTAGAATATTATGGGGGATAGTATTAATATTTATCGGTGTTATCTGGGGACTTAATAGAACTGGAGTAGCTGATATAAATATTTTCTTTGATGGATGGTGGACTTTATTTATTATTGTTCCAAGTATCATTTCATTATTTGAAAGTGGTAGTAATAAAACATCATCAATTATATTTTTAGTAATAGGTATTTTATTTCTTTTAGCATCTCAAGGGTTATTTGAATTTGAAATTCTATGGGAAATCTTATTACCAGCAATTGTAATATTAATTGGTTTATCTTTAATTTTTGGTCATAAAGTTGATTTCAATGTTAAAGAAAAAACAAAATGTTTAGATAGTAAAGATACTGAAAGTATTTTTGCAGCATTCGGAGAACAAAATGTATCAAAATCTGGAGAAAAATTTGAAAAAGCTAATTTAAATGCTATTTTTGGAGCAGTAAAACTAGATTTAAGAGATGCTAAATTAGAAAAAGAAACTATAATTGGTGCTTGGGCAATATTCGGTGGTATTGAAATACTTGTGCCAGAAGATTGTATTGTAAAAGTAAAAGGTACTCCGATATTTGGTGGGATTTCTAACGAAAGAAAAAATAATGAAGATGCTAAAAAAACAATTTATATTGAAGCTTATGCAATATTCGGAGGGTTAGATATTAAATGAATACAACCCAAAAAGTAATTAAAACTTTTGCTATATGTCTATCAGCTTTAATAATTTTAAGTATTATAAATGGTGTTGCACATTTAGTAACCTCAGCATTTAGTTTTAACAATGATGTAAATATTAATGAAACATATAATAGTGATATTAATAATATAAAAATTGATGTTGGTACAACTAATATGGTTATTAAATATGGAGATACTTTTAGCATTACTGCTGAAAATGTAAGTAAAGAATTTAAAATAAAAGAAGAAGGAAATACTTTAATAATTAAGGAAAAAAATATAACTATTTTTGGAAATAAAAAAAGCTCACACACTACAATTACTATACCAAATGATTTAAATAATTTAAGCATTGATATTGGTGCTGGAAAGTTAGAACTATCTGATATAACAAGTAATAATTTTTCTTTAAATCAAGGAGCTGGTAAAGTAGTAATAACTAACTTAATATCTAATAATACAACTATTGATGGTGGAGCTGGAGAGTTACATATAACTAGTTCTAAATTACAAAATTTAGACTTAGACCTTGGAGCAGGTAAATGTTATTATAATGGCATTTTATTAGGAAATAACAAAATAGACCAAGGTGTTGGAGAACTTATACTTGATTTATATAGAGAGGATTACACTATTAAAGCAAGTAAAGGGCTTGGAAGTATAACTATTAATGGAGAAAGCTATTCAAAGGATGTAACAGTGGGTGAAGGCATAAATGACATCAAGATAGATGGTGGTATTGGAAGTATAATAATCAATACAAATAAGTAAAGCTAAATTTGGTTTTACTTTTTTTAAAATATTTGTTAAAATTGTTGTGAGGAAGTGTAATTTATGAATAGATGGGTAAAAGTTTTATTAGTAACGGGGATTAGTTTTTTATTGTGTTTAATATTTTTTTCTTTATTATCAAATTTTAATATTGATAATAAAATGCATGAAAATTTGAATATGCTTGCGTTAGTTCTTTCTATATGTCTTTCTTTAGTAATAGTAAACACTATATCCCAAAAAAGAGAAAAAAATATTAAAGATAATAGTGAAAAAATAAAACAAATTGAAGAACTTAATAAAAATTTCAAAAAAATAAGATGTAAAAAACGTGATATTATACAAAGAGAGTATTCTAGAAAAAGTTTAGATAGAGTTAATGGTAATGATATCATTAAATATCATATTGAAAATAATATTAAAGGACTTAGAACAGATATTGAAAATTCAATATACAATATTTCTTTGCTTGATGAGTATGAGAAGAATGTAGCGAAAATATTTGAGCAAGAGTCAGTAAATAATACTAAATATTCTGATAAAAAATACAAAAGAATAGAAAATGTTGTGTTGAAAAAGGTAATTTATACTAAAAAAGATTTTTTAATAAAAATTTATTTAGAAGCATATTATAAAAGTAATGGCGGTAATGTTCATGAGAGAAGAACCGGATTTAGAAATTATTACGAATTATTAGAACTTTATAAAGAATGGGAAAGTGGTAAAAAATATGAAGTTACTAAAAGACAAGAAAGAAAAATAATGAATGATGATATAAGATATAATGTTTTAAAAAGAGATAATTTTACTTGTCAAAAATGTGGAATAACATCGAAGGATGGCGCAAAACTTGAGGTTGATCATATTATTCCAGTATCCAAAGGTGGAAAGACTATCATGAGTAATTTACAAACTTTATGTGATAGATGTAATAGTGGAAAAAATGATAAAACTAAAGAAGATTTTGAAACTAATGATGTTTGTCCAAGATGTGGAGGAACATTGGTTAAAAGAAACGGAAAATATGGTACTTTCATGGGATGCAGTAATTACCCAAAATGTAGATATATTAAAAAAATAGTTTAGAAGTAATGTAAAGTTAAGAAGTAATGTAAAGTTACTTCTTTTTTCTTGCCATATTAATGCAATAATAGTATAATGAATATATGAACAAATATTCAAATAAGGAGATAAAATGGAAAAAGTAGAAATAATAAATGAACTAAGTGAATTTTTTAAAGTATTTAGTGATACCACAAGACTTAGAATACTTGAAGTATTATTAAATGAAGAAACATCCGTTGGTGTTATAGCAAATAAAATAAATGCGAGTAATTCAGCAGTGTCACATCAACTAAGTTATTTAAGAAGTACAAACTTAGTTAAAACAAGAAAAGAAGGACAAGTAATATATTATAGTATTGCAGATAATCATATTAAAGTAATAATTGAGTATGGACTAGAACATATTAAAGAAGGAATAAAGTTATGAAAAAGATAAAATTTAATGAAGATTTAATAAGAATAATAATTAGTATTGTATTTCTTGTATTAGGAATGATTTTTAATGAAAACATTTATCTTTTAGTGATTAGTTATGTTTTTGTGTCTAAAGAAGTATATTTTAATGCTCTTAAAAACATTAAAAATGGTAAAATATTTGATGAAAATTTCTTAATGATTATTGCAACACTCGGAGCATTTTACATTAAAGAGTATCCCGAAGCAGTTTTAGTAATGTTGTTATTTTCTATCGGAGAATATTTATCAGATTTAGCGGTAGATAATTCTAAAAAAGCTATCGTTGAATTAATGGATTTAAGAAGTGATAAAGTAAATATAAAAGATAAAGGTTATATAGATGTAAAAGAATCTAAGGTAGGGGATATCTTTATAGTTGCACCTGGAGAAAAAATACCTTTAGATGGGATTATTGTAAATGGCACAAGTCATATTGATACAAAAAGTTTAACTGGTGAGTCAGTCCCACGAAAAGTAAATTTAAATGATACAGTCTTAAGTGGAACAATTAATTTAGATAGCATTTTAGAAATAAAAGCAACGAAAACATTTGAAACAAGTACCGCAAGTAAAATAATTGAAATAATTGAAAATAGTGAAGAAAAGAAAACAAAAACAGAAAAATTTATTACTAGATTCTCAAAAATTTATACTCCGATTGTGGTTATTCTTGCCATTCTTGTCATAGTAATACCCGTATCACTTGAAAAAAATTTTACTACATGGGTTTATAGAGCTTTAGAAATGCTTGTAATATCATGTCCATGTGCTTTAGTTATTTCAGTGCCTCTTAGTTACTTTACATCAATTGGTAAATCTAGTAAAGAAAAAATACTTGTAAAAGGTAGTGATGTAATAGATAACTTAAATAAAATTGATACAATAATATTTGATAAAACAGGTACAATTACAGAAGGTGTATTTGAAGTTATTAAAATAAAAAATATAAATTATTCTAAAGAAGAATTATTATATCTAGTATCATCAGCTGAAGCACACTCTAATCATCCAATAGCTAAATCAATAAAAAAAACTTATAATAAAGAACTCGCCAAAGTAACAAATTATAAAGAAATAAGTGGCAAAGGTATAGAATGTAAAATCAATAAAGATAAAATTTTAGTTGGTTCTAGATCATTATTAGAAGATAATAAAATAGCATCTGAAAAAACTAATGAATCAGGTACAATAATTCATATAGCTAAAAATAAAGAATATTTAGGTTATATTGTAATTAGTGATAAAATTAAAGATAATGCAAAAAAATCACTACAAGAATTAAAGAAAAATGGTATAAAAAATATAATCATGTTATCTGGTGATGATGCAAGTGTAGTAAGTGAAATATCTAAAAAACTTAAAATTGATAAAAGTTTTGGAAATTTACTACCAGAAGATAAAGTAAAAATACTAGAAGAATATAAGAAAAATAATAATGTTGCTTTTGTAGGTGATGGTATTAATGATGTACCTGTTATAAGACTTGCCGATGTAGGTATTGCGATGGGTGGTCTAGGTAGTGATGCTACAATTGAAGCTAGTGATATAGTTTTAATGGAAGATAATTTAGAATGTATTTCTAAAGCTTTGAAAATAAGTAAGATAACTAGAAAAACAGTAATTACTAATATTACATTTGCAATTTTCTTTAAAGTAATAATGTTAATACTTGCAATATTTGGTATAACTCCGATTTGGCTTGCAGTTTTTGCAGATGTTGGAGTAACATTGTTATCTATTTTAAATAGTTTAAGAATATTTTTATATAAAATATAATTAATTAGCACTTATACTTGACAAGTGCTAATTTTAGGTTTATAATATACTTGTTCAAGTTAAGAAAGGGTGATTAATATGAACTTTGAAAACAATGATGAATTAAAAGATGTTTTAAATAAATATGGGCGAGATATAACTAAAAACGTTTTAGATAACAAAGTTGACCCAGTTATAGGTAGAGATGAAGAAATTAGAAATGTTGTTAGAATATTATCTCGTAAAAGTAAAAATAATCCCGTTTTAATAGGGGAACCTGGGGTAGGTAAAACTGCCATAGTGGAAGGCCTTGCTCAAAGAATTATAAAAGGGGACATCCCAAGTTCTTTAAAAAATAAAACAATTTGGGAACTTGACTTAGGTGCTTTGGTAGCGGGTGCTAAATATCGTGGAGAATTTGAAGAAAGATTAAAAGCTGTCTTAAAAGAAATTAAAGATTCAGATGGAAATATTATTATGTTTATTGATGAAATTCACATGATTGTAGGTTCTGGTACAGATGGTGCTATGGATGTTTCTAATATGTTAAAACCTATGCTAGCTCGTGGGGAAATTCATGTAATCGGAGCAACAACCTTAAATGAATATCGTAAATATATTGAAAAAGATGGAGCTCTAGAAAGAAGATTTCAAAAAGTTTTAGTAAGTGAACCAAATGTTACAGATACAATAACTATTCTTCGTGGATTAAAAGAAAGATTTGAAATATTTCATGGAGTTACAATAAAAGATAGTGCTTTAGTTTCTGCAGCAACTTTATCTGATAGATATATAACAGATAGATTTTTACCAGATAAAGCCATAGATTTAGTAGATGAAGCATGTGCAACAATCAAGATGCAACTAGAATCTATGCCTGTTGAACTTGATGAACTTACTAGAAAAATAATGAGCCTAGAAATAGAAAGACAAGCTTTAAAGAAAGAAAAAGATGATATAAGCAAGAAAAGAATTGATGAAATCGATGAAAAACTTGTTACGATGAAAGAACAAGAAGCAGATTTAAGAAGCAAGTGGGAAAGCGAAAAAGAAGCAAAAACAGAAATAAATAAGAAAAAGGAAGAACTTGAACAAGCTAAATTTGCTTTAGCACAAGCTGAAAACAATTATGACCTTGAAAAAAGTGCAATGCTACGTCATGGTAAAATTCCAGCTTTGGAACAAGAATTAAAAAAACTTCAAGAAGAAAACAAGAGTAATATTTTATCAGATGTTGTAGATGAAGAAAGTATTGCTGGTATTATTTCAAGATGGACCCATATTCCAGTATCAAAACTAGTAAGTAGTGAAAAAGATAAATTATTACACTTATTTGATAGACTAAAAACACGTGTTATAGGTCAAGATAATGCCTTAAAACTTGTTAGTGAAGCAATTATCAGAGCCAGAAGTGGAATTAAAGACCCAAATAAACCAATTGGTTCATTCATATTCCTAGGACCAACCGGGGTAGGTAAAACTGAAGTTGCTAAATCTCTAGCTTACGAACTATTTGATGATGAAAGACATATGATAAGAATTGACTGTTCTGAATATATGGAAAGCTTTAATGTTTCCCGTCTAGTCGGAGCTCCTCCAGGATACGTTGGATATGATGAAGGTGGAGAATTAACTGAAGCCGTAAGAAGAAATCCATATAGTATTGTCTTATTTGATGAAATAGAAAAAGCTCACAAAGATGTATTTAATATTTTACTTCAAATACTAGATGATGGAAGACTTACAGATAGTCAAGGTCGTTTAGTAGATTTTAAAAATACAATTATAATCATGACAAGTAATCTAGGTAGTGAATATATTCTAGATAATGAAGATAATGCTAACGAACTTGTTATGAATGAACTTAAAAATACATTCAGACCAGAGCTTATAAACAGAATTGATGAAATAATTGTCTTTAATTCTCTAAAACAAGATGTAATTGGAGAAATAGTTGATAAAGTTATTAAAGAATTAAATGATAGATTACAACAAAATTACATTCGTGTAGAAATAACAAATACTGTTAGAGAAAAAATTATTGAAGAAGCATATGACCCAAGATATGGAGCTCGTCCAATAAAAAGATATATTACTAAAAATATTGAAAATTTAATAGCTCATAAATTAATTGATGAAAATATGAAAGTTGGTACAACTCTAATAGTAGATATAAAAGATAATAAATTTATCATAACTAATAAATAAATTAAAAAGCGTCAAATTGCGTATGCATTGTGACGCTTTTTTTGTTTTTATATTAATATAAGGTAAAATATCTGCACGTGATATTGTAATTAGGTGACTAACTATTAAAATTCAATAGTAAATTTGAAATTTTTGATAGTTTGTTCACATAGATTTTACTTTTTGTACATTGTAATTAATGTGTATACATATGGTTACGTGTACAACTACAACGCTGGCCTCAAGCGCGTCCGCGTGCTAGGCAAGCCGTGCAAAACTTTACTGGAGTGGTAGGAACTAAAGATTTACTCATAGCTTTGGTAGCAAGATAAGCATTGGTTAGCGTGTCAGGTGGGAGTTAAGATTTTTCGTCTAGTGCCCAATCATAAAAATATATGTGTCAACAAAAAAGAGTTGACACATATATTTTTATATGGTAATATAGTTTTAGTTATTTAAAGGAGGAAAGAAAAATGGCTGTTAAATTAAGATTTAAAAGAATGGGTTCAAAACAAAGACCATTCTATCGTATTGTTGCTGCTGATGCAAGATTTCCAAGAGATGGAAGATTTATTGAAACAGTAGGTACATACAATCCAATTGCAAATCCAGCTGAAATTTCTATTAATAAAGAAGTAGCATTAAAATGGTTAGCAAATGGAGCACAACCAACTGATACAGTAAAAGCAATCTTCAAAAATGAAGGTATATTAAAAGCATTTAATGATGCAAAAAAAGGTAAATAATTATGAATATAGTAGAATATACTGAATATTTAGTTAAAAGTCTTGTGGAAGACCCTGAAATGATTAAAGTTGAAGAATTTATGGAAGATGAAACTAAAATAATTGAAGTAATGGTTCCAGAAGATCAAATGAAATATGTAATAGGTAAGGGCGGTAAAAATGCACATGCCCTAAGAACTTTGGTTTATGCCTATGCTTACATTCATAAAATGCATAAAATTAAATTAAATATTGAGGCATTTTAAATTAAGTAGAAATACTTAGTTTTTTTCTACAAAATGGAGGGTCAAATGGTTAATGCAATTAAACTAAGTGAAAATGAAGCAAATGAAATAATTGCAAAATATTTAAGAACAATTTCAAACATAGTTGATGCAAAATTAAATTCTAATATGTACGGATACACTATAACTGATACCCTTGATTGTCATGGTAAAAGCTTTAAAAGATTAAGAGAAATAAAACTTTTAGATTATATGAGCTTATTAAAACTTTCTCTAAAAAGTGAAGGACATAATGTTGACATGATTAAACAAGTATCAGAAAAAAATGAAAATAATGAATATGAAACAATTTACATTTGCTATGTAGATTTATTAAAAAGAGGTAGATAGAGTTGAAAATATTATTTAAAAGTTTTTTAGCAGGAATAATGATTGCTATAGGTGGAACAGTATTTTTATCAATAGAAAATAAAGTTATTGGTGCATCACTATTTTCTATTGGTTTATTCGGAGTACTTATTTATAATTTAAATCTTTATACCGGAAAAATAGGTTATTTAATAACTAATTTTAATTTAAAATATATAAAAGAATTGATAATTACATTAATAGGTAACTTTATTGGTGCTTGTAGTGTTGGTTTTATTTTAAGATATACAAGAATTTATGATAATATTTATAAAAAATCTTTAATATTAGCAAATACTAAATTAAATGATAATATTTTAAGTATATTTATATTATCAATTTTCTGTGGCTTACTTATGTATTTTGCTGTAAATGGGTTTAAAAAACAAACAGATTTTGGTAAATATTTAGTGGTTTATTTAGGTGTTGCAGTATTCATACTTTGTGGATTTGAACACTGTATTGCTAATATGTATTATTTTTCTGTTGCGGACATCTGGTCACTTAAAACTCTAGGATACACTGGAATAATGGTCCTAGGTAATTCTATAGGTAGTTTTATAATACCATTATGTAACTTAGTTATTAAAGAAAATTAATCTATATTTTTATTTTTTATAAATTCTGTGAGCATTTTAGTTAGTGCTCTTTTTTCTATTCTAGAAACATAGCTTCTTGAAATTTTAAGATTATCAGCAATTTCTTTTTGAGTCATATCTTTAATATTATTAAGTCCATATCTTTTAATAATAATTTCTTTTTCTCTTTTATTTAATAATTTCAAATATTTTTCTAATAAAGAAATATTGTTTTTTAAATCAAGTTCTAAAAATAAATCAACATCTTTATCTTTTATAACATCAATTAAATTAATTTCATTTCCTTCTTTATCGTGTCCAATAGCATCGTTTAAAGAAACTGTAGGTCCAATCTTCTTTTGACTTCTAAAGTACATTAAAATTTCATTTTGAATACATCTTGCTGCATAAGTGGTAATTTTAGTTTTTTTGTTATTTTTATATGTATCAATTCCTTTAATTAACCCAATTGTACCAATACTTATTAAGTCATCAGTATCAACATCTTTAACATCAAATCGTTTTACAATATGAGCAACTAATCTTAAATTATGTTCAATTAATTTATTTCTAGCATCAATATCTCCTTCTAACATTTTGTTAATACATTTTTCTTCTTCCTCACTTGATAAAGGCTCAGGAAAAACATTATTTGAGTAAGAACCTGTAAAAAATAACATATCTTTTAAAATATTTAAAAAATTTAAAAACATAATAACTCCTTCTTTATAAAAATTATATACAAAATTTAATGATTTTATGTTATAATAAGCTAATCGGGGGAATGTTTTATGGATTTTGATACTATTATAAAAAATATTGAACAAAAAATAGAGACAGGTACGATGAAACTTGAATATATTAATCAAGTTTTAAAAGAAAATAAAATTGAAGATACGTTTACATTTATAAAAACTTTAATAGATAAAAGTACTATAATAAGTAATTACTTATCTAAGTTTTTACATGGTAAAACTAAATATAATGAAGATGATATTTATAATACTTTCGGAGAAACAAATGGAGATATCTTATTTTGTTATGCATCACTAAAAAATTTAATAGTTGAAGATGACTTAGACTATTCTTATGGAGATTCAAAAGACCTTTATTCTGAAGCCTTATTTTTCAGTGAAATTAGAGATATTCCTATTATGGATAAAAATGTAACAAATAATTATATAGCTAATTTTCAAAAATATAAAAAGTTATATGAAGAAAGCAAAAATCCAGAAGAAAAAGCTATATATGAAAGAAAATATATCTTTTATCAAAATCAAGTTATTGAAGGAAATATACGCCTTATTATAAGTATAGCAAATAAGAAAACACGCTATGGTTTAGAATTAAATGAATTAATTAATGAAGGAACATTTGGAATGATTAAAGCTATGGAAAGATTTGATGCATCTTTAGGCTTTGCGTTTTCTACTTATGCTACTTGTTGGCTTAGACAAAGTATTAGTAGAGCTATTGAAGAAAAAGGAAGAACTATTAGAATTCCATCTGCTCAATATCAAGTTTATAATAAATATTTAACTGCAGTAAAAACTTTATCTTTAAAATTAAATCGTGAACCATCTTTAGAAGAACTTGCAGATTATCTAGAAATGGATTTAAAAAAATTAACTCATCTAGTTGTAAGTTTTTCAGAAAATCCTTCTTTAGATGCTACCCCAAAAGATGAAAATGAAAAAGACCAAGAAAATATGTTTAACTTCTTAAAAAGTGGTGAATTTGAAGATAGAGTGGTTGATAGCATAACTTTAAATCATTTATTATCAGGTTTAACAGAAAAAGAAAGATATATAATAACACTAAGATATTTTAATAATTATACATTAGAACAAGTCGGAGATATACTTGGGGTAACCAGAGAAAGAATACGTCAAAAAGAAAAGAAAATATTAAGTAAAATGTATGAAATATCTAAAACTATTAAAAAATCATTATTAGAATATTTAAATATTTCAAACACTGAAATATTTAAAATAGTAGCTACATTAGATAATCATTCTAAAGTTCTTCTTCATAAAGAATTTGGTTATGGGTTAAATAAAAAAGTAGTCCAAAAGAAGTTCAGTGAACCAGAAATTAGAAAAATATTAGATGAAATAATGGAAGAATATCGAAAAAGTCAAAATGAAAGAAAAAGTCCAATACTATTTACTTTAGAAGAATTATTAAATGGTTATCCAAAGGGAAGTATGGAGTATGATGAAACTAACAAAAGAATTAAAATTCTCTGGGAAGAACAAGATAAAGATACATTTATATATAAATTAATGTTCAGAGCTTTTGGTTTTGATGGAACAAAGCTTTATAATAAAGATGACTTTACTCCTGGTGAAAATAATTTGATATTTAATAAAATTGAAAGATTTAGATTTAATTTAAGATGCTGGCCAAAACATGTAGATAATTCTAAAACATTAGAAGATTTATTAAATAAAGCCCCTAATAAAGAAGAACATGATGAAATAAATAAAAGAATAGCTTATCTTTGGCAAGAACAAGATAAAACAACTTTAATTTATTCTATTATGATAAAAGCCTTCGGTATTGATGGAAAAGGTAAATATAATGCCGAAAAATTAACATCTAGAGAAAGAAATGCATTAGATAATAGATTAAATAATTGGTCAACCAAATTATTAAAAGCAAATTTCTGGCCAAAAGAAAAAAGTAATGCTAATAGTTATGAAGGTAAATACCTTTGGGAATTATTACATGTTACCAAAGAAGAGTTATTTATAATTGCCAAATCTTTAAATAGAAATGCTAAATTTTATCAAGTACTAGTTAAATGTTTTGGACCAACTTTTGAAGATGCAATAAAGCTAAAGGATATTAGTGAAAATGATTTAAAGCTTTTATATGCTAATATACCTAAAATGCGTAAGAAAATAAATGAACCAACACCATACTTACGTAAAACTTTAAAAGAAATATTAGGTTTTGAAGTACCATATGCCCTAAAAGAAGATTACTTACTAGCAAAGACTTTTGGTCCTAATCTAGATGAACCATATCTAAATACACTTAATGTATCAGATACAAGAAAATTAACAGTTTTATTAAAAGAAATACAAACAAAATATAAATCAACCAAAATAACTAAAAAAGAACCAGAAAAAGTTGTAAGTCCAGAAGAAATATTGTTAATAAATATTGCTAACATGATGCCAGATGATGTAAAAGAACCATTTATGTTATACTTTGGTTTAAAAGATGGAGAAAGGCATACCGTAGATGATATTCAATTAATATTAAAATGGAACCTTTGTAAAGTACCAATGAAAATTCAAGAAGGAATAAATTTTGTAAAAGAAATTTTAAAAACATATGAAGATAATTTTGATGAAAATTTTGTAAGAACAGAAGAAATTTTAAAGCGTTTAAGATAAATTCATGATATACTATATATAAGGTGATACATTTATGGTAAAAAAATTAATTTTAGTAGATGGTAATAATTTAATGTTTAGAAGTTATTATGCAACAGCTTATACAGGAAATATGATGAAAAATTCAAAAGGTGTTCCAACGAATGCCTTATTTGGATTTGTTTCTATGATTAATAAAATAATTGCAGAAGAAAAACCATCATATATGGCTGTTGCTTTTGATATTGGAAAAAACTTTCGTAAAGAAGAATATGATTTTTATAAAGAAGGAAGAATAGATACACCGGAAGAATTAAAAATACAAATGCCTATAGCTCGTGATATTTTAGATAAAATGGGTATTAAGCATTTTGAACTTGCTCCATATGAAGCTGATGATATTGTTGGTACAATTGTAAAAATGACTGAAAGCAACAAAGATTTTGCTTCAGTTATAGTATCTAGTGATAAAGATTTACTTCAACTTATCAGTGATGAAACAGAAGTAAAATTATTAAAACAAACTGGATTTATTAGATATAATCATGAAACATTTGTGGCTGATTATGGAATTGAACCAATAAGAATGATTGATTTAAAAGCTTTAATGGGAGATTCATCAGACAATATCTCTGGAGTTAAAGGTATCGGAGAAAAAACTGCATTAAAACTTTTACAAGAATATAAATCACTAGAAAATTTATATGATAATATAGATAGTGTAACAGGAAAAACAAAAGAAAAGCTAGTGGCAGATAAAGAAATGGCATTTATAAGCAAAAAAATAGCAACTATTTATAGAGATGTTCCTTTAAATATTGTTCTTGAAGATTTAAAATATGAAAATAAAATAACTGATGATTTAATAAATCTTTTTAAAGATTTAGAATTTTTCTCATTCTTAAAAAATATGACAACTACTAAAAAAGAAGAAACATTAGAATATGAAACTATTTCTGATATTAATCCATCAACTTTAAGTGATGAAGTTGCTATAGAGCTAATACTTGATAATGAAAACTATCATATTGCTAATATTATTGCCATGTCTATTAGTGATACTACAAAAAATTATTATGTAGAAAAAGAAAATGTATTAAAAATACTTGATAAAATTAAAGATAAAAAGATAATTTGTTATGATGCAAAAAAAATAATATGTAATACCGAAATAAAAATTAATTGTATTGATGATATTATGATTATGGCTTATTTACTTAATTTAAATATTAAAGATGACCTAGCTTATTTAGCTAATCAAAATAATGAAGACTATAAATATTATGATAATATGAAAAAAGAAAAGTTTATAAATATAGAACAAGACTTAGTTAAAAGAAGCAGATTTATATTTGATATTAAAAATAGTTATACTAAAAAGTTAGAAGAAACAAATTCATATAGTTTATATCGAAATATTGAAATGCCTTTGTTATATGTTTTGGCAGACATGGAAACAACTGGTATTATATGTAATAATGATGTTTTAAAAGATATGTCTTTAGAACTTGAAGTAAAATTAGATTTACTAACAAAAGAAATTTATAATTTAGCTGGAGAAACTTTTAATATTGGTAGTCCAAAACAACTGGGAGAAATATTATTTGAAAAACTAGAAATAGCTAAGGGTAAGAAAAATAAAACAGGATATAAAACTGATGTTAAAGTTTTAGAAAAGCTAGTTGATAAGCATCCAATTGTGGAAAAAATTTTAGAATATCGTAACCTTGCTAAGTTAAAAAGTACATATATTGAAGGATTAGGTAACTACATTTTAAGTGATGGTAAAATTCATACAATTTATAAACAAACTTTAACAAGAACAGGAAGGTTATCATCAACAGAACCGAATTTACAAAATATACCTGTGCGTGAAGAACTTGGAAGAAAAATAAGAAAAGCTTTCTTGCCTAGTAATGATGTTCTTTTAAGTGCTGATTATAGTCAAGTTGAACTAAGGGTTATGGCATCTTTATCTAAATGCCCAAGTTTAATTGAAGCTTTCAATAATGATGAAGATATTCATACCCATGTAGCTGGTGAAGTATTCGGGGTACCTGAAGAAGCTGTAACAAAAACAATGCGCCGTTGTGCCAAAGCTGTAATTTTTGGTATCATCTATGGTATAAGTGGTTTTGGTCTTGGAGAAAATCTTCATATTTCTAAAAAAGATGCTGATGAATTCATTAATAAGTTCCATATTCTTTATCCAGAGGTTAAAGCTTATACTGATACAAAAATTGCTGAAGCCAAAGAAACTGGATGTGTTACAACGCTATTTGGTCGCAAAAGAGTTATTGAAGAAATAAATAATCCAAATTATTTAATTCGCCAAATGGGTGAACGTATGGCTATGAATACTCCAATTCAAGGTACGAGTGCAGACATTATGAAAATGGCTATGATTAATGTTTATAATAGATTTATTAAAGATGGTATAACAAGTAAAATTCTTCTTCAAGTTCATGATGAAATAATTGTTGATTGTAAAAATAGTGAACTTGAAAAAATAAAACAAATTGTTAAAGAAGAAATGGAAGGAGTATATAAATTAGATGTGCCACTAAAAGTTGAAATAGATACAGGCATAAATTGGTATGAGGCAAAGTGAGGTAAGTAAAATGCCAGAAATAGCAGAAGTAGAAACAGTAAGAAATACATTAAAAAGAATGATTTTAAATAAAAAAATAGTTGATGTAAAAATTATTTATCCTAAAATAATTGAAAGTGATATAAATGATTTTAAAAAAATACTTGTAGGAAGAAAATTTATAGATATTGATAGAATTGGTAAATGGTTAATGTTTGACCTTGGAGATTACTATCTACTTAGTCACTTAAGGATGGAAGGAAAATATTTTGTTAAAAATAGTAGTGAGGAAATCGTAAAACATGAACATATAATTATTACTTTTGAAGATTTTACAGATTTAAGATATCATGATACTAGGAAGTTTGGAAGAATGAACTTAGTTAAAAAAAGTGAAATTAATAAAGTTGAAGCTATAAAAAAACAAGGTATTGAAGCTAATAGCAAAGATTTAAATGAACATTACTTATATGAACATATACATAATAAAAAAATACCTATAAAAACGTTATTGTTAGACCAAACAATAATAAGTGGTTTAGGAAATATTTATGCAAATGAAGTATTATTTGCATCAGGTATAAATCCTACAAGATTAGGTTGTGATATTTCTTTAGATGAATGTAAAAATATTGTAGAATCATCCATAAAAATAATAAATGAAGCTATCAAAAATGGAGGAACAACTATTAAAAGTTATACTTCTTCACTCGGTGTAACAGGAAGATTTCAAAGTCATTTAATGGTTCATAAAAAAGAAAAAGAACCATGTAAAAAATGTCATACATTAATTGAAAATATAAAAATTGGTGGAAGAAGTACTTATTTCTGTCCAAAATGTCAAAAATAATTATTAATAAATATTAAAATTTTTATAAAAAGTTAAATTTTTCTTTTTAAATTATGTATTTTGTGGTATTATATTATAAAGATAGGGTGATTAGTGATGGAAAATTTAGAACCATTGTTGAAAGAAAAAGAAGATAAGTTTTATTTTGTAAATGAAGAAAAACCGAAAAAAAATAAAAATAAGATAGAAATAATTGTTACTTCTATTGTGAGTGCTATCGTTTTATGGTTAATGTGGTATAGTTTATATCCATTTTATGTAGGTTTTGTAAACTATGATGATGGACATAAAACTGAAGAAGTAGTAAAAAATGAAGAGGAAATAAATGCTAATTCTGCACTTGTAAATGAATTAATAAGTTATTTTGATGTTACAAATGATAATGAATTATCAAATCTTTTAGCTATTTATAGTAGTAATGAAATAACTAGTAATGCTGTATCTTCTGAACAAAAACTAATGGTTGTCTTTAAATCCCTTGGGATTACATGTAGTGGTAATGAAGTAATTAAAGGTTTAGAAGAAATTAAAAGTGAAGCTAGAAAAATATTTAATGATGATACATTTGCTGAAGACTTAAATATTTCTTTAGATGGATATAGTATTACATATAATGAAATAAATAATAATTATACAATTAAATTAAATAGTTGCCCTGCCAGTGAAGATTTTATAGTTAAAAGTGTAGTTAAAGCTACGAGTACAGATGATGAAATATATATTTATCAAGCATTTGGATATTTTGTAAAGGGGCCAGAAAATAAATATTTTGTTTATGATAGTGCATTAAAAACAAATCAAATCGGTGAATTTATTGATGAAGCAGGTAACAAAGAATTTAATCAATTTGAAAAGTTAAAACAATTTAAATGGACATTTAAAAAGAGTAGTGATAACAATTATTATTTTGTATCAGTTACTCCAGTTATTTGATTAAATAAAAGTTTAAGATTATTTAAATAGATTAGTTTATTAGAACTATCTATTTTTTTTATTTTACCATAATATTCATAATTATAACCATTTTTAAAATAAGTAATATAAACTTTTTGTTCTGTATAATAAGCATCAATTATTGCATCTTCAATTGTTTTAATTTCATCATCACTCATTATTGGTCTAGTTACTTTTGTTTTTTCTTTCATTAAAGAATAAAGAATATCTTTACTAGCAACAACAGAATTAAATGGCATCCATTTTATCATACCTCTATCTTTATTCATGATGACCTCCAATTTTCTTATTTCTCTCAATAGCAGTGGAGTCTGGTAAAAGACTACTTGCTTTAACAATACTATTTTTACCAAATCTTGCTTTTATCTCATCAATTGCAGTATTTACTTTTACTTCATTATTCTTTTCTTCAATTGAATCAAATAAATTAAGTTGAACTCCACTTTTTTTAGTAAGACCCCCACAAGAAATACTTACTTTTCTAATTGGTAAATTATTATAATATCTATCAAATATTAAAAAACAAATATTAGTAATTTCTTTAGATGAATCTGTCGGTGTATCAAGTTTTATAGAATGATAAAAACCTCCGTGAACATCTTTAGAATACCCAATTCCAAAACCAATAACACGAGATTCTTTACCACTTGCACGCATTCTTGCTGTTAAAACATCAACCATTTCTGCTATGATGAGTTTTACATTTGTTTCATTATAATCTTTAAATAAAACTTGTGAATGACTATATGATTTATCTTTAGGACTTACTTTAAAATCACTTATTCTGCTTGTATCAATTCCATTCGCATGGTTCCAAAGTTCAAGCCCCATAACACCGAATTTATCTTTTAAAACATTTTTATTATAATGAGCAAGTTCACGAATAGTATAAATATTTAAATTATTTAAATTCTTTTCCATCCTAGGCCCAATTCCCCACATTTTAGATAATGGTGTAATCGGCCATAGTTTTTCAGGTATATCTTCATATGTCCATTTAGCAATACCATTTTTATATTTTTTAGCTTCTGTATCCATCGCTACTTTAGCAAGAAGTAGGTTAGGACCAATCCCACATGTAGCAGTAAGACCTGTCTTTCTTTCTATTGTTTTAAGTATTTCTTCTGCTAGTTCATAATCAGTTTTTTTATATAATTTTAAGTAATCAGTTACATCTAAAAAACATTCATCAACAGAATAAATATGTAAATCTTCCGGTGCTACATAATCAAGATAAATATTAACAACTTCTTTACTTTTTTCAATATATAACTTCATCCTTGGTGGTACAATTTCATACTTTATATTCGGAGGAATATCAAAAAGTCTTACTCTAGAAGGAACACCTTGCTTTTTTAATGCTGGAGTTACCGCTAAAGTTATTGCTCCATTTCCTTGCTTTTTATTAGCTACCACAAGGGGTACTTTAAATGGGTCAAGTCCACGATCTATACATTCACATGATGCAAAAAAACTCTTTAAATCAATACACATTATATTTCTTTTTATGTATAATTCTTCCATAGTACACCTCCAAACATTTGTTTCTAAATATATTATAGATTATCATGATTAATTAATCAATTCCTAAATTTGGTAATTTTATTATAAAATAAAAATATATCTATATCAATTATTAATAATCAAAATTAAGGTTTTTGTGGTATAATTAATTTATATTGGTGGAGGAAATTATGAAGTACAAATACACAGATGTCATAAATTTTTGGCAAAAACAAGATATTAATTCTAAAGAAAATGGTGGTGAAGAAATATGATAATCGGTTCACATGTTTCTTTTGGAAGTAATCAACTTTTAGGTAGTGCTAAAGAAGCTGCAAGTTATGGTGCTAGTACATTTATGTTTTACACCGGAGCACCTCAAAATACTATAAGAAAAGAAATTGATGAAAATTTAACTAATGAAGCATTAAAATACATGCAAGCTAGTGGCATAAACATTGAAAATGTTGTCTGTCATGCACCTTATATAATTAATTTAGCTAATCGCGAAAATGAAGCAGCTTGGAACTTTTCCTGTTCATTTTTAAAACAAGAAATTTCTAGAATAAGTAAAATGCATGTAAATTATATTGTTGTTCATCCTGGAAATAGTTTAAAAATGGATAGAAATGTAGCTTTAGATAATATTGCCAGTGCTATTAATTTGATAATTGATGAGGATACAAAACCTATGATTTTACTTGAAACAATGGCAGGAAAAGGAACAGAATGTGGTATAAATATTGATGAAATAAAAGAAATGTTAGATAAAATTATTTTAAAAGAAAAAGTTGGAGTATGTTTAGATACGTGTCATTTAAATGACTCTGGTGTTGATATAAGTAAATTCAATACTTATTTAGATGAATTTAATGAAAAAATTGGTTTGGATAAAATAAAATGTATTCATTTAAATGATAGTAAGAATATTTTAGGTTCCAATAAAGATAGACATGAAAATATTGGTTATGGCACAATTGGATTTGAAACTTTAATAAATGTTGCATATTTAGAATGTTTTAAAAATATTCCTAAGATATTAGAAACTCCATATATTGAAGGTAATCCTCCATATAAATTTGAAATAGAAATGATTAAAAATAAAGTATTTAATGAACATTTACAAGAAGATGTAAGTAAATATTATATAAAATAGAAGAACTTTGGTTCTTCTATCTTAATGTATTAAACTTTTGATAATATTCATTAAATACTTGTTTAACTTTTATGAAGTTTTCTGCTTTATAATGATTTTTATATCTATCAATATCAAATATACTTGGATTTTTCAAAATATCTTTCCAATTTTTCTTAATAAAATCATAAGTAAAATTTACTTCTTCTTCACTAAAGTTAGCACCCTTATTTAAAGAAAAATTTCTTACATCTTCCCTAGTTAACCTATTTATATAAGCTCCGATTATATTAAACATTGCAATCACCTTAATATATTGTATGAAATTTATTAAAAAAGGAATACTAAATACTATGAAAAAGTATATAAGTTTTGCATTAATTATTGTATTATTTATAATATTTGGTATTAGATTAAGTATAATTTTATCTAATAATTCTTTTTATGAAAAAAAGTTAATAGAAAAAACAAATATATATGTAAATGGTATTAGTGCACCAAGAGGAAGAATTCTTGATACAAATGGAAAAGTTTTAGTAGATAATATCGGAGTAAAAACAATTTATTATAATAAAATAAAAGGTATAAAAACGAGTGAAGAGTTAAAAATAGCAGAATTTTTAGAAGACATATTAGAGGTAAAAGAAGCAAGTGTTGATGAATTAAAAAAATATTATTTAATAACTAATGATAATGGAAAAAATCTAATAACTAAAGAAGAATACCGATTGCTTGAAGAAAGAAAATTAAATAAAGATGACATAAATAAAATGAAATTAGAAAGAATAACTGATGATTTAATAGATTATGATACTAAAACAAAAAGAGTAGCTCACATTTATTATTTAATGAATAATGGTTATGTTTATGGCAAAAAAGAAATAGCTAAAAATATAAGTGAAGAAGAGTATGCTAAAATAGTTGAAAGTAATATTCCTGGTGTAACGGGAGAATTATCTTGGGAAAGAGTTTATTTATATGGGGATACATTAAAAAATATTTTTGGAAGTGTAGGAAGTATTACAAAAGAAGAAAAAGATAATTATTTAAATAATGGTTATGAACTAACTGATTTAGTGGGTATAAGTTATTTAGAAAAAGAATATGAAGAATATTTAAAAGGTAAAAAAGCAAGATATAAAGTTAATAAAGATTATACTTTAAGTAAAATAGAGGAAGAAGAAAAAGGTAATGATTTAGTTTTATCAATTGATATAGATATGCAAGAAAGAATTGAAGAAATATTAAAAGATAAGATTAAGTTAGGTAAAAAATATGGAAATACAGAATATTATAAAGATAGTTATGCTATAGTTAGTAATCCTTTAAATGGAAGTATTCTTGCAATTGGGGGCATTAGACTTAATAATGATAATACTTTTAGTGATATAAGCTTAAATACAATTAATAAGTCTTACACTATAGGAAGTGCTGTAAAAGGAGCAACTATTGGGGTAGGTTATAAATATAACTTAATTACTCCAGGGGCTTATATTAATGATTCTTGTGTTAAACTTTATTTTGTACCTGAAAAATGTAGTTTTAAAAGATTAGGTAAAGTAAATGATTTAACCTCTTTAGCTAATTCATCAAATTATTATCAATATATGATTGCTATTAAACTTACAGGAAATACTTATAAACCAAATATGAAATTAAATGCTACGAAAGAACATTTTGATACTTATAGAAATATGCTTGCAAGCTTTGGCTTAGGAGTTAAAACAGGAATTGATTTACCTGGAGAACAAACTGGTATTATTGGTAAAACTATAGCAGATGATTTACTTTTGAACCTTGCAATTGGTCAATATGATACTTACACTCCAGTAGAAGTTATGCAATATATAAATAGTGTTGCTAGTGGAAAAAGAATGTCTTTAAGTTTAATGAAAGAAATAAGGAATAAAGATAAAACTATTTTAAAAAATGAGATAAATGTTTTAAATAATGTTGATTTAAATTCTGAAAGTTTAAATAGAATTAAGGAAGGTATGAGGCTTGTTTTAAGTGAAGGTACTGGTAAGTTTTATGTCCCTCAAGGGCTTGATTTTGCAGGTAAAACTGGAACTAGTGAGTCTTTCTTAGATACAAATAATGACGGTAAAGTTGATACTGCTACCATTTCATCTACATTCACAGGTTTTTATCCAGCTGAAGACCCTAAATTTAGTTTGGTAGTTATTACTCCGAATGTTTCACATAAAGAAGGAAAGACTGATGCTTTTTATTTTGGAGCCAGTAAGATAACTAAAGATATAGTTACATATTTAAATGAGAATTATAATTAAAAAAGCACTATTTACACAAATGTGTTAAAATAGTGCTTTTTTTTTTTTTTTTTTTTTTTCGGTTAAAATGGGTATGTAAAATAAAATATCTATGCGTGATATTGTTAAGGAGATGGATAAAAATGAAGAAAAAGTACGCTATATTTACAGTAATAATATTTATATTACTTGTAACAATTTTTACATATTTTAGTACTTTAAAACAAAATAATATTTATAAAGAAGAAAGTATTAAATCAACAAAAATAACTAAAGGAATATCTATGATGCTTGAACAAAATTCGGGAGCTGGTGATTATAAACTAGTTACACAAAGTGGATGGCCAACGGACGGTTACATTCTTAATACAGAATTATCCAGATGTGAAAATGGTTCAACATTAAATTGGGATGATACGAAGAAAGTAGTTATTGTATCAGGTAATTTATCAGATAAATGTTATGTTTATTTTGATAAAGTATTTACTTTAGCTAGCTATGTAATATCACAATATACAGGAACACAAGGCGCAAACAATATTTACTATCATAATTCAAGTCTGTCTAATGGAGCCGGAGATAATAGCTATAGATATGCCGGAGGAGACTATGTATTAACAGAAAAAGCAACAACAGTTGGAATGAAATCATTAACATCTAGTTCAAATACAGCAACAGATGGAATAACAAATTTTTATTGTGATGGAGAAAGACTATATTTACACGACTATAATTTATACGAATACTGTGATACTAATTCGAGTACATATTATTTTACATTACAATATGATACATCTAATACACAATATCAAACATATAATGAAGCCTTAGAAAAAGCGGTATCAGATGGTTATTTAACTAAAGATAATGTTAAGAATTTTGTGTGTTTTGGAAGTAATATAAGTCCATGCCCAGTGGAAAATCTATACAGAGTAATAGGTGTCATAGATAACAAAGTAAAATTAATAAAATATGATTATGCAACAAGTGCATTGCTCGGTGAAGATGGTGCTTTTAACGAAACGTATACTTTAGCAGACACCGGAACAGAACCAATGTACAGAGGTAGTTTGACAACCTTAGATCATTATTATTGGAATAATAATACTGGCACAAATACGTGGAGTGAAAGTGATTTAAATAAAATAAATTTAAATACAAATTTCATAAATAATATAGGAAGTGCATGGGCAAATAAGATAGCTACAACAACATGGAAAGTAGGAGGAAATACATATGCAAATATAAAAGATGTAGTACCAGCAACCGCATATCAAAATGAGGTAGTAAATCCAACCTCAGGAAGTTACTCAACAACAGGAGAAACAACATATGAAGCAAAAATAGGCTTGATGTATGTGAGTGACTATGGATTTGCAGCTAGATCAAGTGCATGGACAACTACGCTATATAATTATGATGGATATGATGATAATAATGTTGCGATTAAGGATACAAATTGGATGTTTATTGGTAGTGATATTTGGACTATTTCCCGTATAGCGGAAATTTCAGACAGAGTATTCTATGTGGAATCTATTGGCTTTAAAACAGAAGGAACACATGGTAATATTTCAGATATCCCTGTGAACAACAATGGTGGCAGCGGTGTAAATGTTGTTTTCTTCCTTAATTCATTTGTAACTTATGTCTCTGGCTCTGGTACTATGAGTGACCCAATAATCATTGATTAAAAATAAAAACACTATCCTAGTAGTCAAAAAAACACTACTAGGTTTTATAAATATTGTAATAAAAGTAGGAAATTTTAAACAAATAATTAAAAAATTATCTAAATTAGTTGAAAAATGCTAGAATTTTGGTATAATTAATAGAGATTATTTAAGTGAGGAGGAAAAATTATGGCAAAAAAAGAAAATCGTAGTGAAGTTACTATGAGATGTTCTGTTTGTGGTTTTGAATTACGCCCAGTTAGTAAAAATAAAAAGAATACTCCAGACCGTCTTGAATTAAATAGATACTGCCCAAAATGTAGAAAGACAGTAACTGCTAAAGAAAAAAAATAATAGAAAAGAGGATTAAATATGGATATTAATATTAATGATATCAAAAATGGTATGACAATTATCATGGATGGTAATTTATATACTATTGTTGAATTTCAACACGTAAAACCTGGAAAAGGACCTGCTTTTGTTAGAATTAAAAGAAGAAATTTAAAAACTGGAGCAGTTACTGAAGATACATTTAATACCAATATTAAAATAACTAAAGCTCATATTGAAAAAGTAAAAGCTGGTTATTTATATCAAATGGGAGACACTTATGTGTTCATGAATAATTCTACATATGAACAAATTGAACTTCCTGCATCAGTTCTAGGTGACAATGTTAATTTCATTAAAGAAGGATTAGAAATTGATATTGACAATTATGATGGAGAAATAATTGGTATTACATTACCTGAAAAAGTTGAATATGAAGTTATAGAAACAGAACCAGCAGTTAAAGGTAATACTGCAACTAATGCAAGTAAAGATGCTAAAATTGAAACTGGTTATGTAGTAAAAGTTCCGTTATTTATTAATGAAGGAGAAAAAATTATTATTTCAACTAAAGATGGAAAATATTCTGGAAGAGCATAAGCTCTTTTTTCTTTGGGATTTTGCATAAAATTTCAATAACTACATACAAATATAATATGAAAAAGATAGATATTAAAAAATTATTATTTTATATTTTAATTCCTTTAATAAGTGGAGCAGTTGTAGGAATTATAACTAGTGGTGACATGAAGTCTTATAATGGATTTGTTCCAGGTTGGATATTTCCTGTTGTATGGAGTATTCTTTATATTTTAATGGGAATTTCAAGTTATTTAGTTAGGGATAATGAAGAAGACATAAATATTTATAAAACAAATTTAGTTGTAAACTTAGCTTGGACATTTATATTTTTTACATTTAATATGAAGATTTTAGCATTTTTATGGATTTTATTATTAATTGTAATTGTGATTTATATGATATATAAATTTTTCAAAGTTAATAAACTTGCAGCATATTTACAAATTCCATATTTAATATGGTTATTATTTGCAAGTATCCTAAATTTACTTGAAATATTATAAAAATAATCTGTGTATTTGACTAGCCATTAAGAAAGATAATTCATAAGATACATTAGAAAGGAATGTTTTAAATGAATTATTTTAATGAAAGTTTCAAAGAAGAAACAGAAATGAAAAAAAGTTATGATAAAACTAAAATGGGGACTGCAACATATGCCGCTGGGGGAGCTGGAGATTATGGCATGATGAACGCTATGCCTGGATGTGTTCAAAATCCAATTTATGAATGTCCTCAAGAAAGAGTATGTCATAGATATATTTGTCATGAAGTACCTCACATTATGCCTTGTAATACAAGAATAATAAATCATCATGTTTATAGACATACATTTACACCAGAATATACTTGCTGTGAAGAAAATGTTTGTGAAAACGTTTTTGGACCTAGATGTTGTTAAATAAACACAATAAAAGTTGCAGATTTTGCAACTTTTATTGTGCCTTTTTTTTAACTTTTTTACTCAAAAAATTCTTCTAGACAGTCATTTTTAGTGTAAATCATTAATTAAGCTTTTGATTTAAACAACTTTTTAATTAAAGCAAGTACTAATAATACAATTATAAAACCACCACATATATATGGAAAAAACTTATAAAGAAACATTGTATTATAAAAATTATTAGCAAAATATTTATTTACAATATAAAGAATACTAAGAGATACTAAAAATGGTACAATATTATTTTTAATATTTAAAGTATCTTTTATTTTTGTTATAAATAGAGTTAATGAGATAAATAAATCAAAGAACCAATTAATGCAAATAAAATTTTCTATGTTTTCAATAAATTTAAAAAATTTAATTCTTCTTAAAATAGTATATTCGGGATAACTATATACATTAATCAATTCTCCCAATATTAAAGTAATTGTAAGACCAACTATAATATTAGTAAGTGCAGCAAGTAAATAATATTTTAGTGATGTTTTAAATTCAATGTTTTCATTTAGTAAAATTAGTAATGGACTAGTAGAAATAACAGCATAAATAAGTGATGCTTTAAAAACACTTGTAGTTTTTACAGATAAAATAGGAAAAAGGTTTGAATAATGAAATTCATTAGTAAGAAGAGTAGTTTTAAGAATAATTATAAATAAACTTAAGAAAAGTAAAACAAATGCAACATTGTAAATATCTTTTATTTTTTTACCACTTAAATAAGTTGCTAGAATAATGAATGGTAAACAAGATATAATAGATGGTGTAAAAGGAAGAAAGTAAGAATATAAAAAGCCTGATAGTATAACAAATAAAATAAGTAAATTAAATGATATGAATAAAAAATATATTAATTTAAATAAAATATTTAGAAATGTATTTTTCTTTATGTAATCTTTTAAAGGTATATTACAAGACACTTTATTTATTAAGTAAATTATAATTATTCCTAGTAATGTTCCAAGAATAAAAGCTATACAAGTATCAGTATTACTTAGTTCACAAATTCTTGCAAACCCACCACCTAGAAAAAGAAAGTGTGATAAGAAATATATAAATAAACAATTATTCTTTTTCATGATTCACGCTCCACATCATATATTAAACCTTTTTTATTAATATTAAATTTAATAGTTGATTTAATATCTAGTTTTAACCAATAATCTTTATCTTTAGTTCTAGTTTTTTTATAATAATTTTTAGTTATACCTAAAATATCACTATTATTATCTTGTAATACTTTAATAAATTCAGAAATTTTTTTATTTAAAAGATTAGTAAAATCATTATCTATTCTTTCTAAGTTTTTAGGGTCTCTAATATTAAATGCTGGGTCATTATCTAATATTCTTCCCATTAAATTTCCATTTACATTTATACTACCATTATTTATTTCTGTATTTAATTTACCATTATTTATAGCAACAGTAAAACTTAAATTATCATAGTTAATTGTATATGATGGCCTATCAAAATTATCAGTTAATAACTTATAAATTTTTACATATTCACTATTTAAATTACCTTTATAATTATAGTTATTAAAAATAGACATACCATCAATTATAAATTCATCATCTTTTAGAGTAATATTTGAAAAACATGTATCAATTCCATAAGTTATGACTTCTTCAATTATTTCATCAAACATTTTTAATATATTTGTATTTGATGAATAGCTAATACTTTCTAATGTATCTATAATAGCTGTACTTGCAATCGGAGACTCATTAGTTGTATGATTAAGTAAATCTTCCGGTCTAGTATCTGTTGAGGATATAACATAAAAGTTTTCTCTAAAATATGTATTTCTTAAAAATAAATCAATAATATTATCAAATTTATTTTCAACAACACTTTTACTTAAAATCATTAACTTTATATGATTAAATATTAGTTGTTTTGATAACTTATCGGCTGCATTTTCAATTGCTGAAGTTAAATTTTTACCGTGCCCAACTTTTGTATATGAGGTTATTTTAGAAGAATCTTTATCTATTTGGTCATTTAATATTTCTAAAGTAATAACGTATTCATCATTTTCATAATCAACTCCGATTGCATTAATTATGGCTAAGTCATTTATTTCTTTATAATCAAAACAACCTGTACAAAGAAGTAGTGTAAGTATAATAATTAATATTTTTTTCATAAGTCCTCCTTTTGTTTGACAATATTTTTATGAGTAAATAATGTACTTCTTCTGGTATCTTTTCTGAGTGTTTTTTTCAAAACTGTATTATTAAAATATTCTTTGTTAAATGGTGATATCGGAGCAAAGTAAGGTTTACCAAAGGAGTTTGTAGTTGTTGTATAAATTAAAAAGTAAAATAATCCAAGAGTAATGCCATATAAACCAAATAAGCCACTTAAAAGGATGAAGACAAATCTAAAAAATCTTAAAGCATTATTTATTTCGATGGTTGTAAATGTAAGACTAGATATAAATGTTATAGCTATTACAATAATTGTAATCGGAGATGCTATACCTGCAGAAACAGATGCTTCACCGAGAACTATGGCACCTAGTATGGAAATGGCTGAACCATAACTTAAAGGAAACCTTAAATCACTTTCTCTTAGAATTTCACAAACAAAGAGCATAAGTAAAGTCTCAATAATTGTGGGAAATGGAACTCCACCTCGCTGAATAGCAAAGTTAAGAAGAAGATTTGTAGGTATGGTCTCTTGATTATAATTCATGATTGCAATGTATATCGCCGGAGCCATCATTGATATTAAAAAGGCACTTATTCTTAAAATTTTTATAAAATTAACATTTTTACTTTTATTGTAATTATCAATAACAGGATTTACAAAGTCGATAAAAAAGGCCGGTATTATTAAAACAAAAGGAGAGGTATCTACAACAATAGCTATTTTTCCTTCCATTAGGAATGTAGCAACATTATCTGGTCTCTCTGTTTCAATGAATGTTGGATAAACACTATTTTCTTCATCACCTAAAAGAAAACCTAAAGACGATGAGTCCACAATTCCATCAATATCTATAGTATCGAGTTTTTTTAATAGATTATTTACAAGGTTAGCATCAGCAATATCTTCAAAATAAAGAATGCTAATATTTGTAAGTGTTTTTCTGCCAATAGTTCTACTTTCTGTTTTTAACGTACTAGATTTAATTCTTCTTTTAATTAATCCAATATTTATTTGAATATTTTCCGTAAACGCATCTTTAGGTCCATTAATTGATGACTCAACCTCACTGTTTGAAACTGCTCTAGAAATATCTGCTCTAGTTTCTATAGCATAAATTTTATCTTGAATAATTACTAAAGAAAAACCATTTGTTAAGTAAAATTCACACTCATCAACATTTTTAATTTCTAACGTATTCGGAGCTGCTAGAAATGAAGAAACATTATTTTTATTAATTTCATCTTTTTTTAAAATAATATTTTTTAATATATAATCATTTACTTTATCACTACTTGAAACTGTTTCTAAATAAACTAAATACATAGTTTTAAAAATAGATAAATTTATTTCTTTTATCACAAAATCTGGACTTTTACTAAATTCAGTTTCTAATCTTTTTACTATTTTGTTCATGGAATCACCATTATTAATATTTACCAAATAATGGTATTTATGCTAAAATATTGATAGTGATGTTTATGAAAGTTGAAATTGTTAAATTAGATGACTTTGGTCGTGGTATTTGTTTTGTAAATGATAAAGTTACTTTTGTACCAAATACAGTCCCCGGTGATATTGCCAATATCAAGATTATAAAGGAACATAAAAAATATAATGAAGCAATTTTGGTGGATTTAGTTAACCCATCAAGTGATAGAATAGATGCCTTATGTCCTTATTTTGGTATCTGCGGTGGCTGTACTTTACAAACTTTATCCTATGAAAAAGGTATTGATTATAAAAAGGAAAAAGTAATTAATTATTTTAAGAAAATGGGGTTAATTATAAATCCAAGCCTTATCACAAATGACACGCCATATAATTATAGAAATAAAATTACTCTAAAAGTTGTAAATGGAGTAATTGGTTATTTTAAATTAAATAGTCATAGTGTTGTAGAAATAAAAAAGTGTATACTCGCCGAAGATTGTATAAATGATGTAATTAATATTATTTCTAACATGAAAATTATAAATGGAGAAGTAATAATTAGATGTAATTATAAAAGTGAAATACTAATTATAATAAATAGTAAAGATAAAATAAATATTCCAAATATAAATGAAAACATAAAAGGTATTATAATAAATGATAAAGTAATATATGGAAATGATTATTTTTATGAAGAATTAAATGATATTAAATATAAAGTATCATATAAAGCGTTTTTTCAAGTTAATAGAAATGTTGCCAGTAAAATGTTTAAGTTAGTTGAAGATTTTACTAATAATAATGATTGTGTTTTAGATTTGTATTCTGGAGTGGGCACCTTAGGTTTAAGTGTATCCCAAAAAGCTAAAAATGTTTTAGGTGTTGAAATAAATAAAGATGCTGTAGATAATGCCAATCAAAATGCTTTAATAAATAATTTAAATAATGCTAAATTTATATATAGTGATGCAAGTAATATCAAAAATATTGATGTAGCATTTAATAAATTAATTGTTGACCCACCACGAGCTGGTTTAAGTACTGAAGTAATAGATTTTATTAAGTTTAAGTTGCCAGATGAAATAATGTATATTTCATGTGATTATCATACACAAGCAAGAGATTTGAAATTACTAGATAGTTATGAGATAATTGATTCATATATTTGTGATTTGTTTTCTTATACGTATCATGTTGAGTGTATTTGTTTTTTAAGAAAAAGAAGGTGATTTAATTTGAAAAAAATAGCAGAAGATTTAGGAATTACTCCTGCAAAAGCGTCTTATTTAGAAGAGGTAATAAGTAAAAATCCAGATGTAAAAATTGAAGATATAAAAGATAAAAGTGTTAAAGAAATAGAATAAGTAACAAAAGAAAACACAGATAAAAACGAAGATGCAACAAATAATACAACAACAAATAATAATAATAATAATAATAAACCAAGTGGAGGAAATTCATTACAAAAATGTGAAAAAAAAGCTAAAGCCTTAAATAATGAAGAAGCTGGTAAAAAAGCTGCAAGCTTTCAAGGTGCAACAGTTGGAACAGGTAGTTATTGTGATATTTTACCTCCAGAATCAGTCTTGGCATTATCATCAAATGGCACTTGTGCTTATAAAGTTTCATTTGAATATATGACAAATAAATGTGTTTATTATATTTCTATGGAAAATGGTGAAGTACTAAGTAGTAATTGTACTCATAAAAATATAACTGAGGGAGAACATCAATGTATAATCATGAAAGATTTAGGGGTTACCAAAAGAGAAATGGCCTACATTTATGATACTGTTGATAATGGAAACGAATATACTTCAAGAGTAGAAGATGTTTATGGGACACCAGATGCCGAAGGTAAAACATATGTATATAGATATCATGTATCTAAATCTACAGGAGCCTTAACAAAAGAAAAAATGTACGAATTAAAATAAAAACATCGCGTACTTGAAATTATTATTAAATTATGGTATTATAAGTATATATGAAGCAATTCTTCATATATTAAAAAAGGAAACATTTGATTTGGGAGTTGAATGTTACCGTTTATTGATATGGATGTTTACCTGGATAGTTACTATCACAAGTAAACATTTTTTTGATTAAAAATAATTTGACAAACATCAAAAAAAGTAATATAATCAAGGAGTAATTGACGAAGAAGTTATCTAAGTAGTTAGTTCAAGCCTTTGTACAGGAAATTGTAGTCATTGACTGAGAGCTACAACAAAAAGATGAATTAATGAATTTCAATAATGGAGTCAAATCGTGTAAGAGCGTTAATCTATTTGAGGTAGTAGAAATACTATAAAAAAAGGTGGTACCACGAGCAATTCGTCCTTTTAGGATGTTTGCTCGTTTTTATATTTTTGTACCGATGAAAAGGAAGGATAATATGAAGGAAAAGTTAGAAAAAATAAGAGAGTTAGGTTTAGAAAAAATTGATGCTACTAAAACTATTCAAGAACTTGAAGATGTTAGAAAAGATTTGATGGGTAAGAAAAGTGAACTTGCTGAAGTCTTAAAAAACATGGGAAGTCTAGCTCCAGAAGACAAAAAAAGTGTAGGAATGATGACTACAGAAATTAAAAATGTATTTCAAGAAAAATTAGCAAGTAAGGAAGAAGAAATTATTGCATCAATGAGTGTTTTAGATGAACCAATTGATTTAACAGTACCTGGAAAAAAAGTTAGTGCTGGGGCTCTACATCCAATTACACAAATGCGTAATGATTTAAATGAAGCTTTTTTATCACTTGGTTTTGAAGTTTATACTGAAGATGATATAAGTAGTGAAGAATATGCATTTGATAATTTAAACTTTGCTAAGGATCATCCAGCTCGTCAATCTATGGATACATATTGGATTGAAGGAACTGAAGATAAAGAGGGTGCACAAAGACTTTGTTTAAAACCTCATTTAACGGGTGGTTCAGTAAGATATTTACTAAAGCATGGAGCACCAGCTAGATTTGTGTATCCTGGTAAAGTTTTTAGAAATGAAACAACTGATGCTAGACATGAAAGAGCTTTTTATCAATATGAAGCCTTAATTGTGGATAAAGATATATCATTTTCATCTGGTATGGTAATGATACAAACTATTTTAGAAAAAGTTTTTGGAAGAAAAATAAATACTAGAATGAGAGAAGGTTTCTTCCCATTTACAGAACCTGGTTATGAAATTGATATGGAATGTCTTGTTTGTGGGGGTGTAGGCTGTAAAGTATGTAATCATAATGGTTGGATAGAAGTTATGCCTGGTGGAGTAATTCATCCCAATGTCCTTAAATCTGCCAAACTTGACCCAGATGAATGGACAGGATTTTATATTAATATTGGTTTAGATAGATTAGTAATGATGCGTTATGGAGTAGATGATGTAAGACTTTTCCATAGTAGTGATTTACGTTTCTTAAAACAATTTAAATAAGGAGGATAAAATGAGAGTATCATTAAATTTAGTAAAAAAATATATAAATTTACCAGATAATTTAACAAATGAACAAATAGCATATGATTTAACTCTTAGAACTGTTGAAGTTGAAAGTGTTGAAGAAACTGCTAAAAAGTTTCATGATATTATTGTAGGTAAAATAGTTGAAGTAAATAATCATCCAGATGCTGATAAATTAAAAGTATGTATGGTTGATATTGGTGAAGATAAAAATGTTCAAATTGTATGTGGAGGCTCTAACCTTTACAAAGATGAATTAGTGGTTGTTTGTAAACCTGGAGCTGAAGTTATTTGGCATGGTGTAGGTGACCCAGTAGTAATTAAAGAAACTAAAATGCGTGGAGTATCATCTTATGGTATGATTTGTGCATCTGAAGAAGTTTTCCTAAGTGATTTCTTTCCAGCGAAAGATGAAACTGAAATAATCGATTTAAGTGGAATTGATTGTAAACCTGGAGATAATATTGCTGATGTTGTTGATATGAACGATACAATATTAGAAATAGATAATAAATCATTATCAAATAGACCAGATTTATGGGGACATTATGGAATAGCTCGTGAATTATCTGCAATATACGATGTTCCATTAAAAGCCCAAGAAACATATGAAATTGATAAAAATTTACCAAAATATGATGTAGAAATAAAAGAACCATCAAAATGTTATAGATATGCAGCAGTTGAAATTGATGGAATTTATGAAAAAAAATCACCAATGTGGATGCAATCTTTGCTTGTTAAATGTGGTGGCAGACCAATTAATGCAATCGTAGATATTACAAATTATGTTATGTTTGCTGTTGGACAACCTCTTCATGCTTTTGATAAAACTCATGTTAGCGGAGAAAAAATAGTTGTTAGGAATGCTAAAGTTGGTGAAGAATTATTGTTACTTGACCATAATTCTATTAAGTTAACTACTGATGATTTAGTTATTTGTGATACTGAAAATGCAATGGCTCTAGCAGGTATTCGAGGTGGTAGTAAAGACTCAATATTACCTGATACTAAAGGTATTGTTTTAGAAGTTGCAAATTTTCCAGCTGCATCAATTAGAAAAACAGGCAAAAGATTTGCAGAAAAAACTGATGCATCTATTAGATATGAAAAGGGAATAGATACGAATAGAGTTGATGAAGGACTAAATTTAGCTTTATCTTTAATTAAGGAAATATTTCCTGAAAGTAAAATTGTCAAATTTGCTGATGTTTATCCAGTAGAAACTAAAAAAGAAGAAATAGATGTAAGTAAGAATTTCTTAACTACTAGATTAGGTAAAAAAATAGATGATGCAGTTATTAAAAGAATTCTTACTGCTTTAGGTTATGAGGTTACTTTAAATGATGGTGTATACCATGTAGTAGTACCAACATTTAGGTCAACCGGAGATGTATCTTTAAAAGATGATGTAATGGGGGATATTGCTAGAATATTAAGCTTTGATTCATTTGAAGCAAAACCTATTGATATAACCATTGAACACTCTATTAATCAAAGAAAAGTATTATTAGAAAAAAGAATAATGGAATATTTAGCTAATAGATGTGGTTTTTATGAAATATTTACATATCCTTGGATAGATGAAAAATATATTAATGCAGCAGGGATTTCAACTGATGATGCAATTAGACTTGCAACACCTCCGGCACCTGAACTTGCAAATTTAAGAACATCTCTTATCCCTGGTTTACTTGAGGCAACTGTTAAAAACCTAAGATATTATGACTCATTTAAAATCTTTGAATGTGCCGAAACTTTTAAAAAAGGTGATTATAGACCATCAAGTGATGATGAAATATTACCTGTTCAAAATAAACATCTAGCTGGTGCAATCATCGGTAAAAATGCTAAAGAAATATTCTTTGAATTAAAAGGTGTTTTAGAAGAAATGTCTAGATATGCTCATATGGATGCATTAAAACTAGAAGTTGGTGATAAACCAAGCTGGGCTGATATTAATGCAAATTTAAATATAACATTAAATGGTAATGTAATTGGTTCTCTAGGGTTATTATCAATTAAAGCTATGAATGATGTAAAAATCAAAAGAACTAATGTAGCTATATTTGAATTAAATATGGAAGAATTAATTCCATTTGCTTCTAGAGATAATAAGTTTGAACATTTACCTGAACTTCCTTTAGTTGAAAAAGACTTATCAATCTTAGTTGATGAATCTGTAAGTTGGGCAATAATTGAACAAACTGTAAAAGGAAAAGTTAAAGAAGTTGAATTTGTGGATGAATATCGTGGAAATCAAATTCCTGAAGGTAAAAAATCTGTTACATTTAAGGTACGTATGATTAATGAAGGTAGTACAATGACTATGGAAGAAATAAATGATAAAATGGAAAGAATACTTTCTTCATTATATAAAAGATGCGGAGCTAAATTAAGAGAAGAATAATATATACAAAAAAGCCCTAAATTGCACTTTTGTGCAAATATAGTGCTTTTTTTTTTTTTTTTTTTTTCGGTTAATATAGATATATAGTGTAAAATATCTGTGTGTGATATTGTTATAAGGAGTGTATAAATAATGGAAAATAAAAAAACAAAAATAGTATCAATCGTAGCAATAGTTGCATTAGCATTAACACTAGTTACTGCGACATTTGCCTACTTTCAAGCCCAAACTGGTGAAGGATCTCAAACCGATATTAAAATAAATGCAAATACGGTAGATACATTTACATTTGAGACTGGCTCTGCAATTAGTCTAAATATAAATCAATATAACTTTGCAAGTGGAGCAGGAAACCAAAGCGGAACAACATTTGCTAAAGCAATGCTTACTGCCAACAATAAAACAAACACAGCATCAGAACATTATTATATGTATTTAAATATATCTGAAAATACATTTACATATACCCAGGATGAAAATGCACCAGAAATACTTTTAACAATAAAAGATGAAAGCAATAATGAAATAACAAGTATAAATGGCTTAATATATAAAACAGTAACAGATGGAAAAGGTTCATCAATATCAGGGTTTGATATAACAAATCAAAGTGGTTTAATAACAATATTTGAAAATAGAGAAATAACAACATCATCAAGTACAACAGAAGAATGGAATATCACACTAACTTATGTAAACTATAATGAAAATCAATCAGCAAATGCTGGTAAAAGTTTTAATAGTAACGTTATGATACAAAAAGAAATAATACCTTCAGCATTGTCAGATATATGCACAAGTGGTAATAATTTGACTACGTGTATTACGACACTTGCAAATAATAGTAAATCGGATTATACAAAGATATATCATCATACAAGTACATTAACAAATGGAGCGAGAGACAACTCGTACAGATATGCAGGGGCAAATAATAGTGTAAAAAATTATATATGTTTAGGTTCAACAGAAACAACATGTCCAGAAGAAAATTTATATCGAATAATCGGAGTATTTGGTGACCAAGTAAAAGTAATAAGAGCAAAAACTGAAAGTAATCAATATTGGGACACAAATGGTTCAAATACATGGTCCACATCAAGCTTAAATACATATTTAAATGGAACGTATTTAACAAGCCTTGGCACGCTTGCAGATAAAATAGCTATTACAGCATATAAAGTCGGAGGAAGTACATCCGCAAATCTTTTATTCAGTCCTCCAGCAACAGCATATTTAAATGAAGTTGGAAGTAGTGCATCAAGTACAACACATAACGCAAAAATAGGCTTAATGTATATGTCAGATTATTATTATGGAGCGAGTCCAAGTGCATGGACATTAGTAGGGTTAAATGAAAATGATCCAACAAAAGATTACAGCGCAGCAACAACAATGAATTGGTTATATTCGGGTTCTGAGGAATGGACAATTACACGCTACACTCAATCAGCAAGACGTGCGTTCCGTGTGCATAGTGATGGCTTCCTAGGCAATCCCACTGTAAATGAGTTTAACCTTGCAGTCCGTCCTGTTTTTAATCTTGAGTCTTCGACAACCTATGTCTCAGGTTCTGGGACGGTGATTGACCCGATTGTGATAAACTAGTGCTTTAGGAATTTCGTTAAGAAGTAACTTATAGTTGCTTTTTTTCTTTTAAATAATGTATAATTTGAATGGAGGTAAAGATATGATAATTCCAAAGTTTATAAAAAAAGAAAGTGTAATCGGAGTAGTTGCGCCATCTAATGGAGCAGATAATGAATTAAAGGTTAAAAGATTTAAAAATGCCTGTAGTAAATTAGAGAGTTTAGGTTATAAAATTAAATTATCTGATAATGTCTTTAATTCATTTATGGGCAGAAGCACAAATGAAGAACAAAGAGCAAAAGAATTTAATGAAATGGTTAATGATAAAAAAGTTGATTTAATAATGTGTGCTTCTGGTGGTGAATTTCTTTTAGAGATTTTGCCTTATATTGATTTTGATTTGTTAAAAAATAATCCAAAATTTGTGTGTGGTTTTTCTGACCCAACTGGCCTGTTATATCCAATAACTACAAAGTGTGATATAGCAACTATTTATGGAAAAAATTTCTCTCATTTTGGAATGGAAGAATATCATCAAAGTGAAAAAGATTTTTTGAAAATAATAAATGGTAATATTATAGAACAAAATAGTTATGAAAAGTATGAAGATGTTTATCCAGAGAAAGTAACTGGTCTAGAGAGCTATAATTTGGATACTGATGTAAAATGGATGACAGTTAATGATGAAGATGTTTTTATTAAAGGTCGAATTATTGGTGGTTGTTTTGATATTATATCTGACCTAGCTGGTACAAAGTATGATGGAATCAATGAATTTAATGAAAAGTATAAAAATGATGGTATCATCTGGTATTTTGATAATTGTGAAAAAAGTATGGATGATGTAATTAGAATACTTTGGAAGTTTAATGAACTTGGATATTTTAAATATGCAAAAGGTATTATTTTTGGAAGATTTGGAAAAGAAGTAAGTAATACATATGAAAATGTAATTGATTGTTTAAAAGATAGTGTTATAAGTAAGTTAGATATACCAATAATTTATAATGCTGATGTAAGCCATAAGGGTCCATGTTTAAATATAATTAATGGTGTAATTACTGAAGTTGAAGTAAAGAAAAATAAAGGAAAGATTAATTTTAAAATTTCTGAATAAACTTATAAAAGAGGGATAATATGCAAGAGATTATATTACACATTATAGAACAATATGGATATTTCGGAGTATTTTTTCTAATATTAATTGAAAATGTCTTTCCTCCGATACCTTCAGAAGTAATTCTTTTATTCAGTGGTTTTTTTAGTACATACACTAATTTAAAAGTATTTTTCATGATTATAGCATCAACATTTGGTTCTTTATTCGGAGCTTTAATCCTTTATTACATAGGTAAAATATTTAATAAAGAAAGGCTAAAAAAAATAGTAAGAGGAAAAATAGGTAAAGTATTATTTTTAAAAGAAAAAGATATAGATAAAGCTGATGATTGGTTTGACAATAAAGGAAATAAGAGTGTATTTTTCTGTCGGTTTGTGCCTATTGTTCGAAGTTTAATTTCTATTCCTGCCGGTATGAGTGAAATGCCTATGGGAAAATTTATAGTTTATACTCTATGTGGTTCTGCAATTTGGAACACAATTCTAATCTGTGTGGGATATAAACTAGGTAGCAACTGGGAATATTTCTTAACTATATTAGATAAATATAAAATAATAGTTATTATAGTAATAATCATTTTAATAATTTTTATAATATATCGAAGAAAAAGTAAAAAATAGTGGAGCTTTTTCTTTTCTTTTGATATAATAGAACATGTAAGTGAGGTGTAAGTATGAGTGAAGAAGTAACATTACTTCCTGCCGATACCTATCAAGTGGTAAATAAAAGTATCTTAAGTGATACTGACAGAAAGTATTTAATATCTTTTTATGAACCAATTATTGGTCATTTAGCAACATCCCTATATCTTACCCTTGTAAATGATTTAGAATTAAACTCACAAGTATCAAGAGACTTAACTCATCATCATTTAATGAGTATTTTAAAAATACCTCTAAAAACATTAAAAAATGCTCGTGAAGCCCTAGAAGTTGTTGGTCTTTTAAAAACATATTTTAAAAGTGGTAGTATAAATAATTACATTTATGAAATATATTCACCATTAAGTCCTAATGAGTTTTTTAATCATCCAATATTAAATATTGTTTTATATAATAATATCGGTGCAACAGAATATGAATATTTAAAAAAACAATATCAAAAGATAAAAATGGACACTAAAGACTATAAGGATATAACTAAAAGATTAGATGAAGTAATGGATAGTGGCATAGCTTTACCTGGTGCTGATGCGATAGAACGTAGTATCAATGATGTTTCTGTCGGAGATAAAGTTGATTTTGATATGATTTTATCAAGTATTCCCAAAGGTGTTATTAATGAAAAAGCTTTCACTAAAAAGACGAAAGAATTAATAAATCAGTTATCATTTATATATAAAATTGACACATTAAAAATGATAGAATTAATAAGAAGTATCTTAAATGAATTTGGTATGATTGATAAAAATGCTTTAAGATTACAAGCCCGTAGAATGTATCAATTTAATAATGGTGCTTTACCGACATTAATTTATCGTTCCCAACCGGAATACTTAAAGTCCCCAGCTGGAGATACTTCCATGCGTGGTAAGATTATTGCTATGTTTGAAAGTATCAATCCAGTTGACTTTTTAAGAAATAAGTATGGGGGAACCAAACCCACAAATAGAGATATTAAAATAATAGAAAGTTTAGTAATTGATTTAGAGATGCCCCCAGCAGTTGTAAATGTTTTACTTGATTATGTTTTAAGAAAAAATAATAATAAACTTGCAACTAATTATATTGAAACAATTGCAGGACAATGGAAGCGAGCTGGCTTAAAAAATGCAACTGAAGCCATGAACTTTGCTGAAAAAGAAAATAAAAAATATACTAAAAAGTTTGACAATGAAAAAGTAACTAAAGAACCAGTTTGGTTTAATAAAGTAAATGAAGCAAGCGAAGTAACTGAAGCTGATAAAGAAGAACTAGAAAATTTATTAAAGGAGTTTAAATAATGGAACATATTAACATGACATTAAGTGAAAAAATAGAAAAAGAACTAGAAAAAGAATTACAAAAATCATTAAAAGATGAAGACTTTTGTAATTTAGTTAAAAGAAACAAACTACCTAGAGATATAACACTAAAAAATAATACTAAATTAATGGATACATGTGATGAACTTAAAAATTGTAAAACATGTAAAGGTTTATTTATGTGTAAAAATAAAGTAAGTGGTCATGTTTTATATCCAAGTTTTAGTGATGAAACCCTAAAATTCATTTATATGCCATGTAAGTATCAAAAAGAATTAATAAAAAAAGAAAGTGAAAAGAAAGAAAAGTTAAATGAAATAAAAAATGCTAGAATGAAAGACATAGATATAGAAGATAAAAATAGATATAAAGTAATAAAATGGTTAAAAAAATATTTTGATGATTATGAAAAAGTAAATACATTAAAAGGGTTATATTTACATGGTTCTTTTGGAAGTGGTAAAACTTATTTAATATCAGCATTATTTAATGAACTTGAAATAAGTAAAGATGCCATCACAGAAGTTGTATATTTACCAGAAACCTTAAGAAATATGAAAGAAGATTTTAGTTTAGTTGAAGATAAAGTTAATTATTTAAAAAATGTAGATATCTTACTTATTGATGATATTGGAGCTGAAAATGTCACCGCCTGGGGTAGAGATGAAATTCTAGGAACAATCTTACAATATCGTATGAATAATAAATTAAGTACGTTTTTTACATCTAATTTAACATTAGAAGAATTAGAAGTACATTTATCACTTTCTAAAAATAGTGAAGATAAAGTTAAAGCTCGAAGAATAATTGAAAGAATAAAAGAGTTAACAGAAGATTTAGAACTAGTAAGTATTAATAGAAGAAGTTAAGGAGTAGTTATGCAAGAATTTTTAATGAGAAATTATAATTATATGTTTTTAATAGTTATAATTTTTTATAATATATTTCCTAAAAAAATAAGACCAATAGCATTATTGTTATTTAGTTGGTTGTTTTTTTGGTTAATTAGTAAAAGTTTAATAATATTTTTATTATTAACAATTATATCTATTTATTTTTCTAGTATATTTATGTCTAAAATAGAAGAAAGAAAAAAAGAAGTTTTAAAAGAAACTAAAGA
>OCQB01000032.1_pt1 | contig 200552 bp, 151 predicted proteins | sample 1538631 | NCBI WGS metagenome assembly OCQB01 (sample SAMN04571713, study PRJEB22368) | human gut metagenome | biome: human gut; material: stool | host: Homo sapiens | place: Luxembourg | collected 2012-10-19
GCAGTCCCTCTCCCTGATCCCTTTGGTTGTCTCCCTCTTTCATATTGACAGGTGCATTGATTCGAATAGCGAACCCGAGAAGTGCTGTCCGACAAACAGAACTATCGGTAGCTTGTTATTATAGATAAATACTAAAGATATAACAGAAACACATCAAACAATATAGTTTTAATTAAGCTGAAATACCCTTGCGAACCGTTTTGGAGTTTGCAAGGGTATTTCTTTATATTTTTGCATATGGAAAAGGACGGGCAAAACCCGTCCTTTGAAAAAGCGTATTCAGCGCAAAACTTACTTGAGTTCGATCTTAGCGCCAGCCTCTTCGAGCTTAGCCTTGATTTCCTCAGCTTCAGCCTTAGAAGCGCCTTCCTTGATAGCCTTAGGAGCAGATTCAACAAGCTCCTTAGCTTCCTTAAGACCAAGACCGCAAACGTCCTTAACTGCCTTGATAACAGCCATCTTAGCATCACCGAATGATGCGAGAACTACGTCAAATTCTGTCTTTTCTTCAGCTGCTGCTGCGCCGCCTGCTGCGGGGCCTGCTACTGCAACTGCTGCTGCAGATACACCGAATTCTTCTTCGAGAGCCTTAACGAGCTCGTTGAGCTCTAATACTGATAAGCCCTTTACTTCTTCAATCATAGCTAAAATTTTCTCTGAAGCCATTTTAATTATCCTCCGTTAATATGTTTTCATTGTTTGTGTTACGGCAGGTTTATGCCGCCGATTTCGTCCGTGCAGAAATTATTCTGCTGATTCGGACTGCTTCTTCTCGATTTCGCTTACTGCGATAGCGAGCTTCTGGATAGGGGACTGAAGCATAAATACCAGCTGTGCAAGCAGTGTTTCCTTTGTGGGGAGCTTTGCGTATGCAACAACTTCATCCTTGCTGATGCCCTTACCGTCAACGAATCCCTTCTTGATTGAGAATGATCCGTTGCTTGCTTCTTCCTGCTTGTACAGGATCTTAGGAGCAGTTACGATGTCTTCCTCTGCGAGTGCGAGAGCTGTTGTTCCTTCGAGAACATCATCAATACCCTCAACGCCTGCCATCTCAGCTGCACGCTTTAAAAGAGTGTTCTTAACTACGAAGTAGTCAACACCTGCCTCACGAAGTTCCTTTCTCAGAACTGTGTCATCGGCAACTGTGATACCGCTGTAATCAACGAGCACACCGCAAGCGGACTTCTTGAGCTTTTCAGCGAGTTCAGCAACGTAATTCTGCTTTACCTGTAAAACTTTCTCACTAGGCATATTGTTTTCTCCTTTCGTGATTTACTGTTCGTAAAAAGGAAAAACATTTAATAAAAATGCCCTCCTCTGTAAGACAGAAAAGGGCAGAAAATTCAGTATTCTTCCCATTCCTCGGCAGGTGAGCATATGCTCGTTAGCGGTAAACCGACCTGCTGTCTTTAGAACAGCGTGATTATTATATCATATTAAAATGCGGTTGTCAAGTAGTTTGACTTAAATTTTTTCAGTCTGTCAGCACATTTGAATATATAACTCTTTTTCGGGGCGTTATCTTACACTTTGCGAAAAGATCGCTTACCGTCACAAACGTGTATCCCTGCCTTTTAAGCTCCGGGATTATCGTATCGAGCGCCTGTACCGTGCGGAAATTGCCCTCCATATCGTGCAGAAGTATTATCATACCGTTTTGCGCCTGATCGATTATACGCTTACTGCGTTCTTCTGCGGATATTTCGTCAAGCCAGTCCTCCGCACCGTTTCCGCAGATAAATGTCAGCGGTATATCGTCATACATACTGTCGCAAAGCGCAATATACGGCGGACGGAAAAATTTCGGGGCGACACCGCCTGTTATCTGCTTTATCTTATCGTTTGTGTATTCAATTTCAGCCTTTATTTCTTCGCTTGTCTGCTGAGGCATCGCACTGTGCGTCCTGCTGTGGTTGCATATCTCACAGCCGTACTCAAAGCATTCACGGGCTATCCTTGCGCTTTCCTCGTTTATGTTATCGCCTACAAGGAAAAAGCTGCCCGTAACGTTATGCTTTTTCAGCATTTCAAGCACCTGCGGCGTTGTGACGGTGTTCGGTCCGTCGTCAAATGTAAGCGCTATGTACTTATTCTCCATCTTCTGCTCCTTTTTTTCTTGCTGGATACAACACATCTACAAAGCGGAACAGCGACAGCGAAAATACGATATTCGTCACGCTGTTGCAGAAATAATATCCCATAAAATTAGTTCTTTCGACCGAGCCGTAAAAAACGAAAACGCTCGAAAAGTATATAAGACCCGTAATAAGATATATCGCAGGACATATCATAGCGGCTTTTCTGCTCATTGTACCTCGTACAAGCTGTATCATAACTATCGAGTCCAGAAGAAGAAATATATCCATAACAAGATACAGCGTTACATTATATTCCCCACCGGAAACAAAGCCGTTTTCCGATATGAACGACAAGTCATAAACAAGGCTCGGTGCTATGCCTATAATGCACATATATGGGATAAGGGTAAACATTTTTCTGCTTTCCCTGTAATAAAAGACCGCTACAGAAACAGAAAACCACAGATACATTATAAGAGTAGACGGTATAGATGCCACATACGCTCCGCAGTTTATACAGCCTGCCGATACAATGTGCGGCATATAATCGATTATCTCGAATACGCCCTGTACCCCGACAAGCAGTGACAGCACAAGCAATAACAATGCGTGCGCCAGCAGAAACGTTTCGCTTTTTTCAGTTTGCGTTTTATTGCTCAGCATGAATTACCTCCGTTTCTGCGGCTTCAATATCAACAAGACATTTTTTCCGCCATTTGCCGCCCTTATATCTGATAAGACACATTACTGCTGTCAGCACCCAGGTAAGACAGGTCGTTGTCCATACCGCCCACATTCCAACTCCGGGTATATTAACAAGTATTGCCGCAAAGCCTATTCTGCCTACTACCTCTGCAAGTCCGTTCAGAAATGCAAATCCTACATCGCCCGCACCGTTTAAAAGCCCTCTTGTCGTGTGGATAAAGCCCAGCGGAACATAGAAGCAGGCTGACAGCAAAAGTGCCTTTGCACCTATATCTATAACCTGTTCTTCGGTAACGAAGAAGCCGACTATGTATCTGCTTGTAAAAGCGAACACACCGAGCATCAGCAAGCCGAAAGCGGTCGATATAAGCATTGAACGGTGATAGCCTTTCACCACTCTGTCCGGCTTTGCCGCTCCGACATTCTGACCGGCAAAGGTCGAAAGCGCCGTGCCGAGCGAATTGAAGGGCTGTTGTATAAGCTGTTCTACACGCATTGTCGCAGTGTATGCGGCAACTACTATATCTCCGAATGAGTTTGCGGTCTTCTGAAGTGAAATCATCGACACTGAAACAAGCGCATTCTGCAAAGCTATGGGAGTACCCGTTTTCATACAACGTACAAACTGCTCCCTGCGAAGCCTGAGATGCTCTCTTTTCAGCCGGAAATATTCGTTTTTCTTTACCGCAAACAAAATACTTCCGACAGCGGAAACTCCCTGTGCGATAACTGTAGCGAGCGCCGCACCGACTACCCCCATATCGAATACCATTACAAAAAGCAGGTCAAGTCCTACATTCAGTATACTTGCGACAATAAGAAAATACAGCGGAGTTTTTGAATCCCCGAGCGCACGAAGCACCGAGTTTATCCAGTTGTAGCCTGCTACCGCAATCGTACCTGCACAGGCTGTGCGCATATAGTCCGTAGCGTTTTCAAGTATGTTCTGCGGAGTATCGAGCATCTGTAAAAGAAGATGCGCAAAGGCTACCGAAATAACAGTCAGCCCCAGCCCTACAAAGCCGAGCGCATAAGCCGAGTTTGCGATAAAACGCTTTACATCGTCGTGCCGTCCCGCTCCGAAGCTCTGCGCTATCAGTATTCCCGCACCTGCCGAAAGGCCGTTGCACAGCGTGTAAAACAGGAACGTTATCGAGCCTGTCGCACCGACCGCCGCCAGTGCCTCGTGACCGAGATAACGTCCGACTATTACCGAATCGACTATATTATAAAACTGCTGGAACAGATTTCCCACAAGCAAGGGCAGAGTAAACATAAGTATGTGCTTAAGCTCACTTCCCTGCGTCATATTTCTTACATATTTGTTCATATATTCTACCGTACAACATTGTTTCGTTTTGTTCGGGCAAAGCCCATAGATATAGAGATTATAACCCTTTTTTACGGTACTGTCAATAACGCCTCGTGCTTAATATATTGTAACTGTGTACAAATAAGGACGGGGAATACTGTCGGAATGACGAAAAATGTAACGTCGGGAATTGTCGCACCGCAGTGAATATTGACAAACGGTGCGGAATATGACATAATTATCTTGGATAAGTATCCGGTAAACAAAACAGCTAAGATAATCCGAAAGGAAAAGCAAATGAAATTAAGAAAACGGATAATCGCCGGTTTTCTGTCGGCACTGTTCATATTATGTTCCGTGTCGCTTCCGGTTGCGGCGGCGGCTGACCCGTACACATGGGACGGCATCTCCGTGCTTGCGGCGGACAGGACCTATTACATAAAAAGCAATATAACACTCGGCAAAAGCCTTACTGTACCGGCAGGTACTGTTATGGTACTGCTCAAAGGAACATCCGTTACCGTGCCATACGGTATTACCCTTGATATAAAGGGCAGACTTGTTGCGGATAACGGCGCATCGCTTATAATAAACGGCACGCTCAATACCTACGGCGGTTCTGCTCTGGATATTGACGGTACGATGTCTGCGAGCGGAAAATCTGCGGTTTCGCTGTCGGGCGTTACACTGCTTTCCGATACGGCACAGACGGCATTCGCAGGAACTCTTGATGTGAATTCGGACTTTACCTCTTACGGCGAGATAGGTGTGACAGGCACTGCACGCTTTAATGCAAAAAGCTATATCGGCGGAAAGCTGGAGATAAGAAACAATGCGCAGGTCATAAACACAGGCACTATGACGCTCGGAAACGATTGTTCATATACGCTGAAGGGTATGTTCACGAACAGCAAAAACGGCAGCGTCACCGACAACCGCAGAGCTTATGACAACTCAGCAATGTCTGTCGAAACTATATCGCTGTATACAACAGACGCACTGACGGGAATTGACGTTTCGTGGGCGCAGGGCGACACGATAGACTGGGCAAAGGTTAAAAGTTCGGGCATCGACTTTGCTATGATACGTTCAAGCCGTGGCAGAATAAGCGACGATTACCCTATGACGAGCGATACATATTTCCACGAAAATATGAAAGGTGCTATGCAAAACGGCATTCCTGCCGGAGTGTATCACTACTGCTATGCCGAAACGATCGAAGAAGCGAGAGATGAGGCTAAATTCGTACTCAGCCTTATTTCCGGCTATGAGATAAGCTACCCCGTAGTATTTGATATAGAGGATCAGTGGTATGTAAAGAACGGCTATTCAAAGCAGACCCTCACCGCAATGACGGAAGCGTTCTGCGAGGAGATAGCAAACGCAGGTTATCTGCCTGTCGTATATTCCTACGCTTCGTTTTTCAACAGCTACCTTGATATGACGGCGCTTTCAAAGTATCCCGTGTGGGTGGCTCACGTTGACACCGACAAGCCTGCATACAGCGGAACATATTTTATGTGGCAGTATTCGTGGGAGGGCAGTATCAGCGGAATCGACGGCGATGTTGATATGGATCACTGCTATGTTGACTTTGATGCGTATACAAGGAAGTTCGGGCTGAATGGGAGGAAGTAAGTTCGGATAACGGATATAAAAGTATCGGCGGCCCGGTAACACTACCGAGCCGCCGCTCTATATTGCTTTATATAACCGCTTAATCTGCGTTTTTGTTTGTCATTTCCGATTCAGGTTCAACCGGCAAAGCAACATTCTTCTGCCAGTATCCGTACTTCTTCCTCTTTATGATAAGGAACATCAGCGACAGCAGGAAAGCGAAAAATTCCGCCACAACATTCGCCATCCATATACCGTCAACGTCGAAAATAAGGGGCAGTATAAGGATGCTTGAAACCTGGAATATAAGCGTTCTCATAAACGACACAGCAGCAGAGATAGCGCCGTTTCCGAGTGCGGTGAAGAACGATGAGGTGAATATATTGAAGCCTGCAAGCAAAAAGCACAGCGAGAATATTCTGAAAGCGTGACGTGTCTGCTCGTAAAGCTCTGCGTCATAGCCGACAAATATCTTTGCGAGAGGGCTTGCAAGCACCGCCGACAATGCGACAAGGGTTACTCCCGCTATCGCCGCAAAGCAAAGACTCTTTTTGAGCATATTGTTCAGTTCATAACGGTTCTGCGCTCCGTAGTTGAAGCCTATCACGGGTGCGCATCCGATAGCATATCCGACAAATATCGCTATGAAAATAAACTGCACATACATCATTACGCCAAAGGTCGAAACGCCGTTTTCGCCTATGTATTTCATAAGCTGGAAGTTGTAGATTATACTTACGACCGATGAGGAAATGCTCGACATAAGCTCCGATGAACCGTTCGCACAGGCACGCAGGAGCGGTCTTATCTCAAGCCTTGTCTTAGTTAGACGCAGTATGCTTGAGTTCGGACGGAGAAAATAGATAAGAGGGAATATTCCGCCGACACATTCGCTGATGCCCGTAGCAAATGCCGCACCTGCAACGCCAAAGTCCATAAGACCTACAAATACAGCGTCAAGTATGATATTCGTACAGCCTGCCATAATAGTTGAAATAAGTCCGAGCTTCGGCTTCTCGGCGGCAATAAAAAAGCTCTGGAATACGTTCTGGAGCATAAAAGCCGTTGTAAAGGATATTACTATTCTGCCGTAAAGCACACAGTCGCCCAGCATTTCGGGAGTTGCGCCGAAGAACACCGCAACTTTTTCGGTAAAGATAAGGCCGAATGTTGTGAGTACCGCACCGAGTATCACCGTCAGCATTATCATCATCGTGAAATAGCGTTTTGCCGTCTTTTCGTCACCCTCACCGAGCTTCTGCGAAACAAGCGCCGTTCCGCCCGTGCCGACCATAAAGCCCACACCGCCGAGTATCATTACAAACGGCATTATAAGATTGATAGATGCGAAAGAGGTCTTGCCGGCAAAATTCGATACGAAAAAGCCGTCAACAACACCGTATATGGATATAAACACCATCATAGCCACCGACGGCAGTACAAACCTGAAAAGCCGTCCCGCAGTAAAGTGATCCGAAAGTTTTATCTTGCTCATTTTCCATTTGTTCTCCTTTTGTATCTTTATATTTTTGCCGTCTGATTTTTAAGAAGTACGCTGTACAGCTTCATAAGAGCAGTCATATTCTCGCTTTCTTCATCTGTCATATTGCCGAGTGCGGCGCATTCCGCCTCTATCACCTTATCTACCGTCTGTTCGCACAGCTTTGTTCCGCTTTTTGTAAGGCTGATATTCTTTGTGTGCGCACCTGCCGGAGTAAGCGTTATATACCCCTCGCTTTCGAGCTTTTTCAGTGCGGAGTTCACCGTCTGCTTAGGCTGATACAGCACAGTGCAGACATCGCTCTGCGTTATGTTGCCAGGCTCCATACGCAGTGTGTACAGCGTCCAGAAAGCCGCTTCCGAAAAACCGTAGCGCTTTGCTATATTCCTGTAGCAATCATCTATTGATTTCAGTACATTGTTATATTCATACAGTTTTTTTCTGTTGTTTTTATTATCCAAGCTGATTCTCCTTGTCGGCAAATGGTTAAGTCCGAAATCGGACTGAGAGATATTATAATCCGATTTCGGACTATTGTCAAGAGCTTTTCTGCAAAAAATAAAAACTGTGCCTGAAACAGACACAGTTTAGTTTGTAGAAAAAGTCTGTTTTTGAAACAAACTTCTAACTCACTATCCCTATCCCCCTGCCCCCTTTCCCCGGGAAAGGGGGATTTTACTGGGGCTACCGCCCCTAGACCAAGCAAGGATGCTTGCAGTCAGCCACACAAAGCCACTGCACGATGCAGTGGCACAAATGGCTGACGACCTGTACGGGGGCTCCGCCCCTGCGACCCCATTTTTAAATAAGCGGGAGGTTTTTCGACAGCCTGACTGTGCCTGAAACAGACACAGTTCAGCTGTCAATTTTTATTATCGCCTTACACCCTTGTGAACAGCCCGTAATAACCGTTTATACGGGATGCAAACTGAATTTTTTCACCGTTTTCGATAAAGCCGATTCTGCCGCCCATATCATTTTCGGGGTCACGCTCAATGCCTTTATCTTTCAGATAATCTGCCAGCTTTTCAACAGAATCCGCAGGCGGACACATTATAATTTTTCCGCCGTCTATCTCTGTCACATTCTCCGAGCCGCTTATAATCCCGAAAAATGCAGGGAACGAAGAAAAACAGTTGAAGGTGTTGAATTTTGCCGCAGAAAAGACAGATGATAACAGCAAAACGGCTGATACTGCCACAGGTATTGCGATGATAATGATACGTTTTCCGATCTTGGTCATAAAGTGGACTCCTTTCAATTTGCAGGCATTGCTAAAGCATTGCATTTGCTATTACCTTTATAATAGCATATTGTGTTTTTTTCGTCAAGCCCATCTTGTATTATTTTACTGTATTGTGCTAAATTTGCTGTAAATTGTTCTATATTCTCTGCTTTACCGGAAGCAATACAAAAATAATTCACAAAAGTTCATTTTTGTGTCGGTTTGATATTGACTTTAGGCTCGAATTGTGTCAAAATAATTATATTAATGTAAATTCGGCGTTTTTCTGCAAAGGAGCGGTAAAACGCCTTATTGTTGCAAAGCGGAAAGGCGAGAAAAGTAATTGAAATACGATGTAGTAATTGTAGGAGCAGGACCTGCGGGCATCTTTACCGCAATTGAAATGGTCAGAAACGGCTCAGACAAAAAAATTCTGATAATCGAAAAGGGCGCTTCGGTAGAGAAAAGGAGCTGTCCTAAGGCAAAAACAAAGCACTGTATGAACTGTAAGCCCTACTGCCATATCACAACGGGCTTTTCGGGCGCAGGCGCATTCTCGGACGGCAAGCTGTCGCTGTCGTGCGAGGTCGGCGGAACGCTCCCCGAGCTTATCGGTGAGGAGCTTGCACAGGAAACCATCGACTACACAGACAAGATATATCTTGAATTCGGTGCAGATAAGCACGTTGAGGGTGTAAGCGACCCCGACAAGATAAGAGATATAAGAAAGAAAGCCATAAACGCAAACTTGAAGCTGGTTGACTGTCCTATCCGCCACTTAGGAACGGAAATGGCGCACGAGCTTTATTTCAAGATAGAAAAGTATCTTATCGAAAGCGGCGTTGAGGTGCTGTTCGGCAAGAACTGCGAGGATATTATAATAGAAGACGGCGTATGTAAGGGTGTTATCATTTCAAATGCCCGTGACGGCAGCGAACAGGAAACCGTATACGGCGACGAGATAGTAGTCGCAACAGGCCGTAAGGGCGCAGACTGGCTTGAAAAGACCTGCGAGGCGCATAATGTTGAGCATACACCGGGTACTGTTGACATCGGCGTAAGAGTGGAAGTCAGAAACGAGGTAATGGAGGAGATAAATGCCGTCCTTTACGAGTCAAAGCTCATCGGCTATCCTCTGCCGTTTAAGAACAAGGTGCGTACATTCTGCCAGAACCCCGGCGGATTTGTGAGTCAGGAGAACTACGACAACGATTTAGCTGTTGTAAACGGTCACTCATATAAAGAGCTTAAGAGCAACAACACAAACCTTGCTATACTTTGCTCGCACAATTTCAGCGTACCGTTCAACCAGCCTATCGAATATGCGAAGAAGGTCGGCGAGCTTACCAATATGCTCGGTAACGGTCACATTCTTGTACAGCGTTACGGAGATATCCTCGACGGTAAGCGTACATGGCCTAAGGAGCTTAATTTCTCCAACGTAAGACCCACCCTGCCCGATGCGGTTGCAGGCGACATCACGGCGGCTATGCCTTACCGTACAATGACTAACATTATCAATTTCATAAAGGCTGTGGATATGGTCGTTCCCGGTTTCGCAAGCCGTGAAACGCTTTTATATTCACCCGAGCTTAAATTCTACAGCAACCGTATAAAGATGGACGAGCATTTCAACACGAACGTAAAGGGACTGCATTGCTTAGGCGACTCAAGCGGCTGGACAAGAGGACTTATGATGGCGTCTGTAATGGGCGTGCTTATGGGACGTGAATTACTGAAATAAACGGAGGAAATGTAAAATGCAGTTACTGGAAGAACGCATAAACAAGGACGGTATAGTAAAAGAGGGAAACGTACTCAAGGTTGACAGCTTTCTCAATCATCAGATGGATATTGAGCTTTACAACGAGATCGGCAAGGAGTTCCGCAGACTGTTCCCCGACAAGAGCATAAACAAGATACTGACTATAGAAGCGTCGGGCATCGGCATTGCGTGCGTTACGGCGCAGTATTTCGGATGTCCTGTCGTATTTGCGAAGAAGGCGCAGAGCGTAAACATAGACGGCGAGGTTTATTCGACCTCTATCGAGAGCTTTACGCACAAGCGTACATATAACGTAATAGTCAGCAAGAAGTTCCTGTCACCCGATGACAACGTGCTTATAATAGACGACTTCCTTGCAAACGGCTGTGCTTTACTCGGCCTTATCGACATAGTAAAGGGCGCAGGCGCAAGTATAGCAGGCGCAGGTATCGTTATAGAAAAGGGCTTCCAGAAGGGCGGAGATCTTGTCCGCTCGAAAGGCATCAGAGTAGAATCGCTCGCAATAGTTGACTCGATGAGCGTTGACGGCGGCTGTATTTTCAGACACTGAGCCGTAAATAACCGTATTTAGCGGCAAAATGCCGTTAATATATCTTTTACTGTTTTAATAGGGAGGAAAAACATGAAAAAGAAACTTATCGCCATTTTACTGGCGGCAACCTGCGCACTTACAGCAGGACTCACAGGCTGCTCCGGCAATACCGCAACAAGCGGTACGGACGAAAGCAAGACTTCCGATGCACAGAGCACAGGCGACAGCTCTAAGGAAAGCACAGGCGACAGCACAGCCAAGAGCGATGTTGTAGCAGGCTTTGTTTACATCGGCAAGATCAACGACGGCGGTTACACACAGGCTCACGATGCAGGCAGACTTGCAGTTGAGGCTATGGGCGTAAAGACCTTCTACGTTGAAGATGTACCCGAAACCGTTGCCGACACAAAGGAAGCTATCCAGACACTTATCGATGAAGGCTGCAACCTTATCTACACAAACTCATTCGGCTTTATGGAAGGTACAGACCAGATGGCAAAGGAGCATCCCAATGTAAAGTTTGCTCACTGCTCAGGCTATATGAGAGAAGACAATATGTCAACCTACTTCGGTAAGGTATACCAGGCTCGTTACCTTGCAGGTATCGTTGCAGGTATGAAGACAAAGAAGAACTACATCGGTTATGTTGCCGCTAAGGGTATCCCCGAGGTTATTCGTGGTATCAACGCATTCACACTCGGTGTACAGTCTGTAAACCCCGATGCTAAGGTAGAAGTAGTATTCACAGATACATGGTATGACCCCACTGTTGAAAAGCAGGCAGCACTTGAGCTTCTCAACAAGGGTGTTGACATAATCGCTCAGCACCAGGATACAACAGCTCCTCAGGTTGCCGCTGAAGAAAAGGGCGCATACTGCATCGGCTACAACTTCCCCACATCAGACGCCGCTCCCAAGGCTTACCTCACAGCCGCTTGCTTCGACTGGAAGACATTCTACACAGACGATGTAAAGAAGGCTATGGACGGTACATGGACAAGCCGTGCATACTGGGAAGGTCTTGCCGCTAACATGACATACCTTGACAAGCTGACAGACCTCTGCGCAGAAGGCACACAGGAAAAGGTAGATGCGGCTCAGAAGGCTATCATTGACGGCACACTCGAACCCTTCACAGGTCCTCTTTACGATCAGGAAGGCAACAAGAAGGTTGACGACGGCGTTAAGATGACAGATGAAGAAATCTGGAACATGAACTGGTTTGTTAAGGGCGTAACAGGTACTATCCCCGCATAATCGACAGGTCACAGAATCTTAAGACTATTAAAGACAATACGAGCAGTCCATTGCGGCTGCCCGATTTGTCTTTTTAAAGCACCGGAATATCTGCGATGTTTTAAAAAGACAAATCGCTATTTTCAAGGAGGTTATATGGCAGACCCTTATATAAAACTTGAACACATAACCAAATCGTTTGACTCGGTATACGCAAACAAGGATATTTCCGTTGACGTATACAAGGGCGAGATACTTGCCCTGCTCGGCGAAAACGGTTCGGGCAAGAGTACCCTTGTAAATATGCTCAGCGGCATATATACGCCCGACAGCGGTACTATCTCGATTGACGGTAAAAAGATGCACTTCGGCTCACCCGGTGACGCTATAAAGGCGGGCATCGGTATGGTACATCAGCACTTCAAGCTGGTCGATGTAATGACCGCCGCAGAAAACGTGGTAATGGGTCATATAAAGCATTTTGTCACATCGAAAAAGCGTATGGCTCACCATGTGAACAAGCTGAACGAGAAATACGGCCTTAACGTTACCCCCGACAAGAAGATATACAATATGTCTGTCAGCGAAAAACAGGCTGTAGAGATAATGAAGGCGTTCTACCAAGGCGCAAACGTTCTTATCCTTGACGAGCCTACAGCGGTGCTTACCCCGCAGGAGATAACCGCACTGTTCTCTATTCTCAGAAAGATGAAGGAGCAGGGCTGTACGATAATCATTATCACTCATAAGATGGCGGAGGTTATGGATATTTCCGACCGTGTTACTGTTTTGCGTAAGGGCGAATGTATCGGTACGGTAAAGACAAGCGAAACCACCCCTCAACAGCTTACCGAGATGATGGTCGGCAAGGCGGTAACGCTTGAAATAGAGCGTCCGCAGTGCTGTGACTATAACGCAAAGCCGATGCTTTCCGTGAAAAATCTCACGAAGAAAAACACAGACGGTGTAAACGTGCTTGATAACGTGAACTTTGACGTATACGGCGGTGAGATACTCGGTGTTGCAGGCATAGCAGGAAGCGGTCAGAAGGAGCTTTGCGAGATAATCGCAGGCCTTGACAAAATGACCGACGGCGATATTGAGTTTGACGGCGACAGCATAAAGGGACTTGATCCCAGAGCGATAATCCGCAAGGGCATCAGTATGAGCTTTGTTCCCGAGGACAGACTCGGTATGGGTCTTGTGGCAGGAATGAGCATAACGAACAACGTTATCTTAAAGTCCTATAACCATAATCCCGGCCCGTTCATAGACAGCAAGTTTGCAAAGAAGCTCGCAGAGCAGATCGTACACGATTTTGATATTTACACCCCGTCTGTAAACTACACGGTAAAGAAGCTGTCCGGCGGTAATATACAGAAGGTGCTTCTCGGCAGAGAAATATGGCTCTCGCCCAAGGTGCTTATAACCGCTTATCCCGTAAGAGGTCTTGATATAGGTGCGTCATACAATATATATCATATGCTCAACGAGCAGAAGAAAAAAGGCGTTGCCGTGCTGTTCATAGGCGAGGATCTTGACGTGCTGAAAAGCATTTCCGACAGACTTATGGTAATACACGACGGTGAGATAATCGACATAGTAGACCCCACTACCGTCACTAAGGAAGACATAGGTCTTATGATGGTGGGCGACCATATCAACAAGGGAGAGGAGAAAGCCGTATGAGCATGATACAGATTTCAAAGCGGCAGAAAGGCACATCAAAGCTCGTTGACGTTCTTATAAGAATAGGCGCTATCGTGCTGTCGCTGATATTTATCGGCATTGTTCTTGCCATAATGGGCTATGATCCTTTCAAGGTTTTCGGCAAAATAATACAGACCCCGTTCAAGCGTTTCAAGGACGTTATGAACAAAACGATAATGCTTACCACTCTTTCGCTCGGTATAGCTATAGCGTTCAGAATGAAGTTCTGGAATATCGGCGCTGAGGGTCAGTTCTATATGGGTGCATTCGGTGCGGCATCAATGGCTTTTATGTGTCCCGATCTGCCGCCTATACTCCTTTTACCGCTTATGTGCGTTGCAGGCTTCATCTGCGGCGGCTTATGGGCGCTTATCCCTGCGGTTATCAAAGCTAAGTTCGGTGCGAGCGAAACGCTTGTAACGCTGATGATGAACTATATAGCGATAGCCTTTATAAGTTATCTGCAATACGGCCCGTGGAAAGACCCTGCGGCACTCGGTGCGGCAAAGGTGCCTAACTTCTCGGAAAATGCGGTACTGCCCGATGTATTCGGCATTCACGCAGGCTGGATAATAATGCTGGTACTCGTAATTATTATGACGATACTGCTCCGCTACACAAAGCTCGGCTATCAGATTGACGTTATCGGCGAAAGCGAAACCACCGCAAAATATGCCGGTATGAATACGGTTAAAATACTGGTGATTGCAGTTCTTATCTCCGGCGGTCTTTGCGGAATGGCAGGCTTTATGCAGTCGAGTGCCGTTGAGAAGTCGATAACCGATTCGATGTCGGCAGGTCTTGGCTTTACGGCGGTAATCACCGCCTGGCTTGCAAAGCTGAAGCCGCCTGTTATCGTGGTTGCGTCGTTTATGTTCTCGATACTTCTCCAGAGCGGAAGCTCGCTTCAGGTAATGAAGATACCCTCGTCCATTACGGAAATAATGCAGGGCGTTATCATATTCTTCGTTCTTGCGTGCGAGTTCTTTATAAACTATAAAATATCGTTTCGCAAGCATACCGCAGTAAAGGAGGCTGAATAATGGAGATTCTTCATCAGATAGGTCTGTTTTTACAGACCGCCATTCAGACAGGTACTCCGATACTGTTTGCCATTGTCGGCGGTATACTTTGTGAAAAGGTAGGTCATATGAACCTCGGTGTCGAGGGTATGATGCTTATGGGTGCGTCACTCGGTTTCACAGTTGCGTGCACTACGGGAAATCCTCTGCTCGCCATGCTGGCGGCAGGTGCTGCGGGTGCGGCAGGTGCGCTTATATATGCCTTTATAACCGTCACGCTCAGAGGAAACCAGGTCGTTACCGGTCTTGTGCTGACCATATTCGGCACGGGCGTTTCCGGTCTTATAGGCGGCTGGGTATCAAGCGAACAGATACCCCAGTCGGTAAGCTCGGCATTCCGCCCTGTAGAAATACCTGTTCTCAGCAATATTCCGATACTCGGCGAGGCTGTTTTCTCGCAGGATATATATGTATGGCTCGGACTTGTCATAGCCGTGCTTGCGTATTTCTACCTCAACAAGACAAAGCTCGGACTTTATGTAAGGGCGATTGGCGAAAATCCCGGTGCGGCCGACGCTTCGGGAATAAATGTTACGCTCCATAAGTATATAAATATTCTGCTCGGCGGTTTCCTTTGCGGACTCGGCGGCGCTTATCTGTCAACCGCATTCCTGACAACCTGGCAGGATAACGTTACGGCAGGCGCAGGCTGGATAGCCGTTGCTCTCATCATATTCAGCACATGGAATCCGCTCAAAGCGATATTCGCCGCCTACCTTTTCGGTATGCTGAGAGGTTTAAACTACAAGATGCAGGGCTGGGAGATACAGATACCCTCGCAGTTTTTAACAATGCTCCCTTACATTGCCACCATTATAGTGCTGATTTTCATAGCAATGAGAAAGAAGAAAGAGAATCAGCCGCCTAAGGCACTCGGCGAAGCGTACTTCAGAGAAGAAAGATGATATAAAGGACGGGTTTTCCCGTCCTTGTTTTGCGGTTGAGCTTTCAACCGCATTTTTTTATTCTCCGACAGACAAAACACATCTGTCAGTTGTATTACATTCAAAGAGAAAAACTCAGGGGGAACGATTTATGACGTCAGATTATTCTTCCGAGAGCATAAGAGAGCTTTATGAACGCAATTTCGACACTCTCTACAGGGTGTGCTATATGTATATGAAAAATATACAGGATACAGAAGACGCTGTACATAACGCTTTTCTGAAAGCAATCGAAACAAGAAAACAGTTTGAAAGCGAAAATCACGAAAAAGCATGGCTTATCCGTGTTGCTTCAAATATCTGCAAGAATATGCTCAAGGCGGCGTGCAGAAAAAACGAGCCGCTCAACGACAATATTCCCGACAGCAATATAAGCAATGAAGCAAAGGAGCTTCTCAATGAGCTTTCAAAACTGCCCGACAAGCTGAAAATACCCGTGTATCTGTTTTATTATGACGGATACTCGAGCGAAGAAATAGGACAGATGTTGCATATAAGCTCTTCTGCGGTCCGCACAAGATTGCAGAAAGCGAGGGAACAGCTGAGAAATGTCCTCAGTGATGAAAGGAGCGTTGAATAAAATGACAATTAAACAGGCATTTGATGAAGTAAACGCTACAGACGAGCAGAAGAAAAACGGCCTTGACAGGCTGTTGCAAAGCGACAAGAAACGCAGCTTCGTACCGCAGATAAAACGTTATGCCGCAGCGGCCGCCGCAGTAGTTGTCGCCGCAGGCACGGCAGGTGTCGGAATACATTTTGCGGTAATAAATAATCAGGGCGGACCTATAAACGTATCAATAGGCGACAACAGTGCCGCCGACAGCATAGTTACACCCTCGGAAAACACAAAGGTACATTCCGAAAAGAGCGGAATGACTTTCGTTGACAACAAGACATTCTGGGCACAGCTCGGAAAAATAACTTTTCACCGGATAGATAATACACCCACCATAGATACTGCTCAAATCAATGCGGCTGATGATTTTGACAGCCTTTTCTGTACGGATAAGCAGGTTCAGAGCGAGATGCTCAATCTGTTCGATAATGCAATTGAAATCACAAACAAATATATCGTTCTTACCGACAGCAATGCGGCGGTAGGCATATCATCGGATATGAATGCGCAGAAAATAGAAAGCTTCAAAAACAACAGCGCCAACTACTTTGTCGGCACGGGCTATTATAAAAATGAACGTTTTTATTATGCCGACAAAGCGTATTTCGGTTTTGACACCTCAGAGGAATTTATAAACACCGTATCACAGGTATATACGGGAAATTACTCAGATAATTTCACGAAAGATTTTTATGATTACTGCCCCGATTACATTCAGCCGGCGGATAAAAATAACACTAAATCAAAGTTCGGTATAAATATCGGCAAAGAGCTTCCGATAACAGAACCCTACTCAGTGCATACACAGTATTGCACGGCTATTTATACCGATGAAAGCCATAATTCTTTGATACTGTTATCGCTTACCGCAAAAGAGGGCAATAACGACAGCAAAACGTTTGAGCTTAAATATATACCTATGAAATATGTTGACGGAAAACTTCGTATAGTTGTTGAGATATATAACACGATTTTTATGGACGTAAACGCATTCTCCGATAATTTTATGTATAATTGCGGAATGGCAAGCGAAATAGAATCAGACGCAAAAACCATTGATATAACCTCTGTGGCGGGTGACAGCGACAACTTATCTCAGCCCGAAGAAACAACGGCGACGACAACGACTGCCGCAACATCAACAACTCCCGAAACCGAGAGCACGACCGCACCGCAGACGACCGCAACAACGACTGTGACCACTAAGACAACAGCTGCAACAACAGCCGAGCCCGCACCCGAGCCGACAGGTACTGCGACTAATGTAACGCTCAGAATGACAGGCAACGCAGCCGATCTTGACAGAAGTATGCTTTACTATTATAAGGTTGACAAAGCGTTCCTTACAAATGATGAAGTCATAACCATAAAGCAATCCAAAATATCAGAAGTACCCTATTTTAATACCGATGGCAGTGATCACACATTTGACAGCATAGACTACGGCATTTACGTTATAGCTGCTCCTATGATGACCACTACAGGCGACAACGGATTTGCCGTATTCACCGTGACCGAAAGCAGCAGCAACAGCATTATAAATATCGATCTGACAACCGGTACTCTTCCTGCCGACAAATTTGAGGTTGTAGACGAAAGTATTCAGGAGGAGGATACTCTGCCCGATTACAGCGAACAGCAGTATGCGCTTGCAGAAAAATCCTACACATATGAGGAACACACTTACATACCGGTTGAGCTTATCCATTATGGCGATACCTATATAGACGATAACATATGGCAAGGAGCACGACTGATCGACACTGTTGACGGTCGTAGGATTACGGGATGTAAAGTGAAAAAGACTCCGGTAAGCTATGCAAGCATAAGCGTTGACGGCAAAATTATCACCGGAGAAGAAGTAAATGATTATATCCTGCTTGTAAGCATAGATAATATCCAAGGCGAAAACAATCATATCTATAGCACTATAATGGTGCGCAAAGATCTTGTAAAGAGCAGTAAGCCGAAAGTCATACTCGGGGATAGATTTTACTCTTCATACATTGCCACCGACTATGGCGATATTGACATCGACATGGTGCTTAAGGATGACAACGGAAAGCCTGTAAAGAACTGCGAAATATATTTTGTACATCTTGATGATATAGACACATATAATCTGGAACATAACAACGCAAACGTTCACGCTTCAGGCGACTATTGCATAGCTAACACGGATTCTGAGGGAAGAGTCAGTACGTTTACCGGTCTGTACTGTGGAAAGAACTATCTCTCGGTATCAAATGCCGTTGAAAAAGGTTATGTATTCAATAACGATCGTTATTATGACATTATCCCAAAAGATCCTGTGCCAAAGCTGATAGCAGAAATTCCGATTACAAACGAATAAGTGATCTATACAGCAAACAGTGTCCTGCTTTTCAGGAAAAGCGCTGAAGTCTGTCGGAAAATCTATATATCTACTAAATTAAAACGGGTATTGAGTGTTGCTTGCTCTGTAGGCTTTGTGTCGCGCAAAACTTTTGGCAAGCAATCAAAGCGTCCTTGCTTTAGGCAAAGCTCTTCACCTAGGAGAATGGAGTTTGGGTTAGGGATTGAGATCAGGCTATATTTTTCAAAACAGACTTTTACTACGAGCAAACACACGGCGGGAATACTTTCCCGCCGTGCTGTTTTATTCGATTTCTTTATAAAAAGTACTTGCATTTTATCCGCTTTTTTGGTAAAATAAAATATGAGCGCAGAAGTATAAAAATATGCGTGGAATTTGTATTTCTTGAGGACAGCCTCATACAAATAAAGTAAAAGCGAAAGGATCATTACCATGAGCAAATTAAACAAGAAGAATGTAGAAGATTTACAGGTAAAGGGCAGAAAAGTCCTTGTTCGTGTAGACTTCAACGTACCTATGAAGGACGGCAAGATCACAAACGACAACAGAATCCAGGCCGCACTTCCCACAATCAATAAGTTAGTTGAGAACGGCGCAAAGATAGTTCTTTGTTCACATCTCGGCAAGCCGAAGAACGGTCCCGAGGACAAGTTCTCTCTTAAGGCTGCTGCAGAAAGACTTGCAGAGCTTGTTAATACAAAGGTAGTTTTCGCTAAGGACGATACAGTAGTAGGCGAGAACGCAAAGAAGGCAGTTGCAGAAATGAAGGACGGCGAGATAGTTGTTCTTGAAAACACACGTTTCCGTGGCGCTGAAGAAACAAAGAACGGTGAAGCATTCTCTAAGGAGCTTGCAGATCTCGTTGACGACGATGTATTCGTAATGGACGCTTTCGGTTCTGCACACAGAGCACACGCTTCTACAGTAGGCGTTACAAAGTTTGTTAAGGAAACAGCAGTAGGCTACCTTATGAACAAGGAAATCGAGTTCTTAGGCAACGCTGTTGAAAACCCCGTAAGACCTTTCGTTGCTATCCTCGGCGGTGCTAAGGTTGCAGACAAGCTGAACGTTATATCAAACCTCCTCGAAAAGTGCGACACACTTATCATCGGCGGCGGTATGGCTTACACATTCTTAAAGGCTAAGGGCTATGAAGTAGGTACATCACTCGTTGACAACGAGAAGATCGACTACTGCAAGGAAATGATTGAAAAGGCTGAAAAGCTCGGCAAGAAGCTCCTTCTTCCCATTGATACAACAATTGCAAAGGAATTCCCCGATCCTATCGACGCTGAGATCGAAGTAAGCGTTGTTGACGCTGACAAGATTCCTGCTGATATGATGGGTCTTGACATCGGTCCTAAGACAATGGCTCTGTTCGCTGATGCCGCAAAGTCAGCTAAGACAGTTGTATGGAACGGTCCTATGGGTGTATTTGAGAACCCCGTATTAAAGAAGGGTACAGTTGCTGTCTGCGAAGCTCTTGCAGAGGCAGACGCTACAACAATCATCGGCGGCGGTGACTCGGCTACAGCTGCTATCAACCTCGGTTATGCAGACAAGATGAGCCACATCTCAACAGGCGGCGGTGCTTCTCTTGAATACCTCGAAGGTAAGGTACTTCCCGGTATCGCTTGCATTCAGGACAAGTAAAAATAACGAGGGCGGATATTCTCCGCCCTTATTGTTGTGTAATAAGCAATTTATAATAAAAAACGAAAGGAACACTGTATCATGAAAAAGACAGTAAGAAAAGCAGTTATCGCAGGTAACTGGAAGATGAATAAGACAAGACCCGAGGCTAAGGCTCTTTTAGAAGAATTAAAGCCTATGGTTGCTGATGTAAAGGACGTTGAGGTCGTAGCCTGCGTTCCCTTTACAAACCTTGAAACAGCTCTCGCTGTAACAGCAGGCACAAACATAAAGATCGGTGCTGAGAACTGCCACTTTGAAAAGAGCGGCGCTTTCACAGGCGAAATTTCAGCTGATATGCTCGCTGAAATGGGTGTTGAATATGTTGTACTCGGTCACTCCGAGCGCCGTCAGTACTTTGCTGAAACAGACGAAACAGTAAACAAGAGAACAAAGGCCGCTCTTGAAGCAGGTTTAAAGCCCATCGTATGCGTAGGCGAGCTTCTCTGGGAGCGTGAATGCAACATTACAGAAGAAGTTATCGCACGTCAGATTAAGCTCGATTTCTTCGGCATCTCCGCAGATGACCTCAAGAAGTGCATAATCGCTTACGAACCCGTTTGGGCTATCGGTACAGGCAAGACAGCTACAGCAGATCAGGCTGAAGAGGTTTGCGCTTTCATCCGTGCTACACTCGCTAAGCTCTACGGCGCAGATGTTGCAGAAACAATCACAATCCAGTACGGCGGCTCTATGAACGCAAAGAACGCTGAAGAACTGCTCTCAAAGACAAACGTTGACGGCGGTCTTATCGGCGGTGCTTCACTCAAGGCTGCTGATTTCACAACTATCATCAAGGCTGCCGTAAACGGCTAATCAAAAATCGGATATTTACGAAAGGACGACTAAACAAATGGCAAAACCCGTTTTACTCGTTGTTATGGACGGCGTAGGCTTTTCAAAGACAGGTCTTGGCGATGCAGTTACACTCGCCAACACTCCTACTCTTGACAGACTTTTAAGAGAATGCCCCAACACTCGTTTAAAGGCTCACGGTGACGCTGTAGGTCTGCCTACAGATGATGATATGGGCAACTCAGAGGTAGGTCACAACGCACTCGGCTGCGGTCAGATTTACTCACAGGGCGCAAAGCTTGTTAACGAATCTATCGAAAGCGGAAAGATGTATCAGTCTGAGGCTTGGAAGGAACTCGTTGACAACTGCAAGGCTAACAACAGCACCCTGCACTTCATCGGTCTTTTATCGGACGGTAACGTTCACTCAAATATCAAGCACCTGTTCAAGATGCTGACAGAAGCTAAGAACGAGGGCATCAAGAAGGCAAGAGTACACATTCTGCTTGACGGCAGAGATGTACCCGCTACTTCTGCTCCGATATATATCGAACAGCTTGAGAGCTTCCTCAAGGAGCTTAATGCGGACGGCGCTTTTGACGGTAAGATAGCAAGCGGCGGCGGACGTATGAAGGTTACTATGGATCGTTACCAGGCTGACTGGCCTATGGTTGAGCTTGGCTGGAAGACTCACGTCAAGGGCGAGGGCAGACAGTTTGCATCAGCTATGGAAGCTGTTGAAACCTACCGTAAGGAAAACGATGGCATCATCGACCAGGATCTCCCTGCATTCGTAATCGCTGAGAACGGCGAGCCTGTAGGCAAGATAGTTGACAAGGACAGCGTTATCCTCTTCAACTTCAGAGGCGACCGTGCTATCGAGCTTTCAATGGCATTCGACGATGACGACTTCACTGCATTTGACAGAGGCGCAAAGCCCGACGTATGCTTCGCAGGTATGCTGCAGTATGACGGCGACTTAAAGCTCCCCGCACGCTTCCTTGTAAATCCTCCCGAGATTACAAACACTCTCACAGAGGTACTCGTTGCCGCAGGTCTTAACGAATATGCCGTATCCGAAACACAGAAGTACGGCCATGTAACTTACTTCTGGAACGGCAATAAGAGTGATAAGTTCAGCGAAGAGCTTGAAACATACAAGGAAATTCCTTCCGACAACGTTTCATTCGATCAGCGTCCGTGGATGAAGTCCGCTGAGATAACAGACGATCTTATCGAAGTAATAAAGAGCAAGAAGTACGACTTTATCCGTTGCAACTACCCCAACGGCGATATGGTCGGACACACAGGCAGCCTCGACTCAACAATAATCGGTGTTGAAGCGGTTGACCTCGGCCTTTCAAGACTTATCAAGGTTTGCGATGAGTACGGTGTTACACTCGTTGTAACAGCCGATCACGGCAACGCAGACGAGATGCTCGAAAAGAACAAGAAGGGTGAGATTCAGATAAGAACAGCCCACTCGCTCAACCCCGTTCCTTTCATCATCTATGATAAGGAAGTCAAGTACACTATCAAGGACGATACAAAGTACGCTCCCGGCGTTCCCACCAAGTACGGTCTGGCTAACGTTGCTCCCACCATCGTTAAGATGCTCGGTCTTACAGCGCCTGACTGCTGGCAGGAAAGCATGATCTAAGCGGCTGTGAGCCGCCTCAAATTCCGCCGTTCTGACGGATTGAGCTTGGCTCAACTTCCTTTACCGGCGGGGCGGCAATGTGCCGCTTCAAGTTCCGCCTTTGGCATTGTCGGAGCTATCCGCAGGATAGCAAAACGGCGGGGCTGAACGCACTGCAAATCGCATAGCAATACGGTTTGTAGCGGTTAAGACATATACTTTGTCAGGCGCAGAGTAAAACATAAAATCGTGTGAAGCGGGTTGCCGTGTATAGCGATTATTTGGCTTTACAATGCGGTTTGATAGAATATACAATTGATACGACAAACGGCAGGCATGAGAAATCATGTCTGCCGTTTTTGCGGCTGTGAGCCGCTCCAAATTCAGCCTTTGTAATAGCCGATGCGTTTCGTGCGATAGCGAAACGGCGGAACTGAATGCACTACGAATCGCATAGCAATGCGGTTTGTGGTGGTTAAGACATATACTTTGTCAGGTGCAAAGTAAAACAGAAAATCGTGTAAAGCAGATTGCCGTGTATAGCGATTATTTGGCTTTACAATGCGGTTTGATGGGATATACAATTGATACGACAAACGGCAGGCATGAGAAATCATGTCTGCCGTTTTTGTGTTTGCAGTTGAAATTTGCCGCATTTGGCTTTGTTATGCGGTTTGTGGCAATTGGAAAATGTAAGCAGTAATACAGCAGAAACGGGAATCTGCGGTTGCAAACGAGATATTCCTGCTGTTGTCGAAGTGTCATAAACGGCTTTGTTATGCGGTTTATTAGGGTTTTAAAAACGGCAGGTGCGGAGAAATACCGCCCTGCCGTAAATATGACGTTTTACAATTCCGCTTTATATATCAAAGCGTCGCAAACCGGCTCTGTGTAATAGTTTCTGCGTCTGCCGACCTCAGAAAAGCCGTGCTTTTCGTACAGCTTTTTTGCCGGCTCGTTATCACAGCGGACTTCAAGAAAAATGCTTTTTATGCCGTTATTTTTGCATTTATTTATGAAATATTCCATTAATTGTGTGGCGATGCACTGATGTCTGTATTCCGGCAACACTGCAATGCGATACAGCTCGCATTCATCGGATACGCTCTGACCGCAGATAAAGCCTACCGGCTTGTTTTCGGCTTTATCATCACGAATAACGGCATTAATCGAACCTTCAGTGAACACCTGCGACTCAATACTTCGCTCTGTCCACGGCACCGAAAAACACTTTTTTTCAATCACTGCAATGTCGCTACAGATTGATGAATTATGATGATTTAAAGCCGTAATTTTTCCTTTATCTGTCAAACAGTCATTGTCAATGAGTATCATACCACGTTTTGCCAATATTTACATCTACCGTCATAGGAACGGTGAGCTTTACGGCATTCTCCATTTCTTCCTTTAAAAGTAAGGCAACCTTTTCTGCGCAATCTTCTTTAGCCTCAACAATAAGTTCATCGTGAACCTGAAGTATCAGCCTTGCATCCAGACCGCTTTCTTCAAGTCTGTTGTAAACTTTTATCATCGCAATTTTAATTATATCGGCGGCTGTACCCTGTATGGGGGTGTTCTTTGCGACACGCTCACCGAAAGCCTGCAGATTCTTATTCTTTGCGGCAAGCTCTTTGATATATCTCCTTCTGCCGAACATAGTTTCAACATAGCCGTCACGCTTAGCCTTCGCAACGGTCTGCTCCATATAGTGAGCTATACCGGAATATTTGGAAAGATAGGAGCGGATATATTCGCTTGCTTTTGGCACTGAAACACCGATGTCCTTTGACAGCGAGAATGCGCCTATTCCGTAGACTATGCCGAAGTTGACCGCTTTCGCCTTGCTTCTGAGGTCGGGCGTTACCCACTCTATCGGCTGATTGAACACCTGAGATGCGGTTACGGTATGAATATCCACACCGTCAAGGAACGCTTTCTTCATTATCTCGTCGCCCGAAATATGAGCCAGCACACGCAGTTCGATCTGTGAATAGTCGGCATCGACAAGCAGGTAGCCGTCCTTTGCGGTGAAGAATCTTCTCATCTCCCTGCCGAGCGGCGTTCTTACGGGTATGTTCTGAATATTCGGCTCGGCGCTGGAAATTCTTCCTGTTCTTGTTTCTGTCTGCTTAAAGGTCGAATGAATCCTGCCGTCCTCGCCTACTACCTTCAGAAGTCCTGTAACGTATGTGTTCTGCAGCTTTGTAAGCGCACGGTATTCGGTTATCAGCGGAACTATGGGATGCTTGTCCATAAGGCTTTCAAGCACATCGGCGTTTGTGGAATAGCCTGTTTTTGTCTTTTTGGCACTTGGCAATGCAAGTTTTTCAAAAAGCACACTTCCGAGCTGTTTTGGCGAACCTATATTGAATTCATAACCTGCGTATTCATAGATCTCACGGCTGATCTTTTCAGCCTTTTCGCAAACCTCTTTGCCGAAAGCCTTTATACCGTCGACATCAATACTTACGCCCTCACGCTCCATAGCTACAAGCACAGTGGCAAGAGGTATCTCTATATCGGTAAGAACCGCCGCAGAGCCTGTTTCACTGATTTTGCAATTAAGTATATCGTTGAGGGCGGCAACGGTTATCGACTTTTCCTGTATGCTGTTTCCCTCCGGAACTCCGTACTGAGTGCAGAGCCTTGACAGGCTGTAATCGTTTGAATCGGGGTCGGCAAGGTAAGCCGCAAGCGTTGTATCAAAACGGTTGTTCTTAAGCCTTTCACAGCCGGTAACGGTCAGCGTTTCCTTTATATCAAAGGTGTACTTCGTGCTGTCGCTGTCGGCATAGGCTTTAAGCTCCACGTCGGACAATTTTACCGGAGCGCCTACTGCGCCTGCGTATACGTTACCCTCCTGCGTCAGAACTATATCGCCTGCAGGCATAGCGGGTATCTGCTTTGCGGCGGATTCTTCCAAAGCCTCTTTTGAGCCTGCGGGAGCGGAAGTCGGGTGCAGCTTCAGCTTCTGGAGCATCTTGTACATTTCAAGCTCCGACAGCAATCTTGCAAGCTCGTTATCGTCACGTTCTTTAGGAGCATAATGCGAAAGCTCGGTATCAATAGGTGCGGTAAGGCATATTTCGGCAAGCTGTCTGCTCATATAACAGCTTTCCTTGCCGTTTTCGAGCTTTGTGCGTACGCCCTTTGTGATAAGCGTTGAGCCGATGTTCTCATAAACTCCGTCCACGCTTGCAAATTCCTTTATAAGTGAAAGAGCGGTCTTTTCACCGATGCCGGGAACACCCGGAATATTGTCGCTCGAATCGCCCATGAGCGCCTTTACTTCTATCATCTGTTTCGGAGTCACGCCGTACTCCTCCATAATAACATCGGGCGTGTAGTAAATGTCGCCTTTTGTCTTGGCAAGCCTTACGGTAACGTAATCATTTACAAGCTGGAACGAGTCACGGTCGCCCGTTGACACTGTACAGGGTATCTTCTTATCCGCACAGGCGGCTGAAACAGTTCCGATTATATCATCGGCTTCAAAGCCCTCTTTTTCGATAATGGTTATTCCCATTGCGGTGATTATCTTTTTCATATAGGGGAGCTGTTGAGCGAGGTCTTCCGGCATACCCTTGCGGTTTGCCTTATAGCCGTCGTACATTTTATGGCGGAATGTCGGTGCTTTAAGGTCGAAAGCTACCGCTATCATATCCGGATTTACATCCTTTTCAAGCATAAGCAGAGTGTTCATAAAGCCTGTTACGGCATTTGTGGCAACACCTCTTGAATTTGTCAGCACACGGATACCGTAGAATGCACGGTTTAATATGCTGTTGCCGTCAATAATAAGAAATCCCATATTTATCCTTTCAAGCAGAGGTCAGATTGATTTTTTCGGTGATTTATGATTATAGTATAACATAAATCAGGTCGGTGTAAACCGACACGGCGGTACGCCGTATTTTGTCGTCAGACAAAAGATTTAATGGTAAAATGTTCTCAGATGTGCGGTGTGCCGCAAGCCGTGCTTCTGCACGGCAAAATCCGCTTCGGCGGATTTTAAGTCTGAGGTTATTATACCATAATTACGGTAAAATGCAAGAGCCCAGAGAATGATGTTGTCCGTATATAAACAGCAAAGCGGAGCAAATACAAGGTCTGCTCCGCCGTATTCTGAATTATTCGTCTGCACCGCCGGGCAATGCTGTCTGTTCGCTTGCAAGTCTTGCAAACTCCTCCTTGATGCTCGGAGCGTCCTTTGTCAGCTTTTTGATAGTAAGCTGTTCTTCAGCCTTGTTATTTGCAAGACGGAGATTGTTTTCGGAAGACAGAAGTGCGTCCTTTGTCTTTTGCAAATGTATAATAGTCTTGTCTATCTCATCAATCGCAGTCTTGAACTTATCGCTGGCAAGCTGATAATTTCTTGAAAACGCCGTTTTGAAGTCGGTTATATTTTTCTCGAAATTAGTAAGGTCAACCTGCTGAGCCTTTGCCATAGCAAGCTCACGCTTATATTCAAGGCTGTTTCTTGCGGCGTTTCTCAGCAGAGAGATAAGCGGAATAAAGAACTGCGGACGGATAACGTACATCTTGGGGTACTTATATGAAACATCGACTATGCCTGCGTTATAGAACTCGTTATCGGCTTCGAGCATTGAAACGAGAACGGCATATTCGCAGCCCTTTTCATTCCTGTCCTTGTCAAGCTCCTTGAAGAAGTCCTCGTTCTTATGCTTTGTGGCGGTGGTGTCCATCTCATTCTTCATCTCGAACATAATTGAGATGAATTCTATACCGTCCTCTGACGATTCTCTGAAAATGAAATCGCCCTTGCTGCCGCTCCTTGCATCGTTATCCTTTTCAAAATAGGCATTGGGAAATGCCGACATTCTGAGAGAATTGAACTGCGTCAGGCAATGCTGTTCAAGGGTTTCGCCCACCATTTTCGTTGACAGTCTTGCCTTGAAGTCCTTGTACTGCTCTATCAGCTCGTCCTTGTTTTTAAGCTCAATAGCGTACTTTTCTTCTATCGCCCTGCATCTGAGCTCTGCCTCGTTATCCTTGCTCTGAAGCTTGCTGTTAAGCTCGTTTATTTCGTTATCCTTTTTTGCGATGGCAAGTGCGTTTTCACTGCTTACCTTGTCAATAGCCGCCTGCTGTAAGCTCTGTGCCTGCTGAAGCTGTAATTCAAGCTGTTTTATAAGGCTCTCTTTTTCGCTCAGCTCAGCATTCTTTTCACTGTTTGCCTTGTCAACGGCGAAAGCTCTTTCGCTATCCGCCTGATTCAGCTTTGCTGTAAGCTCGGCAATTTCTATATCCTTATCGCTGATAGCCTTCTGTGCCTTGCGGCTTTCCTCGCTGAAGCTGTTTTCACGCTCTCTGACAGCAGTTGCAACGGCAAGCTGTTTTTCGTTTTCTATGTTTTCAAGCCTTGCTTCAAGCTCGGTTATTCTTTTTTCCTTATCCGTAATATCGTCCGACTTTTCCGAAAGAGCCGATTCCAGCTTCTTTTCATACTCCATCTCGATTATTTTAAGCTCGCTGTTCTTCGCCTTTTCAAGCTCCTCTGCTCTGCGTGCCGCTTCTTTTTTGAATTCCTTATCTCTTACCTGCTGAACTATCTGTGAATAACCGCTGTCATCCATCTGAAAGACCTCATTACATTTCGGGCATCTTATTTCCTGCATATTTCCTTAGTCCTTTCGTGAAAAAATTTATAATTCAAGTCTGCATACAAGGCTTGCGACTCTTTTGTCCTCTATCGTTACCTCTTTCATTCCGAGCGAGGTGAAATAATTGTAATTGGTTTCAAACTTTACGTTTGTCCTGTCAAGTAAAACAATATCGGCAAGCGGTGCGGATTCGTCTGTCGGCACATCACGGTCATTTATCGTATAAAGCTCTTTTTGCTTATACAGCGGAGCGATAAAGAACGTGTTCGCTGTGATGCTCTCGTTTTCGTTGTCGGGAAGCTGTTCAAGATAGGATATGACTGCACCGTGTGCCTCATAGTCGTTATCATAGAAATTGTTCAGGTAGCCTGTCATTGTTGACACAAACATAACCGCACAGGCAATAAGTGAAAACACAGTAAAGCATCTCGCCCTGTTATATGACAGCTCCGACATATTCATTATGAAAAGCCAGATAACAAGAACGCACGAGCCGAAAACGTACTGGAAATAAATCGAGTGCTGATACGGATAGGTCGGCATAAGATTTACCAGTACAAACGGTATCAGTAATATATAACGTGCTATCTTCCTGCTTACAAGCGGTATACCGCCGAGTACGCCGAGCGTCTGCACTGTAAAGGTCAGCTTTTCGCCCGTGAACAGATTTGACAGAATGTAACCCGGATTTGTAAACGCCGTAACAACCAATGACGTGATAAGCGCACCGCCTCGGTACATATAGTCCTTGTACCGCCATTCCATAATCCCCAGCCCGCTGTTATTGAGATAAGCGCAGACTGCAAAGAAATAAACGCAGGCCGCTCCGAAAATCACGGCACCGAGCGTCCTTGTCCTTTTACTGCGGTCGGACAGCAGAAGATAAAGTCCGATTACCGCAACATACACGGCGGCATCTTCTTTTACAAGAAGCGTCAGCAGTGCAAAGACAAGCATCGGTATCGTTTTTTCACGTTCTGTCGCCCATATCAGCCACAGCAGGAACGCAGGAAGCATACAGTTTTCGTGAATGTCGTAGCTGCAACCGCCTGTGAATGCCGGATATAAGGCATATATCGCTGAAAAAAGCGAGGAATGTATAAGCGAAAAGCCGTATTTTCTTGCGATAAGGAACACGGGGATAATTCCGCTTGTAACGAATATTCCCTGCAGTATCTGTAATGTTACCGGATGCGGAAAAAGCGTATAGAACGGCAGCATCAGATAATACGCAGGAGAAAAATGCACCGCAAAGTGTGACAGCTCATAATTACGTTCGACTGTTGTGACAGGTCCAAGCCCGTCCTTCATATTCTCGAACATCTGCGTGAATATGCCGAAGTCAAAGCACGGTGTACACAGCTTATAATACCGCAGTGACATTGCAAGTGCTGTGAACACAAGCATAAACACGGCGGAGATCGCAAGAACCGCTATCCAGCATTTCTTTGTGAATTTCGGAAGCCTTATCCTTTGCTTTCCTACAGTATACCATACAGCGAGGGCTATAAACAGGACAACTCCGAGAAAAAAATCAATATTCGTACCTTTTTCACGGAACATAACCACAGCATAAGCAACTGTAAACTGTGCGGTCGATATAAGCAATGCGGCACAGTCGGTTTTCATATCTCTGAGCTTTGGAATAAAACGCAACACGGTAAGTAAGCCGTAGAATACTGTGAAAAATAGGATAATCAACAGATACGGAGCTTCGCCTGCGTATTCCTTGTTAAATACCTCTTTTACCGGTCTGAAAAGCAATATCAAAACGAGCGAACACAGCCACGCAGAAATGAAACGCATAAGGTATTCGCCGCCGTGTTCGCTTGCCTTGAAGCGTGTAAGTAATTTGTTCATAAAAGCCTCATTCTCAGTCACCTGCAAGAAATTTATTGTTGTGAAGCTGGGAGCGCAGCTTCACACCCTGCTTTTTCAGAATATCGACCTTGAGCGCAACAAGATTACGGTCGGTGCAGAGTGCCGCCGCAGTTTTGTCAATATCGAAGCCGCAATTTATGCAATCGTAAAGCTCTTCATCCGATATAAGAAACTGTGCCGCAAAGAGATTTGCTTCATACTCCATAGAACGATCGCACATATCGAATATGTCATATTCGGCAAAGCCGCCACAATCGTCGGCCTTATCCCTATGGAGCCTGTCGTGACCGATCTCGTGCATCAGGACGATTTTTTTCATACTGTCGCAAAGGTCACGCTTTATAAAGATGAACGGGTTTTTCAGTATCAGCTTGTATGCGCCTTTCTGCTTTGAAAAATCCCTTTCGAGAACCTCTATATCAAGCTCCCGTGCAAGCCTTTTCGGAGAGCACCTGCCGTAAATGGCTATCAGCTCATCAGCCTCGTTGACCGCCTCGTTAAAACAGCTTAACATTCGTGCTCTTTCCGCTTTGACACATATTTTCTGTTCTTCTCTTTCGCTATCCAGTAGGCGTCCTGTATGGCCTTCATCATCTCGTCCATATCATCCTGGTCAAGCTCTCCGCCTGCAAAAAGTCCGGTTACCTCCTGCATCAGTGCTTTCGCCTGCTGTGCGCCTGTAGCGCCGTACTTTTCGTTTGCTCTTATGTAGAATTCCTCGTTCTCGGTAAGCAGATAATTAATGTCAACGCCGAGTATCTCAGCCATTTTTCCGTATATTTCACGCTGTTTTGGGTAGCTTTCGCCCTTTTCATAGTTCGTTATGGTTCTCAGCGATACACCGAGCATATCAGCAAACTGCTGTTGTGTAAGCCCTTTTGCACGGCGCTCTTTCTTTACTTTATCACAGAATTTCATAATTACTCCTTTACTTGCAGTATGCTACGGCGTCTGCCTGAAATTTAAGTCCGTTTTCTCCGCCGATATGTGCAAACTCGGTCTGTATTGATTTACGGACAGGATATTTGCCGCCGAAACGCTCCTTTATCACCTTTTCCATGACGGGAATATCCCATATATCCCTGAACAGGCAATCCATCTGCACGACGTTTTCAAGTGTAAGTCCGACAAGTGCAAGACGCTTTTCCATCTCGTCAAATGCGCCGTTTACCTGCTGTTCGATACTTCCGCCGACATTTCCTACACAGTAATTGAGAAAACAGAAATCGCCTGCTTTGATAATTCCGCAATGCGCCCATTCTTCGTTGACATCATAACGTTCAATCATAATCGTATCCTCCGTAAAATTCAAAAACATGCAAATACGTTGCATTTTTCTCTTGACAAACGCAAGATAATTGCGTATAATCTTGATTAGAAATTTAATTGCGTATTTATGATACCATAGATTGCGTATCGTGTCAAGCAAAACAAATAAGAGGCGATAAAATGGAACGTGATATACTTCACTGCGATATGAACAATTTCTTTGCGTCGGTTGAATGCAGGCTGAATCCGGAGCTTAAGAAATATCCTGTGGCGGTGTGCGGCTCTGTCGAGGAACGGCACGGAATAGTGCTTGCGAAAAACGAGCTTGCAAAGGCGCAGGGAGTAAAGACGGCGGAAACGGTGGCATCGGCAAAATCAAAGTGCAGAGGGCTTGTTATCGTACCGCCGCACTTTGAGGAATATCTCAGGTACAGCAGGCTTGCAAGGAAGATATACGAGCGGTATACAAATCTTATCGAGCCGTTCGGAATGGACGAATGCTGGCTTGATATAAGCGGTACGAGAAGGCTGTTCGGCGCACCCGAAAAGGTAGCGGACGAGATAAGGCGTACCGTAAAGGAGGAGCTTGGGCTTACCATATCGGTAGGGGTATCGTTCAACAAGGTGTTTGCAAAGCTCGGAAGCGATATGAAAAAGCCGGATGCGGTGACGGTGATACCGAGAGAAACGTTCCGTGAGAAGATATGGAATCTTCCGCTCAGCGATATGATAGGGGCAGGCAGAGCAACTACTGCAAAGCTGAACGATTACGGGATATATACACTGGGTGAGCTTGCACAGTGCGACGCTCAGTGGATAACAAAGGTGCTTGGCAAGAACGGATATATGCTAAGATGCTACGCTAACGGAACGGATAACTCGCAGGTTATGCCTGCTGATTTTTCGATGCCCGCAAAAAGCGTGGGGCACGGTGTGACGACCACAGCGGATATAACACGGTGCGAGGACGCAAAGCCGTTGCTTCTTGAGCTGGCTCAGGATATAGGGAAAAGGCTGACGATTCAAAACAAGTATGCGACTAAGGTTTGTGTGAACGCAAGGTCGAGCATTCTCAGAAACAGGGAGTGGCAGACGGAGCTTCCGACAGCGACACGCTCGCCGATGATAATTGCGGATACGGCATACAGGCTGTTCTGCGACAATTACGATTGGGTAAATCCTGTGCGGTCGCTTACGGTAACCGCATTTTCTCTTGTGGACGGCGGTGCGGTGATACAGAACAGCTTTTTCAACGATACGATAAGGCTTGAAAAAATGGAAAAGGCGGATGGCTGTATCAGGGATATACGCAAAAGATTCGGGGAGGGAATGATCAAGAATGCCGTGCTGCTGACAGGGCTTGCCGTGCCGAAATCAAAGGCGGTGGTTTCGCTTCCGGGCAATATGCTGAATAAATAGAAAGCCCGTCACGCAAAGCGTGACGGGCATAGTATTCGGTTACGGGATCAGTCTACAAGCTCAGGGTCGAATGTTTCGTGCCACGGAAGTCCCCACTTGTTCAGTGCGTCCATAAACGGATCGGGATCGAATTCCTCGATGTTGTAGACGCCGGGCTTCTTCCACTTGCCTGTCATTACCATCATTGCGCCTATCATAGCAGGAACGCCGGTCGTGTAGCTGATAGCCTGCGAGCCGACCTCCTTGTAGCATTCCTGATGATCGCAACAGTTGTAAACCTTGTAGTGTACTTCCTTGCCGTCCTTCTTGCCTATGCAGATACAGCCGATATTGGTCTTGCCGACTGTTCTGGGGCCGAGCGATGCAGGGTCGGGTAAAACTGCCTTAAGGAACTGGAGCGGTACTATCTCTCTGCCCTCGTACATAATGGGCTTGATAGATGTCATACCGACATCTTCGAGGCACTTCAGATGTGTGAGGTAGCTCTGTCCGAATGTCATAAAGAAACGAATACGCTTGATACCCTTGATATTGAGTGCGAGCGATTCAAGCTCCTCGTGGTGCAGAAGGTACATATCCTTCTTGCCGACCTGCTCAAAGTCGTACTCTCTCTTTATCTCCATAGGCTCGGTTTCTACCCACTTGCCGTCCTCGATATAGCTGCCCTTTGCGGATACCTCACGGATATTTATCTCGGGATTGAAGTTGGTCGCAAACGGGTAACCGTGGTCGCCGCCGTTGCAGTCGAGAATATCAATATAATTGATCTCGTCAAAGTAATGCTTCTGGGCATAGGCGCAGAATACACCGGTTACACCGGGATCGAATCCGCTTCCGAGAAGTGCGGTGATGCCCGCCTTTTCAAACTTTTCTCTGTATGCCCACTGATACTTGTACTCAAACTTAGCCGTGTCGGGATGCTCGTAGTTTGCCGTATCAACATAGTCTGTCTTTGTTTCAAGGCAGGCGTCCATTATTGTAAGGTCCTGATAAGGAAGCGCAACGTTTATGACAATGTCGGGCTTTTCCTTATTTATAAGCTCAACAAGCTGAGGAACGCTGTCTGCGTCTACCTGTGCAGTCGTTACCTTAGTCTTTGTACCCTTTTCCTCTACCTGCTTTTTCAGCGCATCGCACTTTGACTTTGTACGGCTGGCAATGCAGATCTCAGTGAAAACCTCGCTGTTCTGACAGCACTTATGGACTACTACTCCGGCAACACCGCCGGCACCTATTATCAATGCTTTTCCCATTTTTCTTTCCTTTCCGTTCTGCCTGAGGGCAGACGTCACATAGTGGTTACAAATAGATTATACACTATCGTGTGTAAAAAAACAAGCAAATATTTATATACTGCATACAAGCACACCGTAATCAAACGGAGAGAGCTTTATCGTCTTTTCTTCGCTCTCGTGAGGCTTTCTGAGGAATTTCGGGTCGGTATATTCGTCCTTCATATAGTCGTCGAGCTTAAACGTCTTAGGATATTTCGACTTGTTCAGGAATATAACGGCTGCTTCACGGTTTAGCTTGTCAATTCTTGCAAATACGCATTCCTCAGGCGTACAGCTTAAAAACTTCATTTCGCCCTGAGCGAACGCCTTGCTTGCCTTTCTTATCCCTGCAAGCTGTTTTGTGAAGTCTATCATATCTATATTCTCTTTGCCCCACGGGTAACAGCGTCTGTTGAACGGATCCTTATAGCCCTCAAGACCTGCTTCATCGCCGTAATATATGCACGGCACACCGGGCAGGAAGAATTGCAGTACCATAGCGCATTTAAGCAGTGAAAGGCCGTAAACATACTGTTCGGGCGAAAGGTAGCGTTCAGCCTGCCATTCTCTGTCGTGCCAGCCTACATCCTCGCCGGCAAGTCTTGTCAAGATACGCTCGGTATCGTGAGTTGACAGGAAGTTCATCAGCATATCGGCACTGGGCTTGGGGTAATGCTCAAGTATCGTCATAACTCCGTCCTCAAAGCCTCTTGCATCGCCGTACTTGCAGTAATTTATGATAGCCTCCTTGAAAGGATAGTTCATAACGCTGTCAAGCTGACCGCCTATGAGATAACGTCTGCGTACACCGTAGCTCTCCTTGTTGGACGCATCCTCCCATACCTCGCCGTAGATAACCTTATCGTCGCCCTTGGCTTTTACCGCCTTGTTGAGATTGTCAAGGAATTCATCGGGAAGCTCATCGGCAACATCAAGTCGCCAGCCTCTTGCACCCTTGTCTATCCAGCGCTGTAATATACCGTTTTCACCGCAGATATATTCGGTGTAGTCGGGGTTGTTCTCGTTTACATTCGGAAGTGTGGTAATGCCCCACCATGATTCATAATCGAAAGGATAGCGTGAGAAGCAGTACCAGTTTTTATATTTGCTGTCGGGATCTCTGTATGCGCCCTCGTGATCTCCGTATCTGCCGAACTTGTTGAAATAAATGCTGTCTGCGCCCGTATGCGAGAACACGCCGTCAAGAATAATGTCTATACCGTATGTTTTAGCCTGTTTGCACAGATGTTCAAAGTCCTCGTCCGTGCCGAGCATAGGATCGATATGCTCATAGCAGGCGGTCGAATAGCGATGATTTTCGTGCGACTCGAAAACAGGGTTGAGATAAATGCAGGTAACGCCTAAACTCTGAAGATAAGGGAGCTTGCTTTCTATGCCTTTGAAATCTCCTGCAAAATAATCGTTGTTGCGGATAATTCCTCTGTCATCCGGACGGAAGAACGGGGTATCCTCCCAGTTTTCGTGGATTATTCTGTCTGTAGGAACGTTTTCGTGCTTTTCTCCGCTTCGGCAGAATCTGTCGGGAAATATCTGATACATAATTCCGCCCTTTATCCAGTCGGGAGCCGCCATATCCTTGTCAAAAACAGTAAGCTGGAACAGCTCGCCGTTATCAAGAACACCGAGCCTTGCTCCGCTGCGCTTTACATATCTCCTGTTGCCGTCTATCATCAAAGAGAAATAATAGTGGTGCAGACCTTTATGCAAGGGGTTGAAATTACAGGTAAACACGTTGCATTCGGTGGTCGTATCGGTAATGTCAAGAGGTATGAAGCGTTCCTTTTCGCCGGGACGGAACATTACAAGAGTAGGGTCGCTGACGTGCCATTCCTTCGGGAAACGCAGGGAGAATGTGCTGGGCTGATACTGTCGTATTGCTCCGAATGGGCTTTTATAGTTTAAGTCGAAGCAGTCGAATATCGGAGTATCCATTAAAAAACATTCCTTTCGGATTAAAGTCGGATTAAAATCGGAGGGTGGTTATATATACCCGAAAAAGTCCGTTGGTTGCAACGGACTTTCAGTTTGTCGAAAAAGTCTATTTTTATAAAAATAGAGCAAATTCTCTATCCCTAACCCCAAACCCCTTCCCCGTGGGAAGGGGCTATATTACTGGGGCTACCGCCCCTAGACCAAGCAAGGATGCTTGCAGTCAGCCACACCAAGCCACTGCACGATGCAGTGGCACAAATGGCTGACGACCTGTACGGGGGCTACGCCCCTGCGACCCCATTTTTATCAACGATAGAGGTTTATCGACAGTTTGAAAGTCCGTTGGTTGCAACGGACTTTTTTTATTATCTCGGGCTACTGTCTGTTAAATTAACTTCCAGATATCACGGGCATAGTCTGTAACGGCACGGTCAGCCGAGAATATGCCTGCAGATGCGATATTTATAAGCGACATCTTGTTCCAGAGGCACTTATCCTTATAGGTTTCGCTTGCCTTTGCCTGTGTTCCTCTGTAGCTGTCGAAATCGGCAAAGCACATATATCTGTCTGCGTGACGCAGTGAATTTGCTACTTCCTCGAATGTTGCACCGTTTATACCCTTGTACATCTTTTCGAGAACACTCTTGATAACTGCGTGTGAGTTGTATATCTTTTCGGGGTTATATCCCTCAGCCTTGAGCTGATTTACTTCTGGAGTTGACATACCGAAGATGAAGATGTTGTCATCGCCTACCGCTTCGTGTATCTCAACGTTTGCACCGTCATAGGTACCCATTGTAAGAGCGCCGTTGAGCATCAGCTTCATATTGCCTGTACCGGAAGCCTCTGTTCCTGCGAGAGAAATCTGCTCTGAAATTTCACTTGCGGGCATAAGTATCTCTGACAGTGTTACCTTGTAATCTTCAAGGAATACAACAGCAAGCTTTTCATTCAGCTTGGGGTTCTTCTTAAGCTCCTCGCCTATGCACCAGATCATCTTGATTATCTGCTTTGCCATATAATAGCCGGGCGCCGCCTTTGAAGCGAAGATATAGGTCTTGGGTACAAAGTCCGCATCGGGATTGTTGAGCAGATAAATGTAGTCTGCGATAATGTTCATGGCGTTAAGTTGCTGACGCTTGTATTCGTGCAGACGCTTTACCTGTACATCGAAAATACCGTTGCAGTTAAGCTTAGTGCCTGTGGTGTTGTATACATACTTTGCAAAAGCCTGCTTGTTAGCCAGCTTTACAGCGGCTAATTTATCAAGCACCGACTTATCCGTTGCAAACTTCTTGAAATCTGCGAGCTTTGACGCATCCTTCTTGAAGCCGTCGCCTATGCACTCGGTAAGAAGGTTTGTAAGTCCCTGATTGCTTGCGAGTAACCAACGGCGGTATGCGATACCGTTTGTAACGTTCTTGAAGGCATCGGGAGTAACAGTGTACTGATCGTGGAATACGCTGTCCTTGATGATTTCGGAGTGAAGCTTAGAAACGCCGTTTACAGAACTGCTTGCCGCACAGCAGAGGTTAGCCATCTTTACACGGTTGTCAAGAATGATGGACATTCTTGTTACCTTCTCGCTGTCGCCGCCGGTCACTTCCATAAGATGAGCGCAATAACGGTTGTTTATTTCAACTATGATAGCGTAGATTCTGGGGAGTATTCTCTGCATAAGATCGACATCCCACGTTTCAAGCGCTTCTGCCATAACCGTATGGTTTGTATAATCGAATGTGTTTGTGATGATGTTCCACGCCTTATCCCAGTCATAACCGCAGTCATCGAGCAGTATTCTCATAAGCTCGGGGATAGCGAGTGTGGGGTGTGTATCATTTATATGGATAGCTACCTTTTCGTGAAGGTTTTCAAGAGTACCGTAAACGTTCATATGACGCATTACAATATCGCCTACGGAAGCGGCGCTCATAAAATACTGCTGACGCAGACGCAGAGCCTTACCCTCAAGGTGATTATCGTTGGGGTAAAGTACCTTTGTCAATGAGTGTGCGATATTATTTGCACCGATAGCCTTTGCATAGTCGCCCTGATTGAACATATTCATATCAAACGACATACTCTCGGCACTCCAAAGACGGAGCTTTGAAACGCCCTTGCTGTCATAGCCGGATACATACATATCATAGGGTACTGCGTTTACTGTCTTATAGTTAACGTGATTTACGCTGTGGTAGTTCTGCTCCCACTTCTCGTAAATCTCGCCGTCAAAATGAACCTCTATAGCCTGATCGGGTACGGGTACGAGCCACGCTCTGCCGCCGGGCAGCCAGTCATCGGGAAGCTCTGTCTGCCAGCCGTCTATGATTTTCTGCTTGAAGATACCGTATTCATAGAGGATAGAGTAGCCTGTTGCGGGGAATGCGCAGGTTGCAAGTCCGTCAAGGTAGCAGGCGGCAAGTCTGCCAAGACCGCCGTTACCGAGTCCCGCATCGGGTTCTTCCTCATAGATATGTTCAATCTTTACATCGAGCTTCTTGAGTGCCTTTGCCACTTCGTCCTGCATACCGAGGTTGTAGAGGTTTGTCTTTAACGAACGTCCCATAAGGAATTCCATTGAAAGATAATAGACCTGCTTTCTGCCCTTTGAGTTGCAGTCGGTCATGAACATCGAGCGCTTTTCCTTAAGGTAGTTTACCACTATCTTTGATAAAGCCTTGTAAATCTGGGTGTGATTTGCTTCTGCGGGGGATACTCTGAAGTCGTACTCCAGCACCTCCGTCAGCTTACGGGTTATTTCATTTTCTGTAAACGGTGAAGTCATATAAATTTTTCCCTTTCTTCCGGTCCGATTTTCTTACAGTCTAATTATACAACATACAGTATCCTTATTCAAGGCTGAATAAAATATTTTGTAAATAATAAGGTGAAATTGCACTAAAACCGCTTGCCGATTTTATGCAGTTTCACAATAAAACTTTTCCTATTGAGGATTTATTTACTGATAATTGACAAAATGCGTGTTACATACACGTCACGCTTTTATCTTAAGTGCTTTGAAAATGTCGTTCTTGTCCTTGATTTTGGATAATATCATCAGCTTGTCGCCTATCTCAAGCGTGGTATGACCTCTTGGGATTATCAGCTCGGTTTCATTGCGGATAATAGAAATAATGTTGAGCGTCAGCGGTATTTCCATTTCCATAAGCGGAACGTTCTGAAGCGTGAAACTGTTATCAAGAACTATCTCGAAAACGCCTGCATTTCCTGCGCCGAGAGGAAGAAGCTCCTTTATCTTGCCGCTGTCTATCTCACGCTCAAGCTGACCTGTAATGTTATCGGTAGAGCTTACAACTATATCTACGCCAAGCTTCTTCAGTGCCTCAACGTTTTTGGGGTTGTTTACCTTTGCTATGGTCTTTTTCACCTGATAGAGCCTTTTTGCAAGCTGGCAGGCAACAAGGTTGTCTTCGTCACGTCCTGTCACGGCAATAACGCTGTCGGCATCGGCAACTCCCGCCTGTTCAAGCACGGAAACGCTTGTGCCGTCACCCTTTATTACGGTTATGTTAAGGTCGTTTGCAAACTTCTGGCAGGCATCCTTTTCCTTTTCAACAACGGATACATCGTATCCCTTTTCAATAAGAACTTTGGTCAGATAGTAGCCTATCTTTCCGCCGCCTATTATAAGCGAGTGCATTTTACAGATCCTTTCTGTTGTTTATGTCAGATGGCTTTTGAGAATATCAGCTTGTCGCCCTCTCTCATAACAACGTTATAATTATTCACTATTTCCATCGTGCTGTCTGCCCTGATTATCGCATACAGCGTTTCGTTCTCCTCATATTCTATGTCAACGGGGGTCATTCCGATAAATTCCTTAGGTATCTCCATTGTGGTGAAACGCACCATATGCGAGCCGAAGCTGACGTATTTTTCTTCCAGCATAGGCTTTATCGCAGAGCATATCGCTTCAACTGTGAGCTTTGTCGGGCAGACCGTTTCAAGTCCGAAATGGGCGAATATATCTCCTCTTTCGGGGTCAAGGATACGGCTGACGACCTTCTTTACTCCGTAAACCTCCTTTGCAAGCTGTGACACCATTATGTTGGTGTTGTCATCGTCCGTAACGGCGCATACGACATCACAGCTTTCAATGCCCGCCTTTTTGAGATTATCCTGATCTATCGGCACTCCGCATAAAAGACTGCCCTTGAAATCAGGCTCAAGCATTTTATCCGCTTCCGCCGCCGTCCTTGCTATTACCGAAACGTCTATGCCCTCATCGCACAGCGTGTTTGCAAGACGTGAGCCTACCTTACCGCAACCGACTACCAGTACGTTCATTAAAAATTCAACTCCTCTCCGGCACGCAGGTACTGCAACCTGTCGCCGAGTATATCCTTCATTATTTCATAGCCTTTTCTTCCTGTGTTATGGCAGGTGTATATACTGCCTGTGCGAAGCCCTGACAGCTCATCTGCCGACTTTGCTATGTGACTTTGCTGTACGGTCTGTTTTCCGAGCCTGTTTGTATAGGCAAAGCAGCCGACTACAGACAAAACCGGAGCGTCCCACAGCCTTTTCGCCGTATTTATCATACCTGCAATGCCCGTATACGCACCGCCTGTTATCAGCACAAAGCCGTCACGTCTTCTGCCGGGGAAGCATACGGCAAAGCATTCTCCCGAAAAATCGTCCGGCACATAAAAGCCCTTTTTCCTTATATAAAAATGCCTGTCGGCTTCGGCGGCCTTATCCTTCTTTTCTGCGGCGACAAGATAGAAGTCCTTGCATACCTCTGTGAAGCGTTCAAAACGGAACGTGTTGTATCTGTCGCTTCTGTAGAACGATTGAGGAAGTCCGCTTCGTACTCTGAGCAGTTTTTCCTTCACGGCACAATCGGCCGCCTCGTCCTCTCTTATAAAAATGCGTATATTTCTGTTCTTTCGCACCGCTGTTTCAACGCCGCCCGTGCAATCATCGGTATTTACGGGAATTATAAGCGTATCCGCCTTATCCGCAGGTATACCAAGACGCTCTGCGTTGCTGAGATACAGAGCAGACGCTCCCGTGCCGAAAAGAATTATGTTCCTGCCGTGTTCGATATAAAGGCATATTCCGTGTTCGGAAAACAGCTTTGAATCGGCTGTTTCATCGTCGGACAGAGATACTATCCTCAAAAGCGTCATTCCTTTCTCTGCAATCGTAATCTTATTAATATATATTATCACATATCCGTCTTAACTTCAAGCATATAAAGCCGCAGAACAAAAAAATGACGGCAGAATGTTACTTCTGCCGGTAAAATTCAAATAAAACGAAACAAACTTAAGTAAGGAATAAAAATGAAAATCAGATATTCAACTGTTGCCGGTAGCAAAAAGGCAAACAGCGAATAAGCAAAAAATTATCAGCTCAGTATCTGAATAAGCCGCTCGATAAGCATACCTATCTGAGGCTTTGAGAACTGTTCGTCCGCACCTACTGAAAGTCCCTTCTGATACATCTGCTCGTTTATGAGCGAGGAGAACAGGAAAACGGGTATATTTTTAAGTGTGGGGTCGGATTTTATGAGCTTTGTAAGGTGGTGTCCGTCCATCTGGGGCATCTCAATATCGGTTATAACTGCGGCTACGCAATTTGTAACATCGCCGTTGTAGCCCGAAAACTGAGATATGTAGTCCCACGCCTCTTTTCCGTTGGGGAAAGAGCGGATCTCCTTAAAGCCTATATCCGAGAGACTGTTTACTATCATCTTGTTGAGGAACTGCGAATCCTCGACTATTACGATATGCTTTTCAGCTGTCACTGCCGTAGCCTTTGTATTTTCGGCACCCTTGAGATCAAGTCCTGCCGCCTTGTTTATATCGCTTACTATCTTCTCAAAGTCAAGGATAACAAGAATCTTTCCGTCGACCTTTGCTATACCGGTAGCTATGCCGGTAGTCGAATCGCCCGAAACCTGAGGGGGCTTTTCGATAGCTGTCCAGCCTATACGCTGTATGCCCTGCACTGCCGTAACGTGAAAGCCTACATCCATTCCGTTGAACTCGCAGATTATGAATAATCCTCTTGCGTTCTCAGGCTTTTTGGTGCCTAACACCTTATGTAAGTCGATAACGGTAATCAGCTTGTCACGGGGCATAAATACGCCCTCTATCTCATCGGGTGCCTGAGGCATCGGGACAAGCTCCTGTTCCATCATTATTTCACGGACCTTGGCAATGTTTATGCCATAGGAATTTCCGCATACATTAAATTCTAAAAGCTCCAGCTCGTTAGTACCGCTTTCAAGCAGTATGCCGGTATCATTTGCACTGTAAGTTGCCATAATATACACCTTCCGTTGCCATTCTAATCTTAAACTGATTTTTATTATACACCATATCCACAAAAAAGTAAATAGATGAGTTTGATTTTTAGTTAAAAACAACCAAGTTTTGAGGTTGGATTTGTGATTTTGCACAAGATGAAGCAATAGCCGAGTTTGTAGAAAAAGTCTGTTTTTTATAAAAATAGAGCAAATTCTCTATCCCTAACCCCAAACCCCTTCCCCTCGGGAAGGGGCTGAATGTGGGGCTGCCGCCCCACCAAGCAAGGACGCTTGCAGTCAGTCGCACACAGTCGCTGCACGATGCAGCGACACCAACGACTGACAACCCGCATTGGGGCTACGCCCCAAACCCCGTATTATTAAGAATATAGGTTTATCAACAGTCTGTGCCATCCGATATGTCCGGACGGCTCTGTGCAAAGCCTTATATCAGCCTATAAATTCCTTTATAAGCGAATTTTCGGGGACTGCCTCCGGCGGAACCTCTTTTATCAGTGACAGGAATCTGGGTAACTCGCTGTAGCGGTTGACCTGTCTTATACATTCGTCAAAATCATTGTCGCAGAGCTTCGCAAGCACGCTTCGGTATACCGAAAGCTCGTACGGGAAGAATGTATCTATATCGAAATCCGCAAGGTGCTTATACGGCATTATATAAAGGCTTTCGCCACGCTGTACGCTGGGGAACTGTTCTATCGTCCTGTGATAATCCCTTCCTCTGAACAGCTTGTCACGGGAGAGCCTGCGGATAAGGCGTATCTTTGACGGGTGGAGAAGTCCGCCCTTTTCATCGGCTATTCTTGTACGGACGCTGACATAGATAAACGTTGCACTGTCGTGCATCTTGCCCGTAACATCGGGATTGAGCGCATGGATGCCCTCTATTATAACTACCGTGTTGCCGTCGCATCGTATTGCGTTGCCGTGCTGTCTTGAATTATCGGCAAAATTGAATTTAGGCAGTCTTACCTCGCCGCCAGCCGCCAGAGTACGCAGATCTTTTTTCAGAAGCTCGCAATCGACCCTTGCAGGCGCTTCAAAGTCTACCCTGCCGTTTTCATCGGGCGGTATAACTCCCGGCACAAAATAATCATCCATAGATATGACTATCGCCTTAATGCCCTTTTTCACAAGCGCATCCGCTATGCGATATGCCGTTGTGGTTTTGCCCGAACCGGACGGCCCCGACAAAAGCACCAGCGGCTTTTGTTTGTGGCACTGCGCTATGCTGTCTGCCGCCGCCGCTATTTTATCCGAATACTGCTTTTCGGAGGTTCCGATAAACGTATCAATATCTTCCGCACGGCGATTAAGCTCACCGAGCGTAATTATCTTTATCTGCTTTTTGTCCTGCTCAGTATGTAACAAATAAACACCTTCCGTTGTGATAATCAATTTAGTGATGGACAGAAATATCATACCACAACGGAATGCTTATTTCAAGCGTTAATTATAAATCGTCGGCATCCTGCACGGGTTTTTCGTAAATATTGTCGCATACGCCGGTATAGCTTCCGTCGGGATCGAAATCCGAGCCTCTCATCGCCGTTACTCCGAGCGCCCTTCTCATTATCCTTGCGGTGTCGCTGTAACCCGTGTTTTTCCTTTTCTGCAACGATTCATCACGTTTAAAATCCATTATTCTTCTCCTTTCGGCTGTCGGAAAATATCCGACAATAATATTATCTTCATCACGATAAAAAATAATTAAGCAATTTTTTCAATAAACGTTGTGAAAAATTTGTGAAAGGTTGCTCCAAGCCTTTATTTTGCTTGCAAAAGAAGTCGGTTTATGTTATACTTAATCTGCATATCTGTATGCAGATACAAGAAAATTACAGAGGTATCATAATGGGAACAGCTTCAAACGAAGAAATTATATACGGTAAAAATGCGGTCACGGAGGCTCTCAAAGCCGAAAAGCCGATAGACACCGTCTTTGTGCTTAAAGTTGCGCAGGGGATGAATCAGATCATCGCACTTGCCAAAAAGCAGGGCATAGTCGTAAAGGACGCAGGCGAGGATAAGCTGAAAGCCTTGTGCGGCGACAAGCACGGCGGCGTTGCGGCGGCATTATCGGCAGTTTCATACTGCACGGTCGAGGATATTCTCGCAAATGCCGAAAGCAAGGGCAAGCCGCCTTTTATAATTATATGTGACGAGATACAGGATCCGCATAATCTTGGTGCGATAATCCGTACAGCCGAGGCGGCAGGTGCAGACGGAGTTATTATTCCGAAAAGACGCAGTGCTACCGTCAATCCTACCGTTTTCAAAACATCGGCAGGTGCGGCGGCATGGATAAAGATAGCAAGGGTATCAAATCTTGTTGATACCATAAAAACGCTCAAAAAGCACGGAGTCTGGGTGTACGGTGCGGAGGCGGACGGAACTCCCATAGACAAGGCAGATCTGTCGGGTGCTCTGGCACTGGTCATCGGAAGCGAAGGCTTCGGACTCGGAAAACTCGTAAGAGAAAACTGTGACGTTGTGCTGTCGCTCCCCATGTTCGGCAAGGTAAATTCGCTCAACGCTTCGGTCTGCGCAGGCATACTGATGTACGAGGCGGTCAAATACAGATAAAGGCACGACCGGAAAATAAGAAACGAAAGGACGCTCATGATATGGCTGATTATTCAATAGACGATATTCTGGCAGAGCTTGACGCAAAGAAAAGCGGCGACTCGGACAATACCGTCAGATCATACGGAGATGATACGCCACCACGTCATCACGACATAAGCGCAACCGCAATAATAGAAGGACTTGACGGAAGCGAGGACGGCGTATATCTGCGTGAAAAGGACGGCGACACGGAAAATGTTGACGCAGAATATATAAACGAAGCGCAGGACGGCTCTAAGGAAGTATCAAAAGCAACGTCTTATGAGAGCAGGAAAGATAACGGCAGTACGGACAACTCGGATATAGACAAAATAACCGGCGAACAGAGCGATGTCGATAAAGTGCTTGGCGAAACCGATAATTTTATGATAGCGGACGCAAGCAGTGAGATAGATATTGACGAGCATAAAGCAAAGGCTTTGGCGGAAAACGAAAAAGCCGTGCAGGCAAAGCCGGCAGAAACCGAAAAAGCTCCCGAGCCTGTTCACGAGATCCGCAAGGAGATCGTCAGCGACGAGGAAAAACGCAGAATGATGCTTGAAAAGGAGCGTGAGAACTCCGACCCCGACGATATGCTGGCGCTTGTTAATCCTCTTGAGGTCAAGGAAAAGGTAAACGAGCAGGTAAAGGAAAAGGAGCTTGTTTCCGTTGCGGAGCTGAGCGGTATGTACGCAGGCAACACGCAGGGTATAGCGGGCGACGATCTGAAAGCCATTGCACCGCAAAAAACCTCTCTTGCCGAAAAAATAAGCGATACCGCAGACGTTTCGGAAAAAGCGGTTTCGAATACGAAAAGCGACGACGCTCCCGTAAAGGAATATCACGGAAAGAAATCGACCGATAATCTTATAGAGAAGCTGAACAGGAATCTTGCGCAGCAGCGCAAGGAAAATGTCAAGGCATACCGCACGATAACGCTCAACACAATAAACGGCGACAGGACCACGCTTCCGCATCCGCTGAACATAGACTATCAGAAGCAGATAATCGAGGCAACAGGCGCTATTCCGACAGAAAATCCCGCTGTGGAGGAGGAAAAGCAGGCTGAGCTTGCGGCGGCAAAGAAGCACAAGCTGAAGGACTTTGTGCTTGAGGACGAGGTACCCGAAGCCGAAGAACAGGCAGAGCCTGAGGAGGAATTCGAGGACTATGACAGCACAGGTCAGATATGGGCGGATCTCTGTGCGAGCCACAAGGGGCTTAAGATAAGGCTCGGTATGCTTACGGTCATAACGATGATAAGCGTCATTATCGCCGTAATGAACGATTTCAGCCTGTTTGCAAAGCTGGGACTCGGCTCTGCGTTCAATTTCATAAACGGAACGTCCGGCGATGTAAACTCGCTGATATACATTTATCTTGTGCTTGGTGTACTCGGCATTGCAATATGCTCGACAGCAATAAGCAACGGCGCTGTAAAACTGGTGACCGGAAAAGCCGACTGTGACTCGGTATGCGCTTTTACATCGGTACTGTCGCTGATCGGCGGAGTTATCTCGCTTGTTGACGTACAGACGTTCAAGCTCGGTCACTCGTTCATATATCTTTCAACCGCACTGGTCGGTCTTATGTTCAACACAATCGGAAAGATATATATGATTTCCCGTGCAAAGCGTAACTTCAAATTCATATCGGGCGACAGCCAGAAATATTATGCGCAGGTAATCGACGGTGAGGAACGTGCCTCTGCACTCACAAGAGCGGCAGGCGAAAAGATTCCTGTGATTGCGGCAATGCGTAAAACCGAATTTCTGACGGACTTTCTGAAATCCAGCTACTGCGACGACGAAGCGGACAGAATGTCGATAAAGCTGATAATAGCCTCGCTTGTTGCGGGACTTGTGGCAGGAATACTGGCGTTCATAAATCCGTTTGGCAGTGAATTTGCCACATCGGGAGCCGAAAATCCGCTCTACTGGGCGATCTCTGCGGCTATTGCCACCATATTGGCAGTAACACCGTTCTCGCTTTTGTTCGTTGTGAACAGACCTCTTTCCCGTGCCTCAAAAAAGCTCAGCGAATGCAATGCGGCACTGCTGGGATATGATGCGGCAATCGAATTTTCCGATGTAAACACGGTAATGACAGACGCAAAGACGCTGTTCCCCGCAGGAAGCGTACAGATTAAAAAGCTGAAGCGCTGGCAGAAGAAGAACTCAATCATCAAGACCAGCGTTGACGAGGCTATACTTATGGCGGCAAGCCTTGCGATACACACAGACGGTATACTGTCATACCCGTTCTATGATATGACTCTTGGCAACAAGGAGCTTCTCAAGAAGGTCGATAACTGCATTTACGAGGATAACTGCGGCGTTACGGGCTGGATAGGAACAAAGCGTGTTATGCTCGGCGGCAGGGCGCTTATGGAAATGCACAACATAGATCTGCCGAACAAGAAGAATGAACGCAAATACTGTCCGGAAGGTCTTGAGCCTGTATATCTTGCGGTAAGCGGTGATATAGTTGCAATGTTCGTTGTGGGTATGACGGCAAATCCCGAAATACAGTCAACGCTGAAGGCACTTCAGTCAAGAGGCATAACTGTGCTTGTCCATACTACCGATTCTCTTGTAACGGCAGAAAGCCTTGCGGATATATTCGAGCTTGACCCGTCACTCGTAAAGGTGCTTCCTCACGAGGCACACGAGGAATACAGCGAAAGCACGAAGTACACCTCAAGAGGAAACGGCGGACTTTCCTGCTCGGGTACATTCACCTCGTTTGCAAGAGCAATTATGGCGGCAAAGAATCTTGTCCGTGATTTCTCGCTGTCAAAGGCGATTATGCTCGGTTCGTCCGCACTCGGACTTCTTCTGGTGCTTGTAATGGTACTGCTAAGGGAAATGACCCTGCTTACACCCAGTGTTATCACACTTTATAATACTGTTGCGGTGCTCGCAATGATGGCTGTACAGAATGTACGGAAATATTGAGATCGGATTTGAATTAAAAAGCTGTGACGAAATGTATGTTTCGCCGCAGCTTTCAGATTGTAGAAAAAGTCTTGTATTAGATGCGCTTCTGTTATATCATTCAGCTTTGCCTACGATAGCAAGCTACCGATAGTTCTGTTTGTCGGACAGCACTTCTCGGGTTCGCTATTCTATTTAATAACGTTGCTGCTATTCACGCGGAAGACAACCAAAGGGACTAGGGTGAGGGACTGCCGCCCCTAACCCTATCCCTTAGGTTTTCTCCCTCGTGGCTTCCTCTTTCCTTACCCACACCCGTACCCCGCTGGGGTGTTGGATAAACTCGAATAACCACCTGAACATTGTATGACCTGTTAATGCAGGGACGCTTAACGCTACACGTCCGCATATTAGTACATATATCTCAGGTTAGTGGCGTTTTTTTGAAAGGTTAATGTTAGCGCAGTTGCACTGATAATGTCACGAAAATATTAACTCCTTGTTGATACGGAAAATGTTTTAAGCGGTGTTGGTGATACATTTTACGGTACAGCTTTAATAACAATCAGTTTATCGACAGTCTGAGCTGTGACGAAATGTATGTTTCGCCGCAGCTTTTTCTGTTGCTTTTTTGTTATCGTATAGCACGATTCGATGCCGATATACCACCGTTGCCGACAGCCAAACACGCTTTAGTCACATTTTACAAAAATTTTTCTTCATTTTCGGTACATAAAAACAAAAAAATTTTAAAAAACACTGGAAAAGTAGAATCAAATCTGTTATAATACTTATTGTATGGCTGAGAAGTCTGTAATTCTGCAGGTTTCCGCAGAAAAGGAAAATTCAGACAAACGGCCGGAATAATAATTTAGGAGGAACCCCCCAATGGCACATAAGTATTGCTACCTCTTCTCAGAGGGTAATGCTACAATGAGAGAGCTTCTCGGCGGTAAGGGTGCAAACCTTGCAGAAATGACCAACATCGGTCTTCCCGTACCCCAGGGCTTCACAATTTCAACAGAGGCTTGTACAAAGTACTACGAAGACGGCCGTAAGATCAACGATGAGATCATGGCTGAAATCAACGAATACATCGTAAAGATGGAAGGCATCACAGGCAAGAAGTTCGGTGATAAGGAAAATCCCCTGCTCGTATCTGTACGTTCAGGTGCAAGAGCTTCTATGCCCGGTATGATGGATACTATTCTTAACCTCGGTCTTAACGAGGACGTTGTTGCAGTAATGGCTGAAAAGTCAAACAACGAAAGATGGGCTTGGGACTGCTACAGAAGATTTATCCAGATGTACTCCGACGTAGTTATGGAAGTCGGCAAGAAGTACTTCGAAGAGCTTATCGACAAGATGAAGGCTGAAAAGGGCGTTACACAGGACGTTGAGCTTGATGCTAACGACTTAAAGGAGCTTGCTGGTCAGTTCAAGGCTGAATACAAGGCTAAGATCGGTGAAGATTTCCCCTCTGATCCTAAGGAACAGCTGATGGGCGCTATCAAGGCAGTATTCCGTTCATGGGACAACCCCAGAGCTAACGTATACAGACGTGACAACGATATTCCTTACTCATGGGGTACAGCCGTAAACGTACAGTCTATGGCATTCGGTAACATGGGTGACGACTGCGGTACAGGTGTTGCATTCACTCGTGACCCTGCTACAGGCGCTAAGGGTCTGTTCGGTGAGTTCTTAACAAACGCACAGGGCGAAGACGTTGTTGCAGGTGTTCGTACACCTATGCACATTCAGGAAATGGAACAGAAGTTCCCTGAGGCTTTCAAGGAGTTCACAGAAGTTTGCAAGACTCTTGAAGACCACTACAGAGATATGCAGGATATGGAGTTCACAGTTGAACACGGTAAGCTCTATATGCTCCAGACAAGAAACGGTAAGAGAACAGCTCAGGCTGCTCTGAAGATCGCTTGTGACCTCGTTGACGAAGGCATGAGAACAGAAGAAGAAGCTGTTGCTATGATCGATCCCCGTAACCTTGATACACTTCTTCACCCCCAGTTCGACGCAAAGGCACTCAAGGCCGCTACACCTATCGGTAAGGGTCTCGGCGCTTCTCCCGGAGCTGCTTGCGGTAAGATCGTATTCACAGCTGAAGACGCTGTAGAGTGGGCTGATAGAGGCGAAAAGGTAGTTCTGGTTCGTCTTGAAACATCACCTGAGGATATTACAGGTATGAAGGCTGCTCAGGGTATCCTGACAGTTCGTGGCGGTATGACATCACACGCAGCCGTTGTTGCTCGTGGTATGGGTGAGTGCTGCGTTTCCGGTTGCTCTGCAATCAATATGGATGAAGCTAACAAGAAGTTTGAGCTTGGCGGCAAGACATTCGTTGAAGGCGATGTAATCTCTATCGACGGTACAACAGGTAACATCTATGACGGTGCTATCGCTACTGTTGACGCTCAGATTGCAGGCGAATTCGGCAGAATCATGGCTTGGGCTGACAAGTACAGAGTTCTTAAGGTAAGAACAAACGCTGATACTCCTGCTGACGCTAAGAAGGCAAGAGAACTCGGTGCTGAAGGTATCGGTCTTTGCCGTACTGAGCATATGTTCTTCGAAGCTGACAGAATCGCCGCTTTCCGTGAGATGATCTGCTCAGATACAGTTGAAGAAAGAGAAGCTGCACTCGCTAAGATCGAGCCTATGCAGCAGGCTGACTTCGAGGCTCTTTACGAAGCACTTGAAGGTTGCCCCGTAACAATCAGATTCCTTGATCCTCCTCTGCACGAATTCGTTCCTACAGAAGAAGCTGACATCGAGGCTCTCGCTAAGGCTCAGGGCAAGTCTGTTGAAACAATCAAGAACATCATCGCATCTCTCCACGAGTTCAACCCCATGATGGGTCACAGAGGATGCCGTCTTGCAGTAACATATCCTGAAATCGCTAAGATGCAGACTAAGGCTGTTATCAAGGCTGCATTAAACGTTAAGAAGAATCACCCCGACTGGACAATCGTTCCTGAAATCATGATTCCTCTGGTTGGCGATGTTAAGGAGCTCAAGTACGTTAAGAACTTCGTTGTTGAAACAGCTGACGCTGTTATCAAGGAAGCCGGCGCTGACCTCAAGTATGAAGTTGGTACAATGATCGAGATCCCCAGAGCTGCTCTTACAGCTGACGAGATCGCTAAGGAAGCTGAGTTCTTCTGCTTCGGTACAAACGACCTTACACAGATGACATACGGCTTCTCTCGTGATGACGCAGGCAAGTTCCTTAACGCTTACTATGACGCTAAGATCTTCGAGAACGATCCCTTCGCTAAGCTCGACCAGACAGGCGTTGGCAAGCTGATGGAAATGGCTATCAAGCTCGGTAAGGCTACACGTCCCGATATGCACATCGGTATCTGCGGCGAACACGGCGGTGATCCCTCATCTGTTGAGTTCTGCCACAAGATTGGTCTGACATATGTTTCATGCTCACCCTTCCGTGTACCGATCGCAAGACTTGCAGCAGCTCAGGCAGCTATCGCTGACAAGAAGTAATTAAGGATTTTTGCTATTGGGCGATACCCAATAGCAAAACCATAATAGAAAAAATGACCTTGCAAGAGCAATCTTGCAGGGTCTTTTTTGTGCCGAAAGACTCACAAATCCGGCATTTTGATAATAGAACATGAATTTTATTGTCATTGATTGCGGCGGTACAGATGATAGCTATTTTCGTATCGTGCCTGATAAAGACCTTTACACAATGCAAATCCAGCAGAGCAAGTAACACTCGACACCCATTTTTTATAATTAAGAGGTTTATCGACAGCCTTTAGCCCCGATTTTTCGGGGCAAATACATAGTTTAAAATATTGTCAAAATAAAATTAACAAAATCTGTTGACAATGTCATCTTGATGTGTTATAATAATTCTCGGAAGGAGTTGATACAAGTGATTACGGAATTTGGTAAAGCATTACGCAAGCTGCGAATTGACCGTGGCGAGACATTAAAAATAATGGCTGATAATCTTGAAATGACATCGTCATATTTATCAGCAATTGAATGTGGCAAACGTAATATCCCAACGGATTTAATCGAAAGATTAACTTCAATCTACAAATTAGACGTTAATGAACAGCAAGAATTATCTGTTGCTTATGATAAAAGTCTTAGCAGCGTAGCGATTGAGTTGTCTGAAAGCAATGATTGCAAGCGTGATTTAGCATTGCAATTTGCGAGAAAATTCGATGATATTGATGATGAACTTGCAAATCAGATAATCAAGTTCTTAAATCGTAACAGGGGGGGATAAAAATTAGTACCTATCGTGTAGAAGCAAAATCAAGGAACGACTTACGTTCTCTTGCAAAATTAATTCGAGAAAAACTGAATTTATCAGATGTAATGTACTTCCCAATAGTTAACGTGCTTGAAGTTATACATATATTTGATGATGATGCACATTTTGAAATTGTTGAGGCTGATGAGTTAGAAGAAAACGAGCACGCTGTTACTGACATTATTTCAAAAACAATCAAAATACGTTCAGATGTATATGAGGGTGCGTGTAATGGCGTAGGTCGTGATAGAATGACCATTGCACACGAATTTGCACATTTCATCACCTTATGTGTTTGTGGTTTCAGATTGGCACGTTCTTTCGGTGATGTTGACGTTCCTCCTTACTGTGACCCGGAATGGCAAGCAAAATGCTTAGCCGGTGAACTAATGATAGACTCTGACCTTGTAAAAGGAATGTCACGTTCTGAGGTCAGCGAAAAATGTGGCGTGTCTTATGATGCTGCAAAACTTCAGTTAAGCAAAATATGATTTTTACATACAATAAAGGACGGTGATTCCAATGGATTATTTATAAGGCAAAGAAAAAACGTGCTAATAAGCTGTTGGCGCAGCATATCAACACGTTTTGGCTGTGTTATAAACACAACTGTAGCAAGTTTATTATAACACAACCTGCTTTCTTTGTCTACTGGTATTTTACACAAAAACTTTTAAGACGGTGATTTATCACCAGAAAGCAGAGGTAATATGAAAAATATAATTGACGACGGATTTAGCTCCGAACTCGTTGCTGATGCGTTTTTTTCAGGTAATCTGGAAATTCCTTGCATTGAAAAACCGAAAGAACTTATCATTCCAAAATATCTTGTTCCGTTCACCAAAATGAACGCAAGCAGCTATTCTGAAAGTGCAGTGCATTTTTATGAACATGATAAAAGATTTTCCGATGTGCTGGTAAGTACGAAAGATTATCTTTCCGAACTCAAAAAATTTACAGCTGTAATATCGCCCGACTGTTCTCTTTATAGAGATATGCCGCTTTGCTTACAAATCGCAAATACATATATGAACCGTGCCGTTGGTTGTTATTTGCAGTCGCATGGCGTGTATGTAATTCCCAATGTTCGCTGGGGTGATGAACGCAGTTATACTACTGTTGAATTGCCTGAAAAATTTGCATTTTTAGGTGTTCCTAAAAACAGCATTGTATCAATCGGCACATACGGATGTATAAAAAGCAGAGTAAACAAGCAATATTTTGTCGAAGGATTATCAGCTATGCTTGATGAGCTTTCTCCGGAAGTGGTGCTTATTTACGGCGGAATGCCTGAATCTATCTTCGGACAGTTCAAAGAAAGAACCAATTTTGTATATTATCCCGACTGGATTTCTACTAAAAGAAGGAGGTCGGCATAATGGGGACAGGTTATTCAGGTAATTACACAAATACTAAAGGTAGCAATACACCAGTTTCAAAGACTGGTGATGTCAGGTATAGCCATAAAAAGACTGTTGATTATCTGCTTAATCCTAATCATCCCCAAGGTGGTTCGAAGGCTAAGTTTATGAAGGATGTTTTGGGATACACGCAAAAGGATGCAAAGCTTTTTCACAAGAACGTTGTATCTGCTATTCAGGGCAAAACTCCAGATAAAACAACAACCTCACAATACGGCACCAAACACACTTATAATACAGAACTTATAAGTAAAAGTGGTGCAAAAGTTAAGGCAAATGTTGTTGTGGTTATTCAAAGAGATAATGGAAGAACAACATATAAAATTGTTACGGTATATCCGGGAAAGAAGGATTAACTTATGAAAGAATTAGATGTTGTACGCCTTACAAAAGAATTTGAAGGTCTGGCTATCGGAACAAGAGGCACTATTGTGCTTGAATATGACGGGAAATTCTTTGAGGTAGAGTTTTTTGATGATGACGGCAACACTATAGATGTTTTCACAACGCCTGCCGACTGCATTGAACTTGAAAGAGAGTTTTAAAACTGAATATTACATAAGAGCTTCTCACACGAGAGGCTCTAATTTTTATCGATGTTGCAAAAAACCGATAGGCTGTGAAAAAAAGTTCACGGTCTATCGGCTTTTATTCTGTTGGCTTATCACTTGCCAAACTCATCATCTACAGCAGTGAGCGCTGCGGCAATTACCTTATCCATATCGTAATACTTATACTGTCCGAGCCTGCCGCCGAAGATTACATCGGGACGGGTAGCGGCGAGTGCCTTGTACTTTTCGTAAAGAGCATTGTTAGCTTCGTCGTTTATCGGATAGTAAGGCTCAATGCCCGGCTGCCATTCGGCTGAATATTCACGGCTGATAACCGTCTTTTCCTGCTTGCCGAATTCAAAATGCTTATGCTCGATAATTCTTGTGTAAGGCACTTCTCTGTCGGTATAGTTTACTACTGCATCACCCTGATAGTTATCGGTGTCAAGTATCTCATTTTCAAACCGTACCGAGCGGTAACCGAGTGCGCCGTATCTGTAACCGAAAAATTCGTCTATCTGTCCTGTGAAAACGGTCTTTTCGGCTATGTCGGGGTTTTCCTTGATAAATTCGAAATAGTCGGTATCTGTCTTAACGTCTGAGCCTGCGAGCATTTTTTCTATTATCTGAGTATATCCGCCTATCGCTATGCCCTGATAGCGGTCATTGAAATAGTTGTTGTCATAGGTGAATCTGAGCGGCAGACGCTTTATTATGAACGCAGGAAGCTCGGTGCAGGGTCTGCCCCACTGCTTTTGCGTGTAGCCCTTTATCAGCTTTTCGTAAACGTCCGTTCCGACCAGCTTCAGCGCCTGTTCTTCGAGGTTCTGCGGCTCGCCTATGTTAAGATTTGCTATCTGACCGGCTATTATCGCCTTTGCTTCGGCGGGCGTCTTTATTCCCCACATTTTGCTGAAGGTGTTCATATTGAACGGCAGATTGTAAAGCTCGTCCTTGTAGGACGCTATCGGGGAATTGATGAAGTTGTTGAAATCGGCAAAGCGGTTCACATATTCCCATATTGCTTTGTCTGACGTGTGGAATATATGTGCGCCGTATTTGTGGACGTTTATCCCCTCGATATTCTCGGTGTAAATGTTGCCTGCAATGTGATTTCGCTTGTCGATAACAAGGCACTTCTTGCCACGCTGTGTTGCTTCATAGGCAAAAACCGAGCCGAAAAGCCCTGCTCCGACTATCAGGTAATCAAACTTTGACATAGCTCCTCCTTTTTGTAGCGTAAAATCAGAATTACTTTATCCTGTCCATAATCATCCCTACCACCTGCTCTGCCGTGGTGTTAAGGCAATCTATCGTTATATCTGCGTAGCGGTTGTAGTACACCTCACGCTCGGCGATTATTTCCGCTACCGTTTCACCCGGACGGCAGGCTATGCCTCTCGTCTTTATATTCGTAAGACGGCGGATAAGCTCCTGCTCGTCAACTCTGAGATATACGCAGATGCCGTTTTCTTTGAGATGTGCCATACCTGCGGCTGAAAATACGGCTGAGCCGCCTGTTGCGATTATCGCTTTTTTATCGTTTATTGACAGCAGTGCCTGTTCTTCCGCCTGCTTGAAGCCGTCAAGTCCACGCTCGTCGATTATGTTCTGGAGCTTTGTTTCCTGTTGTTTTTGAATAACAAGGTCAGCATCCACAAAATCATATCCCATAGACTTTGCAAGCAGTACGCCGACAGTGCTTTTGCCTGCGCCGGGCATTCCGATAAGAATTATGTTTTTCATTTTTGTGTCCTTCTCTTTTGTTCATTGTATCAGCCGTTATCGGCTGTCATTACTTTCTCATAGTAGTACCAGTTATCGCCGAGCGATGAAGTTTCGTTGTCGGAAATATCCTTTGCAGAATAGATAAGCTGTTTTGTGTTGCCTGTGTTGAAGCTGAAATGCACTGCATTATCCTGCTTTTCTACGCCGTAACAGTAAGTATGGCACAATACATCAAGCTCCTCCGTCAGCTTATCATAAAGCGGCTCGCCGTTTTCATCAGCCTTTATGACCGACTTTTCAAAAAGTCCGCCGTGAGCGGCTGTAATCTTGTAGTCGGCAATATCGTTGCCTGCGCTTACAACGCTGTCAAGTATCGCTGAATATTTCGACTTTACCTGAAGTATCTCACGCTTTTCGCACTCGGTGATACCTGCTCTCAGACAAATATCCCGCAAAAAGAACGAGCCTATCAGCAGTACAAATACTCCGACAATTACAACGGCTGTTATAACTTTACGCTTTACACTTTTTCTTTCAGCCATTATTCTCACCTTCTTCGCTCACGTTCTCTTTATCGCTGTCTTTATCAATAGACTGCATTGCCGCAAGTGTATCCGCAAGCAGTGCAAGCGGTCCGCCGTGTTTATCCGTGCCGTTTACACGGAAGTTAGGCTTGTCGGTGGCAATGTTCAGCATCATATCCTTGCCGAATTTTCCTCCGACCGCCGAAACACGTTCCATCGTTTTCTTATCGGTCTTTTCGGGATAGAATATCATAATGTCGCCGCTCTGGATTATTTCGGTCAGGTGCATCTTCTGAGCAATCCTTCTCAGTTTTGCAACTTCGATAAGTCCCTCGACCGCCCTCGGCACATCGCCGTAACGGTCAATAAGCTCATCGGTCACATCATAAGCGTCCTCGTCATTTTCTATCATCGCTATCTTTCTGTAGCAGTCAACACGCTGTGCCTGATTAGAGATATACTTTTCGGGGATAAACGCATCAATTCTTATATCAATAAGGCACTCCGGAGTAATTTCGGGGGCTTTGCCCTGCTGTTCTAAAATTGCCTCGTTGAGCAGTTTTATATACATATCATAGCCGACAGACGCAAGATGTCCCGACTGGCTCTGACCGAGAACCGAGCCTGCACCTCTTATTTCAAGGTCTTTCATTGCTATCCTAAATCCCGAACCGAAGCGTGTAAACTCTCTTATTGCGTCAAGTCGCTTGGTGGCGATCTCGCTTAGCACCTTGCCCCGTCTGAATGTGAAATATGCGTATGCACGGCGGTTTGTACGTCCGACACGGCCTCTGAGCTGGTGGAGCTGGGCAAGTCCCATACAATCCGCATTTTCAATGATAAGCGTGTTGCAGTTGGGTACATCTACACCGGTTTCGATAAGCGTTGTGCAGACAAGCACATCTATTTCGCCCTCGATAAGCCTTCTCCATACATCGAGAAGCTCTTCCTCGCTCATTCTTCCGTGTGCAATTCCGATATTCGCTTCGGGTACCATAGAATGAATATCTGCGGCGCAGGAATATATGCTTTCAATGCGGTTGTGGACATAGTAAACCTGTCCGTTGCGGCGAAGCTCCTTATTTATCGCCTGCGCTATAACACCTCTGTCGTGCTCGACAACATAGGTTGTTATAGGGTGACGGTCGCCTGGCGGCGTTTCAATGACGCTCATATCTCTTATTCCCGACATTGCCATATTTAGCGTTCTGGGAATGGGGGTCGCAGATAACGTCAGAACATCTACGTTTGTGAACGCTTCTTTCAGCTTTTCCTTATCGTTTACGCCGAAACGCTGTTCTTCGTCTATAATAACAAGTCCTAAATCCTTGAACTTAACATCGTCCTGCACAAGCCTGTGCGTGCCTACTACAAGGTCAAGCTCGCCTTCTTCCAGCTTCTTCAGAATTATCTTCTGTTCCTTTGCTGTGCGGAAACGTGACAACAGCTCAACTCTTATATCAAAGCCCTCCATACGTTTTAAAACCGTCTGGTAGTGCTGCCACGCAAGAACGGTAGTCGGCACAAGTATAGCGCACTGCTTACCGTCACCTATACACTTGAATGCGGCACGGAGTGCAACCTCCGTCTTTCCGAAGCCCACATCTCCGCAGAGAAGACGCTCCATAGGGGCAGTACGCATCATATCGTGCTTTATTTCCTCTATACAGCGGAGCTGATCGTCCGTTTCAACATAGCTGAAATGATCCTCGAATATATGCTGCTGCTCGGTATCGGGGGAGAATGCAAAGCCCTTTGCTTTCATACGGCGAGAATACAGCTCGATAAGCTCCTTCGCCATCTCCTGTGTTGCCGCTTTTGCCTTTGTCTTTGCCTTTTTCCAGGTATCTGTGCCAAGCTTGTTAAGCCTTACAGTATCCGCATCTCCGCTTCCTATATAACGTGAAATGAGGTCAAGCTGGGTAACAGGAACATAAAGCACATCCGTACCTGCGTATTTTATCTTTATATAATCCTTTGAAACCTTGTCTGCTGTGAGCTTCTGAACGCCCTCGAATACGCCTATACCGTATGAGCCGTGTACCACAAGATCTCCCTGAGAAATATCGCTGAGCGAACGTATCTGTGCGCCCTTTTTGAATTTCTTCTTAGGTGCAGAGGTTTTTGACGATGAAGCGCTTGTACGGGTGAGTACGGCTATTTTTTCTTCCGGATATTCAAAGCCTGCCGATAATATTCCCTCGACTACCGTAATTCTGCCGAGGTAGAATTTCTTCGGGTTTTTGGCATAATCAGCCTTGTAGCCTTTATCGTGCAGATCCTCCGCAAGTATCTTTGCCGCTTTGTCCGTACCGCCGAAAATCACGCAGGAATAGCCGTTCCTGCTGTAATTGTCAAGCTCCTCGAAAAGCATTTTATACTCTCCGCTCCATGCGGAAAGCTGTATCGAATCCACCTTCAGAATATCGCTGAGGTCGATTCCTCCGCCTCTTATGAACGTATCCATATAAAGCCGCACTTTATTCTTTACCGTGTCCTGATATTCCGCTTTGCTCATCAGGTACCTGTCAAGTCCCTTGCACAGAACTCCGTCCTCGGTAAGCAGCTTAAGATCCTCAAGGTGAGCCGAGATAGCTCCCTTTGCCGCCTCTGACGCAGTAAAGGATTCGCTGACTATAAGAGTGGACGCATAATCAAAAATACTGCCCGGCTCTTTATAGCAAAGCGGAAAATAACGGTTAAGACAGCATACGGAAATACCGTCACGCAGTCTTGCTATATCACGTCTTATACGCTTTGCCGCTTCATCGTTCTTCTTTTTGTTCTTTTCGGTCTTTTCAAGAAGCGCCTGCAACGTCCCCGAAAGAACACCCTCCTCGAAAATCGTTTCTCCGCAGGGTGTTATGCTGACGCTCTTTACCGTATCTATTCTTCTTTGCGTATCAATGTCGAATGATGCCACCGTGTCGATTTCATCGCCCCACAGCTCTATCCTGACGGGATAATCACTGCTGACAGGGTAAATGTCGGCAAGCGAGCCTCTGAACGAGAACTGTCCCTTACCCTCTATCATATCACAGCGTGTATAGCCTGCGCTGACAAGCGTCTTTGCAAGCTCGTCGAGCTTTATCTCATCGCCTGCTTTAAGCGTAACGGTATGCTTTTCCAGTATGTCTTTGGGAACGGTAAGCTGTACCGCCGCTTCGGACGAGGATATTATCAGCCTTGCCTTGCCCGAAAGCGCCGCAGACAGCGTTTCGATACGCTTGTACTCGTACTCCTGCGACTGTGCCTCAGTATCGGCAAGGGTCAGATCCGACGCAGGAAACTGATATGCGGCAGTATCACCGCACATTGTGTTTATGTCCTCTGTGAGCTTTGCCGCAGACGCTTCGCTCTCGGTTATGACAAGTATCGGAGAGGGAAGCTTTTCATAGCATAAGGACGCCAGGAAGTGTGCCTTGTGTATATGCGAAAGCCCCGTGACCAGTAAGGGCACGGGTTCATCGCTTAAAATATGTGCGACTGACTTTTTGTACTCGGTCAGCGTGTCAGCCATATTTTTAAGAAGTTCCATATTGTCTGTCTTTCTTATGAATTGTACTTATTCATCGCGGCATCAATCTTGCCCGCAATTATCAGCTTTGCCGCCTCTGCGGCATTATCGAGCGATTTTTCGAGATTTTCGCCGTCTTCCTTCTTGAAGCCTGATAATACCCAGTCGGCAAGCGGAAAATCGGGGTGCGGCTTTGCACCTACGCCTATCTTTATACGGGGGAAAGCATCGCTGTTTGTGTGCAGAATTATGCTCTTTATACCGTTATGACCGCCGTCACTGCCTTTTCTGCGTATCCTTGTTCTGCCGACATCAAGCGAAATATCATCGTACATCACAAGTATATTCTGAGGGGGTATCTTATAGAAGTTCATAGCCTCGCCTACCGCCTCGCCGCTGTTGTTCATAAAGGTTGACGGTTTCATTATAATGCAGTGCCTGCCCTCTATCGCACAGTCGGCTATGAGGGATTTGAACTTCAGCTTTTTTATCTGTACGCCGAGTTTTTCCGCAAGGGTATCCGCCGCCATAAAGCCTGCGTTGTGCCTTGTGTTCTCATACTGAGTGCCGGGATTGCCAAGCCCCACTATGAGATATTCGACAGCGCCCTGCGGTGCAGGCTCTCTGCCTGCGGCTATCTTATCAAATATATCGGATAATGACATTTTTATTTGTCCTTTGCATTTGCTGTTACCGACGGCTTTCTGAGATAAGCTGTTGCGAGCTTATTCATAAGACGTGCGGATTTTTTATTTGCGGGCTTTTTCATTCTCCACGTCCAGTTTCCTCCGACAGTCGAGGGAACGTTCATACGTCCTCTGCCGTCTATGCCGAGAATGTCCTGCATCGGAATTATCGCAAGTGCGGCAGGGCTTGCATAAACGCTTCTTATGAAGCTGACGTTCTTATGCTCCAGGAAGTTTGCGTTTATGTAGCTCTTTGCCATCTTTGCGGCTTTCGCATCTGCTGATTTAAGCCAGCCCATTATAGTATCGTTATCGTGTGTGCCTGTATACGCTACACAGTTATTTACATAGTTATGGCACAGGTGAATACTGTCCTTGCCTTCGCTGTTGAAGCCGAACTGTAAAACTCTCATACCGGGGAAGCCTGTATCGCTGAGAAGCTTTTTTACGCTGTCGAATATATCGCCCAGATCCTCCGCTATGATATTGACATCGCCCAGCTTTTCCCTGACCGTGTCGAACAGCTTCATACCGGGGCCTTTTTTCCACTCGCCGTATTCGGCTGTTGTTGCATCGGCAGGAATAGCATAATAGGTGTCAAACGCACGGAAGTGGTCTATTCTCACCATATCATACAGCTTCATTGCGTGGTCTATTCTTGACAGCCACCAGTTATAGCCGTCACGCTCCATAGCGTCCCAGTCATACAGCGGATTTCCCCACAGCTGTCCTGTGGGTGAAAAATAATCGGGCGGTACTCCTGCAACAAGAGTAGGTCTTAGCGAAATATCTATCGTGAACAATTTCGGGTTTACCCACACGTCCGCACTGTCCATTGCGGCATATATCGGAATGTCGCCTATTATGGATATGCCGTTCTTGTTGGCATATGCTTTCAGCTTGTTCCACTGAGTAAAGAACATATACTGTACGAAACGGTGAAATTTGATGTCCTCTATATGTTCTTCCTTGAATGCGGCAAGCACTTCGGGCTTTCTGAAGCGTAACTCCTTGTCCCATGTCATCCACGAACGCAGTTCGTTATGCTGCTTTATAGCCATAAAAAGCGCATAGTCCTCAAGCCACCAGCTCTGCTCCTGAATAAAGGCAAGATAGGAAACGTCCTCCTTGAACGAGAAAAACGCCTTACGGAGAAGCTCCTTTTTCTGTGCGATTACCTTTTCATAATCTACTGTGGACGGGTCCTCGCCGTATTCTCTTCCCTTTATATCATCGGGTGCAAGAAGCCCCAGCTCTACAAGCTCCCACAGGTCTATAAGCAGTGGGTTTCCTGCAAATGCCGACGGTGACTGATAGGGTGAGTCGGCATAGCCTGTCGGGTGTATCGGAAGTACCTGCCAGTATTTCTGCCCTGCCGCTTTCAGCCAGTTCACAAACTCAAAGGCAGGTTTTCCGAGTGTTCCTATGCCCTCGTTGGCAGGGAGGCTTGTTATATGAAGTAATACTCCGCTGCTGCGTTTAAGTTCCATAATATCGCCTTTCGGTTCTTGTTCTTACTTTTCGTCATTCATACTTGTTCTGAACGGGGCAACGGGGATGCCGTTCTTGCCGTACAGCGTTACATCGCCGTAATTTGTCCAGAGGTAACGTACATATGCAGGCTTCTTTACTTCATCTGCGTAGACGCTTATCGTTCCGTCCTCGTCTATAACTGCGCAGGCGGGCTTGTATTCCTTATCTGTGCCTGCAACCTCAAAGCCGGTTATGCCGTTGTCGCCCTTTATATCAAAGCCGCTCTCTGCGTGGTCAAAGCTGATAACAGCTCTGTCGCCTGTTACGATCATATTCTTGTAAATAGGGCCGAATGCCTCCGTTTCATTATCGCCGTAAACGTGGTGCATAGCCTGCAGGTAAAGTCTGTGACCTACCGGTACCTTGTTCTTGGGGTGTATCTCATTGAATTCTCCGCAATCGAGAATAACCGCAATACCCGTATTCTTTACCGTCTTGAAGGTACGCATCTGCGCCTCTCTTATAAGGCACCAGTGCTTCCAGTCGGGGTCGACTTTATAGCGGTGCATCGGGAGCTGTACAAACATAAACGGAAGCTCGTCATCGCCCCAATCGTCTCTCCAGAGCTGAATAAGCGCCTTGAACAGCTTGAAATAAGTTTTCGGTCTGTTGTCGTCCGTTTCGCCCTGATAATAGATAACGCCCTTGATAGTATACGGGCATACACGCTTTACCATACTGTCATAAAGCGCTGTTGCGTGGAAGGGATTTAAGGGCGTCATAGGGCCGGGATACTTGCTTACACCGCAGTAAGCCTGACACTCGTCCCACGTTCCGTCGGGATGTGCGCTGTAGAACTCTACCGACTTCTTCTGCCACTCTTCCTCATATTTCACATAGTCAAGATATTCCTTGTCCATTTCCTCTCTTGACCTGCCTGCTACCGCATTGTCGAAATCGTCAAGGTATGCCTTGAGGTCTGTATCCTTTTCGAGAGATTCACGGCTCATCCAGTAGCTTGCGCTTGTACCGCCCCAGTTACAGCCGATTATTCCGACAGTAACGCCAAGCCTTGCGGCAAGCTCCTTTGCGTAGAAATACGCAACTGCGCTCCACGCTCTTGCGCTTTCGCTGTCAAAACAGCTCCAGCCTGTATTTTCTTCGTCACGGAAGAACTTTTCATCCATATTGCAGTTTTTCTGCGTGTAGTAATAGCGGACGTTTTCGGTCTTATCGTTAGCAAGAAAATCCTTGCCGCCCATGCAGTTCTGAAGCTCAAGCTCCATATTGCTCTGACCGCCTGCGAGCCATACCTCGCCTATCATAACGTTACCGAATACGATAGTTTCTTCGCCGTTGCTTATCTTCATCTCATAAGGGCCGCCTGCTTTCATCGCAGGAAGTGTAACACACCACTTTTCATCGACTACCTCTGTTACCGCTTTGTTTGTGCATATCGAAACTATTACGCTTTCGCCGTTTTTGCCCGTGCCGAATACTCTTACGTTCTTCTCTCTCTGAAGCACCATATTGCTGCTGAATACCGCAGCCGCTTTGAACTTAGCCATTGTTTATGTTTTTCCTTTCCATTTTGACTTTTATACGATTTCTGCCGGTTTTAACGGCAGGAATTTTTCTGTCGCTTTTTTCCTGCAGTGCAGGATATTTTTCCTTTAATAGCGATGAATAAAGCTCCTCGTCCTTTTCTTCGGACAGCGTGTATTTCTTTACCCATCTGTATTCGCCGTCCGCTTTCTTCTCAAACCTTACCGTGACCTTTACGGAGTGCTTGTTGCAATGCACTACAGCCATATAGTTCATCGGGCTTAGCCATATAAGCCTGCTTTTCAGCGTTGCGGGTTTACCGCAGACAGGACAGATATAGCGGTTAAGCTCGGATAATCTCGGCACTGCGTTCATACGGGCGGTCTTTACCGTACCCTCCGAGGTCTGTCTGAGGCTCAGGAAGGGATTGCTGTGAACATAATCTATCTTTTTCTGTAGCTCTATTTCGCTCGGTATGTCGTTTATCTTAGTAAGAACCAGTGCGGTATAGTACGCATCGTTTATTGCGCTGTGGTAGTCAAGCTCCTGCTGTACACCGGTTATCTCAACGGCAGATTGAAGTGTTATCTGCGCTCTGTCTATCCCGTACTGCCTTGTCATCAAAGGCTGAAGGTTGAACCACTCGGGAAGCCAGCCGGTGTCCCTTTCGTAGAACTCGCACTGCTTTACAAGCGTAGGTATGTCATCGGGTCCCCACGTTACTATAATAACGTCCTTCCCGAATTGTTCGAGCCATTTTCTGAAGCTCTTAAGCACCACTGTAAGATCGTGGGCGTTCTTAAGGTCATTTTTTGTAATACCCGTCAGCTTCTTTATCCTGCCTTTAAGCTCGGTATAATATCTCGGTCTTACATATTCCGAAAAGAAATCCTCGCTTACGATACCGTCCGTCACGGCAACTGCGCCTATCTGTATGATTTCCACCTGTAGAACTCTTGTGCCTGCTATACGCATTTTTTCTCTGCATACCGGCTGGCTCCATTCCAGGTCAAGTACGATATATGTCACCTGTGTGCCTCACCTCCTGTATAAACACTCATAGCCCCGCAAAAGCAATGCGGGGCATTATGGTTATATCGCTACTTCGATTTTTTCGTCGAAATCGTGATATTTATAGTCTTTCAGCGTAAAGCTGTTTTTAGTGAATTTATAGAAATCGGTTATATCCTCTACAACCATTTCGGGTGCGGGATAAGGCTCTTTTTCTATAATGCGTTTTACTGCGTCGATATGTCTGTCGTAGATATGTGCGTCCGCTATGACGTGTACAAGCTCGCCTGCCTTAAGTCCCGACGCTTTTGCGAACATTATCAGAAGTGCGGCATACTGGCACACGTTCCAGTTGTTCGCAGTAAGCATATCCTGTGAACGCTGATTGAGAATAGCGTTCAGCGTATCTCCCGTCACGTTGAAGGTCATACTGTAGGCGCACGGCGCAAGTCCCATCTCGTGCAGATCCTTATGATTGTACATATTGGTCATTATACGGCGGCTCGCAGGGTTGTGCGAAAGATCGTACAGCACTCTGTCCACCTGGTCGAACTCACCCTCGGGATAGATGCTCTTCTGTCCGAGCTGCCAGCCGTAAGCCTTGCCTATCGTGCCGTTTTCATCAGCCCACGAATCCCATATATGAGTGGAAAGATCCGCAACTCTATTGCTTTTTTTCTGATATATCCACAATATTTCCTCTATTGCGGAACGGTAGTAGATACGGCGGAGCGTCATTACAGGAAATTCCTCCTGCAGATTATAACGGTTTACCACGCAGAACTTTTTTACTGTATGTGCGGGTGTGCCGTCTTCCCAACGGGGTCTGACCTCGCTGTTTGTATCCCATGAGCCGTGCTCGATTATGTCACGGCAGTTTTCTATAAAATATTTATCGGCTAAACTCATTATAATCCCTTAAATTAATTATTTAAATCAGCTTTAGAACCGCTGAAAATCAAAAATTATTTATATTTTCGATAACAGCTTTGTTGTCGAGAAATCTATCTGGTCAATCGTGCGGCTCTCGAACATATTGAGGCTGTCGATACCGCTCATATTGTAGATAGAAACACCTGCGCTTGAAGCGTATGTCTTTACGTTTTTAAGCAGCGTCTGCGCTTCTTCGGGATAATCGTACTTCTTCTCGTCATTTACAAGAGCCTCGTCATAGCTTGTTATCTGAGCGTCGTAAATACCGTCAAAGCCGTAGATGTATATTTCCGAGAAGCCCTCATACAAAGCAAGCTGTAAAGCAATATACAGATCATCGACACGTCTTAAAGCCTCGCTGTGCTGTGTAGAGCCGAACGAGGGCAGCTGAGGGATAAAGCCGTTGCCCATTATATTGAAGTAGGTAGGCTTCTTTTCAAACTTATCCTCAAATACGGTCACATTGCTTGCAACAAAGCAGTCCATAGCTTCGATATACTTGCCGTTTCCGAGATAATGCTCGGCATTTGACAGTATGTACTGTGTGGGACGGAGAGGTGTCTTGCTGAAGAACTTGCATATACCGTTGTAGCTTATGCACTTTTCATTGAACAGCAGGTTCAGCTCATCGAGCTTTACACCTTCCTTATAGCCGATAATAAAGCAACGCTGACCGTGGAACTTATCCTTGCATTCGGCAAGCTGCGGCTCGGTACGGCGGACATCCTTTTCAAGCTTGTTCTGTGTTGATTTGTCGGAGATGTTGAACTGTGAACGTTTCATCTTCATATATGTGCCGAGAAAGCTAACAGGCTGATTTACAAGGCAGTAGTCACGCTCTGTAAAGCCGTACTGCTGTAAACGCTTTTCGATAGACTGTGCGCTTCCGACACGTCCTGTCATACCCTTGAGATATACCTCAAGCTCATCGTATGACGATGAAACAAGAACGTAATATGCCTTTGACATACCCTTAAGTTCGGTGATACTTCTGATAGAATTATCGCCCTTTACAAGCGTGCGCTCATCGTTTGTAGCCTCAAACGCAAGCTCGGGAACACGGACGCCTTTTTTTCTGAGCTGACCGAGAACCTTTTTCAGTATCTCGCCGTTAACGCCCCGTCCGTCACCCAGTATTACCAGCTTACGCTGACCGATAATCTCGATATTCTTGATTATCTGCTTTTTGTAGTTTCCCGCCTTGAAAAACTTGGTCAGCTTTGCATTGGTAAGAGAATCGTACGTCATCATAATTGTTCACTTCTCCTTTTCAAATATATATTTCTCTGAATTTCCGCCCGTTAAACCGCTCAGCGATTAATCTTAGCTGAGTATGAATGGAAAGTCTGCAGCTTATAGAAAAAGTATGTTTTTTCAAAAAACTGCTCATCCTCAATCCCTATCCCCAAACCCCTTTCCCCCGTGAAAGGCTGTGTATGCTTGGTTGGCTCTGCATCGTGCAGAGCCTTTGGGCATACACGCCCGGCATCCGTGCCGAGGCTGAGTGTGGGGCTGCCGCCCTCACCCCGCTTGGGGCTACGCCCCAAACCCCATTTTCAAAAATTATATAGGTTTTTCGATAGACTGAAAGTCTGATTTTCAATTTTATAAACCTCAAACTCTCCCGATTACTGTGCTCTAAGTTAAACCCGAAAATACAATTCACAACTCAGCGATTAATCCTCGCTGAGTATGAATGGAAAGTCTGATCTTCAATTTTATAAATCTCAAACTCTCCCGATTACTGTGCTTTAAGTTAAACCCGAAAACACAATTCACAACTCAGCGATTAATCTTCGCTGAGTATGAACATATCATAAATAACCTTGATAGCCTTCTCGAAGTCAGCCTCGTGGATACCTACTATGATATTAAGCTCACTTGAACCCTGGTCGATCATCTTTATATTGATGTCTGCGTGTGATAAAGCCGCAAATATTCTTGTAGCAGTACCCTTCTTGGACTTCATGCCACGTCCTACTATAGCGATAAGTGCAAGATCGTTCTCTATCTCAATATGGTTGGGGTCTGTTACCTCGCATATCTTTTCAACAATGTCGGGAGTCTTGTCAACGTCCTTGCCGTCAACGATAATGCTCATTGTGTCGATGCCTGTGGGGATATGCTCAAAGCACATACCGTTAGCCTCAAGCACTGTAAGTATTCTGCGTAAGAAGCCTATCTCGCTGTTCATCTCATCCTTTTCGATTGAGATAACGCTGAAGTGCTTTTTACCTGCAATACCCGTGATTATGTGCTGAGGAGGCTCATTGTCCTCTGCAACTATCATTGTACCCTTTGCCGAGGGGTCGTTGGTGTTGCGGATATTTATCGGAATCTTTGCGCTTCTTACAGGGAAGATTGCGGCCTCGTGAAGTACCGACGCACCCATATAAGACAGCTCACGCAGTTCTTTATATGTGATAGACTCGATGACCTTAGGCTCGTCAACTATTCTGGGGTCTGCGATAAGGAAGCCGTTTACGTCTGTCCAGTTCTCATAAAGCTCGGCATTGATAGCCTTTGCAACGATAGAGCCGGTAACATCAGAACCGCCTCTTGAGAATGTGCGTACCGTGCCGTCGGGATTAGCACCGTAGAATCCGGGGATAACAGCGTGTGAAAGACCGTGCAGTACAGACGCAAGGCAGGTATCTGTAAGCGTATCGTCAAACTTTCCGTCGGGACGGAAGAATACTACCTTTGCGGCATCTACGAATTCATATCCCAGATAATTTGCAAGAATGATACCGTTCAGGTATTCGCCACGGCTTGCGGCATAATCCTTACCGGCTTTCTTGCGGAAATTGTCTATAATTACCTCATACTCGTCATCAAGTGAAAGAGTAAGTCCTAAATCGCTTATAATTCCGTTGAAACGCTCTGCGATAGGCGCAAACTGATTGTATGCGTTCTTGCCCTCGTTTGCGACTGCGTCATAGCACGCATAGAGCATATCCGTTACTTTTATATCGTCCTTGAAACGCTTGCCGGGCGCACTGGGAACTACATATCTGCGTTCCTTGTCGCTTCTGATTATATCAGCTACCTTGCGGAACTGATTTGCGTCGGCGAGTGAGCTGCCGCCGAACTTGACTACCTTACTCATTTTTTAATTTCCTTTCTTGTATACCGTTTACGTCCCTTTTTATGTTGATTTTTACGGATTTTATAGTATGGGACTATATTCTATAATATTTTACCACAGTAAAAAGGAAAAATCAATATGTGAAGGTGAATTTTAAAGGGTTTGAGGTAAAAAAAGGCACATTCTGCAAAATGAGCGGAATGTGCCGTAGTTTGTAGAAAAAGTCTTTTGCTTGAAGTGCCTTCTGTTATATCATTCAGCTTTGGCTACAAAGGCAAGCTACCGATAGTTCTTTTTGTCGGACAGCACTTCTCGGGTTCGCTATTCAAATCAATGCACCTGTCAATATGAAAGAGGGAGACAACCAAAGGGATCAGGTACAAGTCTGAGCCTTGCTCACGAAAGGCTCGTGCACTCCGCTAAAGCTCCGCTGGACTTGACAGCCCCTCTCCCTGTCCCTTAGGTTTTCTCCCAAATCAGTTATTCCTCTTGAGCGACGTGAGGAGCGGGAGCATTGCTAAAGCAATGCTCAGCTTGGCATCCCTCTTTCCTTACTCACACCCCCACCCCGTCGGGGTGTTGGCTAAACTCGAATAACCACCTGAACATTGTATGACCTGTTAATGCAGGGACGCTTAACGCTACACGTCCGCATATTAGTACATATATCTCAGGTTAGTAGCGTTTTTTTGAAAGGTCAATGTCAGTGCAGTTGCACTGATACACTCACGAAAATATTAACTACTTATCGGTATGGAAGCTGTTTTTGGCGGTATTAGCGATGAGTTTCAATGTACGATTTAATGATAAATCGGTTTTTAACCGGCTGAGGATTTACCCTCATCCCATAGCAAGCGCCGGAGTTTCACTCTTTCTCAGCCTTGCAGTCTGCTTTTGTGCCATAACAAGCTCGTAATATACGCCCTTGCTTTGTAAAAGCTCGGTGTGTGTACCGATTTCGGCTACTCTGCCCTTTTTCAGCACTATAAGCCTGTCGGCATTTGCAAGCGTTGACAGCCTGTGAGCTATCGCTATTGTCGTTCTGCCCTTTATCAGCCTGTCGAGAGCGTCCTGTATCTGCTTTTCGGTCTGTGTGTCAAGCGATGCGGTAGCTTCGTCAAGTATAAGTATCTTCGGGTCGTGCAGTATCGCTCTTGCAATAGCTATTCGCTGACGTTCGCCGCCCGACAGATTGTAGCCTCGCTCTCCCACAACGGTATTATAGCCGTCAGGCATACGGGTGATGAAATCGTGGCAGTTTGCCGTCTTTGCGGCATTGACTATTTCCTCAAAGCTCGCATCGGGCTTTGCATAGCGGATATTGTCAAGCACTGTACCGCTGAAAAGATACGTTTCCTGCAATACAACTCCGACCTGCGAACGCAATGAATTCTGCGATATGTCACGCACGTCCGTGCCGTCTATCAGCACCTGACCCGATGTTGCGTCATAAAGGCGCATAACAAGGTTTATAAGCGTGGATTTGCCGACACCGGAATGTCCGACTATGCCTATCATCTCGCCTTGCTTTATGCTGAACGAAACGTCTTTCAGCACCGGGTTATACGCCTTGTAGCCGAAATATACGTTTTTAAACTCAATATTGCCCTTTATATCAAGGCTGACAGCGTTCTCGGTGTCGCTTATATCATTATCCTCTTCGAGTATCTCGAATACCTTTCCTGCGCTTACTCTTGCCTGTGCAAGCACTCTGGGCAGGCTTGTAAGCCACTGGATAGGACCGTAGAGCATAGCGACATAGGTTGTGAACTGTATCAGCTCACCGAGCTGCATCTCTCTGCCGAGTATCATACTGCCGCCGAAGAACAGCGCACAGAACTCGCCTATGCTGAATATGTAACGGATAGGCGGCTGTACCATATACCAGAGTATATCGGCTTTCTTTACAGAATCGGCCCATTTCGCAGAGGCATTTCTGTACGCTTCTATCTCTCTGTCCTCGTTGCCGTAGTTCTTTACTACCCTTATTCCGTGCAGAACATCGTGCAGAAGCTCGCTTGCACGGCACTGGAAGCGCCACACTCTGCCGTATCTTACACTTATCGCATTGAACGACTTTACCGAAAGGAAAGCCGCAAGCGGTAAAGGAACGGTAATTACTATCGCCAGCTTCCAGTTTGTGATGAACATAATTATCAGAAGCGCCACAAGTGCGGTCGTCTGAAAAATCATGTCCTTGCCCTGCCTTGTCATAAAGTCCTGCAATGTTGCCGCATCGCCCGACACACGATTGATAAGCTCACCGGGAGTTCGTTTTGCGACATTGCTCATGGATAGCTGCTGGGTCTTGTTGAAAATATCACGGCGCAGATCCCTGCCGTATGCCGTTGATATTTTATAGTTGCACACCTCCTGCAGCAGCCTGAATCCCATAGATGACAGGTTAAGTACAAGAATGCACAGCGTTATCTTCCAGAAAAGCCCCCAGTCGCTGTTATTTGGCACTATAAGGTCATCTACCAGTATGCGCTGGAACAGCGGATTGATAACGTCAAAAGCATACAGCACGAATGTTGCAAAAAGCGACAAGCCAAACTGCACCTTGTACGGCGCAAGCCTTTTTACGAGCTTTAAAAACACGCCCTTTTTCGCATCGCAGAACATACATTTACTGCTGCCTCTTAGTGCCGCTCCGCACTTCTGACAGCTCGGCTCGTCTGCGTCCGTATGCTCGGTAAATTCGCCCGTAGCAATGTAATGCTCATATATCTTTGCAAGTTCTGCATAGCGCATATAATACTTCTGCGAGAACTGACAGACGCATATGTCCCTGCCGTGCATATCCCTTACGCACAGCATTGAACAGCCGATAAGCTGTTCTACCGTTATCTTGCTTATATCCGATACGGCAAACTCCCGTACCGCTTTATCGTCATAATATACCGTGAGCTTGTCCTTTGTGGCAGTAAGATGCCCGTTTGCGTTTTTAGCCTTTTTGTCTATGTCAAACGGCAGTGAAAAGCTCACGCTGTCAATATCCACGCCTTTCGGTACTGACAGTTTCAAATTCATTTATACCCGCTCCTTTCTGCAAAGGCAATAAATGCGGTATCAGATGAACAGCTGGAGCTTTTTGATGCTTGCCTTGTCCAGCCTGTCAACATCAGGTACGCTGTAGCGGTTTCCGTCTGCGTCCGTCACGGCAAGCATCTTTCCGTGTATCACTCTGAAATTATGCCACCAGTCATACACGGCTATTTTCTTTTCACCTGCCGTAGTATCGGCTTCAAGGAAAAGATACCCCATCTGATTATCCGTTATCCTGTGAATCTTCTTTATCTCGGGAATGTAGTATTTGAGCTTGAGGTAATCATCGGCTGTCTTTTTAGTATCAGCCGCCAGATCTTCAAGGTCCTTTATAACGCCTATCTCTTTCCACTCGTCTTCATCATTCTTATAGCTTACGCTTATATACCTGTTTTCGTCGTTGAACGGTACGAGCCTTGTAAGATCGACCTTTTCATAATCCCTGCCGTCATACGAAAACTCAAGATAGCCGCTTTCGGTTTCGGTAAGCCCGATTTTGTCGGGAGAAAGAATGTTAAGCGTATCCACATCATAAATTGCAGTTGTATTCTGTTTCATAAGCGCTCCTTTCTGCGTCAGTCAAGTCCGACAGATTTCAGCGACTCGCTTTGCAGCTTATACAGCTCGAAGTATTTTCCGTTTGTGCGTATCAGCTCATCGTGAGTTCCGCTCTCCTTTACCTCGCCGTGTTCGATAACATACAGCTTGTCTGCGTCACGGAGCGTTGAGAGGCGGTGTGCTATTGCAATTATCGTTCTGCCGCTCTTGAGATTATCTATCGCACTCTGTATCTTACGTTCTGTTGCGGTATCCATAGCCGCCGTAGCCTCGTCAAGTATAAGTATATTCGGCTTCTGTATCAGCGCACGGGCTATTGATATACGCTGTTTTTCACCGCCCGAAAGGCTTACGCCGCCGCTTCCCGTAACAGTATCGTACCCTTCGGGGAGCTTCATTATAAAATCGTGAGCGTTTGCGCTTTTTGCCGCTTGTATCACTTCTTCCATTGTCGCATCGGGTCTTGCGTAACGGATATTGTCTGCGACAGTTCCCATAAACAGATATGTTTCCTGTGACACAACACCGATATTCTTTCTGAGAACATCAAACGGTATCTTCTTCACGGGTATTCCGTCTATCGTTATCTCGCCCGATGTTACATCGTACATTCTTGATATGAGATTGATGATAGTCGATTTACCCGCACCCGTCTTGCCGACAATGCCGGTAAATTTGCCCGCCTCAGTAGCAAACGACATATTTTTAAGCACCGGTCTGCCTGCTTCGTATTCAAATGTTACATCTCTGAAACAAATATCACCCTTCAGAACACCGTCCGGTATAACGGCAGGCTCAGCGGGCGGCTTCACTGTAGGCTCGCTGTCGAGTATTTCGAACATTCTGCCTGCGGCATCGGTACACCTTGCCCAGTCGTTGCCCATATACATAAAGAAAAATATCGGATCCCATATAACGCCGAAATAGTTTATGAGCAGTGTCAGTCCGCCGAGCTGAAGGTTGCCCATCAGCACAAGAGCAACGCCAAGACAGTATATAACACCGCTGAAAACGGCATATATTCCGTGCTGTACAGGGAAGAAATGAGCGCTCCTCTTATCCCTTGCGTATTCAGCCGAATAAAGATTATCATTCTTCCTGCCAAAACGGGATATTTCCTGTTCCTCACGGGAAAACGCCTTTACTACCCTGTGTCCGTTCAGTGCGTCCGACAAGGTAGACGTAACACCTCGTCTTGCAATATCACGGTTTCTCCAGTGCCTTCTCTGACCTCTCAGCCAAAGCACCTCGCACAGCAGTACAAAGAACACAGCAAGGAACATCGACAGCGATATTATCGGGTTCACCATAAGCATAAGCACGACAAGCCCTGCTATCTTTATCATATTCGCAATAAACTGCGGAACTATATCAACGAAAAATCCGTACACGTCAAAGCTGTCACGGTCTACCCTGCCCATAAGCGAGCCTGTCTGCTTAGTCGTGAAGAATGACAGCGACAGCTTCTGCATAGAAGCGAAAATATCCGTCCTCAGCTTATGTATTACCTGCGGTGTTATCCTGCTTATAATAACGCCGTAAATCATCGAAAATCCCGTAGACAGCAGCGAGAATGCCGCCATAACGAGTATCACGAACAGTATCTGCCCGTGCAGACTTCCGCCTTCACTCAGAACATCATCATACAGCATTTTTGTGCCAAAATAGGGGGCGATAAGTCCCAGCGCCACCGATACCGCTATCAGAGCAAGTATCACCGCTATCTGCTTTTTGTAGTCGCCGAACATACCGAGTAGCCGCTTGAACACCCATGTACGCTTGGTGCAGTACGGGCAGAAGGCTCTGTTCGGGTCGGGGTATTTTCTGTTGCACTTCGGGCAATACAGCGTCTTGTCATCAAGTGCGGAATCGTCGGGCGTTTCGCCCTTTTTGATAGTTTCATAACGGCGGCAGAACTGCTCGAATTTTTCGGAAAATCCTCCCGAAAACATCGCAAGCTGTTTTTCCGTGCCGTCCGTCATCCTTGCCATCAGCCTTGCCGTAAACTGATAGCGGTCAACATACAGCTTTTCGATTTCCTCCATAGGATATTCGCTGAAATCCTTGAAATCGAACTGTGTGTCAAACGTCTTTTTATTCTTTACAAGTCTGTCATAGCCCGATAACAGATAAAGCGTTTTGTTATCAAACGTGATGTAGGTGTCATAATAACACCCCTCGCCGTCCATATCTGCTTTTACGCAGTATAACAACTTATCCGTATCGACCGCCCTGACAGAAAAAGCTGCCTGCACAGCGGCAGACAGCTTATCAAAATACTTCATTCATTCACCGTTTCTTTCCGACCGTAAATGCGGTCTTGCGAAACACAAAAAGATACGGCATCCGAGCGATTTACCTTTTGCCTGCCGTGCGTGTAGCGATAACATCTTTTTATGTATTTCAAACGTTACGGCAGCCGCAATAAACCGGCAGATCAACAGATGCAGACCGTCCTACAAGGCTCATTACAGGCTTCCGTTCTTAGAATTTTCTTCTGACAGCTTATCTGTAAAAGAGCATAGCATCCCCTTGTTACAGATTTGCCCATGTGGATATTATATTAATTCCGTTCCTGTTTTCCTTGTATGTCGGTCAATGCTTATTATCTGTACATTGTGCTTGCCACTTCGGCAAGAATGTCCACACCCTTTTCAATCTGTTCGTCTGTGGGAGTGGAATAGTTAAGTCTGAATGACAGACAAGGAGCGTTTTCATCGGTTAAGAATGCATTGCCGGGAACAACAGCTACCTTGTTCTTTACTGCCTTCTTGCAGAAGTAAGGCATATCGCCGTCGGGAAGCGTACCCCAGATAAACAGACCGCCCTCGGGTTCTGTGAACTTAATGGACTTGGGCATCTTCATCTTGAGGTTTGTAAGCATAAGATCCGACTTGCGCTTGTAGATTTCTCTCAGCTTTTCAAGGTGCTGTTCAAAATCGTTTTCGGTAACGAACTTATAGGTGATCATCTGCGGCAGGATAGAGGTGTGAACGGTTGAAACCTGCATACAAACTACAGCCTTAGCGATTACGTTCTTGGGGGCGCAGAGGTATCCCACACGCAGACCGGGTGCAAGCGTCTTTGAGAATGTTCCTGCATAAAGAACGTTGCCGTTCTTGTCGAGCGACTTTATGGTAGGCACATTTTCGCCTATATAACGAAGATCGCCGTAGGGATTGTCTTCAAGGATATATACGTTGTACTTCTGAGCGAGCGCAAGTACAGCCTTACGCTTTTCAAGGCTCATTGTCTTGCCTGTAGGGTTCTGGAAGTTGGGTATGAGATAGATGAAAGCCGTTCTGGGATTCTCTATAAGAGCCTTTTCGAGCTTGTCGATATTTATACCGTCATCTTCCATCTCAACGCCTACAAGCTTAGCATTATAGGAACGGAATGCGTTCAGCGAGCCGATGAATGTAGGAGCTTCGCAGATAATCGTGTCACCCTCATTGCATATCTCCTTGGTCACTACCTCAATAGCCTGCTGTGCGCCCGATGTGATAACCACATCTTCATCATTCTCGTTGAACATACCTTTTTTCTTAAGGTCGTCCTTTATCCAGTTACGAAGGGGCGTATAGCCCTCCGTGATAGAATACTGAAGTGCGTCAATGGGCGTGGTTGTAAGTATTTCATTTGTTATACGGGCAATTTCTTCTGTGGGGAAAGCCTCGGGAGCGGGATTGCCCGCCGCAAAGCTGATTACCTCAGGATCTGCCGTAAATTTAAGTATCTCTCTTATCGCAGAGGGCTGCAATGTCTGTACTCTGTATGAAAATGCGTTCATATTTATATGTCGGTCTTACCGCCGCATAAACGGTATGACCCTTCCTCCTTGCATTTATTTTGTAATGGGTGAGTGGCATATTGGGTCTGCCGCTGTTACAATAGCTATATTTTATCACATATTCAAGCGGATTGCAACAATTTTTACAGCAAACAGCTTTTAATCACGGCAGATTGCGGATGTATTTCGGATTTTCACGGAACAATCGCTTAATTCCAAACGAAAAATGTTGACTTTTATTAAAAAACGTTTTATAATTTAAGTAACGGCTTTTGCCGTGTAATTCAGAAAACGGAATGTTTAAATACTATTCGGAGGTAACAACAATGGCTTTTTGCAACAAATGCGGAAATCAGCTCCCCGACGGAGCTAATAACTGCCCTAACTGCGGCGCTCCCGCAGGAAACACACAGCAGAACACACAGAACGCACAGGACTTTGTAAACAACATGATGAACACAAATGATACAACATCACAGTTTGATCCGCAGGATATAAACAATAACAAGGGTATGTCCGTACTTGCTTATATCGGATTCCTGTTCCTTGTTCCCCTGCTTGCTTGCCCTAACTCGAAATTTGCACGCTATCACACAAACCAGGGACTTGTACTGTTCCTGTTAGAGTTTGCATTAGGTGTTGTAACAGGTATAATCGGTATTATTCCTATAGCAGGTCTTATAATCGGCGGACTTTTAAGCGCAGTAGGCGGTATCTTCACTCTTGTACTTATGATTATGGGTATCATCAACGCCGCACAGGGACAGGCTAAGGAGCTTCCCCTTATCGGCAAGATCACACTGCTGAAGTAATTTGCATAACATATCATATAAACAGCGTTGCCCCCGTCTTTCTGACGGGGGCTTATCTGTTTTTATAAGCATCGTTAAAATAGGACACAGCATAAAACCGCTCCGCCGTAAAAAATACGGCGGAGCGGTTTTTATCAATTATTCTTTGAAAGCCATATACTTGCCACATCAAGAGCCTCATAAAGACTGCCTCTTTCGCTCGTCTTTGTGATTATCTCTGTAGCCGGGGTTTTCGGATCGGTTGACATAAGCTGTACCCTTGTCTTGTCGGCTATCTCAAGATCCTTGACCTTGTGGGTGGATAATACAGTCAGCATGGCAACGTATTTGTCTGACATATTGCCATAATAGATAGTGTTGTCTTTCCTTACAAGAGGAAGACCTTTGTAGGTGAAAAATTCCTGCTCTGTCATAATAACCTCCACCGTTGCACTAACGGTCAGTATGTGACGGACAGATCCCGTGCAAAATTTAAGATCCGCCCCCTGTCGTCACATATCAATTATAAATGCCCTGCGGCATCAGAACTCTGATACTATCTCTCCGCCGGAGAGAAGCGCATTCAGATTTTCGAGAAGTCTTGTCGCATATATCTGCCTTACCTTGTAGCGGACATCGCCGTTTACAACGATAATGCAGGTACGGTCGCTCTCGCTCGCATAGAACTCGACAACGTCGCTTTCCTTGCCTTCTTCACGATGATCGTAGGTAACTCCTGCGATGAACTTGTTGTCGTCTGTAAGATCGTCAAGGTAAATCTGCTCTGCGTATGCCGAAAGCAGATACTGATAGAATGCCTTGAACTTGGCTGAATCTACCTTCTTGCCTTCGTATGTGAAGCTCGACTTGTCAGCGTCGCCCGTAATAGTGAAATCATATGCCTTTCTGTCGCTGTCATAGATTGTTACACCGTCAAGATAATAGATGTAAGGTGTAAGGAACAGCTTATAAAGCATATTTTCGGGTGTTGCGGTAAGCCACGGCAGAGAGTCGGGAGAGAACACATATATTGCGTCCTTGCCTGAGAGCATACCATAGTAGCCCGTTATCGTCTTTATTTCTTCGCCTGTTTCATCGTTCTTTGTAACAGTGTAGACAGCAGAGCCTAAAGTGAGCTTGGTAACGGTTTCCTTGTTGCTTACCATAGTAACGGTGCAGTACGGATCGTCAAGACCCGCCTGCTTTTTCTGCTCGTCTGTGGGAGATACGGCAAACACATCCGAAGCCGATATTCCGAACAGGCCGTAAATCACTTTCTTGTCAAGCTCATCGTCTGCAAGGATATTGTTGTGGCTGGACATCTCATAAGCAACGTATGTTGACGAAAACTTCTTTTCGGTTTCCTCAGGAAGCTTGTCAAGAACTATATCCTTATCCAGATCCTTTCGCTCAATACGGACCCTGTTTACTTTATCTTTCTCGGAATCATAAGCCGCTGTAAGCGTTGACTTGTTGACGTATGACAGCTCGCTGTTCATTGCAAAGCTGACGCCTGCATTTGCTACAAGATATACCGTATCGCTCTTATCGGTTTTAACATACCACGAGTTTTCGCCCTCGTACTTTATACCGATAAGGCAGGTTATATCCTCAGCCTTGTTATCCTTGAACGTCATTTTAACCGTTGCGGTCGGCTTGTCAAAGCCGTACTTGGCAAGATCTGTCGCATTTTCCTCAACGATTTGCTTTGCACCGATGCCGCCTGCACTGCTCATTGCGGTTGAATATGCACTGCTGTTTGCAAGTGCCTCGGGGATCGAATCTATGCCCCACTTTTCCTTACCTAAACGGTTTATCGTATATTCGCCGCTCTCATTGCTTATCGTGAGCGTTGAAATATCATCGGTCGTATAATCGGTCACGCTGACGGTTTTGCTGCTTGACGTGCCAGAGTCTGCGTTGTCGCTCTTCGGCTGTGTCAGCACCAGTGCGAGCGTTGCCGCACCGAGTACCGCAATGCCGATTACCGAGCCGAGTATTATTTTAGTATTTTTCTTCATTGCCGACCTTTCGCTTACTTATGCAGACGCTTTACCCATATTACAATACCGGATATTATCAGTAACAGAGGCAGTACGATGACGAAGCCTATAACAAGGCCGTTCTTCTGTGCATCTGTTATCTCAAAGGTTGAGGTGTTGTAGGACTTGGGAGTGAGCGTAATGCCCTCCTCCTTGTTACAGCTTACGTTGAAGATATTCATAATAAGCTGTGAGTTGTTTACGGACGCTGTCTGCAGGAACGATGTGTTGAGGAATTCCATACCGCCGATTGCTACTATACGGCTGGAGAAAGGATTTGTACCCTCATATCTTGTCTTTACCGCCTGCATTATAACAGAATACTGCTTTCTTTCCGCATCGCTCTCGGGCGACCAGTTATCACCGCTGTCCTGCGGCTTTATAACAGCACCTGCATAGGTGTTCAGTATAGACTGTACGGTAATGTTGCCGTTGCCGTTCTGATCCGCCCACTTTGATGTCACAGGGCTCATATTGTAGCCGTGAACGGGCGAGCTGTTTGTGAACTTGCTGAAGTCTGTATCGGGTACTGAAAGCACCTGATATGTGTTCATACCGCTGTAGGTGTAGTTTTCGTCTGTCTGGTAGGTGATACCCTTTTCGACCTTCAGACCCCACTGGTCAAGCAGACCGTCAATGTTCGGTGAATCACCGAGCTTGGGATTGCCTACATATACAAGGTTCTTGCCGAATTTACCGCTGTTGTCAAGCCATGTGTCGAGCTTGTTTATATCGGCAACGGAATAATCCTTATCGGGTCCGAACATAAATACAAAATCGTAGTCCTCGCTTATCTTGTCGGTAAGCGTAATGTTCACCGATTCAATAACGTAGCTGTTTGTCTTGAGCAGATTCTGTAAAACAGTGTTCTCTTTTTCTCCGTAGCCCGTTAAAACCGCAACCTTTACAGGATCTGTATCGGTAACGTTCATAATAGCGGATACTACAGCCTGCTCTGCATTGGCTTCAACCTTTTCGGGCCGCTTCACGCCGTAATAGTTGAGGTACTGTTCATTATAGGTTATGCTGAGGAAGTCTTCGTAGGTCAGCACCTTTACACGCTTTGTAGCCTTGCTCTCGACCATAATTTCATTCGAGGTTATGGTTTCGGTGTAATTTGCTATAAAGCCTGGGTTTGAAACTACATCAATATACTGTAATTTTATGTTGGAATTCGCCCCTGCGATCTTCTTCAGTATCTCGTTTGTCTGATAGTAATAAGAGCTGCCTCCGGTAAAAGCCGCTTCCTCGCTTGTTACCGTTATCGTAACCTCATCGGTCACGGTTTTGAGATAATCTACCGTTGACTGCTCAATGCTGTAAAGTCCCGAATCAGTAAGATCCGCCGTCGGCATGAATCTGTCACCGAGCAGTGTGATTATTACGTTTACCAGAACCACCGCCACTATAAATATGACCGTGAACAGTACCGACAGACCGCCGTACTTGAACTTCTTGTTTCTGAACGGATTCTTGCGGGGTTTGCCGTTCCTGCCGTCGTTCTTTACTGCAGGAGCGGTATCTGCTTTATTCTCAGCCGCTGTTTCTTTCACTTCAGCCGCTTCGTTTATTTTACTCATGCGTTTTCTCCTTTATCCCTTTATCATAGTCATCACTTATGCCCAGCGGCGTTTTTCAAGTACCCTTACCGTAAGGAACAGGAAAATAAAGATAACGCTCACAAAGAATATCAGACTTGACAGGCTGAATATTCCGCTTGTTATCTCGGAGTATCTCGAATATACCGAGATGCTTGAAAGCACGTCCTGTAAAAATCCGTTGGGGAGTGCGCTTTTCAGCGTATTCATAAGCAGTATCATAAGATTGATAAAGAAACCGCCTATTGCCGCTATCATCTGGTTTTCCGTAAGTGATGATATGAAAAGACCTATAGAAACAAATATACCGCCGAGAAGTAAAAGACCTACGGTGTTGCCCCATATCGGGAGCCACGAAACCGTCGCAAAGGTCGACATTACAAAGCCGTATACAGGCATAACCGCAACGCCTATCGCAAATATCGCATAAGCCGCAAGGAACTTGCCCATTACTATAGACAAAAGGCTTACGGGAGCGGTCAGAATAAGCTGATCCGTCTTCTGCTTCTTATCTTCAGACAGCAGTCGCATAGTAAGCAGAGGCACGAAAACCATAAGCACTATGAACATCATCAGGAATACGCTTGATATATCGGTCGAGCCTACAGACAGGGAGAAGATATAAAAGAACAATCCCGAAAATGCGTAAAAAATAGCAAGGAACACATAGCCGAGCGGCGATGTGAAATATGCCTTCAGTTCTCTTTTAAATATTGCAAACATTTTTATTCCGCCTTTCCGCTTACTTTGACAGCTTCAGCTTATCAACGCTGTCGCCGACATTACCGTATATATCGCCCGTTGTGATCTTGAGGAACACTTCTTCAAGAGTAAGCTCACTGGACTTCATCATAAGCAGAGTGTAATTTCTTGACGCAAGACGCTTTGAAACTTCACGGCGAATGTCCGTACCGGGCTTTGCGTTTAAGAAGTATTCGCTGACGCCCTCCTCGACATTCTCCCTGTTGACGAACACCTCGTCCATACCGGGAATAGCCGAAAGCAGCTTCTTCACGTCTGCGGGGTTTCCCTCACAGCGTATCACCAGCTTGTGATCTGCGGACATATTCTTTGCAAGATTGTCTGCGCTGTCGTTTGCTACTACCTTGCCTCTGTTGATGATAACTATCTTGTCGCATACCGCCTGTATCTCCGGGAGTATGTGGCTTGAAAGTATTACTGTATGGTTCTTGCCGAGCTTCTTTATAAGCGCTCTTATCTCTATTATCTGCTTGGGGTCAAGTCCGACCGTAGGCTCGTCAAGAATAAGCACCGGCGGATTTCCCACAAGCGCCTGTGCAAGACCCACACGCTGTTTGTAACCCTTTGAAAGATTCTTGATAACACGATCCTTGACATCGGTTATCTTTACAAGGTTGCATATCTCCTTTAAATGCGAGTTGATCGGCAGCTTGCACTTTTTCAGCCCGTATACAAACTTAAGGTATTCCATTACCGTCATATCAAGATATAACGGAGGCTGTTCGGGAAGATAACCTATCATTTGCTTAGCTTTTACAGGCTCTTCAAGAATATCTATACCGTTTATCTTTGCTTCGCCCTCTGTTGAGGAAAGATAACCCGTAAGGATATTCATTGTAGTTGATTTTCCTGCACCGTTAGGACCGAGAAAACCAAGTATCTCGCTTTCTTCTGCGGTAAAGGAAACATTGCTGACTGCTGTTTTAGAGCCGTAACGCTTAGTCAGATTCTTTACTTCTATCATTTTTTGCTCCTTAAAACGAAGTATCCGGCAGAACATTGGTACATAGCCGTACCTGCCCTGCGCACATCTGTTATATTCTATCCTGCACAGGTGAAACCTGTGTGATAAAACAGTGTATTTATTGCTTGGCGGCGATTTTATCTTTGTCAAGCTGAGCTTTAAGCTCGCCTACGCTGTCAAAACGTCTTTCGGGACGTATAAAATCAAGCAGTGAAACACGCAGTGTCCTGCCGTAAAGATCACCGTCAAAATCCATTATATGCGTTTCCGCAAGAGGACTGTCCTTATAGTCAACAGTAGGCTTTACGCCTATGTTTGTAACAGACGGCATGACCCTGCCGTCAAGATATGTCACGCTCTTATATACTCCAAAGCGTGGCATAACTATGCTTTCGGGGAAACGCTGGTTTATAGTCGGGCTTCCTATGGTTCTGCCTATGCGGTTGCCCTCTATCACTCTGCCCTCTATCGAAAAATCATATCCGAGCAGTTTGTTCGCCTTTGCTATTTCACCCGATTTTATCAGATTTTTGATGGCCGTTGAATGTACCACACATCCGTCCAGACTAAACGGCGGTATTATAACGACCTTTATGCCGTACTCACGGCATATACATTTAAGCTCTTCGGCGTCGCTTCCTCCGCCTGCTCCGAGCCTGAAATCAAATCCGCACACAACGACCTTTGCGTTCATTATCTTCACGAGAACCTTTTCGATGAAATCCCTTGCCGTGTAGTCGCACACCGAATTGAAATCCGGAGAATAAATATATTGTACTCCGGCTTCTGCGAGCTTCTCCAGCTTCATATCGTTTGTGAGCAGGTTCTCTATCTTTTCCCTTTTAGGCAATGCCGTATTGCTGTGAAACGTGAACATTGCAGGGCAAAGCCCGCCGTGTCTGAAGCATTCCTCCACGACCTTCATATGACCTAAATGCAAGCCGTCAAAAAAGCCGAGTGCCGTTGCTGTCGGCGGGATGGGTATTATATTTTCGGTAATGTCAATCAAGAATAAACCTCCGTGTCCCGCATTAAATGGGAAAATCAAGATAATATATTAAGGTATACGCTTTTAAGCCCGTTCTCCCCGTTCACCCTTGCCACGCCTAAAAAATCACCATCGTGCTTAAGACGCAGGCAGGTGCCTTCCGGGTATGAAATATCCATTCTTCCGCAGTCAAGTATCATGCCGTTCATGAACAGCTTCTTTTGTGTACCGTCAAGAGTTATCTCGTCATAGCACGAGAAAACACGCTCTGTCGGCAGTACCAGCCTTGCGGTATCCTCAGGCGGCATATTACGAAGCGTTTCAATATCGTGGCAGTCCGAAAGCGTAAAGCCTGCCGCCATCGTGCGGCAAAGCGAGGTCATTATCGCTCCTGTGCCGAGCTTTTTTCCTATATCGCTTATGATAGTGCGGATATAGGTTCCTTTTGAGCAATAAATATCAAGCGTACCTGTACGCTTTTCTTCGTCATAGTCGGACAGCTCTATCGAATATACCGTGACCGGACGAGCGGCACGTTCAACCTCAATGCCCTGCCTTGCAAGGTCATAAAGCCGTTTGCCGTTTATCTTCACCGCAGAATACATCGGCGGTATCTGCATTATATTGCCCTGCATAGCCGTTACCGCATCGGTAATTTCCGCAAGCGTAACGGGCTTTTCGCTCTTTGTCAGCACCTTGCCCCATACGTCCTCGGTATCGGTAGTCACACCGAGCCTGAAGGTCGCACGGTATCTCTTGTCGCTGACAGGATTCAGGTCGGCTGTCTTTGCCGCTCTGCCGATATATATTGGCAAAACGCCTGTCGCCATAGGGTCGAGCGTACCGCCGTGACCGATTTTTCTCGTTCCTGCCGCCCTTCTCATTATCGCCACAACGTCAAATGAAGTGAAATCCTGCGGCTTATTGATGCAGATTACGCCGTTTATTTCATTCATTTGCTTTCAGCGCCTTTTCAAATACAGGCAGCAGCTTTGCTTTCACAAACTCTATACTGCCCTCTATGATACAGCCTGCGGCTCTGGCGTGACCGCCGCCGCCGAACAGGGCGCACACGCTTCCTGCGTTTATAGGCTCTGCCGTTCTGACAGAAATCTTGAACGTAGCAGGACCCTTCTGCTTTACTGTAGCGCCGATAATTACGCCCTCTACCTGACGGGGAAGGCTTGCAAGACCGTTGAAGTCCTCGCTGTCAACTCTGCCCATAAAGCGATCCATAAGCTCCGTTGTCAGCCATACTACCGCTACCCTGTCGTCACAGAAGAATTCCATTCCCTGCATTATCGCCTGTTCAAGCTCCAGCCTGCCCTTTGACTTCATATCAAACAGCTTGTAATTGATGCCGGAAACATCAAACTCATAAGCCATCAGCTTAGCGGCTATTATATGCGTTCTGCTTGTCGTGTTGGAATACTTGAAGCAGCCCGTGTCAGTCGCAAGTCCTGTGTAAAGGCAGGACGCAATCTCGCCGTCAAGCTGTGCATTCATTTCCTCCGCTATCTGAAAAATAAGCTCGCAAGCCGCAGCCGCCTCGGGATCGACAAGAGTATATTTTGCAAACTCCTGTCTGCTCTCGTGGTGGTCTATCGCAAGGAATATCCTGCCGCCGTATACTGCGTCAAGGTCGCCGAGCAGTTTTCTGTCGGCAACGTCAACGCTCACTATGGTCTTTTCCTCAAAGCTCTGCTGTATCACCGTATCACGCAGAAACTCCATACGGGGCGCTATCTCGTCCGCACACATAACCTTTGCCCGTTTGCCCATCTTCTGAAGCATACCGCAAAGGCCGTAAGCACAGCCCAGTGTATCTCCGTCGGGGTTGGCGTGTGACAATATCAGAAAATCATCGTTGCTTTTCAGTAGCTCTGCCGCTTTTTTAACGTCTGTTATCATTATTGTTTACCTTTCGTCATCGCCGTTATCATCGGGTTCGGCAGGTTTCGGCAGTTTGCTTATCACCTCGCTGATATGCTCGTAATAATCCATCGAATTATCCGGCACGAATATCAGCTGAGGCAGCTTGCGCATCTTCACACGCTCGTTGATTCTTCTTTTAAAGAAACCCTCTGCCTTCTTGAGATGCTCGGCGACATTTTTCGTGGTGTCGCCGCCCTCAAGCGTTGTGATATAAACCTTGCAGTAGGACAGATCGCTTGTCAGCTCACAGCGTGACACACCGACCATCGCCTTTACTACAGCGCCGTCCTTTATATCACGCATAGCTGTGGAGATTTCACGTTTTATATCCTCCGCAAGTCTTGCTGTATTGAAATTTGCCATTAATCTCTGTACTCCTCGGTAACAAACGCCTCGAATATATCGCCGTCCTTTATGTCGGTGAACTTTTCAAGCGTGATACCGCACTCGTAGCCTGCGGCTACTTCCTTCACATCGTCCTTGAAACGACGTAAGCCTGCTATCTTGTCAACGGCAACGATTATGCCATCACGGACAACTCTTACCTCGCCGTTTCTCTGTACCTTACCGTCAAGTACATAAGAGCCTGCTACCACGCCTACGCTCGACAGCTTCATTACCTGTCTTACCTCAACACGTCCTGTATCAACTTCTCTGTACTTGGGCGCAAGCATACCCTTCATGGCTGTTTCGATTTCTTCTATTGCGTCATATATTACTCTGTAGAGTCTTATATCGACACCGTCACGCTTTGCATTGTCTGCAGCCGCAGGGTTAGGTCTTACGTTAAAGCCTACTATGATAGCGCCCGATGCCTTTGCAAGCATAACGTCGCTTTCTGTTACGGCACCTACCGCACCGTGAATTACTTCTACCTTTACTTCATCGTTTGACAGCTTTGACAGTGACTGCGAAACAGCTTCGACAGAACCCTGTACGTCTGCCTTTACTATGATGGGGAGCTTCTTCATCGAGCCTTCCTCAATCTGCGAGAACAGATTATCAAGGCTGACCTTCTTGTAGAGCTTGAACTGTTCTTCCTTAGCGTCGAACTTTCTCTTTTCAACAAGCTCTCTTGCGAGCTTTTCATCTTCAACAGCCGCAAAATCATCACCGGCGCTCGGCACTTCCGCAAGACCCATTATCTCAACGGGAACAGAAGGACCTGCTTCCTTTACCGCTTTGCCCTTATCGTCACGCATTACACGCACACGGCCTACAGCAGTACCTGCGATTATGGTATCGCCTGTGTGGAGAGTACCCGACTGTACAAGAACGGTTGCGATAGGACCTCTGCCCTTGTCGATTCTTGCCTCGATAACAACGCCCTTTGCAAGTCTGTCGGGGTTTGCCTTAAGCTCAAGGACATCTGCCGTGAGGTTTACCATTTCGAGAAGCTCGTCTATACCCTCGCCTGTCTTTGCCGATACGGGAACGCAGATTACATCGCCGCCCCATTCTTCGCATACAAGGCCATGCTCTGTAAGCTCCTGCTTTACCTTGTCGGGATTTGCCGTAGGCTTATCCATCTTGTTTATCGCAACTATTATCGAAAGGTTTGCAGCCTTTGCGTGATTTATCGCTTCTACCGTCTGAGGCATAATGCCGTCGTCTGCGGCAACAACGAGTATCGCTATATCCGTAGCCAGCGCACCTCTTGCACGCATAGCGGTGAACGCCTCGTGTCCGGGAGTGTCAAGGAATGTAATATCCCTGCCGCCTGCCTTTACCCTGTAAGCGCCGATATGCTGTGTGATACCGCCTGCTTCGCCGGACGTAACGTTAGCGTGTCTGATTCTGTCGAGGAGCGATGTCTTACCGTGGTCAACGTGTCCCATAACAACAACAACGGGTGAACGGGGCTGTAAGTTCTCCTCTGTATCCTCTACTTCTTCAAACAGACGTTCTTCGATGGAAACTACAACTTCCTTGGTAACCTTTGCACCGAATTCTTCCGCTACGATACAAGCCGTATCATAATCGACCGACTGGTTGATAGTAACCATTACGCCCAGGCTGAACAGCTTCTTTATAACGTCTGCGGCTGTAACCTTAAGACGTGACGCAAGCTCCGATACTACTATCTCATCGGGAACCTGTATCTCGAGCTGTTTCTTTCTTGCCTTTTCAAGCTCAAGACGCTTCAGCTTCTGAGCCTCTGTTTCCTTCTTCTTGCTGAACTGCTGCTTGCCCTTCTGCGACTTCTGGCTTATCTTCTGCTTCTTTGTATAAGCGTCATTCTGACGTCTGTTTCCGCTCTCGGTCGAAGCTATGGTTTCATACTTCTCGTTGTACTTATCAAGGTTTACATAACTGCCCCTTGTGTCAACGTGCTTTGTGACCTGCTCGCCTCTCTGTACAGCCTCGCCCTTGACGTGCTTTGTGGGAGGTGCGTTTGTCTTGATATTTGCAAGGTCGATAACAGGCTGTGCCGGAGCTGTCTGCTGTGCAGGCTTAGTATCCCTGCGGTCATTTCTGGTATCGTTTCTTCTGTCGCCGTAGGGCTTTCTGTCACCCTGCTGTCTGTCGCCGTAAGGCTTTCTGTCACCCTGCTGTTTGTCGCCGTAGGGCTTTCTGTCGCCCTGCTGTCTGTCGCCGTAGGACTTTCTGTCACCCTGCTGTCTGTCACCGTAGGGCTTTCTGTCGCCCTGCTGTCTGTCGCCGTAGGGCTTTCTGTCGCCCTGCTGTTTGTCACCGTAGGGCTTTCTGTCGTTACGGTCGCCCATAGGCTTTTTGTCTGCAGACTTATCGCTCTTAGCTTCAGACTTAGCTTCTGTCTTTATTTCGTGCTTTGCTTCAGACTTTGTTTCTGTCTTTATTTCAGGCTTTGCTTCGGGCTTAGCCTCTGTTTTTGTTTCGGGCTTAGCCTGTACCTTTTCAGCCTTGTCGGCTTCCTTATTGGATTCGGGCTTCTTCTCAGCCTTCTTTGCAGGCTTTTCTGCAGGCTTTTCTTCCTTCTTCTCCGTCTTGGGCTTGCTTGCCGAAGCGAAATATGAATTGAAATTCTTCACCTGGTTGCTCTGAGAATACTTTTCGAGAACAACAGACAGCTCATCCTCAGAAAGCGAAGCCTGCGATTTCTTCTGTACTCCGAAATACTCCTGTACCACATCCGTAATTTCACTTACAGGAATATTAAGATCCTTTGCCAACTCGTTTACACGATATTTTTTATCCATTCACTGATCCCCTTTTTTATGTCAGATTTAGTATTGTATATATAAATCGGGTGTACCGCTTATTTCCCTTTATGCTCGCCCGTAAGGCTTGCGTATAAGCCTTCATCGAGAACGGCAAGCACTCCCGTGCGTTTTCCGAGGACCGACTTGATTTCGTCCATCGTACAATCGCACTGCGACAGCAGGGCACTGTATTTATCGCAGAAAAAACGCATTTCCTTCTGTGTTTTCTCCGATACGTCGCTTGCGAGAATAACTCCCGCAATTTTCGATTTCGGGTTTTTAAGCTCCTCGCAAACAGGATCGAACCCGTGTATCAGACGTCCGGACTTTCTGCAAAGACCGAGCGTACTTAAAAAATTCATTGCCGTTACTCACCGTCGCTTTCTCCGATGCTTTTCAGCAGTTCAAGATATATCTCCTCCGGTACCGCACATTTCAGAGAGCGTTCAAGCCCGCGTTTTTTCTGTGCCGCCTCAAGACAGCTGCGGCTCTTGCAGACATACACTCCCCGTCCGGATTTCTTACCAGTGAAGTCGAGTACAAACTCTCCCTCGGGAGTACGGACAACTCTTACAAGCTGTTTTTTCTCTTTCATTTCCTCACAGCCCGCACATTTTCTCATCGGTATCTTTTTAACTGCCAAAGCGATCCATCCTTTCGTAAAGGGTTTTTATTCCTCAGCCTGAGCTTCTTCCTCAGCCTTTTCCTGCTTGCTCTCTATTCCTTCATAGAAGCCGCTTTCGGGGCGTATGTCTATCTTGAAGCCTGTGAGCTTTGCGGCGAGCTTCGCATTCTGACCCTTGTTGCCTATAGCAAGTGAAAGCTGGTTATCTGGAACGATAGCCGTACAAGCCTTTACCTCGGGGTCGGGTATCTCTACTCTGATTACATCACTGGGCTTGAGTGCCTGTGCGATGAATTCCTCAGGCTTTTCGCTGTAGAATACAACGTCCATCTTCTCTCCGCCAAGCTCGGCACATACCTTGCTGATACGCTGTCTGCCGGGGCCTATGCACGCACCGAGTGCGTCAACATCGGGGTTGTTGCTTATTACTGCAACCTTTGAGCGTGAGCCTGCCTCACGGCTGATAGCCTTTATCTCAACGGTACCGTCATATATTTCGGGTACTTCGCTCTCAAACAGACGCTTTACAAGCTCCTTGTTCACTCTTGAAATCTTGAGCATAGGTCTGTGGTCTGTTGCGGAAACACCGGAAACATAAACCTTGACCATATCGCCGGGCTTTAGTACCTCGCCGGGTATCTGTTCGCTTCTGAACAGCGGTACTTCGTTTCCGTTGAGGTTTACGGTAGCGTTGCCTGTTCTGGGCTCTGTCTTGAGTACGGTAACAGTTACCGCCTCGTCCTGAAGACCGCCCCACTGAGCAACGAGCTGTTCACGCTCTATCTCCTTAAGGCCCTGCTTGATGACCTGCTTTGCCGTCTGTGCGGCAATTCTGCCAAAATGCTGTGTATCCAGCTTTATCGCTACAATATCGCCGTATTCCAGCTTTCTGCGGGTGTGGGTCTTTGCCTCCTCCATCGAGATCTGGTTTGCATCATCCTCGACCTCTGCGGCAACTTCCTTCTGGATAGCCACATCAAACTTGCCCTTTGCAATATCAATATCAAACTTGATATTCTCGCTTCTGGGATATTCCTTCTTGATAGCGATAACAAGTGCTGTCTGTATCTTCTCTATCAGCACAGCGGGGTCAATCCCCTTCTCCTTTGCAAGCAATGTCAGAGCCTCAAAAAGCTCCGTTGTGTTGCTGTTAGCCATTTTTAATAATTCCTCCGTTAATTATTTTTTATGCGTCAAGGGCAATTCTTCTGCACTTAGCGGCATTGAACTTCATTTCGCCGTCATCTGTCTGTACAGTGAATTCGCCCGAATTTTCATCGTAATCTCCGAGAACGCCCGAATAATACGCCGTCTTTCCGTTTTCGTCACGCACGGTCACCTTTATCTTTTCGCCCTTCATCTTCACAAAGTGGAAAGGCTTTCTGAGCTGTCTGTCAAGCCCCGGCGAGCCTACCTCGAAAACGTCCACAAGGTCAATGCACGACAGCGTATCGACAGCCTTGTTCAGCGGTTCTGTTATTTCCTCGCATTCGGCGTCGTCTATTCCTCCGTCCGCTTTGTCGAAAAGCACCTTCAGATACCACATGGCACCCTCTTTTTCAAAGATAACATCCCACAGTTCATAGCCATATCTCTCGATTATCGGCAGAACCTTCTGCTCGGTGATTCTCTCGACCGTTTCCGCCTGATTCTTCTTGCCGCCTTTTTCCTTCGGCACTTTGAAAGCCTCCTTTCAGACAAGAGCCGTAAAAAGCCCTATATATAAGCTAAAGACCGAGATGAACTCAGTCTTTAGCCTACCATATTCTACTTTAAGTAAGTATATCACATATTATGCCCGTTGTCAAGCAAAATTACGTTATTTTGCCGTAAACAAGCCGTTTTTCAAAGTTTTCGGTAATTTTAAACGATTTTCTTGCGGCAGATGCGGTGTTTTCCTTCCTTTTTAGCCCTGTAAAGCTGTTCGTCTGCCTCGTCGAAATACTGCGCATAGTCAACATCGCACGATTCACTCCACGCTATGCCTACACTGCACTTTATCGTATACCTCTTGCCGCCTATCTCAGCCTTTCCCGACACCTCAAGGAAATCTTCGAAATCGTCCACAACGGCGGATTCGCTCGTGCCTCTGGCGAACACGATAAATTCATCTCCGCCGAACCTTCCGACAACCGCATTCGGAAACTTTCTCGAAAGCAGTTTTCCTACCGTTCTCAGCACCTCGTCACCGAAGCTGTGACCGTAGGTATCGTTGAACGCCTTGAAATCGTCTATATCAAGCATAGCGAAAAAGCTCTTTGCATTCGTCTTTTCGCTGATGAGCCGCTGAATGTGGTTTGTTGTTGCCAGCTTGTTCAGCAGTCCCGTTGTGCTGTCAAGCTCGACCAGCTGTATCATTCTCTGCCGCTCACGCTTTTCATCGTCTATATCCTGTGTTCTTCCAAGAACTTTTATTACCTTTCCGCTGGCATCCGCTACGCTTGAATAACACGTCCTTACCCAGCGGTAGCTGTTCTGATCTATTATCGTGGATCTGTAATCGAGCGTCATACAGCTTACAGGCTTTTTGCTTGCCTTTTTCAGCGCCGCATAGAACTTTGCGGCGTCATCCGGATATACAATCTTTGTGCGTTTTGAAACCTCCGCATAGTTGCTTATGGAGCGGTTTGCCGAATCCGCCTTACCTCCGCTGTACAAAAACGTCATTATATCATCGGGAATATCATATTCAAATGTGACTGCATTCGAAGTTGCCTCAAGTATACGGTAACGCTCAAGATTTACCGCATTCTCATATTCCGCCAGTTTTCTGTTGGTCATATCCTGCACAATTGCAAGAAATACTGGGTGTTCGCTTTTTATAAAATCAACCAGCTTTGCCTTGACAAGCACCCATATATCATTGCCGTCATAGCGTCTGCCTTTGCATTCGGCATAGAATGTTTCTCCGGTCTTTACCGAACGCCTGGCTTTTTCAAAGATCATCTCAGCCGAATCTCCGTAAAGCGACGAGGTAACGCTGTCTGCGTACTGTTCATACTGCTCTTTTGTGTAGCCCACCATTTCGTAATATTTCTTGTTGAAATAAAGCGACCTTACTCTGTCCGGGCAAAGCTCATATATAGCAACTCCGCACATAAGATGTTCGAGCATTGTAGAGCATATCGTTTCCCAGTCATATCCCGGCTTGAAGCGGTTTTTAAGCTCACTCATATCCCTGCTCGAAGGCTCAAGTCTTGCGGCGCATTTATTTTCAGCCATGTTATCACTCCGTTATTGAAAAGTTTTTTATGTTGTAAAAATAGATAATCTGCGTTTCACCCTATATAGAATTGTTGCATGAATCTGACGCACTGGACATATTCGTTTGCAAGCTGTTGTGCGTCAACATTGTATTTTTTGACAAACTCCTCCACTTTGTCCCAGTTTGCGTGTTCGTAATCGACTACCAGCCTGAACACATCTCCGAAAAGTCCGTCCGCTCCCAGCAGACCGTTCTTTATTTCGTCCGTTACCGGAAGTTCCTTCATAACGTTTCCTATATCACGTTCATCGGTCGTACCTGCCACTACCGACATAAGTCCCATAAGATACATTTCTTTTCTGTGTATGTACTGTCCCGGCATTACCTTTGAGATGCTCTCACAGAATTTCGCCCTTAACAGCGCAAGCCTTATAAGCTCGTCGGGGGTATCCTTCTGCAGCCTTTGCAGGCCTACAAGATATATCCATTCCTTCAGCTTTTCAAAGCCGAGCAGAACAAGCGCCTGATGAATGGTCGAAATCTTGTTTCCCGTACTGCCGTACATTACATTTATAAGCCTGAGCAGTCTTATCGTCAGCACAACGTCCGTCGAAATGACCGCCGCTATTTCTTCATAGTCAGGCTCCGGCGAATATACAAGACCCAGTATATGAAGGAACGTTTTTGCCATAGGCGTATTTGTCCTGTGCGTCATAAGCAGAGGCTTTGCAAAGAAATAGCCCTGCATATATGTACAGCCGAGCCTTTTGGCATATTCCACCTCAAGCTGAGTTTCCACCTTTTCTGCAAGCATTATCTTATTATATGTTATACACTTTTCCGCTGTGCGTTCCACTGCCTCACGGGAGGTGTGGAAGTCGAGCTTTATTATATCGGCAAGCTCAAACAGAGCCTTTGTATTCTCGCTGTATTCATAATCGTCAAGAGCGATTATATATCCCAGCTTCTTAAGCTCTATACAGCGCCTTATTATTTCTGCGTCTGCCATTACGCTCTCAAGCAGCTCGACTACGAGTATATCGCTTGAGATCATCTTCGGCACTCCTCTTTTTATGAGGTTGCCCGTAAAATTGACGAATGCTTTTTTACCGCCTAAAACGCTTGTTATATTATCGACAAAAAATGCGTTGTTGATTACATCTGCTGTGCTTACATCTCCGTTGTTTCCTGTATATGCGTTTACTCCGGGCTGATTTCTGTAAAGCAGTTCATAGCCGTATGTATTATTATTCACATCCAGTATCGGTTGACGTGCAAAAAATACGTTCTCCACAGAGATCTCTCCTTCGCTTTAATCCTTATTTAGTAATTTTACATTATTTCACGCATAAAGTCAACAATAATACCTAATTTTCGTCTTTAATACAGAGTTTTTTGTAACTTTATACAAAAAAGTATGAAATATTTCACACGTTTCAGCTTACAGCTTTTTCCGCTTTTTTCATTAAATTGCTTTGTAAAAAATAACAGCCGCAAATCTGCGGCTGTCGGAATATATTTACTTACGCTGTCGTTTTACTTTGCTTAGTGTTGATGAACTTGTATCCCAGTATGCACACCGCACTCACCCCTGCGGCAACAAGAAGGTTGAACGGCAGAGCCGAAGCGAACCATTCCATATGCGACGCAAAACCGCCGACATTCATTACGTTGTACGGGTACTTATATGCGTGGAATATGCAAATAGCGGCATTCACGGCAACTGTAACGCCGATAAACCGTCCGAAGCTGTGCTTTATAAATGTAAATATGCCGAAAGCGACAGCCAATGTAATCAGTAGCGATGAGCAGACCGAATAAATATAGAAGTCAAGTCTGTCGAGCGTAGTGTCCTGTGCCACGCAAAGCCATACTCCTGCGGCAGCAACTATTGCCGAAACGACTGTTCTGAGAATTTTCATAGCGGTACCTCCTGCAATATTGTGGAAAATAATTTTTGTTCACATCTTGATAATTTGACAAAGTATAGTTACCTTATCTATTATAAGTATATCAACACTCGGCTATATCCGCAATTGACATATTCCACAAAAAAACTATAACGGTTTAGTAATATTCACAGTGCAGAAAAGCGGCACACCTTCTCAAAGGCATACCGCTTGATAATAATTGCGTTATCAGCTTTTAAGGCAATACCACATAATTATTGTCGTGCGATTGTGCAGTCAGATTTTTCGTCAGATTGTATAAATTGAACGCAAGCAGGCTTGGTGCCTGTCAAGCGAAATTTGTGCAAGATGGCGGAAAATATGCAAGCAAGCGTGCGGCAAAGGCGATAGCCGTTAATTGTGCGGTGTTGCCTTAAAGTAGCTGTACAGCCTGCACATAAGCATACCGTTATACAGCTTTCTGTTCTTATCGGCTTTCTTTCCGAACAGCTCCTCAAACTCACCGTCCGGGGTGATTACAAATAATCTCCTGTTTTCTGTTGGAAGCAATCTCTTACCCATAACTTTATACAGCTCGTGTGCCTGTTCTTCGTCAAGCATTCTCTCGCCATATGGCGGATTGCAAAGTACAACGGTACAGCCCTCCGGATATGTAAAATCCGCAATATCACGCTGCTTAACCTCAATATATTCACCCACGCCCGCCTTTACTGCGTTGTCACGGGTAAGTCTTACGGCTTCGGGGTCTATATCAAAGCCGTACAGCTTGAAATTTTCCGGCTTTCTGATATTCGCTCTGAGCGCTTCTCTTTCCTCGTCCCACATTTCCTTAGGCAAGAATTCCCACTGCATAGCGGTAAATTCCCTGTCAAGACACGGCGGTATGTTAAGCGCCTTGAGCGCACTCTCGATAAGCAGTGTTCCGCTTCCGCAGAACGGGTCGCAGACAATATCGTTGTCCCTTATCCTTGCAAGGTCGGCAATTCCCGCCGCAAGCGTTTCCTTTATAGGTGCGGCATTGGAAAAACGGCGGTAGCCTCTCTTGTGAAGTCCCTCGCCCGATGTATCGAGCGTCATTGTGACGTTATCCTTCATTATTGAAAAGCGGAACTGGAACAACGCTTCGGTTTCCTGAAAATAGCCGATTTTATAAACGCTTTTCATTCGCTCGACCATAGCCTTCTTGATTATCTTCTGGCAGGCAGGAACGCTTGTCAGCTTTGAATTAAGGCTGAAGCCCTTGATAGGGAATCTGTCGAACTTTCCGACATATTTTTCAATAGGGATTGCCTTTACCCCCTGAAAAAGATCCTCAAATGTTCTTGCCTTGAACTCCGAGAGAAGTATTCCCACACGCTCTGCGGTCGACAGGCACATATTCGCCCTTATAAGCACACGCTCGTCACCGGTGAACGTCACCCGTCCGTCCGACACGGCTATATCCTCTCCGCCAATCCTGCGTACTTCGAAGGAAAGCGTCTTTTCAAGTCCGAAGTGACAAGGTGCTGTAAGTCTGAATGTCATATATCAATGATCCTTTCACGAAAACAGCGGCTGATGTAAGCCGCTGTCATTGTTGAATTTCCTCAGTTCGAGCTTGTACTGCTCGTATCTTCTTCCGCTTTCTGCGTACCCCAGTCGGGTACAAGCAATGTTTCACCGCCGTGCTTCTTTACATACTCGCCGTCTTTATGCGTGGAATCGCACGTCTTTGGCAGATTATCAGCCTTGTAATAGCCCACAGCGGTATTCTTGCATTTTGACGTTGCAAGAAGTCCTGTTTCGGTACAGTATTTCTTTTCGACTACGTTTGAATCCTTTGCAAAGGTCTTTGTGGAATCCTCGTTCACAACATTCACCATAAAGTTGTGCCATACCTGTGCAAGATAAATATAGTTTGTTGTGCCGATGTTCTTGTTATCGTCAAATCCCAGTCTTATAACACCGCAGTAATCAGCAGTAAGTCCCGCAAACGCAAGAACACGCTCATCGTTTGAAGTACCTGTCTTGCCGACTACCTCTATACCGTCGATTTTCGCATATCTGCCCGAGCCGTTTGTAGTATCCGTAACCGCCTTGAGCAGTCTGTTTGTTATATATGCGCTGTCGCTTTCCATTACTCTGTCACCGAGAGGCTCCTGCTCGATAACCGTCTTATCGTTGTAGTCGGTGATAAGGTTGTACAGCTTAGGCTCGTAATATACACCGCCTGAGCCGAATATCTGATATGCACCGGCAAGCTCCATAAGCGTCATACCCTGCGTAAGCTGACCCAGCGCAATGGGCGAATATGCCTTGTCATAGGTATAGTCAAGCGTTGTCACGTTCAGCTTATCCGTAAGGAAGTTGAAGCAGGTGTCTATTCCGAGTACCTGTGCCATACGGACAGCGGTCGTGTTCTTTGACTGCTGTACCGCATACCACGCCGGTATATATCCGCCCGAGCCGTAATCGCCCTCAAAGTTACTCGGCCAGCTTGTGCCGTCGGGAAGCGTGATACATTTATCCAGTATCATCGAAGAATAGTTGATTATATCCTTATCTACAGCCTGACCGTAAACCGAGATAGGCTTCATTGTCGAACCGATAGGCAGTATAGCCTGTGTTGCTCTGTTGAAGCAGCCGTCACCGGGCTTATCGCCGATACCGCCTGCAAGAGCCACTACGTTACCTCTGTAGTCGGTAAGAACAAATGCCGCCTGAGCGCAGTTTTCTTCTATTGCAGTCTTATCATAGCTGTAGAAGAAGTTGTTCGGATCCTTGAAGAAGGTTTCCAGCTTCTCCTGTATATCCATATCCATATTGAGATATATCTTGTAGCCGCCCTTATAAAGATCCGCCTTTGCCTCTGCATAGGTCATGCCTTTTGCCTTACTCAGATCCTCGATAACCTGCTGTATGGCAGCGTCTACATACCAGTTCTGAGTTATTTCATACTCGTTCCAGCGATATGCCTCATAAGTATCCTCGTCGTCATATCCGTCGCTGTTCTCGTCCTTGTTTGCGTTGTTTCCGTAATACTCATCATATCTGGGATCCTTATAGCCGTAAGCATCGCCCTCAACGATAAGTCTGAATTTGACCTTCTCTGTCTTTGCGGCCTCATATTCGTCGGTCGTAATAAGACCCTGCTCATACATACACTTCAGTGCGTAAAGCTGTCTTTCCTTCGAGCGCTCAAGATTCGCATAAGGGTTAAGCACGCTCGGAGAACGTGTCATACCTGCAAGTATCGCACTTTCGGCAATTGTCAGCTGATCGACCGTCTTTCCGAAATAATAGTAAGCCGCCGAGCCTACTCCGTAAACCGTACCTCCGAGAGGAACACGGTTGAGATACGCTTCAAGTATATCTATCTTGGTGTACTGCTTTTCAAGGTTCAGCGCTCTGAATATCTCTCGTATCTTACGTTCGGGAGTTACTCTGTCATCGCCCGTGATATTCTTTACAAGCTGCTGTGTTATGGTCGAGCCGCCCTCGCCGTAGCCGTTGAACAGAGTCGATATTGTTACACGGACCGTTCTTTTCCAGTCAACGCCGTCATGCTCGTAGAAACGCTTGTCCTCGACCGCCGTGAATGCGTCCTGAGTGTGCTTCGGTATCTGCTCCATATTTACCCAGATACGATTCTCGTCACCTGACAGACGCTTTACCTCCACCTGCTCTCCTGCGCTGTTCTTAGCATAAATAAAGCTGGTATAGCTAAGATCGACATTCTTGAGATCAACATCAAAAGCACTGTCGGCAAACTGCATTATATATACAGTAAGCGTTACCGCTACTATACAGCAGGTTATAATCACTATCATGAACAGGCTGAGAAACGTCGTTCCGATAACTCCTAAAACGTGCTTTACCGTATTCAATGTCTTGTTCTGCTTTTTCTTTGATTTTTTCTTTACCGCAGGCGTACTTTCCTCAAGCTCAACGTCTGCATTAAGATAATTGGTTTTTTTCTGACTCATATTTACGTCCTTTTAAGGTGTGTTGTTTACAATATTATTGCCGCTGACGGCAAGGATATATTCTTCCGAAGCAGAGTATACCACGTTGTAAGTATAGCACAAATCGGCGCAAATGTTAAGCCTTTTACGGCGAATTTTCAGAAAATATTCAAAAATGGTGCCGCTCACACCGTTTTTTCGACGTTTCCGATATATCCCCTGTGCCGTATACACAAAAAGCAAACAAAAACGCCCCGCTTCTGCGGGGCGTCACAGACTGTCGATAAACCGATTATTAAACCCCACGCAGTGAAATATATCACCAACACCGCCGAAAACATTTTCAGTGTAGACAGGGTATTAATAATTTCGTGACCTTATCAGTGCAACTACACTGACATTGCCCTTTCAAAAAAACGCTACTAACCTGAGATATATGTACTAATCTGCGGACGTGTAGCGTTAAGCGTCCCTGTATTGACAAGATATACAATGTTCATGTAGTTTTACGAGTTCCGCCAACACCCCGACGGGGTGGGGGTGTGAGTAAGGAAAGAGGGAGCCACGAGGGAGAGAACCTAAGAGTATAGGGCTGAGTCTTGCTTACGCAAGCACTCGGACGTTTCGCTCTGCTTCACTGGGCTGTCAAGTCCAGCGGAGCTTTAGCGGAGTGCACGAGCCTTGCGTAAGCGAGGCTCAGACTTGCACCTAGTCTCTTTGGTTCTTTCCCTCGTTCATATTGACAGGTGCATCGATTCGAATAGCGAACCCGAGAAGTGCTATCCGACAAACAGAACTATCGGTAGCCTGCTTTCATAGTCATAGCTGAACGATATAACACAAGCACATTAAACAGAAGACTTTTTCTACAATCTGAAACGCCCCGCAGAAGCGGGGCGTCATTATCGTTATTAAGCTGTCATCAAGAATAGTCCACAACGTCAAGCCATGTAAAGAGAAGATCCTTCTCCTCCTTGCTTGTAACGCCCTTTGCGAGCGTTGATGCCGCCATAATGGGAAGCCATTCCTGAACATATGCCTTTGCTGTATTTGTCTTCTTGCAGAACAGGTTGAGATACTTCTCAGCTGTTTCTGTAGATGTAAGTGCGAGCTTCAGATATGTCTTGGCAACATCTGCACTGGCATTACCGGCCGAAGCGCCTATCCAGTCAACTATATAAACCTTGTTGTCGTCTGTTATAACTATGTTCTCAGGACCGAAGTTGCCGTGGCACAGCTTAACGTGCTTGGGTGTGCTGTCAAGTCTGGTCAGAAGATCGTATCTCTTGATGTGGTCGATTACGTCAAGGCTCTCGATCTCTGCTCTGAGGTTATCCTTCAGCTTTGAAATGCCTGTAACCTTCTTTGAGTGTATCTCAAGCTGAAGCTCAACCATATCGTCAAGATAGCCGTCGCAGTTCTCAGGCTCTTCCTGCATGATCTGTGCAAGCGTCTTGCCCTTGATAAGTTCTGTAGCAATTGCCCACTTGCCGTCGATAAGCTCAACTTCCTTTATCTTAGGAACGTTAAGTCCTGTTTCTTCAACCTTTGAATCCATGAAAGCCTCATAGAAAACTACTGTTTTGGGTGCATCAGGTTTGAATACCTTTACTGCAAGGTCGCCGCTCTCATATACGTCAACGGTTTTACCTTCGGAGATTTTTTTACCTAATTTTATTTCATTCATACTTAAGTCCTTTCCGGGAGCGCTGTGCTTTATGCTGCGGCGTTTCCTTTTAATGTGACTTGATTATAACACTTTTTCGCCCGTTTGTCTATAGTTTGATTGGAAATTTAACAAAAATGCAACAAAATATTTTTCTCGGTTGTGCAATTTGACGAAAAATGTAGTGGGGGAATTTACAGTAATTTTTCACCACTTATACAATCGGTTCGGCTCTGAGCGTGCCGTTACATCAGCTCGTTGCTGTCAAGGATGACCGTGAACGGACCGTCGTTCAGAAGCTCTACCTTCATATCCGCACCGAACCTTCCTGTCTGCACGTCGGCTATGCTTTCACACTTCCGGCATTGCTCAACGATATACTCGTACAGCTCGTTTGCCATATCGGGTGAGCCGGCGCTTGTAAAGGAGGGACGGTAACCTTTGCGGCAATCAGCGTACAGCGTGAACTGTGAGATAAGAAGCAGGCTTCCGCCGACATCGGCAGGGGCAAGGTTTGTCTTTCCGTTCTCATCGTCAAAGATGCGGAGCCCCGTCATCTTGCGTATCAGCTTGTCGGCGATTTCCTTTGTATCGGTCTGCGAGATGCCTATCAGCACCAGAAATCCCTTTCCGATCTTGCCGATTATTTCGTTGTCTACGGTCACACTCGCACCTGTCACTCTTTGAATAACAAATTTCATTAAAAAATCCTTTCAGAAGCGCATAAATAATGCCGCCGTGTAAACTGGCGGCATTGTAGCATCACTTGATGATTTATGCTGATTAATAAGCTCCGATATATCTCTTGAGATCGTCGGGGTTCTGGCAGCGGCTTCTTGCAACTTCTTCCGTAATTTTACCTGTGCGGACAAGTCTTGCAAGATCCTGGTCGAGCGAGAACATACCGAGGGCCTTAGAGGTCTGGATGGAGTTCGGAATCTGGAATATCTTACCTTCACGGATAAGCGAGCTGATGGCGTCTGTACAGCTCATAAGCTCAAGAGCGGCGATACGACCCTTGCCGTCAGCCGTAGGAACGAGCGTCTGTGAAATAACGGCTACGAGGGAGTTTGCAAGCTGCGCTCTGATCTGACCCTGTGAGTGAGGCGGATAAACGTCTATGATACGGTCGATGGTTTCTGCGGCACCTGTCGTATGCAGGGTCGAAAGCACAAGGTGACCTGTTTCTGCGGCGGTTACTGCGGCATTGATAGTTTCAAAGTCACGCATTTCTCCGACGAGTATAACATCGGGGTCCTCACGGAGTGCGGCACGCAGTGAGCCTGCGAAGCTGTCTACATCGGCGCCGATCTCACGCTGGTTTACCATTGACTGCTTATGTGTGTGAAGATACTCGATAGGGTCTTCGACTGTAATAATATGACAGTTCTTGTTGCGGTTGATATGGTCTATCATAGCCGCAAGAGTCGTTGACTTACCTGAACCTGTAGGGCCTGTTACCAACACAAGACCTCTCGGACGGAGTGCAAACTCGCCCATAAGTCCCGGAAGCATAAGATCCTGCAGTGTAGGAATATCGTTACGCAGAAGTCGCATTGCTATTGCGTGATAGCCCCTCTGTCTGTACACGTTTACTCTGTGTCTGTGTCCGGATGCGGATACATACGAGAAGTCAGTGTCAAGGCCCTTCTGGATAGAAGCCTTGTGCTTCATTGAGGTTATCTGATTTATGATATTGACAATGATAGGCTCTGTACAGTCGGGATAACCGCTGAGCTTTTTGATACTGCCGTGCAGACGTACAACGGGAGGAAGTCCCGCAGTAAAGTGTAAGTCCGAACATCCGAGCCTTCTTGCTTCGTCAAGTATTTTGTTAATATCCACCTTTTTATTCTCCTTTTAAAAAGACATATTGCTAACACCGCATCCGTATTATACGGAGTAGGTGGCTTTTACCAGTTCGTCAAGCGTTGTAGTGCCTGCAAGCACCATATCGGTAACGTTGCTTCTCAGCAGCTTTGTTCCGTTCTTTTCAGCCTGTGCGCCTATCTGCTCGGCTGTTGCGCCGCTTGAGATAAGCTCCTTTATATCGTTCGAGCTTACTATTATCTCGTGGATAGCGGTTCTGCCCTTATAGCCTGTATTATGGCATGAGCGGCATCCGCCGTAATGAGCCTTGCATATTTCGACCGGCTCTGTCTTTCCGACAAGTCTTAAGTCGGCAGGATCGGTAAGCATTACCTTCTCCTTGCACTCCGGGCAAAGCAGCTTTACAAGTCGCTGAGCGATAACTCCGACAAGAGATGATGCAACCATGTAAGGCGCAACACCCATATCAACAAGACGGAGGATTGTACTTGCGGCATCGTTTGTATGGAGGGTCGAAAGAACCAAGTGACCAGTGATAGCGGCACGGATAGCGATGTCTGCGGTTTCACCGTCACGAATCTCACCGACCATTACTATATCCGGGTCCTGACGGAGAATAGAACGCAGAGCCGCCGCAAATGTAAGACCTGCCTTTGCGTTTATCTGTACCTGGTTTACACCGTCTATCTTCTTTTCGCAGGGGTCCTCAACGGTAACTATATTAACGTTGGGCTTTGAAAGCTCACCGAGCGTTGCGTACAGCGTTGTAGATTTACCCGAACCTGTAGGTCCCGTAACCAGCATAACTCCGTGCGGGCAACGTATAATCTGCTTGAACATTTCGTAGTTGTACAGCGTCATACCGAGGTCGGTTATCTTTCTTGTCTTTTCATCTGCCGTTGAAAGCAGACGGATAACGCACTTCTCACCGTAAACGGTAGGTATGGTAGATACACGGACGTCAAGGTTTACGCCGTCGATGGTCATACCGAAACGGCCGTCGAGAGGTATTCTCTTTTCGGCAATGTTCATACCGCCGAGTATCTTTATACGGGTGATAAGCGAGTTATGTGCGGCAGGCTTTACCTTCATCTGCTCGATAAGCTCGCCGTCAACTCTGAGCCTTATTCTTGTTCTGTCCTTGAAAGGCTCTATATGAATATCCGATGCATTCATTCTGAATGAGGTTTCGACTATTGTATTTACCAGCTTAACGATAGGTGCGTTATCAACACGCTCGCCTGATTCGGGGTCGTCCTGGATAACATTGTCCGTAGCATTGTTGTACTCTTTATTGAGGTTATCCATAACGTTGCTTACGGTCTGTTGTGAATATGCCTTGCTGATAGTTTCGTTGATAGCTGTACGGGTAGCTATCATTGCGTGTATCTCCATACCGGAGATAACCTTCAGCTCCTCGAATATGTAGAAGTTGATAGGATCGTCTGTAGCAACAGTAAGACGTGAATCGTTCATCTGGAACGCTACACAGCAGTTCTTCTTTGCTATAGCCTCAGGTATCTTCTTGACCGCCTCTATATCAATCTTTGTGGTTGTGAGGTCGATGAACGGCACTTTAAGACGGATAGACAGTGCCTGCGCAAGCTGTGTTTCTGAAACATAGCCCAGCTCGAGCAATACGTCGCCAAGCTTTTTACCCGGCTCACTGCGTTGTTTTTCAAGGGCTTCTTCAAGCTGATCCTCTTTCAGAAATCCGTTCTCAACAAGAATCTGTCCTATCGGTATGTTCTTCATTAAACTGTTCCCCCTGTGAATAGTGGTATACTTGCCGCCTGTACTTGAAAAAGGCGGCGATATGTGGTAAAATATCCATACGCTGTTTTACAGCGTTCAGATTGAAACAAAAGCTAATTTTATAGCGCAGAGCGGATTTAATATCCCTATCCCCTTTAGGACACTTTGATGGCTTTGCATCATGCAAAGCTTTGTGTGTCCTTATTTCGGCATCCTTGCCGAACTGCCCCCTTTCCCCCGGAAAGGGGGAGAATACGGGGGCTGTCGCCCCTGCGACCCTACTTGGGGCGTTGCCCCAAACCCCATTTGTTAAAATCTGTACCGTTGTTACAGCGTTCCAAAAAGGAAAGGATGGTTATATATATGACAGGTATACTATGGTATGATACCGTAATTTGCGTGCTTGTGTTTATCTTCGGCTCAGTCATAGGCAGTTTTCTGAATGTGGTAATCTACCGCACTCCCCTGCATATGTCAATTGTGAACGGCCCTTCTCACTGCTTTTCTTGCGGTGAACGGATAAAGCCGTATGACCTTGTGCCGATATTCAGCTGGATATTCTTAGGCGGCAAGTGCCGCAAGTGTAAGGCTCCTATCTCGGCACGTTACACTGTTGTCGAGGCTCTGACGGGAATAATGTTCCTGCTCGCCTACATAAGATTTTCGGCAAGTCTGCCGATGGTGGTCGCAATCGTATTCTTCTCACTGCTGATAGTCCTCAGCTGTATCGACATTGACCATATGGAAATCCCGTACTGGTGTACGATTTCGATTGCCGTACTCGGTATCGCCACGTTCTTCACCGAGCCTAATATGCCCTGGTGGGAGCATTTTGCAGGTGCGGCTGTTATCGCAGTTCCGTTTGCTATACTCGCTTTATTCGGCGGTATGGGCGGCGGCGATGTTCAGCTTATGGCGGCATCGGGTTTTGTGCTTGGCTGGAAGATAGTTCCCTCAGCCGTTATAGGTGTTGTGGTGGGCGCTGTCTACGGGCTTATCGTGCTTTGCGTATCGTCACGGTTCACAAAGGAGCAATCCGCAAAAATCAGCGAAAAACTCACAGAGTGGTGCGAGGGCAAAGCTGTCGACAGCTCGAAGGATGTTATCATAGGTGAATTTGAACACGGAAAGTCCAAAATCGACCCTGAGCTTTTTGAAGAAAAAGCGTGGAATATTTCGGGCGATGAGCTTAAAGCCGCAACAGAGTCGCTCAGCAATGAACTGAATGAAGTAATGGGCGACCTTCCCGACAGCAAGGAATATGTATTCCGTGCGAACGTGGAAAACGGCAAGATAACAAAGATAAAGCTGCGCCGCCGCATTGCCTTCGGTCCTGCACTGAGCGTAGGACTTGCAGTCGGTATGCTTTGCGGTGAAACCATTATCAAGGCTTATCTTTCAATGCTGTAAAATAAGCGTTATATTTCCCCCGCCGATTAAGGCGGGGGATTTTTATTATGCTCCGGGTGTGTACTTTGTGTAATCTATAATGTTATAGAAAATCACAATGTTCTTGTCTGTTCCTACAGTTGTATAATCCTTGAGAACAGGATTGCTTTCAGGTGTCGATGTGATATTCACCAGCTTGAACATATCAGTTCTGGTTTCAACCACAACGTTGCCTGTTTCCCTCTCAAGCGAGGTGATGCCAATTTTGCACCAGCCCGATTTCGTTTCAAAGGTGAAACGGAAATCTACATCATTATAATACTCGTTGTTGAAAAGCGCATATTTCTCAATGTCATTTACTCTTGCAGTGAACTGTGCCACGCTTGTAATCTTTCCGAAGTCGTATAACTGGAAAGTATCATCCTTCCTGCGAAGCACCATACAATACGAAGACTCGGCTGTCGGATTCTTTATCGAGCTGAGCATCGACTTGCATCTTTTCGCCGCACTTCCGTCAGCAGACGCATCGGCAGTAAGCGATGTATTATCGTAAATGTCAATGTTGTACGTCGAGCAGGTGTTCACCTTTGAATGTATGTAGGTCGTCATACTGTCGGCAATAGCGTTTGTCACTACATCCTCGTCAATGGATTTTATAATGCTGCTGACGGGATTGAACATCGACATAGCCGCAACGATAAGTATCATCATTATCGCCATTGCGATTATAAGCTCTACCAGCGTGAAGGCCTTCTTTTTCAGTAATCTCGCTAACTTCATAAGCCCTCCCGTTATCTCTGGTTATAAACGCCGGGATCTTTCGAATCCTTGAACGTCGCCGAGCGCAATGTAGCCTCATCGCTTCCGTCATACTCGTGATCGATGAAATATTTTGCAAACGATTTATATTCACTTGCATAATCATCATTGGATATGTCGAACTTGATCGTGAAAGAATATGACGCTGCCTTGCTTAGCGCTGTGAATCTGTAATTGGTGCTTGACAGCGGCTCATATTTCATATTGCTTCCGTTTATTGTGACCTTAGGATTTGCGTTTTTATCGGGAATTACTATCTTCAGTGAATTGCTCTCCGCTTTCATAAGAACATTTTTGCTGTCCGTTACCGTAACGCTGAGAGTAATTGTCTTTGTAGAATCGTCCTTTTCCGCTGTTGTTTCGGTGACCATTACGCTTGTAATGCCCTTTGTACCGTAAATATGGTCATGCTCGGATACCATACCTGCGTTATCTTTGTTGTCATCGTCGCCTGTTGTGTCCTTGTCGATATTCGCCTTTATGGTATTAAGCTCAAGTCTGCCGTCACCGCTTGCTTCGGCGGCGTTATTTCTCATAATATCCGCTCCGGTTATGTCGATAGAAGCGACTTTGTTGCTTCCAGTTCTTACGAAGTTGATCGCCATATCTGCCGTTTCACGTTTGACCATATTGCTGTTATACTCAACAATATCCTGAACCTGCTTATCCATATCCTTTTCGCTGTTGACATTTTTCTTGTGCTGATTTATCGCTATAGCTAATATCTGCATCACGATAGCCGTCATTATAGCAAATATCATCATAGCTACCAGAACTTCGGATATTGTGAAGCCCTTTTTCCTAAGCAAACGTTTTAATTGCTTCATAGCTATCGCTCCTTTCATTAATTATAACCATAAACTCGCCACGTCTTAGCGACAGATGAGCCTATTGTTGTCGTACAGCCGGATTCAGCCATCAGCTTCTCCATGTACTTCAGACGTTCTTCTTCTTTCTGTGCCTCGTTTGCACCGGGTGTTACAAATCTGTCGTAGTAATCATAGGGTATGGTACACATATATGTGTTTGACGTTTCCTTCATTGTATAGTCGGAAACTATCATACCGCCGAGCATACCTGCCTGACCGCCCTCCGAGCTTGCCTCAAACGTCATATACGGTGCATAGATAAATCCTGCGAACATATTCTGCTGAGGCTGGAAGTTCATTGCAGCGTTCTTATCAATAGTTACAAGGAACACATTGTTATGTACATATGTCTTTGTTCCGCTGTCGCCTGTTTCATTTATGAACTCATCTGTAAAGCAAGCGTTCTTTTTGCTGGTCTTGTCATTGATAAGAATATCGTTTATCTTGCCCTTGATGCCGCCGAATGCACCGATAGCATCAAGGCTGTTTGCTGCTGCAACCGTCTTGCCGGTTATCTTTTCGTAAATAGCTATATGTCCGACATAGCTCTGCCAGTTTGCTACATACTTAACGCCGTCCGGCAGTACCAGTATCAACGAACCCTTACCCTTTACAAATACATGGAACGGGTTGTTGTTCTTCTCGCCGACATAGCTTGAGCCCTTGGGAGGATTCCACATAAAGCAGTTGTACTTCGTAGGATCTTCCGCACGGTATTTTTCCTGACCGTTTTCTTCGTAATACTCGCAGTTGGGCTTGAGATATACATATATATCCTTATATGTTCCGCCGCCTGCGTCTGTATCAAATATTATTCCGAAGTTGTCATAGCTTATCGGGAATTTTATATTTCCCATTACATATTCGGTCTTATCCTTTGCCGAAAGCGTTACAACGTGTTCAGCCTTGTAATCAACAAATTTATATTCAATGTTTGTTGCTTCCTTGAGAGTTTCGCCGTTTTTGAACTTGCTCTCAATGTTCCAGTTGATGTACTTGGGGTCGCCTATCTTTCTGTTGATCTCTGCCTTGACATCGTCAATGTTGTCGCACAGCTTTTCCTGTGAGGGCCATACATAAGTATAGCCGCCATTGCCGTTTACAGCCTTTATGTCGTCTATGCTTTCCTTAAGGTCGGTGATAGTGGCCTTTTCGTCAAGCGTAAGAGTGATAGCCGAAGCACACTCAACCACTCTGCCCGAAGCCTTTGCATCGGTCAGATTGCTATAGGTATGCTTGCTTCCGTCGCTGTCAACGAATGTGATATGCTTCACATAGTTTTCCATATTGCCGAAGCTGGGCGAGAAATAGATATTTCCGCCTACATACATCTGATTTGAGATAAGTCCCTGATTGTGCGATTTATCAACGTAAACGTTGCCGTTAACGTATAACTTACCGCTGTATTTCATATTGCCGAATACAACAAAATCACCGTCAACGCATATCATATCGGTGAGATCGGCTTCCGTACTTGCACAAGCGCCGTAATAGTCGCCCATGATATAGTACATATTGCCCCTTCTGAACGGGAAGCAGTTGCTGAGCTGAGCAACACTGCCGCCTACTCTCAGGGTACCGCCCTGAAGGTTAAGACCGTCGCCGGCTGTCTGGCTGAGATAAAGGTTGTTTCCGACTGTCAGATCTATGGGATTATTGGATTTTCCGCTGTTGATAGGCGCATTGTTGAGCTTCAGAGTACCTGCCGCTATTATTTCCGAATAGAGGTCGATGTGCGATCCGCCCTGCTCGCCGCCTACCTGGCTGTACTCGTTGTCAAGGTACATCGTCGAGGTAATATCCATACCGGACATATAAACGTCATTCGGAGCGTAGCCTGTCGATGTGAAGAAACGGTCAAAGTTATACGCTTCTTCCTTTACCTTGAATTCGCCGACTGTTGATATGGTGGACTTTTCGCCGTTTACGGTCACATCGGTTGTAATACGAACGACCTTTGAGCCTTCCTCTGTGCCGTCAGCTACCTTTGTAACGGTTATCTTGTAGTCGCCAAGACCCGGAGCAAGCTCGCTGAAGCCTTCAATACCATCGGCACTTGTACTTACTATCGTTTCGCCGTTTGTTTTCATTCCGGCGATTGTCTTTACAAAATCACTGTTGGGCTTTTTGGTTATGTAGTCGGAAATTATATTGTTCAGCGCAATCGCACTCTGATAGGACTGTTCATCGCCGTACTCAATCTCGACCTGCTTTCGTGCGGAAACAGTGGAATAGTAAACCGCAGATGCAAGAACTATCATAACCGACATTATAGCGATAATGAAGAATAAAACGCTTCCCTTGCCGCCTTTCAGCCGCAGTAACGCCCTTTTCATCATTAACGCTTTTCTGTTATGTTTGTTCATAGCGTTTCATCCTTTCATTTCTTACTTGTAAGCAGCCGTTTATTCGGCTGTGCTGTTATTAGCAGCAAAGGGATCTGCAACAGGCTGTATGCAGAGCAGATTTACGGAGAACTCCATTGTGTAATCGCTCTCGGAGCTGTTCTCGCCGGAGTCGGCTTTTGCCGTTTCTCCCATTGCATAGCTGATTGATCCGATAGAGATCGCTTTTGCCTTTCCGTTCTTTTCATACTCGCCCGAGAAAAGAAGATCCGCAAAATCGTGGAGATTCTGGAGCTTATTTGAGTGAGCGGTGAAAGAAACCGTTATCGAGCCTACCGTTACAGGATCGCTTGCGGCAAGAAGTGTCGCCTGGAGTTTCTTTGCGTACATAACAAGCTCTCTTGTGCTGAGCTTGCTGAAGTCTGTTTCTTTATCGGGTGTTTCAACAACCGTGTTTGCAAAATCCTTAAGGGGATATGTTACCTCTGTAGGTGCAAATACCGATACAGAAAGTGCCTCTGTCGAGAAGGGGGAAATCGAAAGGCCGTCGATTGTTATATCCTTGCCCTTTGCGATGAACTTACGCATAATCTCGTCAGCCTCGTATTCTGTGAGGTCGTTGAAAAAATTGTCGGCAAGGTTCTTACCGTCTTCATATGCCTGGCTGATCTCGGTGTCTATTGTTGACTCATGCTCGAGCTTTGTCAGTATCTCCTGATACTGCTGCTTTACAGATGCGAGCTGCTTATTGTTATCGCCTATCTTGTTAAAGTTGGGAAGAATAAATACAAATATGCCAACGCCTACAATTGCGGCAACTAAAAATACAACTATTAGGATTCGTTCCTGTTTACTGATCTTCATGTTCTGTATGTCCTTTCCCCGTTACTGTGCAGTAGATTCTGTAGATGAAGTATCATCTGTCTGATCGCCGTTTGCTTCATTTTCGATCATGCTGTTGGCGTCGTCCTTATTTATGGTAACATCGTTACCTGCCTTTAACAGCATCGTAAGACCGAATGTAATGGTTTCCTTCTTGTCTTCACCGACCTCAACCGCATATCCGTTATATGTAATGTTTTCGAAATAGCCCTGAGCTATCAGCGCTCTTACATACTGTGAAGGCTGAGCCTGATTCGTACAGCTGAAGGTAGCACTTACAGAATAGCCGGAGATTGAAACGCTATCTACGAGCTTCATACCGTTCAGATTCTTGCGTACAGCATCGCTTGTGACGCTTTCGATTCCGTTCTGATTTGCCGTGAACGGTTCTTTGAGCATCTTATATACCGTTGTAGTGCCCTTAGGCATATAATTGTACATCAATTCGGCATTTGCTATTGAGTTCTTATAGCTCTGGAAGTTTTCGAGAACGCCTTCCTTCTGCTGTAAGGTCGTAAGTCTTGCCTGAAGCTCTGTATCATTTATCTGTGCCTGCACCTTTGTTATCTCGCCCTTTATGCTGTTGTTGATAACATCTACAACAACATTTGCGCCGACAACCGCAAGAACGCTTATGAGAGCCGCCGCACCAAGTCCGATGAAGAAGGTGTTAAGACCCTTGCTTTCCTTTGCCGCTGTGGTATCAAGAAGGTTGATATGCTCAAGCTCCTTGTTTACCTTGTAGAGTGCGCCGATAGCGTTTGCGTATACGGTAAACTCAAAGTCAGCTCTTGACGCTATAGTCGTGGGGGCGCTCAGAATGTGACACGAAACATTGAAGCCCGATACGGTGTTCGTAAGCGCAATAAAGTCGTCTATCTCGCCATAGAACATCATTTCCTTGATAGGCTTCATATCCTTCCTTGACTGGAAGAACTGGAACATTCTGAACAGGTTATCATATATAGCCTGGTTAACATAGTCCTCTGCGTTATTATAATCAGCGGGGTCAATCTTGAAATATCTTGAGAACGAAAGAACGTTGTCTTCGTAAAGGTTGATATTCAGGAACTCCTTGTCTATCTGAACAAGCAGGAGCGGCATATAAGCCGACATCTTGGGAGTGTTCTGGATAAGACGTGAAATTGCGTTGTTTGAAATGTTTACAGCCTTGAGTGAAAGACCCATATGAGTGAACAGCTTTACATAGCCGTCAACAAGACGCTGAGGGCAGGCTGTGGCAAGAACCTTGATAAGAGGGTTCTTGTTCTCGTCTACGGTTTCACCTACTATAGTATATGAAATGTTATAGTCGCCCGATATACCCATGTTGCTTCCTATCATAGCCTCGATAGCGGCTGTATTGGAGAGCTTTCTGGGCTTGGGGAGCATAAGCTCCTTGTAGAGTATCGAGCTTGAGCTGATTGATACGATGGTATCCTTTTCCTTAATGGCTCTTGTGTTGATCATATCGATTATTTCAGCCGCAACCAGCGGAACATCCGCTATGTAGCCGTTTGAAACAAGACCCTTTTCGATCTCTCTGAAGTCAACCTCATCAATCTTGATTTTCGAACCCTGTGAAGTACCACGCACGAGCTTGATTTGTCTGTCGGTAATATCAATAGATAACATATCTCAATAATTCCTTCCTGCTTATTAGGTTTAATTTTCGTTGCTTTTTAAGTATTGCCCATACCTTCCATACCTGAGTAAAGAATCGGGAATACACCTGCAAGCAAGCAACCTACCATGACACCCATAAGGATGATCATTACAGGCTCCATAAGGCCTACAAGTCTTGATATTGCTGAGTCGGCTTCATCGTCATAATAATCTGACGATTTAGCAAGGATGGTATCAAGAGTACCTGACTCCTCACCGACATAGACAATCGATACGAACATACCGTCGAATACGTTTACTCTGCCCATCGCTACCGAGAGCGACTCGCCTCGTTTTACGTTTTCGACTACATCCTCAAACTGCTTTATGATATATGTATTGCCGAGAGTGCCTACCGATTTTTCGATACAGTCTACCATCTGAAGACCGGATGAGAAAAGGTTTGACATTGTACGGGCAAAACGTGCAGTGTAAATTGTACGAAGAAGCCCTCCGACCTTAGGTAATTTCAGAAGCATTTCGTCCCACTTGAGCTTTGACGAGGGGGTCTTGATAATAAGTCGCAGTACAATTATAATTGCGATTAAAACTATAATAAGAATATACCCCTGGTTAATCATAAAGTCACTTATTCCAAAAATCGCCTGCGACAGCGGAGGCATCTCTGTGTCGCCCGCAAGGTCACGGAACATAGGCATGATCATCGTAAACATGGCTATCATGATAACTACCAGAAGCACAAGCAGTACGATAGGATAGATCATCGCACCCTTGATCTTGTTCTGCGTCTTGCTGTCCTTTGCGTAATGCTCGGATACACGGTTCATAATAACGTCAAGGTTACCGGACGCTTCACCTGCGCCGACCATGCTGACGAAAAGAGACGGAAATACGCCGGGCTTTGTAGCTATAGCCTCAGAGAAGCTGCGGCCCTTCTGTACCTCCTCATATATATCGAGAAGCACCTGCTTTTGTTTTTTATTTTCAGTCTGCGCCTGCAATATCTGAAGCGCCTTTACAAGACTTACGCCCGATGTAAGCATCGCCGCAAGCTGACGGCAGAAGAACGACAGATCCTTCGTCTTGAACTTATATTTTACATCCGCCGCCTTGTTCTTTGCCGCATCCTTATAGGATGTACAGAACAAGCCTTTTTGTCGGAGCTTGTCAATAAGCTCAACGGAATCTTCCGCCATTTCGGTTCCTTTTACCTTTTTACCGTTTACGTCGGTAGCAACGTAAGCAAAAGTTGTCACTGGTTATCCCCCATTCATCATAACAGAATAAACAACCTCCATATTAAATGGAAATTATTATATAACAAAATTATACCATAAGTTTCTTTGAATAGCAAGAAAACTTTGATAGCATATCAAACAATTTTCAAAGCGAAATTTTATGAAAAATTGCCGAAAAGCATTCTCAGTTTTCGGCAATTTAAGGCATTTTTTCGCTATTTTTAAGCTCAGACATATACCCACAGCCATTTGCGGCATATTCTGCCGATATGGCTGTATACTATTTAAATATAAATAAAGAAAACAGCGGTTACGCATCAAGTGCGATAGTGATCATATCGGTAAGGGTCTTTTCACGTTCTTCGGGTGTGATGTCCTCCGTTCCTGTCAGAGGGTTGTTTGTAACGGTACAGATGCACAGTGCCTTCTTGCCTGCCGCCGCCGCATTCATATAAAGTGCCGCCGCTTCCATTTCTACGGCAAGAACGCCCATTTTCGACCACGCCGAAAGGCTGTTCGACGCATCGTAATATACCTCTCCCGTCAACACGTTTCCGACGTGAGCCTTGATATTTTTCTCTGTCGCAAGCTCATATGCCCTTTTTACAAGTCCGAAGTCGGCTATGGGCGCATACGTTCCGGGCAAGCCGTACTGCCTGTCAACATTAGTATCGTGGCAGGCGCCCTGCGCTATTATCACATCTCTCGGCTGAACCTGTGGTACAAGCGCACCTGCTGTTCCGATTCTTATAATCGTTTCGGCTTCATAGAAATTGAACAGCTCGTAGCTGTATATTCCTATGGATGAAACTCCCATTCCGCTTCCCATTACCGTTACCTTAGAGCCTTTGTAATTGCCCGTGAAGCCGAGCATATTTCTTGTATCGTTAACGCAGACTGCGTCCGAAAGATAATTTTCGGCTATGAATTTTGCTCTTAACGGATCTCCCGGCATAAGAATTTTCTCTGCAATTTCTCCCATTTTTGCCTTTATGTGTGGTGTAGGTACGTTTGACATACTATCATTTTCCTTTCTGAAACCATTTGAATTATGCTGATTTTACTTCTTTTTTCGGCACACAGCAAGTATTTTCATCCATAACATACATATTGTTACATTTTTCACATTGCGAATCGGATAATAATATCCATATTCTGCATTTATAGTTACAGCAGTGTAACAAATTCGGACCTGTGCGTGTGCTTTGTTCACATATTATACACCATAACGAAAAAAATGTCCAGTTTCATTTAAACGTTTACATTCTTTTTTGTCATTCTGAACGAAAATAAAGCCGATTAAACAAATTAAGGTAAAACCCACTTGACCGTAACGTAAAATTTATGTATAATTCATTTCAGCCAAGCGAAAGACTTGGTGTTATAGATCGATACAAACTTACTGTAAGGAGATTAAAGACATGAAAAAGATTTTAGCTTTAGTAGCAGTAGTAGCTATGGTAGCAGCTATGGCAACAGCTTGCGGCAACAACACAACATCATCAAGCGTTGGTAGCTCAACAAGCGTTTCTGAGTCTAAGTAATCAGAAAAAACGAAGAAAACCGGAAGCCCGTAAAACGAGTTTCCGGTTTTTTCAGTTTGTAGAAAAAGTTTATTTAAAAACAGAGTAAATTCTCTATCCCTTTAAGAACGCTTTGTCGGCTTTGCGTCCTGCAAAGCCTTTAGGCGTTCTATCTCGGCATCCTTGCCTAACCCCAAACCCCTTCCCCGTGGTGAAGGGCTGTGTATGCTTTGTTGGCTCTGCATCGTGCATAGCCTTGTGGCATACACGCCCGGCATCCGTGCCGGGGCTATATTACTGGGGCTACCGCCCCTAGTCCAAGCAAGGATGCTTGCAGTCAGCCACACAAAGCCACTGCACGATGCAGTGGCACAAATGGCTGACGACCTGTACGGGGGCTTCGCCCCTGCGACCCCAATTTAATAATTACGAGGTTTATCGACATGCTGATTCTGTACGTTTGCTAAAATGCGTTGTTGAATTCCTCACATATCTGCCGTGCCGTCCTTCCGCTTTCTCTGTTATAGCGGTTTATCACTATCCTGCCGTTTCTGTTCATGCTGCACGGCTGTTCACAGCAGGTCATAAACACGCTTATGCCCGCACTGCCGATTATCTCCGCACTCCCCTCGCTCAGCGACCCGAAGGGATATGCGAAAGCGACAGGCCTTTTCCCCGTGACCTTCTGTAATTTGTCCGACAGCCTTGCAACATCCTCATACAGCACCGTGCGGTACTGCTCATCGCTTTCGTTTTCTTTTCTCGCACAGCCGTTTCTATCCCCGTTGTATGAGTGCATATCGTAGGTGTGATTTCCTATTTCGACATAACCGCTGTCCGACAGCGTTTTTATTTCATTCCAGGTAAGATACGAGTACGAAAGATGCTCCCCCTCGCCGCCGTTTTCGGAATATTCGTCCGTATAACTGCCGACAACATTTATGACCGCCTTCATCCCGTATTTTTTCAGCAGCGGCAGCACATAATAAAGTCCCGTTTCATACCCGTCGTCAAACGTGATTACAACCGTTTTTTCGGGCAGTCTGCCGCCCTGCTCACGAATTTTCACAAGCTGAGACGGAAGAACGGAAACATAACCGTTTTCAGACAGATACGCAAGATCGCTCTCCAGCTCGCCCGGTGTAATTATATATTTTCCCGCTCTGCTTTCATCCTTTAACACCTGATGATACATCAGCCCTATAAAGCTTTCGCCGCTTTCGTTTTCGGCATAAATTGCGGCACTCAGTATCCCGAGCATCACCGCAATGCACACCACGCCTGCCGTGATTGCCGCAACGCATATTCTTACGCTTTTCAAGCTATCATCTCCGTTTGTTCTTTTTGTTTAATTATCAGCCTTTAAGCATATGATTATTCGTTAAACTGCCGTATTTTTTTGTTTTACAAACTTTTACACGTTTTTCCGATTGACTGCTATTTTTTTTAGTTGTATAATTTGCGTAGTAGAATTTGTTTATATCCCCGATATACCATAGTCCGAATTTTCTATCCACAGCTATTTTCTATTCAGGAGAGGTTTATATGAACACAGATAATATGCGAGAGCGTGCGGTTGCCGTAAGCGTTGTCGTTCCCGTATACAACGTTGAAAAATACATTGAACGTTGTCTTGATTCACTTGTCCGTCAGAAGTTCGGATACGAATACGAAATAATCATTGTGAATGACGGAACAAAAGATAATTCCATGACGATAGCGGACAGGTTTGCAAGCATGTATGATTTCATAAGAATAATCACCCAGCAAAACGCAGGTCTTTCAGCCGCAAGAAACACAGGTCTGGCAAACGCGAGGGGCGAATATATCGCTTTTGTTGACAGCGACGACTTTGTATCGCCCTTTTACATTTCCGAAATGTATACGCTCGCCGTAAAAAACAACGCAGACATAGTGCAGTGCAGATACTGCAATTATTTTGAAAAATCCGACCGCAGTATAAATGTGCTTCTTTCCCACCGTAACGGCGTAATCGGCGGAAAAAAGGCATTTGAAAAGCTGATTTCCGATGTTTCGGTAAGAAATTACGCATGGAACAAACTGTACAGACGTTCGCTCTTCACCGATAACAATATATCCTACCCTGTCGGAAAGTGCTTTGAGGACGTAATTACAACACCCCGCCTGTTTGCCTGTGCGGAAAATGTCGCCTTTACACGAAAGGTGCTTTACAGCTATGCACACCGCCCCGACAGTATAACGGGTCTTGCAGGAAGAAAAATGGTAGACAGCTATCTTGAGGCATATCTCATCTTGTCGGAATATCTTGCGGAAAACGGCATCTATTACAACTGCCGCACAAGGATTTCCGTAATGACCTTAAAGGTGCTTATAACGCTGTACGGAATGATAGCAAGGCAGTATATGGCAGGCAAAGGAAACGGCGGCAGCTATATCTCCGACTGCCGTGAGGTGAGAAACACCGTAAAAAAACAACTGCGTCTGCTTTCTCCTGCGTATCTTAAAAGAGCGCAGAAAAAACAGCTTTCAAAAACAAACTGACATATTCCCCCGAAAAGCATTTTCGTTTTTCGGGGAATTTTCTTTGCCTGTCAGACTTAAAATCGCTGTATTTCGCTTAATTTTCACATTTTCCCTGTTGCAATCGGATAAAAACCGTGTTATAATTAGTGTATATGTAAATTGGAGAAGAAAAGATATGAGTATTGCAGTAGCTATAGACGGCCCTGTAGGAGCGGGCAAAAGCTCCATCGCCAAAGAATGTGCAAAGCGTTTAGGCTTTATATACGTTGACACGGGTGCTATGTACCGTTGCATAGGTCTTTTCTGCGACCGCAACGGCGTTGATATGGATGACCCCGTGAGAGTAAGTGCGGCACTTTCGCATATTTCTCTTGACGTAAAGATAAAGGACGGCACACAGCACATATATCTTAACGGCTATGACGTTTCCGATGAGATACGCTTACCAGAAATAAGCATGGCGGCATCCAAGGTTTCCGCTATCCCGGCTGTAAGAGCATTCCTCCTTCAGCTTCAGCGTGATATGGCAGAAAGCCGTGACGTGATAATGGACGGCAGGGATATAGGAACTGTCGTACTTCCTAACGCAACCGTGAAGATATATCTTACAGCGGATGCCGAGGTGCGTGCAAAGCGCCGTTATGACGAGCTTATCGCAAAGGGTACGGCTGTATCTTACGAGAGCGTGCTTACGGATCTTAAACAGCGTGACCGCAACGATATGACAAGAGAAATTGCACCGCTGAAGCAAGCCGATGACGCAGTGCTTGCGGATACGACAGAGCTTGATTTTGAAGGCTCGTGCGACCTGCTTGTCAGAATAATCAAAGAAAAGGCAGAAATCAGATAATGTATGAATTTTTCAGGAAGATAGTATGTCTTTCAATGCACATAAAATACAGGATTAAGGTAATCGGCGGTGACAACAGACCGTATAAGAACGGCATAAAGGGCGGCTATATTATAGCCTGCAATCACCAGGATTACGGCGATCCTCCGCTGATAGCGGCAGTGAACAAGGCGCATTTTTCGTTTATGGCGAAGATTGAGCTGTTCGAGAAAAATAAATTCTTCGCCTGGCTTATTACAAAGTGCGGAGCGTTCCCCGTTGTAAGAGGAGCAGGTGACGGCAGTGCCATTAACCACGCCATAGCCGACCTTGAGAAGAACAGGGCTTTCGTAATATTCCCCGAAGGCACACGTTCTAAGGACGGCAATATAGGCAGAGCAAAATCGGGTATTGCGGTTATCGCAGGCAAGACAAATGCCCCCGTTCTTCCGATGTGCATAAAGTACGGAAAAAAAGGCTTCCGCAGAAAAGTATGGATTTCGGTAGGCGAGATGATTCCTGCGGAGCATATCGCACTGAACAGCGACGACAGAACAGAGCTAAGACGTGTTTCAAATCTTATTATGGATAATATAAAGATGCTGATGGACGGTATGAGCGAATACGGCGATCCGCTCCCGAAGCAGTATAACCCGAAGCCCGAAAAGCAGGCGGAAGAGGAAAGCAAGTGAGCCGTTACAATATCGAAACGGCAAAGAGCGCAGGCTTCTGCTTCGGCGTTAAGCGTGCTGTTGAAATTGCGGAAAAAGCCGCAGAAGAAAACGGCAGCTGCTATACGCTCGGAGAACTGATACACAACGGCAGTGAGATAACAAGACTTCAGAAGCTGGGAGTATACCCCATAGATTCACCGGACGATCTGCCGCAGGGCAGGACGCTTATAATCCGCTCTCACGGCGTTGCAAAATCGGTCATGGATTATATACACGACAAGGGCATAAGCTGTATTGATGCTACCTGCCCGTTTGTCGCAAAGATACACAATATTGTTTCAAAGTCGGAATGCCCCGTTATCATAGCGGGCGACCCCGATCACCCCGAGGTCATCGGGATAGTCGGGCATTGCAGGAATCCGGATGAAGTAACAGTGGTGCGTGACTCGGACGAGCTGGAAAAAATGGCAGAATTGCAGAAATTTCCTCGTCAAAATGCACTAATCATGGTTGCTCAGACTACGTTTAATTCGTCAAAATGGCAATCTTGCATTCAAGTTGCAAAAAAACACTATACAAATATCACGATTTTTGATACAATATGTAGTGCGACAGCTGAAAGACAAAAGGAAACCGAGGAACTTGCACGGCGCTCGGCACTTATGGTCACGGTCGGCGGAAAAAATTCCAGCAACACCGCAAAGCTGGCACAGATAAGTCAAAAACACTGCCCCGTAATATTTACGCAGGACGGCAGTGATATTGATAAAGCCGCAGTGCTTAGCCTGCTCCCTTTGCAGGGCGGTACGGTCGGTATAACGGCAGGAGCTTCGACACCTGCCTATATAATAAAGGAGGTTCATAGAATTATGAGCGAAATTCTCAACAATGAAGAAGGATTCGACTTCATGGCGGAGGTTGACAAGACCTTCAAAAAAGTATATATAGGGAACAGGGTCAAGGCTTTAGTAGTAGCTGTAAACAAGAACGAAGCTGTTGTAGACTTAGGCACAAAGCACTCGGGCTACATTCCTGCAAGCGAGCTTTCGCAGGATCCCAATGCAGCTCCCTCAGATGTTGTCAAGGTTGGCGATGAGATCGAAGCCATCGTTACAGCTGTAAATGACGCAGAAGGTACAGTTACACTTTCCAAGAAGAAGGTTGACAGCGTTCTCGGCGTAGAAAAGCTCGCAGCCGCTATGGAAAACAATGAAACGCTCGAAGGTGAAGTATCATCGGTAGTTAAGGGCGGCGTTATCATTATCTCCAACGGTACAAGAGTATTCATTCCTGCATCTCAGACAGGCGTTCCCAAGGACGGCAAGCTTGAAGAGCTTCTCAAGAAGACGGTTCCCTTCAAGGTTATCGAAGTAACAGAGGCAAGAGGCAGAGTTGTTGGTTCTATCCGTCAGGCTAAGAAGGAAGCAAACGATGCCGCTAAGGCTAAGTTCTGGGAGAACATTGAGGTAGGCCAGAAGTTCACAGGTGAAGTTAAGTCTATCGAAAGCTACGGCGTATTCGTAGATCTCGGCGGAGTTGACGGTATGGTTCACTCAAGCGAGCTTACCTGGAACAGAATCAAGCACCCCAGAGAGATCGTTAAGATCGGTGACAAGCTCGATGTATATGTAAAGAGCTTCGACCCCGAGAAGAAGAGAGTATCACTCGGCTGCAAGAAGGAAGAGGACAACCCCTGGAACAAGTTTGTTGCTGAATATCACGAAGGCGATGTTGTTGACGTTACCATCGTAAGCATCACACCCTTCGGCGCATTCGCACAGATTATCCCCGGCGTTGACGGTCTTATCCACATCAGCCAGATCTCTACAGAGCGTATCAACAATGTAGCTCAGGTTCTTTCCATCGGCGATGAAGTTAAGGCAAAGATTATCGAAATCAACGAGGAACAGAACAGAGTAAGCCTCTCTATCCGTGCACTCAAGGAAGAAATGCCTGAGGACGAGGAAGAAGAAGCTGAAGACGCTGAATAATCGTCAATAAAGAAAATATTGAGCCACCGGTCACGGTGGCTCATTTTATGCAAAAAAAACGGAGAGAAAATGAAAAAACTGAAATCAATAATACCGGGAACAGCCGTATGCGCCGTCATTGCCGCTACGGCAACGCTGACAGGCGGGATAAGCATAGGCGGATTTTCCTTTGAGCTTATCGGAGCGCCTGTAATAGCGATACTTCTCGGTATGATACTGACGCTTGTATTTCCGAAGCTCGCAAGCCTTGCATCGCTGTCGGGCGGAATAAAGTTCACATCAAAGAAGATTCTGCAGTGGGCAGTGGTAATTCTCGGCTTTTCGCTGAATTTAAGCACTATAGCACAGGTCGGCGCAAAGAGCCTGCCCGTTATAGTCGGCACTATCTCAATATCGCTGATAGTTGCGTTTATAATGATGAAGATAATGAAGGTGGACCCAAAGACCGCCTGCCTTATAGGCGTAGGCTCGTCTATCTGCGGCGGCTCGGCTATTGCGGCTACAGCGCCCGTTATCGAAGCGGATGATGAAGACGTTGCACGTTCAATATCGGTAATATTCCTGTTCAATGTGCTTGCCGCACTCATATTTCCAACGCTCGGACACGCTATAGGACTTGGCACGGAGGGGTTTGCGGTATTTGCCGGAACTGCGGTCAACGACACCTCGTCGGTCACTGCGGCGGCATCGACAGCGGAGGGCATTTACGGATACAGCGGAATACTTTCAGCCGCCGTAACGGTAAAGCTGACAAGAACGCTTGCCATTATCCCGATAACGCTCGTGCTTGCACTCTACCGCACAGCAAAAGCCAAAAAAAGCGGCGGCGGTAAATCCGGTTTTTCAATAAAGAAGATATTCCCGTGGTTTATCCTTTTCTTTGTCGGTGCGTCACTTATAACAACGGTCTGCGGATTACTGCCCGAAAACAGCGTCACGCTGTTCTACTCATCTCAGTTTGTGCCGTTTGCAAAATGGCTGGCTAAATTCTTTATAGCAATGGCTATGGGGGCTATCGGACTTAACACAAATATAGTAAAGCCGATACTTCTCGGACTGTGCTGTTGGGTATCCATCACCGCCGTTTCGCTCGGGGTACAAAGCGTTACGGGACTTTTCACAAGCAATCTCTGATAATATAAAAGCGGGTACGGATTATGACAATCCGCACCCGTTACCTATACCCTCTGCCCGAACTTAAGCAATATCCTTGAATACAGCTCCTTATTTATCTCATAATAATCGGTAGCCGTTGTCTTTCTGTCATTTTCGTACCCCAACTATTGACAAAGAGCCAATATTAAAACGTGTTCGGATTTTTAGTTACCGAACACGTCATTTTTTAATTCAATTCCACGCCGAATAATTTTACTACTTCGTCGCTGTCTTTTCCTGAAATACTCTTGCCTGTAGCATTTTCAATTGCGTTTAACAGCATCTTCGCTCTGTGAACTATATGAGAATTAAAATCGTCATTTCTGCAACTCTCAACATCAATCCAATGTGATTTCAGATATGTGTTCAACTCTTCTGAGTCGACTTGTCCTTTTGCTTCAATTCTGACAAGATATTTGCTAGGAGCAACTCCACCGATTTCACGGTTAGTCGAATATGTTATAGGTGTTTTGTTGATTACTGAATTCCATTTTTCTTTTGAATAACATTGCTTCTCACAATAATCTTTTGGGAAAATGTGATGTATGTCAGGGTTTTCAGATTTATAAACTGCAAAGTCCATCTCACGACCACTTATGAAATCTTTACAATGATTTTTAAGTATTAATGCCATAACACCTTTATAAGCCGCTGAAAGCCTTGATTGTAATGTCAGCAATCTAGTCGGATTAAAATATGATTCTTTAACAGTACGTGGCAACTCACCATCTTTTTCAATCCAGTTCATTACACCAACAACATCATAAACAAACCTTGTTTCATTCGCTCCACCATAAAGTTCGCCAAAAACACCGCACCAATACCATTGCTTTATTTTGTTTTTATTGTTTGCTATCTTGATTCTGTTATTCTCTTCAAGTAAAGTACAAATAACAGCAAGCGGAATAAGTTGTGTTGAATATGGCAAGTCCTTGCTTGAAAAAATACGTTCTTCTTCAAGTAGCTTTTCCGCTTCAATAAACCCTCTCGTAAGTGCATCAGCATATCCGGTGTATTCTTCCAATTTAAGTTCCAGCACATCTTTCTTTTTACAACTGACAGTGCCACCTTTTTTGTACGAGGACAGCAGTGTACACGCTACAAGGAAATCTGTAGATGTAATTACTGATAATAAATCTCCCGAAAAATACTTTTCTTTTCGTGCATTCCAATCTTTTCTTAGTTCAAAATCATCCATAGCGAAAATGGCAGTCACAAGTTCAAATACTGTAAGTGAAACTCCGCCCGTATTCACATTTTCAAAAACCTGACACACCGCCTCTTTGGGAGTTTCCTTGCTTAGCAAAATAACAGGGATTTTGTATTGGAAGGTCGGCATAGCTATTTTTGTGTAAAACTCAGAAAATTGTTTGGTGATATCTTGATTATAGCTGTAATATGCGTAATATTTATTTTGCCATTCCTGTGCAGAAGCATAATCAAGTATTCTGTTGAGAGGAAAAACTTTATTTTCAAACTCATACTCTTGTTTTGAAAGATTTATATCTTCCTTGCGTCCGAATTCTGATGTAACTATTTTATTTTCCGGAACTGAAAAAATAGCATCAAGCCTGTCGTATGATTCGTCCAGAGCTTTCTGTATATCAATATAATAATAGCGATAAATTTCTTTTCCTTTATCAGTGCGGGTGTGTACAGGTTGTTTTGAATACAAAGAAGAATAAATAGATGTCAATCTTTGCTGTCCGTCAAGAATAAGTTCAGCAGGAACTGTATCCCCTGCCTGTTCTGCGCCCTCTATTGTTCTATACTTAAAACGCACATTTTCATTGCCGTACTCCAAGAACATTGCCGCACCAACAGGATAGTTATTTATAATACTTGCTATCAACGCTTTTATTCTTCCATCTTCCCATACCCAACCTCTCTGAAAGTCAGGTAACTGTATACGACCGTTGCTAATTGCCGTCATCAACTCTGTTATAAGTCTGTCATTTGTCTGCATATATCTCTCCTATTATTTAATACAATTTTCAAAATTCAACCCTCTGCCCGAACTTAAGCAATATCCTTGAATACAGTTCCTTATTTATCTCATAATAATCTGTAGCCGTTGTCTTTCTGTCGTTTTCATAAAGCTCAAAACGCATAATTATCTCGCTGTAGTCCTCAGTGTAATAAAAAACGCACAGCCAGTAGCGGCTTTTCTCCGCATAATAATTCACAGGTTCAAGCGTCAGCACCGAGCTTATATCGCCGTTTAAAAGCATATTCAGCTCATCGGGCTTTATATAGCAGAACTGCACCTTCTTTGTCATAGGCATAGCTTTCGCTTTTCTTTTAAGCGGTGTATCTGCAGTGTCCCTGCCGGCGGTTTTCTTTTTGAAGAAAAACATATATGCTCCCCCCTTTTTATAAGCAATATAATTTGCATTCCGTTGCTATTCTATCACACTTTAAACACTTTGTCCATATAACCGTGCATTTTTTCACTTGCAATAAAAATACAATTAAATCAATTATCTATCAAACTTCAAGGCTGTATCACAACTTTTTCACATATGAACAGTATACTTTAGCCATAGTCAAAAAACAATAAAGCCTACGGGCGTGAAAGGACGATAGATATGACAGACGGATTTGAACGCAATGATATGAACAACATGAACAGCGAAAACGAGCAGGTACAGAACAGCTTCTCGACCGCCGGCAATTCACAGACAGACTCATCTGCAAATGCAAGCGGCTATAACGCAGGTTCTTCCTACACAAGCTCCTATGACGCACAGCAGAATGCGTACAACTCATATTACAACTACGCAAACGGCGCAAACAATACGGGTGCAAACAATACGGGCGCAAACAACATACACGTTGCTCCCGGCGCAAACAAGCCGCCTAAGAAGAACGGCAAGGGCGCACTGGTCGCAGGTATCATAGCGGCGGCTCTGGTAGTCGGCGGCGGTGCAGGATTTGCCGGAACGGTACTCGGCAACAGTATAAATGCCACCATTCCCTTTGCAAGCTCGTCTGACGGTACATCTCAGGGCGAATCGGCTGACAGCGGCTCAGAAAGCACAATCGCCGCACCGTCAACAACGCTCAACACCTCAAGCACGGCGACAGCCGCTCCCCTTGACGAAAGCAAGATAAACGACAGCTCAAACAGCACGCTTCTGAATGCAGAGGAACTTTACGAAAAGGTAAAGAACACTGTTGTGCTGGTATATAACTATCAGCGCCAGACAGGCTATGCCGAGCCTGTAAAATACGGCAGCGGCAGTGGTGTTGTGTTTACTTCTGACGGCTATGTAATCACAAACGCACACGTTGTAGAGGGTGCGGATAAAATGACAGTAGTCGCTCCCGATTACAAGAACCCCGATAACACAAAGGAATATGAGGCTACAGTAGTCGGCAGTGATACCTATTCAGACCTTGCAGTGCTGAAGATCAGCCGTGACGATCCGTTTGAATATGCAACGCTCGGTGACTCGGACACTGTAAGAGTAGGTCAGGATGTATGCGTACTCGGCAACCCCAAGCAGTTACTCAACTCTCTTACTAAGGGTATCGTATCCGGTCTTGGCAGAGCCTCCGCTTCAAACAGCGCATACGGCACAAGCACAATACAGATAGATGCGGCTATCAACAGCGGTAACAGCGGCGGCGGACTTTTCGATATGTACGGCAACGTTATCGGTATAATCGACTACAAGCTGGTATCCAACACATCAGCGTCTATAGATAACATCGGCTTCGCCATTACCATAAACGAGGCTAAGCCGGTAATAAACGACCTTATGACAAAGGGCTATGTTACGAACCGTCCCGGTCTTGGCATAAACGGCGAGGAAATAAGCGAATACAGCGCATATATGCAGGGACTTGAAAGCGGCGGCGTATATGTAACATATATCTCAAAGGATATGCCCGTAGCTAAGAGCGGCCTTAAGGTCGGCGATATAATCTCAAAGGTAAACGGCACAGCGGTCACCTCCGTAACAGATATACAGAATATCATTGCGGAGCTTAACATAGGCGACACTGTTGAGCTTACGGTTTACAGAGCAGGCGCAACAGGCAGATACACCACAAAGACTATCAACGTTGAGCTTGCCGAGATTGAGCTTAGCTGATAAATAAGCATAAAACAACGGCTGTGATGAACTTCACGTTTCATCACAGCCATATTTTTATGTCCTCAGATTAAGCAGTACCGATGACATGAACATCTCGTCCTTTACCTCTGCGCAATATGTACCGCCGTACTTTTCCGCAATGCTCTTTACCGATTCCACGCCTATGCCGAAGCCCTTGTGCTTTGATGAAAACAGCACTCCGCTCAGGTCTTTTTTAAGCGTACCCGTAAAGGTATTGTCTATGCCGAGGCAAAGAGTATTTTCGTCCGTCATTGCCCTTATTACTATTCTTCTGTTATCGCCGCTTTCCTCCCTGCAGGCATCTGTTGCATTTTCGATAAGGTTGCCGAACAGCACCGACAGATCCGTTTCGTCAACAGAGATATTTTCGGGGACGACCGCCTTTACATCATAATCAATATCCTCGTTTTTCGCCACCTGTGCAAAATACAGCATTACGGCGTTCACCGTCTTGTTCTCGCAGAAGCTGATAAGCGTATCGTCAGGCAGGCTCTGCTGATAGCTGTTAAGATATTTTTCAAGTTCCCCGTATTGCTTATTTCTGACGTATTCCTGCATAAGCGAGATATGGTGACGCACATCATGCTTTGCACGTCTTGCGTCCGCTATCTTATCCTGCAGATTTTCGTACTGCAGGTTCTGCATCGCAAGGCGGTGGTTGTTGTCGCTGAGCTTTATATTCTTCTCCTGCTCGTTTATCAGCATCGCTATAACATAGTACACTATTCCGGCTCCCACATTTATAAACAGCAGGAACACAGTGTTGCCTGTGTCAAGCGCAGTTTCAAGGCTGGATTTGCCGTTGTTGTTATAGAGCATATAGTACCATATCAGATAGAATGTCGCAGGTATCAGCCACAGATACCGCCACTCGATACCTGTAGGCTCTTTTTCGACTGCGGGAGTATACACCTTTTTTGTGTAGATGAAAAGCGGTATCCACACCACCGCCAGCACAACCAGCATTATAAGCGAGAACGACCAGCGGTACGACTGTACTGCCAGTTCGGGAAAGATCTTCCCTTCTATGCACTTTGACGCCGCCACGACAAAATTCGCCGTGTTTGAGATCATAAGCAAGGTGAACAGTGCCTTGCCGAAATTTACTTTAACCGCAAAAAAATAGAAAACCACATACACCGCAGTGCTTACCACACTCGCAAGCGCCGCCTTCCCTCCCGAAAAGAAAGCCGCCCACAGCCCAAGCCCCATCTGGATAAACGATATAACAACAATAATGCAGACCGTGATTTTCACAGAAAAGCGAAGCCTTGAACGGAAAGGATAAAGCGCAAGCGCCATAAACGGCAGGAAATTCAATAGTGAATAAACGCATATTTCCGCTATTCTGTATAACGGCGGCATCATAACTCACCGCCCTTTCCGTGCTTTATCCGTGGATAAAATATTATGACTGTAATCTCCGGTGCTTTGTAAGTAGTATTTATCATAGCCGACCTCCTACAATATAACCAATATCTATAATAGCATAAAACTGACAGCTTTACAACAAAAATTCACAGGAAGATACAGCCCTGCGGAATGCCGTATTATCTCCGGACAGCAAAAATCCCCGTTGCATTTTTACGCTTTCGCATAACTGCACGGGGAGTTATTTATCTCTGAGCATTTACCGTATCGGTCACTCTGCGCTTTACTTCATTGCTTATTCTTCTGCTGTCCCTTATCTTCTGCGCCGCCGCCAGCTTGACAGCAATGCTTATCGGGCTGTGTTCAAGGTATTTCACGATAAGCTGAGGATACCTTACGCAGTACACCGATATGCCCCACGCCACCGCCATATCCCGATAGTATTCACCGCCGGGAAGCCTGTCATATATTGCGAGCGCTTTTCTTACTGTCGGCTCATCGGAAAATTTCGAGAACATAAGAACTGTTCCGACACGGGAAACGAATTCTTCTTTCCTGTACATCAGCCCTTCGGCAAGACGGAGCAGATCGTCCGCTTCACTCTTTTTCACCTTGATGCAGGAGCAGAAGCAATCGCACTCGGCCCAGTTATCTATCATCTCGGCGTAGCGTATAATATACGGCTCTTTTTCGCACAGCGGAACGTCGGCAAAACCGACAGCCGCACCCTTTATGATTATTTCCTCAAAGCTGTCATAAGGCAGCTCGAAAATCTCCTTATAATCCGCCTTATGCTCCTTTGCGATAGCCTTAAGGTCGGGCATACGCACACCAATCACTCTGTATTTGCTCGTATGCACTATCTTCTCGTTGAAAACACGGAACTTTTCTTCCGAAAGGCTTTCAAGAAGGGAAATCAGCTCGCCTCGCTCTGTCATTTATACCTCTCCTCTGTTTCAAGTAAAAACTTCTTTATATCTATCCCCTGCGTACCCATATAACAGCCTATGCCGCCGCTTGCAGGGACTATCCTGTGACACGGTATCAGTATCGGGAGCGGATTTCTTTTCAGCGCCGAACCGCACGCACGGACAGCCTTGCTCCCTGCCATTTCAGCCGTCTGCATATATGTTACACGCTCACCGTATGGTATCTTCTGCACGGCGGTGAGTATGCTCCTGAAAAACGGCGTGCCGATGCCGCTGATGTCATACGGCAAGGAGAATTCCTTCAGCCTTCCGTCAAAATACGCAAGGAACTGCTCCTTAGCCTTTTCGCATATCGGGTCGGGGCGGTCGGGTATATTCATATCGAAAACGATATTCGTTATATTCCTGCCGTCAGTTATCACCGTTACGGTGCGGTCTATAGGCATATCAAAGGTTATGTTGCTCATTTGCCCCTGTTTGCCTTTCCGCTGACCTCTTTTGCTTCAAGGCGGTATACCCTCGTCCTTGATGCGCATGAGCTGTCGGGCTTATAGGTTTTCTCTCCGTACTGCTTAAGTATCAAGCCAAGTGCGGACAGCTTTTCGGACATATCGGTTATTTCCGTCATTACACCACAGCCTGCAACGCTTTCGTAAAGACTTGTTATACTGCCTTCAACATAATCACGGCAGTTGTCAAGTTCAAAAGCGACTTTGTTGTTCTCGTCTAAAAGTCGGTTCTTTTTGCCTTCGGTGGCAGTGTGTATATAAAAGTACATTCTGCCGTCCTTTTCTTCATATCCGAAGTTGAACGGCAGTACATAAGGATACTCCTCGCCCGTAAAAGCAATGCGTATTACTTTTGAACGGCCGATAATATCCATTATCTCATTCTTGTCGGTTATTTCACGGTCTTTTCTTCTCATTTGTAAACCTCCGCTTTTATTAAAACAATTATACGACAAGAAAAGAAACGTGTCAACCGCTATATAAGCACAGGCTGAAGCTGTTTATTCTCCAGTGCCGCACCTGCCGCCTGCGGTATCAGCGAAAAATCCGCCACCAGAGAGCAAGGCTTTTTCAGCGGATCGTCCTGTCCGAGCGGAACGAAGTAATAGTTCCTGCAGTTCATAAGAAATCCGATATTCTTAAGCGACCCTGCAAGCGCATCATTTGTCGCACAGGCGATAAGCACAGGTCTTGCTCCTCTGAGGTGGCTTTTTACCGCCATAGTGACAGGAGTATCGGTTATGCTTCTTGCGAGCTTTGCCATCGTGTTTCCCGTACACGGAGCGACAATCATTATATCCGTCAGCCTTTTAGGCCCTATCGGCTCTGCGTCCGCAACAGACATTATGACACGCTTTCCGCAGATATTCTCCGCCCTTTTTATATGCTCCTGCGCAGTGCCGAAACGGGTATCGACAGTTCCTGCACTAAGCGACATTACCGGAAGAATATCACAGCCTGCGTCACGCAATGCCTCCATCGCCGAAAATGCCTTAGAGAATGTGCAGAACGAACCCGTCATACAGAATCCGACTTTTACGCCGCAAAGTAAACTGTCAAGCTCACGGCTCACGGTTACCGCCCCTTTCTTTATCGCAGTTGTTCTTCTTGTCGATATAAGTTTCAAGTATTTCCTCCACGCAGTCGGCTATTATCTCTCCTGCCGTCACAGGCGCTGTCCGTGACGGCAGACCGCCTGCCCTTATTATCCTTGCCTTGCCGTCATAGTTTTTCATTGCCGTCTTATCAATGCCCCACTCTGACGCAAGCTCGATGTAAACAGCCTCGCTGTCAAATGCCGAAAGCTCGCTTTCGCCTATCACGGCGCACGGCACTGTATTATATATCAGCGTTACCTCAGGCAACGTGTTGCACAGTGCGTCAAAGCCGACAGCGTGACAGCCCGACATTCTGGCTTTTGCACGTTTTTCACGGCTTCTTGCCGCTACTGTAACCTCACAGCCCATCGCCGTAAGATACAGCGCAAGCTGTGAGGCGATTCTGCCAAAGCCCAGTATAAGCACCTTCTGACCGAGCATCTGTACAGGCGTTGCGTTTATCCCGACAGCGAGCGCACCCTCAGCCGACGGCACCGCATTTCTCAGCATCACTGCCTCGTCGGCATAATGATCCTCGCAGAAAAACTCGTTTTTTGCACAGAAATTTTTCACCGCAGGAGTTATCATACCGCCGATAACTATGCCGTGCGGCTTTAGCAATGCCGTCAGCAGTGAAAGCGGTATCGGCTCATCGCAAAGCGGAGCGTTTATGTTTATGCCGTCACGGCTTGCAGGGATACCAAGCACGGCGGCATCGCACTTCCCGTCGGGAAGCATATCACGATCGCTTTGCCCGTAGGTATACACCTCGTGCTTTCTGCTCAGCCTGTCGGCTGTGTAACGTAAGCGGACATCTCCGCCGAGTATAATAAGTTTCATATTCGTTTACCACGCTTTCTCAGGAATTTATATCTGCGCCGTATGACGTATGTATGCTTTATGAATATCGTGTATAACCTTTTGAAAATACCGATAAATCACCTTAAAACGCATATCACGCTGTTATCCGCTACATTTTTGCTATCATATTGTATGATTTTGTTCTGTTTTTTGTGAAGAAAAGCGAAAAGACAATAAAAGCCCTTGTTTTTTCCAAATGTATATGGTATTATATGCAATAGAGGGAAACAAACCCCGCACACTTGTTGCCGACAGGCAGCAAATACAGAAAGGATCTAAGTGAAATGGCTACTAAGAAGACAAATACGACAGGAACTAAGACTCCCGTAGCTGAAGCTGTAAAGACTGAAGCTGTAAAGGCTGCCGCTGAGGTAAAAGCAGATGCCGTAAAGGCTGTAAAGGCAGTTGAAAAGGTCGCTGAAAAGGCAGTTGAAAAGGTCGCTGAAAAGACAGTTGAAAAGGTCGCTGAAAAGGCACCTGCAAAGAAGCCTGCCGCTAAGAAGGCCGCTCCCGCTGCTAAGAAGCCTGCCGCTAAGAAGGCTGCTCCCGCTAAGCCCGCTAAGAAGGAAGCTAAGAAGGCTGCTCCCGCAGAACCCGACAAGTTTGCTCTTGCAGATATGGTAAGAGAAAAGTTTGCAAAGAAGGACGTTTCAAAGGTAAACGAAAAGATTGCTATAGAGATCAAGGCTTACGGCGAGAAGGAATTCTACATTTATATTCTTATCGATGACGGTAAGGTAACAGTAGAACCCTGGGGCTACATCGACAATGATGTACATATAGATATGCCCATCGCTGACGTTGTTGCTGTTGTAAACGGCAAGTACGATTTCGTTGCAAAGGCTATAAGCGGCGACTTCTACGCTATCGGTTGCTTTACAAAGCTTCTCAAGGCTTACGAAGCACTTATCAAGTAATTTTACAAAACAGAATATAAGCGTTGACGCTTAAAATAATAATTGCAGGCGTAATTCCCATTGCGTCTGCAAATTATATTATATGTGAATATGAAGAAAAAACGGTAGGGAATACATCAGAATAAGGACAGGTACCAATAATGGAAAAAGTTAAAAAGGCAGTAATACTCGCCGCAGGCTTCGGAACACGAGTTCTCCCCGCAAGTAAGGCTATTCCGAAGGAAATGCTGAATATTGTCGACAAGCCCGCTATACAGTATATCGTTGAGGAAGTCATAAACTCAGGCATAACCGAGATACTGATAGTTCTGTCGAGAGGCAAGCAGGAGGTCGAGGATCACTTCGACCGCAAGCCCGATCTTGAGGCTCAGCTCCTTGCAGGCGGAAAGACAGAATTCTACAAGGTAGTATGCGACATTGCCGAAATGGGCAAGAACATCACATACGTCCGCCAGCAGATGCAGAACGGCACAGGCGGCGCTGTTATGTATGCAAAGCAGTTTGTCGGAAACGATCCCTTCGTAGTTATCTACGGCGATGATGTTATAATCGGTGACGATCCCTGCACGGCACAGTGCTGCAGAGCGTACGAGAAGTACGGCAAGGCTGTCGTAAGTATGAAGGAAGTTCCGTTTGAGCTTGTGCTGAAATACTGCACGCTTGACGTAAAACCGCTTGAAGACAACCTCTACAGCATTTCGGATATGATTGAAAAGCCCAAGCCCGAGGAAGTAATCTCAAACTTCGCCATACTCGGCAGATGCGTTCTTCCTGCTAAGATATTCGATATTCTTGCAACCCTCCCGACAGGCGCAGGCGGCGAATATCAGCTTACCGACGCTATGAAACAGCTTGCAAAGAGCGAAGGTATGGTAGGCGTTGACTTCACCGGCACACGTTATGATATGGGCAACAAGCTCGGCATAATGAAGGCCTGTGTTGAGGTTGCACTGAATCACCCCGAGATAGGCGAGGATTTCAGAGCATATCTTAAGACACTCGATATATAAATATAACAACAAAAGCGGAACGTGAAACCCACGCTCCGCTTCTTTTTATCATTACGTTGTTTTCTTATTAAACCCGTATCCGCTCATATAATCTATCATCCCATACTCGTCAATAAGATTGGCAACCGCAGGTATAAACTCATTCTCCCACTTGTATTTATCGGGATAAAGCGACCTTGCCACCGCCATATAGGATTTAAGCGTATTGTCGGGCTCAAAGCCAAGCCCATCCGAGCTTTTCGGCGCATTCGGGAACGGATTCTCATATAATCTCGTATAATGAGCGCACACGTTCCTGAGATCCGACAGGCACAGCATTCTGTCCTCTACCGTTCTGTAGTTAAGATCGAAATGCTGTGAAACCATATCCTTCTTATCCGCCGACTTCATATCTATCAGAAAATATGTCAGCGTTCCGAAGCTGAACAGCTCTACAGCCGCCCACACCGGCATTATACCGCCGTACTTTCTCTTGTGGTGCTTTACGAATTCCTCGTTCTCGTTTGCCTCGATAAGCCGCTCTATCTTCGACAAAAACGCCTGATGGTTATGATGCGGATCGAATCCGGACGCATTGAGATAGCCCAGCGCCCCGTACTTCATAGCGTGATAATTTGAGATTATCGCCCTCATTGAGATCTCGATTTCCTCAAGATAGGTCATCAGCATACGGCGCAGTACCCTGTCAAAATCATAGACCTTCATTATCTGCTCAAAGGTCGTACCGTCCCTGTACTTGCCCTTTCGCTCCAGAAACGGCGCAAAGTAATAGGCAAGCCGGTAATAGTTGATATTTGTAAGGCACTTCCTTGCATACTCCTCATCATCTATTATACAGCCTCTCTGCCTCAGTATCTCGATCTGCTGTTTTATGGTAGCAGGCGTTTTGTTGAACTGCATTATTTGTTTTCCTCCGGTTTTTCAAGATCAATGAAACGTCCGAGCGTAAACGAGTATATTATCATCTGCTTTACAGGCACGGAAAATTCCTTCTCCAGCGCCTCTTTATATATATCAAGCTGTAACTTATAATCGTCCTTGTATTTCTGCTCATCGTCCGTTTTGTCTGTCTTGTAATCGACCAGCACTATACCGTCATCTTCAATAAAGAACATATCGGCTATACCCTGTACATAAGGCTCTGCGCCCTCAAGCATTTCACGGCTGTCCGCCCCGAATATTGCAGGATCGTAGCACTGCGTGTCAAGCCTGTGGAAAATAGGATACTCCCTGTACAGCTTTCCGTTCTTATCCGCCTTCACAATACGCTTCGCAACGTCATTTCCATAGAATCCCGCTATATCGCCTGCGTCTATGCTGTTTTGCTCCGCCTTGTCAAGAAAACCTGCTGTACTGTTTTTGATATAGTCGCTGATTTCATCCTCGCTGAGTATTTTCTCAAAAGGTATATGCTCCATCAGCTTATGATATGCGTCGCCACGGCGCTTTCCGCTGAGTTTGCCCGTATTGTTTTCGGTTAGGAATGAAGGCTTTCCTATAAACAGGCCGTAGTTTTCCTCGCCGTTTTTTTCTCTGAGATTAGCCGCAAGCTCGGTAGCTGTAAATTTTGCGGAAATTTTCGTCAGCGGCTCATATGCGTATGCTGCATTGAGCTTTTTCTCAAGCTCACTTCTGAATTGTTCGTCAACGGCAATGCCGGTGCTGTCGTTATTTTTATCATCTGTATATTCATCGGCATTTTCCGCCCCCGTATTAAGTGCAGGAATTGTGAGGCTGTGTTCATCGCCTCCGTATGCAAGCGGATAAAATATATATCTTACATCGCCGTAGTCGATTATACCGCTTTGCATATCGTTTACCTTATCGCACTCGGCTGACAGTGCCTCGATAAGCCACGAAAGATAACTGCTTCCGTTACACTTCCCGACCTTTTTTCCTGCCCTGTTTACGTCAAGCAAAGACATATATTCATCACACGCCTTTGAAATATTGGCGGTGAATATCAGCTTGTTCTCCGCTCTGGTCGCCGCAACGTAAAGAAGACGCATCTCCTCGCTCGCAAGCTGTTTTTTTACCTCCTGCGCCGCCGCATGATATGCAGGCGACTGGATTTTGCTCATGGTGGAAATATCAACACTCTTTGACGCTATCGCATATTCCTCGCTTATCACAACATCGCCCGTGTAGTCGTCATCGTTGAATGACGATGCACAGTTTGCAACAAATACAACGGGGAACTGAAGTCCCTTTGACATATGCGTTGACATTATCTTTACTCCGTGTCCGCCTGCTGTCTGTGCCGCAGTAAGACCGCCCATATTCTCAAGGTTGAAAATAAGGTCACCGAGCGTACCGCCGTCCTTATAGTCCGAATATTCACGGGCGTATGAAACGAGCAGTTCAAGGTTTGCCTGACGTGTTGCCGGATCATCGCCGACACTGAGCAGTTCATCGGCTGAAATACGGTCATATATACTGCGGATAAGCTCCTGAGGTGAAGAAGCGGTTGCGGCATTTCTGAAGCTGTCAAGGTCGTTTACAAATACGGCACATTTAGCATCGGGCTTTATATCCTTTGTAAGTTCGTGGAGTTTTTCGTATTCCGATGTATCGTAACCTCTCACCGCCTGCATAACACAGCTGTAAAGAGGTTTTCTCTTCATTCCGACAATTTCCTTTGTACCAAGACAATATTTTTCAAGTTCATCGGCACACTCCGTCCTGATTTTGCTTATATCAAAGCCGAATGTTCCTGTCCTGAGCCGTGCCATATCATCGGCTGTAAAGCAATAAAGCGGTGACATAAGCACCTTTGCAAGCTCGGTGTCGTTATACGGATCGTTTATGACCTTAAGAAGCGACAGCATAAGTCTTATTTCAGGTCGGTCAAGCAGGCTTGCCTTCTGACTATACGTTACGTTCAGTCCGTTAGCGGTGAGAACATTGACATAGTCGGCAATGCGGTTTTTAGGTGAACGCATAATGATTGCAAAATCGTCCTCGGTACAGGGTCGCTTGTCACTGCCGACCTTATAACCCTGTGCTATCATCTGCTTTATTCTTGCCGCAATATATGCCGCCTCGGTAACGACTGCGTTCTTTCTGTCTTTCTCCGAAACAATGCAGACCTCCGTCTTATCCTCGTTTGCTATAGGGCTGTCGCTGTCCTTTTCAAGACCGCAGATAAGTCTGCCGTTTTCCGCATAATCAACACCGCCGTTCTCCTCTGTCATCATTCTGTCAAACAGCGTGTTTATTCCGTCAATAACGCACCTGTCACTGCGGAAATTTTCGTTCAGCGGCAGCTTGTCGAAATCGTCCGATTTGCAGATAGCCGAGAATACAGAAGGCTGTGCCCCTCTGAAGCCGTATATCGACTGCTTTATATCTCCGACAAAATACAGTCCCTGCTTGTTTTCGGTCAGCATTTTGAATATCTCGTACTGAAGCTCGTTGCTGTCCTGGAACTCGTCAACGATGATAAGGCTGAAGCCCGATCTTTCACGGACTTTTTCACCGTTTTCGCAGAGCATACGATATACTCCTCTTTCAGCGTCCGAAAAATCGGCGCAGTTACGCCTCTGCTTTTCCTCGCAGTACGCCTTGTCAAAGCGCAGTACAAGATTTTTAAGTGCGGTAACGGCAGGCAGACTTTTATCCATATCGCTTTCAAATGAGGTTATCTTCTCACAGGTCTTTTTGAGATATTTTTCAAATACGCTCTTTACGCCTTCCCTGTGGGCTTTTACCAGCTTTTCCGCACTTCTGTCCTGCGGCGCACGTTCCTTCGGGAACGAAGCGATATAGCCCTTTACGGTATCGTCTATACTAAAACCGTTTTTAACAAGAGCGGTCACCGCCTTGCCGTAGCTGTCCTTTATACCCTGTGCATAATCGCTGTGCTTCGCTATCGCACCGTCGTTATCCTTTGTTCCGCCGTCATATTCCGCAATTGCGCTGTCAAGGCTTTCCGCTTCGCTCTCAAAACGCTCCGCATACATTCCCGCAAGGCTGATGAGCTTTTTCTTTATGTCCTGCATTATCTGAGGATCGTCCGTGCGGTCGAGCCACTTTTCAGGGTCGGTGTGATTGAGCGCTTTTGCGTGAATATTAAGTATAAGCTGACGCAGACGGCTGTCGTCCTTTACGATATAATTCTCAACGACGGTTTCTATGTCGTCCTTGTCGCCGTTTGCGTAAAAATCCTCAAGCATATCCGACAGCACATCGTTTTTCAGTGCGCCACCCGCCGTTTCGTCTATAACCGAAAATCCTGCGGATATATTGTCGGCAAGGTCGATATTCTCCCTGAGCAGCGAAATGCAGAACGAGCTGATAGTTGATATTCTCGCCTTTCTCAGCCTCATTCTCTGGTTACGCAGAAATCTCACGTCGGCGGAGCTTACGGCCTCGTTTATCCTCTGCCTCATAAGAGCGTCAAGTCTTGCCTTAAGCTCATCCGCCGCCTTTACCGTAAATGTTACCACAACGATTTTTGACGGGTCTATATTCTCGCTTTTGTCGCATATCAGCCTTACGACACGCTGAGTCAGAACGGCGGTCTTACCGCTTCCTGCGCCTGCCGATACTATTGCCGGGTTTCTGCCCTGATTTATCGCCTTTATCTGAGCGTCAGTATATTTCATCACTTATCCCCCTTGCCTTTCTTCGCCTTCGCAACAACTATATCCTCACCGAATTCAACAGCCTCGGCGGACCCGACATCAACGCACGAACTCTGTTTCGTTCCGCATATATCCTTGAAATCGCAGTATTCGCAGGATAATGCCTTTCCGTCATCGACAAGCGGTCTTGCATCGACAATACCGCTTTTTACCTGTTCGGTGTTTTCTTTTACAACCTTTTCTATCCTGCTTTCGAGCTTTTTCAGCTTATCGCCCGCTATAGTCACAGCGGAATAGAAATTGGTGCTGACCTCCTTGTCCCTTTCAAACTTCACGCCGCTGTATAAAAGGCGTTCCTCCTCCTGCTGAGTACCCTCAACGGCAAAGCCCTTCTCCTTATGCTCGTCAAGCCAGATACCTCGCTTAAGCTCATCAGACGGTGCTTTTATATCCTTGAGAGAAGTTTTTCCGGACGGATGGTACAGTGCGGCTGACGGCGTAAAGCCGTTTGCCCCGTTGTTTTTTGCGAGTGTGAAAAGATACAATAAAAGCTGCAGGTCAAGCCCGTAGTAGATACGGCTCAGCTTTGCGTCCTTGTTTCCGGTCTTGTAGTCTATTACTCTTATCTGACCGCCGCTATTGTCATCGTTATACGCTATATCTACACGGTCTACTGTTCCGCCTACCGTTATCGTCTGACGGCTTTTGTCCGCAAGCTCTATGTCAAAGCTGTACGGCGAAATGTCAAAGCCGTTCTCGCTCTTTCCGCTTTCCAGCTTAAGCTCGAAATATGACGGCACAAACCTGCTCTTTTCAAGCTCCTGCGCCATATATTTTATAAGATAGAACGCAGTTACCGAAAGTGCGTTATAAAGCGTGTTGAACCTTGCGCTCATATTCTCCTCGGTAAGCAGATACTTTTCCCTGTAATCCGCAAGCGCCTGTTCGATAAGGTTCTTTATTCTGTCATCGGAAACGTGAGGATTTCCGTTTTCTCTTGCACCGTCATACATATTTTCAAAGCAGTATTTCATTATATAGTGCATTATATTTCCGTAGTTGCTCGCATTCATCGCAATGCCTGCCGATGATGAAAGGTTCATACCGTAGCGCAGGAAATACGCAAACTTACAGCCGTTCAGCTTTTCTATTGCCGTAGGCGAAAGGGCTGTCTGCGGAAAAACTATCGGCGCAATATCGCTTATCCTGTGTATGTCGGAGTTTCCGCTGTTATTGCTCATAACCGCCTTTATCCTGTCGATTGAGCTTGATTCCTTTTCGTTTTCCGAAAGCACGGTTTCAACAGCTTTCTTCTGCCCGTCTGTCAGGCGGGAATTGTTGATGACATACTGCTTTTCAGCCGACTTCACGCTTTCGGTCATATAAAGTGTGTCAAGATTATCCGCATTTATAAGCTTTGCACCGAAGTGCTTAGCTATATCGGCAATGTATTCCGATGCGTTTTCCTTTTCACCGGTAAACGTGATAAACAGCTTCTCGCCTGCAAGCGTCATAGCCTTATATGCGTCAAGCACCGCCGATGAGTATCTCGCCTCGTCATTTTCAAGTTCAATATCGTTTTCGGCAAGACGCTGTACATCATCAGATGTGAACACGCTGTTGCCCTCGGGGTAAATGTCGGGGAATGCGCCGTCTGCGGCTCCCATCACAAATACCGCCTTAACTTCCCTGCTCCTTGTTCTTGCAGGATCTCCGAACAGCACGCTGTCAAGAACATTCGGAGTGCGTGATATGCTGATACGGGAGGCACAGCTATGGATAAGTGCGGAGAACTCCGCAAGCGTAAGAGGAGTATCGTCAAGCGTTTCATACAGCGATGTCAGCATTTCCGACACGGTACGCCACAGCTGGTTATATTCCTCGGTAAGCTCTTTTACATAGCGGAGTTCCCTTGTAGAGTTGTCCTGACACTTGCCCTGTATAGCGGCGCTTATATCCACCTTGTCGAACAGAAAAGCGGTAAACTTCTTTACAAGCTCCCTGCCGCCGATGCCACGCACCGACTTAGCAAATTCAACAAGAGGTGTAACCGTTGCGATTCGTATCTCCTCTACCCTCTGCTCCGATGCGTTTGTTATATGCGGCATAGGCTTATCCCACTTCTTGCGTTTAAGATCCCAGCACTCCGCATATTCCTCCATAAGATGCTGTTCTACAAGGTGTCTTTCCTTTAGCGTCATAGGGACTGTCTTGCCGTTATTCTTTTCGGACGGCAGACGCACAAAACCGCTTCTTATATACCGCAGTATATTGGTGCCTGTAGGATTATCCGCCGCTTTGAGAAGCGCTTCAAAGAATCTCAGCATCGGCTTCTCCGAGATCGGCACGGGAAGGTCGGCGAATACAGGCACATCATATCTTGCCGCCGCCGAATTTACTGCGTCCTTGTATTTTGCGGGAGAAGCGCATATCACCGCAATATCCGAGTATCTGTAGCCCTCACTGCGTACCAGCTTTCTGATATTTGCACACACAAAATCAGCCTCGCCGCTGACAGAGGACGAATAAGCCATTGTTATGCCGTCACTGTCCGCCGTGCTATCCTTTACCCCCGTCTGCAAAAAGTCACGCAGTGCCTTGAGATTGCCGTTAGTGTAACGGGGAGCCTTGCCGCAAAGACGGGTATATTTTATGTCCTCCCTGTTGCCTCTTTCGAACAACCGCTCTGTCCTGTCGCACGTTGCAAAGACCTCCGCCTTGTTTTCGTCCGTACAGAGCGCAACCACAAAGTTCACGCCCTTATCCGCAAGCGCCCTTAAAAAATTCTGCTGTGCTCCGCTGAAGCTGTCAAAGCCGTCAATATATATCGTTGTGTTTTCGTCAAAGCTGTCGCCGTTTCTTATCACCTGTGCGGCAAGCGTAAGATTATCCTGCCTGTCGGCATATTTCTCGGTCAGCTTTTTATCATAAACGCTGTATACCGCCGCAATATCGCCCATCTTCTCGGCAAGATGGACAGGCAGCCGTTCAGCCGTATTTTTTTCGGGAGAATACAGTGTTTTGGTCAGTTCATCTGCGGATATGCCTGCCGCCTTGAGTTCGTTTACTGCCGAAAGGCACATCTCTACAAAGCCGTTTTTCCTCGCGGCATTGCCGTAAAACTTAAGATCGCCGCACAGCCCTCTGACAGCACCGCTCATTATGGCTGTCTTTGCCGTGGTATCCGCATAGGTTTTCTGAGGGCAGTGCTTTTTCAATATGCTTTCGGACAGCGACATAAAGCCCATTACCTTTATGTCCGAAGTCTTTTCATCGGTTTCCTTTGCAACACGTCTTTCGCTTTCAAAAACAAACTGATCCGGAACAAGAAGTATCCTGCTTTGGCTGTCGTTCTTAAGAAGCTCATAGAGTGCGGCTGTCTTGCCGCTGCCGGCAGAACCTGTGATGATATGTGTCATACTTTTTATTTCCCTCCGTAAAATATATTCGTAAAACGAGATACGCTGTTTGCTATCGTTAATATAATAACATATTTGCTGTACCATTTCCAGTACAGGAACGATTTTATTCGGCAGTTACGGCACATTTTCAACAAATTCTTTACATCCCGGCAAAAATGTAGTATAATATAAAGGCAAATACAAATCGACAGCCCCGTCCGACACGGAATTTATAACGGAGGCAGTATCATCACACGGGACAGCATATGCCGTCCCTGCATTTTTGAAAGGAAACATCTTATGTCTGAATTAATGTTAGGTAATCAGGCGGTCGCAAGAGGTCTTTACGAGGCAGGAGTCAGCGTTATATCGAGCTACCCCGGCACACCCAGCACCGAGATAACCGAATTTTCGTCAAAATATCCCGAAGACGAAATGTACTGTGAATGGGCGCCCAACGAGAAGGTAGCCTGCGAGGTCGCAATAGGCGCAAGTATTGCAGGTGCAAGGAGCTTCTGCGCTATGAAGCACGTTGGTCTTAATGTAGCGGCTGACCCTCTTTTCACAGCAAGCTACACAGGCGTAAACGGCGGTATGGTGCTTGCCGTAGCCGATGACCCCGGTATGCACAGCTCACAGAACGAGCAGGACTCACGCCACTATGCCATCGGCGCTAAGGTTCCTATGCTTGAACCGTCCGACTCACAGGAGTGCAAGGACTACGCAAAGCTCGCTTATGAGATTTCGGAAAAGTTCGATACTCCCGTGATTTTAAGACTTACAACAAGAGTAAGCCACTCTCAGTCGGCTGTAACAACAGCAGACAGAATCCCCCACGCTATCCCCGAATACAAGAAGAATATCGCAAAGAACGTAATGGTTCCCGCAAACGCTATAAAGAAGCACGTTGTAGTTGAACAGCGTACACTCGACCTTATCGACTATGCTGAAACATCGGGCATAAACACAGTCGAGATGAACAGTGACGAGATAGGCGTTATCACATCGGGTATCTGCTACCAGTACGCAAAGGAAGCGCTGGGCGACAAGGCAAGCTACTTAAAGCTCGGTATGGTAAACCCTCTGCCCGTAAAGCTGATAAAGGACTTTGCCGCTAAGGTAAAGACGCTCTATGTTGTCGAAGAGCTTGACGATGTTATCGAAACACACTGCCGCAAGAACGGCATTGACGTAAAGGGCAAGGAGCTGTTCACCCTTCAGGGCGAATACTTCCAGAGCAAGGTAAGACAGGTCGTTCTCGGTGAAAATGACGAATGGCAGACTCTTGATGCCGAGATACCCGTTCGTCCTCCCGTACTCTGCGCAGGATGTCCCCACAGAGGCGTATTCTACATACTCAAAAAGCTCGGCGTTATGGTAAGCGGCGATATAGGCTGTTACACGCTCGGTGCCGCCGCTCCTCTCAGTGCAATCGACACGACAGTATGTATGGGCGCAAGCATAAGCGGTCTGCACGGCTTCAACAAGGGCAGAAAGGGCGAATACGAGGGCAAGGCAGTAGCCGTTATCGGTGACAGCACATTTATGCACAGCGGTATCACGAGCCTTGTTGACATTGCATACAACCGCAGTAATTCTACCGTTATCGTCCTTGATAACAGCATTACAGGTATGACGGGTCACCAGAACAACCCTGCAAACGGCAAGAACATATACGGCGATCCCGCATCTGCTGTTAACCTTGAGGCACTCGCTCACGCTATCGGCATAAACAGCGTTACAGTTGTAGACCCAGGCGACCTTGCCGAAACCGAAAGAGTTATAAAGGAGGAGCTTGCAAAGGCTGAGCCTTCGCTCATAATCGCACGCAAGCCCTGCGCATTGCTCAAGACTGTAAAGCACAAGCCTCCGTTCCGGATAGATGCCGACAAGTGCAAGAACTGCAAGTCATGTATGAGAATAGGCTGTCCCGCACTGGTTTCAGGCGACAAGTGCATCACTATCGATAATACCCTGTGCGTAGGCTGCGGACTGTGCGAACAGCTCTGTAAGTTTGACGCTATCAAGGAATAAGCTCTGAAAGGAATATAGCTATGGAAACAAAATCAATAATGATAGTCGGCGTTGGCGGACAGGGTACACTTCTTGCAAGCCGTATACTCGGCAGTGTTCTCGGCACGGCAGGCTATGAGGTTAAGGTAAGCGAAGTACACGGAATGTCACAGCGTGGCGGTTCTGTCGTAACATACATAAGATACGGCGAAAAGGTATACAGCCCCGTTATCGAAAAGGGTCAGGCTGATATGATAGTAAGCTTTGAACAGCTTGAAGCCGCACGTTATGTATCATATCTCAAAAAAGGCGGTACAATAATCACAAACACACAGAAGATAAGCCCTATGCCCGTTATCACGGGTGCGGCTGAATATCCCGACGGCATTATCGACAAGATAAAGGCTATGGGTATAAACATTATCGCAGTTGACGCTCTCTCAGCCGCAGAAAAAGCCGGCAGTGCAAGAGCCGTTAACGTTGTGCTTATGGGCGTTCTTTCAAAGGTACTTCCCGGCATCGAGCTTGATGCTTGGAAAAAGGCAGTTGAAAAGTGCGTACCCGCAAAGGTTATAGAGATAAACGAAAAGGCTTTCGATCTCGGCAGAGATCTGTAAGCGTTCAAAAAGGAGCTTTTCTTGAAGATTATTTCCGACTCAACGCCGCTCATTGACGGCTACCGTATGCCTGCGGAGTTTTCCTCGCACAGCGGCTGTATAATAATATTCCCCGAGCGGCCGGATTCGTGGCAGTACGGCGGAGTAAAAGCAAAAAAAGCGTTCTGCGAGGTTGCCTGCGCCATCGCAAAAAGCGAAAAGGTCACCGTTCTTGCCTCATTTGAACAGTATGAAAACGCACGCAGAATGCTCCCTCCTCATATCCGTGTTGTCGAGATGTCCTCTGACGATGCGTGGGCGAGAGATGTTTCACCCGAGTTTGTCGTGAACGATAAGGGTGATATGCGTGGTGTGGACTGGTATTTCAATGCGTGGGGCGGTCTTGTTGACGGGCTTTATTTCCCGTGGGACAAGGATAACAAGATAGCACGCAAGGTCTGCGATATGCTCGATGTCGATGTTTATGACTTCAGCGACTTCGTTCTTGAGGGCGGAAGTATAAGCGCTGACGGCGAGGGTACGATTCTTACCACTGAAGCGTGTCTGCTCAGCGCAGGAAGAAATCCTCAGCTATCCAAAGCGGAAATCGAAGAAAATCTCTGCGAGGGTCTCGGCGCAAAAAAAGTAATATGGCTTCCGGGCGGTATACTGGGCGATGAAACAAACGAACACGTTGACAACATCTGCGTGTTTGCCGCTCCCCACACCGTGCTTTTATCGTGGTGCGAGGACGAAACGAGCGAGCAGTACAGGATGTGCCGAGCCTGCCTTGACGTGCTTGAAAACAGCACAGACGCACTCGGCAGAAAGATAGACGTCGTAAAGCTCGCTATGCCAAGACCGATATATATGACTGAGGAAGAAGTCGCAGGTCTTGACCTGTTTGACGGCGAGCCTACAAGAGATACCGTAAGCCCGCTCAGCGCAAGCTATGTAAATCTTTATATAGGCAATAAGACAGTGGTAATGCCTGCTTTCGGCGGTGAGAATACAGAGTATGACCTCAGAGCAAAGAGTGAAGTACAGAAGGTATTCCCCGACCGTGAGATAATACAGATATACGCCCGTGATATACTTATCGGCGGCGGCAATATCCATTGCATAACCCACCAGATACCGTCATTTGTCAGAAAGGAAACTCCCTATGATAAGTAATGTCAAGGTTGCGGCAGTTCAGATGAGCTGCAGTGACGACCGTGAAGAAAATATTGCAAAGGCAGAGCGTATGGTAAGACAGGCGGCATCGGACGGAGCTAATGTGATACTTCTCCCCGAGCTGTTCGAGCTTCCGTACTTTTGCCAGGAGAAGAATTACGATTACTATTATCTTGCCGACAAAACCGAAGAAAACCCTGCCGTAAAGCGTTTTATGCAGGTCGCAAAGGAAACCGGTACGGTTATCCCCGTCAGCTTCTACGAAAAGCACGGAAACGCATTTTTTAATACGATAGCTATGATAGACTGTGACGGCTCGCTTATGGGAATATACCGTAAGAGCCACATTCCCGATGACCATTTCTATCAGGAGAAGTTCTACTTCACACCGGGCGACACAGGCTTTAAGGTGTGGAATACAAAGTTCGGCTGTATCGGCGTCGGCATATGCTGGGATCAGTGGTTTCCGGAGGCGGCACGCTGTATGGCTCTTATGGGCGCAGATATGCTCCTTTACCCCACCGCTATCGGCAGTGAGCCTATACTGGAGTGCGACTCGATGCCCCACTGGAGAAGGGCTATGCAGGGTCATTCGGCGGCAAACCTTGTTCCCGTTATCGCCGCAAACAGGATAGGTACAGAGTACGTTCACCCCACCCCAGAAAATCAGAATCAGGACTCATCGCTGACCTTCTACGGCTCGTCATTCATAACCGATGCTACGGGAGCGATAGTTTCAGAGGCTGACAGAACGGACGAGGCGGTTATAACAGCGGTAATAGATCACGAGCAGAACCGTGACCTGCGTCAGAGCTGGGGCGTGTTCCGTGACCGCCGCCCCGAGCTGTACGGAAAGATTATGGAACATTGACTTAAACCGTTGTGTTCCTACGGTTTATTTATTCGGAGATTAGCATGACCTGTTTTTATTGTAAAGGCGATATGACTGAAAGCACAACCACACATTTTGCCGAGCTGAAAAACTGTATAGTTATCATCAAAAATGTACCCTGTTATAAGTGTACTCAGTGCGGGGAAACCGCATATACCGCCGATGTTGCCGAGCGATTGGAGCAAATTATTTCAACGCTCGAAAAAAATCTCACCGAAATAGCTGTGGTAAACTACTCTGCGGCATAAGCTATAGTTGCACTCCTTGACAACCCCCGACCGTTATGCTAAAATAACAATACAAACAATACAATAATTCTGCCACCGGGTAGAGATGCGAAAGCACCGTCAGTACATCGTTAGGTCTTTGAAGATGTACCTGCGGTGCTTTTTCGGTAAATTTACGGAGGATATAATGCTCAGAAAACTGAACAACTACTTCACAACCTTTGAAAAAATACTATGGATAGGCTCGTTAGTGCTGATAACAGGCTCTGCCGTTATGTTCGGCAAGGACGGGATACTGTCCGTCATAGCGTCGCTTATCGGCGCTACCTCGCTTTTGCTCAATGCCAAGGGCAACCCCATAGGACAGGCTCTCGGCGTGATTTTCAGCATACTCTATGCGATAATCTCCTTCTCATTTGCCTATTACGGCGAGATGATAACCTATCTCGGACTCACAGGACCTATGGCGCTTGCTGCTTTTATAAGCTGGATAAGAAACCCGTTCGCAAAGGGCAAGGCTGAGGTAAAGGTAAATCATATCCACAGGGGCGAGGTTCTCTTTATGTTCATACTTGCCGCCGTTGTCACCGTAGTTTTCTACTTCGTACTCGACTTTTTCAACACGGCAAATCTTATTCCGAGTACCGTTTCCGTCACAACGAGCTTCCTCGCCGTATATCTCACATTCCGCCGCAACCGTTTCTTCGCTGTCGCCTATGCCGCAAATGATATAGTGCTTATAATCCTGTGGTCGCTCGCCGCCTTGACCGATATAAGCTATATCTCGGTCGTAGTCTGCTTTGTGATTTTCTTTGTAAATGACATATACGGCTTTGTAAGCTGGAGCGCAATGCGAAAAAGGCAGGCGGCTGAAATTCAGCCGTGAGTTGTTCGGGTAAACGTATTGAATAAAAACTGACCCTTAGTGTACTCGTTGTACACCAAGGGTCAGTTTTATCTGACGGGTTATTTATAGCTAACCTGGTGGCATTGATTTAACGCTTTTTCAAATCAGAGAGCCAATCCTATTGCCCATGCGATAAGTCCCGCAAGAGCCGCAACGGGTACTGTCATAATAAGCAGCTTCAGCATCTTTGTAGCCTTATACTTAGGATCGTGCCAGGTGTCAAGAAGATCTTCTGTGCCGGGGATTATCCACCATTTCGACTTTGCTACCCAAAGGTAGTCAACGAAGAACCAGTCGAAAAATTCCATTCCGTAGAACAGGACGTAATACTGCCACGCACATTCGAAATAGCCTCTTGCGCCGTTTATAAAGAGTATCATGACTATCGGAAATATCAGATCTCCTATCAGAAGCAGGGTCATTGAAATGACAGTACGTTGCTTTATTTTCTTTGCGGTCGTAAGCCCCATTTCTATAACTCTGTCCTGCATTACCTTCGGATAGAATATAATTCCGCCTACAGGCCCTTTTCTGCCGACAAGCGCAAGCATAAAAAGCGCAAACCATACCCACAGGATAAGAATTTCTATAACCAGTTTAAGTATCAGCATATTTTCTCCTCCTTTTTATTCCGAATTCGATTATACATGACTAACTCATTTGTGTCAATATAGGAAATAAACAAATCCGCCTGCCGTGTGACAAGCGGATTTCAATATTATTTCTTCTTACTTCTCTTTTTCGGCACAGGCGTTATCCGTTCGAGAATCTCGACCGCCTTTGCCGTAAGCTCCCTGTCCTCTATGTCAAGTATATAATGCTCCTTTGCGCTGTCATACGGCACGCCGCACTCAGCACCCGACATAAGCTCTTCGATTTCAGGGAGCTTTTTAACATATACCGTGTTGTCGCAGACAAGCAGAACAGGCTTATCATTGACATAAACCATATATTCGCCGAACATCTTTTTATACCGCACGTTTTCAACGCCGACAAGCTGTTCACAGACAAATTCTATGGCAATACCGCATAATTATTGTCGTGCGATTGCGCAGTCAGATTTTTCGTCAGATTGTATAAATTGAGTGCAGGCAGGCTTGCGCCTGTCAAGCGAAATTTGTGCAAGATGACGGGAAATATGCAAGCAAGCGTGCGGCAAAGGCGATAGCCGTTAATTGTGCGGTATTGCCATATATATTCCTGCGATGTTGCCATTTCTCAGCCTCTGCTTTCTTTTCTCTTTACAAAAAATCTTATTGCAAACAGCACCGCCAGCATAAGAGCCGCCGAGAAGCCAAGCACTATGAATACGTTATGCACAAAGCCCGACAGCAGATAGCCGACAACGCACACCGCCGCAACTGTCAGCGCATACGGAAGCTGTGTCGAAACGTGATTGACGTGGTCGCACTGTGCGCCGGTCGATGCCATAATGGTGGTGTCCGAGATAGGCGAGCAGTGGTCGCCGCATACCGCACCCGCAAGGCAGGCTGAAATGCAGATGATGACCATTGACGGAATTTCTCCCGTCTGCGAAACATTCGCAAGCTCCGCATCAAACACGCTCGTAACGATAGGGATAAGTATGCCGAACGTTCCCCACGATGTACCCGTTGCAAAAGCAAGCCCGATAGCCACCACGAACAGTATTACAGGCAGAAGCACGCTCAGCGCCGTTGCACTCTGTACCACTCCCGAAACAAAAGCACCTGCTTCAAGGTGGTTCGTCATCGTTTTAAGTGTCCACGCAAAAGTCAGTATAAGTATCGCAGGCACCATCTGCTTAAATCCTGCGGCGATAGAATCCATACATTCGTTGAACTTCAGCACACGGCGGAGCATATAATATGCGATTATAACTATCAGCGCCGAGATGGAGCCGAGCGACAGACCGTAAGCCGCATCGCAGTTTGCAAATGCCGTCACAAAATCCGTACCGGAGAAAAATCCGCCGGTATAAATCATACCCACAACGCAGAACACGATAAGCACAGCAACAGGAAGTATAAGGTCTATAACCCTGCCACGCTCGGTCACTGGCTGTGCGTCCTGCTCATAAGTATTGTTTTTTGTCGTGAAAATATCACCGTTCTTTGCGTTATCCTCGTGTATTTTCATCGGTCCGTAATCCGTATCGCTCACCGATATGAATATTACCATAAGTATCGTTAAAAATGCGTACAGATTATACGGGATAGTGTTTATAAACAGTGATATTCCGTTTACGCCCTCGACCGTACCGCTTACCGCCGCCGCCCACGATGAGATAGGTGCGATAATGCAGATTGGTGCGGCTGTCGAATCTATAAGATAAGCGAGCTTTGAACGTGATATGTTGTGCTTGTCGGTTATCGGCCTCATTACCGAGCCTACCGTCAGACAGTTGAAATAATCGTCTACGAATATCAGCACACCGAGGAAAAACGTTGACAGTGCAGCTCCCCGTCTGCCCTTGATATGAGCCGCCGCCCATTCACCGTAGGCACGGCTGCCGCCCGCCTTGTTCATCAATACAACGATTATTCCCAGTACAACAAGGAACACCAGTATTCCGACATTGTATGCGTTTGAAAGATTTGTTATAAGTCCGTCCTGCACGACTGCCTTGAACGTTCCCTCAAATCCCGTTCCCGATGCCGCCGCATAGATTATTCCGCCCGACAATATTCCGACAAACAGCGAGGAATACACTTCCTTGGTGATAAGCGCAAGCCCTATCGCTATAACCGGCGGAAACAGCGACCACAGCGTACCCTTGGCTTCGGTTATCGGTGCGGCAATAATACAGCATACCGTAAAAGCCACGATAAGCAATCCAAACACCGCTTTGCTCAGATAAGATTTTTTCTTCTTTTCCATTGTTACTTCCTTTTCGCCCGTAAGCCTGTCACACGGGCGGATTTACGTTTTAAGATACTTTAATGGTACATTATTTCGGCTCTGTTGTCAAGCGTTTACTGCATAAAACCGCCGTAAATTTGTGGGCGTCAATCTTTGTAAAAAACAAATCGGATAACCTGCAATTTTATAATCGGTTTTTCTTATTGCCGTCTTTGCTTATAATATGATCCTCTTGCACAAACAGCTTTATAAGTCGGGGGTATCTGTCCGCATTGCTCATTATATAAGTCGATGCAACAACATACAATATCGCAAAAGCAAAGTAAACTCCCGATAAAACGAATAAGGTCTTGCGGTTTTCGTCGTTTACACTGTTTACATCGTCAAGCGAAACATAACGGGTATTGCCGCAGGAAAACAGGCGTATATCGGTTTCTTCGTCGTTTTCTTTATCAATGTAACCTATCTCAAATTCCCTGTTCTTTGCTATGTTTATCTCAATATCTTTATATTCCTGCGAATTATCTTCTATAAATCCGGTCGCAAACGTCCGCTTCTCACCGGCTCTATCCGATACCGTAATTATAAATCTGTCGCTGTTATCGCTTTTGTCAAAGTGATATTCCGTAATTCTTCCCGTATATATTGTTATTTCATCGGGCATTATATCTGGGGTCGCAAACAACGCAGCAACGAGCGAAAATACAGGTAACGCCATAACAATAATATCAACAAGAATAAACCCTCCGGGGTTGCGGATATTACCACGGAACAGCTTTGATTTCTCAGAATTTATGACCTCGGCATTTTCCGAACGCTGTATCAGCTCCTTTGCAAAGCCGTCAATATTGAAAGCATTTTCATCTATCAATATAAGCCTTTTGCCGACAGTGATAATCAGATTTTCGCCGTAACGTATTTTCTTCACTTGTGAATATTCATACCTGTGTGTTATCCTCAGCATATCCCGATAAGTAAAGTCCTTATCGGTGTAATCTACCCTCTGGTTTACAGTAAGTACAAGTATAACGCCAAGCACGACAAATACGCCGAATACGATACAGGCAGCCATACCCGCACCGCTTATTGCCGCAGCTACCGTCGCAACGCCGGAAAAAAGTGCGCATACAAGCCCGATAACCGCTATCTCTCTGCTGTTTATTACCGTCTTGTAATCTATTCTATTTTTTGATTTATATTTCATCGTTTCCTCTCACGAGTACATCTCTGCATTATCATCGTTCATTATATAATCTGTTTTTTCATACGCAATACGGGGTGAACCGTCAGCAACATAAATGATACCGCATTTTGCAAATCCGTTTTTCTCAATAATATGCCTCGTTTCTTGTTATCCTCATGCGTATCTGTCGCACAAGAGTTATTGTCAGCCGAGACATCTGTTTTCTCCTTGCCGTTTATTTTATATGAATTTATTATACTCGATTTAACTTCTTCGGTCAACCAAAAATTCCGCCCCGATAACCCGGAACGGAAAAAATCTGTATTCAATATGCTATCCGAACCCGTCAATCTTCCCTGTACTCCATAGTATACAGATACTGACCGGATTTCAGTTGCTTTTTAGCGGTATTCTTCATTCCGCACTTAGTGTATTTAGCTACCTTAAGCTCAGTGTCGGTATCAAGCACGCAGGGTATACCCTCCCTTGCCGCTTCGGAAAAAGGGTGTTCCAGTATCCTTTTCATATATCCTTTTCCCTGATATTCACGCAGAACTACCACCATCGACACTGCTACATAATCCTTTTCCTTTTTGTAGACTTTGGCATAAAGCTCCTCGCTTGAACCTGCCACTATTCTCACACTGCGAAATGACATCTCCCTGAGCATTCTCCCGACCATATGTAACGCAGGCTTCAGCTTTATTTTAGTGCTTTTGCGCCAATACGCAAGAAACCCCTCGTGATTGTCGGACGTAGTGTACAAAACCCCCGAATTGTAGAAATACTCCGTCATTATCTCAAACGCCTTTATAATATCCTCACGAGGCGCAGTTGTGGCAATACCGTCGCCCTCTGCGGCGAAGGCTTCTCCGATAAGCGTTCCGTAATGCGCCAGCTCTTCCTTTGTCATATTGCTTACTTTCTGCATTTTTTCCGCTCCTGTTCTAAAGTTAGTTATCACTAATTATATTATAACCGATTCCAGCCCGGCGGTCAACCAAAAATTCCGCAATTTCCAAAGCAGACCGCTTTATATCAAATACAGCGTTTTACCTGCATGCCGCATATTACACTTCGTAATATTTTAAATCCACATTTCCATTTCTCCGCTGTCGCTGAATCCGATTTTTTCATACAGCCGCCGTCCGACAGCCGACGGTTTCAGCCGTACATTGTGAACTCCCTTGCCTTTAAGCCATTCGATAAGTTCTTTCATTATAAGAGAAGCATATCCGTTTCTTCTCTTTTCTGGAACGCAATATACATCAATGACATATCCGTACATCGGAGTTTTGAAAAAGCAGAACGGCACATCTTCCTTTATCACAGCGCCGCCGCACGCAATCGCCTTGCTGTTTTCATATACGAGATAGTGACAGCATTTTTCCTGTGAGTACAGTTCTTTGTATTTTGCGTATAATTTACTCTCGGCGTTCTCCTGAAGCAACGTTACTGAACCTACCTCTTTGAACATATCCATTTTCATTTGAACCACAATGTCAAGGTCTTTTATCTCCGCTTTTCTGACTTCCATAATTACAGCCTTTCGCATATTCGATCATATAAACATTGCCATATAAACCGGAACACATAAAATGTCCTGTTCCTTGCCCATATCCTTTGTATACACAATGTATCTGTTCAGTATCCGCCCGGAATATTTTTCGGTAAATACATCAAGCGATCTATGCGTTTTATAACCCGATGATTTTACCTCTATCGGCACTATCTTGTTTTTCCTTGCAAGCAGGAAATCAACCTCATAATTATGCCTTGTTTCTTCATTCATAATTGTATGATAGAATAATTCGTCACCGTTACTTGCAATACACTGTGCGACCGCATTTTCATATAAATATCCGAGATTGACACTCAGCTTATCACTGAGGACTTTCTGATATATATCATTTTCAGTAAAATCCTTATCCTTGAACATAAGCGTTACAAACAGCCCCGTGTCACTAAGGAACAGTTTAAAACGGGATAAATCCTTAGTGCTTGACATTCCGGTGTTAGGGTCATTTACATTATACGAAACAAGGACAGTCTTTGAATCCTTAAGCTCGGCAATAAGCTCCAGAATTTTGTCCGATTGCTCTTTACCGATTACTGTGCCCGGCTGAAATCTGGCTACATTCTTATTAAGCTGTGCCGGTATTGCATCAAACAGCATCGAGAGCCTGCCCGTCTGATCTATTTTTGCAAAATCCGCCTCATAAAGATTTAGTATATCACGCTTAATTTCATCAACTTTTCTGAAATTATTGCTTTCAATATAAGCGCTCACCGCCTGCGGCATTCCACCGACAAGCATATATAGTCGGAACTGCCTTAGCTGTTTACGGTGTATTGCGTCCCCGAGCGGAATATTTTTTTCAAAGCATTGTCTTAGTAAAGAAAATGTCGTTTCATCACCGAGTGCCCACAGAAATTCCTCATAGTCCATAGGGTACATACTGACTTTTCTTTCTTCGCTCGGAATCACTATATCTCTGACATTTTTCTTTATAGAAATCAGCGAACCCGTTTCTATATAGTCATATCTGTGATCTTTGACAAGCGTTTTTATAGCCTGCCGTGCCATAGGACATAGCTGAACTTCGTCAAATATGATAACCGACCTTCGTTCGTGCAAATCCTTCCTGTACTGAAGCTGAAGCTGCAAAAAAAGATAATTCAGATCGGAAACATCGTCAAAAAGCTCTCTGACCTCTTTCGACGCTGTAGCAAAATCAACAAGTATATAGCTTTCATATTCGTTCTTCGCAAACTCCTCAACGACTGTCGATTTTCCGATACGCCTTGCACCCTCTACAAGCAGAGCAGTATTGCCGCCCGATTCATTTTTCCACTGTAACATTTTGTCGTATATCTTCCGCTTGAACATAGGCTTTCTCCTTTTTCGCATTTTTTATTTTGCCGATTTCAAGAATAATCGCATTTTTTATAAAAGCGTTTTTATGCTTTATCGCAATTTTTATTTCCGCTATTTTATCCGTTATCGCAATTTTTATACTTCAATATTACCACTTTTCCGCACTTTTTGCAATACCCATCCCCATTTTTGCACACAAAAACCCCGCCCCCGAAACCTCGGGAGCGGGGAAATCGCCTATATCTATCGCTTCACTTACGCATTCTTGTCAAGACCTGTGATTTCAAGTGTATCACGAGCAATAAGAAGCTCCTCGTTTGTAGGAATTACCCATACCTCAACCTTGCTGTCGGGAGCAGAAATCTTTGTGAGCTTGCCCTTTAAGCCGTCGTTTACAGAGTTGTCGAGCTTGATGCCGAGATATTCCATATTCTCGCATACGCCCTTTCTTACTTCCGGAGCGTTCTCGCCGATACCGCCTGTGAAGATAACAACGTCAAGACCGTTCATAGCGGCTGTGTAAGAACCGATGTACTTCTTTATCTCGTATGTCAGCATATCTGTAACAAGCTGTGAACGCTTGTCACCCTGCTGTGCGGCACTTGTAATATCTCTGTTGTCGCTGAACTGACCCGAAAGTCCGAGGAAGCCCGACTTCTTGTTGAGATAGTCGCTCATCTGTGCGGGAGTGAAGCCCAGCTTGTTCTGTACGAATTCAACAGCCGAGGGGTCAACACTGCCCGAGCGTGTACCCATGATGATACCGTCAAGAGGAGTAAAGCCCATTGATGTATCTACAGACTTTCCGTCCTTGATAGCTGTTATGGATGAACCGTTGCCGAGGTGACAAGATACGATGTTAAGACCTTCAAGGCTCTTGCCTGTGACCTCGCCGTACTTCATTGATACAAAGCGGTGTGACGTTCCGTGGAAGCCGTACTTTCTTACGTGGAACTGCTCATAGCACTCATAAGGCATACCGAACATATAAGCCTTGGGAGGCATTGTCTGGTGGAACGCAGTATCGAATACTACTACCTGAGGAGTTGTTTCGGGGATAACCTTCTTGCAGGCTCTCAGCGCAAGTGCGTGTGCGTGGTTATGTACGGGAGCAAGGTCTGCAAGACCGTCTATCTGATCTATAACCTCGTCTGTTACGATTGTTGTCTTTGTGAATACTTCAGCGCCCTGCACTATTCTGTGACCTACAGCGCCTATCTCGCTCATATCCTTGATAACGGCGGCGTCGCCCTTTGTCATTACCTCAACCAGCTTTTCAAAAGCCTCTGTGTGAGTGGGGAACGAACATTCCTCTACATATTCCCTGCCGTCAAACGTCTTGTGAGTGATCTTTCCGTCTATACCGATACGCTCGCAATTTCCCTTTGCTATGACCGACTCATCCTTCATATCTATAAGCTGATACTTCAGTGATGAACTGCCGGCATTTACTACCAGAATTTTCATTTAAATAAGATACCTTTCTGAATTAATTTTTGCTGAACGCAATATCATTATTATTTTAAACCAAACCGCCCGAAAAATCAAGTGCTTTGACGAAAATTACGACTGCTTGCCGATATTTTTACACCGTGAGGAGAAAACAAGAAAGCCGCCCCGATTAAAAGGCGGTTGCAGTTTGTAGAAAAAGTATGTTTTTGAAATAAACTTCTGATTTATTATCCCTATCCCCTTTAGGACACTCTGATGGCTTTGCCTCGTGCAAAGCTTGGTGTGTCCTTATTTCGGCATCCTTGCCGAAAACCCCTTTCCCCGGGAAAGGGGCTATATTACTGGGGCTACCGCCCCTAGACCCCGTCGGGGGCTACGCCCCTGCGACCCCTTTTTTATCAACGATATAGGTTTATCGACAGTCTGAAACCGCCCCGATTAAAAAGCGGTTGATTTTTAATTCAATCTTGGGAGCGGCTGTTTATGAAGTTGCATTCTCCCCGATAATATGCTAAAATATTCACGAGGGAAACCTTGGACGTCAGGCGGTCAATTCATCTCCCGAAAGTGCGTTGCACTTTGAAAGGAGGTGAAGCTGTGTACATAACGCTAAGTGATTTGATACAGATAGGAATATTTCTCACTGCTTTCACAGTTATGATATTCACAATCATTTCTTTTAATAAAAAGAAATAACCGCCCTATGTTGCAAGCTGAAGGCGGCTATTCTTAAACCTAATTCAGGGAGCGACCGTCTGTCGTTTCCCTCTTTTTGTATCTATAATATAACATAAAATCAAGTCGGTGTCAAGTGCATCGCCCTGCATAATCCGAAGAACCGCCCCGATTAAAAAGCGGTTTTCCTCACAGGCCTTATATATTTCCAGTATCTCCTGCAGTCGTGATAGAAATAGAACACCCTGCACTGCGTTTTGTCAAGCTCATAGCCCGACTTTTCATAGTCAAAGTCCTTCATAGCCTGTTCTATCTTTGCTTCAACCGCACTGTTTTCAGTCTGAAAGTCGAACGGGCCGTGTTCAAATACGATATATTCGCCCTCAGGCACGTCCATGATCTGCATCTGCCTTGGTATCTCTCCGCTGTAGTCGGCAGGAAGCCTTACACCGTAAGCCTCAGCCAGCGGAATGCCCCAGCTGCATATTCTTCCCTCAGGCTCGTTTATGTACGCCATCACCTGACCGCTTCCGCTGTTCGCCTCATCGCCGCCCATATCGTCGAGCTTGCCCTTGATACTGTCAAGCAGTCCGCATATAGTTGCACAATCCTGTCCGGGAATGTGACTCTGCTTTTCCCAGAAGTCGAAATACCCTATACTCTCGTAGTTTCTGATATGCAGGAATTTATGAGCCGGTATCGTTACGAAATACGCCTTAATATCACTGTTTGTCTGTGCCATACCTGTTCCTCCTATACCTAAAAGATAACAGTCGAAAGGTCTTATAATCGTGCGGAGAATTACCGGTACAGGCTGTAAGCGGTAAGCGCTCGGAGTAATTCCGTATGCCGCTTTGAATGCCCTTGTGAACGCCTCGTGAGATGTAAAGCCGTAGTCAAGTGCAATATCAAGTATGCCCTTGTCGGTATCTCTCAGTTCCCTCAGCGCAAAAGCAAGCCTGCGGTATCTCATATAATCCCTGAGCTTCATTCCCGATATTTCGCTGAATTTCCTTGAAACATAGTATTCCGAGTAGCCAAGCGTCTTCGACAGCCTGCCGAGCGTCAGCCTTTCGTCCTCGCCGCTTTTTATACACCTGTCTATGTCGTCAACAATATTCTGAATATTCATATACCATTCGTTTATCTCACTCATCTGTTTTTCTCCCTTACAGCCTTCTTCCGCCTTTCCGACTGAATTTATTTTGCCATAAAAGAGAAGCGTCCGCTTGATACGGCTTGCCGTTTTTACTGAAGGCAGCACAGTATTTTCATATCAGATCAAGATAAGTCTTGAGATCGCCGACAAACTGATTTCCGCACCGTGCAAGCTCACCGAGCACTCGATCGGTTCCTTTTTCGGTCGTATACCAGTTTTCTTTGGTGATGTTATAGCAATGTACGGGGCAGACCGTCATATCAACATTCGGGAAAGCCATTTGATACAGCATTAAGCATCGGCGAGCATGAAAGGCTTTACAAACAATTATACCGCTTTTTATCACTATGCCCTTTTCATCAACGGCTTTACGAGAAAGAAATGCGTTATCACGGGTATGCCCCGACTTGCTTTCTTCAATGATCGCAGTCTGCGGAACGCCGTTTTTTACGAGTACATCTGTAAAAAACTCGCAGTCTGACCGGTAATCGCCACTATAAATTTCCGCTTTTGAGCGGACGCCGTGCCATTTTTCCTCTTTAACGCTTACTCCTCCTGACGGGACTATCCAATCAGTCAAACCTTGTCGGTATAATTCTGCGGCATATTCGGGCTGTTCGGGGTATGAGCCGCCCGGCAGAAAAATCGCATCGACCTTTTGAGGTTCTCCTGACACAAAGATATAATCTGAAATATCTGTGATGATCCGGTTTGGCATAGGGGTTCTCCTCTTAGTTTTTTTGTAAAAGAAAAATGCGTGATCGATACAGCTTGCTGTTTTTACTACTCTTCCGGCGTAAAGAACACATTCCCGTCATCGTCGGTCGTAAACACCGTGAAGCCGGTATAGCACACATTTCCGTAAATGTCGTTTATAACAAAGCTGTATCTGTAGTCGCCTGCAGGCAGATTGACAAACTCTATCATATTGTCGCCGCTGTAGGTGCATTCATCGCCCTCCGCCTTGCCTGCAAAGTTACCCTCGCTGTCGTAGGTGTTGAATATCGGCACTATGACATCGCCCTCTTTAAGCGGAACAACACTCCTTGCCGACTCGCCGTTTTCGTTTACGCCGTCCCATGTTCCAAGCACCGTTATGTCATACGCATTGCCGTCCTGCGTCATAGCTATACGCAGATTTGTTTCCTTGCCGTTGAGCTTTACGGGAGATGTGTATACCGAGCTGTTTCCGTTCTTCTCCACTATGAACATAGGGATAAGATTATTCTCGATCATATACCACTGACCGCTGAAATTATCCTCGACCAGTCCCGACGAGAAATCGACCTTTGTACTCTGGTCAACGCCGAATTCGATAAGCTCACCCGTTTCTTCGTCAACACGGTAAACCGAGCAGTTTACGCTTGCAAGATTATTTATAGTATCGTCCGTAACATTGAAGTAGAACGTTCCCTCATCGTCAAGCACAGGTCCGACATCTATCTGCACACTGCTCTTATCACCGCAGAAGCCCATATTGTCGGTCTTGTTGTTGTAATGCTCCCAGTTGCTCTCGTAGTCGGAATAATCCCCGTCGCTCCAGTACACCGCACCGTCCGCAAGCCACGTTTTTTCGCCGCTGTACCCGTCCGTACTGCCGTTTTGTGCGCCGTATGCGATTCTGTCAACAAACGTCATATAGTACGGACTTACGCACACCTTGCCGAATGTGGCAAGCTCGGTAGAGCCTGAAACGCCGAACGGATAGTAGGTCGAAAGCCCCGTCGAGCCGTCCTTGTCCTCGCCGTAGATGTTATACACTACCGCCTTTTCAAGTGCCGACATGACCTTGTCCGCCTTGTCGCCCGATACCGTAGCCGCTATCATAGAGCCGAGATCCACCATGTTGGTATATCCCTCTGTATCGTTGTTACTGCCGTATGCTCTTACGGTATAGATGCTTCTTACCGCATTTGCAAGCAGTGCAGGGTCAGAAGAAATATCGTTCATTTCCTCGGCGGCGTCATTCACCGCCTTTACAAGCTCGTCTATTCGGCTGAGATCCGTTATCGAAAGCGTAGCCTCGCCGCCTGCGCCGATAGCCTCGCACGATGCCATAAAGCTGTCAGCGACCGTCTTTCCGAGTTCGGCTGTATCCGCTGTCGGATTACTTTCCATAAAGCCTGCTATCTCGGTATAATCCCAACCGTATCCCGGTTCCGTTTCCTCAGACGCAAACATATAGTCAGCGTGCGGAACAAGCATATTCGCCGTTTCGACCGTTGCCATAAGGCAAGCGTCAAAGCCGATGAACGCAAACTTATCCGTCATCTTATCGTATATCGAGGTAAGCGCAGTGTCTATCTCCTCAAGCGACAGCGAATCGTTCTCGTTAAGCTCGTCGAAGCACACGCCGCTTATACTTCCTCCGCCGTGGTTCCAGAAGATAAGCCCCATTTTAGCCGCCGCATAGTTTTCTATGCCCCAGCCGAGAAAATCGACAAGCACATCCTCCTTGCCCATATTGACAGACTCTTTTTCTTCGATAAGGCTTATTTCTCCGCCCGTTACAACATAACGCTGTGTCTTTTCGGCAGAGATGCCGTATGTATCAGCCCACGCTCCCGCGCCGCCCGTCTGAATGACGAACTTCACGTTCTCGCTTTGTGATCCTGCAATCATTTCCTCAATGTCGCCGCTTGCAAGCCCGTTCTCGCTTTCAAGGTCACTTCCGCACATATACACGAATACCGTCTGTGTGCCGTCCTCGCCCATAGGCTTTTCGGCTTCACGCTGTTTTCTCGTAATGCTTATCCCGTCCGAGCCGCTGAACGTCAGCTTTGACGCACGACTGCCCGTAACACTTTCGTCATATTTATTATCACTGCCTTCACTGCTTTCCGAATTGCCGCCGTCACTCGTCTGCCTGTTGTCGCTTGCCGTGCTGTCGGAAATCTCCTCCTCATCGTCAAGGCAGCCGCTCGATAGCACAGCCGTTGCAAGTACCGATACCGCAAGCAGTGCCCGTAATATCTTTTCACTTGTTTTTCTCATAAGCTCTCCTTTTCTTAATTATAACCATATTCTCACATATTAATTATAATCGTTTTTCACTGCAATTGCAATAAAAAGGCACAAAAGGCATTTATTCGGCTGAAAACGGTAATCCCCCTCGCCGCCCTAAACTTCCAAAACCGCACTATCCCTCTCACTTTTCGTAATGCTAACATCTGTATTCTCCGATATGATTCTGTATCCGCACTATCCCACCCACTTTTCGTAGGGCGAGGGGCTTGCCCCTCCCGTTGCACCGTAGTTATTGATTTTCTCAGCGTTTTTAATCTATCAATCATCAATAGCGGATTGCAATCAAATTTTCATTTTTATATATTAACTTGATTTTTGATAATTGCAATGATGTTTCGGGAGGTGCAAGCAAGGCAAGGATGCCTTAAGTGTGTGCCCAAAGTTTCGCACGGATGCGAAACCAAAAAGCACACACAGACACTCCCCTACGAATATTCCTACAATTCATCACAACCGCATATAAACTGCAAACACCAAACTTGGCTTATAAACACTTTGCCGGTTTCGCAAAATGTAGCAAATCGCTATCACCCTTGCCTCCCCTCGAAAAAGGGGAGGTGGCTTGACGGCAAGGCACAAGCCTAAATTTTACAGCGTTTTTATGTGATATATCCGACTTTTATAATTACTAAGTCGGTCTGCCGTCAAGACGGTGGGGATTGAAGTTGATAGAACTTCTATCCCTAAAACTTCTAAGCGTTCACAATCACAACTCGCCCCTCACCAACCCTTCCAAAACCTCGCCCTTTTTAGTAATCCACAACTAACCCAATTTCCCCAAAAAAATTTTCAAAAACCTCTTGACAAATGCCGAAGTATCGGTTATAATAAAACCAACAAATCAGTAAACGTTACTGATTTCATTAAAAACAATAAGAAAATAATGATTTTATCACTATGAAAGGATAGGTAATTTACTATGAAAAAGTGGGTATGTCCGGTATGCGGTTACGTTCATGAGGGAGATACACCTCCCGAGTTCTGCCCCCAGTGCAAGGTTCCCGGCAGCAAGTTCATAGAGCTTAAGGAAAGCGAAAAGCTTGTATTTGCAGACGAGCACAAGGTAGGCATTGCAAAGGCAGTTGAGGATGAAGAGATTCTTGCAGGTTTAAAGGCTAACTTCGAGGGCGAATGCACAGAGGTAGGTATGTATCTCGCTATGGCAAGAGCCGCTCACAGAGAAGGTTACCCCGAGGTAGGCCTTTACTACGAAAAGGCAGCTTGGGAAGAGGCTGAACACGCTGCAAAGTTCGCAGAGCTTTTAGGCGATGTTGTAAGCGCATCGACTAAGGAAAACCTTGAAAAGAGAGTTGCCGCAGAGCACGGCGCTACACAGGGCAAGCTTGACCTCGCAAAGAGAGCAAAGCAGTTAAATCTTGACGCTATCCACGACACAGTTCACGAGATGGCTAAGGACGAAGCAAGACACGGTAAGGCTTTCGAGGGTCTGCTGAACAGATACTTCAAGTAAGCGGCGGCTGTGAGCCACACCAAATTCGCCGTTCCGGCTGTTTCAGTTCGGCTAAGGTTACGTTACCGGCGGATATTAACGTTATAATTATGCAAATCGAGCCGTAAGCACTCTTGCTTACGGCTCAGTTTGTTCTTATAGTAAAAACGCATCTGATACACAAAAAAGAACACCGGTCGCCCGGTGTTCTCTTTTTTTACTGTCAGCTTATTTGGCTGTCTTCACATTTGCATAAGTATAAGTGCTTGTATTTGCACCCTTATAAGACGCAATCCTTACCTTATACACGCTTCCGGCCCTGAGTCCGCCAATAGTGACAGTAGCATTCGTACTGCCCTTTAACGTCTTTTTGACCCACTTGCCGCCTTTGTAAATTTCAACCTTATATCCGTCTGCACTGGCATTTTTACCCCACTTAACGGTTATCGAGTTTCTTTTTGCCGATACAACCTTGATATTGGTTACCGGTGAAAGCACTGCAGTAACCGTAGTATAGCTGTAATCGCCGTACAGATTGTCCTTATACGCTCTTACCCTTACTTTATATGTGATGTAAGGTGTAAGTCCGCCAAGCACAGCCTTTGCTGTCTTATTATCGGTTATGGTCTTTTTGACCCACTTACCGCCGATATAATATCCTACGTTATATCCGTCAGCGTTTGTATCCGCATTCCATATAACTACTGCCTTTGAGTCAACTGCGCTCTTTACCTTAAGACCGCTGACCTTTGTCGGAGCGGTAGTGATATAAATATCGTCGAATGCACTCTCAAGCTCACCCTTATAAGCCTTTATTCTGACCTTGTAGGTTTTGTAGCCCTTAAGTGAGCCTATTGTAACGGTAGTTTTTTTATTGCCGGTCAGCGTCTTTTCATTCCACTTACCGTCTGCATAGTACTGAGCGGTATAACCGTCCGCACTTTCGTTCTTATCCCATGTAAGCGTAAACGAAGAAGATGTGACTTTCTGCGTAATACCCGTAACTTTTGACGGGAGCGTATCGATATAGCCATATGTATACGGACTGTAAAGGTCGCCCTTATATGCGCTTACCCTTACTTTATATCGTGTTCCTGCACAAAGTCCGTCTATAACCGCCGATATATTATTGTTGCCGGTAACAGTCTTTACGGACCACTGATTATTAATGTACCACTCTACCTTGTAGCCGTCCGCTCTGGCGTTTCTGCTCCAGCTTATTCTTACCGTTTCATCGGTAGCCTTCACCGTATTTATATTCCATACGGGAGAAGGAACAGTATCAACATAGAAACATCTGAACTTGGCGGTGAAGCTTCCTGCATAAGCCGCTATCCTTACCTTATATTTAAGGCCTGCAGAAAGACCGCTCAGCTTTGCCGCTACTCTGTCGCCGTCCGTGCTGAAGCCTATCTGCTTCCACTGATTGCCGACATAGCATTCGACATAATATCCGTCAACGCCGCTTATATTCTTCCAGCTTATATCGACTTCATTGTATGTCGTCTTTTCAACCGCTATTTCTTCCACATCGGGAATAGGCTTTACGGGAACACGGTTTCCGATATATGAATCCTTACATCTTGTGCATTCAAATACGCTGTAGCCTTCGTTGCGATAGTCAGGCTCAACTATTTTGATTACAACATAGTTGTGACCGAGAGGTTCGCCATACTCCGCACCGCATAGTTCACACTTTGCCTTTTCGGTGCAGGTAGCCTCTCCTCCGGAATGCTCACATTCGGTTATCGTAGCCGTTACAACGTCCGACTTCATCGAAACTCCCGCCGTTGTAGCATTGCTGTAGGTAAGACGGCAGTAGTACCTGCCCGTTGTGAGATTTTCGAGCGACAGCTTTCTGTCTGTAGCGCCCTCTATCACTGTTTCGTAGCCGTTTTCATCAATGCCGATCCACTGATAAGCAACTTTTGCGTCGACCTCGCCTGAATACCACGGCACTGCACTTATTTGAAGTGACGGTATACCGTCGGGATAATAACCGTTGGTGTAATATACAGTATCAATCGGCTTGATTATCTGCATCGGGCACACCCGTACCGTAAGTCCATTTGTCGATGATGCCGTTGCCTTATTAAGACTGTATATATCTATCCACTCTTTTGTTCCTCTGTCCTGTACCCAGAAGCCGGGATCGATATAATCGGCTATCACCTTATCACTGACCGTAGTTACGATTTCGGCAAACCCACCTGACGAAATGGATACATTACCGCCGTTTATAGTAAGGCAATTTATATTGTTTGCGGCCATTGTAACATTTCCGCCGTTTATGGTCACATTGCTGCCTGTTGCAAGCCCGTCAAATGTGACATCACCGCCCCTCACTATGAATGCGTCTTGATTCTCAAACGCTGTCACCGCACAACGTCCCGTAACCGTCAGCTTTGCCTTGCCGTTTATGATGATCGGACGTGAGAACGCTGTACGAACTGCGTACTTGAGCGTGAAGTTACCTTCGGTTATGACTAACTGACCGCCATATCCGTTCTTGTTATAAAGCGGATATAAGGTACAGCCCTCGTTTTCGCTCTTCTGAGCGTCTTTCGCAGCCTCGTCAAGATCGTTATAATACCTGACATCGTCGCCCTTTGTTATCTTTGCATTGAACTTGCTCTCGCATATCTCGCAATATGTCGGCTCGGTAATATTACCTGCGGTTTCCTTGTCCGCTGTAGGATCGACCACCTGAGAATGATCACAATCAACAAGGTCTATACTTACAGTGTTCGACTTTATTTCATAGCCGTCATCGGTAATAACTACGAAGTATATCTTGGCAGCAACGCTGTTGCCCGCCTTATCAATTATTTCGTCTGCCGACAATTTAGCGTCCTTTACAAGTGCGCTTAAGCTGCTATAAATTATATCTCCGCTTACATAGGAGTTTATACCGTATCTCTTACTTACATACGAGTCGTTCAGGTTCGAGCCGTTAGCAAGAGACAGGTTGAACTTCAGCGTGGGATTTGCGTTGCTGTTGCGATACAGCTTGTTTATTTCTGTGCTAAGCGTTGCTTGTACTATCGGTGCCTTAGCAACGGTAACACCGCTTGCTTCCGACACCTCACGTTCTTTAAGCGTCAGCCATGCACCGCCCTCTGTTTTCTTATACGCATAGCCGTTGCCGAGAATATCTGTTATCTTGCCATCTTTTACCGTAATGTTATCATATTGTCCGCCGCTGAGCTTAACATCTCCGCCGTTTACGGTGAGATATGCGATTCTTGTGGCTTCTTCGGCAGTCAACCTGGAGCCCGGCTCGGCAATTACAGCGAAAATATTGGCGTTGCCTCTAAGTGTCAGCTTACCGCCATCGGCGACCTTTACTGTATTATACAAGATGGCGTTATCGCCATTTGCAATAAGTGTAACATCACCTGTAACAGGGAGGTAGTCTGTATCATAAGCGGAAGACATCAGCATTGTTATTGTTGCACTTGCAACGCTGTTTGCCTTGGCAAACGCCTTTCCCAGATCTTCCTTAACAAAATATTCTGTCTTTTCCGCTCCGTTCTCGGTATAGCTTATGCTTGCAGCGATCAATGAATTGCAGTATATGCAACGGTTATCTCTGCCCACACCGTCCGGGTGGTCGCATCTTATTATTCTTACGTTATCGAAGTTTGACGAAGCGTTTGCTTTCAGATCGCTGTACAGCTGAGAATCGACACGGCTGCCGCTCGCTAAAATTTGATAAAGATAAATTTCACTTGAGCAGTCTATATTAGCGATATTAGCATTCGTGATACTTGCCAGCTGTTTAAGCAGAACACCGTCTTCTAAAATCAGCGTGTCAATTTTCAGCGTTTCAACATAGGAGGAGAAATATGTGGCATTTAATTTCACATTCTGGCAAACTACGCTGACCTCTCCCGAGAAAGTAACAGTGCCGCCGTCCATGCTAAATCCATTTTCAACCCCAAAAGTACACTTACTGTCACTGCGTATAGTGATTTGGGTTCCGGATCCGTTAAAGCTATTGAAATAGACACCAAAGCCGTTCATATCGACAGTAAGTTTTCCGCCGTTTACGTTAATGTCAGTATTTCTATCGAAGAAATCTCTGAGCATTTTCAGCGTACAGCCCTTGTTTTCGTTCTTTGCCGCAAACTCAAACGCTTCCGTAAGTTTTGTAAAGTATTTTACCGTTGTTCCGGTCTCACTCTTTACAGTGACTGCAGCATACATCTTTGCATTGCACTCGTTGCATACACCTTCCGCATTGATCTCACTGTGTGCACACTGATAACCGCAGCCGCACCTTCCTTTTTCGTCATACTCATGCTTGCTGTGGTCGATTACCGTAAGTGACATATCGCTTTCCGAAACCTTGCTTGCGTCAAACAGCTTTCCGTCGCTTGTCGTAAACGCCTTGTTCTCGCCGAGCAGATCTTTCAGTGCCTTGCCCTCTGCGCTTACATCTATGCTGCTGAATGTACCGCTGTTTATAGTGACCGTACCTCCGCTGACGCTCAGCTTATTATAAGTACCGCCGTTTATAACAGTCTTGCCGCCGCTTACGCTGATACTGTCATCATTGATAGTTATGTCATCAAACGTTACCGTGCCGCCCGTTACAGCTATGAGATATCCCACCGAGCTTCCCGGATACTTCGATAATGTACAGCCGTCATCTCCCGTGATCTTGACATTTCCGCCGCTTACTTTAATCACAGCAGATGCACTTCCCGTTTTCTTGAATAAAACGGTAAAGCTGCCCTGTGTGATCTCACAGTCTCTGTTCACACCTCTGTATAATTCTAATGTACAGCCGTTGTTCTCCTCAAGCTGTGCCGCTTCAAATGCTTCGGGCACATTGTCGGTATAGCATGCCTTGTCGCCGTTTGTTTTAACAAGTATCGCATTTATGCTGGCATCACATAACGAACAACGATAGTAATCATGCTCGTCTGTCGTTAATGCGTCATACGGATGCGTACAGGTCGCTATTTCAAATTCGACATCATCGGTCACATATTCGTATCCGTTTAACTTGATAACAAGATGTGCCTTTACAGTGCCGTCAGTATCGGAAATTTCATCTGCATTTGCAAACGTATATGAATTTCCGCCGAAGTCGCTCTCTCTTATTAAGGTATCGCCTACATATAAACCGACTGTGACCTTATTGGCATCGCTTATCGTGTATCCGTCGCTTGTATTAACATTGAAGTTAAATAAGATCTGCCGTGCACCTCCGCCGTTGCGGTACAGCACAGTCTTATTTGCTGTCGCCGTTGCACTCTTTATCGGCGCTTCTTCTACACTCAACGGTTTATCGTTGTTATTCAAACTGCTATAAACGCTCTCTGCACGTTCTGCAATTGAAAGCCATTCACCGCCTTCAACTTTATAAGCGTAACCGTCAGCCAGAACAGATTCAAGATTGCCGTTAAATATCTCGATGTCGTTGAATTTACCGCCGCTGAGTTTTACGTTACCGCGAACGGACAGACCTCGTATAGTGCCGCCGCCTATTTCTGCGTTGCCTCCTTTTTTAACTGACACAGAATTGAAGTATCCACCGCCGTTAATGACTAATTTTGAGTTTTCATTAACGTAAATAGGTGTATCCATATCGCCATCGCCGTTTACAGTAAGCGTGCCACCGTCAGATACCGATATACGCGCTATGCCATAACGACCACCCAGTGTTTTACCGTTCAGTTCAAGCGTTACATTGCCCATAACGGTAATCTCCTGTGTACGTTCGCTGTCTGTAATATCCTTATACAGCGTTACTGTAGCCGTACCTATCTCATTAGCCTTGTCAAAAGCGTCGCATATATCGCTGAACAGTTCTGTCTTTTCGCCGCCGTCAGCTGTATAGCTTACGCTTGCGGCAAACTCAGAGTTACAGTATTTGCATATACCGCCCTCATTAAAGGCATAACTGCCGTCCTCATTCTTATGCTCGCACTTGGTAAACAGATAATAGCTTACAGTATTGTTTTCGGAGTCAAAATTATTTTTTTCGGCTATATCGCTGTATAATAAAGCCTTTGCTGTTTTCTCAGCAGTCGGATCTGTCGGATTGTCGTAGCTTATCACACGCACACCGCTTGCGATTACGTCCTTTAATTTAAACTGTCCGAGATTGATATTGCTGTAAGTACCTCCGCCTATAGTAAGCTTTGCGTCAGTTGCGTCTTCGCTTACAAATAAATTATCAGCACCCGCATAATTGTCAACATTGACGCCTTCGCTGACAGTTACGGTACCGCCTGATATAGCAATACTATCAAATCCGGTGCTTGAGCCCTCAGGTAATGTAAGAGATCCGCTCTTCACATTAACCTTGCATCTGATGAACATATAACCTTCAGCAATAACATCTGCACCGTCAATAGTTATTTTCCCTGCGTAAGGACCGAGGACATAATTATTATTCGTTGTGGCAGTGGCAATCGTAAACTGACCGTTTGACAGCGTAACCCCACTATTGATCTTACCGCTTGTTACAAGAGTGAAAACACAGCCCTTGTTTTCAGCCTTATCGGCATATAATAAGCCTTCTTCAATGCTGTCAAAATATTCGTTAGTAGTACCGTCGGCTGATGTCACCTTTGCATAAAGCACAGCACCGCAGTCACACTTGGTATTTGTTTCGTCGTATGTATGAGTATGCGCTACAACTGTGACATTTCTAATTCCTTTGCTGAGTGTCACCGCACTGCCGTCAACTATACTTTCGGGGAGATGTGTGACACTGTTTAAGGTCGCAAATGCATAGCCCTTTGCAAGCAGAGTGTTTACGGGTGTGCTGTTGCTTTTCCCGCTGCCGATGGTGCTGTACCTTCCGCCGTATATAGCTACGCCGCTTGCGTTTGAAATGTAAGCATTTCCAAATACGCCGCCGTATATTTCGACACGCTTAGCACTGATAATGGTTATAGCTTGTACATCTGCGGCTGAACTGCTGCCGTCCGCCGTGCCGTTTATAAACGTACCGCCTTTTACAAATAAAGGTGCGTTTACGCATCCGCTGTTGGTGCTTTTCCTGCTGTCCTTAAGGCACAGAATACCACCGCTGTTTACAACGATATATTTATCTTCGCCGAGTAAATATCCGTTCACATCGACAGTAACCTTTGTATTGCCGATTTCTACGTTCTGTGTAATCTCACAGTTCTTATACAATGTCAGCGTACAACCGTTGTTTTCCGCCGATAATGCCGCAGTAAAAGCGTCGTCTATATTATCAAAATACTTCGCTGTTCCCACGCCCGAAATGCCCGCAGTAAGCTGATACTCGCAGACAGAGCATACACCTGTTTTGCTGTCAACATCCGTATGACCGCACCGCTTACCGCAAATCGTACACTTGCCCGTTGTGCTGTCGTAACTGTGACCTTCATGTGGTATTACAATAACAGGTGTTGCAAAACCGTCTTTCAACAGTGTTTTTGAGCCGTCTATCGGCTCAGGATTGGGAGACTTCATAAACATACGGTTCTCAGCCAACAAAGTCAGTATTTCTGCGTTTGCTCTGTCCCCGCCGCCGTTATAGCATATTGTTTTGAAAGCTCCGCCGTGAAGAATTACGTCACTGCTTGCATCGTTTATATTGAGTGTTATAGAAAATGTACTATAGCAGTCAAATGTACCTGCACCTACCGACACAGTTCCCATAGCGCCGCATTTTTCGTCAAATGTCAGCTTACCGCCGGCCGCTACATTGAAATCGCCATAAATACGATTATTTTTTCCCGATCCCGTAACGGTTATATCTCCCGAAACAGTTAACGTACCTACATTGGCTTTCTCAGCGATCCACAGCGTGAACTTACCGCTGAGTGTTGTATAGCTGCCTGTATAATTCTTGTATACTCTTAATGTACAGCCGGTGTTTGCTTCACTGTCAGCCGTTTCAAAAGCCGCTTCCATCTCAGTTTCCTTATAAACAGAAGCTGCAGCCCCGTCCTTTACGATAACAGCCGCATACTGATATTCACACTCTGTACACTTGCCCGTTTCGCTGTCAACATCGCTGTGAGTGCATACATATCCACAGCCGCACTTGCCGTCAACATAGGTATGGCTGTGGTCTTTGACTATCAGCGTTACACTGCTTGATATTTCCTTAACGCTTGCGTTGAAAAGAGTTCCGTCAGTCTTGAAGAAAGCCTTACCCTCTCCGAGCATATCATATAATGTCTTGCTGTCCCTTGCATAAAGTCCGGCAGGATATGTACCGTCTTTCAGTATAACCGTACTCGAATCATATACATAGATCGAAGTGTCTAAAACTACATCGCCGTCTATTATAAGCGTACCGCCGGCGTATGAAGCGTCGTTTGTCGGATATACATTACAACCGAGCATAACCGGATTGCCGCTGTTTTTGATTGTAAGCTTTCCGTTTTTGCAAGGAGTAATACTCCGGATATTTAATCTGCGTCCGTTTAAGTCAATTGTAAGTTCTCCGTATAAGTCATACTGAGCTTTTGAATTATCATAATCCTTAAACAGCTTTATCGTACCGCTTCCGTTGTATTCATTCAGTAAAGAGTGAAGCTCATCGGTATCTACATACTTTGAGATTCCGTTTGCATCTGTATAGATTGCGACAGACACAACCGCACCGCAGATTGAGCAGATGCCGGTGTCCGTGTTTATATCACCGCCATGCTCGCAGGGCTTTCCGCACTCCTCGCACTTGCCTGTTCCAGTGCTGTATTTGTGGTCAGCGTCAGTATGCTCTACAACAGTAATTGTGCCGTAGCCGTATGTTTTGCTGTTTATAATTATACGGGTTGCTCCGTAATAAAGATTAATAATCTTGCTACTGCTCTCGTATTTCAGCATCTGATTATCCGAAAGCAGATTTTTAAGCATTATGTTTTCTGATAACGGGCTGCTGTTGTCCAGATCATACGCCAACATCTCAGTAATCTTCATTCCCGTAGCAAGCTTTACAGATGTTGCATTTCCTTCATTGCTTAAAGATTCCTTTACAGCCAGATATCTCACAGTTACATTTGCACCGTCACTTACAGTGAACCTTGTACCTGCCTCAGCAAAAATTGTATCAAATTCTACATTTGCTTCGCTGTCAATTATGAATGATCCGCCTTTGCAAACATACACCTGGTCAACATAACTGCCCTCTGTGCCGGTTAATGTAAGCGTGACGTCTTTGTTGACCTCAAGCTTGATATTGTTCAGCTTGTGACCGTTAAGGTCGATCATAACATTGTGTTTTACATCTATAGTATCTAAAGTTGCAGTTGCCGATGCATCGCCGATATCCTGATAGATCTTAACATAGTTTCCGGTATCGGCAGTAATGCTGTTAAGGCAGTCTGCGAGCGTGTCATAGCCTGTCGGCGCATTGCCGTCTGTGCTGATTGTAGCAACAAACTGATGCTCACACTCGTTACACTTACCCGTGTTAATGTCAATATTGCTGTGATCACATAACGCTCCGCAGTTTGTGCATTTACCGTCGGAATAACCGTTTTCATGTGCACATTCTTTATATGTAAATGTAAATTTTTCTGTAACAGTTTCTGTGCTGTCACCGTCTGAATAGGTTATATCACAATACAGAACATAATTTCCGGCAGGAATATTATCCGCAAGCTTGAATTCGCCGTTGCTTCCGGATACTGCCGCACCGAGCTCATCTGCACTGTATGCACTGTTCGTACTGTACCAGTTATAGCTTATGCTTTCACTGTCAACCGTATAGGTGCTTACAAGCTTGTAATTGTCCTTCTCTTCCTGCGAAGTGTTTGTATAGAAAACCGTTCTGTTTGTGTTGTCACCCTGTGTAACCTTGTTGAAACGGTTTGCATTCGACTTTACCTGAACGGTATTGGATACAATATCTCCGCACTTTATTGTAAGAGTATTATCAGTGTCGTATGTAACCGAAAACTCGGTATCGCAGACCATGCACACCCAGCCGTAATCGGTCTTGATTATGCTTGCTGATAAATCGGGTTCATCGCCGCCGAAATAGCCTCTTGCGTCTGCAAACTCTTCATCGCTCATATTCTTCAGAGTAATATCAAAGTAAACCGTACCCTTGAGCTTGGTATCAGTCATGCCTTCAATTATTTCATACTCTTCCGTCTTGAATATTCCTGTCTGCTTTCCGAGTATTATACGGGGAGAAGTATCAGGCTTTATAACTACCGTCTTAGCGTCTGCTCCGTCAATATAATAATAGCCGTCGGGGAGCTCGACCTCGCCTGTCACAGCACTTTCCGAAGCCTTGAACTCGGTCGAGCCCTTCACCGTAAATCTGTTCTCGTCTATTGTCGGTACAGTTAGACCGATAGCGTATGAACCGCCCGTAGTATATACCGAGCCTGTACCGCTCATTATAAGGTTTACTTTGTAAATGCCATACTTAGCACCATAAGCAGTGACCTTACCGCCGCTTATTTCGGCATCCATTCCGTCGCCGTTGTTTCCGCTGTAGTATATTCCGACTCTTGCTGCATTGCCTTCAGGCACAGTAATACTGCCGTTTTCGCTGACGGAAATTTTGTCACCGAAATTACTGGTAAGCAATATTGCACTGTTTAACGTAGATTCATTAGCACAACCTACTGCAGTAAGACTGCCGTTGCCGTCAACAGTAATGCCGCCGCTGACATTGACAGCCACACCCTCAAAAGATGCAGTTGTCGCATTTGCGTTCAGCACACCGTCATTATGTATTTCAAGCGAATTTGTCTTTACAGTACCTGTTGCGTTTACTGTACCGCCGTTCAGGATTATTGATCCGCCGAGAGAGCGTGCCATACTGTCTGTAGAGCGGTTCTCTGCATTCAGCACACCGTCGCCGCTGATCGTCATTGTGCCGTCACAATTGACCTCTTTATTATTTACGGCACTGAGAACGTATGTATCGCTTTCGAGGGTATCGGTCTGTACGATAGTGTTTTCACCATTCAGCACTATTTTCGTACCGTCAGGGACTGTTACGACGCTCATCATATTCTCTTCTGTTGTCGCCTGAATGTTCACTCCGTCAAGCGTCAGCGTCTTTGTGTCATAATCCCAGCTCCAGCCGACACCGTTTTCGTCCGCCGTCTTTTCTCTGAAATCAAGCGGTGTCGTGATGACATTGCTCTCGCCGTCATGCGTATGTGCCTCGCCCTCGGCAAATGCCGATAACGGTACAGCCGTCAACGTCATTGCCGCAGACAGCACCGCACTTATGAGCCGTACAAATTTTTTCTTCATGTTTTTCCTCCTGTAGATTTACCCGTGCTTATGCCATACATCTGCACTTATGCAGTGCCTCCTTCAGCTTTTCAAGCGGTATCGGCTTCTTGTAGAAATAGGTACAGCCAAGCCTGTATGACTGCGCCCCGAATCCCTCATCGTCCGACAGCCATATTACAGGCGTATCCCTGTCGGCATTCTTTGCCGCAATAACGCCATCCATACCGTCCGCTCCGTCGGCAAGCACGATTATAAGGTCAGCCGTCTTACACTCCTTCGCAAAACTCTCATACCTCTGACATACCCTGTAGGAAATTCTTCGATATGCCGCCGTTGCGATTTGTGTTATTTTTGCTTTCAGTATCTCCGCCTCGTTTGCTGTATCGTAAACGCAGATGAGCATACTTCTCCCCCTTATAATTTTATAATTATATCATAACTCATTCGCTTTTAATTTTCAACTTTTTGGCACGAACGGTTGTTATAACGGCACGAACGGTCATAAATGCGGCACATAATACAAAAAACCGGCGCCCTACAGCCACCGGTCAAGTGAAATATATCGCCAAGCACTATCCCTTCGCCCTGCACCACATTCTTGGCTCCCTTGAGTAAAGGGAGCTGGATTGCGACAAGGCTACTTCTTATCATAAATTGCCTTGCTCAGCGATTCAAGTATATTTAATATCCTCTCAACCTTATCTGTCGCAAGACTGAGGGATTGCCACACCCCTCGCCCCACCCCAACCCTCCCAATCCCGCACTATCCCTTGCTCCGCACCATATCCTTGCCTCCCTTGTCAAAGGTGAGCTTCTGTTGCTGAGCTTCGCTCAGCCAACTATTGAGGATTCTTCGCACCAACACCGCCGAAAACACTTTGCGTACTGACAAGGCGTTAATAATTTCGTGAGTGTATCTGTGCAACTGCACTGACATTTACCTTTCAAAAAAACGCCACTAACCTGAGATATATGTACTAATATGCTGACGTGTAGCATTAAGCGTCCCTGCATTAACAGGATATACAATGTTCCGGTGGTTATTCGAGTTTATCCAACACCCCGACGGGGTGGGGGTGTGAGTAAGGAAAGAGGGATGCCAAGCTGAGCATTGCTTTAGCAATGCTCCCGCTCCTCACGTCGCTCAAGAGGAATAACTGATTTGGGAGAGAACCTAAGAGTATAGGGCTGAGTCTTGCTTACGCAAGCACTCGGACGTTTCGCTCTGCTTCACTGGGCTGTCAAGTCCAGCGTAGCTTTAGCGGAGTGCACGAGCCTTGCGTAAGCGAGGCTCAGACTTGCACCTAGTCTCTTTGGTTCTTTCCCTCGTCAATATTGACAAGTGTATTGATTCGAATAGCGAACCCGAGAAGTGCTATCCCAAGAAAAGCACTACCACACTTGCCATATGAACGCTCTGTTGGTTTCGCATCCTTGCGAAACTCTGGGCGTTCAACTTCGGGCATCCATGCCCGTCCCTTGTCAAAGGTGGAGTGCCGTCACCCCCGATAACATAACGGTTTACACCCATTCCGATGTAAAAACCGGTTCATCATAAATCATCACGCTGTGAATTACATATTTCACCTTTATTTTACACTTATTTACTGTTGCCGCTTTACTTGACAGAACAGCCGTTTTTGTATTATAATAAAGGTTGAAATTGAATTATACCGCCATATCGGGCGTATGAAAGGACAACTCGCAAAATGGAAGAGAAAAAATATGACTTTTCTGCCATAGAAAGTAAGTGGCAGAAATACTGGGACGAGCATCAGACATTCAAGGCTGAAAACGGCAGTACCAAGCCGAAATTCTACGCTCTCGTAGAGTTCCCCTACCCCTCCGGCGCAGGTATGCATGTAGGTCATATCAAGGCTTATTCCGGCCTTGAGGTAGTCAGCCGCAAGAGAAGGCTTCAGGGCTACAACGTACTGTTCCCGATTGGCTTTGACGCTTACGGTCTGCCCACCGAGAACACCGCCATCAAGACCGGCGTTCATCCCCGTAAGGTCACCGATAACAACATAGTAAAATTTACCAGCCAGCTCAAGCGTGTCGGCTTCTCGTTCGACTGGTCAAGGGTCATCGACACCACCGAAGAGCGTTATTACAAATGGACTCAGTGGATATTCCTCAAGATGTTCGAGCATGGCCTTGTATTCAGGGATAAGACGCTCGTAAACTACTGTCCAAGCTGTAAGGTCGTGCTTTCAAACGAGGACTCACAGGGCGGTCACTGCGACATCTGCCACAGCGAGATAGTGCAGAAGACCAAGGAAGTATGGTACCTGCGTATCACCGAATATGCCGACAAGCTGTTACAGGGACTTGAAACGGTCGATTATCTGCCTAACGTAAAGCTCCAGCAGGAGAACTGGATAGGCAAGTCTACAGGCGCTTTCGTCAACTTCTCCATCAAGGAAAACGGCGAGAAGCTCCGCATCTACACGACCCGTCCCGACACGCTCTACGGCGTAACATTTATGGTTATCGCTCCCGAGCATCCCATAATAGAAAAGTACAGGGATTCCATAAAGAACATTGCCGACCTTGACGCTTACAAGGCAGAGTGCAGCAAGAAGAGCGAGTTTGAAAGAACACAGCTTGTCAAGGACAAGACGGGCGTAAAGATAGACGGTCTTACCGGTGTAAACCCCGTTACCGGCAAGGAAATTCCGATATACATTTCCGACTATGTAATGATGGGATACGGCACGGGCGCTATAATGGCGGTTCCTGCTCACGATACCCGTGACTATGAATTTGCAAAGAAGTTCGGCATTGATATAATCGAGGTTATCAAGGGCGGCGACATCTCGAAGGAAGCCTACACGGGCGACGGCGAGATGGTGAATTCGGGCGAGCTGAACGGCATTACGAACAAGAAGGACGCTATCGAAAAGATGCTCGGCGTACTTGCAAAGCTCGGCTGCGGCGAAAAGGGCGTACAGTACAAGATGAAGGACTGGGCGTTCAACCGTCAGAGATACTGGGGCGAACCTATCCCGATAGTACACTGCCCCGACTGCGGAATTGTTCCCGTACCTTATGAGGAACTGCCTCTGGAGCTTCCTCCCGTTGAGAACTTCCAGCCCGGTCAGGACGGCGAAAGCCCGCTTGCAAAGATAGATTCATTCGTACACTGCAAATGCCCCAAGTGCGGCAAGGACGCACGCAGAGAAACAGATACAATGCCTCAGTGGGCAGGCTCAAGCTGGTACTTCCTGCGTTACTGCGACCCCAACAACGACAAGGAATTTGCTTCACAGGAAGCGCTCAAATACTGGCTTCCTGTTGACTGGTACAACGGCGGTATGGAGCACGTTACCCGTCATATGATCTACTCTCGTTTCTGGCACAAGTTCCTTTACGACATAGGCGAAGTTCCCACTCCCGAGCCTTATGCAAAGCGTACCGCACAGGGTCTTATCTTAGGTCCGGACGGCGAGAAGATGAGCAAGTCAAGAGGCAACGTAATCGACCCGAATGACGTTGTTGACGTATACGGCGCAGACGTTCTTCGTGTATACGTTCTGTTCATGGGCGACTATGAGCAGGCTGCTCCGTGGAACGACAGCAGTATGAAGGGCTGCAAGCGTTTCCTTGACCGTGTATGGAATCTTCAGAATATGCTTGTCCGTGGCGATGAATACTCAGACGAGCTGAGAACATCAATGCACAAGACGATAAAGAAGGTCAGCGAAGATATTGAGAAGATGAGATTCAACACGGCTATTGCCGCTATGATGTCGCTTATCAACGAGATTACCGCAAACGGCAAGATTAACGATGCTGAGATGAAATCACTGCTGATACTCTTGAATCCCTTTGCTCCCCACATCACCGAGGAAATGTACAATTCACTCGGCTACGGCATACTGAACGAGGCTCAGTGGGTAACATACGATGAGGCGCTCTGCGTTGACAGCACCGTTGAGATAGTAGTTCAGCTGTGCGGTAAGATAAAGGCTCGTATAAACGTGCCTACAGCTGCCGACAAGGACGAACTGCTGAAGATGGCAAAGGAAGCTATCGCACAGTCGCTTGAGGGTAAGACGATCCGCAAGGAGATAGTTGTTCCCGGCAAGCTTGTAAACATCGTTGCAAACTGATAATCACAACTGAATACAGCTAAACCGCTCCCGAAGTGTTACGGGAGCGGTTTTGATATATGTGGTAAATTTGCAAACAACGGCCAAAACCATTGACATTATACGCAAATCAGTGTATAATATAGTAAAGTTAACTTTTTTATAATCCTATGTAAGCGTAATAATATAATCATATTTTAACTAAACGGCAATTAGATTATGAAGCATATAACAGTGCCAATGGATATTCTTCGGAACATTGGGCAACGATAATAGGCAAAGAGAACGGAAAATATCAAATTATAGATCCCTGGGATGGCACTAAGCGCAATTTAGATCAAATGGAAATTTATAAGAATAACGGGTCGGTTCTTGATTATGTAATTCTTACAAATGAATATTAATAAGCGAAAGGACATAAGCCATGAAATCTCTCAAAATCACAGCGATAATCTCAGCAGTACTCATTATTTCGGCAGGTTGCAGTTCTGCAACAAAATCGGATAACGCTTCCTCTGCAAACTCATCGACAGCTTTACAGGGAAGCTCTTCAACCGTCAGTCTGCCGGACTCTTTACCCGCAGATACCGAGCAGGCACTGAAACTTGTAAGCCGATACAGCCGCCTTTACAACAAGCTCTTCCCGATAAATGATATCAACAAAGATATAGTTGACACCTCGCAGAGCATAACAGCAGACAGAACGATAAACGGCAACAAGACGACGCTTACATTCTACAAAGTGATAAAAGATGCACCCACTACAAAAGATGAATTTGAAAGCGAACTTGACGAAATGCTTACACCTGAGATGAAGAGTGAATTTCTTGCCGATTCCGAAAGACATTTTGAATACAAAGATGATAACCTGTATGTTGCTTCAAGGGGTGCCGGCGGTATAGGAACGGGTATGGATAAGCTCATTCTTGACTCTGCAAAGCAGGACGGTGATAAACTTACCATCAATGTTACCTCTTTCGGAAGTAAAGAAAACTGGGGTACAGACAACGACATCAAAGACAGCACTGAAATAACACTTGAAAAAACATCAGACGGTCTTCGTATCGGCAAATGCGACATAAACGCCGTTACTTATTTTTCTTTCTATGACAGCATCACCTACGAAGATATAAGCGTTTCCCTGAATTAACCGCAAATATGCAAATATCAGAGCCGCCTGTCAGGCACATAACCTGTCAGACGGCTCTATTTTGACTATATACTTTCAAGTGCGTAGCCTTTGCCTCTTTCGTAGGTGATAGTCACATCGGCTTTGTTATCATCGAGCTTTTTATTGAGCCGTGAAACCGCCGTGAACAGCGCATTTGCGTTGTCGGAATACGGCAGACCCCACACGTTTTCGTACAGTTCGGCTTTCGGCACTGTACTGCCGATATTACGGGCAAGCATAAGCAGTATCGAGAACTCTTTCTGGGTAGTGAGCAGGTCGTTGTCGGCAAAATATGCCGCCATTGAAACCGTATCAAGTCTGAGCCTTCCGAACGAGATATAACGCTTATCTTTCCGTACTGAGCGAAGCCTTGCCTCTACCCTTGCAATAAGCACCTGTATATCGTAGGGCTTCGGCAGATAATCGTCACCGCCTGCTCTCAGCGCCGTTATAATATCATCGTTTTCGCTGAGTGCGGACAGGAACAGTATCGGAATATCGTACTTTGCCTTTATCTCACGGCAAAGCGATATTCCGTCGCCGTCAGGGAGCATTATATCGAGTATCACAAGATCGACATCGTTATTCGACAGCATATAACGGCACTGCGCCGCATCTGCCGCTTCAAGAACGCTGTAATCCTCCATAGAAAGACACGAGCTGTTTATCTTCATTATATGCGGATTGTCCTCTACAAGCAGAATCGTACTCACTTTGCATCTTCCTTTCCACACGGTACGGTAAAGCGGAACACCGCTCCGTTTTCACTGCTGTCTGCGGTTATTTTGCCGCCTGTCGATTCTATAATATCACGGCAGATATAAAGTCCCAGCCCGTTTCCGCCGTCCGTGCTGTAGCCTTTGTCAAACAGATGTGCAAGCGCCTCACGGGATATTCCCGTTCCGGTATCGGATACCGTGAACACGGCGAAATTATCACCGTCGGAGGATTTTTCTGCCGAAAATATCACTGTTCCGTTCTCGGTATGCTTGCCCGAATTTACAGCCAGATTTATAAGCACCTGAAGCAGCATTTCACGGTTTGCTATTATATCGGGGCAGTTATCCGCCCTTGTGACAAGCCGGTTGCCGTGCTTTGCAAGTATAGGTCTGCAAACCGCCGCCGCATCGGAAAGAACGTCCCTTGCGGCAAACCTGCTCAGCTCCATTGCTGTGACCTCGTTATGAGATACCGAGAGCAGCTTTGTCACCATATCGGACAGACGCTGAGCCTCGCTTGAAATCGTTTCAAGATTTGACAATGTTTCATCGTTTACGACATTCTTTTCTATCTGTTTTTCGGTAAGCTGTGCGTATCCGCTCATTACCGTGAGCGGAGTTTTCATTTCATGGGCGATATTGTGCATAAAATCGGTTTTCAGCCTGTCGAGCTTTTCAAGCGTTTCATTCATATGGGTGACCTGCGATTCACGCTGTTTCGATTCGTCAAGGCGGCGCTCTGTTCTGGACAGATTTATAGTAAGCATGACCGCATTGCAGAACACGAACAATATAGTCGCATAGGAGCGGATATAGAATATCTTCGTGAAGTAGGTAAGCCCTTCTATCAAATAAACGACTGTGGTAAGTACAACGGTTGAGCATACTATAATGCTGTCGATGTAGCCCATAAGCCTGTGTTTTACCGCCGTAACACAGATATATACAGAAGAAAGAATCAGATATACCGCCATAACAGCGCCTGCAACAACGGTAAAATGCGTATAAACGGTTGACGGCGTAAAGATGTAGAACAGCAATATCGCACCTGCCGAGCATATAGAGGTCACAACAAAACGCTTATGCGGTCTTAATCCGAGTGCGGCAAAGGCATAGAGCAGTATAAACACGAAGTAAAGTATATTCGTGATGTATTCGAGCTTATGCTCAGTGTACCAGTCAAGATAGGGGAACAGTACGCCTATCTGCTTGCTTTCATATATGAGATAATGCAGAGCCGCAGTAAGACAGGTGAGTGAAAACCACATCATACTGCGTTTTCTGTTTCCGAGAAGGAACATTCCGAAAAAGAATATTGCCATAGCAAGCAGAGTTCCTGCAATAAGTCCGTCACAAACGGTCTGTGCCCTTTCATTTGCGGATATAAGCGGAGCTTTTGCAAGGCACAGCTTTTGTATCGTGCCTGTCCTGTGATTAAACCATGCGTGACGGATTATTATTTCCGCAGTATCCGCCTGTGCGGTGAAATATAGCGTGTATCTGTCTGTCGCAGGGACAAATTCTTCGGCATTGTCGGACACCTTACCGACCTCGCTGAGCAGTTTTCCGTCAATATAGACCTGTTGTGCATAAGTCGCCGTTTCTCCGGAAAGTCCGTAGGTGACACCTTTTTCAAGGGGCAGTACTATGCGGAATGTGGCATATTTATCATCGGGATCGCCCTGCGATATGTTGCCTTTTGCAAAATCGTCCGGGGTATACAGCCGTCCTGTGTAATATTCGCCCGAGGATATATCTATACCGACGCCTTCCTTTGACAAATCGACATCAGCTATTTTGTCCGCAGACGGTATATCGACAGATTCCGGCATTGTGCCTGCGGTAAGAAGATAGAAAAACAAAGAAACAATTATTATAAACAATACGCATACAAAAGCTGTTTTGGCATTTCTCCGCACATTTCCGTTCATACTATCACCCTCTTGTATTTTACTCCGCTTTTTCGGCAGATACGGCTTTCTTGCCGAATTGTAAGAAAATTCTTATTCTATTTTAACACAAAAAAGGAAAGCCGACAAGGAGAATGCGCAAAATAAAATATTAACAAGCAAAAAAGTCTTTTCTTTTTCGGCGATATGTGATACAATAATAGGGAACATATTTAAAAATCTCCGATGAAAAGGAACGGAATAAATTATGAAGAAGATATTACGCTTTGCATCTGCTCTGCTTTGCGGGGCTATGCTGTTATGCTCGCTTTCCGTTACCGCTTTTGCGGAAAACGACGACGAGGTATATGATTTTGACCCGAACACCGACAAGATATACAGCGAGGCTGTGTATATGGTCAACACCGATACGGGAGATGTGGTGTACAAGAAGAACGAGAGCAAGAAAATGTACCCTGCTTCAACCACAAAAATAATGACCTGCATAATTGCGCTTGAGCATCTGTCCGAGGGCTCTTTGTCAAAGAAGGTGGAAGTGCCTTATGACTGCTTCAACGATTTCTACGAGGACCCGAACTACAGCGACCCGTCAAATGCGGCAATAGAGCCGCTGCAGGACAACCTGACATACAAGGACTGTCTGTATGCACTTATGCTCCCGTCTGCCTGTGAAGCGGCAAACATTCTTGCCTATAATATAGGCGGAGGAAGCATCACAAAGTTTATCGGAATGATGAATGAAAAAGCGAAGGAGCTTGGCTGTACCGGAACAAACTTTGTGAACGCACACGGTCTGCATAACGACAACAACTACACAACTGCGGAAGATCTGTATAAAATGACAAAATACGCCTACGACAAGTTTCCGCTGTTCAAGAAAATAACAAGCACCTATGAATATGAGATGCCGAAAAATGACGCTAACCCCGACGGCTACTCTATTTACAGCACTATCTCACTTCTTCGTCCCGGCAGTGTTTACGAATATGAATACGCATACGGCACAAAGACGGGTACAACGGACGAAGCCGGAAGATGCCTTGTTTCAGCCGCTAAGAATCAGTACAACTATATCCTTGTGACGCTCGGCGCACCGGTAAAGGACAAGAACGGCGAATACTATGACGACTGGTATTCGATGATTGACGCACTCAACCTCTACAAGTGGGCATTCACAAACTTTGAAATGGCTACTGTAGTAAACAAGGACGAGCAGATAACCGAAGTCAAGGTCGAAATGGGAGAGAGTGCAACGCACGTTATACTGACACCCGAAAGCGACTACACGGCACTTATGCCGAAATCGGTAAAGGAATCGGGAGTGCAGAAGGTCTTTAAGGCATATGAAAGCGTACAGGCTCCCGTGAAAAAGGGTGATATACTCGGCGTAATGGACGTTAAATTCAAGGGCGAAACTATCACCACGATGAACCTTGTGGCAAACAACAATGTTGCAAGATCGGACGTGGAATATTATATAGAAAAAGCAAAGGACGAGTTCGACAAGCCATGGTTCAAGGTTTCGGCTGTCGGAATAGTTGTACTGCTTATCTGCTTTATAGTTACAAGAACGATAGAAAACTCCAAGCGCAGAAAGCTGGCATCAAAGGAGAAGCGCCGCTTTGAAAGCTACGCTAAAAGACGCTGATGCAAGGTGTTAATATAATCTGCCTCGGCAGACTGAAGGAAAGCTATCTGAGGGACGCCTGCAAGGAATATGAAAAGCGGCTCGGAGGCTCCTGTGTGCTGAAAATATATGAGCTTGAGCCTGTCGCACTGCCGAATGAGCCGTCTGACAGGCAGATAGAGGACGCACTCGAAAAAGAAGCTGAAATGATAGAAAAGAAGCTGGCGAAGAACGCTCTTACCGTTGCTATGTGCATTGAGGGAAAGCAGCTTTCAAGCGAGGAGCTTGCCGCTAAGCTGAGCGATACAGCGGTACAGGGAAAGTCTGCGGTGAACTTCATAATCGGAAGCTCGTTCGGGCTTGCACCAAAGATAAAGGCGATGGCTGATATAAAACTGTCGATGTCGAAGATGACTTTTCCGCATCAGCTTGCAAGGGTGATGCTTCTGGAGCAGATTTACAGGGCGTATAGTATTATTGCGGGGAAAAGGTATCACAAATAAATACCATAACAGCTTCAATGCGATTTCCATAAATGGGGGTGTACCATGTTCACAAACGACAAGTCGGCACTTTTGCAATCATTGCTTTTTCCTGTGTTAATTATTATATGGGGCATTGCACGCACTGTTACCGACTTTCTTCATGCAGGCGGAATTTCAGCGTTTACACGGCTTGACGCTTTGTGGCGGTATGTTTGCTTCGGAGCTATAATATGCAGTGTAATTGCAATAATTATAACACTCTGTGGAAAGGTCGATACGTCACGTTACTTTTTAAAAAGGCTTATAGGCACATGCGGACTGGTTGTTTTATACGGCGTTGCAATGAGCTTCGCCACAAGTATGCTTCCTGCCGTGTTCATCGGAATTGCGGGTATTGCTTATCAGATACTCAGAGTGCAGGACGATGATTCAAGTAAAACGGAGCGTGCGGTACTTATGCTGTCTGACCCGGCTATTCATCTTACGGTGTTCTGGGGGATCCAATGGGTATCTGAATTTGTTAAAACGGAATAATATAAGGCGGAACAGCATAAAAACCGTTCCGCCTTTTCTGTATATAATATGCAAAAGAAAAACCGCTTTGGTAATCAAAGCGGTTGGCACGCCAAGAGGGATTCGAACCCTTATTACCCCAAAAGTTTTTCTATGTTATCAGCAATACGAACCTTAAATTCTTCCATCGCAGATGGAAAGGTGTGCTGATAGACCTTTTCAATCATGTCAGTCGATGAATGCCCCATTAATTCCGCAATATATTTCTGTGGTATTCCAAGCAATAATGCTTGACTGGCGTAATAATGTCGCAAAGAATAGAATCTAAATATATGTAGCCCGTGTTTACGAAGAAATGAATTCCAATCACGGCTTATTTTATTTGAAGATATAACGCAAATCCGTTTTTTATCCGGAGTATTCATGAGTTTATCTCGCAGTAAGGGCGATATTGGTATTGTCCTATATCCGGCGTATGACTTAGGCGGCTTATATACTTCTCTGCCATGCTCATTTATTACAACTGCTTTGCGAATTTCTAATCCGTCAGCGGTAATGCAATCCTTTGTCAATGCACATATTTCCGAAGGACGCAATCCACATTGACTGGCTAATAAAAATGGAATCTCAAGCTCTGTATTTTTGATTAGTTTGTATATTACTTTTATTTCGTTTTCATCCGGTACATAAAATGATGATTTTATCTTTTGCGGTAGTGATATACGATAGACAAAATCGGGAGCGAACATTTGCAAAGAGGCGTGCAATAAACCATACGCATTACGTACCGTTTTAGGTGAATAACAATAAGATAAGATAAATCAAAAGCAAAAATGCCTAAATGTGATGAGCCAAAGATTGACAGTACATCTGACGAAGCAACCGAGATTTATCTGACAACGGATGAAACAATGTTTATGAAAAAGAACCTCGACATACTTGGCTTTTCATATCTGCTTTCTGTTTCTTCTGACAGTGATAAGCTGCTCATTGAAAACATAATATCAAAAATAAAAGGAGAAAAAACGAATGGCAAGGGATGTTAACGCTTCGATAAACAAGTGCGAAAAAGCGATAGCACAGGAAGAAAAAAATATATCGGAAGCTAAAGAAAAAATCAGAAAGTTGCGCAAGGAAATCAAAAAACTTAAAGTCGAAAAGAACAATCAGTTTGCAAGCGATCTGCTTGCGGCGATCATGAAGGACGGCGATATTTCAGATGAAAAACGAAAAGAAATTCTTGCAATGCTGAGTAATTCCGGCACGAAAAAATCTGTCAGTCAGATTGAACAAAATGCACTGACAGAAGAAAAAAAACTTTAACGATAATGATTCGCAAAATACACTCAGTGAGCGTAGCGATTTTTAAAAAACAAAATCACAAATTTGTTTTTCGGGGTATTAGGGGGGTTCACCCTAACAAGCGAACGAGTGCACCAATCGGGTGCACGTGTTCTGTGCTTGCCACTTTGTGATTTACTGCGTAAATCGCATAGTGCTTCTTGCTACGCAGAAGTTTCGAGAGGAGTAGAAAATGCCGTATAAAAATGCACGGATTCATTTACGAGTAACCGATGAAGAGAAGCAAAGCTTAGTCGAAAAAGCAACACTTGCAAGACAAAGTGTAAGCCAATACATTCTATCACTTTCAGAAAACAAAACAATAATTGTTGTCGATGGTGCTGATGAGGTAACACGACAGCTATTAAAAATCGGCAACAACATAAATCAGATTGCGATAGTTGCAAATACAAGCAGAAAAAATGAAAGTGAATTGCCAAATTACTACTTAAAGAGAATCACAGATTATCAAAACGAAATAATGAAACTGCTCAAAGATCTGCTACTTGCCGTCACCAAAGCAGAACACGAAAGTGAAGAAAGTGAAAAAAGCGATGGCGGTTAATCAATCTGCAGAAAACAAAATCAAAACCGTAGCAGGTTTGACGGAAGCACTTGCTTACATAACAAATCCTGCAAAAATATACGAGGTTTCAAGAATAAATTGTTCGGGAAGTAATTCAAATACTCTTGAACAATTCAGATTATTGCGTTTAGCTTTTAATCAGAATAAAGGAATTATTGCTCATCATTTTATTCAGTCTTTTTCTCCGAACGATAATATTACGCCGGAAACTGTTCATCGTTTCGGCGTGGAATATGTGAAGCAGTGTTTCCCGAATTATCAAGTAGTTGTTAGCACTCACATTGACAAAGAGCATTTACATAATCACATAATCGTAAATTCCTGCAATATGATTACAGGAAAAAAGTTTTACGATAATAAAGAATCAATGAAAAACAACAGAGATATAAGCGATAAACTGTGTCGCAAATACGGAGTATCTGTTATAAGCACTCAATCTGAATTCAAACCGATAGATCAAACGACAATGCAGTTGGCATTGAAACATAAATCATGGAAAATTCAGTTGCTGAGTGATCTTGATGAAGCAAAAGAAAGTTGTAAAAGCAAAAGTGAATTTATATCATTTCTCAAAAATAAAAACTACGAGGTCCGATACGAAAAACACATCACCGTTCATAAAATCGGTGAGAAGAAAGCAATCCGTGTTGATACTTTAGCAAAACAGTTCGGAAGTCAATATACCAAAGCCGAGCTTGAAAAGGCAATGGGATATTCAACAAATCTTGCTGATACAAATACAAGCAATTTAAATTTGCAATCGAAGAAAACCTGCGCAAGAAAAAATATTAACGAATGGCAAAGGTTTGAATCCTGGTCATTTTCTCAGGACAACAGGTACGCAAATAATTACAGATGTTTGACAAAACAGTATAGGACAAACTATCACACGAGTCGATTTCCGACAGGAACTCGGAAATCAATATTATTTACAATACTGTGTGCACTTTTCATAAGTCCGAATAGAAAAAAGTACAGAGAACATAAAAGCTACCGGTTATCCAATAGGACTACAGATGATACAAATATAATCAGAACTAAATATTGGTGCGAGAACATCAGATACGGAGATCTAATATCAGCCCAGGGCAACAATTTTGCTGTTAAAATTCCGGCAGATCAGCTTGGAAAAATTATTGTTCTTCCGATTTTCTACAGTGCAAATGTGAATTTAGAAACCAAGACAGCGGTTATTACAGTCAAAGAAAATAATAAAGAGATAATCTGCAAAGCTCTCGGTTATGACAGCAAGCAAGTTGAACAGCAGTCAGATAAGTTGATCAATTCACAAAAATACAAACGATTAAAAGATCTCGCCGCTTCTTCAAATACAAAGCTCAGCTATATGATCGTTACAAAAATTCAGCTCGAGCTTTTAAAATTGAATGAAATCGAGCTTGCGGCTTTTCCTAAGGACGACGGGAAATATAATGTTGCGTTTATGCCGGACACCAAAGAACTCATTACAAAAATTCTCTACCCTGCGGATGAGAGCAAGCAGGAAACAGAGTATGAACGAAATAACAGACTAAACAAAGAAATAAAACGTTTAGCCGCAGTAAACGGTGAGAAACCTAAATATAGAATGGTTGCCCCCGAATTGCTTGACAACATAAAGCGATCCGGTATACAGTTTGCCTATTTTAAAAAAGGCGATAAGTATAATATAGTTTTCCTTAGGAAAAACGAAACGGAAATTGATCAACTACTGAAACAACTCAGAAAAGAAAAATAGCAGAAGCAACAAAAAATCCAGTTTTAATTTGTTTAATATTTAATGTTATAATGATAGACAAACGCAACGAAAAGTGTTATAATAAAGTCGGCGAAATCTATTCTCCGACTTTTTATATAAAATGATGACGGCTTACTAAGAAGTGAGCCGCAGAAAAAACGGAGGTATAGATATGGCAAGGAAGTACGAACTGATAAATGATTTGTACGATCAAATCATTGTCGATGTGACGAAAGACGCTCGAGCGTGGCAATCGTTCTTAAGAACTGCTTGCAGAAATTACAAGTTACGTTTTGACGAACAGCTGTTACTGTTTGCTCAGCGTCCGGACGCAACGGCGGTATTAGAAATCGAACGTTGGAACACAGCATTCGGCAGATGGGTCAACACAGGTGCAAAAGGCATCGCAGTATTTGAGGATTCTTCGGGCAAAAGCCAAAGACTTAAATACTACTTTGACATCACCGATACACACGGAACAAAACGGTCAAGAGAAGTTCCGGTATGGAAAATGTCTGACGAATATCAAAGCGATGTTACGGAAGCATTAAAAAATACATTTGGCACATTAAGCGACTTGGATAGTCTTGAAAGCGTAATTAAAGAAAGCGTATCTAATGCAGTGGATGACAACATAGATGACTATATCTATAATTTTATCAGAAACGGAACAGGCAGTGAAATAGACTATATAAGTACTGATGAAGCTGAAGAAATATACAAACGACTTGTAAAAAACAGCGTAGTGTATATGATTTCCGAACGTCTTGGAGCAGACAGTGGGTTAACCGAATCCGATTTTGAGGGTATAGAATATTTCAGCACACATGAATTGTTGAACTCTATCGGATATGCCACAAGCGATATAGCCAAAATGGGACTCGGTGTAGTCGCAAAAACGGTTCGTGCAATTGAAAAGGAAAATCAACAGGCGATAATGCCTGACAACAATATAAGCTATAATAGCGAAAGGAGTTCTAATTATGAAAGAAATCACTTACACAATGCAGGGCGACTATCTGATTCCGGATCTTTCATTACCGGAACAGCAGGAGGTAACACTCGGCAAATGGGCACAGATGAAAAAGGAATATCTGAAGCAGCACCACAAGATAATGTACTACAATCTGATGACGAGTTGTCAGTTAACACAGTACCTCGCAGAAACGGAACAGAGAGCGCTCAAACTGGAGGACGAGCTGATCAAAGAGATGTCGGTAAAACAGGGGCTGACAGAAGAGCTGAAAGCGAAAGATATGATGAAATGGGTTCAGCTGATGAACAATCTCAGGCACGAAGTTCAAGAGATAGTTACTCAGCAGATAATAATGAGCGTTTAAGCAACATTAAGCCGTTACCGTCAATCAATGAACAAACGGCTTTCATAGCAGAATATGAAGCAGAGGTTACAAAAGCCTCTGCTTTTTCTGTTTCTCCGGAAGATAACAGTAATGCTACTTTATCAAAAGATACAGTGACGATTACTTGTAACTGGAGCGAAAGTAACGCTTTTGAGGATGGCAAAACCTATTCAGTCGCAGAGTTCGATCGAATTATGGAACAAGCCGACAGAGAAAAGCAAGACGGTTGGCAAATAGGTATTGAGAAATACGGCTCTGCCGAAGAGTGGAAAGCACAGGACGAAGAGAGTTATTACAATTACCTGGGATATGATAAAACTAAATTCACCGTTAATATGCCAAACGGCAAAAGCATAACGGAAAGGCAGGATATAGGCGACGGATACGGTGGTGTGATCAGCTTCTTCCGCAGCTTAAAGTCATTGCAGGGATACGTTCCTTTACTTGAAGTTCAGCGTGAAATCGACAATGCGATAATTGCCGATAACGATAATACAAAGTATCGGTATACAATTGGCGATACCGTTTTCATCGGAGCGTCCGAATACAGTATTACAGCAATAGACGATCAACGGGTTATGCTCAGTGATACTAACGCTCCTTTTTTCAACAAAGAATATGACAGAGCCGAATTCGACCAAAAAATCAAAGAAAACTCGCTAAATGAGCATTTGAAGGTAACTTCATTACCTGAAGAAAGTACCGAAATAATTAATGCTAAAGCCGAACCCGAAGCAGAATATGAAGATGCTTTTTTTATTGACCGAGAACAAGAAAGCGTTACTTGGATGTACTTCAACCCCGATAGCAATGCCGGCGGTCAGTATGTTACGAATACACTCTCTTTTGATGAAATCAGAGAAGCGGCACAAAGCCACAAGTCGGCAGATGACTTCTTCGATTATCTCGGCAGTATTGCAAATCAAACTCTTTTAGATGTAGGCACAGAATGGTTTGAAGAAGCAGAAAAAGAATTTCATACAACACCGGATTTTTCCGACTGCTCTTCCGCCACAATGGAAGCACTCATCGAAAATGTCGGTAAAACCAATACGACAGTCACGAATATCGAAATCCACGATGATATATCCGACAAAGAACAAAAACCGGTTGCTCCTGCTTGGGAACAGAGGAAAAAGTCAAAGGTAAAGAGCTTTGACTTGCACCCCGATGTTCCGATGTCAGAGCGAAATAACTTTGATTTGCGTTCCAATCCCGTTGAACAAGTAGGCAAGAAAGAACGCTTTCGTAGAAATGCAGAAGCAATAAAGGTACTCAAAGAATGTGAGTTTGAAAACAGATTTGCCACACCCGAGGAACAACTCGTCCTGTCTAAATATGTCGGCTGGGGCGGTTTGCCCGAAGCCTTTGACGAGAATAATTCAGCGTGGGCAAATGAGTTTGCGGAGCTTTATACTATACTCTCACCCGAAGAATATGCCGCCGCAAGAGAAAGTACACTGACCGCCTTTTACACCCCTCCCGATGTAATCAATGCCATATACAAGGCAATGGAACAGATGGGATTTAAGGAGGGCAACCTGCTTGAACCGTCCTGCGGTATCGGTAACTTCATCGGTATGCTGCCAAAGTCAATGAAAAGCACAAAGATTTACGGCGTTGAGATTGATACAATCTCGGCAGGCATTGCACAGCAGCTTTATCAGAAATCTTCAATAGCGGCACAGGGATTTGAAGAAGTGAATGTGCCGGACAGCTTCTTTGACGGAGTTATCGGCAATGTTCCGTTCGGTGATTTCAAGGTGCTTGATAAGAGATACGATAAGTATAATTTCCTTATCCACGACTATTTCTTTGCAAAGTCTTTGGATAAGTTACGTCCCGGCGGTATTATGGCTCTTGTTACAAGTAAAGGCACGATGGAGAAGACAAATTCATCTGTCAGAAAATATATAGCACAAAGGGCAGAACTCCTCGGCGCAATCAGACTGCCGAATAATACCTTTAAGGGTAATGCAGGTACAGAGGTTGTGTCAGATATTTTATTCCTGCAAAAGCGTGACAGGCTCGTTGATATTGAACGGGATTGGGTTCATCTTGACACTGACGAAAACGGTATCACAATGAACTCATATTTTGTACAGAATCCGGAAATGATACTCGGCGAGATGAAAACCGTAAGCGGTCGCTTTGGCGAAGAAGTAACCTGCGTGCCGTTTGAAAATGCCGATCTTTCAGAATTGTTATCGGAAGCGGTAGCAAATATACACGGAGAGATTTCCGAATATGAGGTAACCGATGAGCTTGAGGAAGAAGATAATTCGATTCCTGCCAACCCTACGGTAAGAAATTTTTCTTACACGGTAGTGGACGATAAAATCTATTTCCGTGAAAATTCCCGTATGTCGCCTATAGAGGTATCGGCAACTGCTGAAAACCGAATTAAGGGTATGATCGGAATAAGAGATTGCGTTCGCAATCTGATAGAACTACAATCAGAAGACTATCCCGATGAAGAGATAAAGGCAGAACAGGCAAAACTTAATGCGGTTTACGACACTTACGTTAAAAAATACGGTCATATCAACAGCAGAGCTAACAAATCTGCTTTTGGCGATGACAGTTCTTTTGCACTTTTATCTGCCCTTGAGATAATCGGCAATGAAGGTGATTTTGAACGTAAAGCGGATATATTCTTTAAGAGAACGATAATGCCGCATAAGCCTGTTACACAGGTCGATACGGCAAGCGAAGCACTCGCTGTGTCTATCGGCGAAAAAGCTATAATTGATATGGAATACATGAAACGTCTGACCGGAAAAGAGGAAGATGAGATTTTCAACGATCTAAAAGGCGTAATTTTTTTAAACCCTCTTTATAACGGAAATGACGATAATCAAGTTAAGTATTTCATGGCAGATGAATATTTGTCCGGCAATGTCAGAGAAAAGCTTGCAATCGCCAAAAAGTTTGCAGAAGCCGATTCTTCATTCAACATTAATATTGAAGCGTTAGGAAAGGTTCAGCCTGAAGACTTGACAGCGAGCGAAATATCTGTACGGTTAGGCTCGACTTGGTTACCGATTGATGTTGTACAGCAATTCGTTCACGAATTTTTAAATACACCGGCTTATGTCAAAAGCAGTATAGTTGTACACTATTCACAGCACACAGGTGAATGGAGCATTGACGGGAAATCATACGACAGAAGTAATGTTAAGGCTTATAACACATACGGTTCATCTCGAATCAATGCGTACAAGATCATAGAAGAAACATTGAACTTAAAGGATGTACGTATATTCGATTATGTTGAAGATATTGACGGAAGCAGAAAACCGGTGCTTAACAAAAAAGAAACGGCTATTGCTCAATCAAAGCAGGAGCTTATAAAGCAAGGCTTTCAGGAATGGGTCTGGTCAGATCCGCAACGCAGAGAACGGCTTTGCAAGTTATATAACGAAAGGTTCAATTCAATTCGTCCTCGTGAATATGACGGCAGTCACATTGTATTCAGCGGAATGAACCCTGAGATTACGCTCAGAGAACACCAAAGAAACGCTGTCGCACACATTCTATATGGTGGAAACACACTTCTTGCACACGCAGTCGGCGCAGGCAAGACTTTTGAAATGGTAGCCGCAGCTATGGAATCAAAGCGGTTAGGACTTTGCAACAAGTCGCTGTTCGTAGTTCCGAACCACCTCACCGAGCAATGGGCTGCCGAGTTCTTGCAGCTTTACCCTTCTGCGAATATTTTAGTGGCAACAAAAAAAGACTTCGAAACTAAAAATCGTAAGAGGTTCTGTGGTCGTATTGCTACAGGAGATTATGACGCTGTAATTATCGGTCATTCACAATTTGAAAAAATACCGATGAGCATTGAGCGTCAAAGAGCTTCTCTCGAACAGCAGGAAAACGAAATCACAAACGGCATTGCCGAATTAAAACGCAATCGAGGAGAAAATTTCTCGATAAAACAGCTTGAGAAAGCGAAAAAAGCTATTCGTCAGAAAATTGAAAAGCTTAACGATCAGTCACGCAAGGATGATGTAGTTACTTTTGAGGAGTTAGGTGTCGACAGGCTTTTTATTGACGAAAGTCATTATTACAAGAACCTCTACCTTTACACAAAAATGCGAAATGTCGGCGGTATTGCACAAACAGAAGCACAAAAATCTTCCGACCTCTTTATGAAGTGCCGATACCTTGATGAACTTACAGGCGGTCGAGGAACCGTATTTGCGACCGGTACTCCGATTTCAAACAGTATGGTGGAATTATACACCATTCAACGTTACTTACAATATGACACCCTTGCAAAGAACGAACTACAGCATTTTGATGCCTGGGCTTCTACTTTTGGCGAAACCGTTACCGCAATAGAGCTTACGCCTGAGGGCTATACTTTAATAGGACAAAAAAATTAACTGTCCTAAATTGAAAAATACATAAGGAAGGAGGTAAAAAGAATGTCAAGGACTTCAAGAATTACAGCACTTTACGAGCGTTTGTCAAGAGATGATGACCTTACTGGCGAGAGTAATTCTATTACCAATCAAAAGAAATACCTCGAAGATTATGCCCGTAGGAATGGTTTTGAGAACATTCGCCATTTTACCGATGACGGATTTTCGGGTGTAAATTTCAATCGCCCTGGCTTTCAATCTCTGATAAAAGAAGTTGAAGCAGGAAATGTAGAAACCTTGATTGTTAAGGATATGAGCCGATTGGGGCGAAATTATCTGCAAGTAGGTTTTTATACGGAAGTTCTGTTTCCACAGAAAAATGTCCGTTTCCTTGCAATTAACAACAGTATTGACAGTAACAACGCTTCGGATAATGACTTTGCTCCGTTTTTGAATATTATGAACGAATGGTATGCCAAAGACACGAGCAACAAAATCAAGGCTATATTCGATGCCCGTATGAAAGACGGAAAGCGTTGTAGCGGTTCTATCCCTTATGGGTATAACCGACTGCCGAGCGACAAACAAACGCTTGTGGTTGACCCTGTGGCTTCGGAAGTGGTAAAGCGTATCTTTACTCTTGCCAATGATGGCAAAAGTACAAGGGCAATCGCAGAAATACTGACCGAAGAAAAAGTTTTAACCCCTGCGGCATACGCAAAGGAATACCACCCCGAACAGTACAACGGCAACAAGTTCACAAACCCTTATCTTTGGGCAATGTCAACGATAAGAAATATTTTAGACAGGCAGGAATATCTCGGTCACACCGTTTTGCGAAAGTCGGTAAGCACAAATTTCAAACTTCACAAGAGAAAAAGCACAGACGAAAAAGAACAGTATGTATTTCCGAATACACACGAGCCTATCATATCGCAGGAACTTTGGGACAGCGTTCAAAAACGCAGAAGCAGAGTAAATCGTGCCTCGGCTTGGGGAACGCACAGCAACCGTTTAAGCGGATATTTGTACTGTGCCGATTGCGGAAGAAGAATGACTTTGCAGACACATTACAGCAAAAAAGACGGTTCTGTGCAGTATTCTTACCGTTGCGGTGGGTATGCAAGCAGAGTGAACAGTTGTACCAGTCATTCGATTAGTACCGATAATGTTGAAGCCTTGATATTATCATCTGTCAAACGCTTTTCAAGGTTTGTTCTGAATGATGAACAAGCATTTGCTTTGGAACTGCAATCTCTTTGGAATGAAAAACAGGAGGAAAAGCCGAAACACAATCAATCGGAACTGCAACGCTGTCAGAAACGCTATGACGAACTCTCTACCCTTGTTCGTGGCTTGTATGAAAATCTTATGTCGGGATTACTGCCCGAAAGACAGTATAAGCAACTGATGAAACAGTATGATGACGAGCAGGCAGAGTTGGAAACGAAAATGGAAACGATGAAAACAGAACTTGCCGAAGAAAAAGTAAGTTCCGTTGATATTAAGCATTTCATTTCGCTGATACGCAAGTGTAAAAATCCTACGGAAATCTCCGATACAATGTTTAATGAACTTGTTGATAAGATAGTGGTTTATGAAGCAGAGGGTGTGGGAAAAGCACGAACACAAAAGGTCGATATTTATTTTAACTATGTCGGTCAAGTGGATATTGCCTATACCGAAGAAGAACTTGCCGAGATAGAAACACAGAAAGAGCAGGAGGAACAGCAACGCTTGGCAAGACAGCGCAAGCGTGAAAAAGCCTACCGAGAAAAGCGAAAGGCACAGAAAATCGCTGAAAACGGTGGCGAAATCGTTAAGACAAAGGTTTGCCCTCATTGCAACAAAGAGTTTATCCCGACAAGCAACCGACAGGTGTTCTGTTCCAAAGAGTGCTGCTATCAAGCAAGGCAAGACAAAAAGAAAACAGACCGAGAAGCAGAACGAGGAAATCACTATTACCGACAGCGTGTATGTGCTGTATGCGGCAATTCCTATTGGCCTACACACAGCCAACAGAAATTCTGCTCCGAAGAATGCCAAAGGGTAAATCACAATAAGAAAACCTTGGAGTTTTACCACCATAAAAGAGAAAAGGAGAAGTCGCAATGCAAAGATTTATCACAGACGAAAGAACGGGTATCCGATATGAACTTATCGGGGACTATTACTACCCCTGCTTAACCGCAGAAGAAAAACCTTTGCTTTCAAGGTACGGAAGAATGCGAGAGCGATATTTGAAAGAACACAAGCGAGTTTTATATTACACTCTGATGACAAGTGGAAAGTTATATGAACACCTTGCCGAGATTGACACTTCGGCTTGTGATATGGCTGAATATCTCATAAAGGAAATGGCAAGAAAGCAAGGCGTTACCGAGCAATTAAAGGCTGTGGATATGATGAGATGGATAGGATTGATGAACAATATCAGAGCTTGCGTAGATGAAATCGTATTAAACGATATTGTGTATTCATAACGGAATACTATCCGAAAGAGAACTGCTGTCAAGTGATGGCAGTTTTTCTTTTTCGGCAAGTGTTCAAGAAGTTATTAAGTCGGGAGTGCAGTCGAAGTGGGCAAGTTGAAAAATTCACAAAAATGTGGTATAATATCTTTGTTCATTAGAGCGATAAACTTGAATTTGAGAGGGAACTTAGATGGTATTTGAAAAAATTGATAAAAATAGTTGGAACAGAAAAGAGTATTTTGACCACTACTTTGCAAGTGTACCTTGTACATACAGCATGACCGTTAAAGTGGATATCACACAAATAAAGGAAAAGGGAATGAAACTATATCCTGCAATGCTTTATTATATTGCAATGATTGTAAACCGCCATTCAGAGTTTAGGACGGCAATCAATCAAGATGGTGAATTGGGGATATATGATGAGATGATACCAAGCTATACAATATTTCACAATGATACTGAAACATTTTCCAGCCTTTGGACTGAGTGTAAGTCTGACTTTAAATCATTTTTAGCAGATTATGAAAGTGATACGCAACGGTATGGAAACAATCATAGAATGGAAGGAAAGCCAAATGCTCCGGAAAACATTTTTAATGTATCTATGATACCGTGGTCAACCTTCGATGGCTTTAATCTGAATTTGCAGAAAGGATATGATTATTTGATTCCTATTTTTACTATGGGGAAATATTATAAAGAAGATAACAAAATTATACTTCCTTTGGCAATTCAAGTTCATCACGCAGTATGTGACGGATTTCACATTTGCCGTTTTGTAAACGAATTGCAGGAATTGATAAATAGTTAACTTCAGGTTTGTCTGTAACTAAAAACAAGTATTTAAGCAAAAACATCGTAGAAATACGGTGTTTTTTGTTACCCTAAAATCTACAATTTTATACATAACCACAGGTTAGTACAAAGACCTTGTGTTTCTTTTTGAAAGGCTTAAAACAAGGATTTTTCCTTGATTTAATCCCCGAAAAGCAACACAACCAAGGTTTTAGTATCGATCTGTGGTTTTTATATTTTCAGAGAAAAGGAGAACAAGAAAAAATGAAACTAAATGAAAACGAAATGAATTTCAGCGTACCTCTTGAAATCATCAAGGCAAGTGAAATCGAGCCGAAAGAAGTAAAGTGGCTATGGTATCCGTATATTCCGTTTGGTAAAGTTACGCTATTGCAGGGAGATCCGGGCGATGGGAAAAGCAAGTTAATGCTTTCCATCGCCGCCCTGCTCTCAAAGGGCGAACCTCTCCCCTTTACCGAAACGGAAGAAAATGAGCCTATGACTATCATCTATCAGACAACGGAAGATGACGCAGACGATACCGTAGTACCCCGCTTCAATTCTGCCGGCGGAGACGGAGAAAATCTTATCTTCATCAAGGAAGATGAAAAGACTTTATCTTTCGGAGATAACCGCATTCGTGAAGCGATTGAAAAGTACAATGCAAAGCTTCTAATTCTTGACCCGTTGAGTTCGTATATCGGAGAGAATTGCTCTATGAATAATGCCAACGAAACACGAGCGGAGTTTAACCATCTGATAGCGGTTGCAAAAGATACGGGTTGTGCGATTGTCATTATCGCTCATATGAACAAGATGAAAGATAATAATCCACTCTACCGCACCAACGGCTCGATTGACATTGCGGGTGCTGCAAGAAGCATTCTTGCAATCACACGCACACCGAACAAGGAAGCACCTGCGGAAAGATATTTGGTGCAAGTGAAATCAAATCTTGCTCCGACAGGTTCGGCAATTCTTTTTGAGGTTGCCGAGAAAGGTGTGAACTTCATTTCCGAAATGGAAATGACAGCCGAAGAAGCGTTTTTATCTCTTGCCCCACAAATAGGCAGACCGAATGAAAAAGAGATGAAAGCAAAATCATTTCTCATTGAAATGTTGCAGGGCGGAGAAATGCTTTCTTCGGATTGTGAAGAAAAACTTGAAGCCGCAGGGTTCAAGAAATCGACCATCAAAAAGGCAAAGAAAAACGCAGGAGTTATCTCCAAGAAGAAAGGTTTTCTTTGGTATTGGTCTTTGCCGATGAGCGATATACCGAGAGAATAAAAACAGAATGCCTGTCGGTGGGACAGTCTGTTTTTGTGATTGAGGTATCAAAGGAGGTCAAGGGGGAACACCCTTGCCCACGACATCTTTGCAGACGAAGTCTGAAAGTGTCATAGTGGGTTACACACATTCAAAGAATGTTGTGTAATGGCTTCGCCCTGCCGAGAAAGGAGAACGAAAATGGCGAAAAACAACAAAGCGGATATGAGCTGTGCAAGGGTTAAAAAGTACACCGCTTCCGATGTCAGCAAGGCAGAAAGACACAACGAGCGCAAAAATGAAACCTATGAAAATATGAATGTCATTGAGGAACGCATACCTTTTAATGTGCATTTCAAAAAGCCTTTTGCTCCGACCTATATGGAACAGTTGAAGCAGATGGAAACCAACGGGCTGGTGTCGCTCCGTGGGTTGAGAAAAGACGCTACACTCTTTAACGAGATTGTGATTGATGTGAATACGATGTACTTCGAGCGTAACGGTGGTTATGAGTATGCAAAGCAGTTTTATGAAGAAGCCTATCATTTCATCGAGGAAAAATTCGGTGCGGATAATGTTATATCGGCAGTAATGCACGCTGACGAAATCAATGTAGCTGCTACCGAGGAACTCGGAAAAGAGGTTTACCATTATCATCTGCACGCTATGGTATTGCCCGTAGTCGAAAAAGAAATCTTATGGAGTAAGCGTTGCAAAGATGAAAAACTGCGAGGAACGGTTAAGGAAGTAGTCAATCAGATTAGCCATTCAAAGAAATGGAAATCGGATATTCCGCTAACCGATGAGAAAGGTAATCCGTTATTGCGAAAGAACGGAAAGCCGATGTTCAGAGCCTCATACAGCATACTTCAAGATGAATTGTTCAATTATATGACCGAGCAGGGATTTAAGGGGTTTCAGCGTGGCGAATACGGAAGTACAGCAGAACACTTGACCTCTCTGCAATATCAAATCAAGCAGGACAAGGAACGCTTGGAGAAACTGCAACAGCGTATTCAGAAAGAACAAGTGAAATATGAGCCTGCCCGTCATATCTCAAAGACCTTAAACGAGATTGACGGTATGGGACAGAAAACCTTTACAGGCAAGATGGCAATATCCAAAGAGGACTACTCACAACTGACTGCACTTGCCAAAGAGGGCATTACAAGTCGTGCCGAAATCAAGTCATTAGAGCAAAATGCAAATTATTACAGGCAGAAGTATTTTGACAGTGCAAACGCACTTGAAAGAATGAAAACCAAATACAACGAGCTGAAAGAAAAATGCAAACCGTTTCTTGAAGCATTGGAACACTTCCCCGAAGTTGCCAAACTTTTCACCGAAAAAGTAAGGCAACTTTTTTCTTTTAAGGAAGAACAACAACGAGCCGAAAAAGAAGCAAGGGAAAAAGAAAGACAAGAGCGTATCAAGGCACGAAGAAATAAGCGTGATATGGAAAGATAATCACTTCGACTACACTCCCGACTTAATGACTTCTTGGACTGTTGGGAATGTATTTTCGGGCAGTAATCGGGACACTTGGCAAACGAGTGTCCCATATTTTTTGAAAGGAAAGGAAGTGAAACGATATGGAAAACAAAAATTCAAGTTATTCGGTGCAAATTGGAAAGACCACTTTTATTGTGTGCGTAAAGCAGTCGGAAACCGCCAAAAAGCCGATAGAAAAGGTATTTAAGGATATATGCAGACACGAGGTTCAGGAAGATTTCTTTTCAGCCGGTTTGTTAAGTTTAGAAAAATTAAAGAAATCATCTTGACAAATTCGTTCCCGAGGGTACAGGTTACAGGGCAAAGACAAGATTTGCTAAGTTCTTTAATTTGCCGGAGCTTATGTCAATGTTTAAAGAAGTTGCCGATATACGTACAGCCGATATGTTGGAGCTTCCGGTTCCTAAAGCAAATTTTCATAACGTTGCTGTAAAACCGTCAGAAATACAAAAAGATATGGTCGCAAAGCTCGCCGAACGTGCTGAGCTCGTGCGAAAAGGAAACGTTGATGCCAGTGTAGACAATATGCTGAAAATAACAAATGACGGCAGAAAACTTGCGCTTGATCAGCGTATGCTGAATGAGATGCTTCCCGACTTTGAGGGCAGTAAAATCAACGCTTGTATTGATAACATCTATCGCATATGGGAAGAAACAGCCGACAAGAAATCAGCGCAGCTTGTGTTCTGCGACCTATCTACTCCAAAGAACGACGGCACTTTTTCGGTGTATAACGACATCAGAAAGAAGTTGATTGAGCGAGGCATTCCCGAAAGTGAAGTCCGCTTTATCCACGAAGCAGACACCGATGTTAAGAAAAAGGAGTTATTCCAAAAGACACGCAAAGGCGAAGTCAGAGTGCTTCTCGGTTCAACTCAAAAGATGGGAGCCGGCACGAATGTTCAGGATAGGCTTATCGCTCTGCATGATATAGATTGTCCGTGGCGACCGTCAGATCTTGAACAACGAGCAGGAAGAATTATTCGTCAGGGCAACTCTAATCCTGAAGTTGAAATCTACAGGTATGTTACAGAGCAAACCTTTGACGCTTACCTTTATCAGCTCGTTGAAGGCAAACAAAAATTTGCCAGTCAGATTATGACAAGTAAATCACCGGTAAGATCTGCTGACGATATAGACGAAACTGCACTTTCTTATGCGGAGATCAAAATGCTTGCAACAGGCAATCCGTATATCAAAGAAAAAATGGATTTAGACATTCAGGTTCAAAAGCTGAATGAGTTAAAAGAAGCAAATCTTGAACTTAAAAAAGTAGTTCGGAAGCAAGCTCGGCAGATAGATGAACTGAATGCTAAACTCTATCCTGATACGAAAAGCAATTCTCAGAAAGATGATATGTACCCGACACTTTAATTGAATATGGATATGAGCGACTGAAATCAGCCGCTTTTTTCTTTTCTGAAAGTTAATCAGCATTTCTTTTTTGTGCTACCTGTAGCACAATGTAACAAGTTTGTAAAAATCGGCGAAACGAACAAAAAACAATACTATATTTTGTATATATTTTTGCTGTGTTTCGCTGGACTTTTGTCCGTTTTTATGTTACAATATACTTGAGGAAATAGTACCGAATCGAAAGGAGATGCACAAATGGCAAGAAATATAGTAAAGGCAAAGCTGGATATAATATTCAAGAAGTTGTTTACGGACGAGGGAAATCAGCATTTACTACAGGCTTACTTATCGGATACGCTCGGTATACCGTATGATTCGATAGAAAACCTCGTTGTACTCAATTCCGAGATAATGCCGGACAGCATAACCGAGAAATACAGCCGTATGGATATTCGTATGAAAGCCAACGGCAGACTGATAAACGTTGAAATGCAGATAAAGGACGAGGGCGATTACAAGGACCGTTCGCTCTACTACCTGTCTAAGCTGTACAGCGGTCAGCTTAAAAGCGGAGAGGTGTACGGCTCGCTGAACCAGTGCATTTCGATAAATATCATCAACTTCAATCTCTTTGACTGCGAAGAATATCATTCATCGTTCTCAATGAGAGAGGACAGCAGAAACGAACAGCTTACAGACAAGTTTACAGCTCATTACTTCGAGCTGAAGAAAATAGGCAAGAATATCGACAAGAACAACAAGCAGGAGCTATGGCTCAGACTTATCAATGCGGAAACGGAGGATGAACTTGATATGTTACAGCAGACAGGCGTAAAGCAGATACAGGACGCAGTAGTTGTACTGCATAAGATGAGTGCGGACGAAAAGACAAGAGAGCTTGCGGAAATGCGTGAAAAGGCTCTGCATATCGAAGCAACCGAAAAGGCACACGCAAGAGCCGAGGGAAGAGCCGAGGGAAGAGCTGCAGAACGTGCAGAAATCCTTGCTAATCTCAAAGCTATGGGCTTATCTGAAGAGCAGATAAAGCAGGCACTCGGCAAGTAAGCAATGACAGACGAGAAAATGATAACGTATACCGATGATGAAGGAAATCGGATAGCTATCATCGGTAAGACTAAGGTCATATACAAAAAGATGAGCGATGTAGAAAAAGCAATCGAACTTTCTGAAATGCGTGAAAAGGCTCTGCACATCGAAGCAACCGAAAAGGCACACGCAAGAGCCGAAGGCAGAGCCGAAGGCGAAAGAAGAAAAGAAGCCGAAATCCTCGCCAACCTCAAAGCGATGGGCTTATCTGAAGAACAGATAAAGCAGGCTCTCGGCAAGTAAGAAACAGACCAAATCCCACAAAGGAGGACCCCAAATGAAACGTACCCACACCATACTCGCAACAATAACCCTTATCAGCGTAATACT